>MDTF01015093.1_pt1 | contig 175900 bp, 163 predicted proteins | sample 811191 | NCBI WGS metagenome assembly MDTF01 (sample SAMN05326649, study PRJNA326480) | marine metagenome | isolation source: seawater | place: Southern Ocean | collected 2011 | reverse complement strand
CCTAATAGGAAGTGGGGCGAGAAACGGGGCTCGAACCCGCGACAACCGGAATCACAATCCGGGGCTCTACCAACTGAGCTACGCCCACCATTGAGGTGTTGCATTATACAAATAATAGTTGTGGTATGATAACTATTATTTTCTTTTTTGCTACCTTAGCTGCCGAATTCGCTTGGCGCGTCCGGCAGGATTGCAACATACATCGTGTATGTTGTCCTTCGGACCAGCCTGAAGGCTGTCCCAATTTGTTCCAGACAAATTGGTCGAACCTGCGCTTCTCAGCCTGCCGATATCGCTTGGCGCGTCCGGCAGGATTCGAACCTGCGACCCACGGCTTAGAAGGCCGTTGCTCTATCCAGCTGAGCTACGGACGCTTGGCGAATCTTCGCTAGCAAAAAAGTGGTCGGTGAGACAGGATTTGAACCTGCGACCCCTTGTACCCAAAACAAGTGCGCTACCAAGCTGCGCCACTCACCGAACCTGCGTATCGGCGTGAACTTCATCACCGCTACGGGGTGCGCATACTACCGGCTTGCCCCTACCTCGTCAAACACTTTTTTACCCTAAAATTATCGTATGCTCACAAAGTCGACAACTCGATATAAAATTAGTCAAATTTACGCTCCTGACCAACAATTCACGTTTGTTGTTTTGCCTTAGCCGCTATACTTGTGGGAAAATATATGTCCTATCGTTTTTTTAATTAATTACTTCATTAAGCAGCCAGTAACTATGACCGCCCATTTGATTGACGGCAAACTTATTGCCAAACAAGTGCGACGAGACGTCGCTTTATATGTTGATTCACTAAAGCAAGCAGGCAAAAGGGAGCCCGGTTTGGCAGTGGTGCTGGTTGGCAGCGATCCAGCTTCACAGGTTTATGTTTCTAATAAACGTAAAGCCTGTGACGAGGTGGGTTTTAATTCCCGTTCTTATGACTTACCGGCAGATACGTCACAACAACAGTTGCTCGACCTTGTCGATGAATTAAATGAAGACCCGTCTATCGACGGCATTCTGGTTCAATTACCGCTGCCTGCCGGACTCAATGCCGAACAAATTCTTGAGCGCATCCACCCCCACAAAGATGTTGATGGTTTTCACCCTTATAATATCGGCCGGCTGGCGCAGCGCATCCCGGCTTTACGCCCGTGCACCCCAAAAGGCATCATGACCATGATTGAAGCCACTAAGCGTCCGGTTAAAGGATTGGATGCTGTGATTGTTGGCGCTTCTAATATTGTTGGTCGCCCTATGTCGCTGGAGTTGCTGCTGGCCGGTTGCACGGTAACTACCTGCCATAAATTTACCCAGGATTTAAAAAGTCATGTCAGCCGCGCCGATTTAGTGGTAGTGGCCGTAGGCAAGCCCGCTTTTATACCGGGCGACTGGATCAAACCCGGCGCTATCGTGATTGATGTAGGTATCAACCGCACCGCTGCCGGTTCACTGGTCGGTGACGTGGAATTTGATAAAGCGGTAGAACGCGCAGGCTGGATTACACCGGTACCCGGCGGCGTTGGACCCATGACTGTCGCCAGCCTGATTGAAAACACGCTGGAAGCCTACGTTAAATTCCATTCTTAATTCAAAGTCATGACTTACAGCCCCGAAACGCCAGCCTGCCAGCATGTGCAGCGCTGGCTTGATGAGATGGTAATTGGCCATAATTTCTGCCCCTTTGCCCGCTTTGTGCGAGACCAGCAGCGCATCCGCTTTGTGGACATAGCCTTCTCAGACATGGCCCAGGTGCTGGAGACATTGCACGATGAATTTCTGCATCTGGATACCACCAGCCATACATCCACAACCCTGATGGTGTTATCTGACGGTTGGCAACAGTTTGATGACTACCTCATGTTAGTAGATGTCGCTCAGCAATCTCTGAATCACTGGGGCTATGAAGGGGAATACCAGCTGGCCAGCTTTCATCCTGACTATCTGTTTGCCGGAGAAGCGGAAAATGCGCCCAGTCATTTTACCAATCGTGCTCCCCATCCGGTGATCCACATTATACGTGAAGCGGAAATGGAGCAGGCACTGGCGCACCACCCGGACCCCGAATCAATCCCGCAAACCAACATCGATACTACCGAAACGCTCGGCGAAGCAGCTTTGCAGGCTCAGCTTAAGGCGTGTAAAGCGCCACGTTAAAGCTACGCAGAGCACAGGTTATTAAGGACTACCCGGCTGTTGCAGTAACTCCGCTTTAGGCGTTAACAACCCGCGCGCCTGAAAGTCAGTCAGCCGAAACATCCACTCAGTAAGAGAAGCCGCTACCAGATCGCCGGTCAGCAACAATGAGTAACCACCTTCGTCGTCATCCATCTGGTACAGTGTCATGGTTAACAATTTACCGTCTTCGGCAGTGATATCGATGGTACGACGAAGTTGCACTGCAGCAGGCACATTTATCAGCGGTGCAACACTGTCGTATTCGAAATTAACAATGTCGTTCAGGGTATGAGCCAGAACGCCAGGATAGGCCAGCGGTAACTTATTCTCACTGAGCTGCCAGTTGCCATCGGTGTCTTTATAAAGGGTAAAAGCCGGATCATTATCGATAACGATGGACTTAAGTGTAGTAAGTCCGGCGTCAATAACGTCAGGCAACAACCACTCATAAGGGGTAAGCGGTAACGGCAAGGTTTCGTCTATCAGATAACTCTGCTGCTGCGACGGCTCCCGCGTGTAACGGCCAAGACCACTGGACGCCAGATTACCAAGTACCACGCGCCATTGCTGAGTACCCGTGGCAATAGTTAGCAGAGTACTTTGAGCGCCAGGCTGAGTAACTGGCTCTACGCCAAGCAATGCATAGCGCGACGCCTTAGCGGTTTTCGGCTCAATAATATGCGCCTGGGACAGGGCACTAACGAAGCCGGCCAGTGTTTCCACATCAACCGGAAAGGTCATTACCGAATCCAGATGGGTAGCAAGCCACTGCTCGCCTTCCCGACGCGCTTTAAATAGTGGCCCTTCTGTATTTTCGATAGTTATTTGCGTCAGCGAATGACTTTGTGACGCCAGTCCGCCCAACAGTAAATGAGACTGAGAGGTCTGCTCAGGATGACGTTCAACTACCAAATAATAGCCGGCCCCCAAAGTCACTATGACCAGTAAAAATAATATAACAACACGGGTCATGATCCGATGGCCTCCAGTGTTTTCTTCCCTGCTCTACGACGCAGCAAACGCGCCAGTCCCCACAGCACAGTTACCAGTAATAAAGGGCTGATGGCTATGTTTAACAGCTTGAGATAGTTACCCAACTGGTCGATATCTCTTTCCAGCTGATAACGAACTTCCCGCAGTTCCCGGCGAATTTCGTTGCGCTGTGCAATAAACGTATCCAGTGCAGCCTGTTGTTCAGGAGTCAGCGTTAGCGCGCCAGACTCAGTCTGCACATTTTGCAGCTGGGCTAACTGTTCTTCTGTTTGCTGGAGCTGATTTTGCAGACGCTCTTCCTGTTCGCGAAAGCGAGCTTCTGCCGCTACCTGCAATGCCTGCACCTGTTCAAACGGCCGTGCGTAGGTACCCCGGCCGCGAATACTGATCAGTGCATCACTGCCTGCCAGGTTTTCACTGGCGTTGATAATAGCGTCACCATTGTTGGCAAATGGCGTGTAAATAGTTTCACCAAAGAAATTCGCCTGCTGCACCCAAAAGCGGTCGGCCAGCAGGTCGGCATCGCTAAACACAATCAGGTTTAATTTAGCGGTTCGGCTCACATGGGCCATATTAAGCTCACTGGCGGATTCTGTTGCCGGTGCCTGAGTAAACGCCGATGTCGCCGGACCACTGAACCGTGCTGCCAGGGTGATACGCTGGGAGTCTGGGCCATCAAGCATGCGCTGCAATGTTTGCGGATCCTGAGTCATAGCGTACTCAGTGCCATCCACTATCACCGCATCGGCAGACGAATAAGCCAGTGGCGTGAGGGTTAAATTACTGCCCTCAGCCAGCGTAAGAGGCGCGAAGGACGAACCGTTGACCAGTTCCAGATTGGCGGTAATCACATCTTCTCGATTAAGTTGCTCACTGGTTAGTCCGATAATACCGGGATGGCGGGTGACCGCCCCTTCAGGCGTGCGAATATCCAGTCCCAGACGACCATCGAGTACCACCGAATCAAGCCCGGCATTAATTCCCCAGCTTTCCAGCAAGCCAAAGTTAGACTTATTCGCTTCCAAAGAGCCCATCATGGCCATGGCATCCGACTCATAGTGGGGATCCACAAATAACAGGATCCGCCCCTGCCGCATGGCAAACTGGTCGATGGAATACTGTAATGCCTCACTCAAATTCTGCGGGTGAATAACCACCAGCACATCGGTACTTTCCGGAATTTGTGTGGCATCACTGCCAATGGTTGTGATGTCGTATAACTGACTTAGCTGGCTGTAAAACGTCATGGCAGGCGTCATCTGACCGCTCATCGGATTCTGCCCGCCCATCAGATTTAGGTCGGTAAGCAGCGTCAGCTGGACGGGTTCGGGTTCACTGAGCTGATAAATCAGTTTGCTGATATCGTATTCGAGGAATCGTTCTTTCTGCGGATCGAAAAAGTTTATCGTAAACTGATTATCTACTGCATTCGTGCCGGCCAGACCAAAGTAAATAGCATCGCCTACCGGGCCAAGGGTTGCGCCGGTAAGGCCAAACTGATTAGCCCGGTCTTCAGCTTCTGAAAACGGCTCAGGGTCGATAACATTTAAGGTAATTTTGCCGTTTGCCCGGGATTCATACTCTTCCAGTAAACTTTGCACCCGGTTGGCGTAGTTACGCAACGATGTCATGCCCTTCGAGGCGGTATCAGAGAAATAAAAATTAAGTACGATGGGTTCATCGATATCATTCAACACCCGCTGGCTTCCATCAGACAGGGAATACACCTTATCCTCGGTGAGGTCGATACGGTAATCACCCAGCATTTCATTATTAATAACCACCAGCCCCAGACACAACACGGCCAGTAATAAAAGAGTTAAAAAAGCGATTAATTTCTGCATTGTTAATCCGCCTTTTTCTGTTCAATAACAATCAGGCTGGCATAGAGCCAAACCACCATAATGATTAAGAAATAGCCCACATCATTCAGTGCCAGTACACCTTTGGCCATGGCCTCAAAGTGGCTCAGAAAACTGAAGCTGGCGACGGTATCGAGGATAAGGTTTCCGGCCCAGGGCTGAAAAGCATCCAATACGATGCTGCTGCCCGAGACTACGAAGAGGAAACACACTACCACTGCCAGAATAAACGCCACCACCTGATTACGGGTAAACGCCGACATACAGGTACTGATAGCCAGAAAAGCGCCGGCCATAAGCCAGCTACCTATATAGGCGGCAACAATAATGCCGTGGTCGGGCTCGCCAAGAAAATCTACGCTGAGCCACAATGGAAAGGTTAGCGCCAATGCAAGGCCTAGTACCAGCCAGGCCGCAATAAATTTACCCAGTACGGCTTCAGCCACACTGATCGGCAGTGTCATCAGTAACTCAATTGAGCCGGACTTCCTCTCCTCCGCCCAACTGCGCATGGCTATTGCCGGCACCAGAAATAAATACAGCCAGGGGTGAAAGTTAAAAAACGGGATCAAATCGGCCTGACCCCGTTCGTACAGATTACCGATAAAAAAAGTAAAGATGCCTGATAGCATCAAAAAGATAGCAATAAACACGTAAGCAACCGGGGTGGCGAAAAAGCTCGCAAATTCCCTTTTGGTGACAATCCAGATATTACCCATTGGCCACCTCCGCCGTGGTGATATCCCGAAACACTTCATCGAGACGACCGGTCTCCAGTGTCAGGGTATCTACCGGTAAACGCCGTTGGGTGACATATTCATTAATGGCATGAAAGATATGTTTACCAGGCTCCGGAAATAAGGTTACCAGACCTGTCTTACGGTCGATTTCCATTTCATCTACGCCGTCCAGTTCGGCCAGGCCGGAAATATCGGCGGCATAGCTAAGACGCAGGCTCACGGCATTACAGAAACGAGAGCGGTGTCTGAGTACTTCCGGTGTATCGTCGAAGCGTAATTGCCCGTCGGCGATAATCATCACCCGGTTACACACGGCCGCGACTTCCTCCAGAATATGGGTAGAAATGATCACTATTTTTTCCCGCGACAGATCTTCAATGAGCTGCCGGACATGGTGTTTCTGGTTGGGGTCGAGTCCGTCTGTTGGCTCATCCAGAATAAGGATATCCGGATCGTGCAAAATAGCCTGAGCCAGCCCCACCCGGCGTTTAAAGCCCTTGGAAAGATTGTCGATGGGCCGGTTCAGCACATCACCGAGCTCAACCCGATGAATTACATCATACAGGCGCTCTTTGCGATGGGCGCCTTTTAACCTTCTGACATCGGCAATGAAGTGCAAAAATTGCCACACCGTCATATCCCCATACGCCGGGGCACCTTCTGGCAGGTAGCCAATATCCCGCTGAATTGCTTTCGCATCGCTGTCGATTGACCGTTCCTTTATAAAAATTTCTCCCTCACTGGGCGGCAGAAATCCGGTCAGCATTTTCATAGTGGTAGACTTACCTGCGCCATTCGGCCCCAGAAAGCCCACGATATTACCGGGCGCGATGTCGAAAGAGAGGTTATCGACTGCTCTAAAATGGTCGTAAAATTTAGATAAATTTTTTACCGAGATCATAGCCATCCTATTTACGATCTACTGTTTAACAGTGCCTTTGTGCGTTGCTGTGATTTACTGCAAAAGACCAAGGTATGTGGTTAGTGCTATATATTGGCATACGCGGGATTTTCAATCATGTAAAAAATCGGCAAATTGATGACTTATCTGCGTAACGGGCGAAAAAAAGCCCGCACGATGGCGGGCTGAAAAGTGTTCCAGGGACTACCAGTAATTAGATAGCGGCGCTACTATAGCGAATAAATGTTTGAACTTTGTTTCAGTCTAACTACAAAAGTGTTGCAATTTATGTCCGAACCTTCTGCCTTTGGGTTAACTCCCATCGGCCATATCGCCTCACCATTTAAACAAAAATTTGCCATTCCCCGCCAACCCGCCCTGGCCAATGCCCGGGGCTGTGTGCGCCTGACACCTCCCTTTAACGATGCAAACTGTCTGCGTGGTATCGAAACCTATTCTCATCTGTGGCTGTTATTTATATTTCACGAAAACCTCGACCAGGGCTGGTCTCCCACAGTCCGCGCACCGCGCCTGGGCGGTAACAGTCGTATTGGGGTGTTTGCCTCTCGCAGCACATTTCGGCCTAATGGCATAGGAATGTCAGTGGTAAAAAATCTGGGCGTTGAGCAACTTAATGGTCAGTGGCAGCTCAATGTGGGCGGCATTGACTTACTCGACGGCACCCCCGTCATCGATATCAAACCTTACCTGCCCTACAGCGATAGCGTAGCCGATGCCGAGGCGCATTTACTTGATGAGCACCCGCTCCCCGCCAGGGAAGTACATTTCACTGAGCAGGCAACAGCGCAGTTAAACGCCCAGCCTCACACTGATTTACAAGCCCTGATAATACAATGTTTAAGTCAGGATCCACGTCCGGCTTACCGACAATCACAAGACAACGATCCGAAGACTTATCAGGTAATTTTTTACGATCGTGACATACAGTGGCGCGTAGAAAACGGCAAAGTCCTGGTGACATCACTGCAACCGGTCTCTTAGGGCTATTTTAGCGCCCCTAACACTGCTAGAATACGCGGGTTTTGTAATCATCCAACGGGTATATGCCATCAATGCGCACTAGTCAGTATTTATTAGCAACACAAAAAGAAACCCCTGCTGACGCTGAGGTAATTAGTCATCAGCTTATGCTTCGGGCTGGTCTCATTCGTAAACTAGCCTCCGGACTGTACACCTGGCTGCCAACCGGTTTGCGGGTGCTGAACAAGGTCGCCAATATTGTTCGCGAAGAAATGAACAAAGCCGGGGCGATTGAAGTGTTAATGCCGGTAGTACAACCGGCTGATCTGTGGCAGGAAACCGGTCGATGGGAAGAGTATGGCCCTGAATTACTGCGTATAAAAGACCGCCACAGCCGCGACTTCGTGTTGGGTCCGACTCACGAAGAAGTCATTACTTCAATGGTGCGAAACGAAATCAGCAGCTATAAACAGCTGCCGATAAACCTGTATCAGATCCAAACCAAGTTCCGTGATGAAGTGCGTCCTCGCTTTGGTATTATGCGCGGCCGTGAATTCACCATGAAAGATGCCTACTCCTTCCACCTTACCCAGGAATCACTGCAGGATACCTACGACGCCATGTATAGCGCATACTGCAAAATTTTTGAACGCATGCAACTCGATTTCCGCCCGGTAATGGCCGACACCGGCTCTATTGGCGGCAGCGTATCCCATGAATTCCACGTACTGGCCGAGTCCGGTGAAGATAACATCGCTTTCTCCAACGGCTCAGACTATGCAGCCAACGTAGAGCTGGCACAGACTCAACAAGTTGACAACGCCAATGTAGACGGCTTGCAATATGTACTGGCACAGGCTGCCGACGAAGACGGCGAAGCTGATGCCAACAACTGGGTGCTGCTGGTTCTGGCAGCCGGTCACACACTCAACGATATTAAAGCCGAAAAGCTTAGCGGTGTTGCCGCTCCTTTGATTACCGCCAATGATGAAACCGTCTCCGCTGTGCTGGGCGCCACGGGCAATGATATTGATCTGGCTGACGTAAAAGTGCCGGTATTTGCCGATTACGTTGTGGCTGCAGCGTTAAAAAACGAAGCCTACGCGGAGAAAATTACCGCTGCCGACCTGCGCAACATCGAAGCCGGTGACCCATCACCTTGTGGTAATGGCACCATCGAAATTAAGCGCGGTATCGAAGTCGGTCATATCTTCCAGCTCGGTGATAAATACTCTGAAGCTATGGGCTGTGGCGTGCTGAACGAAAATGGTAAACATGAAATCCTCAGCATGGGTTGTTACGGTATTGGTGTATCTCGCGTGGTGGCTGCAGCTATTGAGCAAAATCACGACGAACACGGCATTATCTGGCCCGATCCAATCGCACCATTTAAGGTAGCGCTGATCCCGATGAATATGCATAAATCACAGCGTATTATGGAAGCAGCTGAAGCGCTGTACGCAGAGCTTACCGCCGCGGGCGTGGAAGTTTTGTTTGACGATCGTAAAGAACGCCCGGGCGTTATGTTTAAAGATATGGAGCTGGTAGGAATACCTCACAGCATCGTAATTGGCGAGCGCAACCTTGATGAACAACTGGTTGAGTATAAAAATCGCCGCAGCGGTGAGAAATCTTTATTACAATTAACGGAAGTCACCGCGTTTATCGGCGGATTGTAGTATAACGGGGTAAGCCATCCGGCGAGTCCCGTTAGGTAAGGAGTCAGCATGCAGTTAACCTTCTATGGTGTAAGAGGTTCCATTCCAACACCGGGCGCAGAGTATGTGCGTTATGGGGGGAACACTGCGTGCGTACATATCGAGCTGAGTGACGGCACCGATATTTCCCTCGATGCCGGTACCGGTATCCGGCTCCTTGGTGATAAGCTGGTTAAAAAGCAAACCCCTATTCATATCCTGCTGACCCATAATCACTGGGATCATATTCAGGGGTTTCCGTTCTTCACGCCCATTTATCAACCCGACCGTGAAATATTTATTACTCCTGGACAAACATCACTGCCCGAAAACGATGCCATAATAAAGCAGATGCAGGGCTCAGTTTTCCCGGTTCCCTTTTCGGCATTGAAGTCAAAGATTTCAATTACCCCGCAACCCGAAAACATTAATTCGTGGAAGCTCAACGGCGCAACCATTGCACGGTTGCCCATGAATCATCCGGGGAAAGGCAGTGCCTATTCGGTTGCGGAGAATGGGCTTAAAGTGGCCTACATTACCGACAATGAGCTCTATCCTCCGTATAAAAAAGAAACCGATTTTCTTACCTTTGTAGAGTTTGCCAGAAACGCGGATTTAATTATCCATGATGCACAGTACATGTTGTCTGACATGCCCACCAAAAGTGGCTGGGGGCACTCGGTAGCAGAAGAAGCGGTGAAACTGGCCATGGCGTGTAACGCCAAACGTCTGGCGCTTTACAGTCATGATCCCAGCCGTACGGACAAAGACATCGATGACATCATTGACCACTGCAACCAGTACATCACCATCGCAGAATCGCCCCTGCAGTTAATTGCAGCACACGAGGGACTCACCATTGACTTTACCGCTGAGCTTTAATCGTCTGGCCCTTGGCCTGATGCTGCTGACAACCTCAGTATTCGGCTATTGCGACGATAACGAGCAACAAAGCGAAGTGCCAACTCAGGAGCAGCACAGCGGACTGATTGCACAGCCCAGCCTGTTCAAAAAACGCTTCGAAGCTGATAAAAACCTGTTAAATAATGCCTTTGCAATTACCCAGTACAAACGCAACTATTTTCTGCCGTTTACTTATGTGGATAACCCCAATGCGTTGGGCAATGCCGGACTCACTGAAAATAACGTGGATAATAAAGAGGCAAAATTTCAGATTAGCGTAAAACTGCCTCTTTACACCCAACCCGACTCCGTAGAGGGCGTTTATTTTGGCTTTACGCTCACTTCATTCTGGCAACTTTATAACAGTGAAGTGTCCAAGCCTTTCCGGGAAACCAATTACGAGCCGGAAATTTTTTATCAGTGGAATACCGATATAAAGCTCCTTGGTATCGATTTTAATGCCCTGCAGCTGGGCTTTAACCACATGTCTAACGGTCAGAGTGAACTTCGCTCGCGCAGCTGGAACCGCATTATGCTGACCAGTTTGTTCAGCGATGCTGACGATATCTATTATCTGCGCACCTGGTATCGCATTCCGGAAGATGAAAAAACCTCCCCGGAAGATCCCAGCGGCGATGATAATCCGAGAATTAATCACTATTACGGCCGCATTGAACTTGGCTATGGGACGCGCATTAAAGGCTTTGGCTTACTAGCCCGGCTGCGCAATAACCTGGAGTTTGATAACAACCGAGGTAGCCTGGAGCTGTCCGTGAGTTACCCGGTATCTCCCCGTTATGAAGTAGTATTGCAGTATTTTAATGGCTATGGTGATAGCCTGATTGACTATGATCGCCGCCAGAACCGCATCGGTCTGGGATTCCAGCTGGCGGCATTTTAGCGCTGCGGAATAACCCCTGCCGCTCGATACAACTGCAGATGCACGTCTACCAACGCATTGATATCCCGCTGATAGCCGCCGCCAATAACACAAGCCACCGGCAGGTTATGTCGGCGACACCAATCAAACACCATACAGTCGCGCTGATAAACACCAGCGGTAGTGATATTTAACAGCCCTAAATCGTCGTTTTCATGCACATCCACACCTGCGTCATAGATTATGGCGTCCGGTGCATACAGTCTCTCAGCTACACTCAGCGCCTCATCCAACGTAGCCAGGTAAGGTTCATCCGTCATCCCCTTGGGTAAAGGGAAATCCATATCAGACTGTTGCTTACGATGAGGAAAGTTTTTCTCGCCATGCAACGACAAGGTGATCACTGCTGTATCATCCTGAGCGAGTAGCGCGGTCCCATCCCCCTGATGCACATCCAAATCAATAATGAGCACCGAATCGATGCCGGGATTGGTGAGCATTTGCCTGGCGGCAAGATACAAATCATTAAATAAACAAAAACCAGAGCCCCAATCTGCACCAGCGTGATGATAACCACCGGTAAGGTTAAGCGCCAATCCATGCGCCAATGCCAGCTCGGCGGTTTTGAGGGTACCACCTACTGCGGTGAGACTGCGTTTAATCAGTTGTTCAGACCAGGGAAAACCAATGCGACGCATTGCCTTGGTATCCAGGGTGCCACCAATTAATGCATCAACATAACTGGCATCATACCAATTGGTCAGTGTATCCCTGCCAACCGGTGTTGGCGTTGTAAACGCTGACTCCGATACGCCACCAGCGCACAGGGCATCATGGATCCCCTGGTATTTTTCGATGGGAAAACGATGCCGGACCGGCAACTCGAGCTGACTGTAAATAGGGTGGAAAACCAGATGCTGCAAAATACCAACGTTGTCCATTTCTGTTACACAAGTTTGGTATTGTACTGCATTGAGCGGTTATCGGCTCAATGCAGAGACTACCGACATCACATTTTTTGACATCATGTTGATGGCTTCTGAAATATTATTGCTCTGTGATAATGACTTGTAATCTTCTGCAGAACTCATTACCCGGGCGATTACGCCATCCAGCTGTCGCTGGATGCTGCTTTGATCGTTCGCCGCTTCTTCCAGCGCACCGACCACACTTTGGGTTTCATCGATGTAACGCACCAGCTCGTTGAGCAACGCCAGGGCCTGTTGTGCACTTTGAGCATTCACGTCAGCATGTTGCTGGCCACTTGCCATGGCCGATACGGCTTTTGATGCATCAGCTTCAAAGGCACTTAATATAGCGTTAATTTCCTGGGTGGATTGCTGCGTTTTAGCTGCCAGCGCGCGCACTTCGTCGGCCACCACGGCGAAACCGCGACCATGTTCACCGGCCCGGGCCGCCTCAATAGCCGCATTAAGGGCTAGCAGATTGGTTTGGTCGGCAATTTCATTAATCACATTCACCACGGTAAGAATACTGGCACTGCGGGCCTGTAGCTCATTCACAATCTGACTGGCGGATGCCACGGTTCTGGCCAGCTCAGCAAACCCCTTATTGGCGCTATCAAAGGTGGTATAGCATTCCTGAACCTGCTGCTGGGAATGGCTGGAAGCGACAGACACCTGACTGGTAATGGTGACCAGTCCTTTAACAATTTCATCGAGTTTATCATTCGCCTGGGCCAGCGAGTCTGACGAGGGGTGCTGATCACTTGCCCCTTTTGCAATGGCGCTGCTGACATCTTCCAGAATGTCATGGGACTGACGAATCTGATCCTGCGCATCAGACAAAATGGTGACCGTATCCTGCAGCTTGTTCTGTAAGTGACGGGTAGCACTGGCCACTAAGCCGAGTTCGTGCTCGCTGCGATACTCAAGGCGATAATCGTAATCTTTTTGCTCCATTTTTTGCAGGCAGGTAGCAATTTCGCGGGTTGGTTTAACAATGTTGCGACGCAGATTCGTAATCAGATAAACAATACACAGGCCGCTCAATACTATCGACAAGCCCATAATTAGCCATAAGCGCTGGCTGGTTTGCGCTGTTACCTGCTCTTTGGCCTGACGGGTTGCCTGAGCTATCTGGTCAGTTGCCTGTTGCAACAGATCGGCCGGTTCACGGTCAATACCTCTTACAAAGGTGTCGCCGGTATGCGGATTAAAGCCAGCGGCAACGAACGCTTCATACCCTTCCCGGTACTTCGTTCCCATCTGCTTGTGAGCCGTTAAGAAACGGTCGATTAAACCGGCCGAGTCAGCGTTTAGCTCCGCGCCTGCTACCAGCTTACGCAGAATAGCCTGAACATCAGCTTCCCGGGCCTGAAAGCGTGACCAGTATTTTTCTCTGTCTTTATCCGAAGCACCCCGCAATAACACATTTTTCCATTCCTGGACCTGGGTTTTAAACTCATTAAGCGCTTCTGAAACCAAGCGTTCGTGCACGACGTTGGTTTGTTCAACCTGCTCAATGTCGCTCATTAGCGAAAAAGCGATAGTCAAAGAAGCTGCGTTAAGCAGAACGAGAATGGCAATAATTGCCAGAACGGGGGTCATTACAAGACGATTGATACTGGTAAATTGTATCATTTAAAACTCCGGAAAGTGCTAGTTCAAACTATTGATCCACCCTCCGTGTGAAAGGAGCATAATTACAGCGCTACAATATGACAGTTGTATGAAACCCTATTCAAAAATAATACAACACAGCGTAATTAATACAACTTTAGTATAAACCTGCTTTTAAGGCACGACATAAAAAAAAAGACAATCTAACCTATTACTCACTCCGACATTATGGCATTACTGAGCGAGTTCGAGCTGGTGCTAAGTATCAGAGCGTTGCTCGTGTTGCTGGTACGTCAGTTACACATATTCAGACACCTATTTGCACGCTGATGATGAGATGGATGTTGCAGCAGCGATAGGCGTGTCGAAGAAAATGGTGCGCACAAGTTATACGCACCATAAATGAAATTGAATTACTTTTTGATTCTGCGGCGAATTGCTAAACCAGCTAGACCTAGACCAAGAATTGCTAGTGAACCTGGCTCTGGAACTTCGGTTGGACTACCCAAATACATAACGTTTCTTAAACTGGTTATTTCGGCAGTTGGCACAATGTTGCCATCTCTCCAGACCGTTCCGCTAAATCCATTATTGGACAAAGTATCACCACCGTCGTAGTTACCTACTCCCCACTGAACGTTCAATGGTGTCGAAGAAAAGTTACCGTCAACATTCAAACCTGCTCCCCAAATTCCATCGTCAGAACTGAACCGTGTCCCAGAAGAATCCCAATTTACTAATCCCAAAAAGCTGTTAGAATATCGCCAAGTACCAGAAATATTAGTTTCAATACCATTATCAAACACAGTCCAATTAACGGATACACCGGAGCTATCAGCAGTAGCGAATCTATCTCTCATACTAAGGCTGTCAGTAAATTCCCATAGTATAGAAAAAGCAACATTTTGGCCGTCAAAGAAAACTTCTTGATACCAAGTATTACTAACAACATCCGCAAAATCAGTGGTGATTCTGGCAGGCCCATTGATATCTACAGAACCAGGGCCATATGGTAAACGCTCCGCAACGCTTAAATCATCAGTTACAGCGAAAGGTATTAATGATGCGCTTGCACTTGAACAAAAAAAGAGCATTAAAACTAGTGAAAACAAAGAACCTTTGAACCTATTCATAATTTCAATTTTCCAAAATCAGTTGCTAAAACTTAAAACAATACTCAACTATTGTTTATTTTAAGACTTTTAAACTTTACTCTATATGAGAGCAATAATTTATTTAAAGCAAATTTCACACCATCTTTCATGCCGTTGTTTTATTAAAGGTTTTATGATTGAGAGATCTATCATGTAAAAATTTATGACACTTTTTTGTCAGCGTTAACCATTGCAGTGATATCAGCCCATTTGTTCTTTGCATGAGCAATAGCTGTACTCAGATGCTTTGTGCGCAATGACACTCTGTAATATGCGTCCTCGCCAGGAACACGCATACGAAACCGCCAGACTTCTTTACTTTGCCGAGTGCGCAGCATGATGGCTTCACCATCTAAGATGTCATTGGTTCGGCGATGTAGAATGGGTTGGATTTACGGCAACTATTTCTGGCGCTGCGCTTGGGGCTTTTTGAAAGTGGTCTTGGATTGGGCATGGCTGTTATGGTCTGCAATTGCAACAATTTTTTGTAATTTTGCAGTGCAGTTAAAGGACAAAAGTCTTGATAATCAATATCTTACATAGTTACACAAAGAAAAGACTGATTGAAATAACCAGTCTTTTCAATGAGTTAAAAGAGCACTTTTATTCCCATTCGATGGTGGCCGGTGGCTTACCAGAAATATCGTAAACCACTCGCGAAATCCCATCGATTTCGTTGATGATGCGGTTAGATACTTTACCCAGGAAGTCGTACGGCAGGTGCGCCCAATGTGCTGTCATAAAGTCGATGGTTTCTACCGCGCGCAGCGATACAACCCAGTCGTACTTACGGGCATCGCCCATTACGCCTACCGATTTAACCGGCAGGAATACCGTAAAGGCCTGACTTACTTTGTGGTAAAGCTCTGCGTTATGCAGCTCTTCAATAAAGATAGCGTCTGCACGGCGCAGCAGATCGCAGTATTCTTTTTTGATTTCGCCCAGGACACGCACGCCCAGACCCGGTCCAGGGAAAGGATGGCGATACAACATATCGTATGGCAAACCCAGCTCTAAACCAATTTTGCGCACTTCGTCTTTAAACAGTTCACGTAATGGCTCTACCAGGCCCATCTTCATGTCTTCGGGTAAACCGCCAACATTGTGGTGAGACTTGATAACATGAGCTTTACCGGTTGCAGAACCTGCCGACTCAATGACATCCGGATAAATAGTCCCCTGCGCTAACCATTTGGCGTTAACCAGCTTGCCTGCTTCTTCATCGAATACGGCAACAAATTCGTTACCGATGGCTTTACGTTTAAGCTCCGGATCGTCAATACCTTCCAGACGAGCCAGGAAACGCTCTTCGGCGTCAACTTTAATAATGTTCAGGCCGAAGTGATCACCAAACATATCCATTACCTGCTGCCCTTCGTTTAATCGCAGCAAGCCATTATCAACGAATACACAGGTAAGCTTGTCACCGATTGCACGGTGGATTAGCATCGCCACTACTGATGAGTCTACACCACCAGACAGGCCCAGAATAACCTCATCATCACCCACTTTTTCTTTAATGCGGGCAATGGCATCTTCGATAATCGCATCAGGCGTCCACAGTTTTTCACAACCACAGATGTCCATAATAAAGTGTTGTAGCAAGCGCATGCCCTGACGGGTATGCGTCACTTCCGGGTGGAACTGTACACCGTAGAATTGCTTGTCAGTATTTACCATGGCGGCATGGGGGCACGACGGCGTTAATGCGACGGTTTCAAATCCGTCAGGAATGGCGATAACTTTATCACCGTGGCTCATCCATACATCCAGCAAGGCATTGCCCTCGCCACTAATGGCGTCTTCAATGTTAGCCAGCAGGTCGTTAGGTTTAACCACTTCTACCTGAGCATAACCAAACTCGCGCTTATCTGAGCCCTGTACTTTACCGCCCAGCTGCTCAGCCATGGTTTGCATGCCATAGCACACACCGAGTACAGGTACGCCGGCGTTGAACACATATTCCGGTGCCCGGGGTGAATTTTCTTCAGTAACCGATTCCGGACCGCCCGACAGGATAATACCCTGCGGGTTAAACGATTTGATCTGTTCTTCTGTGACATCCCATGCCCAGAGTTCGCAGTAAACGCCAAGCTCACGCACACGGCGGGCAATAAGCTGGGTATATTGTGAGCCAAAATCCAGAATAAGTATGCGATGATCATGGATGTTTTGTGTCATGGTGTTTGCCTTTAAATAGAAAACAAGCAGGCTGGTATTAACCAGCCTGATAAATCAATCGATTGGTGTTGGTAAAATTTAACCTAAACGGTAGTTAGGTGCTTCTTTGGTAATGCTTACATCGTGCACGTGTGATTCACCCATTCCCGCTGAAGTTACCCGCACAAACTGTGGTTTGGTATTCAGTTCGTTAATGGTAGCACAACCGGTTAAGCCCATGGCTGAACGCAGGCCGCCCATTTGCTGATGGATAATGGTGGCGATTGGACCTTTGTAGGCCACACGACCTTCAATACCTTCCGGTACCAGTTTTTCTGCGTTGTCGCTTTCCTGGAAGTAACGATCGGATGAACCATTACGCTGATTCATAGCCCCTAACGAGCCCATACCACGGTAAGACTTATAATAACGTCCCTGATAAAGCTCTACCTCACCCGGCGCTTCTTCGGTACCGGCCAGCATCGAGCCAACCATTACGCAACTTGCACCGGCAACCAGCGCTTTAGCGATGTCACCAGAGAAGCGGATACCACCATCGGCGATAACCGGAATGTCACGGTCTTTCAGTGCTTCAACCGCATCAGAAATAGCGGTAATTTGTGGTACACCACAACCGGTTACGATACGGGTGGTACAGATTGAACCCGGGCCAATACCTACCTTGACACCGTCAGCACCGGCATCAGCCAGCGCCAGAGCACCTTCGGCAGTCGCCACGTTACCGGCAATGATTTGTAGTTCTGGGTAGGTTTCGCGAACAGTCTTAACACGGTCGATAACGCCTTGCGAGTGGCCGTGAGAGGTATCGATAAGTAATACGTCAACACCTGCTTCAACCAATAGCGCAATGCGCTCATCGGTGCCCGGACCAACACCTACCGCAGCGCCAACGCGTAAGCGACCCAGTGAATCTTTACAGGCATTCGGCTTGCTTTCGGCTTTCTGGAAGTCCTTAACCGTAATCAGACCGGTAAGCTTAAAGCTGTCGTCGACCACCAGGATCTTTTCGATACGGTGCTCGTGCATCAGCTCGAGTACTTCTTCAGAGCTGGCACCTTCTTTAACCGTTACCAGACGCTCTTTAGGGGTCATCACTTTATCCACCGACAAATCAAGACGGTTTTCAAAGCGCATGTCGCGGCCGGTGATAATACCGATCAGATTATTTTCTGAGTCGGTGACCGGGAAGCCGGAATACCCGAGCTTCTTACTTAATGCCTGTACATTACCTAAAGTTTCACTGGCACCTACGGTTACCGGGTCCGAAACCACACCGCTTTCATATTTTTTAACTTCGCGTACATGCTTGGCTTGCTCTTCTGCGGTCATGTTCTTATGAACAAAACCAATACCGCCTTCCTGGGCTAATGCAATTGCCAAACGCGCTTCCGTTACAGTATCCATAGAAGCTGATACCATAGGGATATTCAGATTTACCTTGCGAGTCACACGGGTTTGTAGACTGGCTGTGTGCGGGAGCACTGTGGAATGCGCCGGAACCAATAAAACATCGTCAAAGGTTAGCGCTTCTTGAGCGATACGTAGCATGCAAAAACACCTGTATATTGAGGTTTAATTGCGGCGCAATTGTAGTGTTTTTTCACTTTCAGGTAAACTGTATTTGCATTAAAGCTGAGGTTTTTTCATTCAATGACAGTTTTCTCTGCCCCGGACGGGCAAAAAGTTCACAGCGTAACAACATTAAATCGCCTGGCGCGTAACATTTTAACCAGTGAGATAGGTTTGGTGTGGCTCAGCGCTGAAATTTCCAACTTCACCCGTGCATCATCCGGCCACTGGTATTTTACCCTCAAGGACAATAAAGCCCAGGTACGGGCTGCCATGTTTCGCTCCGCTAACCGGGTGGTTCGTAATCCGCCGCGTGAGGGCGACAAAGTACTGGTCAGAGCCAGTGTTGGCATTTATGAACCCCGCGGCGATTATCAACTGGTGGTTGAAAGCATGGAGCCGGAGGGTGAAGGTCAGTTAAAACTCGCTTTTGAGCAGCTAAAATACAAACTGCAGGCTGAAGGGCTATTCGACCCTGCTAATAAACGGCCACTACCGACCCACGTAAAACGAATTGGTGTGATTACCTCTGCTCATGGCGCCGCGTTACACGACGTATTAAGTGTACTACAGCGCCGCAGCCCGGCCACAGAAGTCATCGTATATCCCTCTATGGTGCAGGGCGAGCAAGCCGCTGCCCAGTTAGCCCGTAATATCTGGCTGGCTAATCAGCGCCAGGAGGTCGACGTGCTCCTGCTCACCCGGGGCGGCGGTTCGTTGGAAGACCTGTGGTGTTTTAACAACGAGTCACTGGCCCGGGAAATAGCCCAATCGACGCTGCCGCTGGTTAGTGCTGTAGGCCACGAGGTGGATGTAACCATCGCCGATTTTGTGGCAGACCTGCGGGCGCCAACGCCTTCGGCAGCAGCAGAGCTGCTCTCCATGGACCAGCGCGAAATCCAGACGCAGGTCCGCCAGTTACAACAACAGCTCACACGTTCCTTTAATACCACGTTGCAGCGTCGTGCCCATCAGTTAGCCGTACTAGGCCAGCGCCTGAAGTCACGCCATCCGGAAGTGATGTTGCAACAGCAGGGCCAGCGGGTTGATCAACTGACACAAAAAATAACCAGTCTGATAAACCAACAGCTCGTGCGTGGACAAACCGCTTCACAGCGTCTGGAAAACCGCCTTGCCCGACAGCATCCGGCCATTGAGTTGGATAAGATTAAAACGCAGCAGGTGTATTTAGATCAAAGAATGATGAAGGCGATGCAACAACGGCTAGAGACCCACAAGCAGAAGCTTGCTACACTGGCGCACCTGCTTCAGTCTGTAAGCCCTCTGGCAACTATGGCCCGCGGTTATTCAGCCACCTTAAAAGCCGGTCAGGCGATTACCAGTATTACGGCGGTTAAAGAGCAGGACGAAATTATCAGCCGGGTCAGTGACGGTGAGATTGTCAGTGTGGTAACAGCAGTAAATGCCAAACCCAATTTATAAAATCTCTCAGTTTTAGCGTGATCAGGCCTGAACAAGGACTGGTGAAGCACTTATTATGGGTATTGTTGTTTGATTAAAATTTTCCGCCACTCTTTTTATTGGTTGGCGCTGTTGCTGACCACCGGATGCGCAACCAGTTCAGTAAAGCCGCCTGAACAGCCTAAGCTAAGCGCCCCAGAACAAGCTCCCTTCAATCTGGCAGTTAATGTCTACTCTTCCTATATCAGTGACGAGGTTGAACAGCAATGTAATGAGGCCGCGTTAACCAGTAATCCCTGCAAAAACGATGGCATTGCTGCTAATGACTTTCTGAAGAGCCTCGAAAAGCTCGATTTGTTTGCCGAGCTTAGTCCTTCAGTGAGCCGTCATGATTATGAATTATTGATCGCTAATCAGGTGGCTGATATGCCTGCCGGGCAAGAACCTGAATCGGCAGATGTGCCGCTGCAAAGTTATACGGAATTTGCGGTGGAATGGCGCGGCGTTCATCTCGATAGCTTTTTAGTGCACTATTGGCATTACGGCGTTATCCACCCCCAGGATGTTGAACAAATCATCCTGCGTTGGAGTGAGCACGCCAACCGTAACCACATTTTTTCAACACCGTTTCTTTATCAGGCCATGGGCGCAAGTGATTACTCGGGTGCTCTGACCCTCCCCGAAGTTCTGGGTGAGTTTCAGTTGGCCCGTCAGTTTTTATATCCGGATCCGTTTAAAGGCGTACTGGCCAGGTACCTTCACCCCTCTTTCAGCGAGGCAATTATGGATATTGCCATTTATCCGGTGTTAGCGCCGTTAACCGGTGATACCGAGCAGCTTATCAGCCATGAACTGGAAGACGCAGTAGAACAGGCCAGGCAAATTACGGTTGAGCGCGCCATGGCGATGGAAATAAAGAAACATCAACAAGCCTTCAGCCAGGGCGAGTCTTCATTGCAGGGCGTGATGTCAGAGATAGCCGCTGAGGGTGAGAGTGGCGAGGCACTTTACGCCACTATTTATATCTTCCGGTTAGAAGATAAGTTCGTAAAATTCAGCACCACTTTCCCATCGCGTATTGGCGATCCGTTGGTGTCCGAAGCTTTAACTCAATTGGCGGTACCTGGCGAATCGGCACTGATGAAAGAATTACGCAAAGCACTGTAGTTAAACAGTGCATGAAAAAGCCCTGCTATGCAGTAATGCCAGTCAGTTAAGAACTGACTGGCATTTTTTTTGTGACTTATTTCTTGTTCTTGTGAAAATCCATCATGCGACGGCGTTTTCGTTGCTGGGCAAGCGTCAGCTGATTCTTCTTGCCTTCGAACGGGTTAGCCCCTTCACGGAATTCAATTTTAATTGGCGTGCCCATTACATCCAGCGCCTTTCTGAAGTAATTCATCAGATACCGCTTATACGAGCTGGGCAGATCCTGCACCTGGTTGCCGTGAACGACGATGACAGGCGGATTGTAGCCGCCCGCGTGGGCGTACTTCATTTTTATCCGGCGTCCTCGCACCAATGGCGGCTGATGGTCTTGCTGAGCCAACTCCATGATCTGGGTCAGCATTGAAGTGTTGATTCGTTTTGTGGCACTCCGGTAAGCTTCCTGCACCGACTCAAACAAATTGCCCACACCCGACCCATGGAGTGCAGAAATAAAATGTAACCGGGCAAAGTCGATAAAGCCCAGGCGACGGTCCAGTTCGCGTTTGATTTCATCTTTAATATCGGTATCCAGGCCGTCCCACTTGTTCACGGCTATCACCAGCGAGCGACCGGAATTAAGAATAAAGCCTAACAGACTTAAGTCCTGATCAGAGATCCCCTCGCGGGCATCAATCACCAACAGTACAACGTTAGCTTCCTCAATGGCTTTAAGCGTTTTTACAATGGAAAACTTTTCGACCGCTTCTGAGACCTTCTTGCGTTTACGCACTCCGGCTGTATCAATTAATACATAGTCGCGCTCGTCACGTTGCAGCGGAATGTATACGCTGTCGCGGGTAGTGCCTGGCATGTCATAGACCACCACACGATCTTCACCCAATATACGGTTAGTAAGTGTTGACTTACCCACGTTTGGTTTACCTACAATAGCCAGTTTGATGGGTAAACTCTGCAGGTGTTTCAGCTGGTCTTCTGCGTCGAGCTCTTCCTCTTCGGCTGATTTGGTCACCAGCATTTCAGGGAATTGCTCATCCAGTGGCACCAAGGCCTCCTGAATCAATTGCGACACACCGCGGCCGTGGGCTGCGGCGATCTGATGTACATGGCCCAGGCCCAGAGAGAAAAACTCCGCGCTTTCGCTATCACCGTTTATGCCATCCACTTTATTGGCCAGCAAAAATACGGTTTTATCGCTTTTACGCAGGTGATCGGCGATGAGCTGATCGGCAGGTAACAGACCCGCCCGGGCATCCACTAAAAAGAACACCACATCAGCTTCTTCAATGGCCTGTAGTGACTGCTGTGCCATTAAGGTATCAATACCTTCCTCATCACCGGTGATACCTCCGGTATCGACTACGATGAAGTGACGTTGCTCATAGCTGGCCTGACCGTATTGCCGGTCACGGGTCAGTCCCGGGAAATCAGCAACCAGTGCATCACGGGTATGAGTTAAACGATTAAACAGCGTTGATTTACCCACATTGGGCCGGCCAACTAACGCCACAACAGGCAACATATCGGTGTTCCTTTAAGTAATAAACAAGCAAACGGCCGCGCATAAAGCGCGGCCGTTAAATTATATCGGAATATCCCGCGAATTGCAGGATAAGCGTGGTTACTGAGCTGACAACGCAGCAATTTCTCCATCGCGGGTAATGGTAACCACCAGGTCATTCACTTTAACTGGTGTTGCATAGATAGCTTCATCTTCATCGTCGCCACCTAAATCATAGCGGGCAATGAGTTTACCATCTTCTGCATTTAACCAGTGCATCAGCCCCCAGCGGTCGCCAAGCACCAGTTGTTCTCCCATAATTAATGGCGTAGTCAGGTTACGCTCTTTGAGACCGCTCTGAGACCAGATTTCAACGCCATTACGACGATCCAGCGCATAAACAATTGAGCGTGTATCAACTACGTAGATGCGATTACCGCTCACCGCCAAATCACGGTACGAGCCGTATTCACGCTTCCACATAATGCGCCCACTGCGCAGTTCTACTGCAGCCAGAGTGCCATCATAGGAAACAATGTAGACAGTATTACCGAATACTACCGGCGCAGAATCCACATCAATAATACGCTCAAGTTCGGTTGCTCCGGCAGGCGCAGTAATAGCGGTTTCCCAGGCGGGAATGCCGCTGGTCAGAATATTCACCTGTAACTTCCCGGTAGGCGTGCCAACCAGTGCACCACCATTGGTGGCAACCGGTGCTGAAATACCCCGTAAACTCAGCGGCGGCACGTCGGTTTCACTGCGCCACAGTTGCTCACCGGTTTTTGCATCCAGTCCAAACAACACTCCAGCGCCGGTATTCAATACCAGGATCCCTTCGTCCATCGCTGGCGTAGCCAGGATTTCGCCTGGTACAGTGCTTTCCCACAACGTTTCGCCAGATTCATGATTCAGAGCACGGATAATGCCGTCTTCAGTGGCCACAAAAACCATGTCATAGCCGGCTGCAATCGCACTGATTTTGGCCGACGCACCACTGCGCCACAGACGTGCGATATCGTCCCAGAAGGATTCATCCGGGAAAATAGCAAAGTTGCGTTCCCATACCACATCGCCGGTATCCGGAGTTAATGCCACCACTTCGCCATGACGCTCTGCAGCGTACACCGTATCGTTAGCGAAGACCGGTTTTAAGCGTGAAAAATATTCATCAACGCCATCACCAATGGTGTAACTCCAAACCTCTTTCGGAGTTATCTGGTTTTCAATAGGCGCAATACGGCGGATTTTGATTTCGTCTTCATCAGCGAACCAGTCTGTCATGGTGGCACAACCAGACAAACCAATGACGGCTGCGGTCAAAATGACCCGTTTAAACATACGGCCACACAGAGTTGATTGCTGTGAGATGTTTCGAGTATTTAAATTCATTCACTATCCTGCGCTAACTGCAAGGTTATCGAGCTTCATTTGCAGTAATCGATTGTTAATATTTTTCTCCAAGGCAGAGGAGTAGGCTATGCGAGCCTTGTCAAAGTTCCCTTGCGCGGCAAAAATATCACCTTTCACTTCTTCAACCTGTGCAGTAAAGGCTTCATCGGTTACCGATTCGATGGTTGTCAGGGCATTGTCATACTGCTGAAGAGCTAGCTGAACACGTGCCAGACGCACATTTGCAACCTGCTTTAAACTTTCGTCTGCGGCACTGCCAGCTACGCCTTTGAGATAAGTTGCAGCGCTTTCGAGGTTGCCGTCGTCAACCGCTTGCTTAGCAGCCAGTAAACCTGCCACGTTGGCATAGCCTGTAGCATCGGCATTGATTACCGCTTCAATCGGCTGACTATTTTCTTCGTTTACCAGCGACTCAAGTGCGGCCTGGTAAGACTGAGAGGCGCTTTCCTTGGCGGCGATTTGTGAATCGCTGTAGTACTGCCAGCCAAATAAACCGGCTAACCCCAGTACTGCACCGACAATCAGAGACGTTCCGTGCTCTGACCAAAACCGTTTAATCGCCTCTACCTGTTGTTCTTCTGTAGCGAATTGTTCCATCTTAAAACCTCTTTATTTTGCTAACGGTTATACGGATAACACGTTATGTAAAGCTGCTGGCAGCTCGCTGAGCGCCACATTAACCTGTTCGCCATTGCCACGTAGTGGTTTCAGGGTCACCTGGTGAGCAGCCATTTCTTCTGAGCCAATCAGCAATGCTACACTGGCGCCTACTTTGTCTGCCCGTTTTAATTGTTTCTTCAGATTGCCACCACCACAGTGCAGCATCACCCGAAACTGGCTGTCAGAATCACGTAAAGATTCTGCGACCTGGCTGGCGTAGCCGCGGGTATCATCACCTAATGCGGTAACATAAATGTCGGCTGCTGGCTGGTTCTGCTCGATTTTCTCCAGCGTATCGAGTAACAGCACCAGACGTTCCATACCCAATGCAAAGCCCACACCTGGTGCTGGCTTGCCGCCGAGTTGTTCAACCAGACCATCGTAACGACCACCGGCACAAACCGTACCCTGAGCGCCAAGACTCTCGGTTACCCATTCAAAAACGGTGCGGTTGTAATAATCCAGACCACGAACCAGACGAGGATTGATTTCGTAGGCCACGCCTGCATTGTCGAGCAGTTCACACAACAAGGCAAAATGCGCTTTAGAATCGTCATCGAGATAATCCAGCAAAGAAGGCGCATCGGTTACCAGCGCCTGAACCTGCGGATTTTTGCTATCCAGCACCCGCAGAGGATTAGACTCCAGCCGACGCAGAGAATCTTCGTCAAGTTGCGACTCGTGCTGTTTAAGGTAAGCAACTAACGCGTCCTTGTAATTCTGACGAGCTTCGTTGGAGCCAAGCGAGTTGATCTGTAAAGTAACATGCTCTGATATGCCAAACAGCTTCCACAGTCGGGCCGATAACAGGATCACTTCAGCATCGATGTCGGCGCTTGCCAATCCGTAGGTTTCTACCCCGAACTGGTGAAACTGGCGGTAACGACCTTTTTGCGGCCGTTCGTGGCGAAACATCGGTCCCATATACCACAAGCGTTGTTGCTGGTTGTAGATCAAACCGTGCTCATTACCGGCACGCACTGCACTGGCGGTGCCTTCCGGGCGCAGGGTCAGACTATCGCCGTTACGGTCGGCAAAGGTATACATTTCTTTTTCAACGATATCGGTGACTTCACCAATAGAGCGCTTAAACAGGTCGGTACTTTCGACGATTGGCGTTCTGATTTCCTGATAGCCATAACTGGCCACAACCTGCCGAATACCTGCCTCGACCTGTTGCCATTTACCCGACTCCGTCGGCAGGCAGTCATTCATACCTCGAATAGCCTGGATTGTTTTTGCCACCTGTTCTCTCTCAGCCTAATTAAAAGCCCCGCATTATAGGGGCTTTAGTGTTTAACCACAAACATTCTTAACTGCCAGCGACCGGCGCCGGGATTATGGTTTTTCAACCACCGGAATGGCGTTGGCAGAATCCAGCATTGCCGCTTTGGCGCGGATGCGTTTTTCCAGCTGTTCTACGAGGTCATCGTTCGCCAGCCGCTCTTTCTGACGTTTGCCGTCAAGATAAAAACCACTCATGTTGCGCGCACCGGTTAAGCCCAGATCTGACACTTCAGCTTCGCCGGGACCATTCACCACGCAACCGATGATTGACACATCCATTGGTGTTAATACATCTTCTAAGCGTTGTTCAAGCGCATTCACGGTACCAATCACATCGAACTCCTGGCGCGAACAACTCGGGCAAGCGATAAAGTTAATACCGCGAGAGCGGATACGCAGCGATTTTAAAATATCAAAACCGACTTTGATTTCTTCCACGGGGTCGGCGGCCAGTGATACTCGCAGGGTATCGCCTATTCCTTCCGCCAACAGCATGCCCAGGCCTACGGCACTTTTTACCGAGCCGGCCCGCTGTCCGCCAGCTTCGGTAATACCCAGATGCAGAGGCTGCTCTATTTGTTTAGCCAGCAACCGGTACGCACCAACAGCCAGAAATACGTCAGAGGCTTTTACCGATACCTTGAACTGGTCAAAATTCAGTTTATCGAGAATATCCACGTGACGCATGGCCGACTCAAGCAGCGCTTCTGGCGTTGGCTCACCGTATTTTTCCTGCAGATCACGCTCAAGCGACCCACCGTTAACCCCAATTCGAATCGGAATATTTTTGTCTTTGGCGCAATCCACTACCGACTTAACCCGCTCCATATTACCGATGTTACCCGGGTTAATTCGCAGGCAATCCACGCCATAATCAGCCACTTTGAGCGCAATCCGGTAATCGAAATGAATGTCTGCAATCAGCGGTACACTAACCTGTTCGCGAATTTGCTTAAAGGCTTCGGCAGCGTCCATGGTGGGTACCGACACCCGCACTATCTCACCGCCTACAGCGACGATACGGTTGATCTGCGCTACGGTAGCCGCCACATCGGTTGTCGGCGTATTGGTCATTGATTGCACGGCAATGGGTGCACCATCACCAATGGGCACATTACCTACGTTAATCCGAATTGATTTTCTGCGTTGGATAGGACTATCAGCAAACATTATTGTTCCTGCATGGGTAACGAAAACTTCGCGGTGCGGGTAGGGTCGAATCCAGACATATCTACCGCTTCACCGTCATAACTAATTTGCACGACATCAGGTGCACCGAGCGTCACTTCAAATGGCGGCAGGCCGCTAACCTGCATTTCATAGCCAGCTGCTTTAATCCCGTAGGCGATGGCTTCGCCACTGGCATCGGTAACATTCACCCAACAATCGGCACTAAAATTAAACACCAGCGCTACTGGCTCACCAGCTTCAGGCATTGGCTGCGATGACGCTTCTTCGTTTGCCGGAGGTGCTGTATCGACCGACCCATTACTCAAGGTGTCGACTGGCGCATTGGTATCTTCTGTCATATCTTGCTGCGAAGGCTGAACGGGCAACTCAGTATCCGCTTCTTCAGTAATAACTGCACTGGCCGAAGCTTCATCCGACTGCGATACTTCAGGCTTCGGTTGAGGCTCACTTCTTGCCGGCGTTGGTGCTGACTGATTCTGAGCACCTTGCGTTGCAGCGGGCAGCTCGTTGCTGTCATTTGCCGGTTGTTGATACCACCACACTACAACCCCGGCAATCAGTACAACAGCAATACCGTAGGTCACCATCATCCAGCGGTCATCATGCGCCTGCTTAGCAACTCGACGTGAAAAGCTTTGTAGCTTGGCCGGCGGCTTTGGCGTGGTGTGATACTGATTAAAAAGCGTTAAGACTTCTTCCGGATTAAGCCCCAGATTCTTTGCGTAAAGACGGACATATCCTTTAAAGAAGGTGACAGACGTTGAATCATCGATACGATTTTGTTCCAGATCGTCGATGATACCAACTTTTAAATACAACTTATCAGCGATCGCCTGTTGAGTCAGGCCCTGCTCTTCCCGTGCTTCCCGCAATACCTGGCCGGGACTGGGTACGTCAGGCACATGCTGCTCATCAGCTTCAATGTGCTGCTCTTTGTCCATTTGTTACCTGCGTTAGTTGGTTTGTTGTGCTGGCGGCACCAGCCATAACTTCATGCCGACATTAATAGACCCGTTTTCATCCAGGTTGTTCCACTCTTTGAGTGTATTCAGCTTAATGTTGTACTTCAGTGACAACCGGTAAAGATTTTCTTTTGGCTGAACAACATGAAAAAGGCTTTCTGCTTCATCGGCCTCAATATTCTGCTTCGCCTCAACAACCGGTTCGTTTGCATCGGGTTCTTCAGCCACGACAACAGGTTCTGGCACTTCAGATTTGGTGGATTCGGTTTGGTTAGATTCGGCAACTGACGCTTCGGTGGCCTGCATCTCCTTCTCTGAATCTGTGGCTTTTTCTGGCGCAGGCACTGATACTAACTGAGACTGCTGCTTGGTTTTCACTTTAACCACTGGCTGCGGTACCGTTTTCTGACGCTCAATGTATAACCTGGCTAAGGGGCTGTTTGGATACATGCGCAGGAGCATATCGCCATAACCGTTGGCAGCGCGTAAGTCTCCCTGCCCTTTGGCAATCTCGATGGCCATCCACAGCGAATCGGCAGATACCCGCGCAACTTTTTCATAGCGACGCAAGGTTTCAGCGGCTAACTCGTATTGTTCCGTTGCAACGTACATTTCGGTCAGAATAAATAGGGTTTTAGCGCGACCAGGCTGGTGTTTAAGTGCGCTATTGAGGTATTCGATGGCGTCTTCGCCTTCGCCCTGACTCTGCGCGCACAGTGCCATATTCTCGTAGGTTTCGGCGGAGTTGGCGTATTGCTTGGCATTAACAGCTTGCATGAAGAAACGCTTAGCTTCCTCATAACGGCCATCCTGACACAAGAATGCACCGTAACTGTTGGCTATGTTGGCATCGCGCGGTGCCAGGCTCATGGCGGTTTGATAAGACTCATCAGCGCGTTCGGACTCACCAACCACCTGGTAATAATACGCCAGACCATAGTGGGTTTCGGCCAGGCGTGGCGCAAAGGCCAGCGCTTTATCCAGATTTTGTTTGGCTTGTGAGTAATTACCGTTTTTAAGGTAAGTTAACCCCAGGGATACACGGGTTTTCGCCGCTTCCTGTTGATCAAATTCAGAACTAAACGCCCCGGGCTGGGTTTCACTGACACAGCCTGTCAGGGCAATCATCAGACTCAGAACTATCAGTATTCTCATCGGCAGCGCTTACCTTATGTTTTTTCGATATTTTATTATTGGGACATTTTTACCGAAATTGGCTCGCCCTTCATCTGTTTTTTCAACATTCTTTTGGTTCGGTCAACCACATCACCCACTAACTGACCACAGGCGGCATCGATATCATCGCCCCGGGTCTTACGCACAATTACAGTGTAACCCTTTTCCATCAGGACTTTAGCAAAGCGATCAATACGCGAATTACTTGAGCAGGTATAGGGCGACCCAGGGTAAGGATTAAACGGAATCAGGTTAATTTTACAGGGCGTTTCCTTCATTACTTTAGCCAGCTGATGAGCGTGGTCGGTTGAATCGTTAATTTGATTCAGCATCACGTATTCAACCGTCACCTTGCCCTGATTAGCTTTGGACTTGGCTAAATAGCGGCGCACGCCAGCTAAGAAGGCTTCAATGTTGTATTTTTTATTGATCGGTACAATTTCATCACGCAGCTCATCATTCGGTGCGTGCAACGAAATGGCCAGCGCCACATCAATCTGATCACCCAACATATCAAGGGCTGGGACCACACCAGAAGTACTCAGCGTTACCCGGCGCTTGGATAAACCAAAGCCATAGTCATCCAGCATGATATCCATAGCGGGTACTACGTTTTTAAGGTTCAGCAGCGGCTCGCCCATGCCCATCATCACCACGTTGGTAACTGGTCTTGCCGAGGTATCATTAGATAAACCTAGCGTGGTAGCTACCCGCCACACCTGACCAATGATTTCGCTAACGGTAAGGTTACGGTTAAAGCCCTGTTGTGCGGTGGAGCAAAACGTACATTCCAGCGCACAACCTACCTGTGAGGACACGCATAGGGTTGCGCGGTCGGCTTCCGGGATCCACACGGTTTCGACTTCCTGCCCACCATCGAGTTTCAGGGCAAACTTAATCGTGCCGTCGGTAGCCTGCTGGTGATAAGCAATCTCTGGTGCTCTTACTTCACACTGTTCGATTAACTTCGCGCGCAACTGCTTGTTGATGTTGGTCATCAGCTCGAAATCACTGACACCGTGCTGATAAATCCACTTCATGACCTGATCAGCACGGAATGGCTTCTCGCCGATTTCAGCGAAATAGTCGCGCAATCCCTGCCGATTAAAATTTAGTAGGTTAGTTTTGGACATAAAGCGTTATCAACTCTTCAAATTAGTGGCGTCGAACCGGTATAGAATACCACGAAAAAGATATTCGATCACAGACAGAAAAGGGAGCCGAAGCTCCCTTTTGTCGCGCATCAGGCTAAGCTTAGCGAGTGCGTGGGCAGATTTCTTCTTCAGAGAAGAAATACGCGATTTCACGCGCTGCAGATTCTGGTGCATCTGAACCGTGAACCGCATTCTCATCGATAGATACAGCGTAATCAGCACGCAGTGTACCTGCTGCTGCTTCAGCCGGGTTAGTAGCACCCATGATTTCACGGTTTTTAACCACAGCGTTTTCGCCTTCCAGCACCTGAACCATTACCGGGCCAGACGTCATGAAGTCTACCAGGGCGCCAAAGAAAGGACGCTCTTTGTGTTCAGCATAGAAGCCTTCAGCTTGCTCTTTGCTCATGTGAACCATTTTAGAAGCAACGATGCGCAGACCAGCAGATTCGAAGCGGTTATAGATTGCACCGATTACGTTCTTTGCAACGGCATCAGGCTTAATAATTGAAAACGTACGCTCAAGAGCCATTTTCTGTCTCCGGGTTTAATTGTAAAAATTTTGGTCGCGAATTATAGGCAATCTTTCTGCCCGTGCCTAGGGGGGAACGGGCAAATATCAAAAAATCTTCATAAAGACGGCGATAAAGGCGGATTATCCGCCGTGCTGGGCGGCTAAATGCTGGATTTTACCCACGATGGCACGTAAGCCGTTGCCCCGCGTTGGCGTAATATGACGTTCCAGGTCGAGCGCTTCAAAGTACGCATCGATATCAAAGGCGGTAATCTCGGCGGGCGTTTTATCGTTATACGCTGCCATTACCAGAGCCAGCAGCCCATGAACAATCACTGCATCACTGTCGACTTCGAAGTGGATTTTATCCCCGTCCATTGAAGTCACCAGCCACACGCTGCTCTGACAGCCCTTGACCAACCGCTCCGGGGTTTTCTGAGCATCATCGAGACGCGGTAACGCTTTACCCAAATCAATGATGTACTGGTACTTTTGTTCCCAATCATCAAAGAATTCCAAATCTTCAACGATTTCCTGACTAGATGGTAACTGCATGATTTACTCTCGAATTAAAAAAACAGGCCGGCCTCGAGCTGGGCTTCTTCGCTCATTTTATCCCGCGACCAGGGCGGATCAAACACCAGTTCTACTTTGACATTCTCAACAAATGGCACCAGTCCCACGCGGTATTCCACATCGCCAACCAGCACCGGGCCCATGCCGCAACCAGGTGCGGTGAGAGTCATGTCGATCGTGACCTGTTTAGTATCCTGATTAATGTCGACGTTGTAGATCAGGCCCAGCGAGACCAGGTTAATCGGAATTTCGGGATCGTAGATGGTTTCCAGCGCGTCCCAGACCTGCTGTTTATCGATGTTGCCATCGGCAGGCGCGGTAAAATCCAGGCTTTGTGGTTTACGGCCAATGGCATCGGCATCAGTACCGTCGATACGCAACATATTTCCTTGCCACGTAACGGTATAGTTACCGCCTAAATCCTGGGTGATATTAACAAATTCGCCATCAGGAATGATAACGGTTTCGCCGGAAGGCACTTTGCGCGACTTCACTTCACGTTCAGTCACTACCATTTTTTGCTTCATAAGTACTCTTATCCGACGTTAAAGCTTTCGCCGCAACCGCATTCATCCACAACGTTTGGGTTGTAGTATTTGATCACGCCGTTTACGCCTTCCATCACATAGTCAATTTCGGTGTTCTGTAACAACGATACAGCGTCTTTAGCGATGGCGACCGTTAGCTTATCAGACACGTTAAGTACCTCGTCACCTTCTACCGAGGCATCGGCAAAATCGAGCACGTAAGCATAGCCGGTACAGCCACTGACTTTGGTCGATAAACGGATAATTTTACCCGGCTGGTTTTTAAGTTTGCCCTCAAAGTGCTTTATTGCACCCGGAGTGAGGGTAACAACGTCTTTACTGGGTACAAAAGTTTCTACTGACATGGTTATCTCTCCTAGCCCAACATCGTTTGAGCTTTGCGTAAGCCCGCAAAGAATGCAGAGATTTCTTCCAGCGTGTTATACAACGAAAAAGAAGCGCGGGCAGTGCCGTTAATCCCAAGGCGATGCATCAGTGGTTGCGCGCAGTTATCGCCAGTACGGATAGCTATCCCCTGACGATCCAGAATAAAGCCAATATCGGCCGGGTGCGCGTTATCCATTACAAAGCTCAGGATACCAATCTTGTTAGGTGCGGTGCCGATTAAGCGCATACCCTGAATATCCGCGGCCTGTGCCATAGCAGAATCAATCAGTGTCTTTTCGTGGGCCTGAACGGCAGCAATATCCAATTGGCTGAACCACTCAAGTGCGGTGCCCAGGCCAATAGCGCCGGCGATGTTTGGCGTACCAGCTTCAAGGCGGTTAGGCAATGCGCCCCAGGTAGCACTCTGATAAGTCACATCGGCAATCATTTCGCCACCGGTTAACCATACCGGCCATTCTTCCAGCACTGCCTGTTTGCCCCACAACACGCCAATGCCGGTTGGACCAAACACCTTGTGACCAGAAAACGCGTAAAAATCACAGCCCAGAGCCTGTACATCTACGTCGCCATGAGCAATTCCCTGAGCGCCGTCAACCAGCACTAACGCGCCGTAGGCCTTGGCCATTGCAGTGAGTTCTTTAACCGGATTAACGGTACCCAATGCATTGGATACATGAGGGAACGCCACCATGCGGGTATTGGGACCCAGTGACGCCTTAAATGTTTCAAGATCAAGCTCACCGTTATCAAAAATCGGCGCAACACACAGCGTAGCACCGCTTTGCAAACAGGCTTGTTGCCAGGTAACCAGGTTAGCGTGGTGTTCCATTTCGGTTACCACCACTTCGTCACCGGCTTCCAGTTGCTGGGCCAGGCCCTTGGCAACCAGGTTTATACTTTCGGTGGTACCGCTGGTCCAGATGACTTCGCTACGGTTTGCCGCGTTAATAAAACGGGCCACCTGATCACGGGCTTTTTCGTAACGGCGGGTCGCTTCGTCGGATAACTGATGAGCGCCACGGTGTACGTTGGCGTTACACTGGGTATAAAAGTCTACCAATGAGTCAATCACGACCTGAGGTTTTTGCGTGGTAGCACCGTTATCCAGATATACCAACGGTTTACCATCTACCGTCTGCGATAAAATAGGGAACTCAGCACGAACTGCCGCTACGTCAAAACTCATTTAACCTCCATGCCCACAAAACGGTCATGTAACTGAGTTAGCAACCAGCCAGCGATATCTTCGTTGGGGATCTGATTAATCAGTTCTCGGATAAAACCAAAGTTGAGCATGATTAACGCCTGACTACGACTGATGCCGCGAGTAAGCAGGTAATACAGCGCGGTATCATCAATTTCAGCTACTGTTGCACCGTGGGCGCATTTGACGTCATCGGCATAAATTTCCAGTTCAGGTTTGGTATTTATCACCGCCCGACGTGACAACAACAGGTTACGATTATTCAGTTCCGCCAGCGTTTTCTGCGCATCACGGTGAATATGAATACGGCCATTGAATACTGCTTTGGCGCGATCGCCAACGATACCCCGGGCATTTTCCTCGGTAGTACAGTTAGGCACGGCGTGCTCAATAGTGGTGTGTAAGTCAAACAGCTCACCTTCGGCCAGCAAATAAATCGCATTGATATTAGCGTTAGCGAATTCGCCGGTATAGATAACATCCACATCGAGGCGCGACAACTGACTGCCATAACCAATTAATGTGCTGCTGAGCTGGGCTTTTTCCGCCACTTTAAAATGACAGCCGCCTACGTGCATTGCTTGCTGCGTGAACATAGCAAACCGATAGTGCTCAAGATGCGCTTCGCTGTGCAGCACATATTCACTGAATGCGGTATTAACACTGCTGGCATCACCGTAACCGTCTTCCAGCACGGTGGCTCGCGCACCTGCTTCTACCTGCATCAGCACACGAAGGTGTTGATCGCCTTCATTACTGGCCAGTTGTGAAATACGAATCGGCGTATCAATGGTTTTGCCTGCTGCAACCTTTATGTACAGACCATCGGCCAGCAGCGCGTCGTTAACCTGACCAAATAAGTGTTTGGCCGGCTTCACATCTGACAACAGGCTCTCGATGACTTGTTGCTGCTCAGCAGTTGCTGATGAGAACCGTACGATTTCAAGGCCTTCCGGCAGAGACAGTGCACACACGTCGGTGAGCAACTCATTGCCACTGAACACCAGTTCGATTGCGCTTAGCTCGCCTATTTTAGGCGCGCTAAACTCGGTATTTTCAGGCTTAGCCAGTGATACGCTGCGCTTTTCTACCGGGATGAGCGGAGTAAAACGCCAGTCTTCCACTTTACGCAGCGGCCAGCGAACTTTTTCCAGTTCAGCCAGCGCCGCCTGACGATGAGGAGCCAGCCAGTCCTGATGTGTTTGCGCCGTGGCGATTACTTCAGACAGCCATTGGCTCATGCATCGGCCTCCTCATAGGCTTTACCTAAAAAGGCATAACCGGATTTTTCTACTTCCAGCGCCAGTGACGCATCGCCACTTTTTACAATCTTGCCGTCCGCCAGGATATGCACAAAGTCAGGCTTGATATAGTCAAGCAGACGCTGATAGTGAGTCACAACAATGAAGCCGCGCTGCCCGTCACGCTGGCTGTTTACACCATCAGCAACTACTTGAAGTGCGTCAACATCCAGGCCCGAGTCAGACTCGTCTAGAATACACAGCGACGGCTCAAGAAGGATCATCTGCATGATCTCGTTACGCTTCTTCTCACCGCCGGAGAAGCCTTCGTTAACACCACGCTTTAAGAAATCCAGTGGCAGATTCACCTGCTTACAGGCCGCCTTGGCTTTCTTTAAAAACTCAGCAGCGGTAAGAGGCTCTTCGCCGCGGTGTTCGCGCAGCGCGTTAACCGATTCTTTTAAGAATTCCATGTTGCTAACGCCAGGGATCTCAACCGGATACTGAAATGCCAGGAACAACCCTTCGCGGGCACGCTCTTCCACTTCAAGATCCAGTAAATCTTTACCATTTAAGGTCGCAGCACCTTCGTTAACTTCGTAGCCTTCACGGCCAGATAGCACGTAGCCAAGCGTACTTTTACCGGCGCCATTGGGCCCCATGATGGCATGAACTTCACCAGGCTTAACTTCCAGATTCAGCCCTTTGATAATGGTTTTATCTTCAACACTGGCGTGTAAATTATCGATAGACAACATTAAATTCTTTACCCCACAGAACCTTCTAAACTAATTTCGAGTAACTTGCCGGCTTCCACCGCAAATTCCATTGGTAATTCTTTAAAGACTTCCTTACAGAAGCCATTGACGATCATGGACACCGCTTTCTCTGCGTCGAGGCCACGTTGCTGAGCCAGGAATAACTGTTCGTCGCTCACTTTGGATGTAGTGGCTTCGTGCTCAACGATGGCAGACGGGTTGCGGCTTTCGATATACGGGAACGTATGCGCGCCACACTGATCGCCAATTAGCAGCGAATCACACTGCGTAAAATTACGGGCGCCATCAGATTTTGGCCCCATTTGTACCAGACCACGGTAGGCGTTATTACTTTTTCCTGCCGAGATCCCTTTTGAAATAATGGTGGAGCGGGTGTTTTTACCCAGATGAATCATCTTGGTACCGGTATCCGCCTGCTGGCGTCCACGGGTTAAGGCAACGGAGTAGAATTCACCAACGCTGTTATCCCCTTTCAACACGCAGCTCGGATATTTCCAGGTAACGGCTGAGCCGGTTTCTACCTGGGTCCAGCTGATTTTTGCGTCGTCATGACAAATGCCGCGCTTAGTTACAAAATTGTAAATACCGCCTTTACCGTTTTCGTCACCCGGGTACCAGTTTTGTACCGTTGAGTATTTGATGTTGGCTTTATCCAGCGCAACCAGTTCAACAACGGCTGCGTGTAACTGGTTTTCATCACGTTGTGGTGCCGTGCACCCTTCCAGATAACTTACGTGGCTGCCTTCATCAGCAACAATAAGCGTACGCTCAAACTGACCGGTGTTTTGCTCGTTAATACGGAAATAAGTGGAAAGCTCCATGGGGCAACGTACGCCCTTAGGAATATACACAAACGAACCATCGGTAAATACGGCACTGTTCAGCGCCGCGAAGTAGTTATCGGTACGAGGAACCACAGAGCCGATGTACTTCTTAACCAACTCAGGATATTTCTGGATAGCTTCCGAAATAGGGCAGAAAATAACGCCCGCCTCGTGCAGCTTTTCACGGAAGGTTGTTACTACCGATACCGAGTCGAATACCGCATCAACAGCAACACCCGCCAGCATTTCCTGCTCGTGCAGGGGAATGCCCAGCTTGTTATACACATCCAACAGTTCCGGGTCGACTTCGTCGAGGGACTTTGGTTTGTCCTTCATACTCTTAGGTGATGAGTAGTAAGAAATAGCCTGATAATCCACTTTTGGATAAACAACATGAGCCCAGTCCGGCTCTTCCATTTCCAGCCACGAATGATAGGCTTTCAGGCGCCATTCGAGCATCCATTCCGGCTCATTTTTCATGGCTGATATACGGCGGATAATGGATTCGTCCAGACCATTTTCGAAGGTATCAGACTCGATTTCAGAATAGAAACCCGCCTCGTATTGTTTCGATAGCGCCTGTTCGATTTGCTCGCTCATTGACTCATCTCACTGTTATTGAACATTTCGCCGCGATAATCAGCATGTAGTGCAACACTACACCTGTTCAGCGTTTTCGCTGTCACCGCGACCTGGTTGCCACATTATATAATACCCGAGTATTTCACTCAACTATTCACCCGGGGCGTTTCTGTCCTCTACCTCGCCGAATCTGACGTCAGTTTGGTAGGGCAACGTGGCGCTTTGTATGCACTGAAATCTGGGGGCCGCAATCTTGCCTGAATATTGACTTAACTGCAATCTTAGCGGCTCCGACTTAGGTCTGAATAACGCCCTGAGACAGACAGGCAGTGCTAACCTGCCTGTCTGACCTCGCGTAAAGTCTTTACTGTTTCTATTACTCTCTGCGCGGCAAAACGGATGTCTTCTTCACTGGTAAAACGACCGGCAGAAAAACGCAAACCCGCATGGGCTAGTTCTGCACTGCGGCCCAGCGCCGTTAACACATAAGACGGCTCCATGCTGGCCGAGGTACAGGCCGAACCGGTGGAGATAGCAATATCATGCAGTCCCATCACCAGACTTTCGCCGTCTACGCCACCAAAACTGATATTGATAATGCCAGGCACGCGTTGGGTGAGGTGACCGTTAAGGTGCACATCATCGAGGCGACTGACCTCTTCCCACAATAATTCGGTATACCCGCGTAATCTGGCGGCTTCTTCTTTCAGGGATTGGCCGGCAAGCTCACAGGCTTCACCAAAACCCACTATCTGATGGGTTGGCAGCGTACCCGAGCGCATACCCCGCTCATGACCACCGCCATGAATTTGCGCAGCAATTTGTACTTTCGGGCGGCGACGAACATACAACGCGCCAATACCTTTGGGGCCGTAACACTTATGTGCAGAGAAAGACATTAAATCTACTGGCAGGGCTGTTAGGTCGATAGGTAACTTGCCAAGGCTCTGCGCGGCATCCACATGGAAATACACCTGCTGCTCGCGACACAGCTCACCAATAGCGGCGATATCCTGGATAACACCGGTTTCGTTATTGACGTGCATCACCGAAACCAGCACCGTGTCAGCGCCTATCGCCTCTGCCACCTGCTCGACCGATATTAATCCATGAGCGTCGGGCGCTAGTAGCGTAACCCTGACCCCTTGCCCGGCAAGAAACTCAACCGTATCGAGAACCGCTTTATGTTCGGTTGCCACGGTAATAACGTGCTTTTGCGGTTTGTCCGAGGCGTCAACCACACCTTTAATGGCCAGGTTATCCGACTCGGTGGCGCCAGAGGTAAAGACAATTTCGCGGGGATCGCAATTCACCAGATCGGCAATTTGATTGCGCGCCACGTCAACGGCTTCTTCAGCCACCCAACCAAAACGGTGGGAGCGCGAAGCCGGGTTGCCAAAATTGCCTTCCATCGTAAGGCTCGCAGTCATTTGTGCTGCAACCTTAGGGTCTACGGGCGTGGTAGAGGCATAATCTAAGTAAACGGGAGTACGCGTCATGACCTGTCTTTATAACTGAATACTGACCTGAATTTTACCGTCAACCGGCATCTTGTGTTTGTCCTGGCGACCGGCGACTTCCTGTACTTCGCCCTTTGCCATCAATTCCCCGAGGCTGATGCCATCGAGAAAGTGGCTGATGCGGTCACTGAGGTCCTGCCACAGACTATGGGTAAGACAACGCTCACCCGCCTGACAATCGCCCTGCCCCTGACAGCGCGTTGCATCGACAGATTCGTCCACCGCACGGATCACCTCGCCGATAGCGATAAGCTCTGCTTCCCGGCCCAGTTGATAGCCGCCGCCAGGTCCCCGCACACTCAGTACCAGACTTTCTTTGCGTAAGCGCGAAAATAGCTGCTCTAAATAAGACAAAGAGATCTCCTGCCTGGCAGAAATATCGGCCAGCGATACCGGCCCCTGCTTGGAATGGAGTGCCACGTCTAACATTGCCGTTACTGCGTAGCGGCCTTTTGAAGTCAGTTTCATAACCAAATACGGATAGTGAACAATGGCAAAATTGTTCCATACCTGAGTAAATTGGTCAAGTATAAAACCCTACTAGTTACTCAGGTATTACGCTGTTTACCGATACACTCGGAAGCCAATTGAGTCGGATGCTCAGATCTGCGGATCGAATTCGTCGTGACTCACCTGTTTAGAATTAGGCACTACAGGAGAAATACCTGTACTGGCGAAGTCTTCTGCGGTCATCGCGCTCAGGCGTTCCTTGGATACCTCGCCACCCATGCCCTGAATCACCTGACACAGCTCTTCGATGCGACCGTCCATAGCGTGGATATGCTCCACCATAATGCCCATGGCATTGGCCACCGGATCGGGATTGTCAGAAGCCACCGCATACGCATCAAAGCCATATTTTTTAGCAATGGCATTGCGCTTTTCTTTCCCTGTGTCGGTTTCTTTGGCTGGCTGCAGAATGTGCCCGGGGATACCAAGCACTGTGGTTCCAGGTGGGGCGTCTTTAACGACAACAGAATTACTGCCAATTTTGGCGCCTTCACCAATGGTAATTGGCCCCAATACCTTGGCGCCGGCACCAACAACTACGTTATTTTCCAGGGTTGGATGACGTTTACCGGCATTCCAGGTCGTCCCCCCAAGGGTAACGCCGTGGTAAAGGGTGACATCGTCACCAATATCAGCCGTTTCGCCAATCACTACACCCATACCGTGGTCAATAAAGAAGCGCCGGCCGATGGTGGCGCCCGGGTGGATTTCAATGCCGGTCAGCCAACGGCTGAAAGTCGATAGCGAGCGTGCGAGCCATTTCAACTGCAGTCGCCAGAGCTTGTTACTTATCCGATGCAACCAAACGGCATGTAATCCAGGATAGTTGGTCAGTACTTCAAAAGCGTTTCGCGCCGCCGGATCGCGGTGGAATACCGCTCTGATATCTTCTTTCATTCGGCTGAACATGGCTATTTCCCGGCTGATTTATCCACTGACGCCAGAATACCGCGTAAGATATTCAGCTCCTGGGACTCCGGGCGGGCCCGGTTAAATAAGCGGCGCAGGCGGGTCATTACAATGCCCGGGTGATTTTCATTAATGAAGCTGACTTTTTTTAACGTTGATTCCAGGTGCACATAGAAGCGCTCCAAATCGTCATTTAACGGATACTCTGTTTCTTCGGTTGGAATGGCATCTTTATTTAAGAACGCCATACGTATTTCATAACACAGAGTTTGCACCGCAGCCGCCAGGTTTAACGAGCTGTAATCAGGATTGGCCGGAATGCATACATGAAAGTGACATTGCTGGAGCTCTTCATTGGTGAGGCCATTGTTTTCACGACCAAACACCAGTGCCACCGGGTAGTTATCAACTTCTTTTATCAGTTTTTCACCACAACTGCGTGGCTCCAGCATGGGCCAGCTTAAGGTTCTTGAACGGGCTGACGTCCCCACAACCAAGCCACAGCCTGCTACCGCTTCTTCCAGTTTACTCACGGTTTTAGCATTCGCTAATACATCGCCGGCACCGGCCGCGAGTGCACTGGCTTTGCCGTCAGGCGGGCTTACCGGATCAACCAGATATAGGTTGCTCAAGCCCATGGTTTTCATCGCCCGGGCGGTAGAACCGATATTGCCGGTATGTGACGTATTTACTAATACAATTCTGATATTTTCTAACATGCTTAAAAGAGTGCGGCTGTAAATGGCGCAGAGTGTAGCATACCGCTTACACATTCTCACCGCTTAGCTGCGTATTTCGTCTGAGCTGGCATTGCATTGTGAAGTGGAACTGGTAAACTCCGCGGCGTTTATTTTTTGATCTTTTACAATTGGTGGTTTTGTTATGCATCCGATGCTGAACATTGCGGTGCGCGCTGCGCGCGTGGCTGGCTCTATTATTGTCCGCGGTTTTGAAAATCGTGACGACCTGGTAAAACAGGTAAAGGGCGCGAATGATTATGTTACCCAAATCGACAAAGAAGCCGAGATGGCAATTATTCACAAAATTAAGCAATCGTACCCCGAGCATAGCTTTTTAGGTGAAGAAAGCGGCGAAACTACAGGCGAAAGCACCGAATTCCAGTGGGTTATTGATCCACTCGACGGCACCACCAATTTCATTAAAGGCATTCCTCACTTTGCCGTATCCATTGCACTGTTGCATAAAGGCCGTCTGGACCAGGGCGTAGTCTTCGATCCTATCCGTGGTGAATTATTCACCGCTTCTCGAGGCCAGGGCGCCCAATTAAACGGTTATCGCATTCGCGCCAGCAAGGCCCGTGATTTATCTGAAACAGTTTTAGCTACCGGGTTGCCGTTTAAAAACAAAACACAATATGCAGACTACGCCATTCGCTTAAATAAAATCTTCCATGACTGTGGTGACATTCGTCGTGCTGGTAGTGCAGCGCTGGACTTAGCCTACGTTGCAGCAGGCCGACATGACGGTTATTGGGAACGCGGTATTAAGCCCTGGGATATTGCAGCCGGTGAATTGCTGGTTCGTGAGGCTGGCGGTCTGGTAACTGATTTCAGCGGGAATAACGACCCACTTTATAAAGGTGAGATCGTTGCCGGCAGCGTGAAAGTCGTTCAAGGTTTGGTTAAACACTTAAAATAAGCCACTACGATACCTGATAACAAAAAGGCCACTTCAATGAAGTGGCCTTTTTTAATTTAGTCTGTGAATATCACTAGCCGTTTAACGAGGCCAGATATTCTTTGAATTCGTCGCCCAGGCTCGGATGGCGCAGCGCATATTCGACATTGGCTTTCATGTAGCCCAGTTTACTACCGCAATCGTGACTCTTACCTTTCATGTAGTAAGCATCAACCTGCTCAACCTTCATCAGTGAAGTGATGGCATCTGTTAACTGGATTTCACCACCAGCTCCCGGCGGTGTGTATTCAAGCAATGGCCAGATTTCATGTGACAACACGTAACGACCTACTACGGCCAGATCAGATGGCGCTTCTTCCAGTGGCGGCTTTTCAACCATGTCATGGATCTTGGCAGATTCACCAGGCTTAATGCTGGCGCCTTCTAAATCGACAATACCAAACTTAGAAATGTTCTCTTGTGGTACCTGCTCCACCATAACCTGGCTTACCCGGCTGGTATTGAAGCGCGCGACCATGTCAGCCAGATTATCTTTTTTCAGGTTACTGGCGTAATCGTCGATGATGACATCAGGCAGAACCACCGCAAAGGGTGCATCACCCACCATAGGGTGCGCGCACATGATTGCGTGACCCAAACCTTTCGCAGCGCCCTGACGCACGTGCATTATTGTTACGTCTTTCGGGCAAATAGCCTGTACTTCTTCAAGTAACTGACGTTTAACCCGCTGTTCCAGCGTGGTTTCAAGTTCGAAAGAGGTATCAAAGTGGTTTTCGATGCTGTTTTTACTGGCGTGAGTTACCAGAATAATTTCTTTTAAACCCGCCTGCACACACTCGTTAACCACGTATTGAATTAATGGTTTATCGACAACCGGCAGCATTTCCTTTGGAATTGCCTTGGTTGCTGGCAGCATACGCGTACCTAGGCCGGCTACAGGAATAACCGCTTTTTTTACCTGACTCATAGTTTATGTCCTTTTATTGATAGTCCTCGACCAATGGCGTAGTAATGCAATCCGTATTCCGACATGATTTTCGGATCATATAAATTCCGGCCGTCGAAAATTAACGGAATGCTCAGTTTTTCTTTGATTAAGTCAAAATCCGGTGCACGGAATGACTGCCACTCAGTACAAATCACCAGGAAATCAGCGCTATCAAGGGCTGCTTCTTTCGTTCCGGTTAATTTAAGATCAGGGCGGCTGCCATAGATACGCTGGGTTTCTTCCATTGCTTCAGGGTCGTAGGCCTGAACCGTAGCACCTTGTTCCCATAACAGCTCCATCAGCACGCGGCTGGAGGCTTCACGCATATCATCAGTATTAGGTTTGAACGACAATCCCCATAAAGCAATAGTCTTGCCTTTCAGGTCGCCATCGAAATGGCCGGAAATATATTCAAACAGTTTTTCTTTTTGGGTGTAGTTAACCGCTTCCACTGATTCCAGCACTTTCGCCTGGTAGCCAACCTGGTTTGCACTACGAATGAGCGCTTGCACATCTTTGGGGAAACATGAACCACCATAGCCACAGCCCGGGTAGATGAACTGATAACCAATTCTCGGATCAGAACCGATACCACGACGCACGTTCTCAATATCGGCACCAAACCGCTCTGCCAGGTTGGCCATCTCATTCATAAAGCTGATTTTGGTGGCCAGCATACAGTTGGCGGCATATTTGGTTAGCTCTGCTGAACGAATGTCCATCACGATGACTTTGTCGTGGTTACGGTTAAAAGGCGCGTAGAGTTCGCGCAGTTTCTTCTCGGCTTTCTCACTTTGGGTGCCGATAATAATCCGGTCTGGTCGCATGCAATCGTTAACTGCTGCGCCTTCTTTTAAGAACTCCGGGTTAGATACCACATCAAAGGTTAGTGCTTTCCCTAAGGATTCCAGCGTTTCGCTAACCTTTGCGCTGACTCTGTCTGCGGTACCAACCGGCACAGTAGATTTATTGATGATGATTTTATGATTTTGCATATGAGTGGCCACTGTTTCCGCCACTGCCAGAACGTATTTCAGATCGGCTGAGCCGTCTTCATCCGGCGGCGTACCCACAGCGATAAAAATCAGCTCTCCATGCTCGATACCCATTTTGGCATCGGTAGTAAAGTCTACCCGGCCGCCCTCATAGTTGCTGGTGACCAGCGGCGTTAAGCCCGGCTCGTAAATGGGGATAATGCCCTTTTTGAGGTTATCAACCTTGGCCTGATCCACATCCACACAAACAACGTCGTGGCCCACTTCAGCTAGCACTGCTGCCTGCACCAGGCCAACATAGCCAATTCCAAAGACTGTTACCTTCACTTGTTCCCTTCCTTCTAAATCTCAGCGGTGCCTGTGTTAAGCAGGCGTTTCTAATAATAAAACTAAAACATTAAAGCATCATGACGAAGCAGGCTCAACTGAAAACTTATTGGTCTGCCTTGTAACGGCCCGCGCGCTTTCGCAGGCCATCTGTAAAGCCCTGCCGCATATAGCGCCGACGTTCCTCACGCTGCTCCAGAAACCAGCCATTAATTACCCACCTAATTGGCAAGGCTACAGAATTCCTGATTTTCCAGTAAAGCGGTACATAAGAACGACGCCATAAAATAAGGATATTGCGATACTGATAGTAAAGTCGGACAGGACTTCCAACCTTAAACGTCATTCCCATGATGCGCTTACGGGCCTCACCTTGCTTGTGGCGTAATAGGGCATGTGTATCGCTAATAATCCGATATCCCTTACGGCTGGCTCGCCAACACCATTCATGATCCACGCCATCTATGAATAACGCTTTTTCCATCAAACCAATATCAGTGAGCACTGCTAGCGGAATAACTTTTCCAGACGCGATAATTTGCCTGCGATGCAGAAAACCATGTTCATCAGGTACACTACGTTGCACTTTTGCGCTGACAACCTGACCGTCAAACTCGCTAACGATAGTGGGGCCATAAGCAGCAAGTTCAGGATAATGGCTCTGAGCTTCAACGACCCGCTGCTTTACCGTTCGAAGCAATGGTTCGCTAAGTTGGCTATCCTGATCAAGCAGCATGGCATAGTCATGTCCCTGCTGTTTGGCTAGTAGCAAACCGATATTCTGCGCGTGGGCAATGCCAGCGTTTTCAGGACAATGCCTGAATTCAACCGAAGGAGGCAACCAATCCTGATGACTTAGTGGGGAATTATCCACCACCATGACCTGCCAGCCCCCCTCCTCCAGCAACCTGATGTTGTTGAGCAGAATTTGCCGTTCAGGATGAAACAAAATGATAATGGCCGCGAATTTCAATGTTTTATTATTTTTTCAAGTAGGTGCCTGTCGAGCTTGTAAGCCATTTTGACAACCCCTGACGGCATCATCCGCAGGCCCAGTACCATACAGGCATAAAAAAGATTATATGGTGTCAGGCGTTTAAGCCAGCGCATTGCCCGGAAACGAGCTCTGAATTCATTTAATGACTTTATCAACCCGCGACGTTTGTAAAAATCATTAACCCGCCGAAAGCGCAGCAATTTATCTTTGAGATTACAAAAAATGTAGCCCGCCGCGGCGAGTTCAATCCAGAGAAAATAATCCTGAGTATTTTGCAGTGCATCGTCATAACGGTAGCCGTCAGTAAACACTTTATAACGAATACATACAGTGGGGTGATTAATGGTACAACGGCGTGGTAACAGACGCGTGATTTGTCGATTGGTCTGTGGCATCACCCGCGAGCCCACCTGATTATTTTGCTCATTAATTTCAATCAGGCCGGTACCTAAAATGGCAACGTGTGCATGTTTGGTCAGGTAGGTAATTTGCTTTTCTAATCGGTTAAATTCAGATATGTCATCAGCATCCATACGGAAAAAGTACTGCGGCTTTAACGATAAGGACCAGTCGATAGCGAAGTTCATACAGGTTGCCAATCCTCTGTTGGCGCTACCTTCAATGATTACCAGACGCTCATCGTCCTCAGCGTGCTGCATGATAACCGCCAGTAATTCCGGCGAAATATGCCCGTCGATAACAATGACATAAAGAAAATCGCTGTAGCTTTGCTGACGAATGCTGCCAATGGCCTGATCAATCCAGTCTGCGCAGTCCTTTTCGTAAACGGCCATAGCAACGATGGCGGGAATTTCATGCACCCGATAGTTGCTGTGTTTAATTGAAAAGTTTGGGGTCAAGATAAAATCCGGCTATCGACAGTATCGCGAAGTGTACCGGATTTTACAACAAATATGCACCACTGTGATGCAATTTATGCAGGTAGCAGGCGGCGCTTTACCGCCCGGAAAAACCGTATGATTTTCCAGATATTCATGATTGCAGCACTGTAAACCACTAATAAAGCGATGAAGCCCCAAAACATGATATAAGCCGGAACCTGATATACCTCACCGAGGATACCAATCAGGCAATATCCCGCACCCATCAGAAGAATGGCGACCAGGGAGCGGCGAGGACTAAAGCCAGCCCGCATGAAAATATTATGCAGATGCTTACGATCCGGTTTTAGCACTGACTGACCTTTTCTGGCTCGTCTGAACATAATAGCTGCCATGTCCATTAGTGGCAGACCGATTAACCAAACGCCGGTAATAGGGCGTAACGAAGCGCCTGGCCCCTGAGTGTGATCAACCAGCAGCCACACAATGGTAAGGCCAACAAACATACTGCCGGCATCACCCATAAATATTTTATTCCCCTTAAAACCCTTCAGGCTAAGGTTAAACGCCAGAAACGGTACTATGGCAGCAATAATGACCAACGGTTCCATGATGGCAGCGCCGTTATCTGACAGGAGTAGCAAACTGACAACGCTGAGTAGTACTACAAGACTCATACCGCCTGCCAGACCATCGATACCATCAATCATGTTGATGGCGTTAATAACTCCTACCACGCATACCAACGTAAAGAAGTATCCGGCAATGCCTAAATAAACCGAACCGAAACCAAAAATGTCACCAAGAGACGTTATATAGTTTTGCGCACTCCACGCCATAATCGAGGCGACGCCAAACTGACAAACCAAACGACCTTTAGCACTCAGATCAAATCGATCATCAAGCATACCGAGCAAAACAATAAAGGCGGACGCGGTAAAAAACAGCGGATTATTTTTCATCCACACGTCAGTTAGCACGCTGGCTACCAGTACTGCAACAAAAATAGCTACACCGCCCGTCAATGGCACTATACCATTGTGACGTTTTCTGTATGACGGCTGATCAACAAGCCCAAACTGATGGGCCAGGGGTGTCATCACCACCAGCAAAATCAATGCTACAAAAAATGCTGTAAATAACGGAATAAACTGCAGATAGTCCATCATGCCTTACTTTTCTCCACAGAATCCTTACCCACCTGTGTTCTCACGCCCACACTACAAACAGGAAAATCCATTTACTTACAAACTCCGTTGAGAATATCGCCGAACCTATATATGGCTACACCAGCCACCTGAGGCTTCGTGGAGAGGTCACTATAATCACCCGATATAATAGTAAACATTAGTATAACTGACTACCCCCCCAATTAAATTTAAATTTAAACGCACGTTTTTTACACAGTCGGTGTTATTTCTGTTCAGCGTTTACCCAGGCTGTTAATCAGTGCATGCCTTTTTGCTCGGTTATGTTATGCTACGACCACTTTTTTAAATGGACGCATTACTGTCAGGCAATGAGAAGACAAGTTATTTTATCCGCTCTACTTTTCAGCACTATGACAATGCTGGGATGTGTGTCACAACCTCAGAGTGTCAAGGCCAATCTGCCGCTGGTTAATCCAAGCTTTACGCATAACCTTAGCGATACTGGCACCGGTTTACAGGAAAGTGAAGCAAAAGCTATTCCAGAGTTAAACATCAATGCCAATGAGGCTATTGTGATAGATGGAAATAGCTACGCAGTTTCTGATAGTTATATCTCTGCCATGGGTAATCAATGTTATCGGCTGAAACGTCAGGGACGTTCAGGATCAACGGAAGTTCGTCCTATCTGTAACAATCAAACGCACTGGCTGCTATACCCGGCGTTGGTTTTTAGTAACACCCTATAAAGGTTTAATTCGCTTATGCGTATCTCTATCTGGTTAACGCTTACGGCTTTATCGCTATCTGCTTTCAGTAGCGTCCAGGCACAAACAGCTGAGCAAATTCAACAAATTCAACAGCAACTAAGTCAACGAGGGGCCGATAATTCAGCAGCGGCCAACACCGGCAATGCAGGCGTTAGCCCGGTGCAGTTGTCTGCATCCCCTACCTTGCAAGGCAACAGTCAGACTGGTACCCGGCCAAGCTCCGGCCAGTATAGTACACAGCCCCGCAATGGTCTGGTATTACCAGGCGAGCCGACTATGGATATGGTTTTTCCTCTGCAGGAAGCCATGGAGAATCCGCCGTTCGCTGCAAACCTGTTTGTCGGTGGCTTTGAGTCAGAACGCACAAACTCGGTGAACCCCAATTATCTGGTTGCCCCCGGCGACCAAATTTCAATCTGGCTTTGGGGCGCGGTGGATTATTCCGATGTCGCAACCGTTGATAGCCAGGGTAATATCTTCATTCCCAATATTGGCCCGGTTAACCTGTTAAACGTTCCATCCAGTCAGGTTAATGCCACAGTCACAAGCAGCATCAAACAGGTATATACCAATGATGTAAATGTTTATGTCAACTTACTGACGGCAACGCCGGTATCTGTTTATGTCTCGGGGCCAGTATTAAGGCCAGGCCAATATGCCGGCCAGGCAACCGATAGCCCGCTATATTTCCTCAAACGTGCCGGCGGCGTTGATTTTCTGCGCGGCAGCTTCCGTAGTATCGATATTTTACGCGCCGGCGAAGTCATTCACTCAATTGATTTATATAACTTTGTTACCGAAGGCGAATTACCAGCGATTTCGTTTCAGGATAAAGACGTGATTCTGGTTCGTCCTATTGGCCCAACTATCACCGTCAGCGAAGGCGCTAGAAACAGCTTCACCTTTGAGTTAAAACCCTCAGACTTAACCGGCGAAGCGCTGGTCGATTACGCCAAACCCGGCGACTTTATCAGCCACGTATCGGTCAGCGGTCTTCGGGACGGCGCACAATTTGCCCGCTATGCCCCACTGACTGATTTTAAACAATTCAGTTTGCGTCCTGGCGATCATGTCGAATTCAAAAACGACTATGAAGTACAAATTTATCCGATTAATGTAGCAGGCAGTTTCCGCGGAGCGTCAAGGGTCATGGTATCCAAAGGTGCCAGATTGCATCAGGTGCTGAGTAATATTGAGATCGATCCGAACCTGGCAGATTTTAAGAATGTGTATTTGCTTCGAGAAAGTGTCGCCGATCAACAACAGTTGATTATCAATCAGGCGTTGGATCGCTTAGAGCGGAGCATCTATACGGCGCCGGTGCGCTCTACCGGCGAAGGCTCGATTCGGGTTCAGGAAGCACAACTGGTAACCGACTTTATCGCCAGAGCCCGACAGGTGAAACCGCTTGGTAAGGTCATTATTGCTGAAAACGATAACGTGGCGGACATTCTGCTTGAAGAAAACGACACCATTGTCATTCCAACCAAAACGGATTTGGTCCACGTTGGTGGTGAAGTATTAATGCCTCAGTCGGTAGTGTTTAATCCGGACGCAGAACTTTCCGATTACGTTGCCTGGGCGGGAGGCTTTAGCGAGAGGGCTAACGATGCCCGAATTCTGGTTATCCGTGCCAATGGTATGGTTGATTTCTATGATGTTGATGATAACTCAGATGTGGCAGCCGGTGATCAGGTGATCGTATTACCAAGGGTTGATGCCAAAACATTGCAGGCAGTCAAAGATATCACTCAGATCATTTACCAGATTGCTGTGGCGGCCAACGTAGCACTCAACTAATGTCAGATATTGTAAGCGTCTCATTTCGCTCTCAACTCAAGGTATGGAAAAGTGTTTGTTTTGCACTTTTCCTGCGAGAGCTTAGGTCCCAGTTTAGCGACAGGCTAGGCTTAGCCTGGGGTTTTCTCGAGCCCTTTGCTTTCATATTTGGTTTATCTTACGTAAGAAGCCTAGTCCGTGAAGGAGATGCTCACGGCATACCTATATTCATATTTATGTTGATTGGTATGGTTGCTATCCAATCGTTTCTGCAACCTTTTACAAAAGTCGCCAGTGCATTTAGCAAGAATAAGCCACTATATGCTTTCAGGCAGGTTCAGCCAATATCAGCGCTGTTGGTGTCAGCATTTGTTGAATATACAATAAAAGTTATAGTTATTGTGCTGGCTATGCTAACTATTTACCTACTTGGGGTAACCTTCCCAGTTCATGATCCCTTACTGCTGTTTTTGTTGTTTCATCTCCTCTGGATTATGACAATAAGTATGAGTTGCATATTGGGCATCGCTTCTTCATATCTACCCGAAGTCAAAAAGATCGTAGGCGTATTCACCCGACCTTTATTTTTTATCTCCTGCGTATTTTTTAGCTTGCAGGATATCCCTGTTGAATACTGGCATTGGTTTACCTGGAATCCACTGGTACATTTTATTGAACTTGGCCGTTATGCTTGTTTTGAGTCCTATGGTGATCAAGGCGTTAGTCTCCAATACGCATTTCAATTTACATTGATTGTGTTTTTCTTTGCTGTTTCGTTGTATCACCTGACCTGGAAAGGCTTGTTATCACGATGACTATTCGCTTAATTAATCTGACCAAGTCATATCCCAGCCGGCTGGGCCCTCAGTATATTTTCAGAAACCTCAATTTTGATTTTCCGACCGAGAATAACGTCGCTATTCTGGGGAAGAATGGTGCGGGTAAGTCGACTCTGTTTCGCATGCTGGCTAAAAGTGAATATCCCGATAAGGGCCAGATTTATACTAATAAATCGATGTCCTGGCCGGTAGCATTGGCAACAGGCGTCCACCCAAAGATGACCGGACGAGAAAATGCCCGGTTTATTGCCCGAATTAATGATGTAAAAGACTTGGCTGCATATGAAGAAGCGGTACAGGACTTTGCTGAAATAGGTAAACGTTTTGACCTACCGGTGCAAACATATTCTTCTGGAATGCGTGCCCGACTCGTTTTTGCCTGTTGCATCAACATTCATTTCGATATTTATCTTATAGACGAAGCCACATCGGTTGGTGATCCTAAATTTCGCCGCAAGGCCAGACAAGCTTTGGAAGTCAAAGCTAAAGAAGCCGGGCTTATAATGGTCAGCCACGAAATGGAACAGGTGCGGGAATTTTGTACTTCGGCGATCATCATTGAAGACGGCCAACTCAATTACTACAGTGACCTTGAAGAAGGTATCGCAGCCTACATGGAATAAATGAGCAGATAAATGAAACAAATACTAGATAATATTACCGCTCAAATTAAAAAGCGTCCGATCCTGTTAGTTGTCGTTCCCTGGCTGCTATATGCGGTGTATCTCACATTAATTGCAGCCCCAAAGTATGAGAGTACGAGTCAGCTGGTGGTGAAGTCCGCCGATGGCGCCAACAATTTCGATCCTTCGTCAATGTTGATGAGTGGCGTTACCGGTGTAGCCAGTGCCAATGATAGCCAATTGGTTGTCGCGTTTGTAAGATCTGCCGACATGCTTCATTACCTTGATGAAACTATCGGACTCCGTGAGCACTATACGTCTTCAGCAGGAGACTTTATTAGTCGGCTCAGCTCGAATCACAGCGAAGAAGACTTTCTCGAATATTACCTCGCTAACACAGAAGTGGCTATCGATTCCAATACCAGTGTAATCCAACTTTCTGCCAGAGCTTACGATGCTGACTATGCCCAGTTAATCAGCCAGACTATTGTGCTGCGCGCGGAAAAATTTATAAACGCAATAAGTAATAACCTTGCTAAGTCAAGATTGGCTTTCGCTCAAAGCGAACACGATATTGTTGAAGAGAAATTACAAAATGCTAAGTTGGCTTTAATTGATTTCCAAACCAAATATAACGTGTTGGACCCTAATGCAGAGGGTGTCGCTATCCAGCAGATCGCTTTTTCTTTGGAGGCAACACTGGCCCAGAAAGAAGCAGAGCTAAATACTTTAAAGAGCATTATGTCTGACTCTGCACCGGAGATAATCTCCCTTAAGCGTCAAATCAAAGCTCTGGAAGAACAAATAAGCAGTCAGAAAACGAAAATCAGTGATGCACAAAATGGCGAAGCCAAGTTATCAATTAATCAGTTGATGGCGCAGTATTCCAATTTACAGGTTCAGGCCGAGCTTGCCATGCAGGCATATGGTTCATCACTGATGACACTTGAAAATGCGCGGGTCGACACTTACCAGCAAATACAACATCTGGTGACTATCGAGTCTCCCACATTGCCAGATTCTGCGGCCTACCCTAAGACGGTCTACAATCTGGTATTGATAGGCGTCATGCTTATTATGGCCTTTATAGCAGGCCGCATTATCATTGCCACTATCAAAGAGTTGTAAGTCAAACGCTACAATCAGATGATAACCGATTACCCGCCATGAGCAGTGCTTTAACCAAGGTAGCTTGTGTCGCGAATCATCCTCTAGTATAAGAGAGATAGCCTGTGTACGTGCAGCTCTTACCTGCAGACCGTGCACTCGGACGACAAAAAATTTAAATAAAAACTATATGGAACTCTGTTGTGACAACAAAAACTTCTAACGACACCAGTTTTTTCGGCCACCCGGGTGGTTTGTTAACGCTATTTTTTACTGAAATGTGGGAACGCATGAGTTATTACGGTATGCGCGCCCTGCTTGTACTGTTTATGACAGCCAGCTTGCAAACACAAGGCCTCGGCTTCACCGTAGCCTCAGCCGGCGCCATTTATGGCCTGTATACCGGGGCGGTATACTTTCTTGGCTTACCCGGAGGTTGGCTTGCTGACCGTCTGATTGGCGGTAAAAAAGCCGTTTGGTACGGCGGTTTAATTATCTTCGCCGGACACATTGTACTGGCTGTCGACCTGCAAAACCTTTTCTTTGTCGGACTTATTCTGGTTGCTACAGGTACAGGGTTACTTAAGCCAAACATTTCGGCCATGGTCGGTCAGCAATATGGTGACGATGATAGCCGCCGGGACAGTGGCTATGCCCTTTACTACATGGGCATAAACATCGGTTCTTTGATTGCGTATCTGGTCACAGGTTACCTGCAGGAGAACTGGGGCTGGCACTATGCATTTGGCGCCGCTGCAGTGGGTATGGGCTTTGGTCTCGTGCAGTACTACTTTAGTAACCGTTCTTTAGCTGCAGAGTCGGTTGAACCTGCAAACCCATATGTTGGTGCAGCGAAACAGCGTGCCTGGCTAAGTGTATTCGGTGTGCTGGCAGCAGCCATTGTGGTCATTATCCTGGCACATATGGGCACCATTGTTATCGAGCCCGTCGCTCTTGCGGAAAAAGTCGCTATTATTTTCACCGCCATTTTCTTTGTTTATTTCGGTTTCATCTATTTTAAAGGTGAGTTAAGCGATAATGAAAAGCAACGTATGTGGGCCCTGTTTTTAGTCTGTGTTGCCTCTGCGTGCTTCTGGTCAGGCTTCGAACAAGCTGGCTCTTCATTGAATTTATTCGCCCAAAACTATACCGATCGCGCACTGGAAAGTGGCTCATGGCTGACGTCATGGTTTGGTATGGATGCAATTCCTACCGTGTGGTTCCAGCTCTCTAATTCACTGTTTATTATTATTCTGTCGCCGTTTTTTGCAGCACTTTGGATTAACCTTGCCAAGCGCATGATTGATCCCTCTTATACCATTAAGTGTGCAATCGGTATTGTGATTATGGCTTCAGGCTTCCTGGTCATGTTTATGGCATCTCAATATGCGGCGCAGGGACTTAAAGTAGCTCCTATGTGGCTGGTAACTACTTACTTCCTGCATACCGTGGGCGAACTTTGCCTTAGCCCGGTAGCACTAAGTGCGGTAAGTAAATTGTCACCTAAGCGTTTTGCCGGTCAAATGATGGGCGTATTCGTGCTCACCTACTCAATTGGTAATATTATTGCAGGCCTGCTTTCAGGCAACTTTGACCCTGAGAACGTGCAGGAAATGCCAAACCTGTATTTGCAAATCGCCCTGTTTAGTATTGCTATTGCTATTGTGATTGGTCTTATGAGCTTTAAATCACGATTCTGGGAAAAAGCCGGTATCGGGGAAAAGACGCAATAACGCCCCCTGTGTTTTAAACACTGGCTGATTGCCATACAATAACCGCCGTGACGTCATGTCCCGGCGGTTTTTTATTAAGAGCACTTTATGCATTTATATTTTTCGACGCGCAATATTCCTGGTTTAGCTGGCCTGCCTTTAGCAGAACGTATGCGCAGACTGGAACGAGCGGCAAAAAAACTCACGGTTCCGGAAAAGACCGTACTGAACATTCTTAAACTACTGGTGATTGTACCTGCGTTTGCACTACTCCTTCGTGTTGCAGCAGACTGGACGTCACTTTTATGGGCATTGCTGGTTTTCCTGCTGTATCCCATTATTGTGAAACCTGTACAATACTCGTTAAGCGCCAAATATTTAGAATCGTTGTCACACAAGGATAAGCAATGAAAACAATACTTGTCACCGGTGGAGCTGGCTATATCGGCAGCCATACCGTACTGCAATTACTGGAAGCGGATTATGAGGTTGTAGTATTTGATAACCTCAGTAATGCCTCAGAGGAATCTCTCAAGCGCGTGTCAGCCTTAACAGGCAAAGCCGTGACCTTCGTACAGGGTGATATCCGTAATACTGAGCAGCTCGATGAGGTATTCTCAAACCATAACATCGATGCCGTGATTCACTTCGCAGGCTTAAAAGCGGTTGGTGAATCGGTTCAGAAGCCATTGGAATACTATGAAAACAACGTCTATGGTTCCGTAGCGCTATGCGATGTAATGCGCAAACACAATGTTAAGAACATTGTTTTCAGTTCATCCGCCACCGTGTATGGCGATCCGGTGTCGTTACCGTTACGAGAAGACATGGCGACGGGCCAGCCAACCAACCCTTACGGTATGTCCAAACTGATGGTAGAGACTATTCTGACCGATCTGTATCAGTCAGACGAAGCCTGGAATATCGTGTTACTACGCTATTTCAATCCTGTGGGGGCGCATCCTTCCGGTCAGATTGGCGAAGACCCTAACGGTATTCCCAATAATCTGATGCCATATATCTCCCAGGTCGCGTCTGGCAAACTCGAACAATTAGCCGTATTTGGTGATGACTATGACACCCCGGATGGCACCGGTGTACGGGATTATATTCATGTAGAAGATTTAGCTAATGGCCATTTGAAAGCCATTGAACGTCTTGACCTGAATATGGGACTGGATATCTATAATCTGGGTACCGGTCAGGGTTACTCCGTTCTGGAAATGATTAAGGCCTTCGAAAAAGCCTGTGGCAAGTCTATAAACTACAAGATTGCACCGCGTCGTTCAGGCGACGTAGCAGCCTGTTATGCCGATCCCACCAAAGCGGCTACCGAGCTTAACTGGAACGCTCAGAAAACCCTCGAGAATATGTGTGAAAATGCCTGGCACTGGCAATCACAAAACCCACAGGGTTATTAACCCTTAAAATAACAAAGGCGCTTAACGCGCCTTTTGTTTAACTCTCTAATTATCTTTTGCTTCGTCCAGTGGCTCACTTTCCAGGTCCACATCGTCAAACAACGCCTCAAATTCGTCGAACTCTTCGGCTTCTTCTTCATCGGGCTGCGCATCGAGGTTTTTACCATCGGTCACCCGAAACTCAAGGTTCTGAAAATAGATGTTTTTAACCTGCTCGTAAGGGTCTCTGGCGTTTTCGATCTGCCCTTCCTGACCAAGCAGCTGAGCACGAGCTTCCAGCGCGCCAATGGTAAACCTTAACACGTTAAGATTACCTGTCATCAGCGTCATCGGGAAATAAAGGTTGTCAACGAGCTCCCCGGAAAAACTGCGCGGATCGGTAGGTCCAAGACCTGGCATCATTAAAAATGGCCCGCTTCCTACCCCCCACTTTCCGAGAGTCTCGCCAAACTCTTCTTCCTGCCGTTGTAGGCCCATGGCTCCAGCAACATCAAAGAAACCCGCTACACCAACCGTCGAGTTAATAACAAAACGGGTAAAGCTGTCAAAGGAAGGCCCAACCTTACCCTGTAAAAGGTTATTAAGCATATTGGCCGGTTCGGCCAGGTTTTCCACCGCATTAGAAAGGCCGGTTCGGGCAAAACCGGGAACGACGGTAACGTAAGTGGTTGCGGCAGGACGCAGCAGATACTTATCGAGGATTTCCCAGTTAAAATCCCATACTACGCGGTTAACACTCTCCAGCGGGTCGCGTGGATCAGAGTAGTCGGACGGCGCGCTGGCAGAGTTGGCCTGAGCACTGACCTGTGCCTGCTGCTCAGCATTATTGCTGGCGCAGCCTAAGAGAAACAAAGCACCAGAGAAGAGGAGAAATAACGAAAAGCGACGTATAGATAATGTCACATTAATTCCTTGTTGATTACGATGGTTTGATCGATAACTTTACCGTTTGCCACTGCAGCCTCCGTAGTACCTTCAAGATCGCCAGGTTGAGCAGGCGCTTCCTGATCCGTTGAAATACGGGCAATCAGGCGGGCTGTTGAAAGTTGTTCCAGTGAATAATTAGGTGCCATAGCATTCTCACTGGTTAACGTCACAGTTAACGGTAAATTTTCTAAAGGTAACCTTAATACCGCAGCGGGCATCCGGTTGTCACTGTTAGCATCCTGGGCAAACACAAATAAAAACCCATTATCCGGCAGATTGGCTACCAACTCTTCACTGATTTCTACAGTCAGATTGAAGCCGGTGATGGCCGCTTTTGCCGGTTGCTCTCCATTTAAACTGGCCAACCGTTCGGTTAACTGCATGGCGATAGGACTGTCAGCAGGAAGCTTCCCCTCCAGCCTGGCAAGGCTATCTGCTAATAACACCTTGTCACCTAACCGGCCTGCCACAACTGCCTGCATTAGTACCAGGTTATCATTCTGTTGTTGCCCATCTATCAGTGAGGCTAATAAACGCCGGGCGTTTTCAAGCTGAGCCTTGTCATCACTCATCATCAGTGCACGGGCATAGGTCATGCGCACGTTTTCGTCATCAGGCGAGAAATGCAGCGCTTTCTCCAGCGCCGCGTAGGCTTCTTCTGTCTGACTCAGTGCCATCCAGATACGGCCCAGATACATCCACCCCTGACCATCTTCAGGGTTTTCCTGCAGACGCTTTCGGATAGCCAGCGTCAACTGCTGAAAATCCTGCGGGGTAAAATTTTCGCCCTGCCCATCAGCCAGCTTGGCACTGAGCTTGGGTAACGCATCAAGCGCTGCCTGTGCGTCCTGTAAATGCTCAATATTACTGGCTTTAAAATAAGCAAAGCCACCCACGAGCAAGGCCAACAAAGCACCACAAGCTAATACAAAAGAAGCGTTTGCTGATCCGTTAGATTCCGTCTGTTGCTCTTCTACCAGCGATATTTTAATTTCATCGCTGGCCTGACGCATGTCCTGCTCACTGAGCAAGCCTTCGTCGACTTCGCGCTGCAATTCCTTTAAGCGCTCTTTCACCACGGCAATGTTAGCCTGGGTAAGATTTTCCTGTTCCGGACGCTGCTTTAACCAGGGTAAAACCACCAGCAGGATCAACATGGCTATCAATACAATGACAGCCCCAATAAACATCCACGACATTACTTATCACCCTGCTTTAACATCGCCTCTGCTTTGGCCAGCTTGGCGGCCATATCCTCCAGCGGTGTCGACTTCCGTCGCACAATCACTATCACAAACGCCAGCAAGGCGAATAACACTGGCGCCAGCCATAACCACATAGTCACCGGCGTTACCGGTGGCTTATAGCTGATAAAATCGCCGTAGCGGGTCTTCATGTAGTCAATGACTTCATCGCCGGTTTTACCCTGCTTTACCAGGTTATACACCTTACGGCGCATGTCATGGGCAATCATGGCGTCAGAATCGGCAATATTCTGGTTCTGACACATAGGGCAGCGAAGCTCCTCGGTAAGCGACAAAAACAACTGACGCTGCTGCGGCGTATCAAACTCATAGCTATCTTCAGTGGCCACAACCGATGCAGAGATAAGTAGTAAGACCGTGAGTATTACTGTTTTCATTCAGCTGAATTCTCCTGCGCCATTTCCTGTTGTAACTGCGCGTATAACGGGCCTACTTTATTGTTCCAGACACGTTCGTTGATATCACCGATATAATGCATACGGATCACACCGTTGTGGTCGATAAGAAAATGCTCTGGCGCGCCGGTCACGCCCAGGTCCAGTGCCGTATCACGGTACACATCGAAAATATGAAACTGGTAAGGATTACCAAAGCGACTGGTGATCTCTTCCACTTCCTGCTGGACCCGGTTTAAGGTCTTGGTACCAAACTCCGGATCAAGATCCTGATCGAAATATAAACCAACGATGCTGATCCCTTCCTGTTCAGTAAGCTCAGTCAGATAAGGCAATTCCACGGCGCAGGTCACGCACCAGACGCCCCACACATTCAGTAAAGTTACCTTACCTTTGAATACCTCAGGCGTATAAGTCGTTTCCGGTTTCATCAGGTCCGGCAACGAAAAAGCCGGCATGGGTTTGCCTTTAACCTGGGAATCAAGCTCCCTGGGATCAGAAAACAAACCACTGAACAAAAACACCACCAATACCAGAAAGGCCAGCAGCGGTACGCCGAAAATCATTATCTTCTTCATGCTTCAACCTCCTCGCCGGTTGCTACACCGCCTACCGCAGTGCGTACTTTAGCCACTTTAGCCATGCGATAACGTTTATCACTCATCGAGCATATTCCGCCAATGGCCATGATGACAGCCCCGGCCCAGATCCAGGTGACAAAGGGTTTGATATAAACGCGTATCGCCCAGGCACCATCGTCCAGAGGTTCTCCCATAGCGATAAACAGATCCCTGAAGATAGTCGAATAAATACCGGCTTCCGTCATCGGCATACGCTGTACCAGATACAAGCGCTTCTCAGGCTCAAGATGCACCAGCTTATCACCCGACTCGTATACATCAAAAATGCCCACATCGGCGGTATAATTCGGCCCGTTGCGTTGCTCTACCTTGCGGAAGGCAAACTCGTAGCCCGATAAGGTGACGGACTCGCCCGGCATCATACGAACGTCTCTTTCCACTTCGTAATTACTCACCAGCGTGATGCCAATCAGCGTTACCGCAAAGCCCAGGTGACCAAGGATCATGCCCCAATGACTGGGCGTGAGCTTACGTAAGCGTTCGAAAGCACTCAGACTGGTATCCATGGCAGACACTCTTTGTACTACTTCCAGGGTCGTCGTAATCAGGATCCAGGCGCTAAGCACCAGTCCCAGCGCCGCCATGTAAGTGGGCGCATCGTAGGTAAAGTTGATTAACACCCCAGCGCTTACGCTTAGGCCAAAGGCAATTAATAGTGTTTTTTGTACCTGGGAGGCCGGTTGGTGTTTCCAACGGGTCAGTGGCCCAAGGCCAAGAAACAATACAAAGGGCACAATCAGCAGCGTAAACATCTGATTAAAAAACGGCGCACCGATGGAAATTGACCCTAGTCCAAGTTCCTTATGCACTAAAGGCAACAGCGTTCCTAACAGGACAACCAGAGTTGCTGCGCACAGGAACACGTTATTCCCCATCAGCAATACTTCACGGGAGAATAGCTGGTAACGGCCCGGGCTTTTTAACTGCTGCGCACGCAGCGTATAAAGCACTAAACTGAAACCGGTTAATAACACCAGAATACCCAGGATGAAGAGCCCGCGTGCCGGGTCGCTGGCAAAGGAGTGCACCGATACTATTACCCCGGAACGCACCAGGAAGGTACCTAATAAACTTAACGAGAAGGTGGCAATCGCCAACAATACTGTCCAGGATTTAAACGCTTTACGTTTCTCAGTTACCGCCAGGGAATGCATTAACGCAGTACCCACCAGCCAAGGCATAAAGGACGCGTTTTCTACCGGATCCCAGAACCCCCAGCCGCCCCAGCCAAGTTCGTAATAGGCCCACCAGCTCCCGAGCGCAATGCCTACCGACAGGAAGCTCCAAGCGGCAATCACCCAGGGCCGTGACCATCTCGCCCAGGTTGAATCAAGCTGTCCGGAAAGCAGCGCCGATACTGCAAACGCAAACGCCACAGAAAATCCGACATACCCCATATACAACATAGGCGGGTGAATGATCATGCCAAAGTCCTGCAGCAGCGGGTTCAAATCCCGGCCGTCTACCGGAAAGTAAGGCAGCATGCTGTCGAAAGGATTAGACGTCAGCAGAATAAACAAATAAAAACCAACAGAAACCATGCCAAGCACTGCCAGTACCCGCGCAATCATGATTTGCGGAATACCGCGGCTAAACAGGGCCACGGCCACTGTCCACAATGACAACATCAGAACCCAGAGTAAAAACGAACCTTCATGCCCACCCCAGACGGCCGTGACCTTATAGTACACCGGTAAACGGCTGTTAGAATTCTGCGCAACATAATTTAGCGAAAAGTCATCGGTAACAAATGCATAGACTAAACAGCCAAATGCCAGGGCAGTAAAACTAAACATGGCAATGGCCAGAGGACGTGCGGTGCCAATCATGGCATTGTGCCCTTTGAATGCGCCCCATAGTGGATAGACCGACAATAAAATGGAAGCAACCAGCGCCAGGGCGACGGCAATATTACCTATTTCGGGGATCACGAGCCTGTATTTCCTTGATTGGGGTTAACATGCTTAATGCCTTTCATTTTCTCGGCAAGCTCTGGCGGCATGTATTCTTCGTCATGTTTAGCCAGTACTTCTTCAGCTTCAATCACACCGGATTCCAGTAACACGCCAGTAGCAACAATGCCCTGCCCTTCACGGAACAAATCTGGCAGGATGCCGGCATAACGCACCGTTACCTGCGGGCCGGTGTCGATAAGATTAAAGCTCACCGCCAATGATTCTGAATCCCGACTCACTGTTCCCGGTACCACCATGCCACCAATTCTCAGGCGCTGACCGACTGTAGGTTTTACCCCTTCTTTGCCCTCGACGATTTCAGAGGGCGTATAGAACAAATCGATATTGTCGGTTAATGCGAATAGCATCAGCGTGATCGCACCAACAATCAGTAAACCAATGCCACCAACGGCAGCGAGTCGCTTTTGTCGTCTTGGATTCATACTGCTTAACTACCTGTCTGTTGTGATTCAGATTGCACTGCCTGAGCCTTTCGCGCCGCCGCAATTCGGGCTTGCCGCGCTTGTTCTTCACGGGCATTGCGCAACAACTTTTTATGGGTGCCGGCACTGTCGATAACTACCCACACCAGCGCCAGTAAAGACACACCAAACGACAGCCACACATAAAGGGCATAGCCGCCCATGGCCAGAAAATCCTGCAAACTATCAAACTGCATGGTCATCTCCGAGCGCTCGCGCCGCCAGATCTTTCACCCAGGGGCGGTGATATTCTCGCCGAATGATTTCATTTTTCATACGCATTACGGTCACTGCTGCAATAAATAAGGCCAAACCCAGCAAAGCGATCAATAATGGCCAAAGCATCTCAGGCGCAATGGAAGGTTTATCAAATTTACTGATCGTCGCGCCCTGATGCAGGGTATTCCACCATTCAACCGAGTAATGAATGATGGGCACATTCACCACACCAACCAGAGCCATTACCCCTGCCGCTTTACCCGCCTGCTGTTTATCTTCAAACGCGCCATACAGGGCAATCACACCAAGGTAGAGAAACAGCAGAATGAGTTCAGACGTAAGTCTGGCATCCCATACCCACCAGGTCCCCCACATAGGTTTACCCCAGGCCGCGCCGGTAAACAACGCAATAAAGGTCACCACCGCTCCAACAGGCGCCATCGCAATCATGGCCATAAACGCGGTTCGCCATTGCCACACAATGCCCACCAACGCGGCAACCGCCATGGCTACATAGGTACTCATCGACAAAATGGCGCTGGGTACATGGATATAAATAATCCGAAAAGAATCACCCTGCTGATAGTCCTGCGGGGCAAAGGCCAGCCCCCAGATGCTGCCGGCGATTAAGCATAGAATACCAGGCCAGAGAAAATAGGGCTGAAGCGTTACGCACAGTTGATACGCTCGCTCAGGTTTTGCATACGGATGTAACCACTTCCACATCAGTTTTGACTCACTTTAAGTGCATAAGCAATTGCAAAGGGGGCTGATGCCATCGCCAGCATTAGCATGGCGCCAATAATAGCAAGTTGTGCCCGGTAAGGTAATTGGAGTGCAGCAGAATCTACCGCCGAGGTGGCAAATATCAATAACGGAATAAACACCGGTATTAACAATAACGCCAACAACACACCACCACGTTGTAAACCTACCGTTAACCCTACCGCGATTGCCCCAACCAGCGACAATAACGGTGTGCCCAGCACCAGGGTTAGCATTAAGGCGATATACATATCGACCGTCAGGTTTAAAAATAGTGCCAGTAACGGTGAAAAAAGTGCCAGCGGTAAAAAGCTCACCAGCCAGTGGACTAAAACCTTGACCGCTGCAATGGCCGCCACCGACTGACCGCTCAGCATGTACTGCTCCAGCGAACCATCCCAGAAATCGTCACGAAAAAGACGCTCCATGGCCAGTAGGGAGGAAAGAATCGCTGCAATCCAGATAACGCCTGGTCCTATCTTTTGCAGGGTAACCGGCCCGGGCCCAATGCCCAAAGGGAAAAGCGTGATCACCATTAATAAAAACATCAGCGGCTGGGCCAGCTCAGAACGCTGTCGAAAAGCCAGCGCCATATCCCGCTTAAAGATACCGTTTATCAAGGTATTCATAACCGATACTCCAGCACTAACTCGGTAAATGGGCCAGCGTGCTTGCTTAGCGGTTGGTGCGAGGTAGTAATAATCGAGCCCTGATTAGCTACATGCTCGCGCATATGGGTTTCGAGCAGTTCAATGCCATCGGTATCCAGCGCGGTAAAGGGCTCGTCAAGGATCCAGTAAGTTGCTTGTTTTAGCCATAAACGGGAAAGCGCGACCCGGCGCTGTTGTCCGGCCGACAGCATTCGTACCGGCACATCCTCAAGCCCGACCAATCCTAACCTGGCAAGCACTTCATAGGTCTGTTGCGCATTAAAATCCGTGCTGTGTTGAGCACACCAGAAGCGCAGATTTTCCATGGCAGTCAGTGCACCATTAATACCCGCCTTGTGGCCTACGTAGATCAGTTGCTGATTAAATCTGTCCCGCACTTTATCCAGCGGCTCTTCATTGAGCAGTAACTGGCCGCTCTCGGGCGCCGACAAACCGGTTAAGATCCGCAATAAACTGGTTTTACCTGCGCCGTTTGGACCCCGCAGGTAGATGAGCTGACCGGGCGATAAGCGAAACGACAGGTCAGTAAACAATACTCTGTCACGTTTAATACAGGTTAAATTGTCTGCAGCAAGTCCTGCCAAGATGCATCCCGTTCTGTTAGCAAAAAAATCCGCCGCATTCTATCATAAACCAGCCGCTTCGCATCTTACCCAAAGGGCGGATCGGCAAATTTCTGATCTATTTCAATCTTTGGCACGATTGACATTATACTTAACTGTTGAAACTGACTGCCGATAACGACTTATGCAATCATCCAATCTGCCCCCACAAGCAAGCGCCGAAAGCAGTCGAGTGAACGCTGCGGAGTCAGCGAACGTGACAACCAAAAGCCAGGCAATTGCCAGAATTGCTCAGGTTTTACAGCCTGTGCAGATTAACGGGTCAGCCGCAGCTCAGGTAGCAACGTCATCAGCCGGACAGGCGAAAACCAGCCAGGCATTACCCGCTAGTAACACCAGCGTGTTCATGGCCTCAAACCAGCAGCCTCTGCAGGTTAGTCCGGCTGTACGCCTGGCCAGCGCCGAGAACCTTCTGCTGGTGCGATTGCCGGCAGAAGCGCCGATTCAGCCGCCGCAGGGTTCCCCAATCCCTTTTAAAACCGTATTGCCGCCGGATGTCGGTTCAGAGGCTTTGCCTACGTTACTAAAGCTGTCGCCAGAAACTATTCGCCAACAGGTATCCCAAGCGCAGTTTCAGTCGCTAATGACGGCATTATCCCGGACGTTGACAACACCAGTCACGCTACAAGCCACGGTTATCCACCAAAACAGTGCCTCAATAAGGGTAAATGCAGGTGCTGAGCGGCCATTGATTATCGATATTCCGTTAGCAAAAACGGCCAAACAGAGCGATACGCCCTTATCTGGCCCCTCAATCAACAAACCGGCTTTACCTGCAACAGTAACGCTAACGGTTTCATTACGGCAAAATCAATTACAGGTACAAATTACTCCGCAGTCGTCATCGGTACTTACGGCACCAACCAGTGCGTCTGCGCCGGCATCAAATGCGCCAGCGAGTGCACTTCGCATAGTTAACGTAGCGCTGAATTCGCCTTTGTTGAATAAACTTACCCAGGCTGTCACTCAGCAAATGCCACTTAACGTGGAGCCGCCTAAACTGGCAAGTTGGGTAACTCAGTCACTTCCGCCTGCCGCAGCAAAGTCATTTCAACAATTGAGTCCCATGCTCCCTGCGACAGTGAGTATAAAAGGCAGTGAAGTAACCATTACCGGTAGCAAGACTCAGCTTGTAGCCGTTACTACAAATTCAACCACCGCTATCACCCAATTAGCGCCCAAGGTCAGTCCTCAGCAAATAGGACAACTTAATATTCAAAGCACGACTGCTAGCAACATCCCCAAGGTTACAATAACGCCATTAGTAACCGAGCTTCAAACGAGCGCAGGTCAGTCAACTCAACAATCTTTGTCATCGCCGACGAAAGCAACTGCGCCTAAAGCGGATATCAGCCCGCCTCAGCAGGCACTAGTGCGTTCTGGTGCACCGGACAACGTAGTAGGCAAGCCAGTGATACCGTCAGACGTAGAAAGTATTGCGAAGCATAAACTGGAGCAGCTACCCGCCGAGGCAAAAACTGCGCTCACGCAATTCATTCGCTCTGCCAACCGAATTAATGTCAGTAACACGGATTCGTTGCAATCGAGTCTTAATGTGCTTATTACTGCACTGCAAAAATTCGCTAGTGCCAACCCGGCCCTTGCCAAACCCGTTAACTCGTTGATTGAGCAGTTACAACTTAATTTATCAGCGCCCAACAAACTGCCCTCCGCAGAATCGTCAGCGCTTAAGCCCGAAGTCACTGGCTCTTCTGAGCCGGTGACAGTTAAAAACGGCACCGACTCAGCTCAACAAAGCACAGCGCTTAAACAACTACTTACGTCACCGGCATGGCTTCAGTCGCCGTTAACGCTCTCATCACCGCCGACAGGACAGAATTTTTTAAGCGGGCTTATCCAGTTGTTACAGGTGTCATTGCTAGGCAGACACTTTAAAACCCATGAAGATATCGATCAGGCGCTTAACCGCCAGCGAACTTCTGCACCAAAAGGTAATACACCAAACAGTCTGCTCGGTTCAATTACCGGGCGTCAGGTCAGAGAATTTGCTCAGATCGACAGCCAGCAAAATCTGCTCAAGCAGCTTAAAGGCTTACTTGCCGGGCATCAAAGTGCCAAGCTTGGTAATATGGAGCAAACGCTACAAGGCAATGACAGTTTTTATTATGTGCTGCCCGGACTATTACCCCAGCAAAAGCCGGCTGAACTGCTTATCCGTCGCGAGCGGGAACGCCAGCAAGAACAACAAAGCGATACCGCTCAAACGCAATGGCACCTTACGATGAAGCTGGATATCGGAGAACAGGGAGAGCTGCTCACTAAAGCGAAAATTCGTGATGAACAGCTTTATCTTGATATTTATTCGTCGAATCAGGCGTTATTGGAAAAAGTCGGCGTAACTCTGCCTTTTTTACTTAAACGCTTTACTCAACTTGGTTTAACCGTTGAAGAGCATAAGCTTCAACTGGGCAAAATTCCGGATACCCTGGCCACCCGCCCCTATCAGATACTGGAGACACAGGCATGACCCGTAAAAGCAAACGCGCGGTGGGCATTAAATATAATGAAGCCGAACCGTCACAAGCACCAACGGTTGTCGCCAAGGGTTATGATGATCTGGCTGAAGCGATTATTGCCAGTGCGAAAGCGAATGGCGTGCTGGTTCACGAAGATCCCTACCTAAGCGAATTTCTGACTACCCTGGATCTCGGTCAGTCGATTCCTGAACCTTTATATTATGTTATTGCCGAATTACTGGCTTACTCGTATGTATTACAGGGTAAAGTGCCAGAAAACTGGAAACAGGCATTTCCCGGCATCGAAGAGAAAATCTAAAGGGTGATATCCACAGACACTTCGCCGGTATTCGAGTTGTAGAATATCGAATAGCCAGGCTGCGCAACCAGATAAAAGGTACAAGTATTAGCATTATAAGTTGCCTGATAATCGGCAGAAGTATCCTCTGCAACGGTGGGCGATCCATCCAATAACACAGCGCTCCAGACAGATGTACAATCCCAGGCATTATCCAGCATTGGACTCGCTTCATAGGGCAGGTAGCTCTGCGCAGGCCAGCCATTGACATTTATGTCCATGAGATTCTCACCGTTACCGTACAAATCAAGATTATCCACGGGCCCGGAGTTACCGCTGACGGCCCATTTAAGATGAGCCAGTTTGATCGCAGATTCAAACGCCGTACCGGTTCCCTGAACAGATGCCGCATACGCATCGTCCTGAAAGTCAACGAACCGCGGTAAGGCGGTAACAGAAAGCACGCCAAGTAAAATAATCACCGTAATTAACTCAATCAGCGTAAAGCCTGACTGTCGGGGACTACCGCAAAACATCGAATTGAACCAACCAGTTACAACTTGTTAAATGTGAGTCTACTGTAAACTGATGATTCACGAATGCCAATATTTTATTTGTCACACAAAAAAGCCCATCCAAATGGATGGGCAAAACTATAAGTTAGGCTTATAGGGGGAGTTTCCAACGGGTGTTGAAAAATGTCACTGTTATATTAAAGCGCGTCTTCAGGCTCTACGTCGTCGGCTTTAATATTTTTCGATAACAGTAATTCTGCACGGATCTTGGTTTCAATGTCATTAGCGATATCCGGGTTTTGCTTAAGGAATTTCACCACGTTCGCTTTACCCTGACCAATTCTGTCACCGTTGTAGCTGTACCAGGCACCGGCTTTATCAACCAGCTTTTGCTTAACGCCCAAATCAATCAGCTCTGCTTCTTTACTGATACCAGCGCCATACATAATTTGGAATTCAGCCTGTTTAAATGGTGGTGCCACTTTGTTTTTAACTACTTTCACGCGGGTTTCGTTACCTACCACTTCGTCGCCCTCTTTTACTGAGCCAATACGACGAATGTCCAGGCGAACAGAAGAATAGAACTTCAGTGCATTACCACCGGTAGTGGTTTCCGGATTACCGAACATCACACCAATCTTCATCCGGATCTGGTTAATGAAGATACACAGGGTATTAGAACGCTTAATATTACCGGTTAATTTACGCAGCGCCTGCGACATCAAACGTGCCTGAAGACCAACGTGTGAATCACCCATGTCACCTTCAATTTCTGCTTTCGGTGTCAGTGCGGCAACCGAGTCAACAATCACTACGTCTACTGCCCCAGAGCGCACCAGCATGTCACAGATTTCCAGTGCCTGTTCACCCGTGTCCGGCTGAGAAACCAGCAGATCGTCAATATTTACACCAAGCTTTTCAGCATACACCGGATCCAACGCATGCTCGGCATCCACGAACGCACAGGTTTTACCTTTTTTCTGCGCTTCAGCGATAACCTGCAGGGTTAGGGTTGTTTTACCCGATGACTCAGGACCGTAGATCTCAACCACCCGGCCACAAGGTAATCCACCGATGCCCAACGCAATATCAATACTCAGTGAGCCGGTAGAAATAGACTCAATGTCCATTGCCTGGTTGTCGCCCAGACGCATGATAGCGCCCTTACCAAATTGCTTTTCAATCTGACCGACCGCAGCCGTTAGTGCTTTAGATTTGTTGTCGTCCACCGAAAACCCCTCGTTATTCTGTTCTGATTGCGTTATCCGCAGTTGCTTTTACTGATGCAGCCGGTAAGCTGACCATCACTAAAATAATGACTGCATAATATACTGTATGATTATACAGTGCAATATGCTTTTTGCCTTTTCTTTATTTCATCACGCCTGGTTTATTTCGCAACTAGTCTGTGGTGCAGTGTTGCAATAACAAACTCAATAGCCTGGGTTCTGACCGCTTCCCGGTCACCCTCAAACTGGCGGCGGATTGTATCGGTTACACCGTTTAAGTAAAAGCCAAACCATACTGTCCCTACCGGTTTTTCTTCGCTGCCACCGCCAGGCCCGGCAATGCCACTGATCGCTGCAGTACATTGTGCAGCACTTTGCCGGGCGGTGCCTTCGGCCATTTCGCGCACGGTTTCCCCCGACACTGCGCCAAATTTATCAAGGGTTTCGTCACTAACATTAACCAGGGCCTGTTTTGCCTGATTGGAATAGGTAACATAGCTTTGATTAAACCAATCAGAGCTGCCGGCCACCGAGGTTAACGCATAGGCCACCCCGCCACCGGTACAGGATTCCGCACAGGAAACCGACCAGCCCTTTTGCCGTAGCGCCTCACCAACGGCCAAAATCTGTTCAGCTAACGTATTTATATCCAACTGCTGTCTCGAAAAAGTTGAAAATGACTGGCTCATAGGAATAATACACTCATAACATTGAGACCGTATTATTGGTCAAAACCACAATCGCAAGCAACCAGCAAGCTGAGGCATTCTTGGAATCACACACGCCAATGATGCGCCAATACCTGAATATAAAGGCGCAGCACCCTAATATTTTACTTTTTTATCGCATGGGCGATTTTTACGAATTGTTCTATGACGACGCCAAGCGCGCTGCCGAGCTGCTGGATATCTCCCTCACCGCCCGGGGTAAATCCGGCGGCGAGCCCATTCCCATGGCCGGTGTGCCCTATCATGCGGTAGAAAGTTATCTGGCGCGGTTGGTAAAAATGGGCGAATCAGTAGCGATTTGCGAGCAGGTTGGCGACCCGGCGACCAGTAAAGGCCCGGTGGAGCGCCAGGTCCAGCGTATTGTAACGCCGGGCACGGTTACCGATGAAGCCTTGCTTGACGAACGCCAGGATAATGTACTGGCAGCGGTTTACAGCGTTAAGGATCAATTCGGCCTGGCTTGGCTGGATATCACCAGCGGCCGCTTTTTAGTCAGTGAATTCAGTGGCACCGACATGCTCACCGCCGAATTACAACGCCTCAACCCGGCAGAATTACTCTACCCCGAAGGCTTCGACTGGCTGTCGAAGATTGATCATATTAAGGGCCTGCGCCGCCGCCCCGAATGGGAGTTCGATCAACAAACCGCAGAGCAACAGCTTAATAATCAGTTTGGCACCCGTGAACTCACCGGTTTTGGCTTAACCAATATTACCCTGGCTATCAGTGCCGCTGGCTGTATTCTGCAATATGTTAAAGACACCCAGCGCACGGCCCTGCCACATATTCGTGCTATCACGCTTGAGCAGCAATCAACCCGAGTGCAACTGGATGCGGCCACGCGCAAAAACCTTGAACTAACGCGGAATTTATCCGGCGGCACCGAACACACGCTGTTTGCCGTGCTCGACAATACGGCCACAGCTATGGGCAGTCGCTTACTACAGCGCTTCCTGCACGCGCCGATTACCGACCGGAACGAGCTGAACGCCCGTCAGCAGGCCATCGGCGACTTTCTCAATGGAGATTATCCGACGCTTACCGGACAGTTAAAACAAATTGGCGATATTGAGCGTATCATGGCTCGCCTGGCGCTGCGCTCAGCGCGGCCGCGGGATTTCGCACGCCTGCGTAACGCTCTGGGCAGTCTGCCCGAACTTCAACAAGGGCTGAGTGTATTTGGCGCACCGCTCATTAAAAGTATAAGTGAGCAGATCAGTGAATTCCCTGAACTGTCGGACTTACTGAATAACGCCATTATCGATAACCCGCCGGTAGTTATTCGTGATGGCGGCGTAATCGCCCCTGGCTACAACGCTGAACTTGACGAACTGCGGGACCTATCCGATGGCGCTACCGAACTGTTGCGCCAGATAGAAACCCGGGAGCGGGAACAAACTGGCATCAGCACGCTAAAAGTGGGCTACAACAAGGTGCATGGTTTCTTTATTGAGGTATCCCGTGCCAATAGTCATCTGGTGCCGGCCAGTTATATTCGCCGCCAGACGCTAAAGAATAACGAGCGCTACATCACGCCGGAGCTGAAAGAGCATGAGGATAAGGTGCTCACCTCGCAAAGCCGCGCTCTGGCGCTGGAAAAGCGACTTTATGAGGAGCTGTTTGAGTTAATCAATCCACAGCTTGATGCCCTGATCACCAGTGCCGCCGCGTTGGCGAAGCTGGATGTGCTGATCACCCTGGCTGAACGGGCGGAAACCCTGGAATATCACTGCCCTAATTTGTCGGATGTACCCGGCGTCACCTACCAACAAGGCCGGCACCCGGTTGTTGAGTACGTCATGGATTCGCCGTTCATTCCCAACCCGCTCAATATGGATAAAGGCTCCCGGCTCAAAATCATTACCGGCCCCAACATGGGTGGTAAATCTACCTTTATGCGCCAGACCGCACTAATTGTGTTACTGGCCTATATTGGCAGCTACGTACCGGCTGAGTCGGCCGAAATCGGCCCGGTGGATAAAATCTTTACCCGTATCGGCGCCTCAGACGATCTGGCCTCCGGCCGCTCTACCTTTATGGTGGAAATGACAGAAACCGCAAACATACTGCACAATGCCACGCCTTATTCGCTGGTATTAATGGACGAAATTGGCCGCGGTACCAGCACCTACGACGGCCTGTCACTGGCCTGGGCCTGCGCCGAGTATCTTGCCACTCAGTTACAGGCATTTACCTTATTTGCCACCCATTATTTTGAGCTGACAGAGCTTACCCATACGTTACCAGGCGTACAGAATTTACACCTTGATGCCGTTGAGCATGACGACACCATTCGGTTTATGCATTCAGTTGAAACAGGTGCAGCCAGCAAGAGCTATGGCCTGCAGGTAGCGCAGCTGGCAGGTGTGCCCAAAGCCGTGATCAGTGCGGCAAAAGCCCGGCTCCGAACGCTTGAAAGCCAGCACACCGTATCGGCCAGCGAACAAACACTTACCACAGCGCCGGCCCAGCAAAGCCTGTTGCCAGAAGAGTCCGCTGAATTACCAGCCAGAATAAGCGCCCTTGAGCAGGCTATGGAAGATGTGGATCCTGATGAACTTACGCCAAAACAGGCCTTAGCGCTGATTTATGAGCTAAAACAGCTAAAATAGTAAAATTACCAAAAAGTCCTTCTTCAGCAAACCTGATTAAACGGCTTCCCGAAAACGGAAGTCGCCAATACCCGTGCCACCTCAAGTTACGTGTTTCAGCACTATCACAGCAATTGCACTACAAGGCATATGGATGCAGAAATGCAGATACCTTTCAAACCAATAGAAAACCAAAATTGAATTGCTGTGAAGCGCCCAAAGGGCCGGGCTAAAAATGCCTGATGCTGCGCCAAATCGTTTTGCTGTAGAATAACTACACCTGCAACAATTTGACTTGCCTCAGACATTTTTTTCTCCGGCTGAAATCAAGTAACTTGAGGTAACACGGGTATAAATTCAGTCCCCTTGTATAAAACACCAGGAAACAGTATCTTTTAGAGCTGTTATAATTGTGTGAAAGCACCTTATTGGGTATACTGTTGCGCCGTCTACAGTGTTGTTTAAAAACAACGTTTTACCCAAAAATATAACCCAACGTCTTAGGTTTCGCATGACAAACTATATTTTCGTCACCGGTGGTGTTGTTTCATCGCTTGGTAAAGGCATTGCTGCTGCATCCCTTGCCGCTATCCTTGAAGCACGCGGTCTCACCGTGACCATGCTTAAGCTGGATCCGTATATTAACGTTGATCCAGGTACCATGAGCCCCATTCAGCATGGCGAGGTTTTTGTTACTGATGATGGAGCAGAAACAGATCTCGACTTAGGTCACTACGAGCGTTTTATTCGCACCCGTATGACCAAACGTAACAACTTTACCACCGGACGGGTTTACGAAGAGGTATTACGTCGCGAACGTCGCGGTGATTACCTGGGCGCCACCATTCAGGTTATCCCGCACATTACCAACGAGATTAAACGCCGCGTTATCGAAGGCGCACAGGGCCACGACGTGGCTATTGTGGAAGTAGGCGGTACCGTTGGTGATATCGAGTCACAACCGTTTATCGAAGCCATTCGTCAGTTGGGTACCGAAGTGGGCCGCGACCACGCCATGTTTATGCACTTAACGCTGGTGCCCTACATGCCTGCCTCCGGCGAGCTTAAAACCAAGCCGACTCAGCACAGCGTAAAAGAACTGCGCTCTATTGGCATTCAGCCAGACATTCTGGTGTGCCGCTCAGTTGGCGCTATGCCTGCCTCAGAACGCTCCAAGATTGCACTGTTTACCAACGTTGCTGAAAAAGCAGTTATCTCACTTAAAGACGTTGATAGCATTTATCGCATCCCGGCCGCTCTGAAAGCGCAGGGGCTTGATCAACTGGTGGTTGATCGTTTCCGTCTGGAATGCCCGGAAGCCGATCTGACCGAATGGGAACAGGTCCTGTATGCAGAATCTAACCCGGTTGGTGAAGTCAACATCGGTATGGTGGGTAAGTACGTTGAGTTACCTGATGCCTATAAGTCGGTTAACGAAGCGCTGAAACACGCCGGTCTGAAAAACCGTCTGATGGTAAATATTCATTACGTTGACTCACAGGACATCGAATCCAAAGGCACCCAAATTCTTGAGAATCTGGATGCTATTCTGGTCCCCGGTGGCTTTGGCGAGCGCGGTATCGAAGGCAAGATTGCGGCAGCCCGTTATGCCCGCGAAAACAAAGTGCCTTACTTAGGCATTTGTTTGGGTATGCAGGTAGCGCTTATCGAATTTGCCCGCAATGTCGTGGGCATGGAAAAAGCCAACAGTACCGAATTTGATCCCAGCTCACCCTATCCGGTTGTGGGTTTGATCACCGAATGGCTCGATTCAGACGGCAGTACCGAAACCCGTGACGAAACCTCCGATCTGGGCGGCACCATGCGTCTGGGCAGTCAGTTGTGTCACCTGATCCCTGGCAGCAAGGTACACGCCGCCTACGGCAGTGAAGAAATTTACGAGCGTCACCGTCACCGCTATGAGGTTAACAACAACCTGCGCGATCAAATCGAAGCAGCAGGCCTTAAGGTGAGTGGTTTGTCCACCGACAAACGCCTTGTGGAGGTCATTGAAATTCCGGATCATCCTTGGTTTGTGGCCGGTCAGTTCCACCCGGAGTTTACTTCTACTCCCCGTGACGGCCATCCACTGTTTACCGGTTTCGTAGCAGCGGCGCAGACGTATCAGAAAGAAAATCATTAATTTATAAAACCCGGCACTGACTACTCCCGCAGTGCCATTATTATTGTTGAGGAAGAAAAAATGGCGAAGATCTCGCGTATCATTGGACGTGAAATTCTGGACTCTCGTGGTAACCCCACGGTAGAAGCAGACGTATATTTAGACTCAGGTGTTATGGGTCGCGCCTGTGCACCATCTGGTGCCTCTACCGGTTCACGCGAAGCACTGGAATTACGCGACGGCGATAAAGGCCGCTACATGGGTAAAGGTGTAGAAAAAGCCGTAGCAGCAGTAAACGAGAAAATCGCACCGGCTCTGATTGGCATGGATCCCGTCGCTCAGACTGACATCGACAAAACCATGATCGATCTGGACGGCACCGAAAACAAAGAAACCCTGGGTGCGAATGCTATTCTGGCTGTGTCACTGGCCGTTGCCAAAGCCGCTGCCACCGAGAAAGGCGTTGCACTTTACGAGCACATTGCCGACCTTAACGGCACGTCTGGTCAGTACTCAATGCCAGTACCTATGATGAACATCATCAACGGTGGTGAGCACGCCGACAACAACGTTGATATTCAGGAGTTCATGGTACAGCCTGTTGGCGCAAAGAGCTTTAAAGAAGCCCTGCGCATGGGTGCTGAAATCTTTCACAACCTGAAAAAAGTACTGAGCGCCAAAGGCCTTAATACCGCCGTTGGTGATGAAGGTGGTTTTGCCCCTAACCTGAGCTCAAACGCAGAAGCCCTGGCAGTTATCGTTGAAGCGGTAGAAAAAGCCGGTTACAAGATGAACGAAGACGTTACCCTGGCATTAGATTGCGCGGCCTCTGAATTCTACAAAGAAGGCAAATACGTACTGTCTGGTGAAGACAAGTCATTTGATTCAGAAGCCTTTGGTGACTACCTGGCAGAGCTGTGCGAACAGTACCCAATCGTGTCTATCGAAGACGGTCTTGACGAAAGCGACTGGGACGGCTGGGCCAGCCTGACCAAGAAAATTGGTGACAAAGTGCAACTGGTTGGTGACGACCTGTTCGTAACCAATACCAAGATCCTGAAGCGTGGTACTGAAAACGGTATCGGTAACTCTATCCTGATCAAATTTAACCAAATCGGTTCATTAACCGAAACCTTAGAAGCGATCAAGATGGCCAAAGATGCCGGCTTTACTGCGGTTATCTCGCACCGTTCAGGCGAAACCGAAGATGCTACTATTGCCGACCTGGCAGTAGGTACCGCAGCGGGCCAAATCAAAACCGGTTCACTGTGTCGTTCAGACCGTGTAGCTAAGTACAACCAGTTACTGCGCATCGAAGAAGCGCTTGCTGGTAAAGTAGCTTACAACGGCCGCAGCGAAATTAAAGGTCAGTAATCTTAAGCTGGCGGGCAGCATTGCCCGCCAACTTTTTGATGCTGTCCCCACAATCAGAACGCTAATGGCGCATTCCTCCGACCCAGCGTCACATCAATCCGACTTCTTCAATGCGGTCGAGTCAGACACATCCCAACGTATCATCGCTGAGTTGTGTAACGCTTTATATGAGCGCGAACTTGCGCTTATTGCCCTACAAGGCCCCAACCAACCCAGTTTACTACGTCGTCGTATTGCCGGCCTGAGTCACCATGTCAGACGCACTGCCCGTTTTCTGGCTGCCAAAGCCGTGCCCTTGGAACTGGATGAACACAACGCCAGCTGGCAGGCCAGACAGGCAGCAAAAAACCCCGCTCGCAGTAACGACACGGACAAAACCAACGCCTGGTTCGCCGAGCATGCCAAAGTGGGCCTGGTAGTGCCTGTATGGGTTCAGGAGTTCGATAATGAGCATATAGAACTCGACTCTATTGATCATGTGCAGCCGGAAAACCAAACGCTGCATGTGAATAAATTTGGTTGGTTTGATTTTAGCGGTACACCGGTAGAAAGCCCTGCCCGCTATACGGACAAAGAACACATCACCCTGTCTCTGGTAAAGCCATCAAAAGCAGTTATTACGGCAGCGTGCTGCGGCCACACCTGGAATCACAAAGGGCGCACCTCGCCCCGTACACTTACCTTACGTGAAATCTTACTGGTCAGTACCCTTAACTGGCGCAAGTTCAGCGAACCGCAACGCTTCGATAATAAATAACCTGTTGTCTTTCATTCATTTGCTACCTGTAAGCTTGATACGCTGAAAGCGAAATGAATAATCTAATTTACAGCATGACAGGAAATTTCATCCTAATTTTTTTGTTATGCAGTAATTTATAACTAAAATTTATACCGAAAATCAGAATCAGTGGTTGACCTGCTGCGGTTCAGGCTGTAAATTGTCGGGCATCGGAAAGGTCGCACATGCAGCAAACAACAGGTTTTACTAATGCCGCGTACGTTTATTCTATCTCTTCTACTCCTTATGGCAGCCAGATTGCACGGGTAGATTGCGACCATCGAATCAATACATAAAACCCGTGCACAGCACGGGTTTTTTTTTAACTAAAATCAACGAGAGACAGCCATGACGAATCAGGTAAAAATATTTGATACGACCTTGCGTGACGGCGAACAAGCCTTGCCAGCCAGTTTAAGTGTAAAAGAAAAACTGCAGATCGCACTGGCCCTCGAGCGTCTCGGCGTTGATATTATCGAAGCTGGCTTTCCGGTGTCCTCACCGGGCGATTTCAAATCTGTGCAAATGATTGCCAAAGAAATCAAAAACTCAACGGTTGCAGGTTTATCACGCGCCGTACCCGCCGACATTGATGCCTGTGGCGAAGCACTGAAAGTAGCAGACCAGTTCCGTATTCATACCTTTATCGCAACATCCGAAATTCACGTGAATAATAAATTACGTAAATCACAGGATGATGTGGTTGAGATGGCCGTTGCGGCGGTTAAGCGCGCCCGCAACTATACCGACGACGTAGAGTTCTCCTGTGAAGATGCCGGACGTACCGAAATCGGTTACCTGGCTCGCATGGTTGAGGCGGTTATTGCAGCCGGTGCCACCACGGTTAATATTCCGGATACAGTAGGCTATACCACGCCAACAGAATTCGGCGGCATTATCCGCCAGTTATTCGAGCGTGTGCCTAACATTGATAAAGCCACTATTTCCGTACACTGTCACAACGATTTAGGACTGGCAGTAGCCAATTCACTGGCGGCAATAGAAAACGGCGCCCGTCAGGTAGAAGGTACCATTAACGGTATTGGTGAGCGTGCGGGCAACAGCTCGCTGGAAGAAATCGCCATGATCCTGCAAACCCGTCACGCGCTGTATGGCCTGAACACAAATATCAACAGCAAAGAGATAAGCCGTACCTCTAAGCTGGTCAGTCAGCTGTGTAACATGCCGGTACAGGCCAATAAAGCGATTGTTGGCGCAAACGCCTTTAGTCACTCTTCCGGTATCCATCAGGACGGTGTCTTAAAAGCGCAAAATACCTATGAGATCATGACACCTGAAAGTGTTGGTATTAACAAAAACAACCTTAATATGACTTCGCGTTCCGGCCGTCATGTTATCAAGCACCGTTTACAGGAGCTGGGTTATAAAGATTCCGATTACGATTTAGAAGCCATTTATGCGGCATTTTTGAATCTGGCCGACAAAAAAGGGCAGGTTTACGACTATGATTTAGAAGCGCTGCTGTTTTTCGATCAGCAAAAACACGATCAGGCGCACTATCAGTTAACTTATTTGCACGCTACGTCCGGGAAAGAAATTATCCCCAGCGCTACCGTGCAGCTGAAAATTGGTGATGAACTGGTGACCCGTTGTGAGACCGGTAACGGTCCGGTGGATGCCTCGTACAAAGCCATTATGTCGATGCTGGGTCACAACGACCTGGAAGTAGTCGACTTTAAATTAGATTCTAAAGGCGAAGGTGCAGATGCGCTGGCGTCGGTTAGCGTTATCACTGAATACAAGGGCCGCCGTTTCCACGGCCTGGGCCTTGCCACCGATATCGTCGAAGCCGGTGTGAAAGCACTGATTTTCGTTTTAAACAACACCTACCTTGCTGACCAGATTGATCAGCAGAAGAACCAACAAGAACGCGTAGCAGGAGTATAAATGAGCCAGTTTAACATTGCCGTGCTTGCCGGTGACGGCATAGGCCCGGAAGTGATGCAGGAAGCCAATAAAGTATTGGATGCCATCGAACAGAAGTTTGCCATCACCTTTAACCGTACTGCTTATCCTGTTGGAGGTTACGCCATTGATACCGAAGGTGAAGCGCTGCCAGCCAAAACCCTGCTCGGCTGCGAACAGGCCGATGCCATTCTGTTTGGCTCTATTGGCGGTCCTAAGTGGGATACCCTGCCACTGGAACAACGCCCGGAGCGTGCGGCACTGTTAACCCTGCGCAGCCATTTTGATTTGTTCAGTAACCTGCGCCCGGCCAAAATTTATGCGGGTCTGGAAGACTTATCCCCGCTGCGTAAAGACATCGCCGCCAGCGGTGTGGACGTACTGGTAATCCGCGAACTTACCAGTGGTATTTACTTCGGTCAGCCGAAAGGCCGTGACGGCGAAGGTGAAGAAGAATACGCTTTTGATACCATGCGCTATTCCAAGCGTGAAATCCGCCGTATCGCCGTTAGCGCCTTTGAAGCGGCCATGAAGCGAGATAAGCGCGTAACCTCGGTTGATAAAGCGAATGTACTGGTATGCAGCCGCCTGTGGCGCGAAGTCACCGAAGAAGTGGCCAAAGACTACCCCGAAGTAGCACTCGACCATATCTATATCGATAACGCCACCATGCAGCTGGTCAAAAACCCGGCTCAGTTTGATGTAATGCTGTGTTCTAATCTGTTTGGTGACATCATCTCTGATGAATGCGCTATGATCACCGGTTCTATGGGGCTGCTTCCTTCTGCCAGCCTGAACGAAGAAGGCTTCGGTATGTATGAGCCGGCCGGTGGTTCTGCACCGGATATCGCTGGTCAGGGCATTGCAAACCCTATCGCGCAAATCCTGTCTGCTTCGATGATGCTGCGCTTTAGTCTGAATCAGGCAGCCGCAGCCGACGCTATTGATAAAGCGGTAGTAGAGGTACTGGAAGCCGGTATCTTAACCGGTGAGCTGCTGCCCGCCGATAAGCGCAACCAGGCCGCCTCCACCTCGCAGGTTGGCGACGCCATTGTTAAATCTATTTTAGGTCAGGAGTAATTATTCATGGCTAAAACCTTATACGACAAGGTGTGGCAGGCCCACATCATCAGCCAGTTGGGTGATGACAGCCTGATCTACATCGACCGTCACTTGATCCACGAAGTCACCAGCCCGCAAGCCTTTGCCGGTCTGAACGAAAAAGGCCGCAAGGTACGCCGTCCGGACCGTACTTTTGCCACTATGGATCACTCAATTTCTACCCGCAGCCTGGCGCTGGATGCTTGTGGTCCGCAAAACAAACTGCAACTGCAAACCTTGGCCGAGAACTGCGAAGAGCACGGCGTTAAGCTGTTCCCTGTGGGTCACCAGAAGCAGGGTATCGTTCACGTAATGGGCCCGGAGCTGGGCTTAATCCTGCCTGGCATGACCGTCGTCTGCGGTGATTCGCATACCGCTACCCACGGTGCGTTTGGCGCTCTGGCATTCGGTATCGGTACCTCGCAGGTAGAACACGTGCTGGCAACCCAAACGCTTAAGCAAAGCCGTGGCAAAACCATGCAGATCAAAGTCAACGGTAAACTGGCTGTAGGCATTACTGCCAAAGATATCATTCTGGCCATCATTGGTAAGATTGGTCACGCCGGAGCCACCGCGCACGTTATTGAATACTGCGGAGAAGCCATCGAAGCTTTATCGATGGAAGAGCGTATGACCATCTGTAACATGAGCATTGAAGCGGGTGCCAAGGCAGGCATGATTGCGCCAGACCAAACCACCTTCGATTATCTTAAAGGCCGCGAGTTTGCCCCCCAGGGTGCCGACTGGGATGCAGCCGTTGAATACTGGCAAACATTGTATTCAGACGACGATGCCGAATTTGATACCGTGGTAGAGCTTGAAGCCAAAGATATCACGCCACAGGTGACCTGGGGCACCAACCCCGGCCAGGTTATCGGCGTTAACGAGCCAGTACCCGGCCCGGACGACTTCATCGACAGTGTTGAACAGGAATCAGCCCGCAAAGCTCTGCAGTACATGGGCCTGAAAGCCGGTGAGAAGTTAGGTGATGTGCCGGTTTCTCACGTATTCATCGGTTCCTGTACTAATAGCCGTATCGAAGATTTACGTGCTGCGGCGCACATTGCCAAACAAGGCAAAGTAGCAGCGAATGTTACCGCTATGGTTGTACCTGGCTCAGCGGCAGTTAAACGCCAGGCTGAGGAAGAAAAGCTGGACGTTATATTTAAAGATGCCGGATTTGAATGGCGCTTACCGGGCTGCTCAATGTGTCTGGGCATGAACGACGACCTGTTAACCGCGGGCGATCGCTGTGCATCTACCAGCAACCGTAACTTTGAAGGCCGTCAGGGCCGTGGCGCCCGTACCCATCTGGTTAGCCCGGCAATGGCCGCTGCCGCTGCATTACGCGGTAAGTTTGCCGACGTCAGAGATTTTCAGGAGTAATTTATGAGCCAGACTACCACAGGCATTACCACCCTGACCGGCACCGCCTGCCCGCTTGACCAGGCCAATGTCGATACCGATCAGATTATCCCCAAGCAATTTTTAACCAGCGTCAGCCGCGCCGGCTTTGGTAAGCATCTGTTTCACGATTGGCGTTACCTGGATCTGGAAGAAAAAGAACCTAACCCCGAGTTCGTGCTGAATAAACCGGAGCATCAGGGCGCTGCTATTTTGCTGGCCCGGGAAAACTTCGGTTGTGGTTCAAGCCGTGAACACGCGCCCTGGGCGTTAACCGACTTTGGCTTTAAAGCTGTTATCGCTACCAGCTTTGCCGATATCTTTTACGGAAACTGCATGAACAACCAGCTACTGCCTATCGCACTGAGCAGCAGTGAGATGGACGTGTTGTTTGCGGCCGTGGCAAACGATGCCAGCGCGGTAATCAGCATCGACCTGCCTGCGCAAACGGTGTCTGTAGGTGATACCAGCATGTCATTTGAGATTGCCGAACACCACAAAAACAATCTGGTAAAAGGCCTGGATGCCATTGGCCAGACCCTTGAGCTGACAGACGATATCGAGTCCTTCGAAGCAAAACAGCCCGCCTGGCTGTAACACGCTCTGCTAAATGCCGCTTATTTGATCCAGATGAGCGGCAATTTTTGTTTTTTTCATTTCTTCTCCATACAGTTAGGCTATAGTTAGCAAAACGCCCCCTTATACAAATAAGCCGTCCTGGAGAGGAAATGCTACAACGAATTGCCATCGATGATTTAACCCCCGGCATGTACGTAAACCGGGTACTCGATGAGGCCGGCAAGGTAAAAGTACGCTCCAAAGGTGTCGTGCGTTCAGACGCCGTGATTAATCAGTTGCGTAGCAAAGGCGTTGAATTTGTCGAAATAGACACCGACAAGGGCAATACACCCGCCGCGGAGCCCTCTTCATCCAACGCAGCGGAACCAGCCAGCGAAATCCCACCAGACAACAACGTTAACCATGAAGTCAGCAGTGAGCCACTTACCAGCGATAGCCTGAAAGCAGCCGAACAGCTGTTCCAGAAAGCCATGGCAATACAGCAAAATTTCCTTAACCAGTTAAAATCTGGCAAAGGCGCCGATGTGAATAAATTGAGTACGCTGACCCAGGAGATTCTGGAATGCGTATTTGAAAACCAGGCCGCGATGATTTGCTTATCCATGGTTCAACGCGGGAATGATAGCCTGCTTGAACACTCGCTGAATTGCAGTATCCACATGGCCATTCTGGCCGATGCTGCCGGGTTTGATCAGCAATCGGTTGAATATGCCAGCCTGGCCGGGTTATTAATGGATACCGGTATGGTGAAGTTGCCGCCTGAGCTCTGCGTGCCTGAAGAGCAACTCAGCGGCACTGATTTAATGATGTATCAGACCCATGTCGATGAATCCCTGGCTGCCATAGAACATAGCGATGACCTGCCGGAAGTAGTCAAAGACATCGTCAGTCAGCATCACGAACGAATTGATGGCTCAGGCTATCCTAAAGGCCTCAGCGGTAATGATATTGAGCCACTGGCGCAGCTCGCGGCTGTAGTAGATGAGTTTTCGCGGTCAGGCATGCCTGCTCCCTTTGGCAATGCCATGCCGACCAGCAAAATACTCAAAGCACTGGCTAACAATAAGGGCCTTGAACAAACGCTGGTAAACCGCCTGATCGGCGTTCTTGGCATCTACCCTATTGGTTCATTGGTTAAGCTTAAAAGTGGCAAACTGGGTATTGTCAGCCGGCGCAACCCATCTAATCTGTTACAACCGCAGGTGATGACGTTTTACAGTATCAACAGTGGCCATTTTCAGGAAGTAAAACGGGTGGATCTGACCAAAGGCAGCGATGAGATAGAGAGCAGTATTGGCCCTGATGAATTTGCCATTAACCTGCCAAAGTTTTTCTCAGATGTATTCATTCCACAGGTGAGTGAATAAGCACTCATCTGCACAAAAATTACCAGTCGGTGAGCGCCGTCATACTAAACACCTCACCTTCGAAACGTAAGATAACCCGTTGCGCTTCAATATTAACTATCTGAACACGATCGGCAATCCAGTCGCCTTCGCCCTTGTCGTCACCATTTACCCGCACCCAACGGTCGGCTGGTGCAGAGGCGTACATATGAGCACTAAAATCCATGGTTGGTAAACGGGTAAGCAAACGCGCCGGCAACTGATCAACCCGCTGAATATCATCATGCACCATCACCACGGTGTCTGAAGCCGAAGGTTCTATACCACGCGCTTCTTCTTTTTCCAGGTCGGTTAGCACTTTATTAAACCGGGCCATCAATTCAGGCGACACAGCCACCTTATCGGTTTCATTGTCTGCCACCGCGGGATAGTCTTCTGCCGCTGGCGTTTCCGGTTCAATAACTACAGGTTCAGGCGTTGCTGTATCGCTTTCGACTTTAGCCGTCATGTTACTTGCCGTTTGCTCTGATGAGCTGTTTTCTTCTGCTTTACCGGCTTTCTCAACAGTAGGCTTAGCATCCTCAACGGCCGCTAACGGAGAGCTCGCTACCGTTGACGGCGCTGCAACAATAGTCTGACTCACAACCCGCTCACTGACCGGGTCCGGACCATTTAATAACTGTTCAAGCATGGCCGGCCCTACGGCCAGGAAGTAGCCGGTGGCTACCCCACCAATGGCAAGTAATAATCCGGTCATAACAGGCTTAACCAGAAGTTGCCATTGTCCGGGCAGGCCATTGACTGTAGGCAGGAATAAGCTGCGGTTAAACTGATCGCTAATAGCGCTGTCGGTTTTTTGTGCATTAGTGTCGTATTGCCCGCGCAGTAGTGCCTGAGTTGGCGTTTGTTCGGTGGTCACCAAGGCTTCATCGGTGCAGATCTCAACGGTTTGCTCAGGATCATATTCAATTTCCTGCACGCCCATCTCAATCAATCCCTGGATCATGGCATCGCTGGTGATAAGGCCGGACTTTTTGATTTTCACCGGGCCATTTTGCGCCGTCACCTGCACAATCATCATGCCAGGCGTGGCTTGTTCTATGGGAATGATCTGGTTCATGCCATCCCCCATAAATAGCCGCCTACCAGGGCGCTGAAGAAAATTCCGGCGTATATCAGGGTTTGCTGGCCGCGCAGGCGCTGTTGTACAACGTCTTCACCTAAAATTTGTTCTGCCGCTGCTAAAAACAGGTGCTTTTTCACTACCGGTTTTTGCTGGGTAAAAGCCAGGGTCATGGCCCGGTCGCAAAGCAGATTAATTACTCGGGGGATCCCGGCAGTAACGCGGTACATGGTACGCACCGTGGCAGCACTGAATACCGAAATATCGCCGTTGGCTACGCTCAGGCGATGATTCACATAAGCCTTTACTTCGTCAGCATTGAGCGGTAGCAGATGATAACGTGCGGTGATCCGCTGGGCTAACTGGCGCAGTTCATTACGTTTTAGCAATTGCTGTAATTCAGGCTGACCAATCAGTACCACCTTGAGCAGCTTTTCGCGATTGGTTTCAAGGTTGGTCAACAACCGCAGTTGCTCGAGCACTTCAGGTAACAGGTGCTGCGCTTCGTCAATCATCAGCACGGTGTTTTTACCAGCATTATGGTTATCTGCCAGTTTTTGCAAAATCTTATCGGTAAAGTATTTCAGGCTGGCCTGATTAGGATCGGTTTCAACATTAAGCTCATCGCACACCGTTGCCAGCAACTCAATAGCTGATAAGGTGGGATTAAGAATCATCGCCACCTGGGTTGAATCGGGCAACTGCTGCAACAACTTACGCGAAACGGTCGTTTTGCCGGTGCCCACTTCGCCGGTTAGCATTACGAAGCCACCACTTTCCCGTAACCCAAAGGTAAGATGTGCCAGCGCTTCCTTATGGCGCGGGCTCATATACAGGTAATCGGGGTTGGGCGCGATGGAAAACGGATTATCAGTTAACCCGAAATATTGTAAAAACATGTAGTGCCAGCTGAACTGTCCATATGTTCGGTAAACTATCAGACTGTCGGTTGAAGTCAACAATACCGTGTTTTCAGGCGCTTACTCGGGCATAATATGCCTATTATTCAACAGCAGATTGTGAGAATGCAGGTTTATTTGGTTGGTGGCGCAGTACGCGACAAATTACTTCATCGCAAAGTCACCGAGCGTGACTGGGTAGTAGTGGGCGCAACGCCGGCGCAGTTACTGGCCGAAGGTTATACGCAGGTGGGCAAAGACTTCCCGGTGTTTCTGCACCCGCAAACTCAGGAAGAATATGCCCTCGCCCGCACCGAAAGAAAAACCGGCGGCGGCTATACCGGTTTCAGCTGCCACACCACACCCGATGTGACCCTCGAAGAAGACCTGCTGCGTCGGGATCTCACCATCAATGCCATGGCAGAGTCCGCCAGCGGCGAACTCATTGACCCATACAATGGTCAGGCGGATTTGCAGCAGCGGCTACTGCGCCATGTATCTTCGGCTTTCAGTGAGGATCCACTGCGGATATTCCGGGTTGCCCGGTTTGCAGCCCGCTACGCCTACCTGGGGTTTTCCGTGGCAGAAGACACCATGAAGCTTATGCAAACCATGGCTGCATCCGACGATATCCGCCATTTAAGTGCAGAGCGCGTATGGCAGGAGACACGCCGGGCACTAATGGAAGACAACCCCGAAGTGTATCTTAGAGTATTACAGCAATGCGGCGCACTTAAAGCCTGGATGCCGGAACTTGAGTCTGTAATATCTGATGAGTCAATAACAGCCTCACTACAGCAGGCAGCAGCATCTGTACAGCCCTTAACTGTTCGCTGGGCAACAGTCTGCTGGCCCCTTGAGCACCAGGCTCTAGACACGCTGCAAAAAAGACTCAAGGTGCCAAATCAGCAAGCCGACTGTGCGCAACTGGCAGCAAAAATAATGCCTTCACTGGCCGAACACATTCACCAGAGCGAATGGCTCCTGGACGCGCTCAATACCTGCGATGCCTGGCGCCGCCCCGAACGACTGGAGCGTCTGATACCGCTGTTTACTGTTGTCTATCCTGAGCAAGGGCAGCATTTTAAAACGGTATTCACCGAAGCGCTTGCAGCGGCTAATCAGATAGACGTGAAAGCCATTGTTGCTGCCGGGCATAAAGGCCCCGACATCAAACAGCAACTTAGCCAGCAACGGCTAAAACAGATTGAACAGAGCATCACAAATCACGGCGTTTAGCAGATTTAATGCTACAATAGCGCCATTCATGCGACAGACGTATTTTTATGACATTCGAACAACTAGAATTAGACGATGATCTGTGCCGGGCACTCGCGGATATGGGCCTGAGCCGCCCTACTACCATCCAGTCCATGGTGGTACCCCAGGCCATGGAAGGTAAAGATATTCTGGCTTCTGCCCCAACCGGGACAGGTAAAACCCTGGGCTTCTTATTACCCGCCTGCCAGTTTCTGCTCGATTTTCCGCGCAAACAGCCGGGCGCTACCCGTATTCTGGTTCTGACACCGACCCGTGAACTGGCACTACAGGTCTATGAGCAAGCCGTTGCCGTTACCCGCTACACCGATCTTATTTGCGGTGTGATCACCGGCGGTATTAACTACGGCGCCGACCGGGAAACCCTGTCGCAAAACCTTGATATCCTGGTGGCTACGCCAGGACGTCTGTTTGAACACATCGAACAGGAATCGGCAGATTGCCGTGACATTGAATGTTTAATTCTTGATGAAGCCGACCGCATGCTGGATATGGGGTTTTCCGGGATTGTTAATCAAATCGCTTCTGAAGCCCGCTGGCGTAAACAGAATATGTTGTTCTCGGCCACGCTGGAAGGCGCTGGCGTGCGTCATTTTGCCAATGATCTGCTCAATGAACCTGCAATCATCGAAGCCGATCCACCGCGTCGTGAGAAAGCCAAAATTCACCAGTGGTATCACCTGGCCGATAACCTTGAGCATAAGCTTGCCTTACTGGAAAAAATCCTTAAGGAACAAATCACCAGCGCCGTGGTGTTTGTGAAAACCCGCGAGCGTCTGCAATGGCTGCGTGAAAACCTCCAGCGACTGGGCGTCAACGTCTGTTACCTACAGGGTGAAATGCCCCAGGACAAACGTAACGCTGCCCTGGCCAGTTTTAAATCAGGAAAACTAAACATTCTGCTGGCTACCGATGTGGCCGCCCGCGGCATCGATGTACCCAACGTCAGCCATGTGATTAACTTTGATATGCCTCGCAAAGCCGATGTTTACGTACACCGGATAGGGCGTACCGGGCGAGCAGGCGCTAAAGGCACTGCCATTTCGTTAATCGAAGCCCATGATTTTGAGATGGTCGGCAAAGTCTCGCGCTATATGGATGAGCCGTTTAAAGCCCGTTTTGTTGAAGGCCTGCGCCCTAAACACAAAGCGCCGGAAAATAAGGCTAAGAAAAAGAAATCCAAAACCACCAAAAAGAAAAAGAGATAATTATTATGTCACTGCCTGCTAAAGTGGTTCTGGCTACCGGTAACACCGGGAAAGTCAAAGAGTTTGCCAGCCTGTTTGCTCCACTCAATATTGAAGTGCTGCCGCAAAGTGAATTTAACGTCAGCAGTGTGCCGGAGACCGGTACCACCTTTGTGGAGAATGCCATTATTAAGGCCCGCCATGCGGCGCAGGAAACCGGTTTACCCGCTATCGCCGATGACTCAGGCCTGGTGGTTGATGCCCTGCAGGGGGCACCAGGTATTTACTCGGCGCGCTACGCCGGTGAGGATGCCTCAGACAGCGACAACATTGCCCGATTGCTTACCTCTTTAGGCGAAGACAACGCAAACCGGGCCGCGCACTTTCAGTGTGTACTGGTCATGATGCGCCACGCTGGCGACCCCATCCCGTTCATCAGTGAAGGGCAGTGGCATGGCAGCATTACCCGCCATCCTCATGGTGAAGGCGGTTTTGGCTACGATCCGGTGTTTTACGTGGATGAGTTTAAGTGCACTGCTGCAGAACTTGAAAAAGCCCAGAAGAACGCAGTGAGTCATCGTGGCCAGGCCATGCAGCAATTACTGGCACGTATCAAAGGTCTGTAATGCGCTTACCCCCTCTGGGCCTGTACATTCACATTCCCTGGTGTGTGCAAAAATGCCCCTACTGTGACTTTAATTCCCACGCGCTGAAAAGCGGGCTGCCAGAACAGGAATATATCGCCCATTTACTGGCCGATTTAGAGCAGGACGCCCGTTTGACCGGTGAGCGGCCGGTAGAGACCATTTTCATCGGCGGCGGTACGCCAAGTTTATTTAGTCCCGAGAGCATAGGACACTTGCTTACTGAAGCGCAAAAACGCGTGCCTTTTGCGCAGGACATAGAAATTACTCTGGAGGCCAATCCCGGCACCATAGAGGCGGCCCGGTTTGAAGGATACGTAGCGGCAGGGGTAAACCGATTTTCTATTGGTATTCAAAGCTTTCAGGCCCGGCATTTAACCGCGCTGGGGCGTATTCACGACCCGGCCCAGGCCTTATTCGCTATTACCCAGGCCGAGCAAAGTGGTGTTAAAAGCTTTAACGTGGATCTGATGCACGGCTTGCCTGATCAGACCCTGCAGAACGCACTCGATGACTTAAGCCAGGCAATAAACCAACAGCCAAAGCATTTATCCTGGTATCAGCTCACTATTGAACCTAATACGCCGTTTTACTCCAGGCCGCCGGAATTACCCGACGATGATATCCTGTGGGATATCCAGGCTGAAGGTCACAAATTACTGGCTGCGGCTGGCTATGAGCAATATGAAATATCCGGCTACAGTAAACCCGGTTTTCAATGTCGGCATAACCTCAACTACTGGCGATTTGGCGACTATATTGGCATTGGCTGTGGCGCCCATGGCAAATTAACCAACATCGAGAATCGCACCATTACCCGCACGGTAAAAGTAAAGCATCCTCGTGGTTACATGACACTTAACCGGCCTTACCTTGATCATCAGAACCAGGTTGAGGAAAACGATCTGGCCTTTGAGTTTTTTATGAATCGTTTTCGACTGGTGGAGCCCTGCCCACAGGCCGATTTTGCGGCACTCACTGGTACATCTCTCACCACGCCACAGCAAGACGCTCTAGGTCAGGCCATCAGTAATGGATTGCTGGCTGAAACAGCACACGACTGGCAGGTCACCTCAATGGGCCGTCGATACCTCAATACCTTACTTAGCGCTTTTGTTTAAAAACAATGGCAGCAATAAGATTCATTGCAAAAAATTAGCTGAATCGAAAATTTACTCTACTATTAACTAGTAATAACAAAGCAGCCTATTTAGTTGCTGTATTTTTTGCTAAACAGGGACGCCAGCAAAACCCGTTAGTTGCCGGAGTAAGTATGTCCATTCAGCGTAAATTTCTTATTGCTATCACTGTGGTCATTGCCGCTTTTGCAGTAGTGATTGCGTTTATTACTTCTATTTCTGCCTCCTCAGAGGCTGAAGATAAAATCAGCCAACAAAAAGAGCAGTTGTCTGCCAGACTGACAAACATTCTCACCGTTACAGACTCGTTGATGCACGAACGCGTAGTTAGCAGCATGAAGCTGTTAAAAGAACGGGGGGATGAAATGGGTACTCCCTCCCAGGGCGGCGAGGTAATGGTGAAGCAAACCCCGGCCACCCAACTGTTTATTGGCGGCGAAGCACAAGCCAATAACTTCGCATTGGTTGATGGCCTCACCGCCGTAATGGGCGGCACCGCCACACTGTTTAGCAAAACCGGCGATGATTTTATCCGGGTCAGCACCAATGTTATCAAAGACGGTGAACGGGCGATTGGTACCAAGCTGGCACCGCAGGGTAAGGCCATGGCGCAGATCAGGCAACGTAAAGCCTATTATGGTGCCGTGGATATTCTCGGCAGCCCTTATCTGACTGCTTACGAGCCCATGTTTAACGCGGCTCAACAAGTCATAGGTATCTGGTACGTGGGCTATTCTGCTGACCTCAATGTTCTCGAAGAAGCCATTACCAAAAGCAAATTGCTTGAAGAGGGGTTTGTGGCGCTGAAAGACAGCAAGGGTAACCTGCGCATGTTCTCTTCCCACGTTAATGAAGCGACGGTGAATAACGCACTGGCTAACGGCGATGACAACTGGGATATCAGCATTATTCCCTTTGAAAAATGGGGCTATGAACTTATCCTGGCCGCGTCCAGTGACGAAAAGTCATCATTGGTAGCTGGTGCAGTATTCTCAGTGTTACTGAAAATCATTGTTGCCAGTGCGGCGATTCTGGCAACCATATTCTTCTTAATCAATTATTTGGTGGGTAAGCCTCTGGACCAGTTTATTGGCGTTGTGAACGATCTGGCCTCTGGTGAAGGCGACCTCACATTTCGCTTCAATGCCAATTCCAGCGACGAATTCGGCCAGATGGCCCAAGGGTTTAATAAACTGCTTTCGCAACTACAAACCACTCTGAGGAGCGTAAATCAGGCCACAGACACCATGCTTTCCCAGTCCCGGCAACTTAATGACACTGCGGTGAAGTCCAGCTCGACGGTAACAGAACTAACCAGTGAAACCAGTGCCATCGGCGACGCATTATCAACGTTGCAGGAAAATGCGGTCGCGGTCTCCACTAACATTAACCATTCTAATGAAGCCGCCGGCGCTGCCGACAGTGACACCCGAAACAGTGTCAGCGTGTTGTCAGCAACCATTAAAGACATTGAGGCCCAGGCACAGAATATCGATACGTCGGTTCAGGTCATCAATGAACTGGCTGCCGCCAGTGAACAAATCAGTGGCGTGATGGATGTTATCCGTAATATCGCTGAGCAAACAAATTTACTGGCACTCAACGCAGCGATTGAGGCCGCGCGGGCCGGAGAGCAAGGCCGCGGGTTCGCCGTGGTCGCAGACGAAGTCCGCTCACTGGCCAGTCGCACCCAGTCATCCACTGAAGAGATCCGCGTGATGATTGAGCGCTTACAGCAGGGCAGTCGTGAGGCGGCAGATAAAATGCAGCAAAACAAAGACAATGCATTCGCTACCGTACAGGTGACACAAAACGCCGGCGAGTCTCTGGAGAAATCATTGCATGCCGTTGCCACCATTACTGAGTTAAATCAGGAAGCGGCGACCATGGCCTCACGGCAGGCCAGCATCACCGAAGATGTGGCTAAGCGCCTGACCAGTATTCAGAAGGTGGGCAATCAGAACAGCGATTACGCCCGCCAGGTTGCGCATAACTGTGCGCAGCTGGTAGACGAAATCAGCAGCATGCAGCAACAGCTCAAACGCTACCGGTTTTAACCTATCGTTTCACTTGTCGTGCCATCAAAGCATCAATGATTTCCCGGTTAGCTGCCGGGAAGTCATCATAATTCAGATTATCCAGTGCCAGCCATTTTCCTGGTTGGCCTTCGGCACCGGTGGGTTCGCCGTCAAAGCCTGTTACTGTATACACATGCAAACGCACGCACTTATCACCGTAATCGTGCTCAATCATTATCAGTGGCTCACAGAAGGTGGTAACAATAGCCACTTCTTCCTGTAACTCTCTGCCCAGCGCAGCTTCATGCGCCTCACCCTCTTCCACTTTGCCACCGGGAAATTCCCACTTACCACCCTGATGTTTATCGCTGGCGCGCAAACAAACGTAGGTTTGGTTATCGCGTAGAATGACCCCTACCGCCACATCGATGTATTTCATCATTCGTTTCCTGTTCTCTATCCGCATAAAAAAAGCCGGTAACCTGCACACCACAGATAACCAGCTTTTGTTGTTCAGCGCTTTTGGCTTATTTTAATTTACCGTGGCACTGCTTGTATTTTTTGCCTGAGCCACAAGGGCATGGATCGTTACGGCCGACTTTGGGCCCCTGACGCATGGCTGCCTGAGGGCCGCTTACATCTTCAGAAGGCTCACCATCGGCTTCGGCGTGCTGGAAGTTCTTAGGAACATCGTCGGCCTGACGACGCTGTTCTTCCACTTTCTCAACATCCGATTCAGCGCGCACCTGTACCCGGCTTAAAATCGTAATGACTTCAAGTTTGAGGCCTTCCAGCATATTCGAGAATAACTCAAAGGCTTCACGCTTATATTCCTGCTTAGGGTTCTTCTGTGCATAGCCGCGCAGATGAATACCCTGACGCAGATGATCCATGGCGGCAAGGTGTTCTTTCCAGTTACTGTCGAGGTTCTGCAGCATCACCGCTTTTTCAAACTGACGCAGTACCTGCTCACCGACCATTTCTTCTTTGGCTTTGTAAGCTGCTTTTAACTCATCCAGGATCTTCTCACGCAGTTTTTCTTCATACAGTTTGTCGTCCGCATCCAGCCATTGCTGAATTGGCGCGTCCAGCGCAAAGTCTGCCTTAAGACGCTGCTCCAGTCCGGACACATCCCACATTTCTTCCAGCGACTGCGGTGGAATGTACTCATCTACCACACCACTGATAACGTCTTCACGGATTGCCTGCACAGTTTCGCTGATGTCCGACTCATCAAGCAGTTCATTACGCTGCTCGTAAATTACCTTACGCTGATCGTTGGCAACATCATCGTATTCCAGCAATTGCTTACGAATATCAAAGTTGCGCCCTTCTACCTTACGCTGGGCGTTTTCAATCGCACGAGTTACCCACGGGTGTTCGATAGCCTCGCCTTTCTCCATGCCCAGACGTTTCATCATGCTGGCCATTTTTTCTGAGGCGAAAATACGCATCAGGGCATCATCCAGTGACAGATAAAAACGTGATGAACCCGGGTCACCCTGACGACCAGCACGACCACGTAACTGGTTATCGATACGACGTGACTCATGGCGCTCAGTACCAATAATATGCAGGCCGCCGGCAGCCAGTACGGTTTCGTGGTCTTTTTCCCACTGCTCTTTAATCTTTTGAATCTGCGCTTCAGTGGGGTTTTCCAGCTTATCGACTTCCGCCTGCCAGTTACCACCCAGTACAATGTCAGTACCACGGCCCGCCATGTTGGTAGCAATTGTTACCGCTCCGGGACGACCGGCCTGCGCAACGATATCGGCTTCCTGAGCATGGAACTTGGCGTTTAGTACCTTATGGGGGATCTTTTCTTTCTTGAGAATTCGTGACAACAACTCTGAGTTTTCGATAGACACCGTACCTACCAGCGTAGGCTGACCGCGCTTCACGCAGCGGCGAATATCTTCGACGATGGCGTCGTACTTTTCCTGAGCCGTCAGGTAGATTAAATCTGCCTTATCATCACGTACCATGGCGCGGTTGGTAGGAATAACTACCGTTTCGAGGCTGTAGATATGATTAAACTCGAAGGCTTCGGTATCTGCCGTCCCTGTCATACCCGACAGTTTTTCGTATAAACGGAAATAGTTCTGGAAAGTAATGGACGCCAGAGTCTGGTTTTCGTTTTGAATTTTCACACCTTCTTTGGCTTCAACCGCCTGGTGCAGGCCTTCCGACCAACGACGGCCTTCCATTGTACGGCCGGTATGCTCATCAACAATAACGATGTTATCGTCCTTAACAATGTAGTCGACGTCTTTGGTGAACAGCTTGTGGGCGCGTAAGGCCGCATTTACGTGGTGCAGTAAAGAAATATTACCGGCATCAAATAACGATTCTTCTTCCTTGAGCAGACCTTCACGTTTCATGATTTCTTCAACGTGAATCTGACCGTGCTCTGTCAGGTGGATTTGCTTGGCCTTTTCATCAATGGTGAAGTCACCATCGCCATGCTTACCTTCTTCGTCTTCTTTATCCTGCCTGGTCAGTTCAGGAATAATCTGGTTGATCCGTAAGTACAGCTCTGAGCTGTCTTCGGCGGCACCAGAGATAATCAACGGTGTACGGGCTTCATCAATCAGGATGGAGTCCACTTCATCGATTACCGCATAATAGAGTTCACGCTGCACCCTATCCTGGGGGCTGAACGCCATGTTATCGCGCAGGTAATCAAAACCAAATTCGTTGTTGGTACCGTAAGTAATATCTGCCTGATAAGCCTCGCGCTTCTGCTCCGGCGCTAGTCCTGGCACGTTACATCCCACGGTTAAGCCCAGATATTCAAATAAACTGCGGCTCCAGTTTGCATCCCGTTTGGCCAGGTAATCGTTCACGGTAATCACGTGTACACCACGGCCGGTGAGTGCATTTAAGTAAGTGGGTAAAGTGGAGGTCAGCGTTTTACCTTCACCGGTACGCATCTCGGCAATTTTACCGGAGTGCAGTACCTGGCCACCAAGCATCTGTACATCGAAGTGGCGCATGCCATACACACGTTTACTGGCCTCGCGAACGGTTGCAAATGCTTCGATTAGAATGTCATCGAGGCTCGCGCCGTCTTTCAGGCGTTGCTGAAACTCTGCCGTCTTCTGCTTTAGCGCAGCATCATCAAGGGCTTCGTATTCTGCTTCCAGCGCATTAATGGCATTGACGTGCTTTTGTAATTTTTTTAATAGTCGATCGTTACGACTGCCAAATACTTTCCTGAGCATGCTTGCAAACATTGTGTTGGTATTTCCACTTCTGTGATTTATCAAAAACAAAAAAATCTGACCGGCAGATTAATCTGTCGCGTTACAATAAATTGATTGGCGTGTAATAGAGGCTTACGCTACTTTTTGTAAACGTAAGGGAGTGGATCGACTTTTTGACCTGCTTTAATGACTTCGTAATGGACATGAGCGCCGGTAGAACGTCCGGTACTCCCCATTAGCGCGATAACCTGGCCTTTCGTAACCAAATCACCCTTATTAACCAGCAGAGTCTGATTGTGACCATAGCGCGTTACTAACCCATCGCCGTGTTCTATTTCCACGAGATGTCCGTAACCGTACCGATCGCCTGACCAGGTCACTATGCCTGCCGCGGTGGCGACAACACCGTCACCTACTTCACCGGCAAAGTCTAATCCGTTGTGCATGGCCGGCTGTCCGGTAAAGGGATCCGTGCGCATGCCATAGTAGGATGATAACCATCCTGTCTCTATCGGGCGTCCCGACAAACTAATCTGTTCATCTATATGGTGCCCGGTAACCAATCTTTCAAGTGCGGCCAGTTGCTGCTGCTTGTGTTTTAACTGACTGCTTAATTCTTTTATCGGCGATAACAACCGCCGTTCTTCGTCTTCCAGCTGACTATTTATGGTGGCTGATGCCAGTCCGAAATCGCCTACCGACTGCTCGTCCACACCCATTGCTTTAGCCAGCACCTGGGTTTTCGCGTCTATTTTATCCAGCGAGTTTTGCATTGCCATCAGTTGCGCCGCCAATGCCTTAACCTGTTCGTCGGTCGCGGCAGCAAGGGAATCTACCTGCTGCTGTTCGGCTTCAAGAATATTCTGGGCAACTTTTACGCGGGCAAGGTTTTCAAAGGAAGAGTCGGTAGAACGGCTGGATACAAGAACAAACAGTGACGATAACACGGTAAGGCTCACGATCGAGCGCACACTGATGCTGCGCCTGATGCGTTTATGCTTACCAATAAATGTCACTGTTAGTTTCATTTTGAAGTCTTTTTTATCGTTCTGCTCTGAGCCAGCGATGCAATAACAGCCAGCTTAATAATCATGGTTCGCTATTCTAGCGACATTCGCCCCTATTAAACAACAAAAAAGCCGCCACGAGGGCGGCTTTTTCAGCATAAAGTATTAGGCCAGAGCGGGTTGCGCGTAGCGAATTGGCGCTTCGTCCTGCGACTCATAGGTGATGTATTCCCAACAATCACGCTGCGCGAGTACCGCATTCAGCAACTTGTTGTTAAGACCATGGCCGGTTTTATACGCCGCCAGTTCACCAATGATACTGTGACCACCTAAATACAGGTCACCGATGGCGTCGAGAATTTTATGCTTCAGGAATTCATCATCATAACGCAGACCTTCCGGGTTCAGTACCCGGTAGTCATCCAGCGCGACGGCATTTTCCATGCTGCCACCGAGGGCCAGATTGTTAGCGTTCATGTATTCCAGATCACGCATAAAACCAAAGGTACGGGCACGGCTTACTTCGCTCACATAAGAGCAGGAATCGAAATCCATAACCATGTGCTGGCGAGTCTGGCTGATAACCGGATGCTCAAAGTCAATCTGGAAATCAACCCGGAAGCCATCGTACGGGCGTAATTCTGCCCACTTGTCGCCGTCTTCCACACGAACTGGCTTAGTGATACGAATAAAGCGCTTAGGCGCGTTTAATTCTTCAATGCCAGCCGATTGGAGCAGGAACACAAATGGACTCGCACTGCCATCCATAATCGGCAGTTCATTGCTGTTAACTTCAACAATGATGTTATCAATACCCAGTCCGGCTAATGCTGACGCTAAATGTTCCACGGTATGAATACTCACGCCGTCGTCATTATTCAGACAGGTACACAACATGGTATTCCCTACCGCGTTGGCGCGGGAGTGAATGTCCACATGCGGCTCAAGGTCAATACGCCGAAACACGATTCCCGTGTTCGCAGGCGCAGGCCGGAGAGTCATCGTGACCTTGTCCCCTTTGTGCAAACCTATGCCAGTTTCCTGGACTGCATGTTTAATTGTACGTTGTCTAATCATGGCTTTAAAAAACACCTAACCTAAAACGGCCAAACATTATAGTTAGCCATCACTTACTTGTCAAAAGTATCGGTCACTTTATGAACAATTTTAACCCTTTGACCAAGTACCCTGTAAATTTTTGTTTACCGTTCTAGTCCGCTTGCTTACGCAGGAAAGCCGGAATATCCAGGTATTCAAGGTCATTGCCAGGCTGCGCATTTTCATCCGCTTTGAGCGCCTGGTTGCCTTCAGTGCCACCTACCGCACGGGATTCACCGCTGGACTGGAACTCACGGGCTGAAGCACTCAGGCGTGAACCCTCAGAGCTCACCAGCGAGATGTCGGGCTTGCGCTCGGCACCAATCCCGGTTGCTACTACGGTAACCCGCAGTTCTTCGGTCATCTCCATGTCGATAACGGTACCCACTACTACCGTAGCGTTTTCGGAGGCAAATGCTTTAACCGCATTACCCACCGTTTCGAACTCGTCGATGGCGAAATCAGGGCCAGCTGTGATATTCACCAGAATACCGCGCGCACCCGACAGATCGATATCTTCCAGAAGCGGGCTGGCAATCGCTGCTTCTGCTGCTTCTTCAGCACGGTCCGGGCCTGAGGCTGAACCGCTGCCCATCATGGCTTTACCCATTTCAGACATTACAGTACGTACGTCAGCGAAATCCACGTTGATCAAACCTGGGCGGGTGATCAGTTCAGCAATCCCCTGCACTGCACCACGTAATACGTCATTGGCGGCACTAAACGCTTGTAACAGCGGCGTGCCCGGGCCCATCACTTTCAGCAACTTCTCATTGGGAATGGTAATCAGCGAGTCAACGTTGCGAGCCAGTTCATCAGTGCCCTGGTTCGCAAAGTCAGTCCGCTTTTTACCTTCAAATGGAAATGGCTTGGTGACCACAGCAACCGTCAGAATGCCCATTTCGCGGGCAATCTTGGCTACTTCCGGCGCGGCACCGGTACCAGTACCACCGCCCATACCTGCGGTGATAAATACCATATCAGCACCATCCAGCGCCTGGCGGATAGTTTCGCGATCTTCCTGGGCGGCTTCACGACCCTTATTAGGATCAGCTCCTGCCCCCAGACCTTTAGTCACATTTGAGCCAATCTGTAGAGTGACATCTGCAGAAGAGCTACGTAACACCTGTGCATCGGTGTTTACTGCAATAAATTCTACGCCTTCAATGCTCTGAGACACCATGTGCTCAACCGCATTGCCACCGCCGCCACCGACACCGATGACTTTGATTACGGCTTCTTCGCCGTGGCTATCCATTAATTCAAACATACTTACTCTCCGGTTCTGTACGTCTTTCTAACACTTGAGTTCACCTGCATATTGAGCATTCCATGACTCTCGCTGATAAACCTAAGCGCCCCCTAAAATTTAAAATTCACCTTTAAACCAACTTTGCACGCGCTTGAATAAACCATCCGCTACGCGTTGCTTGCTCGTTTTTTTATTATCTGTTTGCATCTTTCCATAGTGGAGTAACCCCACTGCCGTTGCGAAACTGGCATCGTCAGTATATTCCGACAAGCCAACCATATTCAGCGGACTACCCACCCGCACCGGCATTTGGAAAATTTCTTCAGCGATTTCAACAGCCCCTTCCATCTTTGCGGTACCACCAGTTAACACCAGGCCCGCAGCAATCTGCTCTTCAAAACCACTGTTTTTAATTTCTTTATGTATCAGTTCAAACAATTCCTGATACCGAGGTTCTATGACCTCAGCAAGAGTATGACGAGACATTACCCGCGCCGGACGACCGCCAACGCTGGGTACCTCAATACTCTCTTCCATGCTAACCATGTCTTTTAGCGCGCAGGCATAGTTAACTTTTATTTCTTCAGCATTGCTAATTGGCGTTCTGAAGATTTTTGCAATATCACTGGTAATCTGATTACCGGCTAACGGCACCACCGCGGTGTAACGAATTGCACCATCGGTGTAGATCACAATATCCATTGTGCCGGCACCGATATCCACTACACAGACACCGAGCTCACGCTCATCATCTGTCAGCACGGCATAACTGGATGCCAGCGCCGAGAAAATGATTTGATCGGCTTGCAACTCGCAGCGCTCAATACATTTCACCAGGTTTTTCGCCATATCGTCCGCACAGGTAATGATATGGGCCTCGGCTTCCATTCTTACCCCTGACATGCCAATCGGGTTTTTAATGCCCTCCTGCACATCAATGGTAAACTCCTGTGGCAATACATGCAGTAACCGACGTTCTGCCGCAATGGGTACCGAGCGTGCCGCATGGACCACGTTATCCACGTCTTCCTGAGTCACTTCCTGATTGTTAATCGGTACCATGCCACTTTCGTTCTGGCATTTCACGTGCCGTCCGGAAATCGACATAAACACAGAAGAGACGTGACAATCGGCCATCAGTTCCATTTCGTTTACTGCACTTTGAACAGACTTCACCACCAGGTTCAAATCGTTCACACCACCCTTATCCATACCACGGGCAGGATGGGTACCGACACCTACGATACTAATTTGCTCATCGTCGAGTAACTCGCCGAGGACGGCCTTTACACGGCTGGTGCCGATATCCAGTCCTACAATCAAATTACGTTCTGCCGGTTTAGACATATGCCGCTTATCTCTTATTAACTTTTAGTCTGATTAGTATCAGTTTCATTTTGCCAGCCTACGGCCAGCCCTGTGTCGTAACGTAAATCCACGTAGCTGACACCCTTAGGTTGCTCACTCAGTAACGGGTAAACATCCACAAATCGTTGTAAACGGTCAATAAACTCCTGTCGACCAAGGTTTATCTCAATCCCGTTTACCAGTTGTACCTGCCAGGCAAAGCGCTCTGATAACGACAACTCTTCAATATCCAGTTGCCGGCTACGCAGTAACCGCTGCATGGCGTTAAATCCTTCTAATGCCGTTTTCTCACTGCCGCCCGGGCCAAACAGACGCGGTAAGCCTAAATTTTTACCCTCAGCGTTAAAGCTTTCGCCATAAGGGTTGAGCATTAAATCTTCATTCCATCTGGCTACCGGTGTTTGCTCCACCAGGTAAACCTTTAGCCGGTTAGGCCACTGTTTGCGTACCGACGCCCGGTACACCCAGGCCTGTTCTTCCAGCAGCCGGTGAATGTCGTTCACATCCAGCGCAAAAAAGCTGCCAGGCTGAGACTGCCGGATAAGCCGCTCCAGTTTCAGTACGTCCAGTTGTTCAAACTGCCCGGAGAAGTCAATGACCTGCACCGGTGCCTGTTGCTCGTCCTGCATCCAGTTATAGGTATGAATGCCACCGCTTATCAGCAACACCAGCAACACGGCTAAAAAAGCAATGCCGCCCCAGGGCGCCTGGCGTTGTTCTGCTGACATTCTCGGGTTACTCCATACTGGTTGCCAGGATAGCTAAAACTAAGTCTGTAAAACTAATCCCGGCTGCAGCCGCGGCCTTGGGAACCAGACTTTTCTCAGTCATACCCGGCACCGTATTGGCCTCAAGCAAATAAAACTCACCAGATTGTTTGTCCTGCATCACATCTACCCGCCCCCAGCCAGTGGCCGATAGCGCTTCAAATGCAGATGCACACAGCGTTGCCAGATATTGTTCGTCTTCATCAGACAAACCACTCGGGCAAAAATATTCGGTCGTATTATCCTGATACTTAGCCGAATAATCGTAAAATATATGCGGGGTTGACATGCGGATCGAAGGTAAAGCCTGACCTTGCACAACGGCAACGGTATATTCAGGTCCTTCAATATACTGCTCCAACAAGACTGTATTATCGTATTTGAATGCGTCTTGTATGGCAGTCGCGAGTTGTTTAGCGCTAGTCACTTTGGCCATCCCGATGCTCGAACCTTCCCGAGCCGGTTTAACCATGACTTTTCCCCCTAATTTATTCATTATAGCGCCGCATGATCCAGCTTCAAAGCGACTTTTTACAGCAATTTCATATTTCGCGGTGGGAATATTCAGGCATTGCCAGATTTGCTTGCTATGGATCTTATCCATCGCCAGTGCTGAACCCAGCACAGAGCTACCTGTATAAGGTATTTTGAGCTGTTGTAAAGCCCCTTGCATGCTGCCATCTTCACCGCCTCGACCATGTAACATTATCAGTACACGATCCACTTTTTCATCTATTAATTCAACCAGTTGACGCTCAGCCGTATCGAAAGCAATAGCCTCTACGCCAGCCCCTGTAAGGGCTTTTAAAACAGCCTCGCCGGAGCGCAAAGACACTTCCCGCTCAGCCGAGTCTCCGCCATACATAACAGCAACACGCCCGAAGGCTTGCGGGGCATAAGTTTTAAAGGCCATTACTGCTCCTCCTGCTGCATGACTTGCGGGTTTAACTGCATTGCCGCCAGTTTCCTGGCCAGTTGGCCTACGTTACCGGCGCCCTGCGTCATCACGATATCACCATCCTGCAACTGATTAGCAAGAATGGCAGGCAATTCACTGTGCTCGCTGACATAAACCGGCTCTAACTGGCCGCGGGCACGGATAGAGCGCGCCAGTGAGCGACTGTCTGCGCCATCAATAGGCTGTTCGCTGGCCGCATAGACATCCAGCAGTAATAAGCAATCCACCTGAGACAGTACTTCCACGAAGTCTTCGTACAAATCACGGGTTCGGGTGTACCGGTGCGGTTGATAAATCATTACCAACCGTTGATCCGGCCAATTGTTGCGGGCCGCTTCAATGGTCGCCGCCACTTCCGTTGGATGGTGGCCGTAATCGTCTACCAGGGTTACTTCTCCCACACTGGTATCAAACTGTCCGAGCACCTCAAAACGACGACCGATGCCACCAAAACCGGCCAGCGCGGCCTGCACTGACTCATCGTCTATCCTTTCTTCCGTAGCCACCGTAATAGCTGCCAGGGCGTTTAAAACATTGTGCTTACCGGTCTGATTCAACTTCACCGGCAGCGGCTCGCGGTCCGGGCGATAAACGATAAAATGCGCCGAGCCGAAACTGTAGTGAATATCGGTGGCGTATACATCGTTGTCTTCATCCAGACCGTAGGTGATCACGCTGCGACCGATTTGTGGCAACAGCGAACGGATAACCTGGTCATCGCCACACACTACGGCCTGCCCGTAAAACGGCAGATTATGTAAAAACTCAATGTAGGTGTCGGTCATTTTACTGAAATCACCGCCATAGGTTTCCATATGGTCTGCTTCGATATTGGTCACCACACTCATCATTGGCTGAAGGTGCAGAAACGAAGCATCACTCTCATCCGCTTCCGCGATTAAATATCGACTACTACCGAGTCGTGCATTAGTGCCGGCGCTATTTAGCAAACCGCCAATCACAAAAGTAGGATCGCGCCCGGCTTCGGCAAAAATGGTCGCTATAAGGCTGGTAGTGGTAGTTTTACCATGGGTACCAGCCACCGCGATGCCATGACGGAAACGCATTAACTCAGCCAGCATTTCAGCGCGACGGATAATCGGGATACGTTTTTCCCGGGCATACTGAATCTCGGGATTAGCCTCGTTGATTGCACTGGATACCACCACAACGTTGGCATCCACCACATTTTCAGCGCGATGGCCAATGGCAATATCTGCGCCCAGCGCGGTCAGGCGCTCGGTCATTGCACCGGTCTGGATGTCAGAACCGGCAATGTCGTAGCCTTCATTCAACAGCACTTCGGCGATCCCGCCCATGCCGGCACCGCCAATCCCGACAAAAAATATGCGCGTGATCTTTCGCATCTGGGGACTTTGAAAAGGCGTTTCCAATACCATCTACCGCTATCTCTCTCTGGTTAAAGCTTCACAGGCATCTGCCACCTGCTGAGCTGCATTGTAAGGTGCAAACTGTTTCGCATTGGCCGCCATCCTGACACAGTCATCGGGATTTTCCAGCCAGTCACGCAGAATCACCGGTAATTCCTGGCTAAGTGCCGATTGTGCCACCACTTTGGCGGCATTCTGGTCGGCCAGATAGCGCGCATTCAGGGTTTGATGGTCGTCTACGGCATGAGGCAGCGGCACAAAAATGGCTGGTTTACCTGCACCGGCAACCTCTGCCACGGTTAACGCCCCGGCCCGACAGACAACAAAATCAGCCCACTGATAAGCCTCGGCCATATCAGTAATAAATTCATTCACGGTCACCGGCTTGTCGCCATAGGCACTGCGCACGGTTTGTTCGTTGCCTCTACCACACTGATGGCGGATCTCCAGTTCAGGAAAAGACTGACAGATCACCGGCAACTGTTCGTTCAGTGGCCGCGCACCTAAACTGCCGCCCACCACCAGCATGCGCATGGGTTGTGAAGTTTGACGTTTAGGCTCAATGGCGAGAATTTCATCCCGCACCGGGTTGCCCACAGCCTGGCATTTTGCTTTAGCACCGGCGAAGTACGGAGCCGCCGAAGCAAACCCAAGCATGACTTTTTTAGCAATGCGGGCAAGTAACTTGTTCGTCATGCCAGGCACCGCATTTTGTTCGTGGATGACAATCGGGATGCCGAGGCTTTTCGCCGCAACGCCGCCTGGCCCGCTGGCATAACCGCCCATCCCGATAACCACATCCGGTTTCAGTTTTTGCAGCACTTTGCGGGCGTTAAACAAGGATTTAATCAGCGCCAGTAAGCCCGATACCCGGGCAGCAAGACCTTTACCACGCAACCCTTTAACCGGGATAAAATGAATCGGGAAGCCATGGTCCGGTACCACCTGGGCTTCCATACGTTCTGCCGTACCCAGCCAGTCGATGTGCCAGCCGCGGCGCTGTAATTCATTGGCCACCGCAATGCCGGGAAATACATGCCCGCCGGTACCACCAGCCATCACCAGACAACGTTTACTCATCCTCCGGCTCCTGTGATAAACCCTGGTCGTTGGCCTGAAGCGGTTTCATGGCCGCCTTCACTTTCGCTTTACCTTCCCGCTTGCGGCCTTTATCCAGCGCCTGAACACCTGCTACCCGTAATTCAAAATCAATCCGTAACAACACAGCCACGGTAACCGACATGATAATTAAACTTGAACCACCGTAACTCACCAGTGGCAGCGTTAACCCTTTAGTGGGCAAAATGCCGGCACTGGCGCCAATATTTACTGCGGTCTGGAAGCTGAACCAAATGCCAATGGCATAGGCCAGAAAGCCTTCAAATGCCCGTTCACTGGCCAGTGCCTGATTACCAATTTGCAGCGCCCGGATAACCAGCCACAGCATCAGCAACAGCACTACCATCACTCCGGTGAATCCTAGCTCTTCGGCTAGAATAGCCATGACAAAGTCAGTATGCGCCTCGGGCAGGAATTCGAGCTTTTGTAAACTATTGCCCAGTCCCTGCCCGAACCAGTTACCGCGCCCGTAAGCCATTAAAGACTGGGTCAGCTGATAACCGCTGCCGAATGGATCGGCCCAGGGATCCCAGAACGAGGTAACCCTTGCCAGCCGGTACTCAGAATCAACAATCAGGGCAACCACGGCTAACACCCCGGCAAACAGCAAAGCGAAAAACTGCCACAGCTTGGCACCGGCTAAAAATAACAGCCCCATGGTGGTGGCCAGCATTACCACTACAGTACCCAGATCGGGCTGCGCCAGTAACAACAACGCCAGAATAAAGAACACGACCAGCGGTTTAATAAAGCCTTTCAGATTTTCTGTGACTTCATCGTAACGCCGGACCATATAGCCCGCCAGGTAGCAGAAGAAAAACAGCTTTGCCGGCTCTGCCGCCTGTATCGTAATGGGCCCGACAACCAGCCAGCGGGTAGAACCATTAACGTTTCTGCCTATCAACAGTACCGCCACCAGCAAGCCTATGGCAGCCAGTAACATATAGGGGTTGGTCACCCGCCAGAACTGCATGGGTAACTGCACAGTAATCATGGCAGCGATAATGGCGCCAATCAGGTAAATACCGTGACGAATTGAGAAATAAAACGGATTGTCATGAAGTCGATCGGCAACCGGCATGGAGGCGGAGGTCACGATAATCAGACCAATCGCCATCAGAGCAAACGCTACTAACACAATGCCACCGTCAAACGCCGGAGCACTGGTGTTTGGCTTATCGTGGCGCGCGGCGAAAAGACCGGCCAGCTGGGAAGTTACGGCATTCATGCTGATAACTCCTCTACCGCCTGCTGAAAGACCTCAGCCCGGTGCTGGTAATTTTTAAACATATCCAGGCTGGCACAGGCCGGCGACAATAGTACTGTATCGCCGGGCTCCGCCAATGAAAACGCTTGCTGAACAGCCTGCTCAAGACTTTCAACATAAAAGCCGTGCGCAGCTATATCACTGAGCACCCGTCCATCTTTACCAAGGGCAATGACTACATCCACATGAGCTGATAATACCGGTGCCAGCTCGCTTAAATCGGCGCCTTTCGCATCGCCGCCGGCAATAAGAATCAATTTACCTTTTGTGCTGCCGGTCAGCCCTTGCAGGGCCGCTTCGGTGGCGCCAATGTTGGTTGCCTTTGAATCGTCGATAAAACTCACGCCCGCGACTTCGGCAATTTTAGTGCAGCGGTGCGGCGCACTCTTAAAAGACTTCACTGCCTCGGCGGCAGCGGTCATATCCTGACTAAAGACACTGACCAGCGCCAGTGCCGATTGAATATTAAGAGCATTATGCAAACCTACCAGCGCGGTATCAGCTAGCGCCAGTAGGGACTTGCCGTTATGAGTAATGGTTTGCCGGGCTGCATCCCAGCCAAAGTCTTCGCTGGCCTGGGTCAGGCCGGTGGCTACTTTGGTCTCAACGGCCGTCATCGGCATGGTATTGCTGTCATCGCGGTTAACCACAGCTACCCGGCAATGGTCAAAAATACGTTGCTTGGCTTCACTGTACGCTGCCAGAGTATGATGACGGTCAAGATGATCAGCCGAAATGTTAAGTATCGCTCCGGCAGAGAGCGCCAAACTAAGGGTGGTTTCCAACTGGAAACTGGATAATTCGAGCACTGAGATATCCGCTTTGTGCTGCAGTGAGTCCAGTGCCGGCAAACCTACATTGCCGGCAGCAATGGCATTAAAACCCAGTTGCTGCAGAATGTGCGTGGTTAACAAGGTAACGGTAGTCTTGCCGTTGGAGCCCGTGATACCAATTACCGGCTGATTCACTGCATGGGCAAATAATTCGATATCGCCAATCACGCTCACACCGGCTTGTCTGGCTCGTGTAACTTCCGGTAAATCGGTGGCGATACCGGGGCTAAGCACCAGGTGGGTTACCCCTTGCCAGTAATGTTGCGGCAATTCACCACAGGTGATATCAGCGTTTACCTGAGCAGCCAGCTCCTCGCTGACACTAAAGCCGGCGCGGGTGTCCCACACTTTAAACGCTACTGACTGTTGTTGCAGATAGCGCACACAGGAAAGACCGGTCTGTCCGAGACCGGCAATAACATACTGTGGTAAACGCGCTGTTTCAGTCATAACCTATCGTAATTTCAACGTTGCCAAACCAATCAGTACCAGAATCAGCGAGATGATCCAGAATCGCACAATCACCCGGGGTTCCGGCCAGCCTTTTAATTCGTAATGATGGTGAATAGGTGCCATGCGGAAAATGCGTTGCCCGCGCAGCTTGTAGGAGCCTACCTGCATGATCACCGAGACGGTTTCCATTACAAACACGCCGCCCATAATAATTAATACGATTTCCTGACGTACGAGCACCGCCAGCACGCCCAGCGTACCGCCAAGTGCCAGCGAGCCTACATCGCCCATAAATACCATAGCCGGATAGGTGTTAAACCATAAAAAGCCCAGCCCGGCGCCTACAATGGCGGTACACACAATAACCAGTTCACTGGTTAGCGGGATATGCGGAATATTCAGATAGCCTGAAAAGTTGGCGTTACCGGTCACGTAGGCAAAAATAGCAAAGGCCCCGGCGACCAGGATTGTTGGCACAATGGCCAGGCCATCGAGCCCGTCTGTCAGATTAACCGCGTTACTCGTGCCTACCAGGGCAAAGTACACAATGGCAATATATAAAATGCCCAGTTGTGGCAGTACCTCTTTAAAGAAAGGCACCAGTAAGGCCGTTTCTTCCATGGTTTGTGCAGAGGAATACAGATAAAACGCGACGCACAGGGCAATTACCGATTGCCAGAAATACTTCCAGCGGGCAATCAGGCCTTTTGAGTCCTTACGGACCACTTTTCGATAATCATCAACAAACCCGATAATGCCAAAGGTAACCACCACAAATAAGGTCACCAGCACATAGGTATTGGTTAAATCTGCCCATAGCAGCACACTGATGACAATCGCCGCCAGAATGAGTAAACCGCCCATGGTGGGCGTACCAGACTTGGATAAGTGGGACTCAGGGCCATCGGTGCGCACCGTCTGCCCGATCTGCATCCGTTGTAACCAGCGGATCATCTTCGGCCCAATAATTATGGCAATCAACAGCGCCGTCAGCGTACTCAGGATCGCTCTTAGCGTGAGGTACGAGAAGACGTTAAAGCCAGATTCAAATTGTGTCAGCCAGTCGGCGAGCCATATTAACATGCTATTTTCTCCCGCCGACGACTAAGCTTTCCCAGCGGCGATTTCTCCAACGCCGCTATGACATTTTCCATTCTCGCGCTGCGAGAGCCTTTCACCAGAATCGTCAAGTCTCTTTGCTCATGGCCTAAGTCCTGCTCCAGCGCCTCGATCAGAGCGGCTTGCTCGCTAAAGTGATAGCCATTCTTACCAAAGGCTGTTGAGGCACTCTGACTCAGCACCCCGGAGGTATACAAACAGTCGATGAATTTCTCTTTGGCATATTCGCCAACCTGTTCATGGTAGTAACGGGCCTTTTCGCCCAGTTCCGCCATATCACCCAGGACCAGTACCCGCCGGCCAGAGAAGCTGGCCAGGGTGTCGATAGCCGCTTTAACAGATCCCACGTTGGCGTTATAGGTATCGTCCAGAATCCGTACCTGCTCAGTGAGCGGCACTACTTTTAGTCGCCCGCCAACTGCTTGCATATCCTGCAAACCATACTTAACGTCTTCCAGCGTAGCTCCAACTGCCATGGTCAGCGCCGCAGCAACCAGTGCATTACCCACGTTGTGCATGCCCGGTACAACCAGGCTAATATCAGTATTGCCCTGCACCGAGTGCATCTCAAATGCCGCGCAGCCATTTAAATCAATGGTGATGTCGGTAGCATAAAAGTCGGCCTGGGCATTATGGTTATCCGGCGAAAAGGTTTGCACCGGCTGATATTTCAGTTTACCCAACCAGAATTCAGCAAACTGACTGTCCTGGTTAACAATGGCCAGGCCTTTTTCGCCCAGCCCCTTAAAGATTTCGCTTTTGGCCCGGGCCACACCAAGTAAGCTGCCAAAGCCTTCGAGATGGGCTGCTGCTGCATTGACAATGGTTGCTACATCCGGTTTTACCAGATCGGTAGTATAGGCAATCTCACCAAGATGGTTAGCGCCCATTTCCACTACCGCGTACTCATGTTCCGGAGTCAGGCGCAGTAAAGTGAGTGGCACCCCGATTTCGTTGTTAAAGTTGCCTGCAGTAGCCAGCACATTGCCGCGCCGCGATAAGATAGCCGCGCACATTTCCTTCACGGTGGTTTTACCACTGCTGCCGGTAATACCAATGGTTTTAGGTTTTACTTCTGCTTTAACTGCCGCGCCAAGCTGGCCGAGCGCCAGTTTGGTATCTTCAACATAAATCACCGGCAGTGCGGTAGTCACCGGTTGACTGGCAATAACGGCTGCTGCGCCGGCTGCTTCTGCAGCGTCGACAAATTGGTGACCGTCGAAATTCTCGCCCTTAAGCGCCAGATATACAGCCCCCTGCGTAAGGGTTCGGGTATCAGTGCTTACGGCAGATACAGTGCAGTTTTCGCCACTCAGACGACCTTTTATTTGCTCTGTTATCCACATCAAAGACCTGGTAATCATTTGCTGCACTCCTGCTGCAAACGGGTAATGGCTTCCCGTTCGTTATAGTGTATTTTTTGTTCGCCAATAATTTGATAACTCTCGTGCCCTTTGCCTGCCGCGAGAATAAGGTCATTGCTGCCCGCATTGGTCAGGCAATAACGGATGGCCTGTTCACGGTCGGGGATATCCTGCGCATTTTCAGGGTGATTAAGACCCGCGCGAATATCCTCAGCAATAGCCGAAGGTGATTCTGAGCGACTGTTATCGGTGGTGATCACCAGCGCATCGGCACCTTGTTCTGCGGCTTGCGCCATCAATGGCCGTTTGCCTTTATCACGGTCACCACCACAGCCAAACACACACCAGAGCTTGCCTTTGGTATGCAGGCGCAGGGCTTTAAGTGCCTGACTCAATGCATCCGGAGTGTGGGCATAATCCACTACCACATTGGCATGGTCAGGAAATTCGAATACTTCCAGGCGACCGGCGACTGCCTGCACCTGCTCAATGGTTTTCACCACATTGTCAAAACGCTCGCCCTGACAAAGCAGAGCTGCAGTGGCGCTCATCAGGTTGGCAATATTAAAGTGCCCCAGTAAATCGGTTTGTACCACGGTCGTCCCCCAGGATGTTGCGAGCCTGAACTGGCATCCATCGGGATGGTATTGCACATTTGTGGCAAAACAATAGCGACCTTCTGGCATATCCCGGGCAGGTTCTGGCAACACGGCGGTCCAGACCTTCTGAATCGACTTTTTGGCCTTCTTCGCCCAGGCAAGACTTGCCTCGTCATTATAATTAAGCACCACCGAATGCAGGCCGGGTAAATCCAGCAGGCCTAGCTTTGCCTGTGCATAAGCCTCCATGGTGCCGTGATAATCAAGGTGATCCCGGGTCAGATTGGTAAACACCGCAATGTCGGTTTTCACCTGCTTGAGGCGATTTTGCACCAGCGCATGAGATGATGCTTCATAAGCCACCTGATGGACTTCCTGCTGCACAAATTCGGCCAGTAAATACTGCATAGAAATGGCATCAGGTGTGGTATTACCGTTGGCTGGTGGCTTAAAGTCGGCATCGTCCCGGTAAATACCACTGCCCAGCGTACCAATTGACGCGGCGCGGTGACCCAGCAGATGTTTCATCTGGGTAATTAGCTGCACCACAGAAGTTTTGCCGTTGGTGCCAGTTACTGCGATGGTGGCCAGTTTATTAGCCGGATAGTCATAAAAAGCGGCTGCCAGTGAGGAAAGCAAGTCAGCCAGCCCCCACACCTTCACAATAACCGTATGTTCACGCATCATGACCTGACCGTGTTCACCGGCTTCTTCTGCTTCAGCGAGAATAGCCCGGGCACCAAGACTGATGGCTTGTGGAATAAAGTCACGTCCATCACGGCTGTGCCCTTTAACTGCAACAAATGCCAGCTTCGGGGTCACCTCACGGCTATCCAGCGTGAGTCCGTGAACACGGATATCCGGTGCATTAATACCAAATTTAATCAACAGTGCATGCAGACTTTGCATAAACGCGTTAACCACCATTGGTCGACCTCTCTACCACTTGTGTGGCACTTACCTGACGATCATCCGGTGCAATATTCAGCAGCTGTAACGCACCACCCATAATTTCAGAGAACACCGGCGCAGCGGTATCGCCGGCATGATAGAGGTCACCACCAGGTTCGTTGATCAGCACAACGGTGACCAGTTGCGGGTCGTTAAGCGGGGCTATACCGGCAAAGATATTAACGTACTCTTCACCGTAACCACCGGCCACAGCTTTGCGGCTGGTGCCGGTTTTACCCGCTACCCGGTAACCCGGGATCCGGGCTTTAACCCCGGAACCATCTTCCTGCGTAACAGTTTCCATCATGGCCATAATGGCTTTGGCATTTTGCTCGCTGATCACCCGTTCGGCACCGGGCTTGTAAGCCTGATTATCGGTGTTCTTAACAATGTTAAGCGGCCGCTTAATACCACCCGACGCTATGGTTGAGTACATTCTGGCTAACTGGGCGGTAGTAACGGAAATGCCGTAGCCAAAAGATAAGGTAGCCAATTCAAACTCAGACCAACGACTACGTTCGTGAAAGATCCCGCTGCTTTCGCCAGGCATATTGATGCCGGTGTCCGACATCAGGCCCATGTTGTAATAAGTGTCCAGCAGGAATGGTTTGGGTACCGACAAAGCCAGTTTCGAGGTACCCATATTACTGGAATGCTGAATGATTTCTGCCAGGCTAAGTTTGCCGTAATTGCGAAAATCCTTTACCAGACTGCCACCAAGGCGCATCCAGCCTGGCGAGGTATCCACGATATCGCCCACTTTTACCGCGCCAAACTCCAGCGCGCTGAGTACCGCCAGTGGCTTTAATGAACTACCGGGTTCAAAGGCATCCGTGATCACCCGGTTGCGCATCCGCCGCGGCGAGATATCACTGCGGTCATTAGGATTAAAAGATGGTGCGTTAACCATCGCCAGAATGTCACCGCTATGCACATCAATCACGATGGCTGAGGCTGAGCTGGCCTGGTAATAGAGCATCGCTTCTTTGATTTCACGATAGGCCAGCGCCTGAATGCGCTGATCAATAGTCAGTGTCAGATTGCCTGCGGCTTCGCCATCTTTGCTCTCCAACACTTCCACCTGACGCCCCTTGGCATCGCGGCGAATCTTTCGGGTGCCCGGCGAACCGGTAAGCCAGTCGTCGTATAACCGCTCGAGCCCTTCGATGCCTTTGTCGTCCACGTTAGTAATACCGATTAACTGCGCGGCGACTTCGCCGGTTGGGTAATAACGGCGTGATTCCTTACGCAAATAAACGCCCGGGATTTCCAGTTTTTCGACATAATCAGCCATCGCCGGCGACACCTGACGCTGCAAATACACAAAGCGGCGTTTCGGGTTGCCGACCTTGCCCACCAGCTCATCAACGTCCTGCCCCAGCACTTCGGCCAGCGCCAGCCAGCGGCGGGTTTGATTGAGTCCATTTTGCTCATTAATAATTTTTGGATCGGCCCAGATAGCTCTCACCGGCACACTTACGGCCAGTTCTACGCCGTTACGATCGGTGATGAGTCCGCGGTATGTCGGGGTATTACGGGTTCGCAGGGTGCGACTGTCCCCCTGTTCAATCAGTGCATCCGGGGCGATAACCTGAATAAAAGCGGTACGTACCGCCAGGATCAGGAAGACCAGAACAATAATGCCCACTACCAGCACGAAGCGCCACTGCATAGGACCCGGACGGGTATTAATTTTTGCCCCGCCAGCCCTGGCTTTGGAATTCTTTAATGTGATCGCCGTCATTTTATCCGCACCACAACCTCGTCATCCACATCAGGACGATGCATGTCGAGTTCCTTCTGAACCATGGCTTCGATTCGGTTGTGCTCGGTTAGGGCACGTTGTTCCAGCACCAGGTTTCGCCATTCCACGTCGAGCTGATCTTTCTCTCGCATCAGCTCCTCCAGGGCAATATTTTGCTGGCGATTGTGGTGCGTGCTGAGGATCACCGCCAGGGCGCTGGCGATAACCGCTATAAACAACAAAACCCGCAGCTTATGGCGGGTCAATTCGGTAACCAGGATGAGGAGGAAATTAAAGTTGGTCGTCGAACCGGTCATCGTTTTTCCGCCACCCTGAGTACCGCGCTGCGGGATCGCACGTTATGTTTGAGTTCTTCCTCGCCAGGCTTAATGGCTTTGCCAATGAGGGTTAACACTTTGTCGGCGTCGATTTCTGCCTGGGTTACCGGTAGCCCCGGTGGCAATGCTTTGCCCTTGCTCTGCTCCTTCATAAAACGTTTTACCAGACGGTCTTCCAGCGAGTGAAAGGAAATCACAGCCATACGCCCGCCCGGACGTAAAATACCGGTTGCGGCTTTAAGGCCCACCCTCAGTTGCTCCAGCTCCGCGTTGATGTAAATTCGAATGCCCTGAAAAGTGCGGGTAGCCGGGTGCTTGAATTTGTCTTTGACCGGCATAGCCTGGTCGATGATAGTCACTAACTCACTGGTGCGGGCCAGCGGTTGCTGCTGACGGTAATTGACGATCGCATGAGCGATTCGCTTGCCGAATTTTTCTTCGCCAAACTCTTTAATTACCTGGGTAATATCCTGCTCATCAGCACTGTTCAGCCAGTCTGCGGCACTCAGGCCCCGTGACGTATCCATGCGCATATCCAGTGGTCCGTCGCGCAGGAAGCTAAAACCACGCTCGGCGTCGTCTAACTGGGGTGAAGACACCCCCAGATCCATTAATACGCCATCAATTTGCTGCGTCAGGCCCATTTGCTCAATCACTTCAGCCATGTCGCCAAACGCCGAATGCACAATCTCAAATCGTTCGTCGTCAGCAAACCGGGCGGCGGCTTCAATAGCCTGGGGATCGCGATCAAACGCAATTAAACGGCCATTGCTGCCCAGTTGTTTAAGGATCTCACCTGAATGACCACCACGGCCAAAGGTGGCATCGATATAAATACCGTCTGTTTTGATGGCCAGGCCGTCCAGGCATTCCTGCAGGAGTACAGAGGTATGCGAAAACGATGCGGTCATAGTGAGAAGTCCTGTAAACGCTCAGTGAGCTCAAAGTTACCAGAACGCTCAACTTCCATATCTTCTTCGATACGTTTAGCCCAGATTTCTGAATTCCAGATTTCGAATTTATTTAATTGGCCAACAAGCAGAATTTCTTTGTCTAATTTGGCATGATTACGTAGGGGTACAGGAATGAGCACACGACCGCTCTTATCCATTTCGCAGTCAATGGCGTAGCCGAGTAATAAACGAATCTTTCGTCTTTCCTGCTCAATGTTGCTGGAAAACTTACTCAGCTTGAGTTCGATTTCTTCCCATTCGGGAAGCGGGTAAAGCAGCAAACAGCTTTGTTGTGTGTCAATGGTGCAGATCAGTTGTCCGGCACAATCATCCAGAAGGGGCTGCCGATGCTTTGTCGGTATAGCCAGTCTCCCTTTGGAATCCAGATTGATTGCGTTAGCGCCGCGGAACATTCCCCTAGCCTTTTGTGTATTGATCTTATTATTCGTGTTTTATGAGATCTAATCTGCAAAACGTTGATTATATGATCCACTATTTGCCACTTTTACCCACTTTTGACAGTTTAGGTATCATTCCTCCCCACTGTCAAGCAAAAACGCGCCGTACAGGACGAGTAACAAAATGGGGGAAAATCCCTTATTTTCGGGCTTTGCGCTGAAGTGGCTGATTAGAAAGAAGGAAAAAGGGGGAAAAGTGGGAAAAACCGTCCCCCTTAGAAGAAAAGCTAAGGGGAAGTGGGGATTTAATTCTAAAAAGGTCTGAGATCAGCGGCGAAAAAAATTTATTGCGGCTGGTAATCACGCATATTCAGCGTGTTTTTGATCGCCGGGATCTTATCTTCGCTGTGATGATTAACATACAGCAGCGTGGTATTGCCTCCCCGAGCCAGTAAATCGAGCATGGCCAGCACCTTGCTGCGGTTGATCTCATCCAGGCCATTGCACGGCTCATCAAGAATCAACAGGCTTGGATGTTTCACCATCGCCCGCACGATGAGCAGTAAACGCTGATCGCCAAATGATAATGACTGAAACGGCGTTTTCGCTTCTTGTTCCAGGTCAACCGCAACCAACCATTCCCGGCACAGCAGACGCTGCCTGTCGGTGGGGGTTTTATACAAGCCAATACTGTCGTAAAAACCAGAGCACACAACGTCTGCAACCGAGCAGTTAACCCGGTACTGCAGGTGCAAACTGTTGGAAATAATGCCGAGGTGTTGTTTTATGTCCCAGATGCTCTCGCCACTGCCGCGTTGATAACCAAACACATTCAAATCGTTGCTGTAACAAAGTGGGTTGTCACCGGTGATTAGCGTCAGTAAGCAGGTTTTCCCCGAGCCATTCGGGCCAATTACCTGCCAGTGCTCACCCGGCAAGATAGTCCAGTTAAGCTGCTCAAACACCACATTGTCACCCCAGGCAACCCGGCCGTTATTCAGTCTGACCAGCGGCGCATTAGGGTCGCTGCGCCGGGGCGCATGGCAATCACTGTCGCGTTCCGGCAGCTTTTCGACATTTTGCTGGATATGCATAATTTGTCTGAGCGGCTGCAGTGTAGTGTCATCAAGCGTGTCGCCTTCAATTTGCCAAGCGATGCGACCATTTTGTAAGAACAACAAGCGCTGTGCCCAAACAGGTATTTCACTTACCCGATTGACCACCATAATCAGCGTACAACGGGTGCTGAGCTTATCAAGGTATTGGGCAAATCTGCTTACCGTTTCAACATCAAGGCCATCAAAGGGCTCATCCAGCACCAGCCAGTCAGGTTTCTTAAGCAGCTCCCTGGCTAATAACACCTTGCGCGTCTCTCCGGTGGACAGGGCAAGAAACTCCCGCTCAAGCAGGCTGCTAATACCCAGTAACCCGGCTAATTCGTTCAGCGCTTCTGTTACGCTTTGTTCGTCGGTAAGGCCGTCCAGGATAACTTCTTTAGCCGTGCTGGGGACTGGCACCACATCAAGGATATCGGCGTCGTCTTTACGGCGTTCCGCTTCAATCACTGCCTGTTGTTCTCCCACACTCACCCAGCCGCAACGGCCACCTGATTGCCGTTCGCCACTAAGCACTTTCCCTTCTCCGGCCAGCACCGCTGCCAGTACCGATTTACCGCTGCCATTAAGACCACTGATAATGGTGTGCTGCCCCTCTGCGATAGTCAGAGTCGGAGCTTCAACGGTTAAGGTCGCCGATAATTTTATGCTGGGATTTACTAGAGTGAGTGACATGAAAGGTGTTCCACAGGATGGTTCTGGTTAACTGAGTATCAATAAAAAAGGTGGGCTCTCGCCCACCCTTTTTGGTTTTCTTTGCCGTGCAGTAGCTTACTGCTGTGGTGCAGCCTCGGCTTGTTCTGCCGGCGCTGGCTCCATTTGCATGGCTTTGATTGGACTTTCAGCATTGGTAGAAAGCTCGATCAGGCGGTTCAGCTGACCTAAAGACAGCATCATGGCGTACAGTGCGCCCATGAACCCAGCTCTGTGCAGTTCTACCACTTGCTCGTCTGCCAGCTCTACCAGTTTCTTCTCGTCGATGGTAAGGATGCCACCAACGTTGCGGCCCTGGCCGTTGCTGTACTGAACGCGCAGTTGCATTGGGTTTAATAAGTCCAGTTCAACCACTTTTGACACGAACTGCTGGGTCAGCATTTCGCTGTTTGCCAGGTCGCCGAGCAATTGCTGACGGTTGTTCAGGAAGTCAGATGGGTTGCCATCTTCTTTAAACAATGGCTGACCTTCTTCTTTGATCAGGTCACTGTTTTCATCAATGTAAACGCCCAGCTTGTCGCCGTCAGGACGCACGTCGAACGGGTAACGAATGATGTTCATTGGAATATGCGGCGCATTCCATTTGCCATCCTGTAAAAACAGGTTCTGGCCTGGCTCGATGCCCAGCATTGCTACAACGTGGTGTTTATTAGTTTTAGGATCCTGGATGAACACCAGTGGCATAGCGCCGGCTAATTGTGCAAATTCACGAATTGATGCCGCGGCCAGGTGGGTGTTTTTCGCGTATGGAAAAGCAGGATCTACCGCTACTTTCAGATCTTTATGTGTATTTTTATCCAGCGGTACAAAATTCATTGCCATAAGTACTATCTCGATTCAATTGTAATGTGTGGTCTGGTATCCGTATCAGACACCAACACCTGTTATTTTTTAGTTAATGAGGGTCTGGCGACATTATTCAAGGGGCGCATACCAACAAGTTGGTGTTTTATTTACGATACCCGCTATGGTGCCGGTTTTATGCGTGGACCATCACAGGTAGTCCATCCTGTGCAGGCCACACTTCCCGCCACCTGTTGCTTCTCAGATGCCAGACAACCGCCGGGCAGTATGGCGTATTTGAACTTGCGCGTCCAGCCACCCTACGGTAAGACCGATAAGAGGGTAACCATACAAGATGAATAAAATATTAAAGCAAACAAACACCTTTCTGAATAAACCACCACGTGAGTAAATCAAAAAATCATGATAGGTTTATAGAAAAATACCATCTAACGTCACTTACAGGGATTTACACCATGAAGCACGCTTTCTTGCTGGGTAGTGTTACTGCACTCGCACTATTAACCGGCTGCCAGTCGACGTCTGCACCCGGTCAGCCGCCTAAGGGCTTATCCACGGCGCAGGACATTGCTCAACGTTATATTATTGTGGATGGACACATTGATGTACCTTACCGTGTGCATAATAAATGGGTGGATGTCACCAAGGCCACCGAGGGCGGCGATTTCGATTATCCCCGCGCTGTCAGCGGCGGCCTGAATGCTCCATTTATGTCGATTTACGTGCCTGCCAGTCTCGATGACTCAGATGAGTCGACGCAGCTTGCTCATATGCTCATCGACAACGTGGAGGCCATCACAGCGCGTGCCCCGGATAAGTTTGCCATTGCCATGAGCCCGCAGGACGTCCGTGAGCAATTTGCGAAAGGATTGATTTCTCTGCCTATGGGGATGGAAAATGGCTCGCCAATCCAGGGCGACCTGAAAAACCTCGAAATTTTTCATCAGCGCGGCATTCGCTATATCACGCTGGCGCATTCCAGGGCTAACCATATCAGCGACTCATCCTACGACATACGCCGCAAGTGGAATGGTCTGAGTCCTTTTGGTAAAGAGCTGGTAACTGCAATGAACAACATCGGCGTGATGGTGGATATCTCCCACGTATCAGATGACGCCTTTTACCAGGCTATCGAAATCAGCAAGGCCCCCGTGATTGCCTCCCACTCTTCATTACGTACCTTCACTCCGGGCTTTGAACGCAATATGACCGACGATATGCTGGTGAAGCTGGGCGAGAACGGCGGTGTGGTAATGATTAACTTTGGCTCCGGTTTTGTCACCAAAGAAGCGCGCATGTGGAGTGATAATCGCACTAAACAACGCAATGCCCTGATCAAAGAGTTTGGCGCAGACAGTGAAGAAGTAGCGAATTTTGCTGATAATTACAGTAAGGAAAACCCTTACCCTTACTCCACATTAGCCGATGTACTCGACCACATTGACCACGTAGTGGGCCTTATTGGCATTAACCATGTGGGCATTGGCTCTGACTACGATGGCGTTGGCGATTCACTGCCGATTGGCCTGAAGGATGTGTCGTCTTACCCGTCACTGGTGCAGGGCTTACTGGATCGAGGTTACTCGGAAACTGACATTGCCAAGCTGTTAGGTGAAAACCTGCTACGCGTATGGACTGAGGTGGAAGCCTACGCTAGCGCGCATTAACCCGGCACATTACGCTATTTCACCGGGTTAAATCAGCAGTAAATGGGTTTACCCGGTGAAAGCAAAATCAATATTTCCCTGTCTGATATGAATATCGTATACTCAAGTTAGTACAGTTACCGGACTATTCAGTGCAACGACTACTTTGTTACTTTCTGCTAAGCATGCTGATCATGCTGCCGACTTCTGGTCAGGCAGACAGTTTGCGTATGGCAGAAACACAGGTAGCGCATACTATGCAGGCAGAAAATACTGATTGCATGATGCATCAATCGGGCGATGAAACGGTTCACACTGTGCACACTGAACAGACAGACCCCACTGCAACAGCAGATTGCTGCCAGAACGATACCCAGCATAACTGCGGTCAGCAAGCTTCACCCTGCGCTAAAAGTGGCTGCCAGTGCGAGCATGCCAGTTCCCATTTAGTCAGTTATCTGGCCGGCATATCTGCCCCCTTAATTGTCAAAACCGCTGCAAGCCAAATCGTCGGTAAACCGCTAGTGGCGTTTTCCGGCTTCCCAACCTCGCTGTTTCGTCCCCCAATACGCCTGAGTTAACTAAACCTCTTATCAGTGCAATGCCTGAGGCATTGTGACCGGGTAACTGTACCCGTTTTTTTAAAGTTAACCATTGAGGCAAGTATGAAACTTCCTTCTTTATAGGTCGTGTCAGCAGGCATTTTACTTAGTTGCTGGCAGTTAGTAGCCACAGCGCAGCAAGCCCAACAGCCACAGTTACCACAATTACTGTCGCAAGCATTAAGTGAAGATTATGCCCTGGCCAGAAGCCGACAGAGCGAGCATGCGCTGACAACTCAGGGTAATGCGGTGCAATCCATGCCCGACCCACGTATATCAGTGGGAATGCTCAATGTCCCTACAGATGGATTTGCGCTTAACGAACAGGCCATGACCCAGCTCAAAATGGGCGTTAGCCAAATGTTGCCCCGTGGCGACTCTGTCGCCCTGCAACGGGATGCGCTCGCGGCCAAAGCAGCCGAGCATCCCGCCCGACGTGACCTGCGCAAAGCAGAAGTTACCCGGGCTATTACCCTAACGTGGATTGATATTATTATTCTGCACAACAGTAAGGAACTGGTTACCGAGCAGTTACAACTACTGGACCAACTGACCACTGCCGTTGAAAATAACTACGCCAGTTCTTCAGGTGCCAGTCAGTATGATGTGCTGAGCATGGAAGTCCTGCATACGGCACTCGAAGACCGTATGGAATCGCTGACTTCTGCACAGCAAACCGCTATTGCCGGTTTATCTAACTGGCTGACCCCAATGCAGCAGGCCACGCTATCCAACATCACCCCGAATCAGGCCGATCAGCGTTGGTTAACCAGCCTGATCGGGCAATCACTGTTGCCTGCCAACACGTCGGCGCTATTAGAACGTTTACAGCAACACCCGCTGGTTATCAGTCGCAATGCCATGATTAATGTGCAGAAGATAAAACAGCAGCAGGTAGCATCCAGTTTCGACCCGCAGTGGGAATTTAATGCCAGCTATGCCTATCGCCAGGATGCGATGAATAACTCGTCCCGGGCTGACTTTGTGTCGGTCGGAATGAGTGTTGATGTACCGCTATTTTCCCGCAAGGTAAAGCAAGCCGCTCTGGCAGCCACCGTGGCCGAAACAGAGAGCCTGGAAACCGAAAAACGTCTGGTGATCCAACAACAGCTCAGTGAGGTGAATCAGCTCTATGCCCGTTACCCTGCTCTGCACTCGCGGATTAACCGTTATGAACAAACGTTATTACCGCTGCGTCAACAGCATTACGACGCCGCGCTTAACGCTTACACCACTGCCAGCGGCAACTTTTCCGATGTGATGCAAAGCCACCTGGCGCTGATTGATGACCAGATGAAATTACTTAATCTGCAGGGTGACATGGCCGCGCTGATGACCCGGCTTGACTATTATCTTAATCCCATCTCACCGCTTTGAGGGAGTTTTCTATGAACCGTTTTATTGTTCCTGTTATTGCCCTGATAGCCGGGGTGGGTATTGGCTATGCGTTATTACCAGCTAACGTCCCACAGGGTGATGGTAATACTACCGCCCCAAACGAAGGGGAAAAGGACATTCTTTACTGGGTAGCGCCAATGGACAGCAGTTACCGCCGGGATAAGCCCGGTAAATCGCCCATGGGCATGGACCTGGTCCCCGTTTATGCCGGAGAAGCAAGCGCCACACCGGGAACGGTGAGTATTTCCCCGCAAATTGTCCAGAGCCTGGGAGTGACTACTGCTAAGGCCCACACTCGCTCTCTATCTGAAGCGGTTGCCGCCAGCGGCATTGTAGAAGTCGCCGAAGACAGAATCATTCACGTCCATCCGCGGGTGAGTGGTTGGGTAGAACGCCTTACCGTCACCACTGATGGTCAGCCGGTCAACCAGGGCGACATCTTATACACATTGTATTCACCTGAGCTGGTAAATGCCCAGGAGGAATATTTGCTGGCCCGCAGTCGCAATAATCGCTCATTAATTAACGCTGCCAGAGACAGACTGACGGCCCTGCAATTACCGCCAAAGGTTATTCAGAATCTGGATAAAACCGGTAACGTACAACAGCAAATCGCCTTTGAGGTGCCACAGGAGGGCTACGTTACTAACCTGAATATCCGGCCTGGCTTTTATGTAACGCCGGGCACCACCATGCTGGCCATTGCCAGCCTGAAGACGGTGTGGATCACCGCCAGCATTCCCCAGCGCTACGCCGATATTCTCAAAACAGAGCAAGAGCTAAACGTCACGCTACCGGCATTGCCGGGAGAAACGTTTTCTGCCCGCGTAGACTTTATCTACCCGGAGCTCGACAGCCAGACACGCACGCTTAAAGTGCGTCTGGTACTGGATAACCCGGAAGGCCGGTTAAAACCCAATATGTTTGCCACCATATCTTTCGATACACCGCGTAACGAAAGCCTGAGTATTCCGCGCTCAGCACTTATCAGAACTGCCGCCAACGACCGTGTGGTGCTGGCACTGGGCAACGGTGAATTCCGCTCAACAGCTGTGGCGGTAGGTCGCATCACTGCAGACTATGCCGAAATCACAGCAGGCCTTGAAGAAGGCGATGAAGTGGTGATGAACGGCTTATTCCTGATTGATTCAGAAAGTGCCGTAGACGCCGACTTGTCTAGGCTCTCGGGCGAGGAGGATAGCCAGAGTAATGACACTCAATGGGTAACCTTAACTATCGATGCTATTGATAGCGAGGCAGGCACCGTGACCGCCAGCCACGGGCCGGTAGCCGCCTGGGACTGGCCGGCAATGACTATGGACTTCGCCATTGGCGAGCAGGTCAATCTGGCTGAAATTAACAGCGGGATTCGTCTTGATGCCGAGCTGAATCGTAATACCGATGGCATGGTAGAGATTATTGCGATTGATACCGACAGCATTGAATCGAGTATTCACTCGGCTACCGTTGATGGCACGATTAACAGTATTGATGAACAAAACCACACCATGAATATATCCCGTGGCGCCATTGAAAAGTGGGGACGCGGACCTGCCACCATGGACTTTACCCTCAGCAGCCATATTGCCGCAGCTGACTGGCAGCCGGAGCAGGCTATCCGCTTTACGTTTGAAATAAAAGACGGCGAGTTTGTTATCACCCATATTGAACCTGCCATGGCCATGTCGCATGACATGGACCATGCCGGTCAATAGCAGGAGCCAGTCATGATAGCAATCATCATTAACTGGTCGCTTAACAATCGCGTACTGGTGTTGCTGGCAGCACTGATGCTCACCGCGGCAGGCATCTGGTCGGTGAAACAAACCCCGGTGGATGCCATTCCGGACTTATCCGATGTGCAGGTGATCATTCAAACCAACTACCCCGGGCAAGCGCCCTCTGTGGTAGAGCAGCAGGTCACCTACCCGCTCACGTCAGCCATGTTGTCGGTACCGGGCGCACATACTGTTCGCGGGTTTTCTTTCTTTGGTGACTCCTATGTGTACATCCTGTTTGATGATGACACCGACATGTACTGGGCCCGCTCCCGGGTACTGGAATACCTTTCCCAGGTAGCGCCTACCCTGCCAGCCTCGGCAAAGCCCAGGCTCGGCCCGGATGCGACCGGCGTGGGCTGGGTGTATATGTACGCGTTAAGCGATCCGAGCGGACAGCATGATATCGATGAACTCACCAGCCTGCAGGACTGGTACCTGAAGTTTGCCCTGCAATCGGTGCCCGGGGTGTCGGAAGTCGCCACGGTAGGTGGTATGAAAAAGCAGTATCAGATCGTCGCCGACCCTTACAAACTGGACGCCTATAACCTGACGATGGCCCAGCTGGAACAGGCTGTGAGTCAGAACAACCAGGAGGTAGGCGCCTCGGTGATTGAGATGGCCGAAGCAGAATATATGGTCACGGTCAATGGCTATATTGAAACTCTGGACGATATCAGGCAAATCACCCTGGCCTTATCAACCTCCGGCACACCGGTAACACTGGCCGATGTGGCCGATGTTAAAGAGGGGCCAGCGCCGCGGCGCGGCATCGCCGAACTGAATGGCGAAGGCGAAACTGTGGGCGGCATTATCGTTATGCGCTATAACGAAAACGCTCAGCAAACTATTGATGGGGTTAAGGCAAAACTGCAGGACTTGCAGGCCGGCCTGCCCGAGGGCGTAGAGATCACCACGGTTTATGACCGGTCCAACCTGATTGCCAGTGCCATCGATAACCTGTGGGATAAACTGCTTGAAGAACTACTGATAGTGGCGCTTATCTGCGGCCTGTTTTTACTGCATTTACGCAGCGCGCTGGTGGCTCTGGTGACACTGCCGCTGGGCATACTGGGCGCTTTTTTGCTGATGCACTGGCAGGGTATCAATGCCAACATTATGTCGCTGGGCGGTATTGCCATTGCCATTGGCGCAATGACCGATGGCGCCATAGTGATGATTGAAAATTTTCACAAACACCTGGAAAAGGCGCCGCCAGACGCTAATCGCTGGGAGTTGGTGAGTAAAGCCGCCACCGAAGTGGGCCCGGCACTGTTTTTCAGTTTGCTGATTATCACAGTGAGCTTCTTGCCGGTATTTATTCTGGAAGCTCAGGAAGGGCGAATGTTTGCGCCCCTGGCTTACACCAAAACGTTTGCCATGGCCGCGGCGGCGGGCCTGGCCATTACGCTGATCCCGGTACTTATGGGTTACCTGATCCGCGGTAACATTGCGCCAGAGGAACGAAACCCGGTTAATCGCATTGCTCAGGCAGCCTACAAGCCGGCATTGAGAGTCGTGCTGCGCTTCCCTAAAGTGACTTTATTAATGGCGATGCTGATCACACTTGCCGGTTTCTACCCGCTATCGAAGCTGGGCAGCGAATTTATGCCGCCGCTCGACGAAGGCGACCTGATGTATATGCCCACCACCTATGCCGGCGTATCCATTGCTGAGGCCAGGGAGATCCTGCAACAAACCGACAAACTGATCCGCACCCTGCCGGAGGTTAAAACCGTATTGGGTAAAGTCGGCCGGGCTGAGACCGCTACTGACCCTGCACCGCTGACGATGATTGAAACCTTTATTCAGCTTAAACCCAAATCGCAGTGGCGCGAGGGGCTGACCAGTCAGGATTTACGCGATGAGCTCAATAGCATTGTTGCTTTCCCCGGCCTGACTAACGCCTGGGTGATGCCGATCCAAACCCGCATTGACATGCTGGCCACCGGTATTAAAACGCCGCTGGGCATTAAAATCTCTGGCCCGGATGTGAAGCAAATCGAAGCCATTGGCACCGATATTGAAAAATTGCTGGGCGACCTTGAGGGCACCGAATCGGTCTACGCCGAGCGGGTTGCCGGCGCCCGGTATATTGATATTGATATCGACCGTCTTGCTATCAGCCGGTATGGACTGACAATAGCCCAGGTGCAGCAACTCATCAGCACGGCCGTAGGCGGTAAAACCATTACCACAACGGTGGAGGATATTGCCCGCTATTCGGTTAATTTACGTTCCCCCCAGCAATACCGGAACAGTCCGGAAGCGCTGGCAGGCTTACCTGTACTTACACCTGGCGGGGAGCGCATCACGCTGGGAGATATTACCCATATTCAAATTGCCGAAGGCCCGCCAGCGCTTAAGAGCGAGAACGCCCGGCTCACCGGTTATGCTTTTATTGATGTAGCCGGTATTGATATTGAGAGTTACGTTAAACAGGCCAAAGGCGTGCTGGATAAAGACCTCAACCTTCCTGCTGGCTACACGTTACAGTGGGCCGGACAGTATGAATATCTTGAACGGGCCATGCAAAAGCTAACCTTTGTTGTGCCGATGACACTGGCAGTGATAGTGATTTTACTGTTTATGAGCTTTCGCCGTCTGAGTGATGTGGTACTGGTACTCGGTACCCTACCCATGGCACTTATCGGCGGGATCTGGTTACTCTATGCACTGGATTACCATCTTTCCGTTGCAGTTGGGGTTGGTTTTATTGCCCTGGCCGGTGTGGCTGTTGAAATCGGCGTCATCATGGTGATTTACCTTAACAGCACCTGCGAGCATATTCGCCCTGTCGCTAACGTGGATATCAGCGCGAGTCTGCGTGAGGCTGTTGAGGAAGGAGCACTTAAACGCGTGCGCCCGGTATTGATGACAGTACTAACGGTAATGATAGGTTTATTGCCGGTGATTAGTGGTACCGGCACCGGCTCAGAGGTAATGAGTCGGATTGCAGCGCCAATGGTGGGCGGCATGGCCAGTGCGCTGGTGCTGTCTTTACTGGTTGTTCCAGCGGGCTTTTTCCTGAACCAGCGGGCTAAACTCCGCTAGCCCTGCCAGGGTAAACAACTTAGTGTGGACTAAGCCCTGTCATTTCGGCAGGGCAAACTCTACGAATCCGCGCAGGGCTCTCGCCATAGGAAAAAACTGCGGGTTAACCTGAGGGATAGCGCAGGTTTCGCTTAAATCGGCGCGACTTTTATCAAAGTCCATTTTCTCCAGCAGCAGACGGTTAACAACCAGATCCGCGTGGCACAGCTGATACTGTTCATCGATGACATAAAAGGTGTTATCCGCATCCACATAGGTCAGCAGGTTTTGTACGCCCTCGATAGGCGTGGTCTGATCGGCCTGAGAATGGGCCACGAAAACCGGTACCGCCACCCGAGCGCCTTCCTCCAGACGTTCGCGGATACTGCGAATGAGCTCCATTAACTCAAGCCCTGCGAAGCTGGCTACTTTGGGATATTTTTGTGGGTTGGGTCCGTTAGTCAGATAGTCACCGTCGAGCAACTTCGCCAGCGTCTTTATCCCCCACAGCTTCGAAAGTGACTCCACGTTACCATTGAGCGCCAGCGCGCCAGAAAATAACAGAATGCCCTGCACATTATCGGGATTAGACAGGTAGTAATCCACCGATAATGCACCGCCGGTAGAAAAGCCGCCTAACACCACTTTCTCGGTAGATTGCAACGCCAGCTCCACCACTTTCGCCAGATGCGCCTGCCAGCGTTCGGCCAGTTGATCATCTTCCATCGCAGCATCAGCGTCTTTCAGACCATGTCCTGGCAACAGCGGTGCGATAACAGTATAACCGGAATGATAAAGCTCATCGGCAATCGCTGAGACGAAAAAGGGAGAGTCACTGAGCCCGTGGGTGAGCACAACGATGGGGCTGTCTGTTTGCTGAAACAAAATAAATGGTGCATTACCATCGCCTCGCAGCGCCGGTGAACACACCGCATAACGATTCGCCGACGAACTCAGACACTTTTGCGTACTACCGAGCTCCTGCTCGTACAGGGCGGCAAAAGACTGATTCAGTGCAAACTGAGATTGCCCTGTCGCCAGCGCAGAAAAACACAATGTAGTGGCCAGACAGACCAGATGTAACAACGACTTCACTGGTTGACTCCATTAAAATCAGCAAGGGCGCCTACTATGGCGGCCTTGCCTGAGAATTGCAATCATTGGCAGGAAAACAATAGCGGGTTACCGTTCACTCAAACGTAACATCAAAATAGCTGCGCGTTTGGCCTGGGCAGGCAAGGCCCCCACCAGCGCCGTTTCATTTACCGTGTGACCTCCTGAGCCACTCATACCCAAACCATCCAGGGCCATTTCCACATACTCTGAAGTAAAGGAGACATCGGCGGCGCCAGCATTAAGCGGATTCACTGCGGTGACACTGCCCTGGCCGAGATCCTGACTGACTTTGCTGTAAATCCCCAGCAACTCATGATTCCCCGGCTTTGGCGATAAAGGCGGATAGCCCTCACCAAACTCGATGACCGCACTGGTTTTAGGCAGACTCTGTTTTACGATGGCCTGCATTTTATGCTGAACCCGAATTAACTGCTCCTGCGAAACCGCACGGATATCACCGGTAACAGTAGCATGTTCAGCAACCACATTGTTTTTACCAAATGTGCTGCCGCTATTGTTCAGTTTATCGTGTGAAACTTCGGTGCCACCCATAATTCTGCCGGGGTTAAAGGTAAGTAATTGTTCACTTCTTAGCTTATCGTAAAAGCTGGTTAAGATACGCGAGGCTTCATAAATCGCGCCAGCGCCCACGGTAGGTTTAAATACCTGGGAAGAATGCGCCGGCGTGCCTTTAACCGTTAACACCCAATCTACCGAGCCGCGACGCGAGACATTAGCAGTGGCCGGATTACCGTCGCCATTTTCAAAGCCCAGTGAAATATCGGCCCATTTGGCACCTTCGATTAAGGCTTTTTTAGACAAGGCTAACGGCCGGCCACTGAGCTCTTCATCGCCGGTCATTACCACCATAATATTCATCGATGATAACTTACCTGCCGCGTGCAGTGCTCGCAGTGCTTCGAGCATAATAATGTTGCCGCCTTTCATATCGGCAACGCCCGGCCCTTTAATATGCTTATCGTCCACCCGGGTAAAGGTTTGAAACGGACTGCCAGGCTCAAACACCGTATCGAGGTGGCCAATCAGTAGCATTTTGGGGCCCTTGCCGCCTTCAATTCTGGCAATCAGATGGCCAGCCCGGTTGAATGCGGCTCCATCCTCAAACCAAACGTCAAAGCCCAACGCCTCAAATTCCGGCATCAATTGGTCTGCCACCTTTCTGACTCCGGAAAAGTTCATGGTGCCGCTATTTATGTTGACGCTTTTTTCCAGCAAGCTCATCGCTGCCTCTTTACGGCCATCAATATAATCGGCCATCTGCAGCTCATCGCCGGATAGCGCCGCACTGGTTGCCAGCGAGAACAACAGACTGGTGGCGCAGGTAAATGTTGTCAGAAAAGAAGGTTTCAAAGTGTTTGCCCCTGATTTGTTGTGTTTTTTCTACTATGGCAAAAACCATTGACGATAACGAGGGCAATAACGATAAAAGGTCAGTAAAAACAGATTGCAGGTAAGCTTTTGACTTCAGGACCAGAATCGCCATACTGAGACTATTAAAAAAACAAAGTCCACGCCTGTTAAGGATTACTCATGTCAAAGAAAGTGTATTGTAGCGCCCAGTTTTTACCCAAACCCGGCAAAGAAAAAGCGCTGTTTAAAGTGCTCCAGAGCCTCGAGCCCAACACGCTAAGAGAAGATGGCTGTATTCAGTATATCGTTACCCGCCATATCACCAGTCCGTTCGCCGAAGGCAACAGCTTTCCCATTGCGTTTAATGAAATCTGGGCCGATATGGCCAGCTTCGAAGCTCACTGTCAGCGTCAGGAAATCAGTGATTTCTTTGCTACTTATTGTCAGGCCGAGGACGGCCTGGCTGAAGACTGGAACGTGTGTATTTATACCGATGAGCCTGAGGACTTCGACGCCCCGCAGCTGTAACTAAGTCTTTAAACCAAAAAAACTCGCCGATTGGCGAGTTTTTTATCAGTTTACTATAACGCTATTCGGCGAAATAAGCTTCCAGATCGTCGCTGCCGCCAATATGCTTACCACCAATAAATACCTGGGGTACTGTGTCACGGCCGCTGATAGCTTTTAATGTCGTCAGCGTAGCGCCCTGCCCCATGACGATTTCTTCGTATTTAAAGCCTTTATGCTGCAACAGCGCTTTGGCTTTCGCACAATACGGACAGCCTGGTTTGGTAATAATGGAAACCGGCTCCAGTTTCACTGCATTAGGCGCAATGTAGGATAGCATGGTATCAGCGTCTGAGACCTCAAACGGGTCGCCCGGTTTGTTCGGCTCAATAAACATTTTTTCCACTACGCCGTCTTTTACCAGCATCGAGTAGCGCCAGCTGCGCTTACCAAAGCCTAAATCAGCTTTGTCCACCAGCATTCCCATGCCATCGGTAAATTCACCGTTACCATCAGGTACCAGCGACACATTGTCTGATTCCTGGTCCGCTGCCCAGGCATTCATAACAAAGGTGTCATTCACTGAAATACAAACAATTTCATCTACACCGTGATCTTTGAATGTGTCGGCCAACTCGTTATAACGTGGCAGGTGAGTCGACGAACAAGTCGGCGTAAAAGCACCTGGCAGGGAGAAAACCACTACGGTTTTGCCGGCGAAAATATCGTCGGTAGTACGATTAATCCACTGCTCACCTTCCCGAATGGCAAAGGTCACATCAGGTACTTTCTTTCCTTCATAAGAAGGTTTATCAATGGGGTGTGTCATTACATTCTCCTTAACAGTTTCGATAAGTATAACCCTAACAGTGCAGAGAACCAGCGGTAAATACCAATCATGCTAATCACAATTAACGATTGAAAATAAAATATTTAAACGCAAATAAGAATTACCCTTACCAGCTAGGGTATACGCATTAATCCCTTAATATAAATTTCAATGCCCGCTGTGAATGGATGCCAGCAACCCGATACTCTATTATTTGAACAGGAATCAACGGGTGCTATATGAGCATCCCGCAGTACATGAAAAAGGCAAAACACGCCGAAAGGGTGTGACGCAAAACCTCCGGTCTACGTCGAAAGATAGGATAGCGGGGTTACCGAACACTGTGAGGTGACGTCGGCTTGCTTCCCCCGGCAAGCCAGCGACACCGACAGTCAGTTCACTTTTTTATTACGTAATTGCGATTACTTAATGAGGATTGAACAATGATGATTTTAGTTGGTGGCGAAAAAGGTGGTAGCGGCAAAAGCTGTCTTGCACAGAACATCGCCGTATATTTACGCTGTGAGAAGAAAGCCAGTGTACTGATGGTGGATTGTGACCCCCAGCGAACCACGTCAGACTGGGCCCAGGAGCGAAGCAGCAACGAAGAGCTGCCTTCCATCAACTGTATCCAGCTTTACGGCAAGATCCGCAATGAGCTGTTAAGCCTTAAAGAGCACTACGACTATGTGGTTATCGACTGTGGTGGTCAGGATAACCTGGCGCTGCGATCGTCTATGGCGGTTGCCGACCATATCTTAATTCCATTGCGTCCCAAGCGCCGCGACCTGAAAACGGTACCGCACATGGAAGACATTTTGTCGACCTGTAAGATGGTCAACCCGCGCATGAACGCTGCTTTTGTTATTACTCAGTGTCCTTCACTGCCTTCGTTGGCGTCAAGGATTCTGGAAGCCAAAGAGGTGTGTCGCTCCTTTGAAGTACCAGTATTAAATTCCGTTACCTTTAGCCGCAACATGTATGACGACTCAGAGGAGTCCGGACGTTCGGTGCTGGAAAGTGAAGCCGATGGTAAAGCTGCCGTGGAAATTCGCAGTATCATTGAAGAGTTACTGGCCCGACGTAAAGGGGAACAACATGAGTCTGATAAACCTGTCTCGCTCTACGCCGCGAGCTAGTCGAACTGCAACTAAAAATGTCAGTGCAGAGGAATTTATTCAGGACGCACTGCATTATGCCAGTGGTGTGGTAGTGCCCCTTGCCGCTGTTACAGAGCGGCAGGCTAACGACTCCCACCACGAGCCAATGCGCAGAGCAACTTTTACGCTGACGCCGGAATGTATAGACCAGCTTCAGCAACTGTCAGAGCATAGCGGTATAGCAAAATCAAAACTGATCAGGCTTTGGATCCAGCGCTACGCCAGTCTCAATTTTGATTAAGCGGCAGAAAACTGGCTCGCGCTATTGATTATTTTTTAAACGAACCTCAAAATAACACCATAATAAAAGAGTAAACTTTAGTATCAATACGACATGACAGCGCAGTAATGGAGTCGCGCGTCTTACGTCACAGGGCGGTGTAGAAAGTAATGATGTTAAACCGTGTAGGCCTGTTGCTGTCTTTGCTGTGCTGCTCTGTACCCGGATTCGCGCACTCTGTGCGCCACGTTTCAATGGATGGACACGCGTTTTATGCCAGCGGCTTCAATGTAGAGAAACTGGTAAATCAGGGCGATACCCAGGAAGCCGAACGCCAAATCCGCGAACAATTAGCACTGTCCGAGTCAGAACAAAATCAACGAGCCTCTGCTACGGGCGCGCACGCCTTAGGGCACATCTCACTGATTAAGAATAATTACCCGCTGGCATTGCGGCAGTTTCAGCGTGCCCTGGACTTTTTTAAAGGCGCCAGAGAGCCCCTTGGTATGGCCGATTTGTATACAGATATTGGCAGAACCTATCGGGTGATGGGGCTCTATCAGTCTGCTCTGGGTTACTTTAACCTCGCCAAAGACATCTATCATCAGCAGGGCCGCTACGACGGCATTGCCTTGCAACAGCTGGAAGTCGGTATTTCCCTGCGGCAGTTAGGCCAGTTTGAGAGTGCTTTAAGTCAGTTAGAGCGAGCATTACCGTTACTCCGGCAGGAAAACAACAACCAGGCTACAGCGTCTACTCTGATGCAAATCGCCCGGGTATACAGTGAAATCGATAAAAACGATGAAGCCATGCTGTACCTGCAGGATGCCGCTGTACTGATCGATACCCTGCAAATAAAAAGCCTGCAAGCAGAGCTCGATTATCACCTTGGCCAGGTAAATATCCAGATGGGGCATTTTGATAATGCCCGGCGCCATCTGGAACAGAGCAAAGAACAGTTTAACCAGTTAGAAGCACAATGCGATGTGGCCAAAATAGACTCCAGTCTGGGTAATATTCTGCTCAGCCAGAATCAGCCGGAAGCCGGCATTCAACTGCTTGAGTCAAAACTTCAACAAGCGACTGAATATAACTGCACTACCCTGCTTACCGAGCTGCACTTAAACCTGGCACAGGCCTATCTTGGCAAAGACCAACAGGCTCTCACTAACCACATCGACCAGGGTTTGCAACAAGCTATAGAGAGAGGTGAGTTACTTACTCAGGCACGGTTTGAAACGGTAAAAATGCAAATGCATGAACAAAGCGAAAATTATGCCGCAGCACTTAATGCTCTTAAGCGCCAGCAACAGCTCGAGAAGCAAAGTCTTGAGCAACGCCGCTCGCTGGCACTGTTGTACCTCCAATCACAGCTGGATGTTGAGCGTCAGGCTCAATCGCTGGAGCTACTGAATAAAAATCAGGCCATTCAGCTGGCCAAAGCAGAACAGCAGGAACTGGAAGTACGGATGCTCTATGCGTCGCTGTTTGCTGTCACCTTACTGGTGTTCTTAATCTGGAGCCGGTTTAACCACAGTCAGCGTTCGCGCTTTTTAAAGCGTGAAGTGCGCAGGCGCACCCAGGAACTGGAATCTAAAAATGCCGAGCTGGAAAATGCCTACATTGCGCTGGAGCGGGCCAGCCTGATGGATCCGCTCACCGGTTTGTACAACCGTCAGTACCTGAATAACCAGTTACCACAGGAAATCAATCGCGCCCAGCAGGCGTATCTGTTATCCCGTGAGTGCACACTGACCAACAGCCCTTCAGACATGCTTTGTTTTCTGCTCGATATTGATAATTTTAAACACATTAATGACACCTACGGGCATATGGCGGGCGACCGTATTCTTACCGATTTGGCGAAAGTAATGCGCTCGGTATTCAGGCCATCAGACATGCTTATCCGCTGGGGCGGTGAAGAGTTTCTGGCGGTATGCCGCAATACCAACCGGCTTGAGGCGGTTGCCCTGGCAGACAGACTACGTCAGGGGATCCACGATCATGATTTCCAGATTAGCCAGCAGCACAGCATCCATATCACCTGTTCAATTGGCTTTTGTGTACTGCCCCTGTATCCCAGTGAACCAGCCCGACTCGACTGGGACTGCTATTTTGGTTTGCTGGATGAATGCCTGTATGCGGCGAAACGGTCCGGAAAGGACTGCTGGATTGGCTTAACCGGTGAGAAATCAGATGCCCCTGACCAGCCAAAATCCTGTTTGGAAGAAAAGTTTGATTTACCGCCGACCCGAATACAAACCTCTCTCAACCATCTATCAGCCATTAGCTGGGCGGAAAAGAGTAGTTAATCAGCGCCGGGGAGCAACCGGCGCAACAGCTACTAAACGCCAGTTTTCAAATCTTCCAGATGATACTTATCGATCAATGAATACAAGGTTGGTCGGGTTACACCCAGTAACTCCGCGGTCTTAGACATGTTCTTGTCGGCTCGTTGATAAGCCTTACGGATAGCTTTACTCTCAGCCTGTTCACGCACTTCGCGCAGGTTGAGGATTTCGCTTTCAAAATCTTCCGAAGGCTCGAGCAGGCCCAGATCGTCGGCCTGAATAACCGTGCCTTCAGCCATGATGACGGCAGATTTGAGTTTGTTCTGCAGTTCGCGAATGTTGCCCGGCCAGCGATGGGCCAGCATGGCTCTTATTGCACCATCACTGAAGCTCTTGGCTTTGGCATTAAATTCTTCGCGGTATTGATTCAGAAAAGTACGCGCCAGTAATACGATATCCTGTTCACGTTCCCTTAGTGGCGGAATATTAATCGGGATTTCGCCAATACGATAGAATAAATCCTCACGGAAGGTTTCTTCCCCCACCATGGTCTGAATATCTCTGTGGGTGGCACAAATCACCCGAATATCCACCGGAATTTCATTTCTGCCGCCAACCCGCTCGATCACCCGCTCCTGCAGGAATCGCAACATCTTTGCCTGTAGGCCAATGGGCATATCACCAATTTCATCCAGAAACAGCGTGCCGCCCTGTGCCGTTTCGATTTTACCTACGGTGGTTTTATTAGCGCCGGTGAAGGCGCCTTTTTCGTAACCGAATAGCTCACTCTCAAGCAGGTTTTCCGGGATTGAGGCACAGTTGATGGCCACAAAAGGCTGGTCTTTGCGCGGGCTGTGCTCATGAATGGTGCGGGCAAAGACTTCTTTACCGGTGCCACTTTCGCCCAGTAATAAGGTGCTGATATCGGTACCGGCAATTTTTTCCGCTTTGCGCATTACGGTCTGGATAGCGTCACTGTTGCCGATAATCCGCCCCATGGCCGGTCTTGTTTTAGCCAGGATCCGGTTTTCATCTTCCAGCTTGGCCAGGTTCAGGGCGCGATTGATGAGCAGCTTTATCGTGTCGGAATCGATGGGTTTCTGATAAAAGTCATAGGCGCCAAAGTCGATGGCTTTCAACGCGTTTTCTTTATCGTTATTGCCGGTTACCACAATGACCTTGGTATTGGGCGCCAGAGCCAGAATTTCTTCCAGGGTTTTCAGGCCTTCTGAGGCGTTGGCCGGATCAGGCGGTAAGCCTAAATCGAGAGTCACCACTTTGGGTTCAAACCGACGTAACTGCGCAATTGCAGAGGAACGATCATCGGCGAAAACCACATTAAAGTCGGTTAAACTCCATTTTAACTGCTTTTGAATACCTAAATCGTCATCAACTACCAGGATGGTGTCACTCATACACTGTTTCCGTTTTTATTCTGCTCGATATTGACGTTTTACTGAATGGGAAAGCCCAGGGTAAAGCAAGTGCCAATGTTTGGCTGGCTTTGTACCTGTAAATATCCGCCTATCGATTCCATATAGGTTTTTGCATCATATGCGCCGATGCCCATTCCCGCGTTACCTTTAGTGGTATCGAAGGGTTTGAACAGGCGATGCTTTAAAAATTCTTCATCCATCCCCGTGCCATTATCCTCAATAAACACGAGTTGGTGTTGCCGCTCGGCGTCCAGTACCAGCATGACTTCAATTTCACCGTCATCGGCACAGGCCTGCTGAGCATTGCTAATAAGATGATACATCACATTGGCAAACTTATCCTGATCTACCACAACGTCGGTTTCTTCTCTAATCACTACCTGCGGCAGCGGTAATAAAGACTGACATCGCTTATCAATCACCTGCTTAATTAACAGTGACAAGGTATGCGTGGCGTCGGCGCCCCGTTCTTCTACCTGTTTCTCTGTAAGCTGGCGCAGCATCCTGTCCATCCGTGCTTTGGTATGATGCAGGGTTTCGAAGGTATCTTCAATAAATTCAGGGTTACCTTTGTGCTGCTCTGCATTACACAGGATTAAGTCTATCTGTGCCAGTACATTCTTGAGATCGTGCAAAACAAAGGCTGCCATACGATTAAAGGCCGCGAATTGTGCATTCTCTGCCAGTGATTGTGCCGCTTCATGAAGATAAATAACATTAGCAATTTGGTTAGTTACGGCATTTAGGTAGTCACGCACTTCCCAGTTGAGCGACACTTTTGGCCGATCCACGGCGCACAGCAAGGCCAGCCCCCACATATTGCCTTCGCGAATAAACGGAATAACCAGTTGCAATCGGGTCGTTTCGACCGTTTCATTAGACAGGTTCAGCCCCTCATAAACATAAGGCTTGGTGCGATACTCATCGAGGTCGATTAGCCAGCCGGTTTTTTCACAATAATCCCATAAGGGCTTAAGCGTCCACTCCACCTCGGATAACGGCATAAAGTGATGGCTGCTCACTACATGAAAGCCTGGCCCCTGCTTTTTGACGAGTGCGCCACTGTCGTAGTTGATCGCCCCCATCACGCCTTCCAGTGCCACCTGGTACACACTGGGTAACGACTGATCGTTTTGCGACAGTACATTAGTCAGTTTTACCCACTCTTCACGATAATCAAACTGATTCGCAAAGAAATGCTTGGTGATAAATACTTTAATGCGGGTACGAAATGTATTGGATAAAAACAGCGTAGCGAGCATAACCAGCGACAGCGCAATCAGTATAATTTGCACTGTGTAACCCCAGCTCCAGCCCAGGTAGCTGATAATGTAGCCCATGGCTGCCATGATAAAGAGATACACCCCGGCTACCAGCAGCAATGAACTATGCAGTACTACATCCCGGGAGATAAAAATATTCACGCCCCAGTGCTTTATCCGCCGTGTCGCAATTACCAGAAACGGTAACATTAACAGGTAGATATACCCTCGGGCGGCAATAAATCCAGGCTCCACACTGGCGATCATGGTGGAGTTAGCATAAAAAACAAACTCAAACAGATTGGTCGCGCCTAAATACAACGCCAGTGGCTTATACGCCCATTGATCCTGCCCAACCTGACGGTAAAGCACTTCGAGCAGAATAAGCACTTCCAGTGCTATCAGGGTTTGCATCAGGAAATGCCAGGTAATGTCCACCTGTATAAACCAAGGGCTTAACAGTGCTATGGCCGGAACCAACAACGCAAATAAGGTGGCCGGCTGGCGCAGCACCTGCCAGATATTAGCAAAATCATTTTTCAGACAGCTGGCAATAAACAGCAGCCAGATGCCCTGCTTAATCGTATCAGCCTGGAGCAGATGAAGGACACTTAACGGACCGCTTAACAGCGACACAAAGCTCAGAGACCAAACCAGCGTAACCAGTGTGGCGAGGCTAAGCATGTATTTCGCCAGCCCCGGTTTACGCACCGTAAACAGCAGTAACAACAATACCAGGTAACCAAAACTATTCAGGCCGTAGCCAATATCTGCAATCATTTGTTGTCCTACTGTTGCCCCGGGGCAGTTGTGGTGGGCCGCAGTATTTATTGATACTGCCAAAGAGGGGGAAGTTTAACCCCCTCTATTTATTGGTTATTTTCTATCACAATCTGCCTGTAGCTTCCAGCTACCTTTTGCGGACAACCAGACTACCAATGGAATAACCGGCGCCGAAGGAACAAATAACGCCCACGTCCTGACTGGCAAGATCCTGATGATGCAGGGCGAAAGCGATAATCGAGCCCGCCGAAGCGGTGTTGGCATACTCATCCAGAACAATTGGGGCTTCCTCACTGTTGGCATCCCGGCCCAGCAGCTTTTTGCAAATCAGCGTATTCATATTGATGTTGGCCTGGTGTAACCACCAGCGATTAACTTTGTTTGGCGTTAGCTCATGTTGGCCAAGATGGCTGGCAATGTGTTCAGCCGCCATGGGGCAGACTTCTTTAAATACCCGGCGGCCAGCCTGATGAAATAGCTTATCCGGACCAAAGGGATCCGCATCATTGGCCCGGCTCATATAGCCAAAATTCGAGCGGATATTATTGGAGTACATGGTTTTTGCTTTGGTACTGAGGATATCAAAAGCAGTATCAGTGTTAACCGTTTCGGCAGTTTCCAGAATGGTTGCCGTTGCTACATCTCCAAAAATAAAATGACTGTCGCGATCGGTATAGTTAACCTGAGGTGAAACCAGCTCCGGGTTAATCACCAATACACATTTGGCATTGCCCGATGCGATCATTTCCCAGGCCCGATGCATGCCAAAGGTAGCCGCTGAACAGGCCACCAGCATATCAAAACCAAAACCATCAATACCCAGTTCGTTTTGCACTTCGATGGCAATCGCCGGGTAAGAACGTTGTGTGTATGCACAGGAAACAATGACGGCATCAATCTCGGCAGCAGTTTTGTTGGCATCGGCCATGGCCAGTTTAGCCGCCTCAATGGCAATCTCCGCCTGATTCGACAACTCGCCTTCGCCGCGTTCCGGGATCTTCGGGCGCATCCGTTCAATATCCAGCGCGCCTTCCTTACGATAGATATAGCGGCTTTTAATACCGGAAGCCTTTTCAATAAATTCGGCACTGGAAAACGGTTTGGCAGTCAGTTCGCCAGCTTCAATTTGCGCCTGATGTTTCTGATTGTAGGCCTCAGCCCAAGCGTTATAGCTTTCAACCAATTCCTGATTAGTAATTTTATAGGGCGGCGTCCACAGACCCACACCACTTAATACGACTTTTGCATTCATGTTATCGGTTCTCTTTAGCAAATGGCCTGTCAGCCACGGCAACGGGCAATCAAACAGGTCCAATGAGTTTTGCTAAGCTTACCCTTTTGTCACGAAAATGTCATTGACCTGCCGTGCCGCCTGACTGCTGGCTAACGCTCCTAAAACTATATCTGGCCAAAGCAAAAGCAGTTTATGAGTTTAATCGCAAACAGAAGCTGACTTAAAACAACTCCACGTCCACAATACTCTCTGCCTCTTCGTCCTGGGACTGACTCAGTTCACGCAAAGCTTTTAATCGCTGCATGATTAAACGCAGATTCTCAGTTGTCATTGCATTATCAATCGTATCGTAGGCTTTATCGGTGCTCTTACGGAACAACTGCAACAGCTCGCTTTCCTGCTCTTCGGTCAAGCCGTATTCAAAAATTTTACTTTCGACAGAATCAACCAACTCAGTCAGTGTATCGAGGACCTGACGATTTTTCGTCTGATTCTCTAAGTCTGCTCTTTTTTGTACGACTTCAAGCTCCTGTATCATTAAATTCACTTCATCAGTTTTTACAATATCCCGATACTGACTTGCAGCGGCTTCCAGAATTATTGCCAAATGGTCTCTGAAGCGCCCGGCCTGGGCGGGATCATCCGGCATATTCTTAATGATTTGTGTAAAAGGTGGATAATTAAGGAACAACCGTTTACCTCTGGTCATGATTCGCTCTGAGTATTCAAGGCGGTCGAGTAACTCTCGTTCAAGCGCTGAAATAGTGACTTCATTTGACACTGCCTGACGGTACTCAATATCATTCATAACATACTTTGCCTGAACAGAACTGTTGATACCGAAATTAGAAGCGGTTTTTACAATCAGATTTAACAGTGAGGAAATACTGCTGGTTTTCGATGATGCCCTGAAATAGTGAATTAAAATTCCTTGCTCTGTGAGATCGGAAATGACCGCTTGGATAAGTTGAGAATTGCTCTCAGTACTAGCCTTATCTTCTCGTCTTTTCTTGCCGCGTTTAACGATGGACTTGGCCTTCTTACGCAGCTCCTGTACTTCTATCGGTTTAATCAGAAAGTCATTAGCGCCTATCTCATACCCTTTTAAGCGCTCTTCCATCTCACTGCTTGAGGTGTGAAAAATGATGTCTGATTGTTCTTCACTAATGAACTCTCGCAATTTCACACATAATTCAAAACCGCTCATTTCAGGCATGTTTACGTCAAGTATGATGAGCAAGGGAGGGACTTCCATCTCTCTGCAAGCATGGAGCGCCTCTACCGGAGAGGCCATAATCAGGACGCTAAATTCAGCTAATGCTTCCTCTAAAAGTGTGAGGGTTATAATGTCATCATCGACAACTACTATTTCGTATTCATTCACTTTTTATCCAGTCTTCATATTTTGCCCAAACCTGCATAAAAGGTAGTAGAAAATATGAAATTTTCGAATTGGCAGTTGTCGGGCATACTAATGCAGGGCGGCCAGATTAATTTAGCAGACGGCCAGGCTGCTGAACAATTCTGCACTGGGAGCACCTGCCCGAATTAAAAAACCCCTGCAGCAATCCGCAGGGGTCTAAAAGGCCAGGCCTGATAACCTGTCATGGAATGTTCAAAAGTGGTTATTTCTGTGTGATTGAATACACAGCAACCGTACCGCTTACTTCGTTGCCCACAATCAGAGCAGGCGCACCGGTTGGGCTTTCATCTGCAGCAACAAACAGCAGGCTCTCTGGTGCCAAATCACCAATCGCATCACCCACTTCCAGTCCTTCAGTAACGTCACGGTTATTGATGTATTCAACAAAGAATGCATCATATGGGTTGGTAATGTCATAAACAAAGATGCCGCCCATACGCTCCAGACCGATAAATGCGTAAGTGCGCTCACCGACCTGACCTACGGTCAGTGCTTCAGGCTCAGGCCCCTTGTTTTCAGAACGTGAATCACCTTCGTTTTCATCGTCCCCATTGTTAAAGGCGCTGCCGTATAATGATGCCGTGATACGTTCAAAGTCATCACCGGAATCAAAGACGACTAATCCATTTTGATCCCAGATGGTGAATGACCGCGCGCCATAACTGTAAGCGGCATCGTACAGTCCATTTCCATCAGCATCGCCTAAGGCGTTGGTTACTCGAAGATCGTCGGCTTCACCGTTCATCTGCAGCGTTTCAAGCGCCGACCCGGGCTCAGCATCAAGATCCTTAATTTTTACCTCTTCGGTATACGCCAGGCATTCTCTGTCGTCCCAATCCTGACCACCAGCGGCGGTACAGTCTGTCTCACTCATATCTTCAGAAATAAAGTATTCCCGCGCATCACCTTCGTTGGCAGTTAACAGAAAATCTGCCCCCTTCCAGCTAAACATGGCAATAGTGTCGGGCATATACACACCGTACAACCCTTCATACTGACCAAAACCCACCTCACCGTCTTCCTGTGCGTCGATGTTCAGCCCGGCCCAATTTTTAAATCCCAGACCCACCACGTCCATTGTCATCGTGTTCAAGTCGATAACCGCCACACCATTGTTTTCCTGCAATGTCACATATGCCATTTCATTGCTGGCCGTGATGTATTCGGGCTCTAAATCCTGGGCAACCGAAGTTGTAATGGTCACGCCATTGATTGTGCGTCCGGCCGGATTAGGGAAATGCATCCCCATTGCCATTAACTCAGTTTTTTGGCCGTTGAAGTCAGTAAAATCGAGCAGTGCAGCCTCATCCTCAGGAACACCATCGGTAACCTCAATAACGGCTACTGAACCTTCCGGGTCAACTGTATAATCGCCGCTTGGTTCGCCTTCATTGGCCACCAGCACTTTGCTGCCATCCGGCGTAAACGTCACCATATCGGGTAGATTACCCACTTCAACAGCTTTTAATAAGGTTGGCGCAACAGAAGAAACACCCGTGTAGAAAAGCACATAGCCGTTATCGGCCTTGGCGTCGGCAGGTACTGCCACCGCCAGTAAATCACCGGATAACGCAATACTGGTTAATCCGTCCAGAGCAACCCCGTCTACCTCGGTGGGCAAAGTAACTTCTGAACCTACGGTAAGATTTAAATCGGTAATCGGGCTGTCCAGCGGCGTATCAGATAAATCACTGATATCTACCAGTGCAACCGTATTTGAATCACTGTTTGTGACGTAAACCATACCACTTGCCACATCGTACTGAACGATTTCAGCGGCTCCTTCGGCTTCCAGTGATGCCCGGCCAATAACGGCCAGCTCAATGCCACGGGTTGCATCCTGACCATCAGCACCCACCGGACCGGCTTCCCCCTGAGGACCTTGCGAACCATCAGCACCGTCGTCGCCATCCAGGCTACAGCCGGTTAACAGACCCACTACAGCTAGCGCAAGTAAACTCGTTTTGAACATTGACGCTTTCATTGCATTTCCTTTCTTATAGTTAATTGAAGTATGCTTAGCAAAGACACTCACTGATCGAAACTTAACTATTTCAGCGTGTTAATCCTGCTTAAACGTCCAAGCGTAGAAAAGCCGAGTGACAGTTTCATGTCCCTTGAGTGACAGAAATGTGAAATCCCGAGCCGTAGCACGGCTGGCAGATTGAAAAAGGAATCAAATTGATGAAGTTATCCGCTTATGTACTGGCAATGGCAATGACTGCCAGCACCCTTGTTGGGTGCGCAACCTCACCCACCGGGCGCAATCAGATACTGTTGTTTGGCAGCGACCAGCTCAATGCCATGGGCGCTCAGGCCTTTGATGGTATGAAAAGCGAAACCCCGGTTTCCAAGCAGCCTGCACAAAATCAGTACGTTCAGTGTGTTGCTGACACGTTATTGCCCTACGTACCGTCAGGCGTTTATTCAGGCGACTGGGAAGTCGCGGTGTTCAACGACGATCAGGTTAATGCCTTCGCTCTACCCGGCGGTAAAATTGGCGTTTACACCGGCTTGCTAAAAGTGGCCACTAATCAGCATCAACTGGCCGCTGTAATCGGTCACGAGATTGGCCACGTTATTGCTCAGCATGGTAACGAGCGGATGTCACAGACGACCTTAATTCAAACTGGTTCACAGGTTGCCAATCAGGTACTGGCGGCCAATCAGGTGCCATACAATGCTGAAATTATGGGCGCTCTGGGACTGGGTTTGCAGTTGGGTGTACAGTTACCGTTTAGCCGTACTCATGAATCAGAAGCCGATCTGATTGGTTTACAGCTCATGGCTAAGGCTGGTTTCGATCCCCGTCAGTCCGTTGACTTATGGCGTAATATGGAAGCGGCCAGCGGTGGCGAGCGGCCAATGGAGTTGCTGTCAACTCACCCGGCCCCCGACAGCCGGATTAAAAACCTGCAGGCGAATATGGATGCGGCAATGGCCGACTATCAGGCCAGCCCCACCAAAGCCAGCTGCAGCCAGTAAGTTGCGGGCGAAAAAAAACGGCTCTGAGAGCCGTTTTTTGTACCTCTTGCTGATTTTATTCAGCGCTTTCTTTCTTCTCAGTGTTATCCGCTTCTTTGAAGAAATGCACATCCATTTGAGGGAACGGAATAGAAATACCTTCTTTGTCGAATCGAAGTTTGACGTTTTCAGTAAACGCCCATAACACTGCAAAATAATCTTCTTTTTTCACCCAGGGGCGAACCGTAAAGTTAACACTGGAATCACCCAGTGACGATACCGCCACGACAGGAGCTGGCTCTTCAAGGATCCGCTCGTCTTCCTTAACCATTTGCTCTAACACGGTCTTTGCTTTTAACAGGTCGTCGTCATAGCCAATGCCAAAAGTCATATCAACACGACGGGTTGTCATGGCTGAATAATTTATGATGTTGTCACCATAGATTTTACCATTTGGCACGATGATCCCTTTATTGTCAGGGGTGTTCATGGAGCTGGTAAAAATCCCGATTTTCTTTACCGTACCAGCCACACCTGCGGCTTCAATGTAATCTCCTGCACGAAATGGCTTAAAGACAAGCAACATTACACCGGCAGCAAAGTTTTTCAGCGAGTCCTGCAACGACAAGCCAATGGCCAGACCAGCGGCACCTAAAATGGCAACTAAAGACGTGGTGTCTACGCCTAATTCGTCCAGCGATGCAACAATGACAAACAACATCAACACCGCGTTAAGAATCGACTTTAAGAAATCGACCAACATATCATCGTATTTTGATTTCGACATAAGCTTGCCGAACATCGAAATAATAATTCCGACAACCATCCTACCGATGACGAAAATAATCAGTGCCATCGCAATATTAATGCCCCACGGTATGGCGTAGGTATTAATGTACATTTCAATGTCTTCTTGAGTGAACATACTAAAATTCCTTTATTGTTTAGCTAACAGTAAGTTACCAGTCTTCGTGTGAATCGCGCAACAGAATTGGTTTTTTTTCGCTATAATTTCACTAAGCTGTCACACTCGCGAGGTACTATTTTTTACAGATTTTACTGCTTAACTTGCTAATCGGTTGATTGCATTTGAGTTTTTAAAAAAGGCCGCCTGAGCCCTTTTTTTTACTGGATCTGAGGACCGTAAACGACTATATTTTTAGCGCAATTATTCCAAAAGTTGGGAAATCGAATGCGCCTGAAAAGGTATTTAGGGTCATTAAGAAGTATTTGTAAGCATGCTCATGCATCATGTCTGGTCTGGCATAGTGTTGCAACTGCTTATAATTAGTAGAATTTTTTTAAGGAATAGAAAATGTTACTACTTAGTTGTCTATTTTTGGTTGTGTTATTTATCCTTGGTTATGCGCTCAAAGGCGACAAGGGAAAACACACCGTTCATGCCCGTCGCAACAAGTCCATGGCGGTCAATCAGGCACAATCCATAAATACTTTTGCCTCGAAATAACAGTCGGCATCGCTGCAATGGCCTGGACTATTGCAGCGATGTTTTGTTGTATTCCCCACGCAATGAAAGCTAAACTATCGGCCGTTTCACTTTGGTAAGATAGTCTTTATGCGCATCCCTCGTTTATTCCATCCCGACACCATCACTGTAGACAGTGAATTAACGTTAACTGCCGACGCAGCGCATCACGTAGCAAACGTTCTGCGTCTGAAAAGCGGTCATCCGGTGGTGTTGTTTAATGGTGACGGTAATGAATATCCGGCAACCATTATTCTCGCTCAGCGACGCCAGGTTGTCATCGAGGTAGATTCCCGGCTGGCCATTGACACGCAGTCGCCTTTACCCCTGCACTTAGGCCAGGGAATATCAAAGGGTGACCGGATGGACTTAGTTCTGCAAAAGGCCACGGAGCTGGGTGCAACAACCATTACACCGTTAATTACAGAGCGCTGCCCGGTGAAACTGGACGAATCGCGCTGGCAGAAAAAAATACTGCAGTGGCAAAAAATCATTCAGGGCGCGTGTGAGCAATGTGGCCGCAATACCCTGCCGGAATTAAAACCGGTCACCCTGCTTAAAGACTGGTTGGCCGATTCCACCTCTCAAACCCGCCTGGTGTTATCGCCCGGCAGTCAACAGCGTCTGACTCAGCTAACTACAAACCATGCAGGTTTCCGTTTATTGATTGGGCCTGAAGGCGGACTATCCGATACCGAAGTACATCAATCGCAGGAAGCCGGTTTTACTGCCTGCTCACTTGGTCCCAGAATCTTACGCACAGAAACTGCTGCAATCACCGGTCTGTCTGTATTGCAGGCCACCTTTGGCGATTTGTAATCGTTAGTCCTGCGCCTGTAAGCTGCTAAATAATACGACCAGTAACCGCATAATGACTTGAATTAAGCGGTGATTACCTCCATTTTTGTCTTATATGACTAAAGAGAGTGCGCTATGACCTATACCGTTGGCGTGGTAATGGACCCCATTGCCAAAATAAAACCCGAAAAAGACACCAGTTTCGCAATGATGTTAGAGGCCCAGCATCGCGGTGCGACATTAATCTACCTGGAACTCAAAGATTTATATATCGACAATGGCGTGCCTAAAGCCATTGGTTACCCCGTGACTGTGAGAGATCAGGCGCAGGATTTCTATACACTTGGCGAAGAGCAACAATATCTGCTGGGTGAGCTCGACGTTATTCTGATGCGCAAGGATCCGCCTTTCGACAGTGAATTTCTGTATGCTACGCACATCCTAGACCTGGCCGAGCGTGCTGGTGCGCTGGTAGTTAATAAACCGCAGAGCCTGCGGGATTTTAACGAGAAGCTGTTTACCGCCTATTTCCCCGAGCTTATTCCGGATACGCTGGTTACCCGCAACGCTGCTCTGGTACGCCAGTTCCATGCCAAACATAAGGATGTTATTTGCAAACCGCTTGATGGCATGGGCGGCGCTTCTATTTTCCGTATTAAGGAAGATGGTACTAACCTTGGTGTGATCATTGAAACCCTGACCAGTAACGGCCAGAGCCAAATGATGGTGCAGGCCTACCTGCCGGCCATTAAAGAGGGTGATAAGCGGGTACTGATAGTCAATGGTAAGGTGATGCCTTATTGTCTGGCCCGTTTACCATCTGCAGGCGAAACCCGTGGTAATCTGGCAGCCGGCGGCACAGGACGACCTCAGCCAATCAGTGACAGCGACCGGGCACTGGCAGAAACCATCGCACCGGTGTTAGTTGAGCGCGGGTTAATGTTTGTCGGGCTCGATGTGATTGGCGATCGCATTACTGAAATCAACGTTACCAGCCCTACCTGCGTTAGAGAAATCGAGCGCGCGTACGATATAAACATAACGGGCGAGTTATTTGACGCCATTGAAGCTAAACTTAACTAAGCCGTCGCCATTTTGTATGTCGGCCATACGAGGTACTGAACATGACTGAACTGAAAAATCTGGCAAATCATTTTCTGATTGCCATGCCGTCAATGGAAGACCCGTTTTTTTCCCGCAGCCTGACCTATATTTGTGAACATAACGAAGAAGGCGCTATGGGCCTGGTGGTGAATCAACCTACCAATATGACCCTTAAAGAGCTGTTGGAACAGGCCGACAAAGACGCAGAAGTGGATGATGAGAAAGGTCAGCAAATCGTGCTGGCCGGCGGACCGGTGAGCCAAGAGCGGGGTTTTATTTTGCACAGCCCTCAGCCTGGCTGGAGCTCAAGCCTCAACCTGACCTCAGAAATTATGGTGACCACCTCCAAGGACATATTAGGCGCATTAGGCAATCACCGCGGTCCCGATCAGGCTATCATTACTTTGGGTTATGCTGGCTGGAGTGCGGGTCAGCTGGAGCGGGAAATTCAGGAAAACTCATGGCTGACTATCGAAGCCGATCCGAAAATTCTGTTTGATACGCCTATCCACCAGCGCTGGCAACTGGCGGTTAGCAGCCTTGGTATTGATGTCTGGCAGATCGCGCCTGAGGTGGGTCATGCCTGAGGCCGGGCAACGCACTGTTCTGGCGTTTGATTTTGGCACCAAGAGCATTGGTGTGGCCATCGGTCAGGAAGTCACCGGCACTGCCGCGCCGTTAGAAGCGCTTAAAGCCCGGGATGGCATCCCTGACTGGGATAAGATTCAAAAGATCTATGATGAATGGCAGCCGCATATCGTGGTAGTGGGTTTACCACTGAACATGGACGGCACTTCTCAAACCATGACCGAGCGAGCACAGAAGTTTGCTAATCGCTTACATGGCCGCTTTAAGACACCGGTTACCACCTATGACGAGCGTTTAAGCACTGCCGATGCCAGAGCAACGCTTTTTGAATTAGGCGGTTATAAAAAACTAACCAAAGGTAAAGTCGACAGTGTGTCGGCCTGTTTGATTTTCACCAGTTGGTTTGAAAGCCTCTGGGATTAAATTTTCCCCTGCCAAAAACAATTCACGTGATCAATTAGCACTATAAAAATCATACTAAATAGTTATAGCCTTCCCCCGACGCTTCCCTCACACTGATGAAAATTCCAACGGTAAGGGAATGGTTATGTCGATGTCTAAATTTATTGAGCAAATCGAGAAGCTGCTGCTGATCCTCATCATGCTGGCGACACTGGTGGCGGTGGGAGCAGAGATTATGCACATGGTTGAATATCGCACCGTGGAGCTGTCAGACCTGCTGCTGCTATTTATCTACGCCGAAGTAATGGGCATGCTGGCGGCTTACTACAACAGCAACCGTATTCCGGTAACCCTGCCGCTGATTATTGCCATGACTGCTCTAAGTCGAATGATAATCCTGCAAAGTAAAGAGCTGGATAAAATTGTACTGATATACGAGTCGGGCAGTATTTTGCTGCTTAGTATCGCTGCCCTGATCATGAGTATTAAAGACAAGTACAGCCTGGATAAACTGAAAAACCGGGTATTCCGCCAACCCGACTAGTGTTCATCAAACAAGCTTTTATTGCGGATATACTTGCGCATGTAATGGTAAGTAATCGGTCGTAACAGCCAGCTGTGCAACGACTTTAAAAAGCGTTCGTGGGTGGGCGTATTCTCGTAAATCTGATCATCGTGAAGCCAGAGCATCTTGCCCACATGCCAGAAGTAATAGGGAAACGGCGGCATAAAGGTCACCATATCCAGATCGCAACAGATACGATAGGTTTTATGGTGCAATAAGTAGTGTTTATTCCAGGCCCGGGTGGCCACAGCCGGTTGACCAAAAGTAACCACCCGTTTAACTGCTTTCTTATTCTGCCGCTCAAAGTAATCGGCCATCAACACCGCTACCGCGCCGCCGGAAGAATGCCCGGTAAACGTAAAGCGTTTGCCCTGCAGACGTAGTGGTTCCAGTACCTTTACCAGCAACTCGCGCAAGGGTAACGCTTCGTTAATGGTTTTAGTGCTGGAAAACATGGGCTGATTGAGCAGCCGCTTGAATCCCCAGTGCACATAAAAATGGCGATCGACCTGCTTAATCTTAGCCGGTACAAATACCATGTTAGCCAGCCAGTCTCTGAGTCCCAGCGACCCTCTGAATACTACGATGACTTCTTTTTTATTGTCCGTCCACAGAATGCGAACACTCATGCGACCATATTTATCCACCAGTTGGCGTTCATGAAAGGGCTCTAACACCTTCTGGTAATTCTCTTCGGCATCAGGATAAGCAAGCTGACAAAGAATGGCGTATCGCTCGTATTGATAACGCTTGAGTTTTTTCATGGATTAGTCGACAGACGGCAATCGTTGCTTTGATGGCACTAATATACGGGAAAGCGCCGCAATAAGTACACTCTGTTTGTGTTTAAGCTAACACTTGGGGGACTGGCAATTCCAGCACAGATTAAACTCAGCGTCCTGAGGTTCATGACAGGTGTTACATACCCAGGCTTCGCCACTGCTATCCTCTTTAAGAGTGGTTAATACCCGTTCAGCAAACACCAGGTCGTCGGCGTTAATTAACCACAGTTCCGGTTCCAGATCCTGTGCAGGCAGCTCGCCCATGGCGCCACTGATAAACTGATTGCGCACCACACAAGGGATCCCTTGTGTGGTTAGTGCATCGTAGTACTGCTGAATGACAAACGGCGTCACCCCTGATTTAAACCGGATCAAGGCTTAATCCATATCGATGGAAACGCCGGATAACGAGCCCAGACCGTCATTTTGCGGATTATTCGAATCCAGCTTAACCATCAGGCGCAAGTCATTCGGTGAATCAGCATGGTGCAATGCCTGTTCAAGATTAATACGCCCCGTCTTATACAGGTCAAACAGGGCCATATCGAAAGTTTGCATGCCCTGTTCCTTGCCTTTTTCCATGGCCTCTTTAAGGCTACCAATTTCGTTACGCTGAATAAGGTCCCGAATCAGAGGCGAATTAAGCAGGATTTCAATGGCTGCTACCCTGCCCTTACCATCCACAGTGGGCACCAGTTGCTGAGCCACAATAGCGCGGATATTCAGGCTCAGATCAAAGCGCAGTTTGTCGTGCTGATCCTTGGGTGCTAAGTGCATGATCCGCTCAATGGCCTGGTTAGCGTTATTGGCGTGCAGTGTAGCCACACACAAGTGACCGGTGTCAGCAAAAGACATGGCATATTCCATGGTTTCCATAGACCGGATCTCACCAATCAGGATGACATCCGGCGCCTGACGCAGTGAGCTTTTCAGAGCATCATCGAAAGATTGTGTATCAATGCCTACTTCACGCTGGGTGACGACGCAATTTTTGTGTTCATGCACAAACTCAATAGGGTCTTCAATGGTCAGAATATGGCCATGGGAATTGGTATTGCGATGGCCTATTAACGCAGCCAGTGAGGTAGATTTACCGGTACCGGTGCCACCCACAAACAGCACCAGCCCCCGTTTAGACATAATAATGTCTTTAAGGACCGGCGGCAGTCCGAGATCCTCGGCATTGGGAATTTGCGTCACAATCCGTCGGATAACCATACCCGCCTGATCACGTTGCCAGAACGCGCTGCAACGAAAACGACCAATGCCCTCCCGCGCAATAGCGAAGTTACATTCTTTGGTGGTATGAAACTCATCGCGCTGTTTATCACTCATGGCCTCATGGACTAAATCCAGCGCGGCCTGATCGGTTAGCGATGTTTCCATCAACGGCGTCAGCTTGCCGTTAATCTTGGCACTTACCGCAAAACCGGATGTCACGAATAAATCGGAGGCATCGCGGTCAACCATATTTTGCAAAAGTTGATCAAGCATAGCCTAACTCCTTAAAACCCCGGACGTTGTTTATCAACCATCTTGGCCATGGCATCCTGCTGGGTAATCACGCCGGTAGCCACCAGACGTTGTAAGCACTGATCCATGGTCTGCATGCCATGGGACTGGCCGGTTTGGATTACCGAGTACATTTGCGGCACTTTATCTTCACGGATCAGGTTACGAATAGCCGGTATGCCTACCATGATTTCATGGGCTGCAACCCGGCCACCGCCAATTTTCTTGAGCAGGGTTTGCGAGATAACCGCCCGCAGTGATTCCGAAAGCATGGAACGCACCATGGCTTTTTCTTCGGCCGGGAATACATCGATGATACGGTCGATGGTTTTAGGGGCCGAGTTGGTGTGCAGGGTACCAAACACCAGGTGGCCGGTTTCCGCCGCCGAAATTGCCAGACGAATGGTTTCCAAATCCCGTAATTCACCTACCAGAATCACGTCTGGATCTTCACGCAAAGCAGAACGCAGGGCGTTTGAGAAGCTATGCGTATCGCGGTGCACTTCCCGCTGGTTAAGTACACTTAACTTGTTTTCGTGCACAAATTCGATAGGGTCTTCAATGGTCAGGATGTGCTCGCGCTTGTGCGAGTTAATATGATCAATCATGGCGGCCAGGGTGGTACTCTTACCCGAACCGGTCGCGCCGGTAACCAGTACAATTCCCGTGGGCTGGTTAATAATTTCCTTAAAGATGGCGGGCGCGCCTAAATCGTCCAGTGTCAGTACTTTACTTGGGATAGTACGTAAAACAGCGGCTGCACCGCGGTTTTGTACAAAGACATTAACCCGGAAGCGAGAAAGGTCTTTTACCTCAAAAGAAAAATCGGTTTCGAGATTTTCTTCGTATTCTTTACGTTGTTTGTCGTTCATTATTTCATAAACCAGCGCATGTACCTGTTTATGATCGAGCGGGTCAACGTTTAACCGACGCATTTCGCCATCCACCCGGATAATCGGAGGAAGGCCTGCGGACAAGTGAAGGTCTGATGCGTTATTCTTAACACTAAATGCTAAAAGTTCGGTAATATCCACAGCCTGACTTCTCCATAACCTGTAGGTGAGTTGTATTAATGCAAACAATAGCAGATCGACTGATAAACGCACGTCAAGAAATCGATAACGCCATAGCGTCTGCTAACCGTAATCCTCATTCTGTCCGATTACTGGCGGTTAGCAAGACCAAACCCGTATCAGATATCGAGCTAGCGTATGAAGCGGGACAACGATTGTTTGGTGAGAACTACATTCAGGAAGGGGTCGATAAAATTCAGACCCTTAAGCACCTGCCAGACATTGAATGGCACATGATTGGCCCCATACAATCAAATAAGACTAAAGTTGTGGCTGAACATTTTGACTGGGTGCAGAGTATCGATCGTCTGAAAATTGCCAGACGTCTTAACGACCAACGCCCCGAGGATATGCCACCATTAAACGTGTGTATTCAGCTCAACATAGAGCAGGAAACCACCAAGTCCGGCATTATTCCGGATGAGTTACCGGCACTGGTGCAGGAAATACTTAACCTGCCACGCTTATCCTTACGGGGATTAATGGCTATTCCGGCAGCCGATGTAACACCAGAAGCTCAGCATCAGACGCTCGCGGCCTTACAATCGTTGTATAATGATTTGGCAGCGCAGGTCGACACCGTGGACACCCTTTCAGTAGGGATGAGCGGTGATATGTGCGAAGCTATCGCCCATGGTTCAACCATGGTACGAATTGGCACCGCTATATTTGGTGCCCGACAACAGCAAAATTAAAGGAGACTCATGCAACATCGTAAACTTGCATTTATTGGCGCGGGCAACATGACCCGCAGTATCGTTGCCGGACTGGTCGCGTCTGGTTATCCCAAAGAGGCTATTATTGCCAGTAACCGCTCGCGGCCAAAGCTTGATGCCCTGGAGGAAGAACTGGGCATTAAAGTAACCCAATCCAACGACGAAGCCTGCCAGTTTGCTGATGCCATTGTGTTATCCGTAAAACCGCAAATGATGGCGGATGTGTGCGCAGCGATGCAGCAAAATACCGACTTTGCCGGCAAGCTCTTTGTTTCCATCGCGGCGGGTCTGCCGGTCGCCCGGTTACAGGAAATGCTCGGTGGTGATTATCCGGTAGTACGGGTTATGCCCAACACGCCAAGCTTACTGGGCAAAGGGATGTCGGGCCTGTATGCCGACGAAACAGTAGAACAATCAGACCGCGATTATGTTGCCGATGTCATGGGCGCGGTAGGCAAAACCCTGTGGGTAGAAAAAGAAGATGATATTAATGGCGTGATTGCAGCTGCCGGCAGCAGCCCGGCCTATTTCTTCTTATTTTTACAGGCCATGCAGGAAGAGTGTATGGCGCAGGGGTTTTCTCAGGCCGACGCCCGCGTATTAGTGCAACAGGCAATGCTGGGCGCAGCCGAAATGGTCTGCGAAAACCCACAGCTTGAGCTCAGCGAGCTGCGTGCTCAGGTCACATCGAAGGGAGGCACTACTGCTGCTGCATGTAATTCGTTAATCGACAGCGATTTGCAGGGCATTGTTGCCAAGGCAATGCAGGCCGCCGTAGCGCGTGCTGAAGAAATGGCTACTTTATTTTAGATAGGAACAGGCAATGAGCGCTTCGGTTTTTCTAATCACCACTATATTCAACCTTTATTTAATGGTGGTGTTATTGCGGCTTTGGTTACAGATGGCCAGGGCTGACTTTTACAATCCGTTTAGTCAGTTTGTGGTAAAAGCTACTCACCCCATCGTCGGGCCGATGCGAAGGGTTATTCCCTCTATCGGCACCTTTGATGTGGCCACCCTGGTGCTGGCGATTCTGGTCGCGATGGCGAAGTACCTGGTGCTCAACCTGCTGTTTGGTGGCAACATTAATCCCGTGGGCCTGGTGATCATTTCATTACTGGATGTGGTCAAAGAGTTTCTCACCCTGGTATTCTGGGTGCTTATCTTACGTGCCGTACTGAGCTGGGTTTCTCAGGGACGTAATCCCATCGAATACGTCATGCAACAACTCACAGAGCCGTTTCTGGCCCCTATCCGGCGCATTATTCCGCCGATTGGCGGACTCGACTTATCGGTACTGATTGCCATTATAGCCCTGCAGGCGTTACAGCTGGTACTGCGTGATTACTTACCTTATTACTAAGCAGAGGTGAACTATGGGTCGACTCCGCGTTTTTTATAAACTGTTATTTGCGCTCCTGTTGCTGCCGTTGGCATTTACTGCCAGCGCCGAACAAAAAGAGCAGCTGGGTGACTGGGATGTGCATTACATTGTAGTCAACTCGACGTTTTTTAGTCCTGAAATCGCCCGTCAGTACGGCGTAGTCCGCAGTAAGTACAACGCGCTGGTAAATATATCTGTGCTTAACAGCGACACTCAGCAAGCACAAACAGTGAGTATGCAGGGCACGGCAACCAACCTGCTTGGCACCGAAAAAAAACTTAACTTTAAAAAAGTTCAGGAAGGTGAAGCGATTTACTACCTGGCCGTGTTTAGCTTTCGCCATGAAGAAACTTACCGCTTTAATATCGAGATCCGCCGGGGTAACACGGTAGAAAATCTTAAATTTCAGCAGAAGATGTACGTGGACTAATCCTTAGCAGGTACCCCGGCACGGTAATTCCGTTGCCGGGGTAGCTAAATGCAGACTCAATGTCAGCAACCCGTAACGGAGAAACCAGGGTGACGCGCCCAATACGGCATAAACTATCAGCCACAGCAAAACAGGCACATAACGGTTTCTTATATAGCCTGAAATCACTTTTTACTATTAATCCCATTCCCCGTCCGTTATCGCTAATCGCTCTCTGCTCTTTTTGCATGGCTTTGCCACTGTTACTTGGCGTACTCAGTGACAACCTGGAAGCTGGCCTTACAGCTTGTATTGGTGCGCTTCTGGGATTGTACAGCCCCTCTTTTACCCCTGGCTACCGGGCCCGTGCGCTGCTGAAAATGATAATTCCATTTGGCGCTTCGTTTACCCTCGGGCTTATAACTGCTCGCTATTTACCCGCCTCAGCTTTTTTCCTTGGGCTGGTTGCGCTGATAGCGATCTACCTTGCCTTGTATAAAAAGATGCGCCCACCGGCCGGGTTCTTTTTCATTATGGTGTGCTGTCTGAGCAAAACCCATCATGTACCAACAGACCATATTCCTGTCATTGCCAGCGCTTTTTTTGCCGGTAGCCTGATGGTAACGATTGCCGTTTGGCTTCACGACCGCATAATGGTGAAAGACAAACCGAAACAAGTCACCGACCCGGCACAACCACTCTGGCAACCTGCCGCATTCGTAAAAGCGCTGGTCGCCGGAATAACCGTTGGCGGCAGTTATTATCTGGCCAGCCTGGGTGGTATTGATAATCCGTACTGGGTACCCATTACAGTTGCTGCCATCTTGCAAGGCCAACGGATGACCGAGTTCTGGCAACGCTCTTTGCACCGGGCCACGGGCACGGCGCTGGGCATGTTACTTGCCGCTGGTATTTTTGCCCTGTCTCCTTCGCCGCTGGTACTGATCCTGCTGTTGTTTGTGCTGGCGTTTACTATCGAAATGCTGATCACCAAAAATTATGCACTGGCGTGTATTTTCATTACGCCATTAACCGTTATCCTTGCCCACACTGCGCCGATTGGTTACAGCGCTCAAACGCTTATCATTGCCCGTATGACAGATGTATTAATTGGCGTTGCTTTTGCTCTGTTGGCCGGGGTAATACTCAAACTTCTGCCGGTAGAAAACCGCTGAGCGGTAGCTTTCAGACTACCAAATTGCTTGTTTTAAGTGCCCTATCCATTACACTTTTGCTGGAAGAATAATCCTCTACATCAATAATAACGACGGAACTCACATTGAAAAAGTTAACGCAATCCCTGATCACAGGCGTTGGTTTGCTTGCTCTGTTTGGCTGTGCCCCGAGCGGGCAACAAAACGCTGAGCCTGCCCCAACCTTATCTCTCGAACGCATTTATACTGATAAAGAATTTAACAGTGAACGTGCGCCCTATTTTCGCTGGCTGGATGATGGCAGCGGCTACACAGTGCTCGAAGCGCGCAGTAAAAATACTCAGCAAACTGATGATGACAGCCACGGCGTAACCGGCAATGACATCGTTTTTTATCAGCCTGATGGCAGCGGCCGCAAGGTGCTGATAACAGTAGAACAGCTCACGCCTGAAGGCGCAGATGACGCCCTGAGTATTGAAAACTACCAATGGTCCGAAGACGGCAAATGGGCTCTGATTTTTACTAACGGGCAAAAGGTCTGGCGGCACCGCACACGAGGTGACTACTGGGTGTTGAACCTGGAATCTGACTCACTCTACCAACTCGGTGGCGAGACACCCAAAGAAACGAGCCTGATGTTCGCCAAGTTCAGCCCTGACAGCCAGAAAGTGGCCTATGTACAGGACAACAATATCTATGTGGAAACCCTGGGTAGCAAAAACGTCACCGCGCTTACTACCGATGGCAGCGATACCATTATCAATGGTAATTTCGACTGGGTATATGAAGAAGAGTTTTCGATTACCGATGGTTTTCGCTGGAGTCCGAACAGTAAAGCAATCGCTTACTGGCAGCTCGATCAATCCGGTGTTGAATACTTCACCATGATCAACAATACCGACTCGCTTTACCCCGCCCTCACGCGTTTTCCTTACCCCAAGGCTGGAGAGCAAAATTCTGCAGTGAAGGTTGGTGTGGTATCACTTGCCGACCAACAAACTCACTGGGCACCGCTCACCGGCGATAATCGCGACCGCTATGTGCCGCGCATTAGTTGGGCAGGCACCAGCGAGGAAGTGCTTATTCAAGATGTCAACCGACCGCAAAATACCAATGTGCTGCGGTTATTTAACTGGCAGGATAATACCCTGGAAACCATTTATACCGATAAGGACGATGCGTTTCTGGAATGGTATTACGCGGCCGAGTGGCAGGAAGATGGCAGCCATTTCGTCTTTCACAGTGAGCGCGACGGCTGGCGCCACCTGTACCGAATTTCCCGGGATGGTAAATCAATAATCGATTTAACGCCGGGTGAGTACGATATTGTGGACTTAATTACCATTAACGAAGCCACTAACAGTATTTACTTTACCGCTTCGCCGGATGCGCCTGAACAGCGCTTCCTGTTTAAGGGCTCACTGGATGGCAGTGCACCGGTACAACAGGTAACGCCGATGACATTTACCGGGAATAACCGTTACTACATGTCGAAGGATGCCAGCTATGCCATGCACACGCATAGTCGCTTTAATCAGCCGGCCAGTAGCCAGATCATCAAAACAACAGGCCATGAACCTGTTACCCAGCTTACCACCAACGATGAGTTGAAAGCTCAGTTGGCCAAAGAGTCCCTGCCGCGACACGAGTTTTTCCGGATTGAAGCCAGAGACGGTGTTGTGCTTGATGGCTGGATCATGTTCCCGCCTAACATGGACCCAACTAAGCAATACCCAATCATATTTTATGTTTACGGTGAACCCTGGGGCTCTACCGTTCAGGACAGCTGGGGCGGCAGCAGCTATCTGTGGAACAGCATGATGACACAGAAAGGCTTTATTATGGTGTCGGTAGATAACCGTGGTACCCGCGCACCAAAAGGCCGGGACTGGCGTAAATCGATTTACAAGAAGATTGGCAGTCTCACCGTACGCGATCAGGCCGATGCCCTGGATGCCATGGCAGAGCGCTGGCCGCAAATTGATACCAGCCGGGTGGGTGTTTGGGGTCACTCGGGTGGCGGCAGTTCAACGCTTAACCTGCTGTTCAGACACGGCGATAAGTTTCACGTAGGGGTAGCTCAGGCTCCGGTGGCTGATATTCGTTATTACGATACCATCTATCAGGAACGCTACGCCGGCAACCCTAACACCGATCCGGACAGCTACACGCAGACATCACCAATCACCTTTGCCAAAGACTTACAGGGCGAACTGTTACTGGTGCATGGTACCGGCGATGATAACGTTCATTATCAGGGCACAGAGGCTTTAATTAATGAGCTGGTGAAACACAATAAGCAGTTTGAGTTTATGTCCTACCCTAATCGCAGTCACCGCATCAGTGAGGGTGAAGGCACAACACTGCACTTGCAGACCATGAAAACCAATTTCTTCCTTGAGCACCTTAAGCCTTAAGCGGTGCCCATGAAGTAAATATAAAAAAACGCAGCAAGGCATCACGCCTGCTGCGTTTTTTAGTTTAACAATTGGACTATTGCTCTTCGCGTAAAAATACCAGTTCTGACGCTGAGCTTTGCTCTTCACTAAAATAATACCCGGCTGTGTCGAAGGCTTTTAATCCGTCCACATCCTTGACCTGATTTTGAATAATGTAGCGGGCCATCAGTCCACGGGCTTTTTTGGCGAAGAAACTGATAATTTTATACTGACCATTTTTCTTGTCTTTAAACACGGGCGTGATGATCATGCCAGCAAGCGCTGCTTTCTTAACCGACTTGAAGTATTCGTTCGACGCCAGGTTAATCAGCACATTATCGCCTTGAGATTCGAGCGCTTCATTAAGCACTGTGGTAATTCTGTTGTCCCAGTATTCATACAGGTTTTTACCGCGGGAGTTCTCCAGCTTAGTGCCCATTTCCAACCGGTAGGCCTGCATCAGGTCCAACGGTCGCAGCACACCATAAAGGCCAGAAAGGATCCGCAAATGCTGCTGGGCGTAAGCGATATCTTCTTCACTTAAACTCTGGGCATCAAGGCCAGTGTACACATCACCGTTAAACGCAAACAGTGCCTGACGCGCATTATCGTCGGTAAACGGCACGCTGAACTCAGCAAAACGGTTGGCATTCAGGGTCGCCAGTTTGTCACTGATCTTCATCAGCGAACCAAGTTGAGCAGGGCTTAATTCCTTACACTCTTCGGCGAGCGTCGAGGCATCATCCAACAGCTCAGGCTGGGTATATTCGCTAACCGGAACAGAGGACTCGTAATCTAAATTTTTGGCTGGGGATACAACAACTAACATGCTTTCTCCTATTTCTTTACCGGAGAGTATACCACTGTTAATTACGTCAATCAGGCGCTAAAAATCGATTAGCAGGTTCAATAAAATGGGTCAGAACAAACCGCAAAACGGGTTTTACCCATACCGGTGCTTATGAAAACTGTACAGCGCTTTATTTTAAAGCGATAGCGCACCGTCAGCGGTTAACCTCAACCGAAGATTGTTATACACTGAGTAAAACACGTCATAAAAATTCAAGACGGCACCCTACAGCAAATTTAACCGGTCCGTACCATCTGTACTGATGGCACGGCCTCCACTTATTCAGGATAAAACAGACTATGAGTAACCAGCTTGAATCGCTCCGTAAATTAACCACTGTAGTTGCCGATACCGGCGACATCGATGCCATTAAAAAGTATCAGCCAGTGGATGCGACCACCAACCCGTCACTACTGCTTAAAGCGGCCAGCCTGCCCCAATATGCTGCGCTTATTGATGACGCAGTCAGCTGGGCCGCCAGTCAGTCTGATGATGCCGAGCAACAGCTTACCGACGCATCAGACAAGCTTGCGGTAGCTATCGGTAAAGAAATTTCTGGCAGCATTCCTGGCCGTATTTCTACCGAAGTGGATGCCCGTTTATCGTTTGATACCGAAGCCACCATCGCCAAGGCTAAGCGCCTGGTTCAACTGTATGCGGATGCCGGTATCGACAAGTCAAAGATCCTTATTAAGATTGCCTCTACCTGGGAAGGTATTAAAGCAGCAGAAGTGCTGGAAAAAGAAGGCATCAACTGTAACCTGACGCTGCTATTCAGCTTTGCCCAGGCTCGTGCGTGCGCAGAAGCCGGTGCGTTCCTGATCTCCCCGTTTGTTGGGCGTATTCTGGACTGGTACAAAAAAGCAACAGGTAAAGACAGCTACGCAGCTAACGAAGACCCGGGTGTAGTTTCTGTTACCAGCATCTACAATTACTACAAAGCCAATGGATATAAAACTATCGTGATGGGCGCCAGCTTCCGTAACATTGGCGAAATCCTTGAGCTGGCCGGTTGCGACCGTCTGACCATAAGCCCGCAGTTACTTGAAGAACTGGCCAATGCGCCGGGTGAAGTGGCCGCTAAACTAACCGATAACGGCGCTACTGAGCAGCCGGGTGCAGCGCTTACCGAAGCTGAGTTCCGTTGGGATATGAATGAAGATGCCATGGCAACAGAGAAGCTGGCAGAAGGTATTCGCAACTTCGCTGCCGATCAGGAAAAACTGGAAACAATGTTAAAAGACAAACTTGATAATTTGTAATACAATATTAACATTAAATTGAAATTATCAACCATCTTTACTGATTAGTTTTTGTAGGAAATAAGTATGACAACGCTCACGGAATCAGCCCAGTGGCAAACGCTTGAATCACTGGCCCAACTGGTTAAAAAAGAACATATGCGTAACTGGTTTGCCGGTGACGAAAACCGCGCTGCCGAAATGAATGCAGAGGCCTGCGGTATTTATATCGACTTTTCCAAAAACCGGGTGACCAAAGATGTATTAAAAGCCCTGTTTGACCTGGCTGATGAGCGTGGTGTCGCCCAGCATCGCGATGCAATGTTCAACGGCGATATCATTAACAATACCGAAGGCCGTGCAGTATTGCATACCGCGTTACGTAACTTTTCGGGTCAGCCGGTGATGGTCGACGGCGAAGATGTGATGCCGGAAGTGCTCGCCACGTTGGAGAAAATTGAGGCATTCACGCACAGTATTCACAGCGGTGAGCACAAAGGTTATACCGGCAAAGCGATTAAACACATTGTGGCGATTGGTATCGGCGGCTCCTTCTTAGGGCCGAAGATCATGACCGAAGCCCTCAAACCCTATCAGCAGGATGCAGTAAAAGTGCATTTTGTGGCCAACGTTGATGGCTGCCACATTACTGACGTACTTGCTGAGATGGACCATGAAGATACACTTATCGTGATGTCTTCCAAGTCTTTCTCAACGCAGGAAACTCTGCAAAATACGCTAACCGCCAAAGACTGGTTCCTTAAACAGGGCGGTAAACAGGAAGATATCGCCAAGCACTTTGTTGCCGTATCTTCCAATGTTAAAGCCGCTACCGAGTTCGGAATTGCTGAAGAAAACATCTTCCCGATGTGGGACTGGGTAGGCGGTCGTTATTCGTTGTGGTCTGCCATCGGTCTGCCAATTTCCTTATGCCTCGGCTTTGCCAATTTTAAAGGCCTGCTGGAAGGTGCTTTTGCCATGGACGAGCACTTTAAATCGGCCCCTAATGAGCAGAACCTGCCGGTTATCCTGGCAGTGCTGGGCATTTGGTATCGCAACTTCTTTGGGGCGCAGTCTCACGTTATGTTGCCTTACTACCATTATCTGCGAGGTTTACCTGCGTATGTACAGCAACTCGACATGGAAAGTAACGGCAAGATGGTGACACAGGATGGCGATGCTATCGGTTACGAAACCGGACCGATCATCTGGGGTAGTGAAGGAACTAACGGTCAGCACAGTTTCCACCAGCTTATTCACCAGGGGCACGGCGTTATTCCGGCAGACTTTCTGCTGCCATTAAACGTGCCTAATCAGGACGACACCCATCACGCGATGCTGGCCTCTAACTGCTTTGGTCAGGCCCAGGCTCTGATGCAGGGCAAATCCTTTGACGACTGCTATGCAGACTTAGCCGACAAAGGGCTGGACGAAGCAGAGCGTAAACGTCTGGCTCATCATAAAACCATGCCGGGCAACAAACCCAGCAACACCATTTTATTTGAAAAGCTGGATCCGTTTACACTTGGCGCGCTGGTTGCAATGTATGAACATAAGGTGTTCGTACAAGGTGTTATCTGGCAGCTTAATTCCTTTGACCAATGGGGCGTAGAATTAGGTAAAGTCCTTGGAAATCAAGTGTTAGCGGGAATTCAGGGGAATACAGAAGCAGAGACTTTTGACAGCTCAACCCAGGATCTGATTAACCGCTTTAAGCAAGCCAATGCACCAAAATAAACATTACTGGTTATAATCTGAGCCAATAATGTGCAAAACAGAGGGAACCGTTCACGGGGTCCCTCTGTACATAAGAACACCACGGATTGTCATCGCAGCGTCATAATTTGTTAATTAAAAGTAAACAAAACTATTTTAATCTAACGATAGCTGTGGTACAAAAATTGTCAGGGGTCAATAAAGACACACTGACAGTGTAGTTAGCGGTAATAACAAGGAGATCTCCGTGGATACTTCAGATCTATTTGCAATGCTTAACCTAGACGAAACTTCTACCAAAACCAAGAGTAAAAAACGAAAGTGGAGAGAAATCGAAGCAATTAAAGACCGGTATCAACTTGAAAAGGAACTCGCTGATATCGACATGAGTTTTGACATGGCTTTAGAAGAAAGCGCACGCTAAGAATACACAACGACCACATCAATGATGTGGTCGTTTGCGTTTAGGGTGTCTGTTTTTTAAAACGGGCTACTAAGTGACTTATTAACTGGTGGCAAGTACTAATCTGCATAGAGGTTAGTATTTTATAACTGCCAGTTAATGGGTGACTTGTTCTGGCTACTCAGAAGCTGGTTAGTCTGGCTGAAGTGTTTACAGCCCAAAAATCCCCGATGTGCAGACAACGGTGAAGGGTGTGGTGCACTCAGTACATGATGTTTACTGGTATCGATATGCATGCCTTTCTTCTGCGCGTGGCTGCCCCACAGTAAAAAGACCACACCTTGTTGATGGCGGTTAACGGCATCAATCACTGCGTCGGTAAAGGTTTCCCAGCCCCATTTCGCATGACTGTGGGCTTTACCCTGCTCTACCGTTAACACGGTATTTAACAGCAGGACTCCCTGCTCCGCCCAATTGGTGAGTGTGCCATGTTTTGGTATCACAAACCCATCGATGTCGGCGGCCAGTTCTTTGTAGATATTAATCAGCGACGGCGGCGTTTTAACTCCCGGTAATACCGAAAAACACAAGCCGTGGGCCTGATCCGGGCCATGATAGGGATCCTGACCAAGGATCACCACTTTCACGCTTTCCAGCGGTGTGTACTTAAGCGCATTAAATACGTCTTGTTGAGGCGGATAAATCACTTTACCCGCCTCGCGCTCAGACTCAACACGGGCCATCAGCCGGGTAAAGTACTCAGCCTCTTTTTGTGGCCCCAGGGCATCCTGCCAAGTGGTCATTACTCGCCTTTGAGTAACGCAATCATATGCGCTTTTAAAGCTTCGTAATCGGCTGGCAGCTCCGCTTCCAGGCTATCCTGATTAGCACAATCGGCCAGCGGCTTGGGCAGACTCAGCGGCGTACCTAATACGTTTTCAACGGTTTCACGGAATTTGGCCGGATGTGCAGTACCTAAAAATACGCCAACTTCGTCGTCGTTCAGGTCGTGGCTCACCGCACGGTAAGCAATGGCGGCATGCGGCTCAGAGGTATAGCCTTCTTTCAGCAACTGACGCATAGCAAGCTGCGTATACTCTTCGTCTACCGACTCACCGCGCAGGATGGCTTTGTCTATGTAACCGCGCTCTACCAGCGCTTCAATGCGTGGCCAGTTGTTAGGCTGGCTGACATCCATGGCATTAGACATGGTAGCCACCGTAGCATTAGGCGCCCATTCACCGGTTTTCAGGTAACGTGGTACGGTGTCATTCAGGTTAGTTGCCGCAATAAAGCGTTTAATGGGTAAACCCATTACCTTGGCAATCATGCCAGCGGTCAGGTTACCAAAGTTACCACTGGGTACCGAAAAGACCGCTTTGCTGCGCATGTCTTCAGGCAGTTGTGCTACCGCTTCAAAGTAATAACAAACCTGAGCTAGCAGGCGGCTGATATTGATAGAGTTGGCAGAGTTAAGATGCAGGCCTTCGCGCACATCAACGTCATCAAAGGCGTGTTTAACCATCGCCTGACAGGCATCAAAGTCACTCTCAATGGCAACGGTATGAATATTATCGCCCAGGGTGGTAAACAGCTTTTGCTGCAGTGGGCTGATCTTGCCTTTGGGAAACAGGATAACCACGTTGATGTTATCCAGCCCGTGGAAGGCATGGGCAACCGCAGCACCGGTATCACCGGAGGTTGCAGTCAGAATTGTGATAGGTGCGCCGTCACTGATGCGAGCGAGGCACTGGGCCATAAACCGACCGCCAAAGTCTTTAAAGGCCAGTGTTGGGCCGTGGAACAACTCCAGGCAGTAGGTTTTATCATTCACCTGCTCCACTTTGGCCGGAAAAGTAAACGCGTCTTTTACGATATCGGCAACAGTGTCTTCACCTAACTCATCGCCAATAAAGGCCGACAGGATTTTAGTGGAACGCTCAACAAAAGGCATTGCCAGCAATTCATCAATGTTGTCAAAGCTGGGAATTTCAGTAGGGAAAAATAACCCCTGATTACGTCCCAGGCCCTGCTTTACCGCCTGCGCAAATGACACCTGTTCACTTGCGTCTTTTAAATTTACCAATTGCACTTCGTTATACCTTACTCTTGTTCCTGCTGTGATCCGGCGCCTTTCGCGGGGATACGGCATACATGGCTAAAGCCATCTTCATTTTGAATGTAGTTCTCGGTTAACCAGTTGGCTATATCGTTGGCCTGGCGATAATCATCACACACGGCAAACACGGTTGGACCAGAACCTGAAATTCCAAACGCCAGCGCGCCGTTAGCCATGCTGTAATCCCGTGCTTCATCAAACACCGGCAGCAGTGACTTACGGTAGGGCTCAGCAATTACATCCTGCATCACGCTGGCAGCCATGGCATAGTCGTCGTTGTAAAGCGCGTGTACAAAGATACCGAGCTGACGGCCAAAGGTGAGTGTATCTTTAAGCGGCACCGCATTGGGCAGGATATTACGGGCTGCGGAAGTGGATACGCTGATACCCGAGTAGCACACAACCCAGTACCAGCTTTTGACTACCGGCAGCGATACGGTGACGTTATCTTCCTGCCCGGTCATCAACGTCATACCACCCAGATAGCAAGGTGCAACATTATCGTAGTGGATACTGCCACTGATTTGCCCTTCCAGCTCACCCATCATCTTTAACAGGGTATTCTGGTCGAAAGGACGCTCAAAGTGTTCATTCAGACCATGAAACGCTGCCACAATCGAGCTGGCACTGGAGCCCAGTCCGCTGCCGATAGGCAGCGATTTAAGCAAAGTAATGTGTACCGGTGTCGTGGCCAGGTTTCTGGCCTGCATGGCTTTCACAAAAAAGTGATAGCAGTCGGTAACGATATTCTCATCGGCATTGGCCGGCAGTTTATGCGCAAAGACACCGGCAACGGTGAGTCCGTACTCGTCTGCATCACTGATAATGACTTCGTCACCCAGTAAGCTACCATCCAATGGTTGTAAGGCTGCGCCCAGTACATCAAAGCCAAGGCTGATATTGCCTATTGATGCGGGTGCGTAAGCTCTGGTTGTTTTCATTTTTACTAATCTCTAAAACCGGTTAATACGCGTTTTGTTTCCATGGCATGGTACGAAGAATATCAGCAAACACGCCAGCAGCAGTTACCGTAGCACCTGCGCCGTAGCCGCGGATAACATAAGGAATAGGCGTGTAATAATCACTGTGGATTGCCAACGCGTTTTCACCATCTTTCACTGCCGCCAGTGGGTGTGAGCCTGGTACCGCCTGAATGGTGACTTTACATTTATCACCTTCAATTGAGCCAATGTAACGTAATACTTTACCTTCCGCCGCAGCACTTTCAACCCGCTTGGCAAAGTCAGCATCAAGCCCGGGTAACTGTTCCATAAAGCTCGGCACGTCGCAGTCTTCGGCAAACCCCTCCGGCAGCACTGATTCAATCTCAATGTCGCTCAGTTCAAGTTCTAAATCGGCTTCGCGGGCCATAATTAACAGTTTACGGGCCACATCCATACCGCTTAAGTCGTCGCGTGGATCGGGCTCAGTAAAGCCGTTTTCCTTAGCAATAGCGGTTGCCTGAGATAAGGTTAAGCCTTCTTCCAGCTTACCAAAGACGTAGGACAAACTGCCCGACAGAATACCTTCAAAGCGGTGCAGTACGTCACCGGCAATAAACAGCTTCTGCAGGTTATCAATTACCGGCAAACCAGCACCAACCGTGGTTTCATACAGATACTGGCGGTTGGTGTTTAAAGCTGTTTTGCGCAGCTTTTTGTAATAGGCAAGGCTGTCGGTATTGGCCTTTTTATTTGGCGTAACCACGTGGAAGCCATTTTCCATCATGTCGACATACTGACTGGCAATGGCTGCATTACTGGTACAGTCCACAATCACCGGATTCACCAGCGCATTGCTGTTTACAAAGTCATGTAAACGCTCAACCGAGAACGCATCAGTAGCTTCATTTAACTGAGCTTTCCAGTCACCGTTAACATCCACACCCTGGCTGCTCAGCAGCAGTTTACGGCTGTTAGCGATGCCGTATACACGAAGCTGAATGTTGCGTGCCAGTAAGGTAGGTTGTTGTTTGGCAATCTGCCCCAGCAACTCTGCGCCTACTACACCACAGCCCACCAGGAATACATCAATAGTATGCAGGTCTGAGAAGAAGTTCTGGTGAATTACCTTAACCGCTTTCTTGGCTCGTTTGGCTTCGATAACCGTTGAAATAGAACGTTCAGAAGAGCCCTGGGCAATGGCAATGTTGTTTACCCGCGCCTGGGATAGTGCATTAAAGAAGCGTGCTGCCAGACCTTTGGTGTGACGCATGCCATCACCGACCAGGGTCACGATGGCTAATTCATGACGCACCTCAATGGGGTCAAGTAACTGGTTTTGCAGTTCCAGGGCAAAGGCATCTTCAAGCAGATTCTGCGCACGCAGTGCATCTTTACTGGAAATACAGAAGCTGATGGAATACTCAGAGCTCGACTGGGTGATAAGGCTAATAGAGATATGCGCGTTAGACATTACCTCAAACACCCGGCTTGCCATGCCAACCATGCCTTTCATACCCGGGCCGGCCACATTAAACATGGAGATATTATCAAGCTGAGAAATCCCTTTTACGCTGGTCCAGGTAGTGCTCGCTTCATTGCTGATAAGCGTACCCGGCGCGCTGGGGTTTAAGGTATTTTTGATTAAGCAGGGAATGTGATGCTGGGCGATTGGGCCGATAGTTTTAGGATGCAGCACCTTGGCACCGAAGTAAGACAGCTCCATGGCTTCCTGATAAGTCAGCTTATCAAGTAATACCGCGCCCTCAACCTGATTCGGATCGGCATTATAAACCCCATCCACATCAGTCCAGATTTCACAACATTCAGCGTCAATACAAGCGGCCAGCACGGCGGCAGAATAGTCAGAACCATTACGACCCAGAGTGACTTTCTCGCCTTCTTCATTGGCGGCCACAAACCCTGGCATGATGATCAACTGGCTACCATCGGTAACCACTTCACTGAAATTGGCTTTACTCAGCGACACATCCGCAATGCTATCGAGGTAATCGCCCTCGGCTAATACGTATTCCACCGGATCGAGGACCTGGTTGCTGATCCCTTTGGCCGTTAAAATGCCACTGAACAAATTAACGCTGATGTATTCGCCCAGACTCATGATGCTGGCGGTTACGGCATCCGGAGAACGCCCTAACAGCGCGATACCTTGTAGCTGCTTTTTCAGACCGGCCAGGTGAGTAGTGATAAAATCGTTGATGGTGGCAACATCGAAGCCGGCAACCTGTTCGCTGAGTTCAGCGGCGATGCCCAGCACTTTGTCATTTAATTCGCCAAACAGAACCTCGTAGTCTTCGCCCGCCGCAGCTTGCTCGCAAAGCGCACCAAGAGCGTTAGTGACGCCTTTCGGGGCCGACAATACTACCGCAGCTCCATTGGCCTGGTGGATCGTCATGCTAATCTCGGTCACCCGCAAATAACGCTGCGCATCGGCCAGAGATGAACCACCAAACTTTAAGACTTTCATTGAATGCTCCTTGACTGCATCGTGTTTTGGGCCTTGCCCATTTTTATTACCGCAAAAAAAAACCCGCTCTTGTGAGGGCGGGCTTTCGTTGTCTGTTTGCTTACGCGCACTAGCCAGCGACCGCCCTCAAAGAGGTGGTAATAATCATGCCGGTGGTGCTCATAATCGTCTTCATGTGGTCAATTTGCCGTATAGACGTCTATATGTCAACAGCCATTTGCACAATTTTAGACCGTTCCCTGACCTTTTTGCGGCGGGAATCTTTATTTTGGGCGCGCATAATATCACGAGAGTACGCCTCACTTCTACACCCACAACCCGCCTTTATGCTACTGGTTTACCGTGCTGTCCTGCATCATCTGCTGGGCACTGGATAAGGGGAGCGGTTTATTCGGCGTTGCCGTCACGCGCTCATCATCGGCGCGCCATTCAAAATCGGCGTAATACTGCTTACGATACTCTGTTGGTGTAACGCCACAGTATTTTTTAAATGCCGCAAGCATTGCCCTGTGCTCGGCGAAACCGGCCCGTTCGGCGATATCGGTAATCGGCACCTGCATGCTTTTGAGCTGAGGCTTGGCATGATTCACCCGCACCATAGCCAGATAATCCGAGGGGCTGTAGCCGCTGACTTATCTAAATATGCGGGAAAAGTAGAAATAACTTAGAAAAGCCAGTTTGGCCTAGTCCGTTGAGGTAAGCGGCACAGCCAGGTTGTTATGATAGCCAATTCAAGCCAGAGTATGTTTCTCACAATCCCCTGCGCGTAGCATGGGCTGCGCCAGTTTCTGACCGACTCGAAACAGCCTGTGAACCGCGCCTGCCTTGCCGACTAAGCTCGCAGACCAATCTCTACCTTTATGTTCTATGGTAAAACGCAAAAAGCCGCTGTATTCAGCGGCTTTTGTGGTTCTGGTGATCTGACAGGTTTAGCTGCTAAACAACACCATCAGCACGGCAAAGAGAAAACCTACGCCGGCGATTTTAAGCCCGTTTTTAAACGGTAAGGCCCGCGGGATAAACATCAGAAAAGCCGACACCACGAAAAACAGCAGCGCAATACCAAAGGCAATGTTCATAAAAAATAACGGGCTGTTAGTTGTTGCCTTGTGCAGCTTAACCATTTTATTGAGCGGGAACGGATAATCCTTGCTCGTTACGCGGGCTTCACCGGTTTGTTTGTTGTATTCGCCCTGCGGAAAGACAATTTTACCGTCTGTTTCCTGTTCTACCTTAAACCCGCGCATACGCAGCTGCTCGCCAAGCTCTTTACCGTTTAAGCCCGCTTCTAACTGACGATGAGAGGTTTGTTCAAACTTCAGAAAATCGGTGGTGCGAAAAATCAGTAACACGCCGCTAAGCGCGTAAACGGCCATGATGCCGGCAAGAAAAAAACCAATCCAACGATGATACTGTCTGAAAGTATTATGAAATTTGGGCGACGCCATGGGGTCCTCTTTAAAACTCGTAATGCGGCAGAGATCTTGCCTGGGATTATTAAACAGGCGCTATTCTGCCGAAAATTTTCTGAGGAATACAGCGAATTAACCTTTCTTAACGCTGCCCCCCAAAACCGCTGCCCACCGATTATTCGCACAACCAGTTAATGGCTTCACGACTTTCGTTAAAATAATTAATCTCGCCGCTGATGAACCAACTACCGATACTGGCCATCAGTGCCTGCCACTCAGCATTGCCAACAATGGCGATTTTGTTGAACTCACTGCCATGACGCAGGCCTATTTTAAAGTCATCCCAGGCGGCGCGTAGTTCCCAGCCCTTAAATTCGGAAGCATCAAAGAGCAATCGAACCTGCGGTGATTCAATTGTCTCAAGCGCCCCTTCCAACAAAGGAGTGAACGCCTTGTAATCCTCGTGAGTTAGTTTACCAACAGCCTTCATCGACACATACAGAGTGTTGTCAAACCGTTCTATACCAATAGCAATACCATGAGTAACCTGAGCAGCCATAACGCCTCCTTATACTTTAGTTTCAGACTCAGTTTACTGCAGCGCACTACTATTCATGCTGATTTATATCAACATAACGCAGCAGGGCGTACCGAACGAGGGCCTGCTTGTGCTATGTTCTGATCATTAATTTCAGCCGGATACCGACAGTGGCAGATAAAGCGCAAGCCAAGAAAATGGCCTATCAGATAATGACCAGCTTCGACAAGAACTATCGCTGGTTCAGCCGTGTAACCCGGGGCGCCCAGGAGCGTTTCGAAAAAGGCCAGTGGCAGCAGGCGCTGGCAGCTTCCAAAGAGCGCATCTCATTGTATGAACAAAGTCTGGCTACGGCTGTCGCTGAGTTGTACGATTTTATTATGGATCACCGCAAAGACCGTCAGTTCTGGGAGCAGCTAAAAAAGGCCTTTGCTGTTCTGATTGAAAACCATCCCCAATACGAACTGGCAGAAACCTTTTACAACTCGGTCATAGGTAAGGTGTTCCGGCATAAATCTATCGACAACACTATTATGTTTGTCACTTCCAGTCGCTGCTTTTTGGCTGGCCAGGACAGACATAAAGTGCTCCACAGTTTCGATACCACCACCACGGTAATGGAAATGTACGAGTCTATTTTTGCCTGCTACCGCTTTAACATTGGTTTTGAGGATCGTGCCAGGGATATGCAACAGCTGGATGATGCACTGCGCCAGCGTCTGAGCAAAGAAGAGCTGGCCAGTGTTACCGCGGTAGAAATGCTCAAACCGGTGTTTTACCGGGGTAAAGCCGCTTATCTGGTAGGCCGGATTTGCATGCCTGAACGTACCGTTCCCTTCGTTATTGCCCTGCATACCAATGAAAATCGCCAGATCTATGTGGATGCCCTGCTCACCGAACGCCAGGATCTCAGCGTGATCTTCGGCTTCGCCCGCAGTTACTTTATGGCTGACACCCAGTTTCCCGGCGAGTTGGTGGCGTTTCTGCACGAGCTGCTGCCAAATAAAAAACAGTTTGAGCTGTTTATCGCACTGGGTCATTACAAGCACGGTAAAACGGCGTTTTATCGTAACTTCCTCGAGCATATGGATAATTCAGAGGATCAGTTTGAAATTGCGCCGGGGATCCGTGGCCTGGTTATGATGGTATTTCACCTGCCTTCCTATGGCGTGGTGTTTAAGATTATTAAGGATGAGTTTGCCGAAAGTAAGAGAATTACCCGCGAACACGTTATCGACCGTTACAAGCTGGTGAAGATGTCAGATAGGGTGGGCCGTATGGCCGATACTCACGAGTATGTAAACTTTCGCTTTCCACTCAGCCGGGTATGCCCGGCTCTGCTTGAGGAACTTCAGGATACCTGCGCATCCAGCGTGGAGTTAACCGACGATGAGCTGATCATTAAACACCTGTACATTGAGAAAAAACTCACGCCGTTAAACCTGTATTTGCAGCAGGAAACTGACCCGGATAAACTGCACAACGCCATTGATGACCTGGGTACCTGCATAAAACAAATTGCCATGGCCAATATTTTTCCCGGCGATATGCTGCATAAGAACTTTGGTATCACTAAACATGGCCGGGTGATTTTTTATGACTATGATGAAATTTGCTGGATGGATGAGCGTAATTTCCGCTCAATCCCGAAATCAGACGATCCTTATGCCTTAGATACCTTGTCGGTAGCCCCGAACGATGTATTTCCTGAACAGTTTGAACACTTCATTGTGGGTAAGCGGCCGTTTAAAGAAATGCTGAAATCCCTGCACGGCGATCTGATGACACCAGAATACTGGCGCGATGCGCAAAAGGAAGTCTCTCAGGGCACCATCCATAATTTCACCCCCTACCCAGGCTCGCGCCGCTTCAGGCGACCAGAGCATAGCGGGCAATAGTCGGATCCCCTGCCTCGATAGGATAGCGTCATCTAAAAAATGGCGCTGGTCATTGGTAGTTATAGTAGCGTTGCGAACAAGGCAACGCTAATCCCCAGTCCTGCCACAAACATGATGCTGCGCAGTTTGTCGATGTCGTACCAATAGCAAAAAAGATACACAATACGACAAACAACAAAGGCCACAGCCAGGTATACGTGGGTTGCCCCAACCGTGGTTAATGCCAGTACTGCCAAAGCCGCGGGAGCAAAATAAGTAATCGCCTCAAAACAATTATAATGTGCAGCATTAGCCCGCGCACCAAAGCCTTCAAGAGATTGCTGCTGAGCACGTGGATGGCGGTTGTCGTAGCCACCTGAGCGCTGCATGGCCACCGCCAGTGGCACCTTAGCTAAAAATGGCATGACGCAAACCAGCATCAGGCAGAGTAAAAAGATTGTCACCGGCATTCCTCCTTTTCTGGTGTCAGACTAACGTTATTGTTGTTGCATAAATATCGTGACTTCGGCCATAACCAGACCAAACTTTTTCACATAAGAGCGGTTCATCAGAGTGCCGTCGCCCATGGCCCAGAACCAATCGTCAAACGCCACCTGATAAGTAGTATCGTCTACCGGTAGGTCCATTTCGTATTGAAAGTTAAAAGCATTACCGTACGACGTGCCCGTTGCCACACCCAGAATATCCCCGGCCCGGCCTTCATAAACACCGTTACCGGTTGGCGTTATCCGCCAGGTACGTTGCATTGGCCCCTCACCCACCTCGTAGTTGAACGATTCGTCAAGCACCAGGGTGTCGCCATCCATACTGCCTTTAATGTCTACCGTGAAGCGCTGCACAACATCACCGGAGCGGTTCTGAACAATGCCCCAGGCCTTCACATCGCCCACAAAAAACGCTTCCAGTGACAACGGCGGTGTGGTTTGCTGATACTTGCTGCCATCAATGGAGGCACTGCACCCAGCCAGTATAAAAACTAACAGCCCTAAAACCCAAATACGAAACATATTCATTCCTCCAACTCCAGTAATTTTGCTCTGAATTCAGGCTCGGTGGTTTGTGGGCCAAGCCAGATATTAAAAAACCATTCGCCAAAAGCCGGGTCCTCTACTTCGCCCACCAGCTCATCGTTGTGAAAAAAGCGGGTGACGCCGGCACTGGTTTTAATGCCGGTTATAGTGTCCTGCTCTTTTACATCCGGGAAAATCTGCTGCATCGTACTCTGCCAACGATCAATGCGGGATTTGTCCGACAGCCCTTGTTCGCGCATTTCTTTAATCGAACGCTCGGCGATGTCTTCACCCTCAAAATCGCGCAGGTAGGTAAGCGCCAAAGCAAAAGATTCCTGTGGCTGCCATTTTCCCTGCGGGGCAAACAAGCGTGCGTCATAAACGTCCCAGAACAAATACGAGTAGCGGGCCTCACCCACTTTGGCTGCGCCGGGTATCGCTGAGGTAACCAATTCCGGTACGCTGCTGGCCTGTGCGGTATAACTCAAAATGAAACATGTCAGGGCGCCTAGCCTCTGTAGATAACTTTTCATAAATACTCCGAAAAATCTGATACTGCTTATACCGCGCCAACCACATTCGTGATCACATTGGCAACCTAGCGGCGATTGATTTTTGTAATGGCTGGAATTACCCTGCCCTTTTCGTTACTGATAGCAATAGCCAACATGACTCCCGAGCATCTGCAAAAGCAGTTAGGACTCAGTCTGCCTTCTTCTTTACAGCGTTTTACCCCAGACTGGCCGGGCGCAGAGCGAGTAACGCTGTGGGTGAAACGCGATGACCTTATCCACCCGATTATTTCGGGTAATAAATGGCGCAAGCTGAGTCAGTTGCTGGCAGACAACGCTGCTACAACACAACATATTGTGAGTTTTGGTGGGGGATTCTCTAATCACCTGCACGCCCTTGGCTGGTGCTGTTATCAACTGGGTATTGAGTTTACGGCGCTGATCAGAGGTAACTATGGCGCATCGCCAACGCCGATGCTGACCGATCTGAGTCGCTGGCAGGCCAATATCCGCTACCTGACAAAACTGGAATACAAGCAACGTGATGAGCCTGAATTCTTAGCAAGCCTGAGCAAACAATATCCCCGCGCTCTTATCATTCCCGAAGGTGGTAGTCAGCAGGCTGCGCTGGCGGGAGTTCAATCCATGCTTACGGAATGTCAGATTCCCTTTGATAAGATTATTACGCCTGTTGCAAGTGGCGCGACTATGGCCGGGTTAATAAATGGGGCAGGAATAATTAATGAAGCAGGAATGCTTAGCGGCGTCAGCGCCAGGCAGCAGGTATTGGGTATTGCAGTTCTTAATGGGGTTGGGTATCTTGAGGATCTGGTAGCTCGATTTTTACCCGCTAAATCAAACCGCGACTGGCAGATTCTGCATCAGTACCACCACGGTGGTTATGCCCGCACCTCGCCGGCATTACTGACTTTATGTGAAGAAATGCAGCAGGCGTATGCGATCCCGGTAGAACCTGTTTATTCAGGCAAAGTATTTTATGCCGTAAAAGCATTGCTGGCCCAAGGCGCCTTTGCGGCCGGCGAGCAGGTTATCATTGTGCACACCGGCGGGCTACAGGGGGCCCGAACTGATCCTGACAGCCATTCGTAACGTTACCAACTAAGAGCATCAAAAACTAACAGGGAGACTACATGAGTGACAACCACACCGTTTTTTCACGTCCCAGCCAGTTGTTAATCGACCGCTCGTTAACCCTGTGTAAATCGCTACTGCGAATGGAAAACTCCTTTTATCCCTTTGCAGCGATTTATGAAAACGGTCGCATAGGCTGTTTATTCAGTGAAGACTTTGGCGTAGAGAATCCCGGTGAGATGCAAATTCTTGAGCATCTGCAATGGCGCATTATCGACAACATTACCGACAACGATGCCTACGCGACGTTAGTGTACGCGGCACAAATTGAAATTAATGAGCAGGAAGCCCAGGACGCCATTGTGATTACACTGTGCGAACCCAACCGTCCTGAACGTTCGGTGGTCTATCCTTATTATCGACAAAACCAGCGCGTCATCCTTGCACCGCCACTGGTCGAAAAGTAATCATCATCTATAATTTTACAGCGCGGCAGACAGTCAACTTTGCTTGCCTATTTTGTGCCGTCTGATAGCATTCAACGCAAATTTTAAATCCATTACAAAAGGGATAAAGACTATGTCTCGTGTTCTGATTATCGGCGCTGGTGGCGTAGCGGCAGTTACCGTAAAAAAATGTGCTCGCCTGCCTGAGTACTTCGACGAAATTTACCTGGCCAGCCGCACTGTTTCCAAGTGTGAAGCACTTCAGCAGGAAGTAGGTATCGACCGCGTGAAAGGCGTTTTCGCCGTTGATGCTGACGATGCAAAAGCCGTTGAAGCGTTAATTAATGAAGTTAACCCGGATCTGGTGGTTAACCTGGCGCTGCCGTATCAGGATCTACCCATCATGGATGCCTGTCTGGCCACCAAAACTGATTACCTCGATACCGCTAACTATGAGCCTAAAGATGTTGCCAAATTTGAATACAGCTGGCAGTGGGCTTATCAGGATAAATTTAAAGATGCCGGTATTATGGCACTGCTCGGCAGTGGTTTCGATCCGGGCGTAACCAACGTTTACACTGCCTATGCCGCGAAGCACTATTTCGACGAAATCCACTATCTGGACATTGTCGACTGTAACGGCGGCGATCACGGCCAGGCCTTTGCCACTAACTTTAACCCTGAAATCAACATCCGCGAAATCACGCAGCGCGGCCGTTTCTGGGAAGACGGCGAGTGGAAAGAAACCGATCCGCTGAGCGTACGTGAAGATCTGGATTATCAGAACATTGGTGTTCGTGCGTCTTACCTGATGTTCCATGAAGAGCTGGAGTCTATTGTTAAACACTTCCCGTCATTGAAACGCGCTCGTTTCTGGATGACCTTCGGCGATGCTTATCTTAACCATCTGCGGGTATTGGAAGGCATTGGTATGACCAGCATCGAGCCGGTGGAATTCCAGGGTCAGCAAATTGTTCCGCTTGAGTTCTTAAAAGCGGTATTGCCTAACCCGGGCTCACTGGCCGAAGGCTACACCGGTATGACCTGTATCGGTACTTATATTACGGGTATCAAAGACGGCAAAGAAAAAACCATCTTCATCTATAACAACTGCGACCACGCGGTATGTAACGAAGAGGTGGGTGCTCAGGCTGTCTCTTACACTACCGGTGTACCGGCCATGATTGGCGCGATGATGATGCTACAGGGTAAATGGCATAAGCCAGGTGTTTGGAATATGGAACAATTTGATCCGGATCCGTTTATGGAAGAGCTCAACAAACACGGCTTGCCGTGGCATGTGCTCGAATGCGATAGCAGCCCATTCAGCAAATAACGGTATTGACGGAGACGACGGCGTGACCGATTTAACCCAACGCACTGATATTCCCTCCCCGTGCTACGTGCTGGAGGAAGCGAAGCTGGTTAACAACCTGGAACTGATGAAACGCGTACAGGATGAATCCGGCGCCAGAATTATTCTGGCCCTTAAAGGATTTTCCATGTGGTCTGTGTTTGACATCGTAAAACAGTACCTCCATGGCGCTACCGCCAGTTCGGTGTGGGAAGCCAGACTCGCCAATGAAATGGGCAAGGAGGTGCATGCCTACGCACCGGCTTACAAAGCCAAAGACATTGCGGAACTGGCCGGGCTGGTCAATCATCTGTCGTTTAACAGTCTTACCCAATGGCAGGCGTATAAGGATGCTTTGCCTGGTGTTTCGCTGGGCTTGCGCATTAATCCCGAGCATCAGGAAGCAGACACGCCGTTATACGATCCGGCTGCACCGGGTTCGCGCCTTGGGATCCGCGCCAGCGAACTGGACGGTATCGATTTAAGCGGGATCGAAGGGTTTCATTGCCACAACCTCTGTGAGTGCGACTCTTACGCAACGGCTCGCACCCTCGAAGCCATCGAGCAGCGCTTTGGTAAATGGCTGGATCAGCTAAAATGGTTAAATTTAGGCGGCGGGCATCTGATGACCCGCGCCGGCTATGATGTTGATCATCTGATAAGTACCCTGAAAACGTTTAAAGCCAAATACCCGCATCTGGATGTGATCCTCGAACCGGGCTCTGCAGTGGCCTGGCAAACCGGGCCACTGATTGCCGAAGTAGTGGATATCGTCAACAACGATGGGCCCATTGCGCTGCTGGATATATCTGCCACCGCGCATATGCCGGACGTTCTGGAAATGCCTTATCGCCCGACGATATTGCACGGCGGTCAACCCGGAGAACTGGGTCATGACATCAAGCTTGGCGGCAACTCCTGCCTGGCAGGTGATGTGATAGACACCTACAGTTTTGCCGAGCCACTGGCTATCGGAACGCGACTGCAGTTTGAAGACATGATGCATTACACCATGGTGAAAACCACGTTCTTTAACGGTGTGGAGCACCCGGCTATTGGCATTTTACGCTCCAATGGGGATTTTGAATTAGTCCGTCAATTCCATTACGATGATTTTAAAGCGCGCTTATCCTAAGCGCGTTTCCATCACTCCGATTTTAACGCCTTGTAAGCTTTCATCAATCTAACGCCCTAAATTGGCGCCACCAACGCGTGGGCTATATTGCGAAGCGCCCCGCGTGTTTGTGTCCCTGAGAGCGAGGTAAGTGCCTTAATTTTATTGTTAGCTGCCACCTACTAGTAATGGTAACGACACGAGATAACCGTAATTGCTATATCGTCTACCGCATATACCAAACGGTTAGTATCATCTATTCTGCGGGACCAGAAACCTGAAAGATTTTCTTTAAGAGGTTCCGGCTTTCCAATTCCATCAAATGGAGCGCGCTTAACATCGGAAATCAACTTATTGATACGTTTCAAGGTTTTCTTGTCTTGAGTCTGCCAATATACGTAACTATTCCAAGCTTCATCAGTCCATGATAACAGCCTGTTACTCATCAATAAGTTCTCGCTGGGTCGTTTTTGCTGCTTTATACTGTGCTATTGAACGATTTAAGTGTTCCACGTTCGCTGGAGAACGAAGTAGATGAACGGTTTCCATAAGGCTGTTGTAGTAATCTAATGACATTACAACAGCATCTTCAGAGTCACGACGAGTAATTACGGTAGTATCTGCATCGTTGATTACATTGTCCAACACGGCTTTTAGACCATTTCGTGCTTCGGTAAAAGAGACAATTCTCATTTTGCACCCCACTTGTACATTATATAGGACAAGTCTAGATCGAAAATGAGCACATGTACAGGATATTGTGCATTACTGCGCGGTGATAGCTAACGCTTTAAACAGCGGAAAACGTGAGCGAAGCGAGAGCCTTTAGTGGCTTGTTAGACGGGGTGTCAGGTTATTGGTGGATGTGGGTGTTGTCGCTGAATTAGGTGACTTACACCGCTTCGACCATCCACGAAAACTCATGGGCTATTTAGGCTTAGTGCCCAGTGAACAATCTTCCGGTGGAAAACGGCACGTAGGGGCTATTACCAAAGCAGGCAACGGCAGAGCCAGGCGTTTACTGATTGAAGGTGCGCACAGTTATCGCTATCCGGCTAACGTTTCTACTGAACTGCAATTACGCCAGGAAGGGTTACCCAAAGACATCGTCGATATCGCCTGGAAAGCACAGCTTCGCCTGTGCAAACGCTACCAGCGCATGAGTAAGAAAGGTAAGCACTACAATTTAATCATCACCGCGATTGCCAGAGAAATGGCAGCTTATATCTGGGCTATCGCGAAAGAAGTGGTACTCACGCCCGTTAACCCAAAACTACGGTTAAGCCGAGTACCCGCATGATAAACGAGTTTGAGCTAACGCATTCGGATCAGGCCGCGGAATGTGGCACAACCTTCGAGGGCGTTATGATGGCAACTACCTAACGGTTGTTGACCCACGAGCATAGACTGATGAGAATGGCTGAGCGGTCACCGGGCCACGGCGGATTGAGTAAGGTCAGCTCTGCTTATTCCAAGAATAAGTAACCTACGAATACCAGCATAACAACCGACGAAATTACTGCCTCATCCAGTGCGTTAGCTCATTTATTTTGAATGAGAAATACAACTGATTATGGACTGAAAGAGTGTCAGGGATACCCTCGCTCAGGGTTGACAAAGGGAGTCATACCAACGCCCGCATAACGGGCAAAAATACGTAGGCTATAATAACGAGCGAAGTGAGGGAGCCTACGTGTTTTTGTCCCCAGCGAGCGCAGCGAGTGTTAATGCGTTTGTTAGCTGCCTGTGCGTTCTAAAGACTGCGATTGCTCAAGTCTTTCAGCCAACCAAACCTTGATTATAGATTGGCGAGTGACGCCAACACGACCAGCTTCTCTGTCTAGGGAATCAATCATCCATTCTGGAATGTCTACGTTAATCCTTTTTTGTTTTTGCATGGGACGTTTGGCTTTAGACAAATCTAAGTGTTGAAGAATTTCATCCCCATTCTCGAATTTATCTTCAAAGTTTTTAGCTTTCATAAATTGCCACCTCTGATTTTCTGGCACGTCTTACAGAAATAATTCGAATATTTTTATTCCTGTGAGTAATCACTGCTGTCCAGTGTTTGGCACCGATAAGACCAATAACGATATATCTAGGTTCATCTTCTGTTTTTGCCGGGATCTCCAAAAGCATTGGGTCATTCCAAAGCTTTTGGGCTTCTACAAAGTCGATTCCATGTTTACTTAAATTAAAATCACTTTTAGTTTGGTCAAATTCGAAATTCTGCATGAGTAAAAATTATACCTTTTTGACTCAGACTGCAAGAGGTAAATTTGTGGGGCAGCTAACGCCAAGCTAAGCGGCGCAGCTTTGCTGCGTCCTTGCTTGAGCGCCTTGTGTACGCCCAGCATGGGCATGAACTAATGAGGTGAAAGTCCTCTGTAGGAAGATCACCGTTGTATATCACATTGTTATTCAACGCTAACT
>MDTF01016140.1_pt1 | contig 214758 bp, 211 predicted proteins | sample 811191 | NCBI WGS metagenome assembly MDTF01 (sample SAMN05326649, study PRJNA326480) | marine metagenome | isolation source: seawater | place: Southern Ocean | collected 2011 | reverse complement strand
GCCCGCCCCCTGACCTCAATCTAACACCATGTTGTTTGGTTGAGGTCAGGGGGCGGGCGCGGCCAATAAAGCCTACATTTTTAGGCTTTGTGAATCAATAGGCTATGAAAAACGGTTTTTCATACCCTATTTCACAGTTTTTTATTTTTATGGGGATAACGAAAAATAGTGCAAAATTTACACAAAAACTTACACATAATTGCATGTATCATTATTTTTATATTTAAAATCAGTGGTTTATGTATAGAATAAATATATTCAAAATCCGGTTCCTTCGGGAGTGCCGGTTCGACTCCGGCTGGGGGCACCATTTTTCTTTGTTGATCTTTACATGGTTTATGGAGTTAAGGCGCCGCTGGCCGCGGATAAGGCATCATTATACGCCCCCGGTATGATTTTTCCGACTTCAACGCCGATATTGCCTGCAACGCCAAGGCCATCTAATGCGATACCGCCTACGGCGGAAGCGTAACTTCCTAATCCTGAGCTGGCTGTGATGCCTTGTGCGGCAGCCGCAAAGGCCACAGGGGGCGCCAGTGCAACACCTGCAGCGACCAGAGGAACGCCCAAACGCCAGACCCATTTTCCCTTCGTTCCGCCAGGATCGACCGTATCAAATGCAAACTTTAAGCCTTTCCAGCCTGCCGAGGCCGCGCCGCCAATTGTTGCCATGCTCTTAACTCCATTGTTCTACTTGTTGGGTCAGTGACGTGCAGTCTACATCAATTTTCCGTAACACGCAAAGTGATGTGCTAACACGTTGTTTTTAAAGTTATAATAATAAAAATTGTGTTAACTTTACTGTAGTTGAGAATGATTTGCAATAAGGAAATTGCCTTGCAGCGTGTTACCGCTGATTTTCGTTAGCGGAGCATTGATTTCAGGTAATGACCGGTATGGCTGGCTTTTATCTTGCATATATCTTCCGGTGTTCCTTGTGCAATGATTTGCCCGCCTTTGTCGCCCCCATCGGGGCCAATATCAATAATATAGTCAGCGGTTTTGATCACATCCAGATTGTGTTCGATGATAATAACCGTATTGCCTTGATCGACCAGTTTGTGCAGGACTTCAAGTAATTTTCGGACATCTTCAAAATGCAGCCCCGTTGTCGGTTCATCCAGAATATAAAGGGTTTTTCCTGTTGAACGTTTTGACAGTTCTTTTGATAGTTTTACGCGCTGGGCTTCACCGCCGGATAGGGTTGTGGCCTGTTGACCGACTTTGATATAACTTAAGCCAACATCTTTCAGGGTTTCCATCTTATCACGAATCGACGGTACAGCCTTGAAGAAATTGGCTGCATCTTCAACGGTCATGTCCAAAACATCGGCAATTGATTTGCCTTTGAACTTAATCTCTAGTGTCTCACGGTTGTAACGTTTTCCATTGCAGGCCTCGCATGTGACGTAAACATCGGGAAGAAAATGCATTTCAATTTTAATGACGCCGTCCCCGGAACAGCTCTCGCAGCGCCCCCCCTTCACGTTAAAGCTAAAGCGTCCGGCATTATAGCCGCGTGCCTTGGATTCTGGTAATCCTGCAAACCAGTCTCGTATAGGGGTGAAGGCCCCGGTATAGGTTGCGGGGTTAGATCTGGGGGTGCGGCCGATAGGGCTTTGGTCTATATCAATGACTTTATCGCAAAATTCCAATCCCTTGATTTCAGTGTGAGGCAATGGGTTTTCTTTTGATTTCATCAGCGTTCTTGATGCTGCGCGGTACAGTGTATCAATCGTAAATGTTGATTTGCCTGACCCTGATACGCCGGTTATGCAGGTCAGGGTTCCAAGAGGAATAGATCCTGTGACGTTTTGCAGATTATTGCCGCTGGCCCCAACAACAGTAATGGTTTTCCCTTTCTTTCCGGAACGCCGTTTAGCCGGTACAGTAATTTCTTTCTTGCCTGTCATGTAAGCGGCGGTGAGAGATTCCCTGCATTTAAATACTTCAGCGGGCGTTCCTGCGGCGACAACATTTCCACCATGGACGCCCGCACCCGGGCCCATATCAACCAGATGATCCGCGGCGCGAATGGCATCTTCGTCATGCTCAACGACAATGACAGTGTTGCCCAGATCACGTAGGCGTGTCAGGGTTTCCAAAAGGCGGTTATTGTCCCTTTGATGCAAGCCAATGGATGGTTCGTCCAGCACATATAATACACCTGTCAAGCCAGAGCCAATTTGGCTGGCTAGTCTGATCCGCTGGCTTTCTCCCCCCGACAATGTGCCGGAATTCCGCGATAGTGTCAGGTAATCTAAACCAACATTACGAAGAAAGCTCAGGCGCTCGGTAATTTCTTTTAAGATTTTTTCGGCAATCTGGTTTTGTTGTTTGGTTAGTTTGTTGCCGATGCCCTCAAACCACGCCCATGCGTCTTCGATACTTTTTTCACTGATCTGACCAATGTGAAGGCCGCCGATTTTAACGGCGCGTGCTTCGGGTTTTAGGCGGTACCCTTCACAGGCTTCGCAAAAGATTGATGATTGGTATCGTTGCAAGTCTTCGCGCACGCTATTTGAATCGGTTTCAATCATGCGGCGCTGCAAAGACGGGATAATACCCTCGAATGGTTTGTTTGACTTCCACGTGCTTTCGGTTTTTGAGCTATAGGTAATCGGCACAATTTCTTTGCCCGAGCCATACAGTAAAATGTCTTTATGTTCCTGCTTTAGTTTTGACCATGGTATGTCGCATTTAAAACCGTAATGCTTGGCCACGGCTTCCATAGCCTGCATATAAAATGGGGCAAACCCTTTTGACCAGGGTTCTACAGCGCCCTGTTTTATAGATTTGCCATCATCTGGGATGATCAGTTTTTCATCCATATACATCTTTTGCCCCAAACCATCGCAGGATGGGCACGCTCCGTGCGGGGAGTTAAAAGAAAACAGGCGTGGCTCTATTTCTGCAATCGTAAAGCCGGAAACGGGACAGGCGAATTTTTCGGAAAATATTTGCTGTTCAGCGGTTTCGGCGTTTTCAGTAATTAATAAGCCATCAGATAGCCGTAAGGCGGTTTCCACGGAATCGGCCAATCTGTTTCCCAGGTCATCGCGGATAACAAGCCGGTCAACCACAACTTCTATATCATGCTTTAACTTTTTATCCAGTGCGGGGACGTCCTCTATTTCATACAATGTGCCGTCAACTTTGACACGCTGGAAGCCTTTTGCCCGTAATTCCTTAAATTCCTTTTTGTATTCCCCCTTACGACCACGGACAATTGGCGCCATAAGATAGAGCTTGGTGCCATCGCCCATCGTCATAATACGATCAACAATTTCCGATGCGCTTTGGCTTTCAATCGGTTTTCCTGTTACCGGGGAATAGGGAACACCAACCCGTGCAAAAAGAAGACGCATGTAATCGTAGATCTCAGTGACTGTTCCAACCGTTGATCGGGGGTTTTTGCTGGTTGTTTTTTGCTCAATGGAAATGGCGGGGGAAAGGCCTTCGATACTGTCGACATCCGGTTTTTGCATCATTTCCAGGAATTGCCTTGCATAGGCGCTTAAGGATTCGACATAGCGGCGTTGCCCCTCGGCGTATATAGTGTCAAACGCCAATGAGGATTTACCAGAGCCAGATAACCCCGTAATCACAATCAGTTTATCGCGGGGCAGGTCTAAATTAATGTCTTTAAGGTTATGTTCGCGCGCACCGCGAACGCTGATTTCCGTCAACATAGGCAGTTATATGGCGCAGGCACATGGTAAAGTCCAACTATTTTTTTATTGACCTGCATTTTGACATAATCTATAGGTGGTCTGGCACAGGAGGAAAAAATGGCAAGACAATATGGTAAAAAAGAATGGGCGTTAACGGGATTGGGCGCGGCAGGTGCCCTGACCATCGGTTTTATGGCAGCCAAACCTTTGCACGAACAGAGCGTAGCCATGAATGAGCAGGCTGTCGAGGTGTTACATCAGCTTGACAATGTTCAAGATAAGATTGGCGAGTATATCCCAATGTCTTATGAAGGTGAGGATTATCATATATATTTACGTGGCGTTGCTAACCGCGTGGATGATAATAACACCTCTGTCACCTGCTACGATTTTAGCATTAATCTACAGGGTGAGACTGTGACTGTAATTAATTTTGCATCAAATGAATCTTTTCGTCATGAGTGTGCGCCCGATTGATTAGAACAATTGGGTTAATGCATCCCCATAAGTTGCCTTGTATAAGGGTCGTTCATAAGCTGTTTTTTAAATGAAGATGTATCGCCGCTTTGAAGCATCTGTCTGGCCTGCACTCTGGCAGCTGTTTCCATTTGGCCATAACCGGCTGACGTTTGTTCCCTGTAGGGAGAGTAGGGTATGTTAACAGGAAGGCCCGTATTTTCATTAGCGTATGCTGGCTGGGTAATACCAAATGAGCTTTTGGCCTGATTGATGTCCGGTAATGTGTATCCCGCTTCTTTTTTATGCATCAGCAAAGCCCCCTGATAGACAATGACGCCAACCAGCAAGATTTTAAGTTTTGTTTTTAAGATGCTCATATGATCTCCCCTGAAAATAACAGCAACTATTTCAGTATGGCATCTTTATGTAAATTGTCGGTAAATATTAGATCAAATTTTATCTAATTACGCGATTAACGCGTCGAAGCGTTCCAGGAATTCATTTTTTACGGCGTGGATGGCTTTGGAATGTAGAACTATACCGGTAAAGTCTTTGGGTTTGGGACCAAAAATATTAACCGCTTCGTCTTCGCTAAAGCCTGCTAATTGCGTGGCTTCAATCCATGCAGAGATATTATCGGCCTTTTTTATTGCTTTGTTAAGTGTGTCGCTACAGGTTGCCGGCAGCCCAAAGCGTATATGAATTGCACGTTGCAGGCTGTGTTCAAAAGATTTGTATTGATCGCCGAGAACGGCTTTGAAGGGGCTGATCATGTCGCCGATCACATATTCGGGGGCGTCATGTAAAAGGGCGGCTAGCCTGTCTTCGTTGGAGGCGTTCGGGTTGGTCTCTGTAAAGATATCTTCGACCAACAGGCTGTGCTGGGCGACGCTAAATGGGTAATCACCGATTGTTTGACCGTTCCATCTCGCAACGCGGCTTAAACCATGTGCGATATCTTCGATTTCTATGTCTATGGCCGCCGGATTTACCAGGTCCAGTCTGCGCCCACTTAACATTCTTTGCCATGCTCGTGCTGTATTTGCCATTTTGTTGGGGTTATCCTTGTGTTTACCCTTTTGATTCCTGACTCTGATGTTTATATTAAGATTCTTAATAAATTTAAAGGAGTACATAACGTGGCCGGTAGCGTAAATAAAGTCATTCTTGTGGGAAATCTTGGCAAAGACCCAGAAATCAGATCTATGCAGACAGGGGCACGTGTTGCTAACCTTGCGCTTGCAACGTCTGAAAGCTGGAAAGATAAGCAAACCGGTGAGCGTAAAGAAAAGACCGAATGGCACCGCGTTGTTATTTTTAATGAGGGGCTGGTCAAAATTGCGGAACAATACTTGCGTAAAGGATCAAAAATTTATCTGGAAGGCCAGCTGGAAACACGTAAATGGACAGATCAATCCGGCCAGGAAAAATATACAACTGAAGTGGTTTTGCGTCCATTTCGTGGAGAGTTGAATATGTTAGATAGCCGAAGTGGCGGTGGGGCTGGTGCCGGTATGGGCGGCGGATCTTCGTTTGATGATGGCGCGATGGGGGGCTATGACAGTGGCCCGGCTCAACCAGCGCAGCAAAATACACAAATTGATGAAATGGAAGATGAGATTCCGTTCTAAAGAAAAGGTATATTTATGCACATAATGCGTTTTTTGTTATTGATCGGCACTGCTCTATTGCTTCCAGCTGCATATTCTACTGTTCAGGCTCAGGATAGTGCTGTGGACGATAGTGTTGCCGTGGAAAATTCTGCCGCGGTTTCGGATGAAGCAGCTGCAGACGGTGATAAATCTGCCGCGTTTCAGGAGCGTTTAACGCTGGCGAGACAGATTAATGAGGTGCGGCCGGCGGCCAATCAAATTGATACCGCCATTGATGCGATTGCAATGAACGTGCCTCTTGCCGGACGAGAAGGCTTTAAATCCAATATGCGCAATTTATTGAATTACCGCACCATTGAAAAAATTTCGATTAATGCCATGGCGGAAACTTATACGGCGGCGGAACTTAAAGCGATGGTTGATTATTACTCTATGCCCGAAGCCATTAGCGCGCAGAAAAAATTGGAGCAATATCAGAGAAAAGTGGAGCCGGAGATCATTCGTATGATTGACGCGGCAGTAATGCAAATGCGGACGGGTGCCGCGCAATAGTTTAGGAACGATCAAGAGTAGAAGTGTAAAGCATGAACGATATTATAGAGAATTCAGACCCAACAGGCCCAGAGGAGAATATCCCATCGATTGCGCTTGAAGAGGAGATGAAGCAATCCTATCTCGATTACGCCATGAGCGTGATCGTCAGTCGCGCTTTACCCGATGTTCGTGATGGGCTGAAGCCCGTTCACCGCCGTATTTTGTACGCGATGCGTGAAGGTGGTTACACCTCTGACAAGCCTTATAAAAAATCTGCCCGCGTGGTTGGTGATGTTATGGGTAAATATCACCCTCACGGGGATGCCGCGATTTATGATTCTATGGTTCGTATGGCCCAGCCATGGAGCTTACGATTGCCACTGATTGACGGACAGGGGAACTTTGGTTCCATGGACGGCGATAGCCCGGCCGCTATGCGTTACACCGAAGCGCGCATGGATAAAGCGGCAGAAACCATTCTGCAAGATATTGAGAAGGAAACGGTTGATTTTCGTGCGAATTATGATGAAAGCCTGACAGAACCGGTTGTGCTTCCATCGCGTATTCCGAATTTATTGGTTAATGGCGCGGGCGGTATTGCTGTCGGGATGGCAACCAATATTCCGCCGCATAATCTTGTAGAGGTCATTGATGCGTGTTTGGCCATGGTGGATAACCCGGACATAACCACAGAAGAAATCAATGAAATTATTCCGGGACCGGATTTTCCGACCGGTGCATCCATATTGGGTAAGCGCGGTATTCACAGTGCTTATCATACGGGTAATGGCTCAGTAGTGATGCGGGCGAAGACTTCTGTTGAAGAAATCGGTAAGCGCGAAGCCATTATTGTTCACGAAGTTCCGTATCAGGTGAATAAAGGTAAACTTTTGGAGCGTCTGGGTGAAATCGCCCGCGAAAAGATTGTTGAAGATATCGCTGAAATTCGTGATGAATCGGACCGTGATGGCGTGCGTGTTGTTATTGAGGTTAAGCAAAATGCGGTAACGGATGTGGTTTTGAACCAGCTGTACCGCCATACTGCTCTGCAAACGAATTTCCCTTGTAATATGGTCGCGCTGCATAACGGTAAGCCGCAAATCATGTTGATTCGCGATATGATTAAGGCCTTTATTAAATTCCGTGAAGAAGTGATCACACGCCGTACGATTTATGATTTGGGTAAGGCCCGCGAACGTGCGCATATCTTGGCCGGTTTGGCCGTCGCCGTGGCGAATATTGATGAGGTGATTGCCCTGATCCGTAACGCCGGAAGCCCCGGTGAGGCACGTGAAGGCCTGTTGTCAAAACGTTGGCCGGTGCATGATGTTGCGCCGTTAATCGAATTGATTGATGACCCTGATCACGCGGTTGAAAGTGACAACACGTATCAAATGAGTGAAGCGCAAGCCAAAGCAATTCTGGATCTGCGTTTGCACCGTCTGACTGGGCTGGAACGAGACAAAATCGTTGATGAACTTAAAGACATTACTGATCGGATCGCGGAGTATCTGGCTATTCTGGCTTCCCGCGAAAAGATGCTGGAAGTCCTCTGCGAAGAATTGATCGAGGTAAAAGAGAAATTCGGCACACCGCGCCGGACAGAATTGATTGACGCGGAATTTGAGGTCGATATGGAAGATTTAATTGCCCGCGAGGAAATGGTTGTTACCATTACCGGCGGCGGTTATATCAAACGTGTTCCTCTGGCCACATACCGCGCGCAACGCCGTGGAGGTAAAGGGCGTAGTGGCATGACCATGAAGGATGAGGATTTTATCTCTGATCTGTTTGTGGCGGACACGCATACGCCGATACTGTTTTTCACGAGCCGCGGTATTGTTCACCGTATGAAGGTTTATCAACTGCCGCTGGGAACACCGCAGGCGCGGGGCAAGGCTCTGGTTAACCTGCTTCCGTTAGAGCAGGACGAAAGTATTTCTGTTTATATGCGCCTGCCGGAAGATGAGGCAGAGTGGGATGGCTTGGATATAATGTTTGCGACCTCCCATGGTTCTGTTAGACGCAACAAATTATCTGACTTTAAAAATATTCGTTCTAACGGTTTGATCGCCATGAAACTTGGGGAAGGGGAGAGCCTTGTATCTGTCCGCTTATGCGAGGGCGAAGAGGATGATATCCTTCTGGCAACCAGATTGGGGAAAGCTATACGTTTCCGGGCTACGGATATTCGTGTATTTGCCGGACGCAACTCGACCGGAGTGCGCGGCGTGAAATTGGCGAAGGGGGATGAGGTTATCTCTATGTCTATATTAAAGCATGTTGACATAACCCCCGAGGAACGCGACGCTTATATGAAGGCTGCTAGCCAGATTGTCGGTAGTGATGATGAGGATTATGAATACCCTGAAACGGATATGGAGCTTTCCGAGGAGCGGTTCAGTGAATTGTTGGAAAAGGAACAATTGTTGCTGACCATTTCGGAAGGTGGTTTTGGGAAGCGTACATCATCATATGAATACCGCGTTACCGGGCGCGGCGGACAAGGCGTTGTGAATATGGCGTTAACAAAAAAGAATGGAAATGCCGTGGCTGGAACGTTCCCTGTAACCGATGATCATCAGATTATGCTGGTGACGGATAAGGGGAAATTGATCCGCACGCATGTTAATACAATCCGTATTACAGGACGAAGCGCTCAAGGTGTAACAATCTTTAAGGTGGGTACAGATGAACGCGTTGTTTCTGTTGCGTGGTTAATTGAAGATCAGGATGATGAAAACGATGCTGAGGGCCTGGATGGTGATGTGATTGATGCGGATGCAGCAATTGATGAGACTGCCGCCGCGCCGGATGCCGAGGCAACAACAAATGAACAGGATGAACAAGGCGATAAGGATGACGAATAATGGCTAAAAAACCAATGGGAGCAGATTGGAACTTTTATGACGGGGAATGGGTTTTTCCCTACGCTCTTCTGGCCTTAAGTACACTTTATTGGGATATAGGCTGGACTCGTCTGGTTTTAATCGTCATGTTTTTTGTCGCCTGTTTTCACATTATGTACGAACACCGCGTTGCATTTGGAAAAAAAGAGGTGAATACCCGTCGTCTGTATAATTTGATAGCCTTAGGCGGATCGTTTTTTATTGCTCTTATAATGCCTGTTTATATGGCCGTCTCTTATTCTATCTTTGCCAGCAAACTTAAAAAGGATGGAGAAGAGGCTATTCTTGCCATTAAAAAGAAAACCTATACCCGAATGTTTGCAATATTAGCATTCGCAGTGCTGGTGAATTTGTTTCAGGGCATGCTATACGCTAATGAAATTAGTGCGGCAATGAAAGCGGAGCAAGAACAAACCCAAGGCGTTCCGGGAACGATACAGTAATTGGTTATGGGCGCGCGATCTGGTAAATATTTAATAGGGGTCTATCCAGGCACGTTTGATCCCATCACAAAGGGGCATTTGCACCTTATTCGGCGCGCCTCTTTGATGGTCGATCATTTGATTATAGGCGTAGCAGATAGCCCCCGTAAGGGACCGTTATTTGGGCTGCAGGAGCGCTGCAATTTGGTGCAGAGTGATATTGAAAACCTAAAAGATACTGGATGCGAGATTGAGGTGCGGCCCTTTAGTAAATTGCTCATACAGTTTGCCAAAGACATGAATGCGTCATGTATATTTCGTGGGTTGCGGGCGGTTTCAGATTTTGAATATGAATTTCAAATGACAGGTATGAATGCGAAGCTGGATCCCGATATAGAAACTGTATTTTTGATGGCGTCCGATAAATGGCAATTCGTTTCTGCCAGCTTCGTGAAAGAAATCTGTAGCCTTGGCGGAGACATTGAACAGTTTGTTACACCTGGCGTGGCCGCCCGGCTAAAACAAAAATTTGAAAAATAATCATTTTTTGTGTCAAGAAAACTTGACGTACGCGCTGTAAAAACATATCTTGCCCTTCGTCGTGGAGAACCTATTCACGAAAAAACAATATGATCGCTTAGCTCAGCCGGTAGAGCAACTGACTTTTAATCAGTAGGTCCGGGGTTCGAATCCCCGAGCGATCACCACTTTTCTCCAAATTCAACATTGCAAAGTGACCAATAAGTGACCAAAAATTGTTTTGGTTCATAGAGTTGTGAATAAAAATAATTTTAGGCTTGATTAAAGACAAAAAATGTCTTTATATGTTTTGTATGAGTGAAGTGACTTATACAGTACGACAATTAGCAACCACAATAACCGGATCACAGGATGAAAAGGTCATTGAGAAGGCTGTGCGTCAAATTCGGTACTGGACTACAGAAAATATATTGAAGCCATTGGGTAAGAAGCATGGCGGTTCTGGGGTGCATCGTCTTTACAGTGAGAATGAAATGTATAAGGCGGTTCTAATTGCCGAGATGGTACGACACGGTATATCGGTTACTCAAATAGCGGAATTAGAAGATATTATTGAAGATTTTTATGATGATGAAATTTGGGAGTTGGCCATAAATGGGGAAAGAGTTGTTTATTTCGTGCAGGCTCAAGCCTTTGCCAATGATCAAGATTATATAAGCACACTAACATTGCGTAACCCGCTGTATATTTTTGAACATGAAGGTACTGAAATGAAATTTAAAACTTGTGGCACTTCGAGTATTAGCTATCAAAATTATACAACCTGTATTGTTATAAATGTAACGAGGTTATTTCAAAGAGTAAGGCCAAGAGTTTAAAAAATTTGAGATATAAAGACAAAAGATGTCTTTTATTATTTTAAGAAGGGAGAGGGAAAACCATCATGGAAAATAAAAATTTTGATTATTTAAACAGACTTTTAAATGAACGGCAGGCCGCTGAATTTCTAGGCTATACAGTCCGTGCACTACAAAACTGGCGTATACGAGGGCAGGGGCCGGATTTTGTGCGCGTATCACAGCGTTCTATCAGATATCGCCGTAAAGACCTGTTGGAATGGGTGGAGAATAATCTTGTTTCAAGCACAGCAGAATATTCATGACTTTTGCCTCTAAAGGCCTGACCGCACTTTAGGGGATTTTGGGAGCAATCCTGCAAAGGTGGCCAGCTTAACCGCTGGCCGCCAACAGGATCACTTTGTCTTTTTGCTACCAAAACAAAAGCGGTTTCTGCGCGAAGCGCGCTATCCAATTCTAACCTCAAACTCATAAGGAGACAAAACTATGACGACCATTGGATACTTAATACCAGCAGATACAGGACAAGGCGAAGAGCTCCATGGCGAAGTTCGCACGCTCCAACTGCAACAAAAAATCAAACTTTTGCCCAACCCAAATAAAACCAATAAGGATGCACCGGACTTTATTATCAGCGCTCTATGCTTTAACGGGGGTGATATTCAAATCGGCGCAGCATGGCGCAAAACCAAAGACAAAATAGGAGCGCCGCCTGTTCATTTCATCAGCTTGAGCATGGATGACCCTAGCTTCCCTAATCCATTAAATGTTGCCGCATTTAAGGCAGATGATGGTCGCTATGAAATTACATGGCGCCGCCGCCAAGCGCAGCAAAATCAAAATGATGCAGCCTAATCAATCTGGGGGGCATCCTTGTACCACGCCCCCCTACAAATACAAGTTGATTACAATAAAGGTAATAACATGAAACTTATTTATAACAATTTCGATGGCTTAGACATTAGCTTCCAAGGCGCTTTTCCTATGCCTTTGCTAAACCAGTTGGCAGAAGCAAAAGACCAAGCCTTACTCGAAAATAATAGCGTTTACCGCGAAATAGGCGCTAATAAAACGCCTATCATGGTGGCAGAGACAGGATCAAAGGGCGGGTATCGTTACCGCTTCGATACCGGCAAAGAAGGGGAAACGTGGTTTGTAAAGCATTCTAATTATCTTGATAAATGGAATATTCGCGTTTCTGTTTCAAGCCTTTCTTTGGCGCTATATGGCTACGAAGGCGTTAAAGAGCGGCTTAAAAGCCGTTTAAAAGAATGGGGCGCAAAAGGTGAGCCGCGAATTGATCAGGCGACGAATAAGCGCCTAAATGCCCCCTTGGAGCGCATTAGCCGCCTTGATTACTGCTTCGATTTCATTACAGATAGCGCCTTCGAGCCGATACCGAGCCGTTTTGTGGCGCATAAGAATGTCAAGAAGCATGTTTACGGTAATGGGGGCTCTATAGAAAAATATCATTCTTTAAATGGTGAGAAAGTAAATACAGTGCGCCTCGGTGAAATGCCAGGGCGGCAAGTGGTTCTCTATAACAAAACCAAAGAGATCATAGCCAGCGGTAAAAAATACTGGTGGGATTTATGGGGGGTAGACCCTAAGCCCTTTAAAGGCGGCTTTAAAGCAATTTGGCGGGTAGAGGTGCGGGCCGGAAAGGATGAACTTAACAAATGGGATTTACGGCGCTTTAAAGACTTTGAAGAAAAAGCAGGCGATATTATAGCGGCTCTTTTAAAGGCCATGCGCTATACTAATCCTTTAAAGGATGATTTAAACAGATCGCGCTGGCCGGATCATCCTATATGGCAGATTTCTTTAAAGACCGCCTTTAAAGCGTTGGAGCCTTATAGCTCAAATGCTATAAGGGAAGATGTGCTACGTGGTTTAAAAGCAGACGCTATAGAAGGATATAAGGAACGCACTATAGGAAACCTTATAGGTTTAAACACCTTAAAAGGGCATGATATCAGCGAAATTGCCGATACGCTTTTTTCTATAGAAAACTCTATAAGGGAATTATCTATAAGTGAGCCAGATCAACTCTATAGAAAAGTCCAAAAATTGGAAGAGCGGGCGCGGTTTTTGGAATAGGAGGGCTTTGACGCCAATTTCTAATCTGCTATAACAGTCCATTCAAATCGTCAACCAACTCACGGTTGCGGTTTGACGCCAATTTCTAATCTGCTATAACTAAGACAGACATAGATGTTTGATCTTGTGAGTTGCGGTTTGACGCCAATTTCTAATCTGCTATAACCACCCCCCCAGTGTCATACAGTCACCCCCCGTTGCGGTTTGACGCCAATTTCTAATCTGCTATAACTACACAAAAACAATACATTCAACAAATCACGTTGCGGTTTGACGCCAATTTCTAATCTGCTATAACTTCAAAACGAACGACCGTACGGCGTTCATAGTTGCGGTTTGACGCCAATTTCTAATCTGCTATAACAGATGCAATTACTGATACAGAGCCTTTTCCGTTGCGGTTTGACGCCAATTTCTAATCTGCTATAACCTTGAAGCGGCGCAACTGTTTCTGGATTTGGTTGCGGTTTGACGCCAATTTCTAATCTGCTATAACCCCGTACTTGTTCAGGTGTCATGTCATTAGGTTGCGGTTTGACGCCAATTTCTAATCTGCTATAACTGATCTTTTCATCTATGGTGATCAATTTGTGTTGCGGTTTGACGCCAATTTCTAATCTGCTATAACGTGCCTGTAATTCACATGATGAAATGCTCCGTTGCGGTTTGACGCCAATTTCTAATCTGCTATAACAACAAGTTCATCGCTTGTAAACGTCAACAGTTGCGGTTTGACGCCAATTTCTAATCTGCTATAACGCTTGGTATGTCTGGTATCAAGGTCATAAGTTGCGGTTTGACGCCAATTTCTAATCTGCTATAACCAACAACACTTGATTGAGCTTGTGGATTCTGTTGCGGTTTGACGCCAATTTCTAATCTGCTATAACAGCCCTTATACGGGCGCGTGTATCCTTTGCGTTGCGGTTTGACGCCAATTTCTAATCTGCTATAACCTGCTTACGTTAAACAGCGCGCAGTTATTTGTTGCGGTTTGACGCCAATTTCTAATCTGCTATAACATCGGACGCACCATGACAATAACCGTGAGAGTTGCGGTTTGACGCCAATTTCTAATCTGCTATAACTGTGTTGGTATTCAATTGATAGCCCTTTGTGTTGCGGTTTGACGCCAATTTCTAATCTGCTATAACTCTTTCCTTACCATTTCAATATTAGCAAGTGTTGCGGTTTGACGCCAATTTCTAATCTGCTATAACTTCCAATTCTTGGTCATACGAATAAGTTCAGTTGCGGTTTGACGCCAATTTCTAATCTGCTATAACTCCAGAATTGGCAAGTTATCGGCAGCCCTAGTTGCGGTTTGACGCCAATTTCTAATCTGCTATAACTACAAATCACGCTGTATCAAGAGGAATCGGTTGCGGTTTGACGCCAATTTCTAATCTGCTATAACTTGATGTTCGCAAACACGCCGTACCCTTGCTGTTGCGGTTTGACGCCAATTTCTAATCTGCTATAACAAGACGGTACGTGGAAAGCACGTCGCGGTGGTTGCGGTTTGACGCCAATTTCTAATCTGCTATAACGCGGGACTTTGCCGATATGATCGGCGTGCCGTTGCGGTTTGACGCCAATTTCTAATCTGCTATAACGTCATTTTTCGCTTTCCTGTCATTAGCGTTGTTGCGGTTTGACGCCAATTTCTAATCTGCTATAACCGAATGGGTCTTTTCCCGCGTCCCTGACAGTTGCGGTTTGACGCCAATTTCTAATCTGCTATAACGGATTACGAATTAAGCCCCTGAAATAGGGGCTTTTTTTATTGGGGAGGGCTGTCAAAAAATGAAGTTTCATGCTTTAAAATAATGCAAATTGCTCGGGTTTTTCAGGCATGCGCCCTACATTTCTGTTTTGTATGGTAATAATATCGGAAAATTGTTTGTCTGTAAAAAGAAGAATACTTATTTTGCCGCCGGGCGGGGCGGCCATTTTGATTTTTTTCGCGTATGGGTCTGTTCGGCTTCTATCGCCACAAAAACGAAAATATACAGAAAATTGTGACATCTCAAAACCTTCATCCAGAAGAAATTTTCGAAATTTCGTTGCTTTCCGTCTTTCCGGCTTCGTGCCGACGGGAAGATCAAACATAACCATCATCCACATCAATCTGTGTCCGCTCAAATGTGCCATAGCCTTCCTCCTGTGCCTGCCATAAGGGCGGGCTGGTCGTTGGCAAGTCCAGTTTTGTTGTTTTTCCTTCATACACGCTGGCCAGAGACTGCATGGTTTTCTGAATGGCACGGCGCATGGGGTAAATTCCATCATTCATCGGTACGGCCATTTCTGCCATGCTAGCCAATAATCTTTTTGCATCAGAGGTTACATCCTCACAGCCTTCATTCAGTAGATGCCAGACCACAAAATCAGTATACGGGCGATAAGGTTCCATCATATCATCGACAAGCCGCATGGGATTATAGGCGTTGCGGTGATGAATGCCGATGCCCGGATGCAGACCGCAAGCCAGAATTGCACGTGCTACGCCGGAGCGTATAATTGTATAGCCGTAATTAAGCAAGCCGTTTTTGCCGGGCAAAGTTCTATTCCTACGGAAATCTGATCCGAATAATATCGGCCAGTATCGCCGCGCGGCCTGAGCTTCTATATTCTCAGGATCACCGGATTTGACTTTATTTAAAAGTGCCTCAACCGGAGCTTTCGGCTTTTGCAGCGATTCAAGTACGCTGGCCTGGCCTTTAATCTTTGATTGTATAATCTGTTTCCAAAGCTGCTTGGCTTGTGGCGCCGTTGCCCTAAGTTGGGCGTCTATGCGTGCCGATTGCATGTGGTGGCCATCCACAGCCCATAAAAAGGCAGCAGGGGCATGATTTGCCCCGCATATTACAAATGGTGCGCCGCGCTGTGCCAAAGACGTAAGAAGGTTATTCGAATAAGTCAGGCCATGGGCATTGGCAATCACTGCGCTAATATCATCCAGCGGTATCCGTCCCAATTCTTCTTTGCCTTCCGATACCGTCATAAAGCCGCGTAAGGCGGCCAAATGGCGATTATCGGATGCTATCTCAACTATGCGTTCAACACTCATAGTTGAAGTTTAGGCAGCAATATCTTGATTTTCCGTTAATTTTTTCGGGTCTTTAACGCGGCCTGTGATATCAACCGATATTTTGCGAGCGTTTTTCTTTTGTAGGCTGCCAATATAAGCTGTCCAACTTAATTTATCGCCATCTTCTTTAGCAACACGATGATCTCTTAGGCAGACTCGTCCAGTATTATCCATCTTTTTAACACGGCTAATTTTTGTTTCTCCTTCGTCTTCATAAGCCACCATATCGTTGATTTGCAGGCGCATGACCAATTTCGCCGTTGGGTTATCTTTTTGCCATTGCGGTATAAAGTCTTTCTGGTGAGCATGGTAATTGGAAATAATCTCGATGCCCCATTTCCCAGCGTTCTTACCCTTATTAGGGCAATAAATCTCCGCGCAGTAATTCCCACCCAGTGAATAATATTTATAAGCCTTCGCCCCGTCTTTTCCTTTTTCATCAGGATGATAAACTGGGATCATTGTGTTTAAGGAGCTCTCATCATACACACGCATACGGCGCACATTGTTTGATTCAGAAAACACATCAAGAGCGGCTTTAAATTCGGTGGAGCCGTCTTTGCTTTCTTCTACAGCGTTCAAAAGTTTTTGTTTCCAGACGGGATCAATCACGTTTTCAATGTCTGTGCGTTTTTTAAAGCCGTTAATGGGTTTGCGCGTTACGAAGAGCGCTTTGCCCTTCTTTGCATCGGTATCTTTGACAAAGCCATAGGCAGTGGCTTTATGCAGTCCCGAAACTGTTTTTCCATGTTTAATCGCATTGCGGGCGTTGCCGTGATCCGGCTTGTAGGAAATAACCATATTTTCGGCCTTTTCCTTCACGATCTCGCGGTAATTTGGAAACGGCTCGGGAATTTCAATTTTTTCACGTTCGTTTTCATTGGTGCGGGATATGGCCTGCAACATACTGCGTGTTGTGCAGCCAACGACAAATGCATCAATGGCATGGTGGCGGTGATTGCTGCGGTCTTTTTTATCCAGTGAGTCATCAAACACGTTGTTCAATCCCCATTTGCGGCGAAGCAGGGCGGTAAGTTGCCCCGGAATACCGTAAACACGGCTCTGCCCCTTTTGTTCTTCCACTACGAACGATAAATATTTTTTGGCAATACGGGTCATGTATTGGGTGTCTGTTAATTGACGGGCAATCATATCTTCATTATTACCCTTTGCGATATCCCACGCTTCTTCTTTAAAACGCCAGCGTTTATTAAACGGAAGGTTTTCGGCGCGCGCAAGAATTTCACTCCATTGCGCTGTATGGCCAAAGGCTTCATACGGGCTTTTATTGCCTTTTATCCTGTTTGCGCTGCGGTGTGATAAAACCTTGTTTGCAGGACTGTCATTAAATGTCCGTGAGAAGGGCAAAAGGTGTTCAATTTCAAATTCGCCGGAAAAAATATCATTTGCGCCAATTTGCTTTCCAGTAAAAGGACAGCAGCGTTTTGTCGGGTCAGTGGCCAGTTCTTCCCACGTCTTATATTGTAGGCGGTTTTTGTAGTTCGGTGTTTTACCGAGCTTTTCAAGCTCTGCATTAATTTTTTCATTGCGAGCGCGGTTTTCATTTTGGTTTTTATTATGCTCTTGCAGTCGTTTCTGGCCGTATTTAAGTTCCCGCGCCAATTCAATCGCGACTTCCTGTGGCTTTCCGTAAATTTCTATCAGCGCATTGACCAGTTTTCTAAGCTGATTTAATGCAATATGAACGGTCGGGTTGTTAATTTTGCCGTAGAATTTTTCGGGGTTGTTTTTATCTTCCTCCGCGTAACTTCCTCCAATAACGGCGGTTTGCAGGGCTTCGCCATAATATGGAAGTTGGTCGAATATTTCCCCTGTTCGGAAATCGGAATGATGATATCCGGCCAATTTACAGGCATCGTGATAACGGTATCCTTGTTCCAGATGTGGCATGATATTATGAATGGCTTTCATGGAAAGGCGTCCATGACCTTCTTTTAACGGATTATTCGAGATTTTTTGTGCTTGCTCTACAGAAACATCATAATCGCGGATTAATGATTCAATCACTTTTTCCGGATCGGGTTCGGTCATCAATAACTCTATAATAGATTCCTGTTGTTCGGACGCAAATTCGCCCCAGCGATCGCCAAAGCATTCAGGCTTGCTTAATATGAAGTTTGTCGTATTGCCATCAAGTCCGGCTCTGCTTTCCAATGCTTCAAGATTAAATGTGATATCATCACCAAGCCCAAGCATTTTGCGTATGCGATTAAATTTTACTTCTTTTTTATTTTGTAATTCTGCAATGATTTTTTGTCTGTCTTCTGGTTTTAGCTTGGGGTCTGTTTCTGTGAGGCCATCAATTTCAAGATTATTCACCTCTTGTAATATGCGAAACTTTTGCACGATCGGGCTTGCAAGACGAGCCCTGTTTTCTTCGCTCTCAAACGTACACCATCCCACAGGTTGGGGTTTTAAAGGACGCTGATAAAAAATAATTTCTTTAAGTTTTTCGCAAATGTCCTCTGTCAATTCTGGATGAAATTCTTTTTGCTTGTTCAGGATAAAATCAACTTCTTGCTCATACATGTCACGGGCAGGGTAGTAATCATATTCGTTTTTACTTCCCTTTGTTTCTGGTCGTGCAAGCACGCTTTCCTTGTTTTTGTGCTTTTCATAGAGGAATTGCCCTAGTGTTTTGCTGTCGCTGGCCAGCATAGCGTGTTCCAGTTCGGCAATACCCGTTTTTATAGCGCCGCTTTCATTGCTTTTACTGTCTGCTTTACGGTTGCTTTTAAATCCGCGTCTTTGGTTGATATGAAACAAGGCGCGTCCTAGTTCGTGAAGAGAAATTTTTTCAGCGGCGGCGCGGGATCGCAATTCATAAGGGTTTTCTAATTCTAACGCTTTGCGTTCGGCTTCATCACGAGGCATAAGCCCGTTTTCGATCATGAAAGCCATTAAACGTTTGCGCCGATTTTTATAGCGGTCATGACGGCGGCTGCTGCCTCTTGTTCCTCTGCGTGATACGGCCAATGGTTCTCTGCTTTTGGCATTGCGCCCATCAGGAAAAATACGCACGCCCATATCCAGAACATCGCAAACTTGCCCTTTGTCATTTAAATCTAGAATGCACCATCCCAAAGACGTTGCGCCCATATCAATCGCTAAACGGTAAGTCATTAAAAATCCTTGTTCGTATGTTTTTAATAAATCTATATGTTGACTTAGCGCAATCTATGGTATAAATGCAAGTCTATAGCAGATTGGTAATTGGCGTCTTTCCGTTAACAAGACGTAGAATTATCACAAAATGAAACGGTGGGCTCCGGCCTACCGTTTTTTATTTGACTAGCGTTTCTATTGATTGCGCCCATATATCCAGGGCTTTTCTTGTTTCTTTGAAATAATCATATCTGTTGTAGACGGCGGCAACGCCACTAATTGTGCCAGTGGAATGATTTAGAATTTTTTCAATCACATGAGGCGGCGTTTCTAGTGCGGCCAAGTGGCTGGCGACACTTCGGCGCAAATCATGTAAGCGCCATTCATTTTCTATGCCTTCAATCTCTTTTAAAGCATTATCAAGACGCTTTTTACATTTAGAAAAGCCTGAAAATGGTGTTTTTCCGTTGGTGGAAAATACAAAGTCGCAATTTTCTGGGGCGTGTTGTTTTGCTTGTTTAAGTAGAATAATAGCTTGCGCGGAAAGTGGTATGGTATGTGATCGGTTTGATTTTGTTTTTTCTTTGGGCAATAACCATTCGGCATTATTCCAGTCAATCTCATGCCATTGCATGTTGGTGACCTCCATTTTACGCTGTCCTGTTAGAATGAGTAATTGCACCAATCGTCCATAAGGATAGCTTTTGTTCTCACAAACTTGCCAAATGCTTTTGATTTCATCGAGCGATAATACGCGATCTCTTGATTTTTCGCGTGTAGGCTTTTTCAATTTATCAGCGGGTGATAATTCAATGTAGCCACGTTCAATGCACCAGTTGAAAAAACGTTTTAAATTGGCCAATACGCGGTTGGCCATTGTATGTGATCCACGGTCTGTAATTGCATCTATTAATTTTACAATGTCCTTTTTCTCAACCTCATGAATGAGACTAGAGCCTATAACAGGCAATATCTCTTTATTAAATATCCGTTCGGTTTCGCGCCATGTTTTATTATGGGTTTTGGCATAGCGTTCCAGATAGTCTTTGAAAATATTAGTCACGTTGCGTCCGGCAGACGTTAGTTTTCTATTTTCAGCAGGGTCTATATTATTTGTGATGCTGGAAAGATGTTGTATGGCTTTGTTTCTGGCTATATCTAATGGAATTTTGTTGGTTTGCCCAATGGTTAAAAGGCGCTTTTGTTTCTTATCATTACGGTATGATAAGACATAGGATTTTTTGCCGGATGGATAAACGCGAACACCAAAGCCGGATATGGCACTGTCCCACCTTACATCCCAGCCACCGGAGTAAGAAAAGCTATCAATATCGCGTTTTGTTAGTTTTTTATTCATTTAAAAAGTGACCAATAAGTGACCAAATTGCAGAGAAAAATGGAGTAATTTGTGTAACTCTTTTCACATTCAACTTATTGAAAGTCAAGTATAGTGTTAGCTTGTAGGGTTTTGTGATATTTGTGAGTAATTGTAAGATTTAACTTTTAATCAGTAGGTCCGGGGTTCGAATCCCCGAGCGATCACCACTTTTCTTTTCCCATACAATCCGATACAATCCAAAAACACTAGCAAATCATGTTTCTATGGTATTTGGGAAGAGAAGGCTCTATTGCGTGCCTGCGTATTCTGACTACCGTATCGCTCTATTCTCATGTTATATTTATTGCCGTTGCCGTTGTTTTTATAAAGCGGCCGGGTTTTTATTTATGTTGCACTGCAAATTGACTTTAATGCAGTGCGGTAAAATTTTACTTTAAGCGACAGTGGTCATTAGTGGGAGATTATTACGCATGTCAGAACAAAGTTCAGTTTCAGAAGAAGAACGCACCGCCCTTGAGGTCGGTACAGTTGGTTGGGAAGCCTCTTTTATTAACGGCAGGCCTGATCATAAGGATTTGCGCCGCATTGCCGGAATCCAAGGCTTGTCAGAGGAGGAGCGGGTATATCTGGACCAAGACATAGAAAACCTTTGCGCCATGATTGATGATTGGGCCATTTGGGAAAGTGATGAAAAAATGGCACCACCGAAGGTTATTGATCACATGAAATCAATTGGTTTGTTTGGTCTTGGTGTGCCGAAAGAGTATGGTGGCAAAGGGTTTTCCGAACAAGCGCATGCCGCAATTATTAAAAAAATCGCGAGCCGGAGTTTTGCAGCCGGGATTATTCCAATGGTTATCAATTCGCTGGGCCCTGGAAAACTGGTTTATGAATATGGGACGCAAAAGCAAAAAGATGATATTTTGCCAAAAATTGCGAGCGGTGAGTATTTGACCTGTTTCGGCGCAACAGAGCCAAATGCCGGATCGGATTTGTTTGGCGGAATGGCATCGACGGGAACGCTAAAAAAAGACAATGATGGTGCTTTATATATTCACATTGATAATCTGGATAAGCGTTATATTACTTTGGCGCCAATTGCTAACTTGCTGGGCGTTGCGTATATGCTGAAGGATCCGGATAATTATCTTGGCCGTAATCAGGTGGATGTTGGTATGACTTTCTCACTCGTGCCACGCGATACTAAAGGTTTGATCGTAAATAAACGTTTGCGTCCAAACGGCGTACCATTCCCCAACGGTGTTATTCAGGGGGATGTTAAGTTGTCGCCGGATGGTGTTATCGGTGGTCTCGAAACAGCTGGGCAACACCAAAGATATTTACAGGAATGTCTGGCTGTAGGCCGGGGCATTTCCTTGCCAAGCTCCGCGACTGCGGCGTTAGAGGTTTCCTCACTTGCTGCTGGTGCTTTTGTCGGGGCCCGTACGCAATTTAATCGCACTTTGAAGGATATGGAAGGCTTGGAGGAGCCGCTGGCAAAGCTGGCTGGTTTTACCTACATGGCGCAGGCCGTCAGTTCCATTGCTGCAAAAACAGTGGATGATGGTGGTATGCCAACAGTGTCTTCGGCGATTGCCAAAAATCATCTGGTTGCGATGATGGAAGAAGGTGTGAATGATGCGGAGCGCGTTTTATGTGGTAAGGGGGTTATGGATGGGCCTTCAAATCCAATAAACCGTTCCATACGTGCCATACCTGTCGCCCATGCCGTTGAGGGCGCTTATTACCTAACCAAGCATTTGATTATTGGTGTACAAGGTTTGATGCGGTCTCATAAGCATGCGCGGCACATTTTTACGGCGCTGGAAGAAAAAAATATGGCCGCCATGGCGGGGCATGCTGTTCCGATGGTGGCTGAAACGGGGTATAGCTGGCTTAAAGCTATGCTACCAAGCTGGTTTCATTGTGGCGGTTTTTCGGATGTTGACCCGCAAACCAGACATTTTTATCGTCACATTAACCGCATGAGTAAATCCATGCAGATGGCGACCAATATGTCGATTATGCATTTACAGAAAGGCCTGATGGCAAGGGGGCGTACAGCCGGGCGCTTGGGAGATGTCATGAGCTATATGTATATTGCTGCCTGCACTTTAAGTGAATATGAAGCCAATGGACGCCAGAAGGATGAACATGATTTACTGCAATGGTCTGTGCGGTTTTGTCTTTATAAGGCTGAGGAGGCCTTTGATGACTTTCTCAGAAATTATCCTAACCGTAAAACGAAAAAGTTCAAACTAGCGGATGGGGCAGAAGACAAGGTGACCACTCCAAATAGAATATTGGGCGAAATTATGCGCGCTTCTATCTTTCCGTTTTATCAATTCCGTTCACGACGCTGGAAACCAAATGACTATCTGGAGCATCGCGTAGCCAATACAATAACGCGTCCATGTGATATAAGGGCAACCCTGACAAAAGATGTGTATCGTCCGACAGACCCGGCTGCGGAGACCTTGGCGGCGTTCGATGACGCATTGGAAAAATGGACAAAGGCGGCCGTTATTATTCGAGATGTTACACAGCAAAAGCGCGATTATACGGCCGAAGAGCAAGAGATTGTGACGCAAGCCCGTAAAGCGCAGGCTCGCATAGTTGCCGTTGATGAATTTGAAATGGATGTGAAAACACTAGCCCGTCCGGCATTGCAGCGTTAGTAACCGGTGCTAAAAGCCATAATATTGGGCAAGTGCCTTTGATACGCTCTTGCTTTTTTTTGCTATGCGTCACATGATGCGGATATGGATAAACAGGATATTAAAGCTGCGGAAAACAGAACAACCACTGAAAGCGTGGTTGAAGATCATGTGAATGGTGGACGCACATTTGGCCAGCGTTTGCGCGGATATTTCCTGGCAGGTATTTTGGTGGCTGCGCCCATCAGTATAACAATCTACCTGACTTACATTTTTCTGAATTTTATCGATAGCACGGTTGCAAGGGTTCTGCCGAAGGAATCATATGAAGGGGTCTATGGCGGGACGACCATGCCGGGGCTGGGTCTTCTTATCGCCATATTGTTTTTTATTTTTGTGGGCTGGTTTGCCACAAATTTCTTTGGGCGCCTGTTTATTCGGGCCTCTGAATTTATCGTTAATCGTATGCCGATTATTCGAACGCTATATAATGCGACCAAACAAATATTTGAAACCGTTATGGCCAGTAAATCGCAGGCCTTTCGGGAGCCGGTTATGCTGGAATATCCACGAAAGGGCGTCTGGTCCATCGGGTTTGTAACTGGCCGCACAGAAGGGGAGGTCCAGCGCATAACGGAAAATGAAACCATCAATGTTTTTGTGCCAACGACGCCAAATCCCACCTCTGGTTATTTATTGTTTGTTCCGAGGAGTGAACTAAAATACCTGGAAATGAGCGTCGAAGAAGCCATTAAGCTGGTTGTGTCTGCCGGTATTATTACGCCGCCTGACCCTGTGGAGGTGGCGGCAAAACGCAAGGCTGTTGAGGCTGCGAAAACGGCCAAGGCTGCTAAAGTTGCCAAACCTTCCAAAAAGGAAAAGCCAGAAAAGGCAGCGCGCGTCAAACAAGATAAGAAATAAGACGATAAGTATGTTTGACCATATCCGTTCCATACAATCGCGAGACCCGATAGAGCCGGGCTTTATGGAAGTGTTTCTGGGGTATAATGGTTTTCACGCCGTATGCTGGCATCGCCTGAGCCATATTTTATGGCGGCTCGGTTTACGTGCGTTGGCGCGGTTTAGTTCAAATCTGGCCCGCATCTTCACAGGCGTTGAAATTCATCCGCAAGCACAGATCGGAAAACGTCTTTTCATTGATCATGGCACTGGTTGTGTAATTGGGCAAACGGCTATTATTGGCGATGATGTTACGCTATATCACGGTGTTACACTTGGCGGTGTGGGGAAAAACGGTCATAAAATTAAACGCCATCCCACTTTGGAAGATGGGGTTATGGTTGGCTCCGGCGCACAAATACTTGGTGATATTACGATTGGGGCCAATGCTAAAGTGGGGTCAAATTCTGTGGTGGTGCAGGATATACCCAACGGTTGTACGGCCATTGGTATTCCGGCCAAGGTGATTTGCAAGGATGGCCGGGGTGCTGGAGCTTATGGTATGCCATCGGTTGAAGATTGGGTGATTTAATTCACGCCCCATTAACTATCGCTATGCTAGAATATAATCATGGCAACCGGTTGGAATTTGGAAAAAGTCTTATGTGGAGGCACGGCAGAGGCCTTTGTAAGAAAAAACTTTCCTGACGTAGATTTTCAGAGCGTTTATGGTCGCAGCGTATGTTTGATTGCGGATCATTATGTGACGTATGAATGCATGCCATTCTTTAAAATATTTAAAGATTTATTTCAGGTGAGCCTGAATCAAACGGTCGTTGAGTTACGGCCAGTGCGCGGCGTCGGTGATACACCAGAGCAAAGCGCACGTGATGCGTTGATGCAGATTTTTGAATATGATTTTGAAGAGGGCAATATTGGCCGGGGGCGTTTGGTTCGTTTTAGGCCAGAAGGGCACTCGGCGCGCCCAGTTGCTGGAAAAAAATATTGTATATTTAAGGATACTGACGGTGGCAGCGTGAAATCCTCCGCCCAGTCTTGCGCATTAGTGGCGCCAACCAACAATAGTGTTCATGCGATAATTGGACTGCAAAGCTATATCTGCCATATATCCGATGATCATCAAAACTACGATTCCGGTTATATGATGTGTGAGGCCGAAGCCTTATTTTTAGTCCCTTACGAGGGCTGATATTCATTTGCAGTGTTAGTCATCCGCTGCCTAAATATTTAATGGCTTGATCGCGTTCGAATAAATAAAGTAGCGTCTTTAAGGCTTGCCCCCGCTTACTTTCCAGCTTGGGGTCTTTATCAATAATCAGACGTGCATCATCACGGGCGGCCGCAATTAATTCTGCATGTTCGGAAGGGATGGCTAATTTGAATTCAATAATACCGCTTTGTCGCGTTCCAAGAATATCGCCGGCGCCGCGCAGTTGTAGGTCTTTTTCCGCAATGACGAAGCCGTCTTCTGTTTCTCGCATAGTGGCAAGGCGTTCTTTTGCTGTCTCGCCTAGCGGGCCGTGATATAGTAAAAAACAGTAGGATTTGTCGGCGCCGCGACCAACACGCCCTCTAAGCTGATGCAATTGGGATAGGCCAAAACGTTCCGCATGCTCGATCACCATGATGGTAGCCTCGGGAACATTTACACCAACCTCAATCACGGTTGTTGCCACAAGGATAGATGTCTCCCCTGTTATAAATTTTGCCATGGCAGCATCTTTTTCTTCGCCTTTCATGCGGCCGTGTATAAGACCGATGTTATCGGCGCCAAAGAAATGTTTTAAAATGTCATAGCGCTCTTCCGCCGCGGCAAGGTCAATTTTTTCCGATTCCTCCACCAGGGGGCAAACCCAGTATACGCGGGCTCCATTATTAATTTGCCGCTTTAAACCGGCAATCATGTTTTCGATTTTTTCCGAAGGAATTAGCCGTGTATCTACAGGCTTGCGTCCGGGCGGTTTTTCGTCCAAACGGCTGACATCCATATCGCCATAAGCTGTCAGGGTAAGCGTACGCGGGATGGGGGTCGCTGTCATGACCAGTACGTCTGTTCCTTTTCCCTTTTCCGACAGGGCAAGGCGTTGGTGAACGCCAAACCGGTGCTGTTCATCAATGACGGCCAGACCTAAATCCTTGAACGTGACGGCGTCCTGGAATATGGCATGGGTGCCAATTATAACTTGCGCTGCGCCGTTACGGATTTGTGCCAGCATGGTATCGCGGGCTTTGCCTTTGTCGCGGCCCGTAAGAATAATGGCCCGCACGCCTGCTGTCTCCAGATAGGGCTTTAGCCCCTCGTAATGTTGCCGCGCTAGAATTTCGGTTGGCGCCATTAATGCGGCTTGCGCCCCGCTTTCGATGGCACGCAGCATGGCAAAAGCCGCAACGATGGTCTTTCCGCTACCGACATCACCTTGCAACAGCCTTAACATTTTATATGGTGCGGACATATCGCTATCGATTTCATCTAGGCTGCGTTTTTGCGCGCCAGTAAGTTCAAAGGGCAGGGCGGCTGTAACTTTTGAGCGGAGCTCCCCTGTCCCGTTAAAGGTGCGGCCTGCCTTCTTGCGCTGGCGGTCTCGTACAAGCGCCAGCGTCAGCTGGTTTGACAACAATTCATCATAGGCTAGCCGGGCGCGTGCCGGGTGGTTGGGGTCCATGCCGTTTGCGCCCGGCGGGTGGTGGACATCATGAACGGCGCTGTGCCAGTCCGGCCAGTTGTTGCGCTTTTTGTATTCGTTGTCGCACCATTCTGGCAGGGGCTGCACAAAGCCTATGGCGCCGTCCATGGCTTTACGTAAGGTCTTATTGGTTACGCCTTGTGTGAGCGGATAAACGGGCTCCACGGCTTCAAGGGAGGCTCTTTCTTCTGGTGGCGCTATATCAGGGTGAACCATTTGTGCTTGCCCCTGATAATATTCAACTTTCCCGCTGATGATGCGTTGCGCGCCCTCGGGCAGTTGTTTTTTGATCCAGTCTTTATTGGCATGGAAAAAGGTGACGTTGAGTGTTCCGGTTTCATCGCTGCATTGTACGCGGTATGGCGCCGAACGGCGTGCATTGGGGAAGTGTTTGCCGACTGTTATTTCCATTGTCGCGATACGGCCATTGGGCGCATCTTTGATTTTTGGCGAAAACCGGCGGTCAATAAAGTCAATCGGAAGGTGAAATAGTAGGTCCAGAACCTTGGGGCCGCCGAGTAATTTTTCAAATAACTTGGCATTTTTTGGGCCAACACCGGGCAGGGCGGTCAGTGAACGAAAAAGCGGATCCAATATAAAAGGGCGTTGTGACATGCACAAAATATAAACGTTGCATGCTGGCAGGAACAGAGTTTTTTCAAATATAGCAATTACTCATTGTGCTACGTTGTTTTGTGATTAAAATGACGTCTATGAATGATACCATTGATAATATGCGCAAACGTTTGATTTTCCGTTCTGAACACCGCGGAACCAAAGAGATGGATTTGCTGCTTGGAAGTTTTGCCAAAAAACATGTGCCGGAATTCAATGAACAGGAATTGCGGGAATATGAGGCGCTGCTGGAAGAAAATGATCCGGATCTCTATAACTGGATCACGGAACAGGAAACCCCGCCTGAGGCTGTGGCTGGATATTCTATGTTTCCAAAAATAGTTGGGCATAAATATAAATACCAGAGTCTATAGAATATGGCAGGTTTCGTGCTTTATAAAGTATAGATTTGTGCTCGTGAATCTATAACCAGGCCGTATTAAAAGTTTCGATCCCATTGCGGGCCTGCATCAAGCATAAGCTGGTGCCTGCAGTATCTGCGTAACGGTTCGGTTTTGTTCATGACCCAGCTATTGTCTCGTGCATTCAGTGATATATCGTTATCGCTGTATCCAGGCAAGCGCCCTTCTAATTCTCTATCTTGCGGGGCATCCGGGGCCTTGTCATATTTTCTAATTTCTTCTACGAGACGTTTTATATTCTCAAGCTGGTCAAGTTGGCCGTATATTGTTAATGAAGGCCACGTTTGCATAAATTCGTGCTGAAATTTTATGAGGGCGCCTTCCATTGCCTTTTGTTTGATTGCTTGAATGAAATCAGCAGACCAACCGTGTTCGATCCATTTTTGATTGATGGCAACGCTGTCAATCTCGTTTCTTGCTAAACGGGCGAGAATGGATGAGTAGTCGATGTAGGAATTTTGCATATCCTCTTTGGCTTTATCGGTTAAGGGGAGGGCAAATATGGGAGCGTCTGTTTGTAAGTTTTCAATAGTTGGGAGCTCAGGGCTAATACCGGGCTTTTGATAAATGCAGACAGAAGCCATAGATTGACGTGAAAATTCATGGCGCAGCAATTGTCCTTTTGCGACGGCTTTTTCAAGAGTTTCTTTATATTGTTCTTCGTGATTCTCCAGGAAACCAATTGGTTTTGCTCCGCACAGCAACAGTTGCGGTGTGCGCCCATCATGGGGCATATGTATACCGGGCCTGGCCAGTGCTTTGAATATGGTGCGTAATGGAGATTTCATGGGTACGTATTACCATAAGGCGGAGAATACGGCAATATGAAAAAAGAGGCTTTTAATGTTTCTTGAAAATGGCGTAATAGGCATAACCGCCAAAAAGGTGGTGCAGTTTTAAGGTGCCTTTGCCTGAATCTTTTAACGCGTGAAGGTGCGCTTCAATTTCTGGTTTGTAATACACGTGGAACATCTTTAGCCACCAGAACAGGAGTGCACGAAATGGACGGGGGAGGCCGGATTGTGATCCGAAATCTATAATGTGTATTTCCCCGCCGCTTTCTAATAGATCCAAAGCATGGTCAAATGATTCTTTCCAAGGGGGGATGATGGATAATGCATAAGAAAAAACAAATTTATCGACGGGTTTTTTCAATGAAAATAAGGCTACAGGGTCAAAGGATTGTGCAAATCCTTGTTTAACTGTCACGCTATCCTGAAGGTTGTTTTTATCCAGCGCGCTCTGGGCTGTTTTTAACATTTCATCTGAGGCATCTATGCCGCAAAAATAATTATACGGGTAATGCTGGGCTAGTTTGATCAGGTTACGGGCGGTGCCGCAACCAATCTCGCAGACAACATCGTCGGCGGCGGGTCTGAGGCGCCGAATAAGAACGTCACGGCCAAGCAGGTAATATTTACGCGACGCATCGTATACATGGCGAGTCCACCGGTACATACGGTTCATATTACCGCGCATCTGGCTTTCTGTGATTGTCTGATCTTGAGACATCACTTTAACTTGCCTCTCACGCTTTTTTAGCTTTTTTGGATTTTTGTAATCCAAGTTCACCGCCCAATGTGTAAACGTGGAATCCGCCATAGATGGATGAACGGTCTTTTGCAACGGCGGCTTCGGACAGGCTTGGGTCGTAATGAAATTTCGACAGAATTTCCGGTTCCAGTGCGTCTGTCAATGGGCTGTCTTCACCGGCTGTGCGGAAGATGACGCGCGCCCCGGGGGCGCCTGTGCGCATTACTTCTTTCCAAAGCGTGTTTAGCTGCGTATCATTCATCCAGTCTTGTGCGTCCAAAAACACATAGCAATCCAGAGATTCTTGCGGTTGAGAGGCCAGAAATTCTGTAATAGAGGTGTGGAAGACCTGGGCGCGATCTGCGTTGGCTTTAATTTTTTCATAGTTTTCTTCGGTTAAATAACGCGGCACAGCCAGTTTCTTTTCGCGGTCATACCCGCGGCCAAAGGCTTGCCATGCAAAATAATTGTCCTGTATCGGGAAATCGCAAGCCAGGCGGCGCAGGCGATCACACAGCACATCGGCCATTTCTTCCTTGCCCTTGAGTTCATCAAATTGTGATGGGGGAATTCCCAAGCCATATAGGGCTGGCGGCATATTGCAAATAAAACGTACAAATTTCTTTTGGAAGATGGGCGCCAAGGTGCGGTTGAATATCTCTTCCTGTTCTTTCATATTGGTCGCGGTCAAAATATCGCGCGGGTCTTGCCCGTACAACTTGGCTACAAAGTGAACGGCACTAATAAAGCGCCCCAATAGGCCAAACTGGTAAACATTCTTGCGGAAGTAGTTAATTCGTTTTTCACCATTCAGGCGGCGGCCTTCCCAGTATTTTCGTGAAAATGGATCAAGATTCGGTTTGATGTATTGGTTATAAAGGCGAATGTTATCTTTGCTGTCGGCATGGGCGAAAAACTGAAAAAAGCTGTTATATCCAGGCAGATGCTTGGCGGCGCACAGCTTTAGCCGTGCCAGGGATACATGCGCAGGGTTCAGGTCGATGGCCTTAACGGCGGCTGGTTGTTCGGTCAGGTAATTCATAATGTTACAGCCGCCAGAAGCAATCGTCATAATTATGGATTTGTCTTTTTGTATCTTGAGGGCCGGCAGATCAACTTCGGGATCTTCCCAGATTTGTGGATAAACAAACCCCCGGAAAGCAAGGGTGAAAAGGCGCTCTTGAAAGCCGCGGGCGGATATGGGGCTGTTTTTGTGCACAGCGCTGCCCAGCAGGTCTTTTGTGTTGTTTTCCCCTGCGTTTGCATCACTTGCAACTGATACGGCAGTATCGTTCTTTTTCTGAGCAGCCTGAGCCATGTCGATCACTCTTTTCTTTTGTTGTCTTGCTTGAAGTGGAATCTATATATAAAAACGCAGCAGAACACAAACATGAAATGTATTTTTTAAGGCAAGGCAAACGTGGACAATATTGCGACAAAGCAAAGTGATGCAAATGGAATGTGTATTCTGTATGGTGCCCCGGATGGCCAGGACGCCAGAATTCTGGCAGAAATGGCGCGTGCACTTATGCCAGAGGATCGGGTTCTGATGCATATCGCGCTGGATGACCGGCGCATGGCAGAGCTAGAGGAATTGCTGGCATTTTTTGCGCCGGATGTGTCGGTGGTAAAGTTTCCGGCTTGGGATTGTCTTCCGTATGACCGGGTATCGCCCAGTGGTGATATTGTTGCCGCGCGTGTTACGGCGCTTTCGCGTCTTTTGGGCTGGGAAGAGGAAGCGAAGCGCTATCCACGGATAGTTTTAACATCGGTCAATGCGGCCGTTCAACGGGTAATGCCAAGAGAGGCGCTTCGTGGTGCGAGTTTTACAGCGCAGCGGGGGGGAACACTCGATTTGGAGGCCATGCAAGCGTTCCTGATCCATAATGGCTACACGCGTACCGAAACGGTTCGGGAGGCTGGAGAATATGCCATGCGCGGAGGGATTATTGATTTATTCCCATCTGGTTTTCGCCAGCCGGTCAGGCTAGATTTATTTGGTGATGAGATTGAAACGATACGTGCTTTTGACCCGGATACCCAACGTAGTGCGGATGTTCTGAAGAGCTTTTCTTTGCAACCCGTCAGTGAGCTGTTCCTGGATAAGGAATCGATTTCGCGCTTTAGGAAGGGGTATCTGGAATCTTTTGGTGTTGTGCGGGCGGATGACCCTTTATATGAGGCTGTATCGGAAGGGCGCCGTTATAATGGTATGGAACATTGGCTTCCGCTTTTTTATGATCATTTGGATACTCTTTTTGATTATGTTCCCGGTGCGCAAGTAACCTTTGATCACCATGCCCCTGAATCCCATGATGAGCGCATGGAGCAGGTACAGGATTTTTTCTCGGCGCGCCAAACAATGCGCCAGGCGACGCTAACGGGGTCAAAAAAGGAAAAAAGCGTTAGCATAAGTGGGGCGCTTTATAATCCGCTACCGGTTGAAACGTTATATCTGGCGGAAAATCACTGGGATACACTTGTTCAGCAGGCTAAGGTGTTCTCTCCGTTTTCTGGCGGGCAGGACGACAAGGGCTTGGCGCGTAAAGGGCGTGATTTTGCCGATATTCGTGCAATGCCTGATGGGGACATATTTGCGGAATTAAAAACATATATATCCTCGTTAGATGTGAAAACCCTATTGGCCGCTTATAGTGAAGGATCGGCTGACCGGCTAGCCGGACTTTTGAATGAACACGGTTTGAAAGCCGTTAGAATTCAAAACTGGGACGCGGTTAAAAAACTAAAGCCCGATCAGATTGGCGTTGCCGTTTTGGCGCTGGAGAATGGTTTCGTAGCGCCGGATCTGGCCGTTCTGAGCGAAACGGATATATTCGGTGATCGTTTAACGCGCAAAAGCTCTAAAAATCGTAAGGCTGATAATTTCTTGCGCGAGGTCTCTAGCCTGAATGAAGGCGATCTGGTGGTGCATATTGATCATGGGGTTGGCAAATTTATTGCGTTAGAGACTTTAAAAGCTGCCGGAACGCTGCATGATTGCCTGAAAATTGAATATGCAGGCGGGGATAAATTATATGTACCCGTGGAAAGCCTTGAGGTTCTGGCGCGCTTTGGTGCCGATGAGGGCGCTGTCCAGCTTGATAAGCTCGGCGGGGCAGGCTGGCAGGCCCGCAAGGCCCGCGTCAAAAAAGATTTGATGGCCATGGCCGATCATTTGCTGTCCATCGCGGCCGCGCGTAAATTGAAAAAAGCGCAAAAGTTGGATGTAAATGAACAGGTTTACAATCAATTTGCTGCAAAATTCCCGTATTCAGAAACCGAAGATCAGGAGCGCGCGATCACGGATGTTATTGCCGACATTTCCGGTGATTACCCGATGGACCGCTTGATTTGCGGTGATGTTGGCTTTGGTAAAACCGAAGTCGCTATTCGCGCGGCCTATGTTGCGGCTATGGCGGGGGCGCAGGTCGCGCTGGTTGTTCCCACAACCTTGCTGGCGCGCCAACATTATAATAATTTCTCGAACCGTTTTGCCGGTAGTGGGATTCGCGTTGAGCAATTGTCTAGACTTGTATCCCCCAAACAGGCGGAAAAGGTGAAAGAGGCCATGCGTGATGGGCATGTGAATATTGTGATCGGTACGCATGCCCTGTTCGGAAAAGGCGTGAAATTCGATAATCTTGGCCTTGTTATTGTCGATGAAGAACAGCGTTTTGGCGTAAAGCAAAAAGAGCGCTTGAAAGAGCTTAAGTCCGACGTCCATGTTTTGACGCTTTCTGCCACGCCAATTCCACGTACGCTGCAAATGTCACTGACTGGAGTTAAGGAAATGTCCTTGATTACCACGCCGCCTGTTGACCGGTTGGCCATACGCACTTTTGTAATGCCGTTTGACGGTATGATAATACGAGAGGCCCTAATGCGCGAACATTACCGAGGCGGGCAGAGTTTCTATGTTTGTCCGCGTATTAAGGACATGAAGGAGTTACAGGATAATTTAAAGGACATTGTGCCGGAGCTAAAAGTTGTGACCGCCCATGGCCAGATGACACCCACAGAATTAGAGGACCGCATGACGGCCTTTTATGAGGGACAGTATGATATCTTGCTGGCGACCAATATCATTGAAAGCGGTATTGATATCGCCAGTGCCAACACCATGATTGTCCACCGCGCCGATATGTTCGGCCTGGCCCAGCTCTACCAGATACGCGGGCGCATTGGCCGCTCGAAAATGCGGGCTTATGCCTATCTGACCTATCAACCTGGGCTAAAACTCAATGATCAGGCGATGAAGCGCCTTGAGGTGATGGAAACGCTGGATACACTCGGTGCCGGCTTTCAACTCGCCAGCCATGACATGGACATACGCGGAGCAGGGAATTTGCTGGGCGAGCAGCAATCGGGCCATATCCGCGAGGTCGGCGCGGAGCTTTATCAACAAATGCTGGAAGAAGCTGTCGCCGCCGCACGGGAAGGCGTGGGGCTGGACGACATGAAGCAGGAACAATGGGCGCCGCAGATTAATCTGGGTATTTCAATTCTGATCCCCGAAAACTACGTCGAAGAACTAGGCGTGCGGATGAGCCTTTATCGCCGTTTACAGGATTTAGAGACGCCGGACGATATTGAGGGTTTCGCCGCCGAAATGATTGACCGCTTTGGCAAGTTGCCGGAGGAGGTGGAGAACCTGCTCTCTATCGTGGCAATAAAGCAGCTGTGCAAAAAATCTGGCGTATCCCACGTCGATGCGGGGCCGAAAGGGGCGGTAATTGCTTTTAAAGACAACGCACCGCCCAATGTCGGGGCGCTTATGAACTGGATACAATCAAAGGCCGGAACGGTAAAAATCCGCCCCGACCAGAAATTATCTGTGATCCGCGTCTGGGAAAAACCGCACCACAGGGTGAATGGGGTGCGTACCCTGATGAAAGAATTATCAAAACTCTAAGGTTGCGTTTTTAATATCACAGGTGGCAGAAGGGGAGCCGATTACATCACCGTCCCAAGTCGATCTTTCACTCGTATCCCTGCAATTTTTGATAATTGTGGTAATGTTGCCGTTTTCAACAGCGTATCCGTATAAATCGCTAGATGACGCATGATTTTCAACGGCAAGTCTTTTCAAATTGTCGATGCATTGCTCGGCGCTGTCCACCGCAATTGTAAACGCATGCCCCGTGCCATTCAATCTTCCGCGATTGACGTCATCAATAATAACGCATTGTACTTCATTTTCATGACTTGCATTGTGATTTACGCCAGCTTCTGCCGCATCTGTAAAAGCTGCTGATGTACTCATGGCCAGCCCGGCTGCTACTAACCCAATAATTTTTTGCATGTGTAATCTCCTGCCGTTTGATTTTGTTTGTGTATATGGTGTGTGTACGTTGATGAGGGGCTTGGTTGAGATTTAAGGGCTCCCGATATCCAAACTTTCGCAAGTGTGTCCGGCACTATATCTATTCTCTGAACAGACAAATTCTTTTATTTTCGTGAATCTATGATAGACGGTTGCGTGAACTTGTCTCGATTTTGCTGTTGCATTTACAGCAGCATCATAACATTGCCTCATACTGCGTATGTCTAAAAACTTTTGGGAACGCCCATCATCGATAGAGCAAACTGATGCTGAATAAAGATCTGCACTAACGTCTTGGCGTTGTATTGTTTTTTTATCATCGGCAAAGGCGTTTCCGGCGGTGATGCTGAGTGCGGCTGCGCCGGCGGCAAGGGTTTTAAGATGTTTGTTCATTACTAAGCTCCGTGTTTCAAATAATTGCGGTCATTTATATACATAAAAATATAATATGTCAAATAATTCAAATTTGGTCTTTTGCGGAAACTATGGCATCCTGAGAGGATGGGTCTTTACAGCCATTAAAGGAGAATGACCGTATGTCCAGAGAATATGCCGAAGGGCGCATCAAGGAAGCCTTAAAGAAAACAAACGGCAATGCCGTACGCGCCCGCCAACAGGTTATTGCCTGGACTTACGAAGATCCCAAGCTGTTGCATGCCCTGACCAAGGCGCATTTGACTGGTATTGTGGCCTATAATATTGAGCGCATTCTGGCCGGACGCGGCACCGCAGAGGAAACGCATACCTATACACAAGAATCAGCCAAAAAATCTGATGTCAAAGACAAGGAAGAAAATTTCGGTATGGAGCTGCTGAAGGCTGTGGCTGGAAACGGCGGCGTACAATTTGGTATGGAAAGTTATAGCGGCGGCGGGCAGCGCCGTAAAAAAGTGTCCAAAAGTCATATTGATGCTATTAACGCTTTGACAAAAGGGCGCAAATCCTCAGAATAGAGTTTATGCAGCCTTCGCCTCTACTTCATAATAATGACTGGTCAATTGTTGAAAAACTGCCGCAGGATGGCACGTTTCGTACGTATACGCGCATAGAGAAAAACGGGAAAACCGCCTTGCATATGGATTGTGGGCCGCTTGAGGGCGTTCCTTTGGTGACGCGGGTGAGTGATTTTGTGCCGATTTGTGAATGGTTGCGCTCTATCGGATTGCGTGCGCCGGAAATTTACGAATTGGATGAGCTTAACAACGCCGCCATTATAGAGGATTTTGGCCGCGTCTCTGTGAAGCAGGCCATGGCAAACGGTGTTGACCGTATGCAAATTTATAAAACGGCCGGACGCATTCTGGAGGTAATCCAGCAAGCGCATTGTGATCTTGATTTGCCAAACTTTCAAACCTCTTTCATGCGTAAAGCGAGGGAACGCTTTGCTATGTGGTATGTGCCTGTCTTGCACGGCGCATCCAACCCGGACGGCTTTGCCGAGGAATATGCCGCCATGTGGGATGAAATTGAGCGCAGCATTGGCCCTTATGAAGAGTGTTTTATGCATGTTGATTTTCACGTTGAAAATCTAATGTATTTGGGCGGTGAGGGGCTAAATTCAATCGGTATTATTGATTTTCAGGAAGGGATGTATGGGCCCAATTCTTATGACCTTGTGAATTTGCTTGAGGACATGCGGGCCGATGTTCCGCCAGATATTCAACATGAATTGCTGAAAGACAAATCAGAGAGCTTTCGCAATTGGTACCGCGTTTTGGGAACGCAATTTCATTGCCGTTTGTTGGGCCAGATCATTCGATGGGCCGTGGTTGAAGATAAGTGTCAGTATATGCAGTATTATGATCGTTTGCTGCCATATGTGGAGCGCGCGCTGGATGACCCGGTGCTGGCACCTTTCCGGGCCTGGTTACAGCGCGAGGGAATCGTTTTGCAGGATGCATCGCGTCTGGATTGGCAAGGGCGGCGCGATTTTATTGCCGATGATGCCATATAAACTTCTAATTCCTCTTGATTCTATGACGCATAGCTGTTTTTAAATACCGTATCTATAATATTTCAAACAATGGAGATCCCGAATGGCCCTCGTAGCAGACAGATTATCCCGCATTAAACCCTCCCCAACCATTGCCGTGACGAACAAGGCGAAGGAATTGAAGGCGGCTGGTAAGGATGTCATCGGTCTGGGGGCCGGTGAGCCGGATTTTGATACGCCTGATTTTGTGAAAGAAGCGGCTAAAGCGGCTATGGATCGTGGTGAAACCAAATATACAGCCGTTGATGGGACGCCAGAATTAAAAGATGCCATTATTGCCAAGTTTAAACGCGATAATAATTTGACCTACACACGCGAACAAATAACGGTTGGCACCGGCGGGAAACAAACGCTGTATAATGCATTGATGGCCTCGGTTAATCCGGGTGATGAGGTCGTGATTCCAGCGCCTTACTGGGTTTCTTATCCTGATATGGTTTTGTTGGCCGAGGGAACGCCTGTGCCTGTGGCTTGTAGCAAAGAAAATTCGTTTAAATTACAGCCATCTGATCTTGAAGCGGCGATTACCGATAAAACGAAATGGGTGATTTTAAATTCCCCCTCTAACCCAACCGGCGCCGCGTATAGCCGAAAAGAAATGAAAGCCTTGACCGATGTGCTGGTGAAGTATCCGCATGTCTACATTATGACGGATGATATGTATGAGCATCTGGTCTATGACGGATTTGAATTTTGTACGCCGGCCCAGGTGGAGCCTGCCTTGTTTGACCGTACGCTCACCTGTAATGGTGTTTCCAAATCCTATGCGATGACAGGCTGGCGAATTGGTTATGCGGCTGGGCCAAAAGAATTGATCAAGGCCATGGCCAAAATTCAATCACAAAGTACATCTAATCCGTGTTCAATTGCCCAGGCTGCTGCTGTCGGGGCATTAAACGGGGACCAATCCTTTTTACAGGAACGCAATGCCGTCTTTAAAGAACGCCGCGATATGGTGGTTGATATGTTGAATGATTGCGAAGGCCTTGAATGTTTGAAGCCGGAGGGAGCGTTCTATGTTTACCCATCATGCGCCGGTGTGATTGGTAAGACCACGCCTGACGGAAAAAGCATCGAAACCGATGGCGATTTTGTGACTTATTTATTGGAAAGTGTCGGGGTTGCCTGTGTTCAGGGTGAGGCCTTCGGTCTGTCCCCGTGTTTCCGCATTTCTTATGCGACATCAACCGAGAATTTGAAGGAGGCTTGCGCCCGTATCAAAAAGGCTTGTGCTGCCTTAAAAGGCGAGGCTAAAGCGGCGTAGCGATATGTGGCGATATATATGTCTGTAGGTTTGGTTTGATCTACGCAGGGCCCGCCGGAATCTCTGGCGGGTTTTGCTTTTGGGGGGCGTCTTTGTGATCATCATTGGCAGGTGCTGGCCTTTGTATTGACAGTGTCGGCGCAGCGGGTGCGTTTACCAGATCTTTAATGTAATTGATCAGGAAATTGCGCCCTTGTTCGGATTTCCTGATCTGACTGTGGCCGCCGTTAAGTTCCTTGATAGTGGCCCCCATAATTTTTGCAACCGAATGGGAAAGGGCATTATAGCTAACTTTGTCTTTTTTACCCAGCAGGAAGGTCGGTTTGATGTCTTTCAATATATCCGGAAAACCTTGGGCGTGAATATCCCGCACCAGCTCGCTTGTAGGGCCGTCCATATATAAAGCCTGACGGTGGTTGGCCATAGATTTTAAATAGTCTTCGGATTGCAGGGGCGCTGCCGCGCGCGTGAATTGACGCTCTAGCCAGGTTGTCCCGACCGCATGGCGACTGAAGATTTTAGAATATAACTTTGTAAAGGGGGCCAGGATTGTGTTTCGGTGATAGGCGGATCCATAAAATGGGGAAGCGAAAATTGCCCCAGTATAGCGCTGATTGATGCGTTCTGCCTTGTCTTCATCCATCAATAACTTTGTCATCAAAAAGCCGCCAGTTGAATGATTGGCGGCAATGAGTGGCAAGGTGCCCGATGTGATATCGTCTAATTCACCATCCAGATAGACAGCTTTCGCAATTTTTTCGTAATCTTCGAAGAAATCAATTTCATCAAGCGGGTTTGGTAACGATACCAAAATGATATTAATGTTGTTCTCCATAAGATCTTCCATTAGATCCTCATAGAGGAGGGGGCTGGATTTGAAGCCCTTTATAAAGTGAATTTCTGCAATGGGGTTGTCACATTCGATGGCTGTAACAAGGGTTGTGACCCCGCCTAGACTGGCATATTGTACCGGACAGTGTTCAAACGATCCTGTTTTTTGATCGCGGTGTGTAGAGATAGGTTTCTTTTCAATTGTCTCCAAAGTGTCATCCGTCTTTGATCTGACTGTTTACGAAAAAAATTATATTCGATTCTTTTAATGTTTGCAGCATAAATTATTCACAGCATGGGCGACGGTACGCCTTGATCAGGGTTTATATCATTGTTGTCGTTGCTGTTGTTATGATCTTTGTTCGTAGATGAGAATTTAGGGAAGCGAGCGCCAAAAGTTAGGAAGTCAATAAAGCTGCGGTCTTGCTGGGATCTTTTTGCATCGCTTTTGGTTTGTGGAAATAACGAATCAATGTGTTCCAACTTGGCTTGTAATTCTTCTTCGCTAATGTATTTTTTTGCGCACGCATATTTTAGTCCTTCTTTGGCTTCGTGCACCAATTCTTCTAAATTATCCCGAACCATGGCCCAGCCAAAATCTGTCAGCACAGAAACTTTTGCATCGCTGGCATCAATCATGTTCATGGCGGGAAGCCGCTTTGCCTCTGTTTCCACGCACCCTTCGGTCACTTCAGGCGGGTAATCGCTGCCATATATTTTAAGCTGGTCTTTGTATTTGTATCGATTTAGCGATATTTTGGGGTCAATAATCTTATCAATAAAGATGGCGTGTTCATGACCCAGCTCTTCCTCCAGATCACGAATGGCCTTTGACGTGTTAAAGAGTAACGGAATGTTTAATAGGGGGGCGCCTTCAGACGAATCCAGGCGGCCAAGCAATAATAATTGCCCCATGCGTTCTGGGTTTAAATCCGGCGGCATGATTCCGGTTCCTATGCTGACGCCGTGGCGTTTTAAGGTTCCCTGTAATTTTTTTTCGTCTATCGCCCTTGAGAATTTGCGGCGTACCTCATTCATTGATGCTGCCATGGTATTGTGACTGGCGATATCATCGTAATGCTGGCCGGAATACGGGGAATAATATGGCTTGAAAATCGTTTGTGCGGGCATGCTGCGTTTAGGCACTTCGGCTAGCGGTAGGCCTTGATGGGAAACATGCCCGTCCCAGTTTTTAACGCGTTTAATGACCGTATGGGCTTCCGCCTCACGTTTGTTAATGTTAAAGGCTTCGGAATGCAGGCCTGTGATTGTGTCCGAAACTGTCGCCAGGCTTCCGTCTGCGAATATCAAATGCTGGTCCAAGGCATCGTAAATCGGTTCCGCGGAAAAGAAGAACCCCTCTACCTCTTTGTTCGCGCGCTCCAGAATCCTTTTAATGACCGGTAACACCGTCTTTTCAGTGAGGCCGGAATGCAGGTTAAATGTGCTGGTAAGTGATGATGACTGTTCCTTGGGGACATCCTCTACCGAGCCGGTAATAGTCCGCCCAATATCGCGGGCTTTGTCTATGAGGGTGTTAATGGCCCTGGCAAACTTTCGGTCGCGCCGTTTACTCCAGGTCTCGATGCTGTGTACAGCCGCTTCACAGGCCTTGATTTTTAGCTCCAGCTTAACCATGTCATTGTAATAATCTTCGCGGTATGGCTCAAACGTCTCCTGCGCGACCTGAATTAACAGATCATTGTATTCACGTGCGGAGAATTTGGGGATGTGTGATCCCGGTTCTATTGGCATGTTCAACACGGATGCAGGGGTGCTGCCGATCGAATCACCGGCGAGCATGTCATATTGCCAGGCAATGGGTATGCCTGTTAAATCCTCAAGGAAGATTAAAACTTGAGCCTGTGAGATTCCATGTACGGAACCGCCGCTCAAATACAGCGTGCGATAGCTTATGTCATCGGATTTAAAAAAAGCCAATGAGTGCCCCTGTTCATTTTTTATTTTTACTTTTTATATTTTGATTAGAAGCATAAGCATTTTGAAGAAAAATTCAAGTTGAGCAAGTTGTGCACTGCACACTGCTTGTGTATTAAATGCTTTTTTAGTTGAGCTTACTTGAAAAAATACTTACGGCGAATTGTCCGAAGCCAGTTTTGTTTGCCCCGCATTCCTTTGTCTCTGTTTTGTACAAGCAAATGACAGATATGATCGAAGATGTGCTGGTTTTCCTCTATTATACTATAGGCAAAATGTTCCAGTTTTTTCAGGTTTTCAGGGCTGGCATCATCAATTTGCGGGCTCGGCATGGAACTCATTGACTCAGATTCGCTGGCAAGCATGGATTTGTTCAAGACAAATAGATGGCTGCCCATTTCCTGGCGGAAGCTGTCAACCAAGGCCGATTCGGAAGCGTGGAAGAGAATTTTTATCAGCGGAAGATCATTGACCGGGTCAACCACACCAAGCCCGCCATAACGGTTCCAGTCTTCTTTTTTTATAGACTTCAGGTCGTATCCTGTTCCCAGAACAATCATTAACGGTGTCGTGTCTTCCGGTATGTGCTGCTTGATGGCCCCATGATAGGAAATACAAGGATTGTCAAAAATGCTTCCATCTATACCGGAATATTCAATTTTGTGATGGCGGTCTTGATGGCGGGCTTCGAAATGGTGACAGGGGAAATAAGTTGGTGCGGCGCAGCTGGCTGTTACGGCGTCAAATATAGAAACATCGGGGGTTGCCTTTTGATTGCGTGGCAGCGTCATTTTTTTGAGCCATACAGCGTGACCGCCTTCGTCTATGAAATTGTTTTTAGTGTGGACCGGGGCTTCCTGTGTTTCGCCGGCTTCTGATACAACGGTTAGCTGATCCCCGTCGATATTGTAAACGGGTATAATCAGGTTTTTTAAGCTCTGGTTGAGCTTTGTATCCCCATATAGAGCCCGCAAAGCACGCTTCAGGTTTATGGGGTCGTAATGCCCGTGTTTGAACAGGGAATCAAGCTGCCCGATTTTCATTGTACGGTTGTTAAAGTCATGTATGAAGCCGCGAAAATCCCGGAATCTGTCGCGCGGAAAAATTTTGATGCCATCACGTTCGTAAAAGCGCACCATGTGCCGGGCACGGAACTTGGGACGATATGGCGCGTCTTCTTTAGGGATATTAAGGGCGGCATTTAAAATGGAGCCTGTGGAGGGACCGCAAAATGTGTCCACCATATCCGCCATACGCAAACCGGTTACTTCTTCCATGCGCGACATAATATGTGCAGGAACAAGGCCGCGCATGCCGCCACCGTAATTAAAAAGAATGATATGTTTGTTGTTATGTTTAGGCATGTTTTTTATTTATATGGTATCGCGCCTTAAGCATAAAAGAAAGGGCAACGAATAATTCGTAAAACAAAAGGGGGGATTTGCGTCCATGCCCCAGAAACAAAAAACCGGGTCTCTGGGATAAATCCCGGACCCGGCGAGTTGAACAGGGAGGTTTCACGTCTGGGAGACGTAGGATCTCTAAGAGAGACCCTGATCAACGCGTCGCGCTGATGAGTTAGTTTATATACTTTTATACGCCTTACCGTCTATACATATTTTAACAACGCAGCCATGCGTTTTGTGCATGGGGTGGCACATGATTTGATCATAACAATGGTGCTTTGCGGAGGGGTTGTCTATAAGTTATAGATTTTTCTGCATTTTTTTTGTGCGTAGCCATGAATTTACAATTCAATTTTAAATTGCGTGTTTGCGACATGGCGTAATAAAAAATCACGAAAACTGGATATTCTTCGTGAATTTCTTCTCTCTTCTGCATAAACGAAGAACAGGTCCAGATCGGGGCGGGTGACCTGCGGAATAATAATTTCAAGGTTTTTATCGGCCTGAATAATGTAATCGGGGAGCACGGCAATGCCGGTGTCGTTTTTGGCCGCCTGTATCATGCCGTTCATAGAATTGACCAGCATGACGTTTTCCTGATTGAAATTTATGTCAATTTCTTCCAGCAGCCAGTTTACATGGGCAAAGGGGGGGACGGCCTGCGGGATATAGCCAAGCAACCAGTGATCATGCAGGTCATGCAGGCGTTCCGGGCGCCCGTGTTCATCAAGATAATCTTTGCTGGCACAAATATGAAAGCCCATCGACGTCAGGTGGCGCTGTATAAGGTCGGGCTGTTCGGGCTTGTTCATGCGCAGGGCAATGTCGGCCTCCCGCATTCCCAGATTTAGAATTCTATCATCAAATAACAATGTAAGCTGCAAGTCAGGATGCGCGGCGCGTAAATCCTTTAATTTTGGGAAAAGCCAGCTGGTGCCAAAAAATTCCACCATTGTAACCATTAATGGCCCGCCCGCACGTTGGCGGGTGTCCATTATTTGCGCTTCTATATGCGTGAGCTTTTTAAAGATTTCCTGCGTGGTATCGTAAAGAAGCTCCCCTTGCTCGGTAAGGATAAGCCCGCGGGCATGCCGGTGAAACAACGCAACTCCGATAGACTCTTCCAAGGTGGAAATTTGCCGGGACACCGCAGATTGGCTTAAACCCAATTTTTCACCTGCGCGCGTGAAGCTGCCTTCTTTCGAGACGGTATGAAAAATACGGAGCTTATCCCAATCCATTTTATATTGTCCTTTATCCTATTGGGATTTAGAAGATGTCATTACTCGGCGGCTTCGGTGCTGGGCTGAAGGGTCTCTTGTACGGCCAGGAATCTGTCCGCTTCCAGCGCTGCCATACAGCCCATTCCTGCGGCGGTAACGGCCTGCCGGTATGTGTGGTCGGTAACATCACCTGCGGCATAGACGCCTGGGATCGAGGTCTCGGTCGAATCAGGCTTGGTAATGATGTAATTTAACTCATCCATTTCCAGCTTACCTTTAAACAAATCTGTGGCCGGATCATGGCCAATGGCGACGAAAAACCCTTCGGCTTCTAATGTAGTTTCTTCGCCTGTTTTTACATTTTTAAGCCTTAGGCCTGTCATTCCTTGTTCGTTTCCAATGACTTGTTCAACGGTTGTGTCCCATATAAACTCCATTTTGTCATTGTCAAACAGGCGGTCTTGTAAAATCTTTTCAGCGCGCAGGGTGTCACGGCGATGGATTAAGGTGACCTTGGAACAGAAATTTGTAAGGAACAGGGCCTCCTCTACGGCGGTATTGCCTCCGCCAACAATGGCCACTTCTTTGCCGCGGAAGAAAAATCCGTCACAGGTCGCGCACGCGCTAACGCCTTTTCCGCGGTATTCGTATTCGCTGTCCAGGCCCAACCATCTTGCTTTTGCGCCGGTGGCAATCACAATGGTATCACCTGTATATACGGTGCCGCTGTCGCCGGTTGCCTTATAGGGGCGGGATGAAAAATCGACGTCCTGAATGTAATCACTGACCATGTGTGTGCCGACATGTTCTGCCTGGGCGCGCATTTGTTCCATTAACCATGGCCCTTGAATAACATCGGCAAATCCGGGGTAGTTTTCGACTTCGGTTGTGATCATTAACTGCCCGCCTGGTTCCGTCCCCGTGACCAGTGTGGGGTTTAAGTTGGCACGCGCGGCATATATTGCGGCTGTATAGCCGGCCGGGCCGGAACCAATAATTAAAACTTTGCTGTGTGTGTTACTCATTATTTTATGCTTCTTCTTTTTTATTCGGCTTTTTTGAATGTGGTTACTTCCTATGAAATATACCTCTTTCTAAAGTTTTTACGAGGGGATGTCAGCCTTAAATCTATCTTTCATCCTCATTTTTATGGCTTGTGCCACTTTTTCAGCGTCGTTTAGCGGTTCATAGGTCCATTTTTCCAAGATTCCGTTAAAGGGTTTCATTGCGCCGCGGTTTTTTAGCATGTCATATAGCGCCGTGAACTTGGCGGAGCCGCCCTCAAGGTTGATTGCATATAAAGGCTTTCCCGTTGTGGCCGCTTCCGATAACATAGAGGCACTGTCGTTGGTGGCAATAATATAATCGGCATAAGCCAGAAACCCGAAATAGGGGTTCTCCCCCTCACCATCCCAGAAATATATACTATCCCCATGCAAGGAGGCGCGTAATTTTTTACGAAAATTCGCGGGTGTGCGGCGTGACACTGTAATCATAAGCCCCGCTTTCAGGGCTTTTAATTGTTGTATCAGTGTATCCACTGTTTGTTCGCTCATTTTATGGGTCTTGCTGTTTCCGCCAATTAAAACGGCCACGCGGGGTGCGGGCAGGGGGGATAAGAGGTCTTTGAATTGTTCATGGGCCCGCTTGAGCTTTTGATCTGTAATCCGGTTGGGGGTTGCGGCCGTGACAATAACATTTTTGCCGCGAAGGGGATCGTGCGCGGGTACGGCCACCAGGTCAAAATTCCCCGGCCTGATTCGCGGGTCTTGCAGTTGTACTGTAAAGGTTTGTTCATTGCTCATTTTTTTAATATAGCGCGAAACGGCAATGCTTTTGCGGCCACCAGCAATGAGAATATCTGGCCATGGAGGATATATCAGCGGGTCAAAGGCCCACCATGTCTCCATACCAAGATAGGGGGATAGGCTTTTCCAGGGCTCGCGCAGATGAATGCGTTTGATAACAGGGCGCATGCCCAGAGCCTCGGCCACGCCAATACACTGGTTTTCAGTTCCTGCGATCCCTTCGGTCACAACCCAGCAGCTTAAGTGTTGTTTTGATTTTTTCATGACAATGTACTGTATGCTAAAAACTCATGAATTTCATGAGGAAAATGCTTGCGATTTTATATGTAACTTTATATCTATTAAGCGACATAATAATAAAAATAATTCTGTAAAAGAGAAATAATCGTTTAATTTAACGTAATTAATATAAAGGTTGAGCAGTCATGGCGCGCGCAAAATTGGATAAAATTGACAAAAAAATATTAAAGACTCTGCAGGATAATGGCCGTATTACCAATGTAGATTTGGCGCAAAGCGTAGGTATATCTGCACCGCCTTGTTTGCGCCGCGTTCGGTCTTTGGAAGAAATGGGCTTTATCAAAGGGTATCATGCGAAAGTCAATCATGGCTTTTTGGGCTATGGCGTTACTGTATTCGCCTCTGTGAAATTAACCTCACAGGCCGAGGGCGATTTGCTGGCATTTGAAAAACAGATTAAGGAATGGCCCATGGTGCGGGAGTGTTATATGCTTGCCGGAGATGTAGATTTTATGTTGAAAGTTGTAGCCAAAGATTGGGATGACTATCAGGAGTTTTTGACTCACGACCTGACGGCGGCGGCAAATGTAACATCGGTGAAATCATCTCTGGCCATTCGCGCAACAAAAGATGCGCCGGGCATTCCAATTGAGGTGGAATAGAACGCGCAAGATAAAAAAGCCGCATAGTTGTTGCGGCTTTTTTGGGTTTATTCTACGCCAGGCGGGGGCGGCGTATTGTTGCTATTTTCTTGTTGCTGAATGTCTTGTGACTTTTTGTATCCAATATATCCATAGTTAATCGCAAGTGCACCGCTTATCATACCAGTGACTGTAACCGGATGAAATCCCGATTTGGCGGCTGCAACAGCTGCGGTTGCAACTGCGGCTGCTCCAATGCCCATACCTAAAAGGTTGGCGGTTTTTATGAATGACTGTTTATTAAAAGTATTTTTTATATTCATAATCTTCTCCTGATCGGAGGGAGATTAGATTATTAAAAAACACAAGTCAATTTTACTTATAGATTACTTTTAGAACTTCATAAGTGCGCACACCCTTTGGCGTGCGGACATTGACGCTGTCACCTTCGCTTTTTCCAATCAGGGCCCGTGCGATAGGTGCGCTAATGGAAATGCGCCCCTTTTCGGTGTCGGCGTCATAATCGCCAACGATCTGATAGGTGAATTCATCGTCTGTGTCTTCATCAACGATTTCTACAGTGGCGCCAAATTTAACTGTTTTGCCGCTTAATGTTGCGGGGTCAATGACCTGGGCCTTGCCGGTCACGGCTTCCAGTTCCTGAATGCGCCCCTCTATAAAACTTTGTTGTTCGCGTGCGGCGTGATATTCAGCATTTTCTTTCAAGTCACCATGTTCACGCGCCGTCGCGATGGCATCAATAACGGCCGGGCGCTGTACGGATTTCAGGTCTTTTAATTCGGCAACCAATACGTCATAACCTTGCTTGGTAACGGGAATTTGTTCCATGATGTGTTGTCCTTTCTTTTCTTCATTTATGCGAACATAAAAAAGCAACCCAGAGTGTTATCTCTACTCTTTCTGGATTGCTTCGTTGGCCCGGGGCCTCCTCGCAATGACGGTAATTCTACATATTAAAACCCGCTCGACTTGCGAGCGGGAGTTATTGAGAATCTAGTATTTTTTTACGTTGCTGTCAAATACCGGGGCGCAGATTAGGAATATTAAGATGGTTCATGGGGATTGTGGTTTTGCAATCCCGATGCTTTTTGATCGGTATGCGATAAGGCGGTTATATCTAGCGTTTCCAGGTTTTCATGAATCTGAGACCGCATTTCGTCCCTTTCATTGATTTCGTTCAATATTTCATGTGTTTTTCCCTGCTGGTACATATGTATACCGTTAATGACTGCGGTTAACCCGGATAGCATAACTGCCCAAGAGGCTGGGGGCGGTGCGCCGGTGGCCATCATGAAGGCGCCAGTCGTGCCTAGCGCTGTGCCAATGCCTCCGCAAAGAATGGCCGCTTTTTTTTCATAGGAGGCATTTTTAAAACTATCGCGTAAATTCATAATCTTTCCCTGTATGCATATATGCGTGATAAATATAGAAGGGGTGATATAGAGTCAAATTTTATGTCTATGCGGCCTCTTCTTTGTCCTTTTCCTCGAAATAGCTTTGTAGCGATGACACGCCCAGATCATGGGCTTTTAGTGCTTTTATGGCCTGTACACCCGCGCTGGCTGCGCTCATAAGTGTGTAATAGGGGATGCGGTGTTGCAGCGCCTGGCGGCGAATCGACGTGCTGTCTGCGGCGGCTTGTGAACTTTTGGAGGTGGTGTTGATCATCAGATTAATCTCGCCGTTGATAATCGCATCAATGATATGAGGCTGGCCCTCAAGGACCTTGTTGATGCGTTTGACCTCCAACCCCTGTTCGCGCAGAAAGCTGCATGTGCCGCCGGTTGCCACCAGATTAAAGCCAATATGGGACAGGTCTTTGGCCAGTGGAATCAGCGCTTCTTTATCAACATCTTTCACCGACAGAAATACGGTGCCTTCTGTAGGAAGTTTAACACCGGCACCAAGCTGGGACTTGGCGATGGCATTGGCCAGCTCTTTATCCAGGCCGATAACTTCGCCGGTTGACTTCATTTCGGGGCCTAGCAAAGGCTCAACGCCGGGGAAGCGGCTGAACGGGAAGACCGGCGCTTTAACGGCGCTATGGTTCGGGCTCATGCCGTGTAACAGATGCTTAAAGTCTTTTAATGTCTCTCCGGCCATTAAACGCGCTGCAATTTTTGCCACAGGCACGCCCGTTGCCTTGGCCACGAATGGCACTGTACGTGAGGCGCGTGGATTGACTTCGATAATGTAAATATCAAATTCACCCGTATCGGCATTTTTGCGGGCGGCAAATTGTACATTCATCAGGCCAACCACGTTTAAGGCCTTGGCCAGCTTAACGGTTTGGCGCTCCAATTCACGTACAGCCTTGTAGGGCAGGGAATGCGGCGGCAATACGCAGGCACTGTCACCGGAATGGATGCCGGCTTCTTCAATATGTTCCATTATGCCCGATACATAGACATCGTTGCCGTCGCATAAAGCATCGACATCAATTTCGATAGCGCTTTTTAGATAGCGGTCAAGCAAAACAGGGTTTTTGCCTGAGACTTGTACAGCCGTATTGATGTAACGCTTAACCTCTTCAATGGAATGGACGATTTCCATGGCCTGGCCGCCCAGCACGTAAGACGGGCGAATAACCAGCGGGAAGCCTATATCTTCGGCGATTTTAAGGGCTTCTTCTTCTGTGCGGGCCAACCCGTTCGGCGGCTGCAGGAGCTTTAGCTTGTTCACCAGCCTTTGAAAACGCTCCCGGTCTTCGGCCAGATCAATGGCGTCCGGGTCGGTGCCCAGTATGGGGATTTCTTCACGCTGAAGGGCTTCGGCCAGCTTTAACGGTGTTTGCCCGCCCAATTGAACAATGACGCCTTTGACCTTGCCTTTTTCCTGTTCGGCGCGAATAAGCTCTATGACGTCCTCTTCGGTCAATGGTTCAAAATACAGGCGGTCGGATGTGTCATAGTCAGTAGAGACGGTTTCCGGGTTGCAATTCACCATGATGGTTTCGTATCCGGCCTCTTTCAGGGCATAAGCCGCATGAACGCAGCAGTAATCAAATTCAATTCCCTGTCCTATCCGGTTTGGGCCGCCGCCCAGAATAATGATTTTTTCGTTCTCGGTTGGCTCAACCTCGCTGATGGTCTGGCCAAAACTTGGGCGCTCGTATGTGCTGTACATATACGGGGTCAGGGACGGAATTTCCGCCGCGCACGTATCGACGCGCTTGTAAACGGGGCGCACTTTGTGGGTGTGGCGCGCCTGACGAACATTTTCCTCCGTAACATTCATTAAGGTGGCCAGGCGGCGGTCAGAAAAACCGGCGTGTTTTAAACGCATCCAGCCCTCGGCATTAACAGGCAGGCCAGTTTCCCGAATATTCGTTTCTAGATTAACAATATTTTGTATCCGTGACAGGAACCAGGGATCATATTTGCACACGGCCTGGACTTCCTCCACGCTATATCCCTGACGCAGGGCTTCGGCGATATATAGAATACGGTTCGGCGTGGGGCGGGCCAGCGCGGCAAAGATCTCATCCCGCATGGTTTCCGGTGAATCGGCTTTGTTGGCAACGCTCATTGGTGTAAGGCCGTCTAACCCTTTTTCCAGTGAGCGCATGGCTTTTTGGATAGATTCCTCAAACGAGCGCCCAATCGCCATGGCCTCGCCAACAGATTTCATTGAGGTCGTTAGCAAATCTTGCGCGCCGCGGAATTTTTCAAAGGCGAAACGCGGGATTTTCGTGACCACATAATCAATAGACGGCTCGAAAGAGGCCGGGGTCTTGCCGCCGGTTATATCGTTATCCAGCTCGTCCAAAGTATATCCTACGGCCAGTTTGGCGGCGATTTTGGCGATGGGAAAGCCTGTGGCTTTTGACGCCAATGCGGATGAGCGGCTCACGCGCGGATTCATTTCAATGACGATCATGCGGCCATCTTGCGGGTTTAATGCAAATTGTACGTTGGACCCGCCGGTTTCAACGCCAATGGCGCGCAGAACTTCCAACGATGCGTTGCGCATAATTTGATATTCTTTATCGGTGAGCGTCAGGGCAGGAGCCACCGTAATGGAATCACCGGTATGAACACCCATTGGGTCCACATTTTCGATGGAGCAAATAATGATACAGTTGTCGGCCTTATCGCGAACGACTTCCATTTCGTATTCTTTCCAGCCCAAGAGTGATTCTTCGATTAGAACTTCCGTTGTCGGGGAGGCATCCAAGCCTTCGGCTACAATTTTTTCAAACTCTTCCTTGTTATAGGCAATGCCGCCGCCCGTTCCGCCCATGGTAAAAGAGGGACGAATGATAGAAGGCAGGCCTGTGTATTCTAACGCTTTGCGGGCTTCTTCCATAGTGTGGACGGTTGTGCTGCGTGCTGATTCCAGGCCGATTTCGTCCATGCAGGCGCGGAACCGTTCGCGGTTTTCGGCCTTGTCAATGACATCGGCTTTCGCGCCAATCATCTCAATACCCAGTCTTTCGAGTGTTCCGTTTTCTTCCAGCGCAAGGGCGGTATTCAGGGCTGTCTGTCCGCCCATGGTTGGAAGAAGCGCATCAGGGCGTTCTTTTTCCAAAACTTTTGCCACCATTTCCGGGGTGATCGGTTCGACATACGTGGCATCGGCCATGCCCGGATCGGTCATAATTGTTGCCGGGTTCGAATTGATCAATATAATGCGGTACCCTTCTTCCTTCAGAGCTTTACAGGCTTGGGTTCCGGAATAATCAAACTCGCAGGCTTGCCCGATAATAATGGGGCCTGCGCCAATGATGGCAATGGATTGGATGTCGGTGCGTTTTGGCATGTCTCGGTTCCGTTTTTTCTGTGCGTATAAGGTGTGGGTACCGAGATTAACTGAGTAACGAAGTTTACGCCCAAGTTCAACCAAAATATTAGGGTTTTCCTATATTTTTTACAGGGGAGAAGGCGGTGAAAATGAGTGGTTATGCGGCTTGGTCCTGATTGACTTTTGCTTCGCTGGCATGTGTTTGTGCGACAAGGTCAAATGTAAACCCTCTGCCATCGGTGTTCAGCTTGAATAACTTGCCGCTCTCGGCATCAATCTGCAGGCCTTCAACGGTCAGGTTGCCATGCCCAATTGCTTTTTGTACGACAGGGTAATCAAAGAGGTTTTTAATACTCTGGATTATGATCTGTTTTTCTATTTCAGCCGAAAGGGCTTGTTGATCGCTTTCTCCGGCTTGTGTCAGGGCATTTTGAAGAACGTCTTCGGACAGTTTTTTCATGGCAAAAATATCACCGCTACAATAAATACTTTCTGATAACTTTTTTGCTGTTTTGCACTGTGTGTGGCCCAATATGGCAATATTGCGGACGCGCATATCTGTGAGGGCAATTAATAATGTTTCCTGCAGTATCTGGGATTGGCTGGAGCCCTCATCATAGGGGGGGATCATGGGCCCGGCAATGCGTGATATAACAACCTCGCCATCATCAAAGCCAAATAATTTGTGCAGGCTCATACATAAATCCATACAGGAAATAATCAGCGTTTCCGCTTGGTGGGCGGGTTTTTGGCCCGTCATTGCTGCGGGGCGGTGTTTTTCAAAACGTGAGGCTAGAGCCATCGTTTGTCCTGTCATTTAACCGTAAGAATAAAATTGACTTAATTTGTCATATTTTATTCAGGCTGTCAAGTTTTATGACATCTGGTTAGCAGGTGCATTTGTCGTCATGCCGGGAAGATTTAAGTTCAGCCAATCCTTTGGTCACAGGATCATAAGTCCCGCTTTGTGAATTATACCGCAGCATTCGGCCTTCGCTCATGTCGAAGATCAGGCGCTCAATGATTAAACGGTTTTCATCCAGTGCCTCCCTGACGGCGGGGTAGGTTTCCAGATTTTTTGCGCTTAAATTGACGACTTGCCGTTCTGCTTCCCGCAAAAGCAATTCTTCGTCATTGTCATGGCCTGTGATTTTTCGCGCTTGTTCCATGGCGTCATGCATGACATCCATAAAGCTGGCCAGATCGGTGTCGTCAGTATTATCGTGCAGGGCCTGCACCGCGCCGCAATGTGTGTGCCCGACAACATAAAGTTTAGGCACCTTTAGATGATGCAAAGCAAATTGCAGGCAGGCCGCCAGTGCCGTTCCTTCTTTGTAGGGGCGTACGATAGCCCCGATGGCCTTAAATCCGAAGAAAACACCGGGGTTGGCGTCAAAAATTATGCCGGGGTCTGCCCGTGAATCGGCACAGCTTATGATCATATAGTCCGGTTTTTGTCCATATTCCACCAATTCAGGCATAAGGGCGCCATCGTCCCCATATGCCTTTGGCAGGAAACGGTTTTCAAAACCTTCAAGTAATTTATCTGTCAATTTATGCTGCTTTTCTTTGTTTTATGTTGTCAACGAAGCGGTCAAACAGATAGTGGCTGTCCTGCGGTCCGGGGGAGGCTTCCGGGTGATATTGAACGGAAAAAATCGGTTTGTCTTTAACTTGAATGCCTTCATTGGAATTGTCAAACAGACTGCAATGTGTCGCAATGACATGGGGCGGCAGGCTGGAATCGATTACTTCGAAACCGTGGTTCTGTGAGGTGATCTCAACCTTGCCGGTTTCGATGTCTTTTACCGGGTGATTGGCGCCGCGGTGCCCCAGATGCATTTTCTGTGTTTTGGCACCAAGTGCCAGTGAAAGTAACTGGTGCCCCAGGCAAATGCCAAAAATAGGTATGTCTTTTTCAATCAGTGCTTTGATGGTCGGTACGGCATATTCCCCGGTTGCAGAGGGGTCGCCGGGGCCATTGGATAAAAATATCCCATCAGGATTATGGGATAAAATATCCTCTGGTGTCGCTGTGGCTGGCACCACGGTAACGTCGCATCCGGCAGAGGCCAGGCAGCGCAGAATATTTCGTTTTGCACCGAAATCGATGGCAACGACTTTGCAAACCGGGTTTGTTTGTTTGGAATATCCGCTTTCACGGGCCCAAAGGCCTTCATCCCATTTATAGGTTTGTGTGCATGAAACCACTTTCGCAAGGTCCATGCCTTTTAATCCCGGCCAGTCTTTTGCTTGTTTTTGCAGGGCCGGTATATCAAATTCACCTTTCGGGCTGTGGGCGATAACGCCGATAGGGGCACCTTTATCACGGATCAGTGTCGTCAGAGCCCGCGTATCAATGCCGCTTATGCCCACCAGATTATTGCTTTTAAGCCATTCATCCAGATGTTTCATGGCGCGCCAGTTTGACGGATCAGTTACGGTCTCGCGCACAATCAAGCCTTTCGCCGCCGGATTTAAGGTCTCCAGATCCTCTTCGTTTGTGCCGACATTGCCAATATGGGGGAAGGTGAAGGTTATAATCTGGCTGGCATAGCTGGGATCTGTCAGAATTTCCTGATATCCGGTCATGGAGGTATTAAAGCAAATCTCGCCAACGCTGGTTGTTTGGGCACCAAACCCGTAACCCCAAATCAGGGTTCCATCGCTTAAAACGATCACGCCGGTTGCATTGATAGGGGGTTTTATAATAGAAGAATTGCTCATGAATAATATCTCTCTAGCTAAAAGGTGTCGCTAGAAAACGATTTAATACAGAAATAACTTTGGAAAAGGAAGCAAAATCGTGGAAATTCGCCCAGAAATTAACAATAAATTGAAAGAAGCCCTAAAAAGCAAAGATCAGGTTGCACTTTCAACAATCCGCTTGATTATGGCGGCGCTAAAGGATCGTGATATCACGGCCCGCGCCTCTGGTAAGGCAGAAGGGATTGATGATTCTGAAATTTTGTCGATGTTGCAATCCATGATGAAGCAGCGCAATGAATCGATTAAAACCTATGAAGATGCGGGCCGTAAGGACCTTGCCGACCGGGAACGCGCAGAAATTGTGGTGATAGAAACTTTCATGCCCAAACAGTTGAGTGAGGATGAAATTGCTGCCGCGGTTCAATCTAAGATCACGGAAACCGGGGCCGGCAGTGTTCGGGATATGGGAAAGGTTATGGCAGCCCTGAAAGCCGAATATGCGGGGCAGTTTGATATGGGGCGTGCCAGCGCTTTGGTAAAATCGGCGCTATCTTAAGCTGGCATGGCCCCAGTGGGCAGAGGCTATTTTTTAAACAGCTTTTTAATCTGGGCCAGCAAAGAGAATTTTTGAGGCGGTTGATCGCCATATTGGATGATCGTTAATTTTTTGTTGCTGTCAAAAATAGGTGGCATGTCTCTAATTCCCGCTGTTTTGTTTTTTGTTATGCTATTTATATTAGCAAAATATGATTGGTTTATGCAAAATCATGGTGTAACTATTTGCGAGTACGACAAAAATCTTGCGGTGCATAGAATGGTCCCATAGGCCCGCAAGGGTCGGTTTGGGGGCTTGCATGTCGCTGTGGGTGTTTTGGGGTGCGCTTGTAAATTTTTATAACGATAGAATATTATTTTTGTTAATGTGGTGACTATGTCTATTAATGCCCGTTTTTTGGATGAGCTGAGAAGCCGTCTTACATTGTCTGATGTGATCGGGCAACGCATTCCTGTAACCCGTGCAGGGCGGGAATTTAAGGCATGCTGTCCTTTTCATAAGGAAAAAACCCCTTCATTTACAATTAATGATGATAAACAGTTCTATCATTGCTTTGGGTGTGGGGCGCATGGGGATGTTTTAAACTTTGTTATGCAGCATGATAACTTGCCTTTCCCGGATGCCGTTGAGACGCTGGCGGCGCAGGCCGGCTTGCAGGTGCCAAAGTTCTCCCCTGAAGAAACCAAAAGGGCAAAAGAGCAAAAAGATCTGTATAGCCTGATGGATGAGGCGGCAAAATGGTTTGAGGCGCAACTCATTGACGGGCGTAATCAGGACATGCTGCGCTATGTTCATGGCCGCGGTCTGAAGGACACAACGATTGCCGAGTTCCGCCTGGGATATGCACCGGCCGATGCGCAGGCCTTGCGTAAGCATTTGTCCCAACATGGGTATAAAGATCAGCAAATGATTGATGTCGGCTTGGTGAAGCCCGGAAAAAACGGGCGCGAGCCGTATGTGTTCTTTCGTGACCGTATTATGGTTCCGGTTCTGGACAGGCGGGGGCGCGTTGTCGCCTTTGGCGGGCGTATATTGCCCGACCATTTGCGCCCGCCTGATCAGGGGGATTTTAAACCGGCAAAATATATGAATTCGACGGAAACGCCGATTTTTAACAAAAGCCGGGTTTTGTATGGGGCGCCGCAGGCTCGCCAAGGGGCGGGGGATGGACACACGCTTTTTGTCGCCGAAGGGTATTTTGACGTGATTGCCTGTCATCAGGCAGGTTTCAAAGGGGCCGTCGCACCGATGGGGACGGCTTTGACCGAAGAGCAAATAATGCTGTTATGGAAGTTAATTCCATCGGATGAAAAAGTGCCCGTTCTTTGCTTTGATGGTGATAATGCGGGGCGCCGGGCCGCAGAGCGGGCGATGGAACGTGTATTGCCCCTTTTGGGCGCCGGGCGCAGCGTTCGTTTTGCTTTTCTGCCAGATGGAGAAGATCCGGACAGCTTAATTGCTTCAAATGGAAAGGCCGCCTTTACTAAGATTTTGGAAAATGCCATCCCGATGATTGAATTTTTGTGGCGTCATCATACGGCCGGGCGCAGCTTTGAAACGCCGGAGGAACGGGCGGCGCTGATTAAAACGTTACAGGATGCCGTGAAAAAAATTGCGGATGCCGAGGTGCAGAAACATTATGATTACCTGATTCGACAAAAAATATCGGATAGTTTTTTTAATAAAGCCGGCCATCGCAAGCAGGGCACTTTTAAAAAAGGCAGTTATCAAAAACAACCGGTGCAACCGGCGGGAATTTCTCTGCGCTCACCGAAATTACAATCAAAAGATATTCACGTTCGTATCATGATCGCCGCCATTATCAATCACCCGGATATCTATGCCGATGTTGAGGAGCAATTTGCCATGGTGCAAATGAATAATGACCGGCTTGATATGTTGCGCCAAAAACTTATTTCTGTTGTCGAAAGCGAGGAGGGCATCCAGGCCGATGCGCTTGAGGCCGCCTTACGGGGGCACGGTTTTGGCCGGGAACTGGATCATATTTTATCATCGGCAACCTATCTGCATGGTAAATTTTGCTCCGGTGCTGAGAAAGAACTTGAAAAGGTTAAAGAAAAATGGCTTGGTCTATGGCAAGATTGTGAGAAGATTGATTTGCAAAAAGAAATCAAAGCAGGCTGGAAAAGTGCTTTCTATGCTTCAAGTGAGGAAGATGAAGAGCGAATTAAACAAATGTTGAGTGACACAACGCTTTGAAAATTCATACCTGAAATAAAATTTCTTTGTAATTTTTGATGTTTTTTGGCATCTACCCCCTTTGATTTTGAGGGGTTTTGAGATTAAATAACGAATCGGAATAATTATAATGGCAGCAAAAGTGGTTGGAAATCTAGCAGTGAGCGATAAAGAAAAAGAAAAAGATGAAGGCCGGTCTTCGGTACCGAAGGGGTCGTTTGCAACAGTGGTGAAGAAACTCGTGGCAAAAGCCAAAGATAAGGGTTTCATTACGTATGATGAGCTGAATAAAAGCCTGCCTGCCGAAGAATTCTCCTCGGAGCAGATTGAAGACGCAATGGCGACTTTTTCCGATATCGGTGTCCAGATTGTTGAAAGTGAAGACGATGTGGACGAGCCCGATGATTCGGATGAAAAAGGGGAATATAAATCCGGCGGGAATATTGCCGATGACGATACGGGCCGTACTGATGATCCCGTTCGTATGTATTTGCGCGAAATGGGCGCGGTGGAGCTTTTGTCCCGTGAAGGCGAAATAGCGATTGCAAAACGTATTGAGGCCGGCCGTGAATTGATGATCGGCGGTATTTGTGAAAGCCCACTGGCCATTGAATCTATTATCGCATGGTATGAGGCGTTGCAGGCCGGTGATATCATGTTGCGTGAGGTAATTGACCTTGATGCCACATATAGTGACGGCCCGGATGCCGAGGTCGATGGCGAAGATGAAGAAGAGCTTGATGTCGATGAAGAAGACGCCGTAGAAGAAGATGATGCGGATAAGCCGTCCTCAGAACAAGCGTCCGAAGACGGTGACGGTGACGATGAAGAGGGCAATATGTCCCTTGCCGCTATGGAGGAGGAGTTGGCTCCCGGCGTTTTAGAAAATTTTGGCAAAATCCACAAGACCTATAAAAAAATGCAGAAGGTTCAACAGGAACGTCTGGACGCCCTGCAAAAAGGCGATGAACCACCTGCCGCCGCCACAAAAAAATACAATGCCTTAAAAGAAGAAATGGTCACCCATATGAATGAGGTGCGCCTGAACAATGCGCGTATTGATCAGTTGATTGATCGTCTCTACAGCATTAACCGCGAGCTGGTGAGTCTTGAGGGGAAAATGCTGCGTATGGCGACTGATTGCGGTGTAAAGCGTGAAGAATTCTTGCAGCATTATTACGGCGCGGAGCTTGATCCCGGCTGGCTGGACATGGTCGGTGGTCTGAAGGGCAAAGGCTGGGCCCGCTTTGTTGAGAAATATTCTGATCAGGTTTCAAAAATGCGGGATCAGGTTGCACTGGTATCCGAAGATACGATGCTGCCGATTAAAGAATGGCGCCGTATTATCGGAACCGTGCAAAAAGGCGAAAAAGAAGCCGCCCGGGCTAAAAAAGAAATGGTTGAGGCCAATTTGCGCCTCGTGATCTCCATTGCCAAGAAATACACCAATCGCGGTCTGCAATTCCTGGATTTGATTCAGGAAGGAAATATTGGTCTGATGAAGGCCGTTGATAAATTTGAATACCGCCGCGGGTATAAATTTTCAACCTACGCCACCTGGTGGATCAGACAGGCCATTACGCGCTCTATTGCCGATCAGGCCCGCACGATTCGTATTCCGGTACATATGATCGAAACGATCAATAAAATGGTGCGTACATCACGTCAGATGATGCATGAAATTGGCCGGGAGCCAACCCCGGAAGAACTGGCCGAGCGTCTTCATATGCCACTTGATAAGGTGCGTAAGGTCCTTAAAATTGCCAAGGAGCCGGTTTCACTGGAAACGCCAATCGGGGATGAGGAAGATTCATCATTGGGTGATTTCATTGAGGATAAGAATGCTTTGCTTCCTGTGGATAGCGCCATTCATTCGAATTTGCGTGAAACAACAACGCGCGTTCTGGCCTCGCTAACCCCGCGTGAGGAACGCGTATTGCGTATGCGTTTCGGGATTGGTATGAATACCGACCACACGCTTGAGGAGGTCGGGCAGCAGTTCAACGTGACCCGTGAACGTATTCGCCAGATCGAAGCCAAGGCTTTGCGTAAACTGAAGCACCCAAGCCGCTCCAGAAAACTGCGCAGCTTTTTGGACACTTAAAAAATTACTCATGTATAGCGAGAACAGCTAGTGGCACGCGCATTAAATAAATCACGTATTATGGTATCCAAGGTTTTGGGTTTAATAGTCCTGCTTTGCGTATTCTTTACGACTAGCGCCATTCAGGATGAGAGCACATTGCATGAAGTCTTTGATGTTCTGGGGCTCTTGTTCGTGTTTATTTGTGCCTTGGGGCGCCTTTATACAACGGCGTTTCTTGGTGGCAAGAAGAACAAGGATCTAATCACGCACGGCCCTTTTTCGGTGGTGCGCAACCCATTATATGTGTGTTCCCTGATCGGTTTTACAGGTGTGGCTTTTATGACCAATCATGTTATTTTGATGGTTTTGGTTCCGCTTAGTTTTACAATTTTGTACCATTTTCTTGTGTCCCGAGAGGAACAGTTTTTAAAGGAAACTTTTGGCAGGGAATATGAAGGGTATTGCGCGAAAGTGCACAGATTTGTTCCGAGTTTTTCCCTGTGGCAACAGCCAAAATCGATTACTTTGGATACGAAAATGTTTTTTAACGGTCTGAAGGATGCGTTGTGGTGGTTTGCCGCATTTCCGTTGGTTGAAATAGTGGAGTATGTCCACGAAATTAATTTAGTGCCATCCTTGTTTTTTGTCCCTTAATGTAATTCAGGCCGGGGCGGCTTGCAAACTGTGCAGCTTTTTCGCCATGCAATTTATTGACATAATGCGCACACTGGTGTAGCCTCCCTGACATTATTCAACATGTCAGGGTCAGTATTAATGGGGTTTAAGGTGCCGTCACTAACAAAATTTGCAAAAAAACATCCTTTTGCGCTGTCTATATGCACCCCGTTTGTGTTATCGGCGGCCATGCAGCTTGGGCCGGAAATTTCCAGTGAACCTGCGGCCGATTATTTGCGCGACAATAACTATCCGGCCTCCTTGACCGAACGATTTAACACCGAAAGTATACGGGTTTATGGCCGCTTAAACCCCTTATCGGCGCTGCATATGATGGGGCGGCCCTATGCAATTATGGCAGAGAGCATGTCCGGTGATTGGGGGGATAATGCGATGGAGGTGGCGAGATTGCCATTTAGGCTTTTTTCAACAACCTTGCATGCGATTGTCCACTATATTCCCCCTTATGATTCAATAGATGCGTATGCGGTTACCTTAAGTGATCCGTGTTTTATTCGTCCGCCCTCTGCAAAAGTGGACCTAGCAACGGCGCTGGCTGATTTGGGGCATAGCGAGGCGATCCGTGATGTTGAAAACCTTGTGTTGGAAACGGATCAGGCCCAGCTGGAAGATGCGTTTCGTACGATTACTATGGCTCATGAAATGCAGCATTGCGAACAGGGCTGGACATTATACGACACATTGTTGCGGGAAAGTGATGCCGATTTAATGGCGATGCAGGTCTTCTGGGACAGTGGGTACAGCCCGGAAGTAAAGCAGGAAGCGTATAAGCTGTATGTGGCCGCGCGGCTTTTGGGCGGGCGGGATGATTACGAAAGCCACGATACGGGCGTAAATGTGATGAACGGCGATTCGCTCGCTCTATCATCGTTTAAACGGGTTCGGGCACAACGTATGCTTACCGAACTGGCCGATCTTGGTGTTCAATATAATTATTTCCCTGAAGATATGGATGATGATGAAAAGGACTTTCACATGATCATGGGGTTGATGGCCTCGCCTATCCTGGATTCGTTCGAGCCAGAGATGCGTGAATATGCGGCGGCTTACGTGCGGGCATATTTATATCTGAACAAGGTGACGGGCGGCGCCATGCTGGGCAAGCCTGAATATTTCACAAAGATTAGCACCAGCTTTGCGACGACCGAAGGGCCATCCAAGGGGCCTGAACTCAATGGCTATGATGTTGAGTTTTAGGACAAACGTTTTAAAAAAGAATCAAATATCTTGCGCAAGGGCAATATTCTTGGTAACCAGTAAATCTCTGAGGGCCAGTAGCTCAGTTGGTTAGAGCAGTCCGCTCATAACGGATTGGTCGCTGGTTCAAGTCCGGCCTGGCCCACCACTGATTCTTTTATTTTCTTCCGCTTTCCGTTATTTTTATCCCCGTAAGCCTGTGCTTTGCGGTTCTTTGGTGACAGGCAGGGTGCGCTGTTTCAGCCATTTTCGCGCTGCATCATAACAAGTGTTTGTAACGCCGGTCCGCATCCATTATTTATAGATTTATGCGCAAATTATGGTTTGACACTGAATTTATTGAATACGAAGCCGTTCTGGAAGATGGGCGTAAATTTCCAGTAACCGACCCGATCTCTTTTGCGGTGGTTGATCTTGAAGGGCGTTCCTTCATGGCGGTGTTTAAAGAGTTCAACCGCGCCGCGGCAGAGCAGAATGAGTGGGTTACAGAAAATGTACTGGCGAAATTGCCCGATGAATCGACCTGGCAGACCAGGGATCAAATTCGTGAGGGCCTTCTGGATTTTATTGGTGAGGATCCAACGGAGTTTCGTTATTGGTATGCCCCGCAAGATGCCGTGATCCTGCATAAAATTTTTGCCGTCAGTTTTTTGGATCAGCCCGAAAACGTAAAAGGGTCCCCGTTTAATATTGCGCAGAAATTTCAGGAAATGGCCGTTCCTTCGGCCTATATCCCCTTGAATATGGACAAGCATGAGGTGCTGTCTGATGCGATATGGACGCGCGATTTTGATTTGGCAATGGATCAGTATCTGATTGATATTCAAGAAAACAGCCTATAAGTCATATCTTATGCCTTGGCGCCCTTGTTGAAGGGCAATATCTGTTTTAATGTCGTGGAAAAGCCGCATTAATCAGGGGAGGCGCGCATTATGCCATTTATTACGTATCTACTGCTTTGGTCAATATTTGCTCAGGTTATCCTGACTTTTACTGTTTTGGTAAAGATGCGCCTTGTGCGGATGCGTGCCTTTAAAGAGGCGGGTGTCACAATGGACGAAATCGCGGTTAATCATAATGCGTGGCCGGATTCTGTGCGTAAGGTGCAGAATAACTATATTAACCAGTTTGAATTACCGGTTCTTTTTTACCTGGCCTGCGTTATGGTCTTTGTTTTTTCTATTGAAAGCTGGCTTTTTGTCGTTCTTGCCTGGCTGTTTGTTGCCAGCCGCGTTATTCATATGCTGGTGCATACGGGAAAAAATCGTGTGAAACACCGTTTCCGCGCATTTTTATTTGGCTTTTTCTGCGTGATGTTCCAATGGATCTATATCATGTTTATCGCGACAAATGCCTATTTGTATTCAAATTAAGGCGTTAAAGCATAAGTTTTATTGACATTTGCTGTGAAATCCGTATAAATCGCTCTATTCCCGCGAAAGAGGGGGGAAATGGTTCTCCCCCGTTGATGGATTTCGCATGATTGAATGCGCCTTCAAACCATTGTTGGTCGGGCGGGACAAAAAGTAATAATAGGAGAAAAATTATGAGTGGTAAGCGTTTATCATCCAAACACAAAATTGATCGCCGTGTTGGCGCCAATCTTTGGGGGCGTGCGAAATCGCCTTACAATATGCGTCAATCAGGCCCGGGTATGCACGGTCAACGCCGTGGTAAGTTATCTGATTTCGGTCTGCAGTTGATGGCAAAGCAGAAACTAAAAGGATATTACGGTAATATTGGCGAGAAACAGTTCCGTCGTTACTTTAAAGAGGCCGATCGTCTGCGTGGTGATACGGGTCAAAACCTTGTCGGCTTGCTGGAGCGCCGCCTTGATGCGGTTGTTTACCGTGCCAATTTCGTGCCGACAGTGTTTGCCGCGCGTCAGTTTATCAATCACAAGCATGTTTTTGTGAATGGTAAAATTGTCAACATTCCTTCTTATCAGGTTCAAGAAGGCGACGTGATCGAGGTGAAAGAAGCCTCTCGTCAGTTGCCGATGGTTTTGCAGGCAACACAACAGCCAGAGCGTGAAGTGCCTGAATATGTTGATGTCGATACAAAGGCTTTCAAGGCAACATTCATTCGCACGCCAAAATTGGAAGACATTCCATATCCTGTGCAAATGGAACCAAATCTGGTTGTCGAGTTTTACTCACGTTAATCCGGTATTGGTACATAGTTTTGAAAGGGCCGCTTTTTCGCGGCCTTTTTGTTTGTGTGAGAATAGTGCATAAGTGTTTACATAATTTAATTTGCAATTTTTGGAAAAACGCTGTATAAGGTGATGTAGATTTTTAATGACCCCTACATAAGGAGCATAAGACATGGCCCAATACGAAAAGAAACCAGCAAAATTTTACGAATTTGCGAACAAGGTGGGATGCATCAAACTTGGTGAGCAGGATTTCCAGCTCTGTGACCATGTTCAGAAAATTAAAGGGACATATTATGCAACAGCCTTCTATGAAGGGGATGTAAAGCCGGATGGAAAAGATGCCCATGGTATTTACTATAAGAAAATCAGTAATGCTGATTTGGCGTTCCTGCCAGAAGATTTGTTAAAGCAGGCGCAAATAAAGTTTGATGATATGGGGCAGACCGATGATATGGTTGCGCGCCTTTTAAAAACGATTACAGAGCTGAATCTTCAGGAGTATACGCGTGAGGTTGCCTGATTTTTGGTAAACAAGCATCAATAAAAGCCGTCAAGGGGTGTCTTTGGCGGCTTTTTTCTTGCCGATTAAGGCGCTGACAATTCCATGCAGGGTGCGCAATTCCTGATCGCTAAAGCCTGCGCGGGTCAGCATGGTACGAATGTTACGCAGCATCGTTGGTTTTAAATCGCGCGCTTTGAAAAAATGGCCTTTTTCCAGTTCATGCTCCAGGCGGACAAAAAATTCATCCATCTTGTCTTGTGTCGCCGGAAAGCTATCCCCCAGGGGGCGTTGAATATCACTTGTGTTGTCCTGCGCGCGAAACCATTCCCAACAAACCAGTAGAACGGATTGACCAAGGTTCAGTGATGAAAAATCCGGATTGGTGGGGATGGTGATGATTCCGTGACAGCGGGCGACATCATCATTATCCAGCCCGGCCCGTTCCCCGCCGAAGACCAGACCGGTTTTTATGGCGGCGCCGGTTTGTTCAGATGTAATGCGTGTGGCGGCGCTTTGCGGGGTGTAAACGTCTTTTACCATGTCCCGTGGGCGTGCCGTTGTGGCCAGAACGGTGTGTAGGTCATTGATGGCCTGTTGCAGGGTGTCAAATACCCTGGCTTGCACAAGGTCGTCCAGGGCGCCAGAGGCATTGCGCAATGCTTCATGGTTCGGCCAGCCATCACGCGGGGCCACAAGACGCAAATCCGTCAGCCCAAAATTGGCCATCGCCCGCGCGGCGGCGCCAATGTTTTCCCCCATTTGCGGAGTAACAAGAATAATCGCCGGTTTGGGGGTGGTGTCTGTACAAGATAAATCGGTCATAAAAGGCGCCCCCGTATAATAATATTTATAATGATATCTTTATAATACTACTTATCTAGGCCGCCTTTTTATACGCCTGCAAGCGCTCCTTTGCCTTGTCCGGGCCGATAAGAAGCAGCAGCTTATCCATTTCTGGGCCATGATTCATGCCGGTCAAAGCCTGACGAAGCGGCATAAACAGCCCCTTGCCCTTGCGGCCTGTCGCGGTTTTCAATCGCCCGACCCATTCGCTCCATGTGTGTTCATTCCATGGGGCGGGGGGTAATTCGGCCGCGGCCTGCATGATGAAGTCGGTGTTTTCGGCCTCAATAACAGGCTCTACTGGCCCCTTGGCCATTTCCCACCAGCTTTTAACATCGTCCAGTCGCTCAATATTGGCCCGGACCGATAACCAGAATTCCTCGGTCAATTCCTGCAATCCCATTCCGGCCAAGCGAACATTGACATCCTCGAACGGGGTTTCGTGCAATATTTTGGCATTCAGACGCAAAAGCTCATCGGTGTCGAATTTTGGCGTACCGCGCGAAAATTTACCAAAGTCAAAGCTCTCAATCAGCGGATCAATCGAACAAAAGGCCTCAATCGGGTCGGACGTACCAAGGCGCGACATCAGGGACACCAAAGCCATCGGCTCCAGCTTTTCATTTTCGCGCAAATCACGAACGCTCAGCGAGCCAAGACGTTTAGACAGTTTACCGCCTTCCTTGTCGGAGATCAGCGGCAAATGCGCAAAGTCAGGGATCGTTCCATTGCCCTCTGCCTCAATAATGGCTTCGAACATCTGCACGTGGCTGGCTGTGTTTGAAACATGGTCCTCACCGCGCACAACATGCGTGATTTTAAAATCAAGGTCATCAATGACCGAACAGAGGTGGTATAGCGGCCGCCCATCTTCACGGATTAATACCGGGTCCGACATCTGTTCGCCTTCAAATTTCACCGGCCCGCGGATATGGTCGTTCCATTCAATGGGGGCATGGTTCAGTTTAAAACGCCAATGGGGTTGGCGCCCCTCGGCCTCGTATTTGGCTTTCTGTTCATCGCTTAGGTTTAATCCCGCGCGGTCATAAATAGGCGGCAGGCCACGATTTAACAGCGTTTTACGCTTTAGCGCCAGCTCCTCGGCGCTTTCATAACAGGCATAAATGCGCCCCGCTTGTTTTAATTTTTCGATGACGGCGTTATAACGGTCCCACCGATCACTCTGGCGTGCTTTTTCATCCCAGTTCAAATGCAACCATGCCAAAGCGGTTTCTATTTCTTCTTCGTATTCGGGCTTGGAGCGCTCCGCATCCGTATCATCAACGCGAAACAGAAAATGCCCGCCATTTTTACGCGCAAATAACCACGTAATAATGGCCGCGCGCACATTTCCGACATGGAGCCATCCGGTGGGGGAGGGGGCAAAACGTACTTTAACACTCATGTTCTAATCCTTCTCTAGGGGCACATATAACCACATCAGGCGCCATGCTCACAAATGTTTTTTTGGGCGGGGGGAGTCCTTCATTTCGTTTTTCTGTTTTTTTAGGGGGTGGGGGTGCCAAGTCATTGATTTTACTTCCGGTCTTTCAGTTTGTTTTTTAAGGCTGGCATTGTAAACGCCCTGCTGGGCGCCCGTGTTTTGCGGCCTTGAATGATGATCATGCGTACATAATATGATTAAATTCCTATTTAATCAATATTTTTGACAAAATGATTGGTCATTGGGTATCTGCGGTCACGGCCAAAGGCTTTGGTTGTAATTTTTGTGCCGGGCGGGGATTGATAGCGTTTGTATTCTGCGCGGTCCAGCAATCCCCATATTTTCAGCACCGTGTCACGGTCATAGGCATCATGGGCGCAGACATCATCCAGCGCGGCTTCGCCTTCAATTAACATGGATAATATGCCATCCAGAATGGGGTAGGGCGGCAGGCTGTCCTGATCGGTCTGGTTTTCCCGCAATTCGGCCGTTGGCGGTTTTGTAATAATGGAATCAGGGATAACTTCGCCGTCTTTGTTTCGCCAGCGGCATAAGTCAAAGACCTGTGTTTTATAAACATCCTTCAAGGCGTTAAAGCCGCCATTCATATCACCATAGATGGTGGCATACCCCACCGCCATTTCAGATTTATTGCCGGTGGTCAGCAACATTTTTCCTTCGGCGTTCGAAAGCGCCATCAATATGGTGCCGCGGATGCGGGATTGAATATTTTCATGGGCCAGCCCCTGCAGGCCATCAAGGCTGTTTTCAAAGGCCTCTAACGGGGCTTTTATACTGATTGTATCCAGCTTTACGCCCAAATTGCGGGCAAGGGTTTGCGCGTCATCAAGGCTGTCTTGTGATGTGAAAACAGACGGCAGCATCACGCAATGAACATTTTTCGCCCCCAACGCATCCACGGCCAGCGTGGCCGTCAGGGCGCTGTCTATTCCGCCCGACAGGCCAATGATCACGCCGCTAAAGCCGTTTTTGCGGACATAATCACCAAGCCCCAATTTCAGGGCGTTATAGGTGAGGTCTTCGGCGCTGTGATCGTGACGCGAATTCTGCTGGGCGGGTTGTACGCATTGTTCAAAAAAGGGCAGCTGCGTTTTAATCCGGCCATCGCCTTCAAGTGCGAATGATCCGCCGTCAAAAACCAGCTCATCCTGCCCGCCAACCTGATTAACGTAAATCAGTGGCAATCCGGTTTCGCTGGCGCGTTGCCGGGCTATATTCATACGGACCGCGAATTTTTCAGTGGTAAAGGGGCTGCCATTTGGCACAATCAGAATTTCGGCCCCTTTTTGTTTTAAATGCAATGCAACGCGTTCGTTCCACATATCTTCGCAGATCATGACGCCATAGCGCTGGCCATCAAATTCAACCGGGTCGGGCAGCGGGCCTGACAGGAAGGTTCGTTTTTCATCGAAGACGCCGTAATTGGGCAAATCGTGCTTATAGCGCACGGCCATGATTTGACCGCGATGCAGCCAAATCGCCGCGTTATAGGGCAGGGGGGCTCCGTCATCTTCCCGCCACGGGCTGCCGACCAGTATTGCACAATCCAGATCTTTTGTGCGCGTGGCAAGGTCTTTGACCTGCCGCATACATGCTTGCGTAAAAGACGGTTTCAAAACCAGATCTTCCGGGGGGTATCCGCAAATGCTCAGTTCGGGGAATATCACCAGCTTTGCCGTTTTATGCGCTTTGCAGGCGGCCGCGATTTTATCGGCATTGCCTTGTAAATCCCCAAGGATGGGGTTGATCTGCGCTAGTACGATCGAGGTGTCAGGGCTCATATCTTAAACAGAGGCCGCCATCGATGAATGCTTGATGGTGGTTTTGCCTTGTATGCCCTTTAGTTCGTCAGCAATCAGGAAGGCCAGTTCCAGGGCCTGGTTTGCATTCAGGCGCGGATCACAATGTGTGTGATAACGGCTGGATAGGTCCTCATCTTTGATATCAAGGGCGCCGCCAACGCATTCGGTTACGTTGCTGCCGGTCATTTCGAAATGAACGCCGCCGGGGTGGGTGCCTTCGGCTTCATGAACGGCGAAAAATCCTTTCACTTCATTTAAAATATGATCGAATCGGCGTGTTTTGAAACCGGAATTGGCTTTAATCGTGTTTCCGTGCATGGGATCACACGACCAGACGACGCTGCGGCCTTCTTCTTTGACCTTGCGGACCAGCGGGGCCAGTTTGTCCTCGACCTTTTCATGGCCCATGCGTGCAATCAGTGTCAGGCGGCCGGGGATATCATCCGGGTTCAGAATATCAATCAGGCGCATCAGTTCATCCGGGGCCAGATCCGGGGAACATTTCAGGCCCAGCGGGTTTTGCAGTCCTTTGACAAATTCAATTTGCGCATGGTCTGTCTGGTGGGTTCTGGCGCCAATCCACAGGAAATGCGCCGATGTATCGTAATAATCACCCGTCAGGCTATCGACGCGGGTCAGGGCTTCTTCATACGGCAGCAGCAGGGCTTCATGTGAGGTGAAAAAGTCGGTTTCACGCAGCGCGGCCACCTTATCCGATGATACGCCGCAGGCCGCCATGAATTTAAGGGCCTGATCAATGCGGGTGGCCAGGTCTTCGTAGCGCTCGCCCAGCGGGGAATCTTCAACGAAATCCAGATTCCATCCGTGGACGCGGTTTAAATCGGCAAAGCCGCCTTTGGCAAAGGCGCGCAGCAGGTTTAACGTGGAAGAGGCATTATGATAGGCGCGGATCATGCGCTGTGGGTCGGGTTCACGCCCCTCGGCGGTGAATTCAAGGGCGTTGACATTATCGCCGCGGTAAATGGGCAAGGTGACATCATTTTGGGTTTCGGTGTCATTTGAGCGCGGTTTGGCGTATTGACCCGCAATGCGCCCCAGTTTTACAACCGGCACTGACCCGGCATAGGTCAGGACAACCGCCATTTGTAAAATAACCTGGAATGTGTCGCGTATTTTGTTGGCATTAAATTCCGCAAAACTTTCTGCGCAATCGCCGCCTTGTAATAAAAAGGCCTTCCCCGCGGCCACATCGCCCAGCTGTTTTTGTAATTTGCGCGCTTCCCCGGCAAATACCAGTGGCGGCAGGTTCTGTAATTCGTTTTCCACGGCTTTCAGCGCCATTTCGTCTTTATAGACGGGCAATTGTTTCGCAGGTTTTGTTCGCCACGAAGACGGGGACCAATCAGACATATTCGATACACTCCTATATTTACCAGACCTGTTATGGCCTAAAATCCCCCAAGAATCAAAAAAAATATTATGCTGTGATGGCCTGAACGCGCTGCTATATGCCATTTGACTAATGTTACAAGGCGATTTGAAACTTGCAGGAAAGGTATAAAACAGCATAAAATAGTAGGGTTAGGTTAAAAAACCGGGATTTTAAGATGTCAGCAAACGCCGAGCTGGACGCTCTTCGTAACCTTTTTCAGGAAAAAGATTTTTCTTCGCCGTGGCTTGAGCGCACCCGCTTGTGCCAGATCATCACGAATGTGGAACAGGATCTGGAGCGGGACCACGCCTTTTTGCACCAGCATGCCGCCTTTATATTCGAAGTATCGGAAAAGCTGGAAAACCAGACCCGCAATACAATTGAACTTTTCAGACAATTTACATTAGGCGGGGCGTGCCCGTCATTGACCGCGCTTTGCCTGTTTGCCATGGAACGCTTTGGCGTGCGCGATGATGTTTTGCGCCGTCTTGTTCTCGTCGCCAGCGTCATGGGCGAGGTAGAAAACGACATGAAATATCACAGCAATATGCATTACCGTAAGGTTTTGTTTCAGTTGATACGCATGGTGGCGGTGTATAATGACATTTATGAAGGCACCTCCCGTGTCCTAGACCAGCGGCGCATTGCCATATTGCTGGCCACCGCCTGTATTCATGATTTTGCCCATGATGGCAAGGGCAACACAATTAAGGGCGTTTATATCCCGCACCGATTGGAACAAAATTCTTATGATCTGGTCGAACCTGTATTCAAGGCCGCCGGTTTTACGAATAAAGATGATTTAAATATGATCCGCGTCATGTTGCTTTGTACGGATGTAACCCCGTTTAAAGACCCCGGAAATGCAGTGAATCAAGCCAAAACGGCGTATCGTTACCACTTCTTGGGTGGCCGCACCCATTGGGAGGCATTAAATCTTGATAAAGAGCTGGGTATTTTGGAAACATCACCCACCGCATCGGTTATGGCGTTAATGATGCACGAAGCCGATATCGCCACATCCGCAGGCTTGCATTATGATATCACAAAATATGAAACCGGGCTGTTAATGGAAGAAATTTCCGATGGGATCGCCCGGCCGGAAAATGTCATTAACTTCCTGAATGATATCTGCAACCGCCAAATGCTCTCCGAGGTGGGGCAGCAGCTCTTCGCGGCCAATCTGGCGCGCATATACGCGCTGGCGGAAGATGATTTCAGGGCCGGCAATCACCCGTATCCGCCCTTGGAAAAATCCAGCTTTGTTCTGGGCGGGATGCCGCCGGTCGTACAGGGGTCAAAAACGATCAATTAAGCCCGTTTAAAGCCGTAATTTAGGTTGGGCTCACGTCAATGGCGGAGCAATCGGTGCTGCTCTGCAGGCTTTCTTTGTTTTGGATTTCGCGTAAGAGAGTGGCATCAGTCGTGCTGATCCCGGCAGTCTTATTGACATACCGCATTAAAATGCCGTCTTCATCCCAATATCGGATTGCTGGTTCGCCATCTGCCCCATCATGTGTCTGGCCATTTAAAAAATGACGTTCTTCTCGTAATCTGCCGTTTTCATACCAGTTACGCACAGCGGGGCTGCCATCCATTCCATCATGGGGTAGGCCGTGTTGCATGTGCGACTGTGCGCTTAATCGTTTATATGCATTCCATTCGCGGCGGGCAGGGGTACCATCCTGCGCATCATGATAATCACCATGTTTATTTCTGTATTCGGCATAAATGGGACAGGCCCCTTTATTCACCAATGCATTAAATAAGTCAGCGCCTGCCAGAGGGGCAATGTCAGGATTTTGGGCAGCGCGGCTAAACAGGCCTCGCGGACCAGATAATAAAGCTGTGAATTGCTCGCCAGTTTGCCGGTTTGTATGATTAATGTGTAACCCATATATAGCAGGTTTACTCTGAGCTGTTGTTTCCTGTTCCATGTGCAGCTTTCTGTGAAAATTTTATGGTAATTAGTCTTGTATCATTATGATTTTAGGCTGTCAATAATGTCTAAAAGCGTGGCACTGAAGCGGCCTTGATACATAAACCCAGATAATTACTTCATCGTTACAAATTCTTCTGCGCTAGTGGGATGGATACCGATGGTGCGGTCGAAATCGGCCTTGGTGGCACCGGCGTTCAGGGCGACGGCAAAGCCCTGCATAATTTCCGGCGCATCCAGTCCAATCATATGAACCCCCAGTACCTTATCTGTTTTTTTACAGACCACCAGCTTCATGAGGATCTTCTCATCGCGCTCGGCCAGTATGTATTTCATGGAACGAAAGCGCGTTTTAAAGACCGTGATTTCATGGCCCAGCCCTTCGGCTTCATGTTCGGAATACCCGACCGTGGCAATGGGGGGCTGTGAAAAGACGGCCGTGGCAATGTTTTCATAGCTGATATCGGCGCTTTGTTTGTCCGCGAACAGATGATAGGCCAGAGACTGCCCCTCGGCGGTGGCAACGGGGGTTAAGGGCACTTTATTGGCAACATCCCCCAGCGCATAAATATTGGGAACACTGGTCTGGAAGTTATCGCCAATTTTGATCTGTCCATTGGGGCAGAGATCAACGCCAACGTCATCCAGATTAAGCCCTTGCGTATTGGGAACGCGGCCAATGGCGCTAAGGATTGTATCGCATTCAACCGTCTTTCCCGATGACATGCGGGCCAGCAGGGTGTCTTTATCTTTTTCAACGCCTGCCAGGTCGCAATTAAAGTGCAAATCAATGCCTTGTTTGATCATTTCTTCTTTCAGGGTTTCGCGTATATCATCATCAAAGCCGCGCAAGAACAGATCGCCGCGGTAACACAGGCTGACTTTTGAGCCCATGCCATGAAAAATATGGGCAAATTCAACGGCCACATAGCCGCCGCCGATAATCAAGATATGTTCGGGCTGTTTTTTCAGGTGAAAAATGTCATCTGATGTTAAGGTGTGCTCGGCCCCGGGGATCATGTCTTTGCGCGGGGTGCCGCCGGTTGCAATCAGAATTTTATCCGCCGTGACCACCGTATTGTCAATCTGGATTGTGTGTGGGTCTTTCAGGCTGGCATGGCCGCTGTAATAGGTGACGCCGGCCTTTTCCAGCAGGCCGTCATAGATGCCGTTTAATCGTTTTATCTCGGCATCTTTACGCGTTATAAATGTGCCCCAGTCCAGATTTCTGGGCGCCTTTACGTCCCAGCCATAGCCTTTGGCGTCCTCAAAATGGCCGTGGTAATCGGCGGCATAGGCCATAATTTTCTTGGGCACGCACCCGACGTTAACGCAGGTTCCGCCAATATCTTTGTATTCGGCAATGCCGACCTTTGCGCCCAGCGTGGCCGCAATGCGCGATGATCTGACGCCGCCTGATCCTGCCCCGATAACAAAGTAATCAAAATCATAATTATGTGTTTGTGTCATTGTGTCCTGTCTGGGTTGTTTCATTTGCGCCGGATTGGCCCATTTTATTGCCCCAGCGTTTATGCAGCCATATCCACTGGCCCGGGTTTTGTCTGATCCAATCCTCCATAAGAAGATGGGCCTTTTGCATGGTTTCTTCAAGGGGCAGTTCTTCGCCGTTATCGCCGTGGGTGGGGATTGGTGGATGAAAGATCAAATCGAAATGCGCGCCTTTGGTGCGAATGCATTGTGAAGGGATTAAAGGGCATTTATATTTGCGGGTTAGTTGAAAGGCGGCCGGGTTTGTTTTTGCGGGATAGCCGAAAAACGGAATGCTTAAGCCCGTATTGTATTTTTGATCAATCAGGATCGCCAGATTGCCTTTGTTTTTCAGTGCGGCCATAATCTTTTTCCCGCTTTGCCGCGTTTTGGGGTATCCCGTGATGCGGCCATTCATGCCTCGCATTTTACTGACCAGTTTATCCACGTATGGGTTGTTTGGGGCGCGGTAGGTAATGTCAACCTGCACGCCGTATTTCAACAGGGCCATGCCTGCCCATATTTCCCAATTGCCCTGATGCAGGCCAATAAAAATGGAGCCGGTCGGGTTTTCCCGCAAGGAATCCATGATGTGGGAATTTTTTACGGTGGTGCGCGTCAGGGCGATGGTTTCTAAATGCGGGTATTCGGCAAAGACACGGCCCATATTGTTCCACATCTCGCGGATGATTGTTTTGCGGCGTGCGGCATTAAGGTCTGGCATGGCGTGCCGTAAATGGCGGTCGGCTTTTTTATTGGCGCCTGACATGAAAAATCCGATCGCTTGCCCGATTTGCCCGCCCAGGGCCGAGGCTACATCCACCGGCAATATTTTGAACAGTAACATCAATGCCCAGCACAAGGCGCCTTCCAGAGCGTAACTCAGCTTTTTCATCTTTGTCATGACAGACGGTCCTTCAGAAAGCCGCTAATTTCAGATTCCGGGCTGAAGACGGCCCGAATCTGCACCGGATGAACATGGCCGGCCTGGTTGTGGTCTTTCAGGCGCATGAAATCTTTATCTGTGGTAACCAGTTTTGCCTGCAATGCGCCGGCTTGTGTGATCAGGGCGTCCAACTCATCATCGCTATAGTTATGGTGATCGGGGAATGGGTGCCATGCGGCAATGCTGTATCCCATATCCTGCAGAAAATGATAAAACTTTTCCGGGCGCCCCAACCCGGCAAAGGCAACGATGGGGCCTTTTTCCGGCAGGGATGATTGAACCGGCTCGATATGGGCGTGAAACAGGGGCTTTTGTTCCGGCAACAGATTGGTTACTCCGCGCTTATCTTTTCCGATCAGGATAAACGCATCGGCTTTATCAATGGCCTCTTCCAGCGGTTCACGCAGCGGCCCGGCAGGCAAGGTTTTCAAGTTGCCAAATCCGGCTTGTCCATCAATAACAAGAAAGGATAAATCCTTAATCAGCCCTGCATGTTGCAGGCCGTCGTCCATAATAATGACATCGGCCCCGTGCAGCGCGGCCAGCTCCGCCCCGTCAATGCGCTTGGTGGCAATGACGGTTGGCGCCTGTTTCGCGAGCAGCAGACTTTCATCACCGCTTTGTGCGTAGCTATGGTGATCGGGGCAAACAAGGGTTGGTTCCTGTAAGGTGCCTTTATATCCGCGCGTTAGAAAATATGGGGTTTGGGCAATATCATGTTTCTTAATGAGATGCATAATAGCCTGGGCAATGGGCGTTTTGCCGCTGCCGCCTGCAACGGCGTTGCCAACACATAGAACAGGAACAGGGGCCTTTTTTGCCTTTGCGCTTTGCATGGATTGGTTCACACGGTGCCCCCATTGATACGGCACCGCCAAGGCCCCAAGCAGTATTTCCGGCAAAGGGGCAGAAGCGGAAGCATGACGATACCAAAATGAAGGTGTTTTCAAGGGCATATAAATCTAGAACCTTAGCGTAACGCGTCATTAAGAAGAGGTTTGATCTCATCCATAACAGTATCTATAACACGGGATTTGCGGGCGGCAAAATCCAACGCGTTCTTTTGTAGTGCGGCCAGTCGTTCCGGGTCATGCAGCAAGCCCTCTATCGTGGGGCCCAAATCTTTTTTCTGGTGAATCTGAATGGCGGCATTCTGGCTGTTCATATCCTCAAAGATATCGCTCAAGTTCTGATAATGCGGTCCATGCAGGACGGCGCAATTTAACAAGGCGGCTTCCAGCGGGTTATGGCCGCCGCCCCCATCATCACTGAAAGTGCGCCCGATAAAGGCAAACGGCGCCATTTTATAGATCAGGCCCAGCTCCCCGATTGTATCGACGATATAGATATCGGTATCTTTATCAGGCACCCGTTTGGCCAGACGCCGTAAGACCGGGTCCAGATGATACTCATCGCAAATGCGGCTCACCTCATGCCCGCGGTCAGGATGGCGGGGCACGATAATGCTGAGCAGCCCTGGAAAGCGATCTTTCAAGGTGGAGTGGATCTGACAGGCCAGATCTTCTTCCCCTTTATGGGTGCTGGCATACGTGACCACAGGACGGCCGCTTAGGGCCTTTAACAGGGCGTTATAGTCCTGTTCATCACAGTCCAATGGTTTGGCACTGTATTTTAAATTATCACTAACCAGCACATTTTTCGCGCCAAGATCGATGAAGTAATCAGCCTCGGCCTGTCTTTGCGCCAATATGAGCCCAAAACTATCCAATAAGGTGGCAATGGAGGATTGAAAGCGTTTCCAGCGCCGGTATGATCGCGGGGACAAGCGGGCATTCACCAATGCGGCTGGAATTTTACGTTTTTGTATAGCCAGCAGCATGTTGGGCCAGAGCTCCGATTCCATCCACAGACAGATATCCGGGCGCCAATGATCCAGAAAACGCGCGGCCCATTTGGGGTGATCCAGCGGGTAATATTGATGAATGGCGCGGTCAGGCAATTTATTGCGCATTAAGGCGGCCGATGTTTTGGTTCCCGTTGTCACCAGACACTGGGCATCGGGGTATTGCCGCAAAACACCGTGGATGAGAACAAGCGCCGATTGTGCCTCGCCCACACTGGCGGCGTGAACCCAAAATAATTTGCCCTCAGGGCGCGCGATTTCAGATTTTCCTTTGCGTTCGGCGATCCTGCCCGGGTCTTCCTTGCCCTTGGCCAGACGTCTGCTCAAAAGGGCGAGCAGAGCAGGTTTAGACAGTTTTGAAATGGTTTTATATAGATAAAGCATTCTTATTATTTTATTCAGACTAACAAACTATTAGGACTTTATGCGCTATTCTGAAGAATATGTAGGCCATTTTGGCCTTTAAGCCAATAAGAAAAAGGTGCTTATGCGACTGACATCCAAGAAAAAATCGGATATACGCGAAAAAACGCTGAAACAAATGCGCAATCTGCAAAAGAAATTTGAGGATGAGCATCCCGATTTGCTGGATAAGATTCGCCGGGAGATTGGCAAGCAAAGTCTTTATGATGAGGATGGATTTGCTAATGTCACCGGGGGCGAGGGGGGAGCTAAGGCCGAACTTCGTATTGATCGCCGTAAAAATCTGGAAACGGTAATGCAATTTGCACAAAACAATGAGCGATCACCAGAGTTTCAGAAAAAGTTAAAGGCCATTCTTTTAAGCGTGCAGCATTAAATTCAGGTATATTAAGCATATACCAACAGAATCATAATACAGATATAACAAGTCCTCACCGCCATTCCCCGGCCAGTATTATGCCGCCGGGATATTATGGCGCGCCTTTAGATTAAGGGATACATCTACCCGGGCTTAATGGCGGCGGGTTACCGGCCGCAGGGCCGGGTGTCGGGCTATAATGACATCCAGGCTGCAGACACACGCCTTCAAAATAACGGCGCGGGGTCTGTTGCGGGCGCGTAACAATCACGCCGGTTGCAATTGGCGGGAAGTTACCACATTCGGCGGCATCCATGCGCTCAAGATAGGTTTGGGTTTGATCCAGACCCCATGGCGGGTTTCGATAGGCCGTATCCATGGCCGCGGTGAACATGCCTGTGGGTTCTACGCATGGATTACCGGGGTCGGGGTAAATACGTCTGACATTCCCGTTGGCATAATCTTCAAAGGTAAAGAAACCATCATACGGGCCATTGTTAAAATCATAACATTTGGCCTCCATCCACACATTTTGCATGATGGAACAATTATAATTACCGCCGTTGGGTACGGCGCCGATGAGGTTATTACGGTTTGTTGAGGCTCTGCCGCCTAACTGGTTTCTGATACCGGCAGAGATGAAATTTGAATCCAGATAGGTGCGCAATGCATTTTGAACCAGAACTTCAAGGGCCCTGTTCATATGCATATCCTGGCCAGCGCCCAAAACATTGTTCCCCCAGCGGGTTGTTTCACTAAACATCTCATCGGCATGATCGCCTAATTCCAAAAGATGCCCTTCAAAACAGGTATAGGCCAAAACGCTGTCCGGTTTTGTGATCAGATTTTGGTTCTGGGTGATTTCTCTTTGCGCTTCAAGCCATGCTCGTTGCTCCATGGATTCGTAATAAAGCGGGTCACACGGGCTTGGTGCCGGGGTGATCTGTGCGATGACGTTTTGAACCGGCGATACGGCCAGCAGGACGGAAAGGGATAGAATGGCCAAAGCCTTCTTACCGTTCAAACGTTTGAATTTTCGATGCGTTTCCGTCATGTGTGTGTTCCTACCAGATAGCTTGTTATCCATTATACAAAATTTTTAGTCTTTGTCGCAAACCTCATTAGCCTTTTACACATCTGCGCCCCGTAATTGTTCCTGTGTTGAAGTTTGCGGTAAAGCTGAAGTAACAGCCGGGGTTCCGGCAGATCATTTCATCATATGTAATACTTCTACGGGTTACGCCTGACGGGTTGGCCGTTGTGACCGCGCCGCTTGTGAATTCATAAATAACAGATTCTGTTCCCGTCGCAATCGGGGTAAGGCATTCCGCATTGTTTGTGGCGGGTAAAATCAAATCGGAATAGATTTCCAGGCGGTCAAACTCTGCCGTATCAAAGGCAGGGGCGGCGTTTCTGGATGTGTCTATAAGCTGTGTTGAGATGGGGCTTGTGCAGCTGCCGGGGGTCGGAAATTGTCTTGGGTCGGCCGCGGCCAAATCTTCGAAGCTCAAAAATAAAGAAGGGCCATTGGGGAAATTCTGGCATCGGGCAATCATCCATATGGCATCCATACTGGCACATGAATAGGAGCTGCGGCTCACCGAATTGGCGATAGAGCTGTTCATACCGCCAGTGCCGCCGAGGAAATTATGGTTGTAATTTTGTAAATGTTCCTGCATCGGGTCAGAGACAACATTTTGCAAGCTGGGCAGAATATGGCCGGTTCCCATGCTGACAACGGTAAAAATAAAAGGCGGGTTGGCCGCCAGCAAAAAGGCAATATTTAAGGGAACGATGCGAAAGAACCAGTCATTGTTTTCAGAAAATAATGGCGGCGCATTTCTGGCGGCATGGTTAATCATGCGGTCAAAGCACGTATATTCCAACGTGCTGTCTGGCTTCCTGATATAGGTCTGGGCCATCATGACATCGCGCTGGGCCTCCATAAAGGCGCGGGCGTAGATCTGGTTCATGAAATCGCCATCACAGGTTCCGTTTGCGCCGCCGGTTCTAAAATCGTTTTGATTGTTTCCGACGGTGTAATCACCGGTGACACATGGAGCGCCCCGCACGCATTGGGCCAGAGCGCTTTGCTGTAGAGCAAAGAGGGACAATAGGGTTAGAACTGTATAGCGTACAATCTTCAATCTATTTCAACCTGTGTATCTGCGTCTTTGTAATGCATTAATTGCGCATCCCATTTGTAAATGCGGGGTCTGTAATCACTGGTTTTGTGATTATATACCAAGATATCATGAATACCATGTGTATGTTGATCGGAAATAGTAATATTTTTTGCTTTGAACGTTCCAATCAGGATGATTTGCCCTTGATTTTCGGCAAGGATATAGTGTGAACAAGGGGCGCCGGCGGGGCAAGTCTCCTCTTTGACGATATATTCAAACAGGCCATCCTCGTTCAGGTCGTTTTTCGCGATGAGAATGTCTGCGCGCTTCAGCTTCTGCGATTCGCTTAGAAAGTTTTGTACAATGTTATATTCGTGGGCAGGAATATTCGGGTTGAATATGACAGGCTCACTCGCCCGGGCGATGCCCGGCGTGCCAAAAAACGCGACAATCGCGCCAATCGCGCCAATCGCAATTAATATGTAATTGTTATTTTTGCTCACAGCTACCGTCTATCTTGCTCAACCTTATTAGTTTAGCAGATTGCCCCTTGTTCAGGCAAAAATACTGGCTGTATGGGCCATCCATAAAAAGATTGAGGCGCCGATATGTAATGGTTATGCGGCGTCGCGTAGATCGATGTCCAGAATGGCCATATTAAAGTCGTATGATGTTTCGCCTTCATCAATATTTTTGTATATAACGGCGATAAACTCACCATTCAGCAGAACTTCGACCGAGTCATTGGCTTTATCGCGCATTTTCAGTGCAAATCCAGTGTGGCCAAATTTGCTCTGTAGGTATTTTTGTAATGTCGACATTTCCTCTGCTGTAAAAGTCATGGTGGTTCTCCTTTTATTGAATAATTACGATTATCATGCCGCAAGGCATTTTTTGTCTTCTACCCCATTGCTTACAGTCTCAAAGCAGTGCTTTGCAAGTGTTTTCCTGTCATTGTAGTCAGATGCCTTTACAGGGGGGGCAAATAACAGTGTTATATCCGCGCCTTTACTTTTGGCGAAAAGCCATAGATGAGTGGGGAGCTCGGTTTCCATGTCACGGTGCCATGCATAGGTATCACGCAAGGGCTGCGTGGTGGGGGGCTGGCCATCGACACGGTTTAAGCGAATGGAAAAGGGCTGTATTTTTAAATCCTGCATTGCAGGTCGCACAGCCAATGAAAACAGGCTTGATTTAAAGGGAATAACGCTCTGGCCATCGGTTGATGTGCCTTCGGGGAAAATGATTAATGATTTTCCATTTTCCAGCATGGTATCGAGCGCCCCGGCCTCTTTTGCCGCCGCGCCGCGGTTTCGCTGGATAAAAGCGGTTTGTTGCAGGCGGGATAAAAAGCCGAAAACCGGCCAGCTCGCCACGTCTTTTTTCGCCACGAAAGAGGCGCGTAAAACGGTGGCAATCACAGGTATATCCAGATAGGAAAGGTGATTGCTGACATACAGGGTCTGGCTTTGGGTGTAGGGCTGGCCGGATATGTGCACCTTGATACGAAAAATCAGGCAAACCCCTTTATGCCAAAGCTGCGGAACGATGTAGGAGTAGGGCCCTTTATGCAGGGCCAGCACCAATAGCTGGGTTGGAACGGCAAGCAGGCATAAAAATAGAAAAGCCAAAATTTTCAAGCTGGCGATAACGGAGCGCATTAGGCCGTGCCCTTGGCTACGGCCAGGTTTTTGTCCGTTTGCTGCTCTTTGCTGCGGGATGGAATTTCTTTTTCTATTTTTCTTTCGTAATGTTTGCGGTACCGGCCCGTGACGTGGTGGCTTTGGGCGATAATGCAAACATCGGTGGTGTTGAATTGCGGGTCAATAACCGCGCCATCACCAATGACCGCCCCAACGCGCAAATATCCCTTGATCAGCGGCGGTAAGTCTGAAAATACGGCTTTTTCATTGATTTGATCGGGCGGCAGGATATTCATGTCGATATACCGGTCGTCTAATGCGCGCGGGCGAATGTCTTCCGGCGCCAGATGGTTGTGATACATATAGGATAGTGGCTGCGCCAAATGGTCAATATCTGTGCTATGCAGGCTGGCGCAACCAAACATGATATCGATGTTGTTGGTGCTGACGTAATCGGCGATACCCTGCCATAACAATTGCAAAACAGGGCCAGCGCGGTAGTTCGGCATGACGCAAGACCGCCCAAGCTCCATAATGCTTAAGCCGGAATTCATCAATTTGCCAAGATCAAATTCCTTGCTGGAATAAAAATGGCCGTGTTTATTGGCCATGGTTTGTGTCATCAGGCGGTATGTCCCGACAATAATGTCTTCGCCGTCCCGTTTATCGGTTACGATTAAGTGATCGGCAATCGGGTCATATTCGTCAAAATCGCGTTCCAGACGCGTCATTTCCTTGGACGGAATGGCGTTAAATTCTTCGTAAAAAACTTTATACCGTAGGTTTTGCGCCGCGTGCAGCTCGGCCTCATTCTGGATTAGCCGAATACTGATATCCCTAAGGGGTTTATTTTCTTTCACGTCGTTAGTCATCTATGTCATGTGATACGGCAAAGCCGGTTGCGCCCTTGGTTAATTAGCGAATGTCTTTATGCATAAATCCGCTGTAAAAATCAAACTATAATCCTAAGCATTATGGGGTTTTGGTCAAGTTTTATTATTGGAACAAAACGTTAGGGCGAGAGGTCAGGACCATCCGGGGGATTGTGACCGTGTTCTGTGTGGTCCTGCGCGTTGTCATTCGCGCTGTGCTTGCGCTTCTTCTTCTCTAACAGGCCGGCAACACTGGCGTATTGTTCGGACATCTTGCTTCGTTCCCCTTCAAGGGCCTGTGTGAAGTGAACTTTATTTTCGGATAGAACCCGCAGCGCAACAGATGCCATATTCATACAGGCCAGGTTGATAAGAGCATTGCCGCCATCACCTTTTAAGGCATTGTCTATCAGGCTTCCGACCTGACCAACCATGAACAGTGTTTGCGTAATAAACAGGATGGATGCCTCTTTATCCTGTTTAATATAATCACGTACGCTGTCGCGTGTGGCAACCAATTCCCTGACCAGTTCCGGGTCGTAATCTTTATTGTCCAGAACCGACATCGAATTAACAGTAACTTTTGATAAATCGAGTTCAATCTTGTCAGACTTTATGATGCGGTGCTTATTTTTAGCCTGCGGTTTCAGCAATTTATATTTGGCAAAGTGATTAAAACTGCCTTTGGCGGCCTCTATAAATGGAATGCGCGTAATGTTGGCCGGGGCATTAATAAATTCTTCAACGAATTCACCTACAAATTGACCGGCCTTTATCCAGTGATCACGGAGCGTTTTTCTTTCCGGCTTGATGCCGTCATCGTAAATTTTGAATTGTTTGGCAAGTTGACTGAATTTGCCGGCATGAAAATCCTGCGGGTCATGTTCGGGGAGTTTTTCAAAAATAATACCGCTTTCCCGTATGCGGTGTTCCAGAACATCGTAGGCCGTCCTTCGTATGTCTTTATCATCATGGGTTCTGTTTTGCTGGAATTCCGTCCAGATCTCAAGAATATGTTTAAGGTCGCGCTTGAGGGCCCGTCTTTGGCGTTCCATCAGGCTAATCAGAACAACGGCACATCCGGTTGATACCAGATCGCCTGGCTGATGGGCGGTTAACCCTTTATACACAGCCGGGGAATCCGATCCGCCCTCCATGGCCATACCATGTTTTTGGTGTTCCAATTGCTGTTCGAAATAGATAAGGCCAGAATATAATAATTTTCGCAACTTGGGGTTTCTGGGGTCTTCCTTTTCCTCTTCCGCTTTATCTTTCGGCGTTTCAAGTTTTTCCCCTAAAGGCAGCGTGCTTTTCGGCGTCATGTCCTCGGCAAAGGGCAACGGCAGCTGGCTCTCTGTTGTATCGTCTTCTAAAGCGGTTCCCTGTGTATTCATTCTTTTATTTTTTTGCTTTATGTCTGTTTGTCTGTGGCCGGTTGGTCTTTAAGAACTGTTGTCGTTACCGGGCAGGTATTCCTGCGGGTGGACATCCAGTTCCGGATCTTCTTCTTTTTGACCAATAACGCAGCTGGAAATTTCTAAAATGTAATCGGGGATTTTTTTGCCGATAACCTGACCGTTCTCAATCACATCTTCAACTTCACCGTAATCGCGAACTTCTGCCCCGACCGATTTCAAAATCGATTCAAGGTCTATTTCCACGGCAACATTTAACATCTGCGCGTAGGACCGTTCCAATTCATTCACTTTATCCGATGGGCACGCAACCAGAACCCAGAAGGTTTTCTGTTCTTGCGATACCGTAAAGACAACCGGAATAAGCGGGTCTTGGTTCATTTCTTCTTTCAATTTAGACATCGTTTCTATTTCCTTTATGGGCTGGATACTAACAAAGCGCCTTCTTTTTCGCAAGAAAAATATGGAAATGCCCACAGGTAACAAAAAGCCCCGCCGCGTTTGTCGCTCCGGGGCCTCTGCTGTTTTCTGGTAAACCTATGTTCGGTTTTGTACCTGATTATTTGATGTAAAGATGCACTTCATTGGTGCGGGCCGAATCGCTTTGATCATAGGCCAGATCAATGCTTTCTGTCGGGACACCCATTTGCGTAAGTGTACGCAGAACACGTTCCGCATTGCGGCGCGCGCGCGTGCTTTCAATGGCAACTTCCGCGGCGTTGCCTTGCGATGGATGAACGGCCACCAAATCAAACCGTGCACTCGGATAACGCTCCAGCGCTTCATTTACAGCGATATAAAGCGCTTGTTCATATTCGACATCGGCCCGGTCAAATTTAATTTTGGCCAGAGGGCGTCCGCCTGCGGGCAGGGCGGCGGGCTGGACGGCTGTATTTTGTTGCATGGCCGGGGCGCCACTGTCATTGCTGAAATTATCAACGCTGCCCGTATAGGCGACCGCAGTTGCAAACGGACGGTTTGACAGGCTGCGGCCATATAAATCACCATTGGTAACGGCCAACGCCAAAGTGCGTATGTTGTTACGTTCTGTACTTAAATAGGCTGTTGTGCGTGAAATGCTGTCGCTTACGGTGTTCAACAGACGTTCAATCACCACCATTGTGTTGTTGATGTTGTCTTCCAGTTCGGCCAGTTTTACATGATCTTCCTCGACCGCGCCGGAAAGGGAATAAGCCGAACGCGCCGAATCAAGCAGATAGGACGTCTCGGATGCCGCTTCAGAGATTTGTACGGCCAGATTATTCATCTGGGAAACATTTTCGTTCAAAGCCTGTAAGTCTGACTGGGCTTCGCCTAGTGCTTTGACCAGGCGCGGGTTGCCGGGGGTCGTTCCAGACTGAAGCTGCGTATTGATGGTCGCAATATTGGCGTAATATTGTGCGGATAAACGCTCACCATTTTGTTGTTGTGTCGTCAGACCACTGGCCAGACCTTCAATGCGGCCTTGTAATGTGGAAAGATTGTTCCGCAGGTCAAGAACTTCGCGGCCAATCATGGTACCGGACAGGTTACGGTAGGCATCGCCCGAGATTTCCTTGGCGGTAATTTCACGTACCTGACGGGGGGTGTTGTATATTTTGGCTTTCAGACTATCGGGCAGGGGCGCATGCGTAATAACAAGAGCCGGTGTGTTGCCTTGCGCCTGTGCAGCAGGAGCGTTTACGGCCGCTGCAGCGCCAATAAGGGCCAATGCTGAGCAAAAGAGCGTGCTTTTGCGAATAAATTCGTTTGTTTTCATCATGACAGTAAATTAAGTCCACATTAATGTTTTAAGGAATTACTACAGTTTTGCAGCAGGCAAGTAAAGAGAAATACTCATTTATACAATCGCTTGTTAACAGAAAACTGTCAAGCCTAAGGCGGAATATAGCCTGACGAAAAATAAAAAAATAAATTTCGTTTTTTCCTCTTGCATTCTGCGCTTATTTTGATTATGTTCCCCTCACTTTCGATTGATTAGCGCCCGTAGCTCAGCTGGATAGAGCGCCTGACTACGGATCAGGAGGTCAGGAGTTCGAATCTTCTCGGGCGCGCCATTTTTCCCGGTTTTACAGATAGCCCTTCCTTGTTCGGTTTTCGGAACATTCATACGTTGAAGTCATGAAGATATTTTCAATAGAATTTAAAAATTTGCCCAAGCGGGAATGGTTTATTTTCTTGAGCGTTAATATTTTTTGTCTTAAAGGCCTGTAAAAATTCCCTTAAATGATTATGGAACTTTTTTGTGGTGAACGCGTTGGTGGTGTTGATTTTATACCGAATTAAACCAGCAGGAGGAAACCATGAAACAGGTGCACGATGATGAACAGATATATAAAGAGGCTGTTGGCGTCTTTCAAACGCGGGAAGAGTTGGATGGGGCAATCGCCGAATTAGAGGCTTCTGCCTTTGCCCGGCATGATATTAATGTTCTGGGGAGTAAATCAAAGCTGGAGCGCCGCTTTGGCACGGATGAACTGCCGCCACGGCTTTTGCGGAATAACCCTGATGTTCCCAAGGATGCCGCCATACACCCGGAAGAACGGGCCATTGCCTCTGGGGCGATTGTCGGTGTTCCGGCCTATCTGGCCGGTTGCGCGGCGGGCGTTCTGGTGAATCCGGCGTCTAATCTGGTTCTGATTGGGGCTGTATCGCTGGGGAGTGCGGTCGGCGCGGTGATTGGCGGCTGCATATTATATGGCGTGAAGGCGTATATGGATTTACGGACACAAAAGCAAATCGGGCAGGGTGGTCTGATCCTATGGGTCAAAACCTTTAAGCCAGAGCAGGAAACCAAAGCAAAAAAGATTTTGGAAACGCACGGGGCGCAAAATATTCACTTTAATGCCGTCCCCGCATAGGGTGGGTGCGGCTGTCGCGTAAAATGGCGCTGTTTTTTTATTTTCTCACATAAATATTGTGCAAAGCACAAAAAAAACTTGCAAATCATGTGAAGCCATGACTTTTATATAGGCGTGAACAAACATTCAAGCCGTAATTAAAGGGAGAGAACATGTCAAATTTTACGTTAGCTGAATATATTTGGATTGATGGAGGCGTTCCAACACGCAAAGTGCGTTCAAAAGCGCGCGTTGTTAACCTGGGTGATGCACCAACAATTGAGGATTTTCCTGAATGGAGCTTTGATGGCTCCTCAACCTATCAGGCCGTAGGCAACGATTCTGATTGTCTTTTGTCGCCTGTCGCATTTGTAGACGACCCCATTCGCGGGCCGGGCAATTATCTGGTTATGTGTGAGGTGAATAACGCCGACGGTACGCCGCATGAATCCAATTCACGGGCGCAGTTGCGCGCTGTGCTTGATGCCGGCGGCGAGGAGCTGAAAACATGGCTGGGTTTTGAGCAGGAATATACTTTGTTTAAAAACCGTACGCCGCTTGGCTGGCCTGAGCAAGGCTTCCCGGGGCCACAAGGTCCGTATTATTGCGGCGTGGGATCGGATGAGGTGTTTGGCCGTGAAATCTGTGAAGCACATGCTGAGCTGTGCCTGCAAACTGAATTAATGTTCTATGGCGTTAATGCAGAGGTTATGCCTGGCCAGTGGGAATTCCAGATTGGGTATCGCGGTGATGAAAACGAACCGGCCGATGCGTTGAAAATTTGTGACCATATGTGGATTGCCCGTTGGTTACTATATAGAGTGGCCGAAGAGTTTGGCGTGACCGTGACCATTGATAACAAGCCCATCAAAGGGGATTGGAATGGTGCAGGTATGCACACAAACGTGTCCACCATTGATACACGTGACAAAACAAAAGGGCGTCAGGCGATTAAAGATGCCTGTGAAGCATTGTCAGCCAAACATGCCGAGCATATTTTGGTTTACGGTGCCGGTTTGGCCGATCGTTTGACCGGTCTGCATGAAACTTGCGATATTGATACCTTTAAATACGGTACGGCTGATCGTGGATGTTCTATCCGTATTCCTCAGCCGGTGGAATTAAAAGGCTATGGTTACTTTGAAGACCGTCGTCCGGGTGCCAACGCAGACCCGTATCTGGTGGCCGCGCGCATTATCACCACTATATCTGATGTTGTGGATGAAAGCGTTTTGAAGTTCAATCAGTGGCCCCGCAAGGATGCCAAATTCGCTATTGCCGCTGAATAGTTTCATTAAATTTTAGATCATAAACCGCTCCGCTTAGTCGGGGCGGTTTTTTTTATGGGCGGTGTGGGGCGGTTAGGGCTTGAAGCTGAATAAAATGCATCTATATTTATTATGTAAATCTAATATAATCAATTTCTTAACTTTTATTGTTCAGAATAAAGTATTAGTGACCTAATCACATGTAATGTACCATTATCAAAATAATAAAAATCAGAGCAAATAGAGCAAATAAAGATGCAGGACGAAGATTTTAAAAATAAAGAGGGCGCTGGCAAGGGTGAGCGTGGCGCGCCGTCAGAAAAATCGCCAAAGGCACCGCGGCCATCGTCTGACCCGATGCATACGGCCTCGCGCAGTGATGATCTGGAGCATTTTCAGGATTTCACGCTGATGGATGATGTGCCTGAGAATAAGGGCGATGACCTGTATAACCCCAACGCGAAAATCAAAAAATCCGAGGGCTTTGCAAAACCGTCCAGTCAGGATGAAGACTGGAGCAACGTTAGCGTAGGCGGGATGGATCTGAACAAAAGCGCAAATGAACAAGGCGGCAATGAACCGGCCCATGCTGATAATTTGGCCGCTTTGTCGGGCGCCCAGGGCGCGCCGGAAAATAATGATGAATTTCTGGAGGGCGACCTGATCATTGAAGATGATACCGTGGAAGGCGAGGGTAAGGGCGAGAGCCCCGCGCATCAGGATGAGAGGGAAGCATCGGCCACGACGGCTGAGCCCGTTCCGCCGGCCCCGGCTAAACCGCAAAATGAAGGCGCTGCTGAGCAGGGCGGCACGAATTTACCGGCCCGCGCCCATACCCGCGCACAAGGCCCAGGCGCCGACACTTCGCAGGGGGCAATTGCAAGGCGCCATAGCGAGATCAAGATCAAGGCAGAGGAAGCCCGCGCGGAAAATGAAGGCAGTGACAGAAAAAATCGTTTGGGTGACCGGCTTGTTGATATGGGCATTATTACCGCCGACCAGCTGAATGTGGCCTTGCAGGAGAAAAAAATCACCGGAAAAATGATCGGTGAGGTTCTGGTTGATCTGGGATTTTTGGACGAAGAAACGCTGACAGCCGTTCTGGCGGAAAGCTCGGGATTTGAGGTTTTTGATCCTAAAAACACCATTGTGGACGGTGATGCGCTTGCGCTGCTGGAGAAAAATGTGGCGATGAAGCATAATGTGCTTCCATTCTCGATGAATGATGAATATGTATTTATTGCGATGTCAGACCCTTATGATGTTGTGGCAATGGACACGTTGCGCCAGTTTATGCCGAAAGGGCTTCAAATTCGACCGGTTGTCACTACGGCCACGGTTATCAGCAATGCAATTGATGCGGCCTATGGTTACGCCAGTAATATTAAAGACATTTTAAAAGAGCTGGAAGAAGGGAAGCACCAGGATGTTGCCAGCCTGAATGAGAATGAGGCCTTTTCCCACCCGATTGTTCGCTTGGTGAACGCGCTTGTTATTGATGCCGTTAAATTGGGCGTGTCGGACTTGCACTTTGAGCCGGAGGAAAACTTTGTTCGCTTGCGCTATCGTCTTGACGGCGTTTTGTTCACCGCGCAGATATTACACAGACAGCATTGGAATGGTATTTCCCAGCGCATTAAATTGCTGTCGAATATGAACATCGCGGATAAATTAAGCCCGCAGGATGGGCGTTTTGGCCTGAATGCAGGCGGAAAAGATGTCGATTTCCGCGTATCATCCTTGCCCACAGTTCATGGGGAGAACATTGTTTTACGGGTTCTGGATAAGAGCTCAAGCATTATGCCGATGGAGAAGTTGGGCTTTAGTGCTGAAAACATGAAGAAGATAAAGACGTCGCAGAGCAAACCGGAGGGGATTATTATTGTGACGGGGCCCACTGGTTCGGGTAAGTCGACCTCGCTTTATTCCATGTTGAATGAGATTAATCACGTCGAAATTAATATTCAAACTCTGGAAGATCCGGTCGAATATTCATTGCCGATGATCCGTCAAACCCATGTGCGCGAGGGGATATTGGATTTTGCAGACGGTATTAAGGCGTTGCTGCGTCAGGACCCGGATATTATCTTTATTGGTGAAATTCGGGATAAGACAACGGCTGAAATGGCCCTTAAGGCCGCCATGACCGGTCACCAGGTTTATACAACGCTTCATACGAATGATTCCTTTGGGGCAATTCCCCGTCTTTTGGATTTGGGCTTGAAACCGGGAATGATTGCAGGGGCGATTATCGCGGTCTTCGCGCAGCGTTTGACGCGCCGTTTATGCGAACACTGTAAGGAAGAATATAAGCCTTCCCCTGAGGAGTGCCGCATTTTGTCTGTCAATTCCAGCAATCCACCCACATTATACCGCGCGCGCGAGGGCGGATGTGACCTGTGTGCCGGGCAGGGGTATAAAGGCCGCGTCGCCGTGGCGGAAGTTTTGACTTTCGATGAGGAAATGGATGAGTTGCTCGCCCGGGGGGAGTCAAAAGCGGAGTTAAAAATCATGGCCGAGAAAAAAGGCTTCAAAAATATGAAGGATGATGGCATTCTGAAGGTGCTAGATGGTGTAACTGATCTACAGGCTCTGTCCAGGGTCGTTGATATAAATAAATGATTTTAAGTATTTAGGGGCTTAGTTATAGAACGCTATAAATACAGAGCGCTGAACGCAAAGGGGCGTCCTATTCGCGGTTTGATCTCCGCGAGTGGCGAGGTCGATTTGTATAATCAGCTACAGAGCGCAGGGCTTGAGCTTGTTGATTGTTCTGTTATTTCGCAAAAGACCTTGAGCGGAAAACTGTTCCGCGTCAAAAAGATCAAGATTCGCGATCTGATTCAGTTTTTTATTCATATGGAACAAATGCAAAGCGCAGGGGTGCCGTTATTGGACGCGCTGGCAGATATTCGCGATACCACAGAAAATGACAGGATGCGTGATATTATGTCCGAGGTTCACCGTGACGTATCGGATGGGGCGGCCTTATCCGAATCGATGGCAAAGCATCCCAAGGTTTTTGGTAATATTTATATCTCTTTAATTAAAGCAGGCGAGGAAACCGGGGATTTGACCGCCTCGTACCTGCAATTGGAGAAATATTTGAAATGGGTTGATGATATGCAATCCAAAATTCGTAAAGCCACGCGTTATCCGATGATTGTCTCGGGCGTGGTTCTGGTTACGATTGCGGTTATGATGGGGGTTGTCGTGCCGCAGATTGTAGGCTTCCTTGCGAATTTGGATAAGGAATTGCCGATCCAGACCGTAGCCTTGATAAAAACATCAGATTTCTTTTCTCAACCACTGTTTCACCTTTTGGGATTGCCGGTTCCCGGCGGGGTGATCGTGGTTTTGATACCGATATTGCTGCTGTCTGCGTTGAAGGCGCTTAAGAAAATGTCGGATGAATGGGCGTACCGTATTGATTTAATGATGCTCAGCATGCCTGTGGCTGGCGGGTTGATCCGAAAAATTACAATTGCACGCTATGCGCAAACATTTGCAGCCCTGTTTGCCAGCGGCATTGATGTCGTGAGCAGTTTGAAGTCGGCCCGTAATACCGTGAGCAATCGCGCGATGATTGAGGCGCTGGAGGCGGTTGAGGGCTATGTTCAGTCCGGCAGCCCGTTATCCGAAGCCTTTAATAACAGTGGGGAATTTCCTTCTTTGGTGGTTCGTATGCTGAAAGTCGGGGAGGAATCGGGTAAGCTGACGCCGGTATTGGAGCAGGTTTCTGATTTTTATACCCGTGATGTTGATGAGGCCGTCCAGGGGTTGATTTCAGGTATCGAACCAGCTTTGACGGGTGTGATGGGGATTATGATCCTTTGGATTGCCGCTGGGGTATTCGGCCCGATCTATGATATGATTGGCGATGCTGAGTTTTAATAAGTGATATGAGAAGATGATATGTTAGGGTCTGCAAAAACAATATTGATGATAGGGGATGAAGCCTTATCCATATACTCCTCCGGGTTTAAGGGGCTGGAGCTGGTTGAAACTGTGCCCTGGAATGCAGAAAACTTTGAAGAGAACGCTGCGAAAATTATTGCAAAAGATTGTTCGGGGCGCCCCGTAACTGTTTTGAATGATATGGTTGAACAGCATTACCGCAAGGAGCGCGTTCCCAAGGTTAACGCCATGGACCGTAAAAATGTGGTCAAGCGCAAGCTGAATGTGGCCTTCCCGAATTACCCTGTACGGGCCGCTTTTCCCCTCAAGGAGAAGATACCCAAAACAGATAAGGCGCCGGCCGCCAATGTCTATATATTTGCCGCTGCTCCGCAATCTGAACAGTATATAAAAACGATGGAGGCCGCAAAGCGCTCTCTCGCGCCGATATCAGGTTATGCCCTTTTGCCCGTTGAGGCGGCCAATATGGTTAAGGTTCTCTCTGGCAAATTAACGCCGCGCAGCCGCCCCAAGTCGAAATGGGCCGTGTTCATCGGCCAGCATATTAATGGCGGTTTACGTCAGGTGGTCATCAAGGACGGGGAATTGGCGCTAACCCGAATGACGCCAGTTGTTGATTCTGATGCAGACCCCGATTTATGGGCGCATGAAGTGCATCAAGAATTTCAGGCGACCCTCAGCTATATGGCGCGCTTTGGTTTCGTCGCCGATGATGGTCTGGATATTATCGCGGTGTCGAACCCCGCCGCAGGGGATATCCTTGGCGGTATTATTGATGTCACGGCGCATGTGTATACAATGACGGCGTCCGAGGTGGCTAAAAAGCTCGGGCTTTCAATCTCATCATATGCCGATCAGCGATACGCCGATATTCTTCATGCCGCGTGGAGCGCTAAAAAGCCGAAGTTGCAACTGCCAATGCAGGCAAAAGAACTGGATTCCATATCCAAGCCGCGTCAGGTTGCCACATTGCTGTCAATCGGGTTGATAGGCGGTTTTGCCTACTTGGCCTATGAATCGTTCACGACCTTTGACACATTAATGCAAACAAATGAAAGCATTTCGGATGCCCGCAACCGTACGGCCCGCCTGAATAAAGAGTATCAGATCGAGGTTGAGAAGAAAGAGGCGCTGGGCTTTGATGTGCGTATGGTGCAAAGTTCAATTGCCGTTCAAGACAGGCTGGACGCTGATAATATTGATGTGTTGAATGTTTTAAAAGGGATCGGTCAGGGGCTGGGGCGTGATTTGCGCCTTGATACAGTTGATGTTCGGCGTTTGACACGCCAGGACACCAATGCTGCCGCGCGGTTTTTGCGTGGGGACTTTTCGAACAATCCGAATGCGGATAAGCAGGTCTATGTTGTTAGAATTCAGCTGACATTCCCAAGTACAACCGATATTGACCGCGGCAACCAAGAGATAGAGGCTTTAAAGAACCGTATTCAAAAGCAGCTGCCTAACCACAGTGTCGAGGTGGAGAAATATCTAAAAGATACCGAATATGTTGATGAGCTGGTGATGGGTGAAGATGGACAAACCAAACAAGATGTCGCTCAGGACTTCATCATTTCGTTGGTGATACAGGGGGCAAATTCATGATCAGAGTTTTAGGGTATAAACGCATCGCGATTTTGATGTTTCTTGTGGCCGTGAATGTTATATTTGCAGCTTTGCTGTATCTCTATCTGGTGCCGGAATTAAAATCAACTGAACGTGATATGCGCAAGGCAAAGGCCGCTGAATCGGCAGTCCGCAATGATATCGCCAATATTCAGACCGAGTTTTCCCAACTGGAAATGCAGCAGGAACGCTTTGAAGGGCTGAAGGCCGATGGTTTCTTTTCCAATCAAAGCCGGCGTGATGCCCAGGCCGTGTTCACCGCAGCCAAAGCCTATAGCGGCGTGACCGAGGCCGTCGTTAGCGTGAAATCCGGTGTGGTGGTGGAAGATCAGGATGCCGCCAAGGCCGAGCAGGTTTTACTGGAAAGCCCTGTTAGTATTGAATTTACGGGCGTAGATGATGCAGATATTTTCGAATATATTAACTATCTGGAACAGGTTTTCCCGGGCTATCTTTCCGTTGAGAAAATGTCGTTAAGCCGCAACGCAAATATTAGCGATACCATGCTGAGGGCGATTGCGGCCGGGCGTAATCCACCGTTGGTGAGTGGCAGCATCTCAATGGTCTGGCGTACCATGGTTTCCCGCGATGATTATTTGAATGCTCCGGCAGACCAAGAGGGAGCGTTAAGATGAAAAAGATGAAAATAATCCGCATGGTTAGCCGTTTGTTAAGTGGGGCGCTTTTGCTCAGTGTTGTTCCGGCCTTATCCCTCATGGCCCAGGATCAGGGGAATGCTGCAACGGAAAGCGGTGCAGGCGCTGCGGCGTCTCCTGCAGCGGTGCAGGTGCAAACTAATCAGGCCGGCGCGGCAGATACGCCAGATATTACGCCTGTGTCCATTCCGTCTTTGTTGTTCAATTATTGGGAACAAACAGCCCTGATGGAGGCCAAAAAAAGTGCAAAGTCCGATGGGGTGAAAAGTATTCCAACGGATCAGGATATTTTAAATGCCATGGATGACCCGCTGGATCAGGATAGGCCCAAACCGCCGCCGGAAGAACGTGAAATTTCCCTTAGCGGTATTGCCTATACATCACAAAATGACTGGACGATATGGCTGAATAACGAACGTGTAACACCTGATGCTGTTCCCAAGGAAATCATTGATTTGAAGGTGTATAAACATTACATCGACATGAAATGGCAAGATGAATATACGCGGCGTCTGTATCCCATTCGTTTGCGCCCGCATCAGCGGTTCAACCTCGATAGCCGTATGTTTTTGCCGGGATAATTTCATGACAAACGATAGCGGTATTTCCTCTGTTTTGCATATACAAAACGTTTCTGCCGGATATGATCAGAAAACTATTTTGAATTCAGTTGATCTGGATATTCGCAAAGGCGAATTTTTTGGCCTTATTGGATTAAACGGTGCGGGCAAGACAACCCTGATTAAGACTATTCTTGGCCTGCGCAGCCCCCAGGCGGGTGAAATTAAGGTTTTCGGGCAGAATAATGCGAGTATGGATGCAAAACGGCACATGGCTTATTTGCCGGAGCGATTTGATCCGCCGTGGTTTCTGACGGGCTTTGAGTTTTTGAAGTTTTCTTTGCGTATGTATCGTCAACATTATAACGAAGCACAAATAATTGAGGCGGCCGAAAAGCTGGCGCTGGATAAAGCGGCGCTTGGTATGCGCGTACAAAGCTACTCAAAAGGAATGCGGCAAAAGCTAGGTCTTTTGGGGACAGTATTAACAGGATGCGACTTTTTAATGCTGGATGAACCGATGAGCGGGCTTGACCCACTGGCAAGGACGCTGGTTAAAGATATGCTGAACGATGCCAAGAATAAGAACCATACAATATTCTTAAGCTCTCATATCCTGGCCGATCTGGATGAAATATGTGATCGCATTGCTATACTATATGAAGGCACAATCAGATATGTCGGCACACCGGCCGAACTAAAATCCAGGACGTCCAGTGAGAATTTGGAACGTTCTTTTCTTGAGTATATTGAGAATAGGGAATATGCGTGATACCATGATAGCCAAGTTAACCCGTTTACGCTGCTTGCCGCGAAACACTCTTTCGAAAAATCAGGATCTGCCTACGATGTGGAATGCACCAAATAAAGCCCCAACCTTGTCTTCTAAGCTGCTTTGCGGAGCCGCGTTTATGGGGCTCATGATCTTTAGCGGGGGGCATTATGCTGCTGCGCAGGACCAGATGGGAATTCCGGCGGGGGATGCCATTGGTCAAATTGATGCGGAGTTATTGCAAGGCGCCGGCGATAACGAACCGGCCGAACCGGAGATGCAGAATTTGTTGCCGGAAGAAACACCGCCGCTTGTGCCGAATAACACAGATTTATCGGCCCCTGCAGATACAGCGTCTTCTGCCCCGGCGGCCAATGCTGGCGGCATTGACGATGATGATGTGTTTTATGATGCCGAGGCTCTGGTGCCGGAAGGGGAGCTTGGCAAGAAATCTCACCGCGCCCTTGACCCGGTGACGGAACCTGCGTCACGCATGATAATTGTGCGTAAGAACGCGGCCGGTGATACACGGCACGCGCGCCTGGTATCGGCTGAGAGGGCTTTAAAATTGGGCCGCGATAGCTCCGCGCTCGAGATTTATAATGAGCTATATAAAAAGAACAAACGCAATAAGCAGGTTCTCATGGGGCGTGCTGTTGCTTTACAGAAGTTAGGATTGATTGAAGAAGCCATTCTGGCTTATGAAGAATTACTAGAGGTGCAACCAGGCAATATCGAGGCCCGCGCCAATATGTTGGGCTTGATGGCAACCAGATATCCCGCCGTTGCCGTGCGCCAATTAAAGGATTTAAGAGCTAATAATCCGGATAATGTTGCTTTGGTGGCCCAGCTGGGTATCGCGGAGGCGCAAATGGGGAATCTGGATTCTGCTATGCGCTATATGGGCGTTGCGGCCAGTATGGAGCCGAATAATGCCAGCCATTATTACAATCTTGCCATTATTGCCGATCAGTCTGGCGCTAAAAAAGATGCGGTCCGTTATTATGAGCGAGCTCTGGAAGTTGATTCCATCTATGGCGGTAGCCGGACAGTACCTCGTGAAGCAATATACACGCGTCTGGCTAAATTGCGCTGACCGCCATGATGGCCATTCCGGGTGAACTGGTTTTTCTGGAATATTTTGCTGTCATTTTTATGGGAGTTGTTTTTGGCAGCTTCGCCAGCGCCTTAATTTATCGCATTCCCCGTGATCTACCGTGGTTTTATTACAAAAAAGGCGAGCAAACGCAGGCCTGCCGTTCGGCGTGCCCGCATTGTAATTATACGCTTGCGGTCAGGGATTTAATTCCGATTTTATCCTGGGCGATGCTGCGGGGCAAATGCCGTCATTGTCACGCAAAAATATCAATAATGTATCCCTTGGCAGAATTGACATGCGTTGCCGGGTTTCTGGCCGTTTATTGCGGCTTTGGCTTGGCTTGGCCATTTTTGGCGCTATACCTTTTGGTACCTGTTTTGGTTGCCCTTATTTTTATTGATGCCGAACATTATATTTTGCCGGATGAACTGGTGATTGGGGTTGGTGTTCTTGGCCTGCTTCATTGGGGGCTTTACTGGACCATGTCATTTGTAAATGCCGGGCATGTTTTTGATTTTGTTGTGATCGGCGGGGCAGGCTTTGGCCTGTTTGCCTGGATTTTGGGGCTTGTTGTTGGCAAAGTTCTAAAAAAAGAGGTGCTTGGCTTTGGGGATGTAAAATTATTTGCGGCGATTGGCATTTGGCTTGGTCTTGCCAAGCTCAGCTATTTTGCAATTTTGTCGGGAGCATTGGGCATAGTATTTGGACTTGCGTGGCGGTTGGCCGGAAAAGGGGCCGCTTTTCCATTCGGTCCGGCCCTAATTTTGGCCTTTTTTGTACTTTTATTCATATGAGTGTTCTCATCGCGGCAGAAAAGCTGTAAAATTATCACCAGAGTTTACATTCCGTTTATACTTTTACGATATAACTAATACTTGAACTGACACCCGGGGGACTATCTTGGATCTTACGCAACTTTTAGCATTCACAATGCAAAACGAAGCATCGGACTTGCATCTTAGTGCAGGCAGCCCGCCTATCATTCGCACAAACGGTGTTTTAAAAAAGGTTAAATCCGATCCGCTGTCCAGTGATGATATCCGTACCATGCTGTATTCGGTGATGACAGAGGATCAGCGCGCCGACTACGAAAAGAATATGGAACTGGATTTTGCCATTGCACTGGGGGAAAAAGCGCGTTTTCGTGTTAATGGCTTTACCTCGCGTCTAGGAAGTTGTGCTGTATTTCGTACCATTCCAACCGAAATCCCCACGATGGATGATTTGGGCTTGCCGCCGGTCATGAAACGTTTTGCCGATCTGGAACGCGGCATTATTCTTGTGACGGGGCCGACCGGTTCCGGTAAATCGACAACGCTGGCCTCTATGGTTAATCATATTAACCAGCACCATGCGAAACATATTTTGACCATTGAAGACCCGGTTGAATTTTTTCATACTTCACAGCGTAGTTTGGTAAACCACCGTGAAGTCGGCACGGATACCAATTCCTTTGCGAGAGCTTTGAAAAGTGCGTTGCGCGAAGACCCTGATGTTATTCTGGTGGGGGAGATGCGTGATTATGAAACCATCTCACTGGCGTTGACCGCCGCGGAAACCGGGCACCTGGTTTTTGGTACATTGCACTCTAACTCTGCGCCGAAAACGATTGACCGTATTATTGATGTGTTCCCCACCGGGGATAAAGAAATGATCCGCGCGATGTTGGCCAGTTCATTGCAAGGGGTTGTGGCGCAAACGCTTCTTAAAAAAGAAGGGGGAGGGCGCGTCGGTGCGTTTGAAATTCTTGTCGGAACCAATGCGGTGCGGAATCTGATCCGTGAAAATCAGGTGCCGCAGCTATTCTCTATGATGCAAACCGGGGCCCGCTATGGCATGATCACAATGGAAGATACGATTAAAGATTTGTATGAAGCCGATATCATTAGTAAAGACGAAGCGCGCAGGGCGATGCTGAAGGCTTCCGATCAGGAAGATGAACAGGATGAAGGCTATGCCGCCGCGTCTCTAGGGGGCGGTAAAATCGGGGAAGATGTTGGCATTTCAGCACCGTCCTCGTCGCCTTCGGTTGGCGGAGCCAAGAAAACATCCGGCGGCGCCGGACAAGATGGCGGGGATTATTCATTTTGAACGCACCACTAATTTTTCAATATCTGAGTTCTATGAAAGATCACAATGCCAGTGATCTATACCTGACTGTCGGTTTTCCACCAAGTCTGCGCGGAGATAATGGCCTTGTTAAGCTAGGTGAGAATGTTTTAAGCCCGGACGATATTCAAGAAATATTAAACTCAATGCTGACAGGGCGCCAAAAGCGCGAATATGAAGCGACAATGGAGCTGAACACAGCCCTGGATATGGGCGCGCATGGAAGGTTTCGTGTTAATGTCTTGCGTCAGAGGCAGTTTCCGGCTCTTGTTATACGCCGTATTATTACAACAATCCCTAGCTTTGGTGATTTGCGTTTACCGCAGATTATGGAGAAGTTGTCCCTGGAAAAACGCGGGCTCGTGCTTCTGACCGGTATGACCGGATCGGGTAAGTCCACGACATTGGCCGCCATGGTGGATTACCGTAATACAAATGAATCCGGGCATATTATTACCATTGAAGACCCGATTGAATATTTTCATGAACACAAGCAATGTGTTGTTACCCAGCGGGAAGTTGGCGTCGACACGGATTCTTTTCAGATTGCGATGAAAAACTCATTGCGTCAGCGCCCTGATGTTATTCTGGTGGGGGAGATCCGGGACCGTGAGGTGATGGAACAGGCCTTAACCGTCTCTGAAACAGGGCATTTATGCTTATCAACCATACATACAAATAATTCCTATCAGGCCATTGAACGGATCGTAAACTTGTTTCCTGAAGATTATCACAATCAGGTGCGATTGAATTTATCGACCAATCTAAAAGCCATTATCTCTCAACGTCTTTTGCCCTCTATCAAGGGGGGGCTGGTTCCGGCTATCGAGGTCATGATTAATCAGGGGTTGGTGCGGGAATTGATCCTGAAGGGCGAGATCAGCAAGATACGCGATGTAATGGAACAGAATAATACGCTGGGTATGTGCACGTTCGATCAGTCCTTACTGCAACTCTACCGGGACGGACTTATTTCCGAAGATATGGTCATTAGCAATTCGGACAAACCATCTGATATGAAAATCAAGGTCCAGCAGGCCAAATTGTCTGGTGATATCGGTAGCGGGGATAGTGATACCTTGTCTTCGCTGGATACATCGCGCCTGTCGTTCAGTGAGTAGTTTTCTCTGTTTATAGCGCTTAATAGTCTATTGCATGCATGGATTCGCTATGGTCTAATGGAAACAGTAAATCAATAATACCTATCCAACTTCCTCCGGGGACAATTAAGAATGATCAATCTATCTCTTTTTCAAGATACTTTTCCTATGAATATACGAAAGGCCGCACTCTGCAGTTTGGCATTGGTGTCGCTTGGCGCTTGTGATCTTGCTACCAATACGCTAAAGACTGACCGTGCCGGAGGGATGGAAATTCAAGATTACCGCGATGCGCTTGCGCCGCGTGATCCCGAAATAAACGAATCAAGCCGCGCCGGGGATTCTATACCGGCTTTCCAGCCTTACGTATCCGAAGAAATTGGGCAGGCAAAACCGTCACCATTGGTGTCTCTATCTGTGAATCAGAATGTACCATTGCGTGATGTGCTGTATGAACTGGCGGAGCAGGCGGATTATGATTTGGAGTTAGATCCGAATATTCGCGGTGCCATTATTTTTACCGCGCGTGAACGTCCGTTTGATCAGGTGATAGAACGGATCGCCGATATGGCTGGTTTGCGCTATAAATTTGATGATGAGGTTTTGCGCATTGAGGTCGATACCCCATACAACAAAACATATAAAATTGATTACCTGAATTATGTTCGTTCCAATACCGGATCTGTGCGGAATAACATTGCTGTTGTTTCCGGGGATGGGGCTGATACCGGATCAACGTTTGAGGCCGCCACAACAAGTGAGGCTGATTTCTGGGGGGAACTGGAGGCCAATGTGGGCCAGATTCTAGGCAATGCGGCTAACCGCTCATTGCGCACGACCAATGATCCGCGCATTACATCGGCTCAACGGAACCCTGAGGTCGTTCCGGTTTCTTCCGGTCAGGATGGTCAGGTGAATGTTTCGCCGCCGGATGTGGAGCTGAATGTTGGTTCTTTGCCGATTGATGATGGCTTGTCTGCCGGAAATGGGGCTGGCGGCGCCGCTGCTGAAAGTGAATTTTCATTCGCGGTGAATAAACAGGCCGGTTTGCTCACCGTTCACGCCAATGAAAAGGCCCACAAAGAATTGCACGAATATCTGAATGACGTCCGTAGGTCTGTGACGTCACAAGTTTTAATCGAAGCCAAAATCCTTGAGGTTGGTCTGGATGATCAATTCTCGGCCGGTATTGACTGGAATGTGATTGGCGCGCTGGGCGGTGAAGGATATTTGCGCTTTACCGGCCCGATCAATCAGGGCACTGGCACGCTTTTGAATCCACAAAGCATTGTTTCCAATCGTCCGAATCTTGATATTTCCACTTCATCGTCCGCAACGAACAGTAACTTCCTGGCGGCGATTTTGGGGAATGATATTGAGGCCATCTTACAGGCCATACAGGGCTTTGGAACGGTTAAAGCGCTGGCGAGCCCGCGTTTGACGGTGCTGAATAATCAGTCGGCGGTTATGAACGTGGCAACCAATCAGGTGTTCTTTGAGATTGATATCGATCGTACACAAGGAATCAATGAGCAGGGTGATACCATTGAAATTGATTCTGAAATTCGTAACGTGCCGGAAGGGGTGCTTGTAAACGTCATACCATCTATTAATCTGGATGAGGGAACCGTTTCATTGGCGTTGCGTCCGACGATTACGCGTATTGTCAATCAGGAACAAGACCCGGCCGTGTCATTCATTTCGGCCGATATTGTATCGTTAATTCCTGAATTAAATGTTCAAGAGATTGATTCTGTGATTAAGGTTAACTCTGGTCAGGCAATTGTTCTTGGCGGGTTGTTACAGGACCGCGTTCAATCAACAACCGAATCGGTGCCTGTCGTTGGTGAATTGCCGGTTGTTGGGAACCTGTTCAAAAAACGCGGTGACGCTATTCAGAAAACTGAATTGGTTATCTTGTTAAAGGCCACCATTATCGAAGGCGGGAACAATGTCCATAACAGTGACAAAGACCTGTACCGCAAATTTTCAGGGGACCGCAGACCTTTTGAACTGTAAAATATGAACATGTACTTAGCATGATGGGATATCAGTTAGTTCTATATGTATTGTGGGGAGCAATTCGTGATCGATTGCTCCTCACCGTTGTTATGGCGATGGCGGTTGTCTCGGCAATTTCCATGTTTATGGGCAGTGCGGCGGTCGTTGAGCAGGCGGCCTTTACGCAAGTTTTTCTGGCCTCTGGTTTGCGTATAGTCGGGGTTCTTGGCCTTGTTCTTTTTATTGTCTTTTTTATTCGGCGATCGTTTGATACCAAGGATGTTGAATTTATGCTGGCCCGCCCGATCGGCCGCATTCAGTATCTGATGTCATATTCTCTCGCATTTTCGTTGATTGCTATCTTTTTGGGCGCGGTTTGCGGCCTGCTTGTCTATGGTTTTGCCATTCAATCGGCGGGTATGGGTTTGGTATTATGGACGTTAACAATTATGGCCGAATATATTGTCATTGCGAATATGGCGCTGTTTATTGCCATGGTCTTATCCAGCGCCTCGGCATCGGCCATGGTTTGTTTTGGCTTTTATCTGCTCTGCCGGATGAGCGGCCAATTCCTTGGTATTACCGACAGCTTCTCTAATGTTAACGCCTTATCCCCCTATTTAAACGCGTTGTTTCAGGTTATATCTGTATTTCTGCCGCGCCTTGATCTGGCGGGGCAGACATCCTGGCTGGTTTATGGTGTTGAATCCCCGGCGCAGGTGGCCTTTATCATTGCGCAGTCGATTATATTCAGTATTTTCCTGCTCAGCGCGTCTCTCATTGATTTAATCCGGCGACAATTCTAGGCGGGACAGTGACCTATCATCATGTGAAAATTTTATTTGGTGTCTGTCTTATCCTGAATCTGCTGTTCTGGATGCTTTTTCGGCATACACAGGCAGAATGGGCGAATGTGCCCCCCGTCCCGTCAGATAAAGTGGCGAGCGCCTTTGGGCTGGGGGATGAGCAATTTGCCTATCGTAATATTGCGCTTATGCTTCAAAATCTAGGCGATAGCGGGGGGCGTTCAACACCGTTGCATGACTATGATTATGATGCCCTTAGTGACTGGTTTTTATTAGAGAGCCGTTTGGACAGCCGGTCAAATATGGTTCCATATCTGGCGGCTTATTATTTTAGCGCAGTGCAAAACCCTGATATGTTGCCGCCCCTCATTCGGTATTTGGAAACAATAGGGGCGGGCGGCGTTGATCATAAATGGCGCTGGCTTGCGCAGGCCGTATTTCTTGCGCATTACCGGTTGCAAGACCCGGAATGGGCGCTTGAATTATCTGGTAAGCTGAGCGCGTTGCAGCTAAAGGGGGTTGATCTTCCTGTCTGGGCCAAAAATATGAATGTGATGCTGATGAATGCCAGCGGTGAAAAAGAGGCCGCCCTGGAGATTATGCTGCAAACACTGGAGACTGAACAGGCGAATATGGACCCCCAGGAAATGCTGTTTTTGATTGATTATATTTGTTTTCAAATTCTGGATCCGGCGCAGGCCAGCATGAATCCATTATGCAAGCAGCTGGAAAACCAATAAGATAAAATCATGGACACGGTACAGTTTAGCATTCCAGAGATTTTTTCGTTTATCGGGGTTGTGCAATGTATCTACATTCTTGTTTATATGGCCTTCCGGGCGGATAAATTAAAAAACGCCGGCATTCCTTTTTTATATTTTATTGTGCTGGGCGCCGCCTTCTTTCTTGATTTTGCGCAGCGTTTTCTTGAAGGCGGATCTGATTACTACGCTTTATATGGCTTGATGTTATGGTTTGCGGGGCCGCCGCTCAGTGTCTTGGTGGTCCTGCAAATTGCGCAAAAAAACCAAGGGGGGATAGGTTGGCATTATGCCGTTCTTGCCTTTCCGTTTTTGGCATTGTTCGGGGCTTACGGTTTGGCGCATTTAACTGCGGGATGCGCGGACACCGATATTGCGTTCTGCGCAGATTTTCGTCTGTGGCTCATCTTGACCAATATGATTACAGGGGGCATGAGCCTGTTGTTTCTGTGGATCAAGAAAGATACATTTAGACAAGCGCGCCGTGAAAAATTTGGGCAGGAGCGTTACTGGCTAATCCTGACGATTCTCATCAATAACATTTTCTTCCTGATGCTGATGCTGGCGCATTTTAATACCGATTTGCCGGAGGAGGCGATTTCCCGAATCCGAACATTGTTGGGGCTTGTGTTTATTTATCTTGTGACGACCAGTTTGTTTCGCGTTTATCCGCAAACGTTATGGAAGGACGGGGCCGGGCCGCATGAAAGCGCCCTGAGTGATGAGGATTTACGCCTGGCTGAGCGTGTTAAGGGGCTGTTGGAATACGAAAAAATCTATCACGAACCGGGATATGGGCGCAGTGAGTTATCAAGGGAGCTGGGGGTATCGGAATTTCAAATATCAAACGTGATTAATGCCTATTTCGGTAAATCATTACCACAATTGATTAATGAATACCGCGTGGCGGACGCTAAAAATCTATTGCGAGATACATCGGCCTCCATAAAAGTGATCGCCGAGGAGACAGGATTTAATTCCATTGCCACCTTTAACCGTGTTTTTCGTGAAATTGCCGGTGAGACCCCGTCCGCATATCGTAAAAATATGGTTAAAAAATAAGGCTGCGCCCCCCTTAACCTTATCAATTTGTTGTTTTGAGCATTTGTTTTGCCCGCATCGGCCCCCAAGCTGTTTTTTGTTAAGATTCTGTTTAGGTTTTTAGTGCGATAGTAAGGAGTATGGCTTGCTTATTAGGTCATGCTAATGAAAAAAAGTGTGAATATGCAGGGGTATATTTTGTACCGGGATGAATGTATACTTGTACTTCATTTGATTCAAAAAACTTGTAGAGGAGAAATCTTAATGAAAAAACTAAACCTAAAGAACCGCAAAGGCCAAAAGGGTTTTACCCTTGTTGAACTTGCGGTTGTGATGATCATTGTCGGTCTTTTGATCGGCGGTATCCTGAAAGGTCAGGAATTGATCACAAATGCCCAGGTGGCGTCAACGATTACGCAGGCACAAGGTCTGGATGCGGCTGTTTCTACTTTCCGTGATTCTTACCGCGCCTTGCCGGGTGATATGGCCAATCCTGGCGTTCGTCTGCCAAACTGTAACGCCGCGCCATGTAATATTGCGAATGCTGCGCCCGATGGCCGCATTGCAACGGCACCTGATGCCGTTGTTGCCGCCGGTTCTGAGGCACAAAGATTCTTCGTTCATCTGGCGGCCGCTGAATTGATCACTGGCGTGCAAAACCAGAATGATGTGATTTTTGGTTCTGGTTTGCCTGAAACATCAATCGGTGGTGGCGGTTACGTCGTTGGTTATGCGCCTGCCGGTGGTTTGGGTAACAACGGTACAGCTTCTGGTGGACATTATCTGTCAATCCGTGAAGCTGCTGCGGCTCCTTCAGCCGGTAACGGTCCATTGACTGCTGCTCAGGCCGCACGTATTGATGCCAAAATGGATGACGGTTCTTCTGACACAGGTTCAGTTTTCACATTCGATGGTACATGTGAAGCCGCCGCCGGTGTGTACGATGAAGGTGGTAACCCGGATGGTTGTTACCTGTTCGTTCGCATTCAAGGCTAATACGTTTTACGTATAGCGCAATAATGAAATGAAAAGCCCGGCATTACCGCCGGGCTTTTTGTTCTTTGTACATTCTTTGTAAATAATGGAAACGGCCCGCAATTGCAGCGGATCAGGCCGCCTTTGCCAGAGAATTCGACAGCTCTTTGATCAGGGCATCGCCCATTTCGGACGTTGTGATTTGGGTGCATCCACCGGCCATAATATCGGCGGTGCGGGTGCCACTGTTTAACACGCTTTGCGCCGCCTGTTCAATTTTATCAGCCCATTCCCCTTCATCCAGCGAGTAACGCAGCGCCATAGAGAAGCTGAGAAGCGTCGCTAGTGGGTTGGCTTTGCCTTGGCCGGCAATATCAGGGGCGGAGCCATGTACGGGCTCGTACAATCCCGGAACGCCCGGCGCGCCAAGCGAGGCCGACGGCAACATCCCTAATGACCCGGTTAACATGGCCGCTTCGTCGGATAAGATATCGCCGAAAAGATTATCCGTTACAATCACATCAAACTGTGACGGATGCCGTAGAAGCTGCATGGCGCAGTTATCGGCATACATGTGTTCCAGTGTCACATCGGAAAACTCTTTGGCGTGCAGGGCCGTGATTTCTTCACGCCAGAGCTTGCCGCTTTCCATGACGTTGGCTTTTTCACATGATGTCACTTTGTTGCCGCGTTTCCGCGCAAGATCAAAGGCAACCGCGCCGATGCGGGTAATTTCATCGGTTGTATATGTTTGGGTGTTAAAGCCGCGGCGTTTACCGTCGCCAAGATCTTCAATGCCGCGCGGTTCACCAAAATAGACGCCGCCGGTTAATTCCCGTACAATTAAAATATCCAGACCGCGAACAATGTCCGGTTTCAGACTTGAGGCATCGACAAGCGCATCAAAAACGATGGCGGGGCGCAAATTGGCGAATAAACCCAGTTCTTTACGAAGGCGAAGCAAACCGGCCTCGGGACGCAGGTCATAGGGGGTATCATCCCATTTGGGGCCGCCAACCGCGCCCATAATTATGGCATCGCTTTTTCGGGCTTTTTCCAGAGTTTGATCGGCAAAAGGATGGCCATACGCATCATAGGCCGCGCCGCCAATATGATCATCCTGGCATTCAAATGTCAGGTCGGAATTGCTTTCCAGCCAGTTAATCAGCTTTTTGACCTCGGCCATAACCTCGTGACCAATTCCATCACCGGGAAGTAGAAGAAGTTTATATGGTTTTTGTGTGCTCATACCGCGTGCTTTCTGTGTCGTGTGATTTTTTGTATACAAAGCAGAATAAAAATCCATGCCAATGCGCTATATAACGCAAAATAGAATAAAACGTCACCAATTTCAAAGCCAGAATCCAATAACAGGCCGCATAAGGGCGGTGAAATGGCCGATGCAATGATAATGGCCATGAAGTTGAGGGATTTTATGCTGGCAAAATGTTTGGTGCCATACATCTTTGCAAAAAGCGGCCCGCCCGTGATGCTCATAATGCCTCCGGCTGCGCCGATCAGGCTCAAGGCTGAATACAGCCCCAGGAGCCCGCCCGCGCCCGACAGCAGAACCAAACCGGCGGCATATAGAATCGGAAAGCTGGTTAATAGATATTTTTCGCCGTAATTATCCATGACGGGCCCTGCAATTAACGCGCTGAGGATGGATGCGCCCGTTAGAAATATAAAGCCGGTCGTAAAAAGGGCGGGGGCCATAGACAGGCTTTCTGCGATTGTTGTTTGATAAAAGAAAATGGCCGTGCCAAAACATGGCCCAATTAACATGACAGACAGGATAATATAAAAACGCCAATCTCTTAGAACCCGTCTGCGTGTCCATTCATCGGGCAAAGCTCCGTCTAATGTACTTTGCGCGGCCTTTTCGTTCATGCGCTGGCTCCACTGTTTGTGGGTTTTTTCCTCATGGGCGCGAAGAAAAAACCAGAAGAAGGGCATTAATATAAGAACGATAAAGGCGGCATAGGCAATCCAGCTTGCGGTGAAGCCAATGGCGCCCAGAATCATCGTTGCACATAATGGAAATAAAGCAGCATGAACCGGCAGCCCCATCTGTGCCACCGATTGCGCGCGGCCATTGCCGATTTCTATATACCGGTTAATAACGGTCGTGGCCGCCAGGGTCATCAGGCCCTGACCAAACTGGCGCAAACATAAAAAGGCGGGAAACAGCATGAGCGGATGAAAGGCCATGGCAAATAAAATGCAGCCCAATGCCAGCCCTGCCAGTATTATCATGATAAAGTTTCTAAGGGCGAGGCGGTCCAGCAATTTGCCGCTCCAGATCATCAGGGCGGCGCTTGTGATTGTGGCGGCGGCATACAGGCTGCCTAATGCGGTTTTGTTTATACCGAAATGATGCTGGATATCAGGTAAAAATACACCAATAAAGACCGATTGCCCAAAGCCGGAAAACAACATGAGCAAAAAAGCGGCCGCAATCAGGCCGCTATAAGATCGTAAAATTGCGATATACCCGGTTTTATTCATTTACAGCCAAGGCTTTTCGGCGTGACGCTTTTCTTCATATGACCGGATGGTTGCCGATTTTTCCAATGTCAGGCCAATATCATCCAATCCATTTAACAGGCAGTGTTTACGGAAGGGATCAATCTCAAAGTGGAATGAAAACTTATTACCGCGCGTGACAGTTTGTTTTTCAAGATCGATTTCTATCGTGGCATCGGGGTTTTCCTGTACTTCCTGCATTAACTGGGTAACCTGATCTTTAGGAAGCGTAATAGGCAAAATGCCGTTTTTAAAGCTGTTGTTGTAGAAAATATCGGCAAATGATGGCGCGATAATACAACGAAAGCCCATGTCCAGTATAGCCCACGGCGCATGTTCGCGTGATGAGCCGCAGCCAAAATTTTCGCCTGTGACCAGAATTTCCGCGCCTTTATAAGCGTCTTGCCCGGGGGCAAAATCGTCGCGTACGCTGCCGTCATCATTATAGCGAATATCATAAAACGCACTAACGCCAAGGCCGGTTCGTTTCACAGTCTTCAGAAATTGTTTCGGGATAATGATGTCTGTATCGACATTCATCATCGGCAAGGGGGCGGCTTTTGCGTTTAAGTGTGTAAAGGGCGTCATGATCAGTTTTCCTCGAATGTCTTAATAATGTTATATTCATTTATCTTCATTTCTGCAAAGGCTTCCAGTAAATCCATGTCATAAATTTCAGGACCTTTTTCTTCACGCATACGATTTAGTACGGCCGGGGGGCTGATATCCCTATCACCAAAATGGGGCCGCCATATACGGTATCCGTCATAGGCCTCCACGATCGCTGCAAGGCGAACCGGCTGTGATAAGTCTTCACCTGATTTTCCCAATGTGCCCTTGCTGTCCAGCTGTTCATGATGATGGGCCATTATATCAATCATCAGGTCTTTAAACGGGTGCTCCACATCGCTAAATAAATCTTCTACAATTTGTACCCCCAGTAAGGTATGCATGCGGCGAACTTTCTTGATTTCGCCTGTTGGTTTTTCTTCGCTATCCCACATGTCCAGAGGCAAAAGGCGCTTGCCAATATCATGGGGAAGGGCGGCCCAATACATATTGTTGGCGGTTATGCTTGAAAGCCCCAAATGCAGGCAGGTTTTTTTTACATCTTTAGCAACCCGGGCGGCATGTTGATGGAAGATATATGTTTTTTCATCGGGTCTTTCGTCATCATAGGCCCGAAGCGATGCCAGTTCTTCTTTTATAAATGGCTTAAATTGCGTTTGACAAACCGGATCGGTATCAAAATCAAATGTATCGGGCCAACCGGGCATTGCGTTTACTCTGTTAGCTCTCTTACATCTGTCAGTTTGCCTGTAATGGCGGCCGCGGCGGCCATAGCCGGGGACATAAGATGCGTGCGGCCCCCCTTGCCTTGCCGGCCTTCGAAATTGCGATTTGACGTAGAGGCGCAGCGTTCACCAGGGCTTAATTGATCGGGGTTCATCCCTAGGCACATGGAACATCCCGGTTCGCGCCAATCAAACCCGGCCTCCTTCAAAATATCAGCGATGCCTTCGTCTTCGGCCATTTGTTTAACAAGCCCTGACCCGGGTACGACCATGGCTTCGACATTTGCGGCGACTTTCTTGCCTTTAACAAGATCCGCGATAACGCGCAAATCTTCGATACGGCCATTGGTGCAAGACCCGATAAAAACCTTGTCGATCTTAATATCGGTCATATTTGTGCCTGCGGTCAGCCCCATATAATCCAGCATGCGCCGGGCTGAATTTTGTTTGTTTTCGTCGTCAAAATCATCAGGATTTGGCACGGACCCGGTGATGGGCACCACATCTTCCGGGGTTGTCCCCCAGGTGACAATGGGGGCGATATCTTCTGCTTTTAAGACAACTTCACGGTCGAATGTTGCCCCTTCATCCGTTGCCAGGCTCTTCCACCATTTCACAGCCATGTCCCAGTGATCGCCTTTCGGGGCCATTGGGCGACCTTTCATATATTGAAAAGTGGTTTCATCCGGGGCCACCATGCCGGCGCGTGCTCCGGCCTCAATGGACATGTTGCAAATGGTCATGCGGCCTTCCATCGACAGGTCGCGGATGGCCTGACCGGCATATTCAATGACATATCCTGTACCGCCAGCGGTGCCGATTTCACCAATGATGGCCAGTATGATATCTTTGGCACCAACGCCCGGCGCTGTTTTTCCCTCAACGGTGATGCGCATCGATTTTGCGGGGCTTTGAATCAGGCTTTGCGTGGCCAATACATGTTCAACTTCCGATGTGCCAATCCCAAAAGCCAGCGCGCCAAATGCGCCATGGGTTGAGGTGTGGCTATCGCCGCACACTATAGTCATCCCGGGCTGGGTAAATCCTTGCTCGGGCCCGACAATATGAACGATACCCTGTCTTTTATCTGAAATATCAAACAGTTGGACGCCAAATTCCTCACAATTTGTTCGCAAGGTTTCAATCTGAATGCGGCTATCTTCATTGCCCAGATTGGTCAAACGGTCAGGGGCGGTGGATACATTGTGGTCGATAACCGCCAGTGTTTTATCCAGCGCATGCACAGGGCGCCCGGCCATGCGCAGGCCCTCAAAAGCCTGCGGGGACGTGACTTCATGGACAAGATGACGGTCAATGTGAATAAGGCATGTGCCGTTATCATCACGTTCAATGACATGGTCGTCCCAGATTTTTTGAAAGAGCGTGCGCGGTGTGTCTGTCATGGTTTTCTCTGCTTTTAAGGATAATTTAAACTTTCCAGAATACAATTCAATGGTGTGAAACGAATTGAAGCAGAAATACAGCAGTAAAGTCAATTCGAATAAGCCAAAAAGGCAATGACAAACGAATGTAATAGAGGGACTTAAAATGGCCGGTGGGTGGTTAAGCAGTATATTTGGACAGGATTACGGGGCAAGTTATGCTCTGGATATTCAGGATCCGAATAATCAGGAACCGTTGGTTTATCGTGCGTATGCCGAAGGCACGGGCGGGGATATCGTTCCGCGCGCGGATTTGCCAGAGGACATAACCTTGCAAAACTGGGAGGCACGCGTCCAAGCGGCCGATCAGGTGATAAGCGGCGCCATACGGGGGCCGTTGAATACCTTGGCAAAAGCGGTGCAGCCCTATGCTCATGAATTAGGAAATTCTAACCCCATTGATATGATCAATATAGAGAACCCGGACTTTGCGGATGTCGAAATTATTAATTTCGGGCTCTGGGATATGGAAGCGCGTATTGCGATGGATATTCATGCCGCGGATGAGGGCGCCAATCTATCGGGCAGGCAAGATGCGCTGAATTCTGTGCGTCAGGCAATTGAACAGATGAATACAATTATCGAAAGCCCGGAATATTCTGATTTAAATGCTGTGCAGATACAAATGCGTGAACGCGGTTTTGATTACGATTCTATTCAAAATACGCTGAGCCCCGGGGCGGAGGCCGTGAATTCACCCATTCCAACAGTGCCGCAACCCGGCACGTTCTAAAAATTGGAAAACAAAGGTTATAAAAAGGTCATAAGAAGAGGATAGTAAGATGTTAATTGAAATACGGGCTGAGTTTTTAAAAAATGCGCGCGGTGACGCTTTCATTCGGTTTTTTGATCCGGCCTATGTGCGTTCGGATATTATAATTTTAGACCGGCCCAGCAAAACTTTATATGCGGTTTTGCATGAACAGGAACATTATATCGGAAACCTGGATGATGAAATGATCAATTTGTTTGCGCAAAATGATGAAATTCATTTGACGGCAATGTTAAGCGACAATAAGGCGTTAAACTTCAAAGTGCCGCTATCTGTTAGTCAATAAGAAAAAGTAAAAAGGCGAGTTCAATAGGGTAGTAAAAAAGGCTCCGTATTGGAGCCTTTTTGAATTCATGCATATCATTAAAAACTGCGCTTGGGGCTTATTCCTCGGCAGGTGTTTCTGCGGCGGCTGCCTCCTCGGCGGCCTTTGCTTCTGCAGCAGCGGCTTCCTTGGCGGCCTTCTCAGCAGCAGCCTTTTTCTCGGCTTCGGCTTTTTTGATCTCTTCGCGGCGGGCTTTCTTTTCGGCCTGCTTTGCTTTTCTACGTTCTGTTTTTGAAACTTCGAAAGTGCTTTCGTCTTTGGCTTCGATACCGTAACCGGTTGTACGTTCGGAAATACGGGCAGATTTACCAGAACGTTCACGCAGATAATAAAGTTTCGCACGACGGACAGAACCGCGGCGTACCAATTCGATCGAGTCAATACGAGAGCTCCACAGCGGGAACACACGCTCGACACCTTCACCGTAGCTGATTTTACGAACTGTAAAGCTGGCGTTCACGCCGTCATTTGAACGGGCAATACAAACGCCTTCAAAGGCCTGAATACGCTCACGCGTTCCTTCACGAACGCGGACATTAACCTTGATGGTGTCACCTGGGCCAAATTCCGGGATATTTTTATTTTCTTGAAGCTGGGCCAGTTGCTTGGCTTCGAATTTTTGTAATGTATTCATTTCATTGTTCCTTTTATTTATTCGGACCCCGTAAATTCAGTGTTTTAACCTTAAGACACCGGCGGATCACTTATCTTTTTAAAAAAGTCGTGTTGCTTTATATGTGGATTAAACGGCTAAATCAAGAAAATTATTACGTTTTTAGCAGGTCAGGGCGATTTTTTTTTGTGATTTTGACGGATTGTTCGTGCCGCCACTGTTCAATTTTTCCGTGATTACCGGAGCGCAGAACATCCGGTACGGTTCTTACGACGCCGTTTTTATCGGTCCATTCGGCCGGCTTCGTATAATGCGGATATTCCAGTAATCCGCCGCGCTCTTCGGAAAAACTCTCCTCAGGAGCTGTCTCGGCATTGCCCATGACGCCGGGAAGCAAGCGAATGCAGGCATCCATCAAGATCATGGCCGCGGGCTCTCCACCGGATAAAACGTAATCGCCGACCGAAACCTCTTCAAAATCATGCGCATCCAAAATACGTTGATCGACCCCTTCATAGCGTCCACATAATAATGTAATTGCCTCAGTTTTTGACAGATCTTTGACGTATTTCTGGGTCAGGGGGCGCCCGCGCGGTGACAGATATATTTTCTTTCCCGGGTTCGGGGCGTATGACAGGGCCTGTTCAATGATGTCGGCCCGCATAACCATTCCTGCGCCGCCGCCATAAGGGGTGTCATCCACGGCCTTGTGTACACCCTGACCGAATTCACGAATGTCGATGGTGCGCAGGCTCCATATTTTGTTTTCTAGCGCCTTACCGCTCAAGGATTGGCCAAGGCACCCTGGAAACATCTCAGGAAACAAGGTGAGGATGTTAAAGTGCAGGCTCATAATTCTTCCATAGGGATGATGGTGACTGTCCCTGCCTCAATATCGACGGTTGGAACATGCTCATCCGTAAAGGGCAGCAGGAACTTCTCGCCGCTATTTTTGCGGATCTCCAATAGATCACCAGCGCCGTAATTGTCGACGGCAATCACGCTGCCAATTTCCTGACCGGTTTCATCAGCGGCTTTCAGGCCAATCAGGTCATGATAATAATAGGTATCATCTTCGTCTATGGCGGGCAGGGCGTCTTGATCAACACAAAGTTCGGTTCCGCTCCATTTTTCGGCATCTTCACGGCTTTGAATAATGTCGATCTCGGCCAGAATGAATTTGCCGAGCGCATTTTTTAGCGTAATTTTGACGGGGGTGTTGTCCGCATAAACATCCATACTTTGCAAAAGTTCAATATCCTCCCCAAACGGGAAGATCTTTACCAGGCCTTTAACGCCGTGCGGCGAGGCAATTTTTGCAAGGGGGATGCGCTGTGTTTTGGTCATTTTGATAAAGCCAAACCCTCCCCGCATTGGGGAGGGTTCCAGTTAGAATTTATCTGCTTATTCAGCAGGTTTTTCTTCAGCGGCTGCTTCCTCGGCAGGGGCCTCGGCTTCGGCGGCAGGGGCTTCTTCAGCCGGTGCTTCGGCTTCGGCGGCAGGGGCTTCTTCAGCCGGTGCTTCGGCTTCGGCGGCTGCTGCTGCTTTTGCTTCTTCCTCGGCTGCTTTTGCGGCTTCGGCTGCTGCTTTACGCTTTTCTTCCTTTTCCTCAATCAGCATCTTGGCTTTTTCGCCAGGGGCGGATTTGTTTGGACGGTTTGGTTGTGCAGGCATGTCGATGATGCCGGCTTTACCAAGGAAAATTGCAACGCGCTCTGATGGTTTTGCACCTTGTGAAAGCCAGTATTTGATGCGGTCTTCAACCAGTTTCACACGGTTTTCATCATCATTCGCCAAAAGTGGGTTATAGGTACCCAGTTTTTCGATGTAACGGCCATCGCGCGGCATGCGCTTGTCGGCTACAACGATGCGGTAGAATGGGCGGGCTTTACGTCCACCACGGGATAGTCTGATTGCTAGTGCCATAATATTTTCTCCTTTGGTTAATTCAATCAGTTAAATTCAAGGTTAAATTCATTTTCAAACCTATCGGCCAGGTTTTGGTCAATATAAATCGCGTTCACGAAAACCGGGTCTTCATGTTGGTTTTTACATTGGTCTTCATTTTCAAGTTCCGATGCGATAAATCCAACATCTCCATGGGCTTGCTTAAATTTTGCGATCATGTTCAGAACATTACCCCATGTATTAGAATCAGGAATATCGACAATAAATCGCGTCGCGTCATACCCATATTGTGTGGGCGTGGCCTGATTATTAAAATCGCGTGTGAGTTTAATTGTCATGACTTACTTTCTTTTCTTTTTGCGGTTTTTCTTTGTGCCACCATGCCCCATGCCCGGAAGTCCGCCGGGGGCGCCAAGGCCGGGAAGGCCGCCGCCAGCGCCGCCGAATGGGTTCGCGCCGCCCGCAAAAGGATTGGGGCCAAGGGCACCGCCCTGATCGTCATTCATTAAACCTTCCATATCGGCGCCAAGCGCATCGGGATCCATGGAGCCAGCCATCATTTCCAGCTCGTCCATCTTTCCGCCCATCATGCCCTTCATTTGCTTCATCATGCCGCCCATGCCCATTTTCTTCATTTTTTTCATCATGGAGGCCATCTGCATTTGTTGTTTGCACAGTTTGTTAAGGTCCTGGACGGTAGCCCCTGATCCGGCGGCAATGCGTTTTTTGCGAGAGGCGTTCAGCAGGCCCGGATTTTCCCGTTCCGCTTTGGTCATGGACAGGATCATCGCTTCCTGCTTTTTTATAAAGCTATCGTCCATACCGGCCTGTTCTAACATGCCGGACATTTTCCCAAGGCCGGGCAGCATCTTCATCATCGCGCCCATACCGCCCATTTTGTTCATCTGACGCATTTGTGACAGCAGATCATTAAAGTCGAATTTTCCTTTTTTGAACTTTTCTGCCATTTTGGCGGCTTCATCACGATCAACCGTTTCTGACGCTTTTTCAACCAGAGATACAATATCGCCCATGCCAAGAATGCGGCCGGCAATCCGGTCGGCGTAAAAGGGCTCAATTTCGCTCCATTTTTCACCAATCCCCATTAATTTGACGGGCTTGCCGGTAACGGCTTTCATTGACATGGCCGCGCCGCCGCGTGCATCCCCATCCACACGGGTCAGCATGATACCTGTAATTTCAACGCGTTCGTTAAAACGGCGGGCGGTTTCAACGGCATCTTGCCCCGTCATGGCATCGGCAACCAATAAGGTCTCAACAGGCTGGGCGATTTTCTTGACGCTTTCCACCTCGTTCATCAGGTCTTCGTCAATAGACAGGCGGCCAGCGGTATCCAGCATGACAATGTCAAAGCCGCCTTTACGGGCTTCTTCCAGGGCACGCTTGGTAATGTCTACCGGTTTTTGCCCCTCAATAACGGGCAGAGTTTCTACGCCGGTTTGTTCGCCCAGAATTTTCAATTGTTCTTGTGCGGCAGGGCGGTAAACGTCAAGCGAAGCCATCAGGACTTTTTTCTTTTGCTTGTCGCTTAACATCTTTGCGATTTTTGCGGTTGATGTTGTTTTACCGGATCCCTGCAACCCGACCATTAAATACGGGCTTGGCGGGGTGCCCAGTTTTAATTCCTGCGCTTTCTTATCTGCATCGGTGCCGCCGCCCAGCATTTTGACCAATTCGTCATGAACAATTTTCACGACTTGCTGGCCGGGGTTAACGCCCTTGATAACCTTTTCACCCACGGCTTTGTCTTTTACGCTCGCGATAAAATCTTTAACGACGGGAAGGGCAACATCCGCCTCGAGTAAGGCCACGCGAATTTCGCGGCTAACAGCCATAACGTCATTCTCGCTCAGAGACCCTTTGCCCCTGAGTTTCGTAAACACGTTTCCTAATTTATCGCTCAGACTATCAAACATATATAACCAAAATAAAACTTGCCGCGCTGAGCGTATATTCGCCGAGCACGGTGTACCGTTAAGCACTGACTTCTAATGATGTCAGTAAAATTTCAGTGGAAAATAGGGGAGTTATGCGCGCTTGTCAAGTAAATGGTGTTATCTTGCCATATTTGTATTATTCCAGACTGCACTTCACTTGGGCTCCGCTTTGGACGCAATGAATTTCTGCTGGGAAATAATTATAGGATTGACTGTATTCGCTCGCGAAAAATAACCCCGTTATGATCAGCACAATCACAGCAAATAAAATGCCGCCTTTTACGATTTCTTTTTTTTCGCTACGTCGTGCCATTAAATTATTAGGATACACGTATTTCATAGTAGCCTCCCCCCGAAAGCATTAGTGTACACATATCGTTTCATTATAACATTTTATTGCGGCATTTGGCATAAAAAATATTGTATGGTGCTAATGTATGATGGTTATACTATTATTATGCATGGTAATTTGGATATGTATTACAGGCAGGAAAACGGAGAAAAAGTGCAGAATTTTCTAAAAATGCATGGTCTGGGCAATGACTTTATCGTTGTGGATTGCCGCAACAGTGACGGCGCCGACATCCCGGGGCCAACGCAAATTATGGCCTATAGTGATCGTAAAACAGGAATCGGATGTGACCAGTTTATTGTTATGGTTCCGGCCAAAGATACAAAAAATGACTGTCATATGTTGATTTATAATGGGGGTGATGCATCGCAGGTTGAGGCTTGCGGTAATGCCACGCGCTGCGTTGCGGATATATTGCTGAGTGAGAGCGGGCAAAGACAGGTCTTGATTGAAACCGTGGCTGGTGTTTTGTCCTGTTCGCGCGGGCAAGGGGGCTTGGTCAGTGTCGATATGGGGGTGCCGGGCCTTGGTTGGCAGGACATTCCTCTGGCCGCAGCTTGTGATACTTTGCATTTACCTTTGCCGGGCGATCCGGTTGGTGTGAATATGGGAAACCCGCATTGTGTGTTTTTGTATGAGCAGGATGTGGAGCCATTGGATATTGAAGCGCTGGGCCCGTCGGTGGAGACCGATCCATTATTTCCGCAGCGGACAAATGTTGAATTTTGTCAGGTTATAGACCGGCAAACCATCCGCATGCGCGTTTGGGAACGGGGCGCCGGTATTACACAGGCCTGCGGAACCGGCGCCTGCGCGACATTGGTAGCGGCGGTGCGCCGTGGTTTGGTGGAGCGCACATGCACCATAAAGCTGGATGGTGGAGATTTAGAAATTTCATGGGACGAGACCAGCGGACATATTCATATGAATGGCCCGGTCGCCTATGTTTTTAAAGGCCAGTTGCTGTAATTGTTTTGTGGGGGGCGAGTAAAAGGCGTTCGGGCCGGCCCAGACTTATGGATTACCAGATTGATGGATTGCCAAATTATGGATTGCAAGTCTGAATTTATTTGACGAAATTACCTTCAACGCCCTATATAACGCCCATGAACAAAAAATCCGGCACCAATAATAATAGCATAGAGCCCCAGGTGGTTACCTTCGGGTGCCGTTTGAACACCTATGAATCAGAGGTGATGCGCGATCATGCCACAAAGGCAGGGCTGGGTGAGGCGATTATCTTTAACACCTGCGCCGTCACCAAAGAAGCCGAACGTCAGGCACGTCAGGCCATAAGGCGGGCTCGGCGTGAAAATCCCGATGCCAAAATTATCGTAACGGGATGCAGTGCCCAGATTACGCCCGATACCTATGCGGCGATGGATGAAGTTGATCAAATTATCGGCAATGATTTAAAGCTAAAGGCTGAAAGTTGGGGGCATGCAGATGAAGAGCCCCGCGTTCTGGTGAATGATATAATGGCCGTTGAGGAAACCGCCGCGCATCTGATACAGGGGCTGGAGGATAAATCCCGCGCTTTTATTCAGGTGCAAAACGGGTGTGATCACCGGTGTACGTTTTGCATTATCCCTTATGGCCGGGGTAATTCCCGTTCTGTGCCCATTGGCGTTATTGCCGATCAGGTCAAGGCTTTGGTGGCACAAGGGTATAATGAGATTGTCATGACAGGCGTGGATGTCACCTCATACGGCCCTGATCTTCCCGGGAAGCCCAGTCTGGGGCAGATGATCCGCCGCGTTTTGGCGCAAGTGCCCAATTTAAAGCGTCTGCGTCTTTCATCATTGGATCCGGTCGAGATTGATGACGATTTATGGCATTTAATTGCCGCAGAGCCGCGCTTTATGCCGCATCTGCACCTTTCTTTGCAGGCCGGTGATGATATGATTTTAAAACGCATGAAGCGCCGTCATTTGCGTGATGATGTCATTGAGGTATGCCGCCGCGCGCGCCAGTTGCGCCCGGACATTGCGTTTGGTGCCGATATTATTGCCGGTTTTCCCACCGAAACGGACGAGATGTTTGATAATACATTGCGCATTGTTGATGAATGTGATTTGACGTTCTTGCATGTCTTTCCTTATTCCGAACGGGACGGAACCCCGGCGGTCCGCATTCCCGATCAGGTTCCCGTTCCGCTTCGTAAAGACCGCGCCGCGCGCCTCAGGCAGCTAGGCGAGCAGCAGCTGGAAAAATTCCATAAACGCCAAGTGGGTAAAACCGTCAATGCCATTGTCGAAAAGGGCAATCATGCCCGCAGCGAGAATTTTGCCTTAATCGCGTTTGACGGTAATGCCGCCCCCGGGGCATTGGTGCGTATTAAGATAGACGCCTATGAAGATGGAATGTTGCGCGGCGTGATGGCGGCCTAAAGGCATTAAAACAGCTTGTTTCTTTGCCTGTGTTCGGTTTGTGTGATTTAATGAAACGAACTTGATGTCCTTTTTTTGTAAGGTTTCCTATGATTTCGTCTATACTTACGTTGATCGCCAGTCCGTTGTTATTGCAAGCCCAGACCGGGGTGACCTGTAAAAACAAAGACTTCTTCCAGACAAAAATTCAGGTGGATGTGACCAATAAACCTGTGAATTACCTGCGCGGTGAGTCATTGTTACAACTGCAAAAACGCCTCAGCAAACATTTGCATGAGCGCCAGCAGGAAATGGAAACCAACTATTATACATCGGATACTGATAATCCGGATTCCATGGATTTAGCCATTAGCGGAACAACCAGCGGGGATATTCGGGTTAATACGGACATAAAGTTTCGATCCCTGCCGCAAGACGCGGCCAACCGGCGCTATTGTATTATGTACGAGGACGTTCGCGTCAGTATTTCCTATCAAACAAATATGCGTATCGCGAAAGAGCTTCAACCCGGCGGTTGTGCGTATGATGCCGTGTTGGCGCATCAAATGAAGCATCATGATGCCAATGTTAAGGTCGTAGAAAGCGTTGCAGATAAATTGCGTGAAGACTTGCCCGGGATTTTAACAAAGCTGGAGCGTAATTACGTTCATAAGGGGGATCTTAGACCGTCTTATGATGAGATGATATCTCAGGTTCAGCAGGTTGTTGACGTTTATCAGACGCAGATAGATGAGTTAATCAAAGAATATGGCGCGTTTATTGATACGCCGGAGGAACTATCTGCTTTGGCCAATAGTTGTCAGTAATGAAAGGGCTATATTGGCCGTTTCCGGCATGCTGTAAGCACTTGTAATCCGTGTGTAAGTGATGCAATCTGATCTAAGCCAAATTTCAAATGAAAAGGATGTCAAGCTATGGTTTTCTGGCGCAAAAAGAAGAATATTGCGGAACAAGAGCAGGAAGAGCGTGATGATAAATTGCTGCACCGTGACGATGATCCGCAGATAGAACCATCCACCGATTATGAAGCCGAGATGGGGGAGGGGATAAAACAGGAAATCAATGAAACTGATATTACGGTCATTGATACGCTGGAAGATAGCCCTGTTCCTGTACACACCCCTGATGCGGATAAGCAAGAGAAGGAAGATCTAAGCGATCATTCACAAGAAGGCGGTTGGCTATCGCGCTTAACATCCGGGCTGACAAAATCATCCAATAAAATTACGCAAGGTCTGGGCGATATTCTGACCAAGAAAAAACTTGATCAGGCCATGCTGGAGGATTTGGAAGATCTACTGATTACGGCTGACCTTGGGCCAAAAACAGCAGCGAAAATAGTTGAGGAGTTCTCAAAAGACCGTTTTGGCAAAGATGTGAGTGAGGAAGAAATTAAACTGGCATTGGCCAATAGTATGAGCGCAATACTGGAGCCTGTGGCAAAGCCATTGGACGTGAATGGCGCGACTGCGGGAGAGCCCTTTGTCATTTTGGTTTGCGGTGTCAACGGGGCAGGCAAGACGACCACGATTGGAAAAATTGCGCATGATCTGGTACTGCACCAGAAGAAATCGGTCATGCTGGCCGCCGGTGATACGTTTCGCGCTGCCGCGGTTGAGCAGCTGAAAGTATGGGCGGAACGCGTTCATTGCCCTTGTGTCGCGAAAGATATCGGTGCCGATGCGGCCGCGGTGGCCTTTGAAGCCTATGAAAAAGCCAAGGCAGATGGCCGTGATGTTTTAATGATTGATACGGCCGGGCGTTTACAGAACAAGCAAAACCTGATGGAGGAGCTTGAAAAAATTGTCCGCGTGTTAAAAAAGCAGAATGAAAATCTGCCCCATGCGGTTTTGTTGGTTTTGGATGCCACGACCGGACAAAATGCATTTTCACAAGTTGAAACATTTCAAAAAATGGTCAATGTATCCGGTCTTGTTGTGACAAAACTGGATGGCACCGCAAAGGGCGGGGTTCTGATCGGGCTTGCCGATCAATTCGGCTTGCCGGTTCACGCCATTGGCATTGGTGAAAAAATTGACGATCTTTCACCATTCAGTGCAAAAGATTTTGCAAATTCTCTTGTTGGTGTCGTGGACGTTTAAGGGGTATAATAGGGCAATGAGCAAAACCCCAAAAAACTTTAAGTCTAAGAAATTCACCAATGCAGAAGAGGCGGTTAAGTATATATCAGAGATATATAACACCAATATTGGTTATTTGCAGGAACAGTTTCGTAATTTCGCTGAGTCGAAAATAACGCAGGATAAAAAGATACGCGCTTGTTATCCCTATATAAAAATTACAAGCACCAAGGCGTATCGATCAGATTCCAGGCATTCATATGGGTTCGTGGCCCGGCCTGGCGATTATATGACCACGGTAACCCGGCCGGATATATTCGATACGTATTTCCAGCATCAGATTAGCCTGCTGTTAAAAAACCACGGAACCGATGTTGAGATCGGCGTCAGTGATACCCCCATTCCGGTGCATTTTGCCCTGGGCGAAAATTTTCATCTGGAAAAAGATCTGGATGTGGAGAAATTGCGTCAGGTTCCCGATGTGTTTGATATTCCTGATCTGGATATTATGGATGATGAAATTGCAAACGGGACATATGCGGCCGCGGCGCACGAGGCGCATCCGCTAGCGCTATTCACGGCTCCAAGGGCAGATATAAGCCTGCAACGTCTTCAGCATTACTGCGGCAGTGGTGCCCGACATTTTCAAAATTATATAATTTTCACCAATTACCAGTTTTACATTGATGAATTTGTGACAATGTGCCGCGATATTATGGCGCCGACAGACGACCCGGAGCTAAAAAAACAGCGCCTGGAATATGAGGCTTTTGTTGAGCCGGGAAATAAAGTAACCGTTAATCGCAACCTGAAAATGACAGGGCTTCAGGATGACCCGGGTAAAGTGATAAGCCGCTTGCCACAGATGCCTGCGTATCATTTAAAAAGACCAGATGGCAGTGGTATTACCATGATTAATATTGGGGTCGGGCCCTCCAATGCCAAAACCATTACTGACCATGTCGCTGTTTTACGTCCGCATGCCTGGTTGATGCTAGGCCATTGTGCGGGGCTTCGTAATTCGCAGAATTTAGGCGATTATGTGCTGGCGCATGGATATCTGCGCGAAGACAATATTCTGGACGGTGATTTACCGCCCTCTATTCCTATTCCGGCTTTGGCCGAAATACAGCAAGCCTTGGAACAGGCGGTGGCTCAGGTTACAGGTCACAAGGGATATGATCTTAAGAAAATTATGCGCACCGGTACCGTGGCCACGACAGATGATCGTAACTGGGAGTTGCGGGAATCTATTCGCCAGAATTTACGCTTAAGCCAAAGCCGCGCCATAGCCATGGATATGGAATCGGGCACCATTGCCGCCAACGGATTTCGTTTTCGGGTTCCTTACGGTACGCTGCTATGTGTATCGGATAAGCCATTGCATGGGCAATTAAAGTTACCGGGCATGGCCGATACATTCTACCGTGAACGCGTGGAACAGCATCTGCAAATCGGGCTTTTGACCATGACCATATTGCGGGACTTTTCTGCGGAGCGGCTACATAGCCGTAAGCTGCGCAGCTTTAATGAGGTTGCATTCCAATAAAAACAGGCCATGCGCCTTAACGAGAAGAGCGGGGCAGGTATGATATGGCCCGTCTAGTTTGTGACGGCACTTCCTTGCGACGAACGAAGCCCTGCCATGTCCCAGCCATCAAAAAAGGCGCCTGTTCTGCGCCTTTAAATGGATCGGTCTGACGTGGAGTACGCCCTAAACCTGAATATCAATTACTGAACCGCGGCGTTGATTGCCAGAATCATCGCTTGAGACTTCCGCTGAGGCAAAACGCTGGTTGCCGGGGTCTTCATTGCTTTGTTGTGTCTGGTTAGTTGGCGCGCCCTGTGGTCGCACATCATTTGTCTGCGGGGCCGGTGCTTGATCTCCGCCCTGTCTTACCTGTTGGTCGGCACCATTGCCGCCGCCCGGTTGGAAAGGTGTCGAAAGTGGAACCTGTTGTTGTCCAATTCCTGCGAGTGGTCCTGCCATATTCCTGATCCCTTAAATTTTTCTACTTATAACAGTATATACTAAAATGTATTAATAAAACACTTATACTATAAAAACTGCGCGTTTGCCACAAAAACCGGATGTATTAAAAAAATGGATTTTATTTAAATTCGTTATTTATTTTAACTAAATTGTAAACATTTTTACATACTATGGTCTCAAGCGTATGTGTGGGTGCATATCTAAAAAACAAGATATTCATCTTGGTATCAGACAAAACAAAATAAGAATAAGCATTGTAAAAGGTGCGGGGCAAAATGGATTTAAATTATTTAGATAAAACATCAAAAGTGGTTCCCATGTTGGTTAAACTTCATGACAGCCACCAATTGTATGATCTGGCCAGGGATAAAAAGCCTATGGCGCAGGAAGAGTTGTCTAGCGCTGTGGCCGAGTTATTGGACATGGAAACCAGTGAGCGTGAGCGTGAGTTGATCGCGGATGTATTGATCAGCCTCATGCGACAGGCCGAAAAAGATTTGAAAATGGCCCTGGCCGATAAACTGTCACGTATTGATCATATTCCGTTGCGGCTGGCGTTGCACATCGCCAATGCGGAAATCGAGGTGGCCTCACCCGTTTTGAAAAACAGCATGGCCCTTGGCGATATGGATCTTGTTTATATCATTCATTCCAAGCCTTCATCATATTGGCGCATGATTGCCCAGCGTAAGGTTATGTCCGACCAGCTTATTTCTTCGCTGGTTGATACCAAAGATAATGCAACCGTTCAGTGCCTGCTTGAGAATATGGACATTGTACTGCCGGAAAAATGCATGCACATGATTATTGATATGGCAGAACATAACGAAACGATTGCGCGGCCATTGGTGGCCCGTCCTGAAATTGACCAGGACATTGCGCTTAGTTTGTATCGTTTTGTCGGACACGAGTTAAAAAAGCATATTGCCAAAAACTTTGATATTCCGGTGGACGATATTCTGGATGTTGTGGATGAAACCGTTCTGGAATTTCAGGAGATTTCGGCCAGTGAATTTACGCCGACCAAATCAATGTTGCGGGCCGCCGCGCGGCATAAGGAAAAGTCGCTGTTGGGGTGGAATATCGTGATGGGTAATTTGCGCCGGGGGCAGCTTCAAAACTTTATCGCACAGCTTTCCGTTCTTTATGATATTTCGCCTGCCGTTATTGAAGACCTGCTATCCCAGCCAAAAGGCCATGGAGCGGCCATGTTGTGTAAGGCTTATGGTGTGCAAAAGGCGGATTTTGTCAGTGTGTTTTTGCTAACCAATCGTATGCGTGAAGTCGGCCGTATGGTTGATGTGAATGATATGCACCGTGCGGTGAACTATTATAACAAGCTCACGCAGGAACTGGCGGAACGGTTCGTGCAAAATGCGAAATCAAAAAAACGCCAATAATCAAGCCCGGCTTTTACGCCGCGCGCCGGTCATTGCTCAGTGCCGCAACCCCGGGAAGGGTTTTTCCCTGTAACCATTCCAAAAAGGCGCCGCCCGCGGTGGAAACATAGCTCAACTTTGTAATTTGACCTGAATTTTCCAGAGCGGCCACGGTATCGCCGCCGCCTGCCACGCTTATCAGTTTTCCCTGTTGCGTCAGGGTGGCCGTTATCTCGGCCAGAGCATTGGTTCCTTTATCAAAGGGTTTGATTTCAAAGACACCAAGCGGGCCATTCCATAGCAGTGTTTTGCAGTTTTTTAGAATGTTTTCCAGTTCTTTCAGGCTTTCCGGGCCCACATCAATGGCGCTGTATCCATCCGGTATATTCATGGAAGGGGCAATTTTGAAATCGGCGTTTTCATGCAGATCCTCGACAATAATGCTGTCGGCCGGTAAAACGATCTCACACCCTTTTTTCTGGGCGTGCTCGATGATTTTACGAGCTTCGCCGGCCATATCTTTTTCACAGAGCGAGGCCCCCATTTCGGCGCCGGTGGCGTGCAAAAATGTATTGGCCATACCGCCCCCCAGCACCAGATAGTCCACGCGGTCAATCAGGTTATAAAGCACACCCAGCTTGGTGGATATTTTTGATCCGCCGGCAATGGCCACGACAGGCTTTTGCGGCGTCTCGAGGGCCTTGTTCAAGGCGTTTAATTCCTCTTCCATCAAAAGACCGGCGGCGCAGGGCAGCAGATGCGCCAGTCCTTCGGTTGAGGCATGGGCGCGGTGCGATGCGCTAAAGGCGTCATTAATATAGACATCCCCCAATGCCGCCAGCTGTTTGCAAAACTCTGGGTCATTTGCGGTTTCTTCCTTGTGGAAGCGCACATTTTCTAAAAGGGCAATGTCCCCATCCTTGATTTCGGCAGCCATGTTTTGGGCGGGGCCTCCAATACAATCAGTGGCAAAACGAACAGGGTGGCCCCAGCATTGCTTTAAAATCGGCGGTAAAAACTCAAGGGACATAGCGGGGTTGCGCTGCCCCTCAGGGCGGCCAAAATGCGATAGAATTAAAATGCGCGCCCCGGCATTGCAGAGGTAATCAATCGTGGGTTTAAGACGGTCGATGCGCGTTGTGTCCGTTACTTTGCCGCCCTGTGCAGGGACATTCAGATCGGCACGTAATAACACAATTTTGCCTTTCAGGTCTAAATCGCGGATCGTGTGAAAATGCGTCATTTGCGGGTCCTTTATCAAGTTTTGGTTATTGGATGGTCTTTGCGTTTTGTGTGGCTTCAATCAGCCGGGAGCGCAGGGCAGGGTCCAATGCGGAATGACCGGCATCGGGCACGCTGATGTAATCGGCCTCCGGCCATAATTGATGCAGCTTATACGCCGTTTTGATGGGGCATATAGCATCATAGCGCCCCTGTATGATAGAGCTGGGGATGTGCCTGATGCGGTCTATCTGCTTCAGCAGGCTGTCTTCAGGGCTGCGCACCTCATGTGTAAAGAAATGCGCCTCCAGCCGCGCCATGGCCAGGGCGTGCTGTTTTTGTTCGTTTGTGGTAATAATTTCGTAATTGGGCACAATGGATGAACAGGCCCCTTCATATAACGTCCAGCAAATGGCGGCCTCCATTTGTTCGTTTGGATTGCTATCGTCTGTCAAACGTTTGTAATAGGCTCCCAGCAGGTCCTCTTGTTCCTCTTGTGGGATAAAACCGGCAAACTGGTCATAGGCCTCCGGGAATAAATTGCCCATACCATGTAAAAACCAATCAACTTCATAGTGTTCGCATAAGAATATCCCGCGTAGAATAAGGCTGATAACCCGATCTGGATAGGCGATTGCATAGTTAAGCGCAAGTGTTGAGCCCCAGGACCCGCCAAATAAATGCCAGCGGTCAATGGAGAAGTGCTGACGCAAGGTTTCGATGTCATTGACCAAATGGCTGGTTGTGTTGTTTTCAAGGCACCCTAGCGGCGTTGAGCGTCCGCTGCCGCGTTGGTCAAATATAATAATGCGGTAATGATCCGGGTCAAAAAAACGGCGATGTGCCGGTGTGGCTCCCGCGCCTGGCCCGCCATGTAACAACACAACGGGAACGCCGTCCGGGTTGCCGCATTGTTCCCAATACAGTTCATGCGTGCCATCCACATTTAAAAAACCGGTCGAATAAGGGGTGATCGCAGGAAATAAATCCATTAAGGGCGTTTGATGGAAAAAACTTTTTTCCAAATCACGTTCTTGTTTATTAAAACCTGCCGGTTTGGTTTTTTTATGGGCCATTTATTACATTCCAAGCCTGATTACAACAACCTGTCATCGCCACCATAAAGGCTTCGGCAGGGGCATGCAATATTTTGTTCGGTGCCTCATTTACGGGGAAATAATCTCAATGCGTTCCGGGTGATCAATCTCAATATAGGGGCCGTTATAAGACTGTAACCAGCCGCGCACGCGTATCGTCTGGCCATTTAAATTCAAGAGGTTCATTCCGACCGCATCAAAGCGGCGTGCGTTGATTGGTTTAATCTGGATGGTGAAATCCTCGCGCCAGTTTTCGCCGAAATTCAGATAAATATTATTTTGCTTTCGCGCGGCCGAAACGACTTTGCCTTCCACAATGGCAAAGGTATTAATATGGCCGGACGCCTCATCCGGGCTCAGCACTTTATAGTGATCAAAGGCCCATAGACCTAATTTTTCTTCACGGGCTTGTCTTTCCAGCGTATATAGCTCCCGCGCCATTTCTGGCGTGGACGGATCGGTGCGTACGCGCGCAAGGCCCAGCCTTACCAGAATTCCCTGCACCCAGCTCTCGCTGTCTGCTATGACAACATGATACAGGCTCTGGTTCATGCGGTTTTTACGGCCTGTTTTTTTATCGCGCGTATGGTAAAGGCGAACAGTGGTATCGCTCAGCATATCACGCAGAATATAGGCTGCGCTCTCTGCCAGGGGGCCTTGTTGATAAGGGTTGTAGTCAGGTATATCCAGCCCGCTTAGGCGAATAATACCAATTTTTTCCCCGCGAATTGTTAGCGGATCAATGATGTCCAGAATTCGGTCATTGCGGTCTTGCCGCAGGGATGTGAAATCCGCCTGAGGCAGGTCAAGTTCATCGGCGGCGGGGATTGGGGCGGGAGCTCGGGCTCCGGGAAGGTCGCTCCCTTTTGGCGCTTGGGGCGCGTTATCCGCTCCGGCTTTATTGCCCTGAGCATTGTCAATATGCCCCATGGCATTCTGTTTGGAATGCGAGCCCATATGCTGTGCCTGTGCATGGCTGGTAAGAAAAATGCTGGCCAATACACAAAAATGGATTAGTATCTGATGCATCATGAACATAGACATGGACGTATTTTAAATGAATATCAAGACTTTCCTCACATTGGCCGCTTTAATGGCTGTTTCTGGTTTGTTGGCCGGGTGTTCCACCAATCCGGCAACCGGGCGCACCCAGTTTGCTGCCCTGATGTCGCCGCAACAGGAAAAACAGGTCGGGGCTGAAGAGCACCCCAATATTATTGCCCAATACGGTGAATATGATAACGCCCGCGTTCAAAGCTATGTGCGTCAAATTGGCATGCGTGTAACCCGCAATACGGAACGCCCCAATGTGGATTATAAGTTTTATGTTCTCGATACACCAATGGTGAACGCCTTTGCTTTGCCGGGGGGATATATTTATATCTCGCGCGGTCTTTTGGCGATTGCGGATAATGAGGCCGAATTGGCCGCGGTGTTAGGGCACGAGGCCGGGCATATAACAGGACGGCATTCAGCGGAGCGATATTCACGCAGTGTGGTGACGCAACTGGGCGCGGGGCTGTTGGCCGCTGCGGTAGACAGCGCCGGTGTATCACAGGCCTTGGGGCTCGGGTCTGATTTGTATTTGAAGTCTTATTCCCGGTCTCAGGAAAATGAGGCCGATACACTGGGGATACGGTATCTGTCCCGCAATGGGTACGATTCTTCGGCCATGACAACATTTCTGGAGAATTTGCAAAGAGCCTCGGCGTTTGAAGCCATGGAGAATGGAAGTTCTTCATCTGCGGCTGGCGTATCATATTTTTCAACGCATCCGGCCACATCAGACCGTGTCGCAAAAACCGCATCGGAAACCTTGGGCGGTCAAAATAATGGCGAGACAAACCGCAATGCATATTTAGATGTAATCGACGGTATTACCTATGGTGACAGTGCAAAGCAAGGCTTTGTGCGGGGGAGTGATTTTATTCACCCGAGCATTGGCTTTAAATTCAGTGTTCCGGACGGATTTAAAATTATTAACCAACCTGCGCAGGTCATTGCAACGTCACGTGATAAATCAGTTTTACTGTTTGATTTTGCGGCAAATAAGGCCGGGCAAACGCCCATGGCCTATTTACAAAATGTCTGGATGAAAGGGGAGGGCGTTAAAAATGCTGAGGCCATCACCATTAACGGTATGCCCGCGGCAACGGCAGCATTTGCCGGTACTATTAATAAGGTGCCTATGACCATCCGGTTGATCGCTATCCGTTTTTCAGCGCAAAGTTTTGCCCGTTTCCAAATTGCCATCCCTAATACGGCGACCGGAAGCATGGTTGATGCGCTTAAGCGCTCCAGCTATAGCTTTGTAAAGTTAAGCCCGGATCAAAAAGCCGGTTATAAGCCTTATCATTTAAAAATTGTGACGGCCAAACCCGGCGACAATGTTACCAGTATGGCGGCATCCTTTCCTTATAAATCATTGAACGAGGAGCGTTTCCGCATGTTGAATGGCATGGAGCCGCAAGAAAATGTCACCGCCGGGGAGCGCTATAAGGTCATCATGGCCCCGTAAAGATAGAGGCCCGGTTTTTGCGTCTTGGAAATGATCCATAAGTAAAGCCGGGCTGAGAGAGGGGGGGGGGAAGCGTTTCAGCCCGGCTTCTTGCAAGAAAATCTTTAACATCATGTGCGACGTTAAACCTTCTTATAACTTTGTACGTTAGTCGGCCGTGAATAGATCATCCTTTGCCGTAATAAATTTTTTCATGCTGGATTTCAATTTACCCATGGCGCGCTGCTCCAATTGACGAACGCGTTCTTTGCTTACGCCAAGCTCTTTGCCCAACTCTTCCAGCGTTACAGTCTCGTACCCAAGGTGGCGCTCGCGTATGATGGTTTGTTCACGGTTGCTCAATTCACCAAGCGCGCTTTGTAACCATTCTGAACGGGTTTGGGCGTCTTTCATGCCCAGAACGATGTCTTCCGGGTTGGGCCGGTCATCGGACAGCATGCTTTGCCAGTCATCATCGCCATCTTCGCCAATTGTGGCGTTGAGCGAGCTATCGGCGCCTGACAGGCGGGCCTCCATGTCACGCACGTCTTTTATGCGCACTTTTAGTTCTTTGGCAATTTGTTTGCGGCCTTCATTGCCCAGGCCTTCTCTTTCATTTTCGCCTTCGATTTTTGCACGCAGGCGGCGTAAATTAAAAAACAACGATTTTTGCGCGGCTGTTGTACCGGTGCGCACAATCGACCAGTTTCTAAGAACATAGTCCTGAATAGCAGAGCGTATCCACCAGGACGCATACGTTGAAAAGCGCAAATCGCGTTTATAATCGAAACGGCTGGCGGCTTGCATCAGGCCGACATTCCCTTCCTGAATTAAATCGCCCATTGGCAGGCCATAATTTCTGAACCGTGAAGCCATGGACACAACCAGACGGGTGTATGAATTTATAAGCTCATGCAGGGCCTTTTCATCTCCATCTTCATGCCAGCGCCTGGCCAGTTCCAATTCATGGTCCTTTTCAAGAAGCGGCGCATTCATCGAAGTTTGAATGTATTCTAGATTTGCTTTTTGTGTTTGTGGGTCGTCAATATGTGCCATTTCTTAGAACCTTTTTAAGTTTAAAAATTTCATCCTGGAGCAACTGTTACGCAATGTAGGCTTGGAACCCTTCGCTTCAATATGCGTTGCTTATCCTTTTTGTATACTCCAACACTGTATTCGTTGCCGGGTTCCAAATAGATTACATTTTTTTGACTTTTTTTCGCACTTGCACAAAAATGTGCAAATTAGTGCGATATATGGGGTTGGTCCTGCTCTGATTTTAGCTCTCAAAAACGTGTGTAACGTTTCCTGTTGTATCAAATCCTGTGCAAATCAGGGAGCCGCCAAACCCGCACCCACCATCCAATGTGGCGGTAATGCAGTTTAAACGCAAGCCTTTGTGCGCAGGGTCATATCCGCGTATGACCTTCTCAAAAGGGCGATAGGGCGATTCCATGGCTTCGAAATCATGGCTGCCCCACCATAACTTATCGCCTTGTTCTGGTAAGGGTTTGTCGGCTTCAAGGCCCGCATGTACAAACAGCATGGGGTATTGCCCTGAAATGTCGGTGTAGGCGGCCCGAACCAATTGGTTTAAAAATATATCATGTCCGGGATGTCGCCGTATGGCCGCGCGCAGATGGGCGACCCATTTCGTAAGCGGTGTAACGCCGTGGCGGCAGGCCTCAATTCCATCATGTGGTGAAAGGCCATATGATTGGAGCGTATTATTCATACCATTGCCCAGCATCCATAAAAAGCAGTCGGTTGGATTGGGCGCAAAGGGCAGCTGAAACAATTTGTGCATCATTTCTTCTTGATTGCCGCGTAAATAGACCAGATCACTGGGGCGCACGCCCTGTACAGATAAAATCATGCGCCGAAAGGCCAGAATTTCATTCATGCAGTTCGCACTTTGGGGGCCGTACCCGCTGTAGTTGCCCAGATAAATAATTTTTTGACCACATTGAAAGTGATCCAGAATATTATCGTGAATTTGGGTCAGGCGTTCCAGATCCCCGTGAATGGCGGGGATAGCCCAGATTGTATCCGGGGTGCCAAGGGCGGCATAGTTTTCATGTGTTTTGGTTATGGTTTTTTGACACACGGGCGTATGAAGGCAGATTGGATTGTTTTTTATTTTGCAAAAGGGAGGAATTCCCAGAATCATAGACAGTATATAAAAAAATCAGGCACATAGAAAGGAATTTCCACGTGCCTGACTGTATGAATTGTAAAAACTTGCTTTTGTTACGCCGCTTTTTGTGCGGGTGACTTGCCAGGCTTCAAGATGTCTTCCAGCTGTTCACAGGCTTTGATTTCTGTGATGTCTTCAACAGCCGCAACTTCACGGGCCAAACGCTCCAGCGCAGATTGATAGATTTGGCGCTCAGAGTATGATTGCTCGCTCTCGTCATTGCTACGCTTCAGATCACGCAGAACTTCGGCAATAGATACCGGGTCACCAGAATTAATTTTTGTTTCATATTCCTGCGCGCGGCGGCTCCACATAGTGCGGCGAATTCGGGCGCGCCCCTGAAGTGTTTCCAAAGCATCCTGAATGCGATCAGTCGAGCTGATTTTACGAAGTCCGGCTGATTCAGCTTTCATGACCGGAATTTTAAGACGCATACGATCTTGCTTAAAGCTAATGGCATAAAGGCTGATTTCCATTCCCCCGATTGTTTGTGTTTCGATCCCCTCGATCATTCCTACGCCATGTGCAGGGTACACAACATAATCACCTTCATTGAAATTGTAGTTGTCGTTATCAGCCATAAGTTACTTACCTTTTGTTTGGGTTATTATTTTTCGGCCGCATCAATTGCAAATGGAATGCCAAAAGTAAAAAGGCATCAAAGAGTTATCGCTAAGTTACTGATAACTCACTTAAATCCATCCCTTGATGTCAGCGTTATGGAATGATAATACCTAAATTTTAGTAAATTTTCAACTTTTCATTAATAAAACGTTAATCTTGCTTGTATAACAAGGGTTTACGTAATGTCAGACGTTGAAAAACTAGCCGAATCAGGCGGGCTCATCAAATATTTTTCCGGCAAAAACTTCTCATTGACAATTTTTGACATGACACTCAGGCGTGTAGACAATCTGAGCAATTGCTCCGACGTGCCATTATGGCGGCTGGAAAACTCTAATGCGATTAAATCCCGGATAATACCTTCGGATAAGTCCTGAAGGGTTGTAGCCAGGTCGTCCTGACGTACAATAACGCAATTATCCCGGCTAGAGACAATTTTTGCTTTATAGTAGGAGCCGCTGGTCAAGTGGTCGATATAGGCAATTTCAAATTCATTCAGGCCATAGCTGCGCCTGACAAGTTTAGAAAATTTCTCTATGCGGTTTGTGCTAAGGTCAAAGCTGTTTAAGGCAAGTTTAGAAACACTTTTTGCAATCGCGGAGAGCTTATCTGGCACAATGGTCTGACACAGCTTTATGGTCGTGTTGTTACTGAGCATTAAGGCTTTGATTTGCGTCGCTTTTTCAAGTTGTCTGATAAATAAAAGCGGATCAGCCGTTATTTTTGCCGGTAAGGTAATATTTAATGTTTTGCAGCCATTTTCATTGCGAAAGACCCGTAATGTATTGCCATCCGAATCGTAACGGTAATTAAACGCTGCCCCCCAAGCCTCAATGCTTCCGCACCGGCTTGCTTCCTGGTACCGTAATGGATCCATCTCATCCCTATAATTTTTATTTTTTGATTAGGGTGATCTTAGCATAAAATATTCGATGAATCAAACTTTAGTTTTTTCTGATAAATAGACCGTTCAAAGGCACAGTATTTCAGCCTGTTTCGTTGTGTCAAAGTCAACGTAACCACCTATAGTAAAAGGAAATAAATCTTCCTGGTGTCCGAATCGGGCGTTCATGATTATAGGGATATTCAGGCCGTGTGTGTGTTCTTTTATGATGTCTTCCACGTCAAAACCGAATGGCTTGCCGGTTTCGGGAATAGGGCCGAACTGGCCGAAAATTAAACCGCTCACATTATTTAGTACCTCACTACGGCGTAAATGAAGCAACATTCTGTCGATTCGGCTCAGCTCTTCGTTACAATCTTCCAAAAATAGTATGTGATCTTTGTAGAAGTTACGTAAAAGCGTTTGTGGTAGATATTGAAACACACTTAAATTGCCACCAACCATTGGCGACTTTGTACGCCCTTGGCGTAATATATGACAGCCATTTTCTGGGTAAATTATGCGGGATCCGGTTATGAGGTCTATATGTATTTGATTTTGCTTGCATTTGTGCAGGCGGTTAAAGTTTGTTCCATGTATAGTTTGCAGGCCGCAATGGGCGTATACAGCATTCAGAAGGGCTGTCACGTCACTAAAGCCGATGATGGTTTTGGGCGTTTGTGACAGCTTTGTGTAATCGATATGATCAATCCAATGCAGGCATCTGTTACCCCCGCCCGCGGCCCATATACACCGAATATCGGGGTTGTCCCATAGATCATAAAACGCCTGTAACTTTTCTTCATGCGTTCCCGCCGATTGTTTGTGGCGGGCATAAGTCTGTGGATGCACAAATGTTTTCAGACCCTGCGCCTCAACGTAGCGCGCCGATAACTCAATATCGCTTTTCTCCACCCAGCTAGACGGGGAAAAAACGCCGATTGTATCGCCTTTATTCAGATAGGGGGCTTTCATGCCTGTTATTTTATGATGCTTTTTTGATTGTTTCAAAGGATTCCAGCGCGGCCTTGCGGGTTTCTTTTAAATCGGCAATCGGTCTGGGATAGGTCTGCCCCAGAACAACGCCCGCCTTGGCAAGGATATCGTCTTTGGTTTCCCACGGGGCATGAATGTTTTTACTCGGCATATTTTTTAGCTCCGGCACAAATTTCCGCACATAATCACCATTCGGATCGAATTTATACCCCTGTGTGACCGGGTTGAAAATTCGGAAATAGGGCGCGGCATCGGCGCCGCACCCGGCCACCCATTGCCAACTGGCCGAATTATTGGCCAGATCGGCATCCACCAGCGTATCCCAAAACCAGTCTTCGCCTTCATGCCAATGGATGCGCAGGTTTTTCACCAGAAATGAAGCCACAATCATACGTACACGGTTATGCATCCAGCCGGTCTGCCAAAGCTGGCGCATGCCTGCGTCAATAATGGGTATACCGGTTTGTCCGCGTTGCCATGCATTCAGGGCTGTATCATTTTTTTCCCATGGAAAATTTTTGAATTTTTCCTGTAATGGTTCACGCATTAAATTTTTATTGTGATACAGCAGGGAATAAGAAAATTCGCGCCAGCCCAGTTCGCTGCAAAATGTATCCATATCTTTTTCCCAATGCGCTTGCATGCCGCGTGCTTGTGCATCATGCCAAATCTCGCGGGGGGAAATCTCGCCGAAATGCAGATGCGGTGATAAACGGGAAACGTTTTCCATGTCCGGGCGGTTTCTGTCTTCTTTGTAATTCTTCATGCCGCCTTCCAGAAAGGCATCCAGCCGCGCACGCGCCCCTTTTTCCCCAGGGCTCCATACTTGTTCAATTGAGCGATACCATTGAATTTTTGGCAATAAGTTTAAATCTGTCTCATTATAACGCGCGGGGCCTTCGGCTAAAGGGATATTGTCCGGGGCAGGGCGCGGTGCTGGTGGCTCTGCCGCCTTAAGGCAACCCTTGCGGTAAAAAGGCGTAAAAACCTTATAAGGCGTTCCATCATCCTTCTTGATTTCCCATGGTTCCCATAGCAATGAGGCGTTAAAGGTCTTCACCTTCAGCCCACGCTCTTTCAGGGCGGCTTTTATATCCTTATCACGTGCCATGCGCCACGGCTCATAGCAACGGTTCCAGAATATAGCCTCGGCTCCGGTCTCTTTGATTATCTCTGTTAAGTGTTCATATGCATTACCCGCGCGCAATACCATATGCCCATCAAGGGAGGCGTTCAGGCTTTGCAGGGATTTATAAAGCCACCATTTCGATGCGCCGCCGCGGCGCCATGGCCCGGCACTTTCATCATCGTGAATATAAAGCGGCAAGACCTTATAGCCGTTATCAATCGCATGCAGCAGGGCAGGGTTGTCCTTCAAGCGTAAATCCTGACGGAACCAGATGATGGCGGTTTTATTTGTCATGCTGCCTTATACGTATGAGAACGTAAACGGATCACGGTTTACGATGCTTTTCTTTTATAATATCCGCCAACAACCTCGCTCAGCCCATCCCCTTCACCAATGATTTTAAACTTGCGGGTGTAGTCATGATTGAAATGGTCGGGGAAATTCACCGATATGTCTGAAAATTGCGGGAATGTTTCTGCAATTATTTTTCTGGATTCATGGATAATGTAGGTCTGATGCGCCTCGTTTTGCTCTTTAAGGACGAAGTTCAGATCGGCGCGAACGCCCTCATGGCGCATCATGAAATGGATAATATTACCTGTGCATTCCGCGTTCAGGTCATTAACCATCGTATTAAAGAACGAAGCATAGTATTTGCCGCCATCGGCGCCGTAAAGGAAGTCTGTATTTTTCCCCTCCAGATTCATTAAATACTGCGTGCCGTCAGGGTCGTTTACAATATGCGCTTTATCTTCCATCTGATAGCGAATCATGGGGAAGGCCTGTTGTTGGAGTGAGGTAATAATCATGGCATCATGATCGCCGTCTTCAACGTATGCATAGGTGTTGAAAACCTTATAATCAAAACTGCTGTCGCCGTGTTGATGTGCCAGTTCGCCCAATTCAACCGCGCCGTAAGTAATTTCAATCCGCGCATTCGGAAACATTTCCTGAATAAAGGCTTTTGAACAATCAAAGAAAAATTCACCGCTGACGTTAATATATTTCAGCTCCTCATATGGCGGCATGTTCTCGGCCTTCATGATTTCGGCCACGCGTTGCAGAACGCATGGAAAAATAACCAGCAAGGTCGTTTTGCGGTCCTGCAGGGTCTGTAAAAGGCGAAGCACACTTTCGCGGTCGACGGTTTCAAACGGAACAACGCAAAAGCCAAATAAGTGATGCAGCCAATTATTAAAGGTGGCATAGGTGTCAGTGAAATAGGATTGCAACGGATAATACACCACAAATGATTCGCCGCGGCGCCAGCCATTCATGTGGAATGATTCCAGAAAAGATTGGGCCATGACGTTAGCATCATGGTGATCCAGCCAGCGATATGTGGGCGTGCCCGAGGTGCCGCCGGTTGAGATAGATATTTTAAAATTCTTGCGGATAAACAGGCTCCACAGCGCTTGTAGGGCATTCGGGGGGGCGCCGTCATTGATCAGGTCAATTTTTCCGCTCAGGCTTCGCGTTTGGAAGCGGTCGTTATAATCGCTCAGGTCTTGCTTGGTGGTGACCGGCGTTTGGGCAAAGGCTTTGTAGAAATCTTCATTTGATAGTGCTGGCGCGTCTGACAGAAAACGGTCGTAACGCCCCTCATAATAGGGGACGTTGTTATTCGCATAGGTTAACAGATCCATCAGGCTTTCGCGGCGAGAATGCGCGATATGTAGCGGCATTAATATGCGGCGGTGCCCGATGTTTTTCGCAAGGAATCCCATAACGTTATTGTGCTAAGCAATATGCGCGAACGCAAGGCTTGATTACCCGTCGGCATTAATTTTGCGGATAATTTCGTGCAAGGCTTCTTCCGCGCGCAGGTTTTCTACCTGGCATGTGCCTGCGGCCTGGTGCCCACCGCCGCCATATTCCAGACATAGATGCCCGACATGGGTTTTGCTGGTTTTGTTCAGGATGGACTTGCCCAGTGCAATAACCGTATTTTGTTTGTTTTTGCCCCATAGGATATGAGCCGAGATATTACATTGCGGGTATAGCGCATAAATGACAAAGCGGTTTCCGGCCCAGATTGTATCTTCCTTCCGTAAGTCTAGAACAACCAGATTATCGTAAACATTTGAGCAGCGCTCAATCTGTTCACGGAATTTAAGCTGATGTTCATAGTAAAGATCAACGCGTTCTTTCACATCGGGCAATTGCAATATGGTTTCGATGCTTTGATGTTGGCGGCAGACGTCAATCAATTGCATCATCAATTGGTAATTTGAAATATTAAAATCACGAAAACGGCCCAAACCTGTGCGCGCATCCATGATAAAACTAAGAAGGACCCAGCCCTCGGGGTTCAGGATTTCTTCTTTGGAAAAAGCCGCAGAGTCAGCTTTATCAACAGCAATCATCATATCATCAGAAATTGTCGGCATTTTTTCAGCGCCGCCAAAGTAATCATAAACCACGCGGGCCGCCGATGGGGCCTTCGGGTCAATAACATGATTTTCCGGCTTGTCTTTTACGCGTTCAACTTCACTGGCGTGGTGATCAAAGGCAAGATAGACGCCCTCAACATAAGGCAGATTGGTTGTAATATCATCCGGGCCAACTTCAATCAGGCCGTCTTGCATATCCTTGGGGTGTGCAAAGGTGACATCATCAATCAAACCAAGTTCTTTCAAAATGACACCACAGACCAGACCGTCCATATCGCTGCGGGTAATTAAACGGTATTTTTTGTCAGGGTTGGGAAGGATTTTGGCTTCTTGTGACATGTGCTTACTTGCTCCTGTTTTCTCACTACATCTAACAGGATACACGAAATTATTATGATTTTGCTAAAAATCTATATTTTTAAAGCACAAAAAAAGGAACATATTGCGATGTCCCTTTTTTATTCAATCTGTTCGGTCTGCGTTTATCAGGATGCAGCCGCTTCGGATTCATCTTTGTCTTTCTCTTTATCCTTATCTTTCTTTGATTTGGATTTTTTGGTTTTTTTATCGGAATAAACGAAGACAGGCTTTTTATTGTCCGTTACGGTGTCTTCATTTATGATAACTTCTTCAACATTTTCTTCGTCCGGTAATTCGAACATTGTATCCAGCAGCATATTCTCAATAATTGACCGCAAGCCACGCGCCCCTGTTTTTCGGGCGATCGCCTTTTGGGCAATTGCTTTTAACGCTTCATCTGTAAATTTCAGTTCAGCGCCTTCCATTTCAAATAATTTTGCGTACTGCTTGGTCAAGGCGTTCTTCGGCTCGGTCAGAATTTCGACCAACGCGTCTTCGTCCAGATCTTCCAGAGTGGCCAAAACCGGCAGGCGGCCAACAAATTCAGGGATCAAACCATATTTCAGCAGGTCGCTTGGCTCCAGCTCTTTAAACAGCTCACCGGCACTGCGTTCATCAATGTTTTGAACATCGGCACCAAATCCGATTGTTGTGCCGCGTCCACGCTCCGCAATCACCCGGTCAAGGCCGGCAAAGGCACCGCCGCAGATAAACAGAATATTTGCGGTATCAACCTGCAGGAATTCCTGCTGTGGGTGCTTACGGCCACCTTGGGGCGGTACGGAGGCCACTGTGCCTTCCATCAGCTTCAACAAAGCCTGCTGAACGCCTTCGCCGGATACATCGCGGGTTATGGATGGGTTATCTGATTTACGAGAGATTTTGTCGATCTCATCAATATAAACAATCCCTTTTTGTGCACGTTCGACATTGTAATCCGAGGCTTGCAGCAATTTCAGAACAATATTTTCTACGTCTTCACCCACGTAACCGGCTTCGGTTAGTGTGGTGGCATCTGCCATGGTGAAGGGGACATCAATGATTTTCGCCAGTGTCTGTGCCAAAAGCGTTTTACCGCAACCGGTCGGACCAACCAGCAGAATATTCGACTTTGTTAGCTCAACATCCGCGCCGGAACCGGTTCCGCCATGTTCAAGACGCTTATAATGGTTATGGACGGCAACGGATAGCACACGCTTTGCGTCTTCCTGTCCAATAACGTAATCATCAAGAATTTTTTTGATTTCGCTTGGCGCTGGCAGATCATCGCCGGAACTGACAAGCTGGCTCTTATCTTCTTCACGGATAATGTCCATGCAGAGCTCAACACATTCGTTACATATGAATACGTTGGGACCCGCGATTAACTTTCTCACTTCATGTTGGCTTTTGCCGCAGAAGGAACAGTAAAGGGTATTTTTTGAATCGCTCGACGATGAACTGGATTTACTCATATGGGATGCTTTCTTTATCCTTGTAACTTAATAAAAGCCTATGACACTAATCTGCCAATTCAAGAGCTTGGACGCAAGCCCTTTCGCGAAACATTTTGCTCTTACTCACCAAGAATATTCCGTTTTCCCTTGCAGGCATGTCTTTGAAAGCGCTATATCAGGGCAAAGTCCAACATAAATGAATGTGAAATGGCCGTGATGGATAACATACAAGACTTAAAAGAAAATTTTGCCCTTTTTGATGATTGGGAGGAGCGTTACCGCTATTTGATAGATTTGGGGCGCGTACTTCCCAAGATGGATGATGCTCTGAAAACGGACGAAACTCTGGTGCGCGGGTGCACCTCTAAAGTGTGGCTGGCGGCGCATGTCAAAGACGGAGTTTTGCACTTTCAGGCCGATAGTGATGCGCATATTGTGCGCGGCCTTGTGGCTTTGCTTGTTGCGGCCTATGACGGCCAAAAACTATCGGATATTCCAAATATTGATATTGAGGGCATGTTCAGTGAGATTGGCCTTGATCAGCATTTAAGCCCGAATCGGCGCAACGGATTTTTCGCCATGGTGGAACGTATCCGCTCATTCGGCGCTTGATGCGTCTTTTTCACCGGTTTGGGCGGTACCAGTACCAGTGCCGGTGCTTTCTGCGCTGCCCTGATGATCTGGCGCTTCGTCATTATTGGCCTGGTTATCGTACCCATCATCTTTATGATGTATGCTGCGCAGGATATCACGGAACATAGCGTCCGATTCTTCCAGCGGGGCGCCGATTAATTGCGCCTCTATTGTCATGGCCGATTGCTCCCCGATCCACATTTGCGCCAGATAAATGCCGCTGGTCATGCCAACGGTAATTTCACCCACCAGATTGGCCATTTTAAAACGGCCCTTTTCGTCTTCACTGTAATTGACGTTATATTCCTCCTCCACGGTTTGCGCGGACATGGCCTGTAATGTCTTGATCATGACCTTTTCGCTATAACGCCCCTTGATGTCGTTATTGATGGGGGAGCATATAACCTTTACATCCACGGTGGAGGTCAGGCCGAACGTCTTTGTGAAGCTGGCCTGTTGATAGCATTCGTCACCATTTTCACCGCCGTCGCAGCGTTCGCTGATAAAGGGTTCATCCGGGAAGCCTGCGGTAAATTCGCAAGGGGGTGGGGAGTAAATATGCGTCATGTCTTTGGGGGGCAAGGGCGTATAGGGCGCTTGTTCCTGTTGTTGCCCTGCTTGCGCGGCGGCGCTGTTTTCAGATTGCGCGGCGGCCTGTAATGGCATGAAAATCGTGATAATCAGGGCGGTAATGAGCATATTTTTCATTGGGAAGCGTCCTTTATTTATTCCAGCTATGCGGGTCGGCGGGGCTTTGTTCCCCTGTTCTCATGTCTTTGACCTGATCATCTTCGGGGAACCAGACATAGGGAATACCTTTCTTTTCGGCATAGGCCATTTGTTTGTTCATTTTTTTGCCATGGGCAATTTCAACATTAATCCCGCGCCCGCGCAAGGTGGTTTCGATGTCTTTCATCTTTGGCAAATCGGCCTCATCGCGCGGCGGAATGATCAGCACATCGGTCGGGCATTTGCGTGAAACCGGTAATTTGCCTTGCGTGCGCAACCGGTCAAACAGCCGTGAAAAGCCAATGGATATGCCAACGCCGGGCAAATGCTTGTTAATATAACTCCCGGCCAGATCATCATAGCGCCCGCCGGAACAGATGGAGCCATAAGTCGGGTCCTCGGTGAATACGGTTTCATAGACCGTACCGGTGTAATAATCCAGCCCGCGCACGATGGAAAGATCGGCCACAACCGCCCCTTCAGGCAGGTGGGAGAGGTTGTCAAGGACGGCAGATAGTTCTTCAATGCCTTTTTGTAGAGTTTCATTGCTTGTATTAATTTCCGAGTTGAATTTAAGCGCATCTTCAAATTCATCTGCATTAGTAAATTTATTTTTTGCAATTTTAATAAATTCCATTATTGAATCTGTGAGCTGTTCAGTATCAATTGATGGGTCTTCGTTACACTCTTTAAGAGCTTCATGCATGCCAACAATCAGTGGCGATAAATGCTCTTTAGTCAGTTTGTCAATTGTCCTAAATATGATCGCTTTCATTTCTTCGCTTTGAATTCCAAGCGTTTCTATGTAGCCAGTCAATATCTTCCGGTTACTCACCCGTATCTGAATATTTTCCAATTCTTTTAAAGGAACGTTTTTCTTTGTTTCGGGATTATAGCAAGGCAATGAACTCAACACTTCCCAGATAATCGCGGGCATTTCGGCATCGAAGGCGATTGGCAGATTATCAGGGTTAATCACGTCGATATCGCATTGATAGAACTCGCGCATGCGTCCTGCCTGTGGTCTTTCGCCGCGCCAGACTTTTTGCATCTGGTAGCGTTTGAACGGAAAGACCAGATCATTGAAATGCTGGGCGGCATAACGGGCAAAGGGCACTGTCTGATCGAAATGCAGTGCCAGGCGGGCCTCTTTGGTGTCATTCTCGTCCTTATGCAGGCGCTCGATGACATAGATTTCCTTATCAACATCTTCGCCTTTGGCGCCGATGACGTTCAGCTCCTCAACCGCCGGGGTTTCGATGGAACAAAAGCCGTAGCTCTCGAAGACTTTTCGGATATGATCCAGCCATTGCTGTTCAACGATACGCACTTCGGGCAGCCATTCAGGAAAACCGGAAACAGGGGAGGGTTTGTATATTTTTTTCTTATCGCTCATAGGGCCTTTATAAACTGCCATACTGCGCAAGTGAAGATGCTAATTCATCTTATCCGTCCGATTTCGGTATTTTCCAATCCGGGCGGATGAAATGGCAGGTATAGCCATCAGGATATTTTTTTAAGTAGTCCTGATGATTTTCTTCGGCCTCAAAGAACGGACCGGCGGGGGAAATGGCGGTTGTTACAGGCGCATCATATAATCCGCACGCCGCTATATCTTGCAAAATCTGCCGGGCTGTTTGTTTTTGCTCTTCGTTGCAATAAAAGATCTCGGAACGATATTGCGTGCCGATGTCATTGCCCTGCCTGTTCATTGTGGTGGGATCATGAATTTGAAAGAAGAATTCCAGTATCCTGCGATAATCGGTTACGGCCGGGTCAAAGGTGATTTCAATGGCTTCGGCATGGCCGCTTTCGCCGCTGCAGACGTCTTTATATGTTGGATTTGGTGTCGTACCACCGGTATAGCCCACCTGAGTATCCAGAATGCCGGGTTGGCGACGGATTAAATCTTCCATGCCCCAAAAACACCCACCGGCCAGTATTGCTTTCTCGCTCGTCATAAAGGGTAATATAGGGGCGTTGCCTGCGTTAATCAATTGCTACATTGATAATTCGCTATATTGATAATTCGTAAGCTCCGCCGCCATCATGGTTTTTCCCCGGCTGGTCCCGGCTTTGTCTCATGGTGGATTGAATGGAGTTGCTCAGTCTTTCAACGCAGCCAAGATTGACGTGCTGAAGCTGCTGTGCAATGCGTTGCATGGTTTTGCACATTTTAGGCTTATGTCCTGTGACGGCCCGGTATTGATCCGTCAGCGCTTTATGTCCGCCTTGCACCAGCTCCGGTTGGATGCCAAGGTTTTGCGCGCTTTGATCAAATTTCTTCGAAAAGTAATCAAAGGCTTCTTGCGATGATTCAAAGCGTTTCACACATAAATTATTGGGGGATAACGTCACAACAGTATGGTTGCGTTCATTAAAGTAATGCGTGACGCGGGCATCTTTATCAGCCCAGAACCCCATGGTGTTTTCTTTGTCGGACAAAACATCCAGAACCGTTGGGTTGACGGGCGGCCCGTTTTGTTCGTTGCCCGGGAGGGCTGCATTTTGTTCGTTTTCTGGCTGATTTTTATCCGCAAGGCCCGCAATATTGGTGCCGGCGCGTTTTTGTTCCTTCGCCGCGGATGTTGGTTCAGGCTCAATTGTCTTCAATTGCAATTCGGATGCTTTGCGGGTAAGGGTTTCCCATGCTTCAGGACTATGCTTGTGGATGTCGAGCTCAAAGCGGTGAATGGCTTGTGCGATCGCTTTTTCCCCTTTTTTGATAGGCGGCGATCCGGCAAATTCATGCAGGCGCTCAAATTTTCGGCAGTTAGGATTAGGGCGGTAAATTGTTCCGAAATCACCGGCGTTATTCGCATCCAGAACGATCATAACGTTATCGTCTTCATTATAAATATAGCTGGTCGAAAGGTTGTCAGTGCCTGTGTCTGTCGCGGTAAAAAGCCGGGCGCCGGGTGCGCTCAGGGCTTGTTCTATATAAACGCCCAGTGCAACAGGATCGTGTTTGCCTTCATAGGTGATATCAATCTCACGTCCCCAGCGCGGATCATCAAATTCATTGTGATGCGATTGAAAGGAATGACCATGAGCAATGACTTGTGCAATAGCGCGTCTGTTATCGGGGTGCTGTTTCATGTCTGCCTCCCTTGCGCATTGTGTCTGACATCACGGGCGGCCTGTTCACATTGGGTTGCCAGATGCGCGTATGTTTCAGGGGAAAGCGCTGGTGAAGGGCGGTCATGGCCTAAATCAAAATCCTGATACGCGCAAACAAGGGCGGACAGCGCGTTAAAATCGGATGCCGGTATAATCAGGCTGCGGCGGTCGTGATCAATAAGCGTTTGCAACAAAGCGGTGCAATATTGTGCCTGCTGTGGTGATATTGCGGTGTAGGACCGTAGTTCCTGCCCAAACGCAGCATAGCTTTTAAGGATATCCAGTATTCCGCGCCAAATCTCCGGCGTTGCCGTCATGTTGATATTCAGGTCACCGTCATCAGTATCCAGCCTGCTGATATGCAGCGCGGCGCTATCGTCTAGCGATGGTGTGTGCATGTTTTTCCTCTATAATCGGCCAATTTTTTTTATCATTTGCCCCTATCTTATAGGCAAAATGTTAATTTTCTTCAAACAAATCCGCAAGTTGCCCAACCAAAGCCTGCGCCAAAGCGTCTGCATCGGCAATGGTCAGGGCTTTGTTGTAATAACGTGTGACATCGTGGCCAATGCCAATGGCGGTTAATTCTATTTTGGTTTTGTTTTCTATCCAATTGATAACATTGCGTAAATCCTGCTCAAGGATATTGGACGGATTAACGGACAGGGTTGAATCATCCACTGGGGCGCCGTCAGAAATGACAATCATTATCTTGCGGGCCTCGCCGCGGGCGGCCAGCCGATTATAAGCCCAGACGAGGGCTTCACCATCGATATTTTCTTTCAACAGACCTTCTTTTAGCATCAGGCCAAGATTTTTATGGGTGCGCCGCCATGGTTCATCCGCGCCTTTATATATAATGTGACGAATATCATTCAGGCGCCCCGGCATATCCGGGCGGCCGTTTTGCATCCATAACTCGCGGGCGCTTCCGCCTTTCCAGGCCCGTGTTGTAAAGCCCAGTATCTCCACCTTTACGCCGCAACGTTCCAGCGTTTTGGCGATAATATCGGTGGTCATCGCGGCAATGGCAATGGGGCGCCCGCGCATCGAACCGGAATTGTCGATCAGAATGCTGACCACCGTATCACGGAAGGGCATGTCTTTTTCTGCCTTATAGGTCAGGGGAACATTGGGGTTGGCGATAATTCTGGCGATTCGCGCTGTGTCCAGTATACCTTCCTCCATATCGAATTGCCATGTGCGCATTTGCCGCGCCATTAATTTACGCTGCAGGCGATTGGCCAGCTTGGTAATAATGGCCTGATGGTGCGATAGTTGTTTATCCAGCAATTCCCGTAAGCGGCGAATTTCATCCGGGTCGGCCAGCTCTGCCGCGCTGATTTCTTCATCAAATTCTGTTGTATATATACGGTATTGCCCTTCGGGTCCGTGGATCAGGCTTTCTGGTCTGAAGGGCATGTTCTCGGCCGGTGTCTCCCCGCTTTGCATATCGTCGGCCAGCATATCATCCAGAATTTCGTCGTATCCGGCGTCAAATTCATCGGATCCGTCGTTCATTTCCTCGTCTGCGCTGTTTTGCAGGGCTTGGTCTTGCTGATCTTGCTGCTGTCCGGCTTCGTCGTTTTTGTCCTCTGGTTCCGGGTTGTCATCGGGTTCATTGCCGCCGTCTTTATCACGGTTGGGTTGGTCAATCTCTGCGTCCTGCTCCGGGGCCGGCATATCCAGATCGCGAATAAGGGCCCGCGCAATTTTTGCAAATTGTGACTGGTCATGCAGGGCGTTTTTTAAGCTGCCGAGCCCATCGCTGCCCAATTTATCAGCCAGAAAGGGCTGCCATAAATCCATGACATGTTGCTCGGCCGGGCTTGGCGGTTGTGCCGTGATGGCCTGACGCGCCAAAATGTGCAGGGCATCGGGCAGGGGGATTTGTTCCCGTTCGGCGGCTTCACCGTATCCTTTGCGGCGGCATTTTTCTGCCATGACAGCGCCAAGATTTTGCGCAACCCCGCGCATGGCATTCATCCCCAGCGCCTCGCACCGGGCTTGCTCCAGTGCTTCGAAGGCCGCTTTGGCGCGGCTGTCTTGCGGGGCCTCGGAGGAATGCAGATTTTGATTATGATAGGCAATCTTTAAGGCATTGGCATCGGCACACCCCCTGACCAGCCGTACCGATTCCGGGCTCATTGAATGTTCCGGCAGCGGCAGGCGTGGATTGGTCAGCGAACCAACGGTGCCAATGGGGGCTTCCCCCACGCTATAGGTGGGTTCAATTTCCTTATTGCCGGCTATAGTGCGCAAGACGGCAGAGGTAATGGTTTTGAATTCTTCAAAGGCTTGGCTCATGTTTATCTTCGCGCTTTGATTGTTTTTAAAAAGGTCTGATGCGCTTTAGGCCCTTGTTTGTTAACTGGTCACGACATTGCGAATGGCGCTTTGCGGCAAATCAATGCCAAAGCAGCGCTGGTAGTATTCGGCAATGATCGGGCGTTCCGTTTCATCGCATTTATTCAAGAACGATAGCTGGAAAGCCAGCTCGCGGTTTCCATCAAATATGGCCGTGTTTTCTATCCAGCTAAGGACTGTACGCGGGCTCATGAGCGTTGAAAGATCGCCGTTAATAAATCCTTCGCGTGTCATGTCGGCCAGGCGAACCATTTTATCAATGTCATCTTCGCCCCCCGGTGTCTTCTTCATATCCGGGAATTTGGCCAGCATGATATTGACCTCGTCATCATGCGGTAAATAATTCAAGGTGGTCACAATATTCCAGCGGTCCATCTGGCCCTGATTAATTTGATGCGTGCCGTGATATAAACCGGTTGTATCGCCAAGGCCCACTGTATTGGACGTGGCAAATAAACGAAAGGCCGGGTGGGGACGAATGATTTTATTTTGATCAAGCAATGTCAATTTTCCTTCGGCCTCTAACACCCTTTGTATAACAAACATGACATCAGGGCGACCGGCGTCATATTCATCAAACACCAACGCAACCGGATTTTGCAATGACCACGGCAGAAGACCTTCCTTCCATTCCGTGATTTGCTTACCTTCCTTTAAGACAATCTGGTCTTTACCCACCAGATCAACCCGCGATACATGCGAGTCCAGATTGATGCGCACACAAGGCCAGTTCAGGCGGGCGGCAATCTGTTCAATATGGGTGGATTTACCTGTACCGTGAAAGCCCTGGACCATCACGCGGCGATTATGCGCAAAACCGGCCAAAATGGCCAGGGTCGTGTCATGGTCAAATTGATAGGTGCTGTCAATATCGGGGACATTGGCGCTGTCTTCACTGAAACCCGGAACTTCCCAATCGACATCAATGCCAAATGTGTCCCGCACATTGTATTTTTTGTCGGGAATGGTGGTGTATTTTCCTTCTTTGGCCTTGATATGGGTGATGTCAAAGGACATCCCTCCGGATTCTTTTTCTTTATCCAATTCGCTGACTTCGTTGCTGGGCATTATTCAATCTCTGATAGTCTGATGTTATTGAGCCGGTAAGTCTTCGTATTTTTCGAAGGCGACTTTTAATATGGTATACGCCATATTGATCTGTTTGAGAAGTTCTTCTGATTTATTGCACCCTTTATTCAGATCCGGGTGATGTTTTTTTGCAAGCTCTTTATAGCGGTTTTTGATTTGTTTTAAATTAACCGGCGGAACAAGCCCCATAATGGCAAGGGCCTGAAATTCCGGGCTGTGGGCTTCAAAGCCGGATGCGTTGCCACCCTCTGGCCCGCGGCGGTTTTTGTCTTCATTCCTTGGGGGCGGCTCATCGGTGAAGTGATATGTTTGCCAGATTTTATCGCGCAAGGCATCTGTGGCATCGCCGTTAACGCCGTATTTCCATGTGGGGCGGAATCCATACAGGCTTTTATGCATATGGTCCTGCACTTCGTTGTCGCTCATGCCCGAGAAGAAGTTCCATGCCTTGTTATATTCGCGTACGTGATCCAGGCAGAAATAATGATAGTCATTGAGGCCGCGGTGTTTAGGGGCCTTGTATTCGCCCTTAAGGTCGCAGCCGGGCATTTCGCACTGCTTTTCTTTGCATCTTGGTGCGTTGTCCTCATATTCGGCCGAATTCGGTTTTAGTTTGATGCGCGGCATATTCCCGTATAACCTGTTGTTTCGTCCCTTCCATTTTAGCGGAATATGGTAAAATTTGGAATAGAATACAGAGGAATCTATGGGTTTAGAGCAAATTATCAAGGAAAAATTAGAGGCGCAGTTTAAACCTGATCTCCTTATAGTTGACAATGAAAGTCATAAGCATATCGGGCATGCCGGCGATGATGGCAGCGGCGAAAGCCATTTTAAAATTACAATTTCCTCTGACACCTTCCAAGGCAAAAGCCGTCTACAAACGCATAGAGAGATTAACCAGTGTCTTGATTATGAAATGAAAAATCATATTCATGCCCTTTCTATAAACGTAATTTAAGGGTATTTCCAAAATAGAAATGCAACCAGAGATAGAAAAGCGTTGCAATTCCAGTAAAGCTCCCTATACTAGCCGTAAGTATATTTAATAAATTTTTATATGGGGACGATATGGTTGAGAAGTTATTTGCCGATGAATGCATGGCGGCCAAAAGCTCGCTGGTTAGCCGTAATATTACAATTCTAGGGCGGCGGACATCGGTGCGGCTGGAGCCTGAGATGTGGATGGCTATGAAATCAATCGCGAAGCGGGAGGGCTGCTCCATTCATGAACTTTGTTCTTTGATTAGTCTTCGTAAGCGTGACAATACCTCTTTAACCGCTGCAATACGTGTTTTTATCATGCTTTATTTTAAAGCCTCTTCAACAGAGGAGGGGCATGCAAGGGCCGGGCATGGAGATTTTGAAAGCATGAAAGCGCGGGCCCGCATAACCGTAAATGATGCGCCGGTCTTTTTTCGGACAAACAGGCCGATCACGGATGCCGATGAACGCCGCGTAATGTCGAATTAACTCAGATAAATGTCATGACGCTGCGTTATTGTGCCGCGTTATTCATTCATTTCGGTACAAAAAGAGCGCCATATGCGGGCGCTCTTTGCTTATATTCCGGTCATGGGTGTTCTGTTTTACAGGTTTCTGCCAAAGGCTAGAAACTTTTCCCGTCTTGTCCGAATTAATGATTTTGCATCCCATGGCAATAAATCCTGCAAGGCCCCATCAATTGTGTCTTTCACGTTTTTAATTGTTTCTTCCTTGTGGCGATGGGCGCCGCCCAGAGGTTCGTTAATGATACCATCGATGAGCTTCATGCTATATAGGTCTTGTGCAGTTAACTTTAGGGCATTTGCGGCTTCTTTTGCTTGTTCGCCGCTGCGCCATAATATGGAAGCGCACCCCTCGGGCGAAATGACCGAATAAATGGAATGTTCCAGCATGTAAATTTTATCGGCCACCGCAATGGCAATCGCGCCGCCTGATCCGCCTTCGCCAATGACGATGGAAATAATGGGAACTTCCGTGCGCAGACATGATTCTATTGATTTTGCAATGGCCTCGCTTTGGCCGCGTTCTTCGGCGCCCTTACCCGGATAGGCTCCGGCGGTGTCGATGAAGGTTATAACGGGAATCTGGAACTGTGTGGCCATTTTCATCAAGCGCTGTGCCTTGCGATAGCCTTCGGGGCGCACCATGCCGAAATTATGCTTGATGCGGCTTTCTGTATCCGATCCTTTTTCGTGCCCCATAATAATGCAGGATTGACCGCCAAAACGACCAAGCCCCGCAATCAGGGCGTGGTCTTCGGCAAAGTTACGATCACCGGCCAGCGGGGTGAAATCCTGTATCAGTGCCTTAATGTAATCAGAACAATGCGGGCGATTTTGATGGCGCGCAACCTGCACCTTTTGTGCGGGCGTTAACTTACCATAGGCCTGTTTCAGAAGGCGGGAAGATTTTTCCTCCATACGGCTGATTTCTTCGGCAATATGGACACCGTTTTCGCCGCTAACATTGCGCAGTTCGGCAATTTTTCCCTCTAATTCCAGTATTGGTTTTTCAAAATCTAATTGGCTCATTTTCATTTATGTTCTTAATTGCGTGAAGGACTTGATAGCAAAACAGGCAGATGATTTCAATGAATCAATCTGCCTGTGTGCATAAATTTAAGGAGGGATTACTTACCAGCCGCTTTTTTCGATAGCGGATGCTTTTCATCAACTGTATTTTTCAAATCTTCACCAACCATGTGTGTGTAGATCTGCGTTGTCGCAATATCAGCATGACCCAGCATTTTCTGTACGCTGCGCAAATCGGCACCGCGGCTAAGCAAGTGTGTTGCAAAGGCGTGACGCAGAATATGCGGTGATACACGGCTTTCTTCAACCTCTGCTGCGCGTGCAAGATCTTTTAGAAGCTGTGCAAAGCGCTGGCGTGTCAGGTGGCCGCTGATGGATGTTCTGGATGGGAACAGCCATTGTTGCTGGTTGTCGGGGTTTTCGCCGCCGATAAACTGCTTGCGGATATTCAGGTAATTCTGGATGGCGTCCTGTGCGGCATCGGTTAATGGGACCATGCGGTCGCGACCGGCTTTACCGGTAACCATCAGGAATTGATTGTCTTCACCGATTGAGGACAGGGGAAGACCAACCAGTTCTGAAACGCGCAAGCCGGTTGCATAAAGCATTTCCAGCAAACACACCAGACGAATGCTTTCGCCCGTACCGGGGATGCCGGCTGTTTTAATCAGCTGTGTGACTTCATCTTCGCTCAGCGTTTTTGGCAAGGTGCGTGTTTGTTTCGGGCTTTCAATCGTGGATGTTGGGTCATCTTCCCGAACGCCTTCTGATACGACAAAACGATAGAATTGACGCAGGGCAGACAGGCGGCGGGCAACCGTACGAACGGCAATCTTTGAATTGTTTGTACCCTTGTTGTGCGTTTTGTCACTAAGATCCTTTAAATAGGCCTTCAATTGATCTGTGTTGGCCTTATCAATTTCAACATTTTTTTCATTACGGAGATACAATGAAACATCCGCAAGATCACGCCAATAGGCATGACGGGTATTCATTGCGGCACCGCGCTCTGTTGTAAGCATTTCTAAAAATGAATCCACCAACGGATGTAAATCCGGTTTTGGCATTGCTGGACGACCTGGACGAGCCATGTTTTTCTCCTTATTTATTGTTTAATCCAAAACTGACTCAAGAGCCAAGGCTTTAGATGCACTAGTTAAACCCACAGTATTTAGACTTTGTAATATGTCACCGGCCACACCAGGATACATATCCTTTAGTGTTTGCTGGTTCAATATCACGGTACTTAGCAGAACCGTTTCTCCAATCCGTTTATCCTGGCTTGAATTTACTAGCTGGTTCCACACACGTGGCATAGGCATTACATAACGCTCAGTAAAAGTCAAGTCAGAAACATTAACATATATAGCGTCCGCATTATGTATATCTTTGTGGCGCTTGTCAACATTTTCTATAATATTAAAATATTGTGTGCGTGTGCGTTTTTCCAGTTTTTCAAAATAATCTTTTAAATCAGTGTTTTGCAGGATTTCTTCTTCGTTCGCTCTGGACATAATCTGGCATATTAGCAAAAGTTTATGGTCGAAATTATTATCCGGGTTCTTTTGTGTATAATGACGAACCCACTTTCCGGGGATATTTTCCCCGGATGATTCGATCACTTTTAATGCCTGTTTAATCACCGAGTCGTTTTGGTCTTTCGGATCCATGGTTTGCAGGAATTGTCCGAATGGAATCAACGGGCCGGCGCCGTATTGCGCCAGTTTCGCAAGTGCAGTTTGCATATAGTCCCATTTTTCTGTGTCTTTACGGGTATCTGCGGTGCGTTGATAGGCGAGAACGATGTCTTTCCAGCCAAGGTTTTCCGGTGATTCGAGCTGCCGCAGCTCCTCGTCATAGACACGGGTATAGAAGGTCTTGAGCATTGCATTTCCGGCCAAGCCGATATTTGCGGCCGCTGCTAATACCTGAAAGCGCCTGGAATTTTCTAGTTCAGGCTTGGCAACCAGAATGCCCAGATGATTGGCGGGCAGGGATGACACGAATTTTTTGTTGATCTCTGGCCAGTTGACGCGATCTTCGGCCACCAGTATGGCGCGCTCAAGGTCTTTTAATTTTTTGAATTTTGCGGGGGTATAGTTCACTTTATACCCGTTATTGGCCGCGATGTTTTTTAAGGTCTTGAGTGATGATTCGCGTAAGGCTGAGCGCGCCTCCTTGTCGGTGCCCTCACTTAAGGCGTAATTACAATAGAGCTTTAAATCAGACCAGAATTCTTCGGGGAAATCGCGGTCTTCCACTGTTTTATATTCCAGACAGGCCAATGACCGTTCCGCATTATAAAGCATGGCCGTTATGCCGGCTTTGGCCAATTCGGGGTGATAGGGCTCCTGATTCAATTTTGAATAGAGTTGGAAGGATTGTTTATAAGCACCCAGTTTGTTCAAACGCTTCAACCGCAACGTCAACAGGTCTTTTCCGGGTTCAAAATCGATGTCGTTTTCGATGAGGGAGGCATTGGCTTCGCTTAATAACAGCCCCATGACCATGCGCTGATGCACAAATGATTCTTTGCTGGGGGCCGGAATTCTGGGGATAAATTCCATTAAGAATGATCGTCTGGTGTTGTCCCATAAATCGCGGCCCAAACTGCCGTCACCCGGGTTATCGTAAAGGCCAAGCGATTCGATGCGGCGTTGGTTGACCTCCAATACAGCAGGGCGTTTTTCGGCGGTTTCTTGCTCGTCCTCTGCCTGAACCGGGAAAGCCAGACAGGTCACGGCCAAAACCGTAACGCTGAGTAAGGATAATAACGCACGCGTGCCGGTCATTGTTACTCGCTCTCGATCTGAACAGGAACGCGCACGTCCTCTTGCTGTACGGGGACATCGATAATGGCAAAGAAGGCAAAGGCAATGATCAGCGCGATAATTACAATACCGAAAACATATTTCAGTAACTTCATAGGGGTATCCTTATAGTTTGCAGTTCTGGGAAACAGTATAAAAAAAGCGTGGGCAGATCAATTGCCTTTGCTTGTTTTTTCACTGCAATATTGCTTTTTAATTTCTCTGAAACTCAGGTATAAAGACGCCATGGTTGATGATCTGAAACAGCAAATAATGGCCAATGGTCAGCCGCTTGTCCTGATTGGTATGATGGGGACGGGAAAGTCGCATTTTGGCCGTATGCTCTCAAAGGCGCTTGGGCTTGAATATTACGACAGCGATACTTTGGTGGAAGAAAAAGCGGGCTGTGCGATATCGGAAATATTTGCGCGTTGGGGCGAAGATAATTTTCGGTCCGTCGAGGCCAAAACAATTAAGGACTGTATAGACAAGGGCGTTTGCGTCATTTCAACCGGCGGCGGCGCCATTTTAAATGCGGATACGGCGCAAAATATTTTTGCCAATACGCTCTCTATATGGGTGGATGCGCCTGTTGATGTTATTTTGCAGCGGGTGAAGAAAAACAGGAATAGGCCTTTACTGGCTTGCGAAAATCCCGCAGACGTTTTACAAGAACTAATGCAGGTACGCAGGCCGATTTATGAACGCGCACGTTTTAAACTGGAAAGTGGTGTCACGGATGCGGATAGCGCTCTTAGAACTGTGTTAAAAGATATAGAAACATATTTACGGCAGAACAAAACCGAATAGCGACTATGGCAAGCAAAATAGTAACAATCGATTTGGGCGGAATTGAATACGATATTTATATCGGGGAGACGCTTTTATACCGTATTGCCGATATGATCCCGCAGGAGGTTGCGGGCGGTCAGTTTTTTATCGTAACAGATGAAAATGTGATGGATTATGCGCAGCAGGTAAAGGACGCCTTATTAGCGCAGAAAGCCGCATTTTGCGATGTTTTGATGTTACCCCCGGGTGAAAAGACCAAGTCTTTTGAAATGTATCAACATGTTTGCGAATGGATGCTGGATCGTAAAATTTCCCGTGATGCCGTTGTCGTTGCTGTTGGTGGCGGCGTAATCGGTGATTTAACAGGGTTTGCGGCGGCCTCAATCCTGCGCGGCGTTCGGTTTGTGCAGGTTCCAACCACGCTCCTTGCGCAGGTCGATAGTTCGGTGGGCGGCAAAACCGGTATCAATACATCCTATGGCAAGAATTTGGTTGGTGCCTTTTATCAACCCGATGTTGTGGTTGCTGATATTGAAACACTGAAAACATTGCCACGGCGGGAATTGCTGGCCGGATATGCCGAGGTGGTGAAATACGGCCTTATTGAGGATTTAAACTTTTTTGAATGGCTGGAAGATCATGGGCGCGATGTATGCGCTTTGGACGCCGAGGCGGTTTCCTATGCCATTGAAACCAGTGTTCGCGCCAAAGCCGATGTGGTTATCGCCGATGAAAAAGAAAAAGGGCGGCGCGCGCTGTTAAATTTGGGCCATACGTTTGGCCATGCTCTAGAGGCCGCTGCCGGCTATGATGGGCGTCTTTTGCATGGTGAGGCGGTTTCCATCGGTATGGTTATGGCCTTTGATTTGTCTGTGCGTCTTGGTTTGTGCCGCGCCGAGGATTTGGAACGGGTGGAAGAACATCTGGCGCTGGTTGGTTTGCCAACACGGGCGGCTTTCATCGCGCCGAATTTGACGCAAAGCCCTGATCAGATCGTAGACCTGATGGGCAATGATAAAAAGGTGAAAAACGGCCGTTTGAATTTTATACTGGTCAAGGGAATCGGTGACGCCTTTGTCAGCGCGGATGTGCCGGTTGAACTGGTGCGCGAAGTGGTGAAAGATTCTCTTGGCAGTGATGGTCAATCTTTAAATGAAATGTTGCAGGATAAATGGAAATCAGCCTTCTCATCCCAATAGGGGCAATTTTAGTTTTACTTATTATGTCGGGCTTTTTTTCCGGCTCAGAAACCGCATTAACGGCGGCTTCGCGGGTTCGTTTGCATTCGCTGGAAAAGGAAGGCAATGCCCGAGCGGGTCTGGTAAACCGAATTCGTGATCATAAAGACCGCATGATTGGCGCGCTTTTGCTTGGGAATAATCTGGTGAATATTTTGGCCTCTGCACTGGCCACCAGTGTCCTGATCAAGATGTTCGGGGAAGCCGGCGTTTTTTATGCCACGATTGTCATGACCTTGATGGTGCTGGTGTTTGCCGAAGTTCTGCCAAAAACCTATGCCTTTCACCATGCCGATACGATGTCGATGCGTATCGCGCCTCTGGTAAGTTTAATCATTGTTATTTTCGCCCCGATCACCGAGATGGTGACCTGGGTTGTTCGTCAGGTGCTGAAGCTGTTCGGGGTCGATATCTCGAAAGTTGGCGCCGGTTCGCATCTTGAGCTATTGCGCGGTGCCATAGAGATGCATGGCGGCCCGGAACAGGAAACCAATGAACAACGCGCGATGCTGCGTTCTATCCTTGATTTGGCCGAGGTCGATGTTGAGGACATTATGGTGCACCGTAAGAATGTCACCATGTTGAATATCGATGACCCGGTCGATACGATTGTTGAACAGGTTCTGGATAGTCCGTTTACCCGTCTTCCGCTCTGGCAGGACAATCAGGACAATATTGTCGGCGTGTTGCATGCCAAGCTCCTGCTCAAAGAATTGCGCCGTTGTGAAGGTCAGGTTGATAAGATTGATTTACACAGCATTCGCATGGAACCCTGGTTCATTCCCGAAACTACCGCGCTGAGTGAACAGCTTCAGGCTTTCCGCGAGCGCAAGGAGCATTTTGCCGTTGTCGTTGACGAATATGGCAGCCTGATGGGCATTGTCACATTGGAAGACATTCTTGAAGAAATTGTCGGCGAAATTGATGATGAACATGATGAAACCATTCAAGGCGTTCGCGTTCTTCCCGGTAATCGCTATATGGTGGATGGATCGGTGACCATTCGTGATTTGAACCGTGAATATGAATGGGGGCTGCCTGATGAGGAATATTCTACCATTGCGGGGCTCATTCTGCATGAGGCGCAGATGATTCCCGAAATTGGCCAATCTTTCAATTACCATGATTTCCGCTTTGATATCATAAAGCGCCAGAAAAACCAGATTACCCAGATACGCATTATCCCGCCGAATAAAATGGCGGAGGGGTAAGCCCCGGGCTTCTGGTTCGCGGGGCTTATCCATAGACCTGCCCACAGGCTTTACCCAGATCTGCCCACAGCCTTTTCCACGGCCTTGTTCACAGCGCCTATATTGGCCCTTAAATGCGCCGGGGTAATGGTGCCCACAATGGCCGCGCAGACAGCCCGGTGCCCGAAAGCAAATTCAAAGGCCTCTTCAATATCCGTATTATGCCCGCTGGATAATACTTTTTTTAGCAACACCTGTTTTTGGTGATCGGCCGCAAAATCCAGAACGGGCTTTTCATCCTGATAGTCCTGATTATAGGTCACCATGGCCGTGTCCATAGTCTCTAGCGCGCGAATGCCGCCATGAACGGTTTTGGTTGATGCGCCGATAGCCCGCACCAGCCCCCGTGTTTTAAAGTCATGCATTTTGGCGATTAAATCATCGGACAGATTTTGCATGTCCTGCCCATCGGAATGTATCAGAAAGATATCAAGATAATCCGTTCCAAGCCTTTTTAACGTGCGCATGAGCGAGGTTTCGAAAAACTCCGGCGAGAAATCATAGTGGCTGCGGCCATTTTCAAATTCTTCACCGGCCTTGCCAATAATCACCCAATCGGCACGCCGCCCCTTCAGCAAGCGCCCAAGCCGTTCTTCGCTGAGGCCATAGGCCGGGGCAGTATCCAGCGTATTGACGCCTAACCCCTGCGCCAGATCAAGCAGGGCGGCTAGTTCCCTTTCCTCTGGCAAGTCAAAGCCCGCGGGGTATTTTACGCCTTCATTGCGCCCGAATTTAACGGTGCCGAGCCCAAGCGGGGATAATTTTAAATCTGTTTGCGAGAGTTCTTGTGGTTTCATTGTGTATAACTGTCTGATTTTAAATCGTTATTGGCGTTCGTCATTTCGTTTGTTTATTTTGTGGGGGTGGGGGGTGTTCCCGCCCGCCTTTTGTGTTTCCTAAGCGCATAAGGCGGTTTTATACCCTGCGCATGTTAATGATAAGATAAAATTCCTATTTAGTCCAGTCCGCACAATCCCAGGGCCCGTCGGCAAAGGGGGCTGGCGGCAGGAAGGCCCAGTCCACCGCTGTTTTCGATGGCTCAATGTTATCCTGTTGCAGGGTTTGCATGATTTTGTCTGACAATAAGGGGGCAAATGTCAATTTTGTCGGCCAGCAATATAAATGCGCCCCTTTGTGGTGCACAGAAGGGGTGTCGGGCATCCATCCTTCGGTGTCTGATGCGCCCTCAATTCGGTCAATCGGAAGGGTTGCCCATTGCACCGCTTTGGTATCCACCTGCGGCAAATACCGTTGCAGCGCTGATTTTGCGGCGTTGATGACCTCTTGATCGGGGACCTCTTTCCCGCGTTCGGCAACCTGCCCGCCAATATACCAGACCAATGTCCCGTCTTTGGCCTTATGGGTGGTGATGGTGGCCACGGGTTTATCGGATGTGCCAACAAGATGGGCATAAATTTCAAACGGGGCCGGACGCATCATTCCCATTTTTAAGGGGCGCGCCTGCGTGCGTAATCCGTCGTCTTCACCCAAATCGGCGGCAATGGCTTGGTTGGACGCCGCGCCGGTGAAAATAATTTTCTTAGCGGTAATATTGTGGCGCGCAAGAAATTCCAGCGGCTGGTCCGGGGTATCAATCAGGCGAATGCAATCCTGATAGGGGGCGGCCAGCGAGTGAACGGCACTGGCAACATCCAATACCGGTTCATCCATATAAATGACAGATCCTTTAAATCCGCTTTGTTTGATGGGCTCGGGCCAGTGTTCTGGCTTTACCTCATGGACATTGCTGCCCAATGCCTGTTTTGTGACCAGCTTGACCAGCCCGCCCATAAAGCCATGGGGAATCAGCAGATATTGCGAGGAAATATTGACCCGCACACTGGATAAATCCACAGGCCCCTGACCGCGTATGGCATCGCGCCACATATCGGGCATTGCGCTGATGGATTGGGCCAGTTTATTGATTTTTCCGGCAAAGGCATATTTCAGGCCGGAATGGATAATCCCTTGTGAAGCGATACTCTGGCCGCCGCCAATTTTCTGACTTTCCAGCAGTAACACGTCATACCCGAGTGATTTCAGGCGATTAAATGTCCAAAGTCCGGCAATTCCGGCCCCGAAAATAACTATATCGGCGTTGCGTTCAACCATTTTCTGACGATCTCTATTTGGTGGGGGTGCATAAGGGACGGGACGTGGCCGCAATCGGCGAACTGAACCAGATCAAGGCTGTGGCCGGTATAGCGGCCGCGCATCTGGTCAATAATATCCGATATTAAAACGAGTGATTGTGCGCCGTGGATAAGCTGCACCGGGGCTTGGATTTTGTCCCAATACGGCCATAAATCGGTATCGCCGGTCGGTTCGGCTTCAAAAATTTTGGCAATGGCGTGATCATAGCCGTATGTCAATGACCCATCATCCAGGGCCCGGGCATTATGTTTGGCCATGTGGTGCCACTGATGATCGGTGATGGGCCCCCATGTCAGGCCGCGCGTTTCGCGCATGCGCTGCTCTACATCTTCGATCGTATCAAAGACATAACGATGGGCGATGACCGAGTGAATGAAATCCAGCGCAGGTTTGGGCACTTCGGGGCCGACATCGTTCAAAATAAGCCGCGCAATCGGTGTGCCGCTCATACCCGCCAGCTTAATGCCCAGCAGGCCCCCTAACGAGATACCAAGCCAATCCACCGCCGCGGGGCTGGCCAGATCCAGATGGGCCAGCAGGGCCATCAAATCATGACAATACTGGTTGTAATTATAATCCAGTGGATTTGGTAAAAAATCGCTGCGGCCGCGCCCAGGCAGGTCAATGGCAATAAAGCGGTATCCATGATCGATCAGGTCTTCGGCGATGAAATCAAAATCGTGGCCGTTCCCGGTCAGGCCGTGAACACCGATGACGGGGCGGCCATTCGGGTCCCCCCAATCGTTATACACCAATTGATGATACCCTTCGGAATTCAGGGATAGAAATGTGCGTTCGGAATATGACATGGGCCTACAGTAAAATAAGCCTCGGCTTTAGGCAATTCGAAAGAGTGAGTTATTCAATCGTTCGCCAATGTTTTTTTCTTGCGTTTTTCTTGCGTTTTTTCCTTTGCGGCGGGCCTGCTTAAGACCCGGCCGCGTTTTGTAATTTGCCGTGGCAATGTTTGTATTTCTTACCGGACCCGCAAGGGCAGGGCGCGTTGCGGGGCACTTTTGACCATGTTTGCGGATCGGCCGGGTCAAATTTATTTTGCACCGGTTGAGTGCGCATTTGCGAGACATTGCCATCACTTGCGCCGGGCATCCCTGCTGCTGCGCCTTGTCCCTGAAGGCCGGTCATGGCCGGGTCATCACGGCTTTCCTGCATTTTTCTTTGGTCAGCCTCTGCTCCGCCCGCCATAACGCCCGGCAAAATCAGGGCCAGACGGTTTTCGTCAACGCCGATTTCAACCATGGACAGGGTCTGCGTGACTGTTTCGCGCAGGGCTTCCAGCATGTTTTCAAACATTTCAAAGGCTTCGGCCTTATATTCATTCAGCGGGTCTTTTTGTCCGAATGCGCGCAAATTAATGCCCTGACGCAGATGATCCAGCGCCAGAAGGTGCTCTTTCCAGCTTTGGTCCAGTAATTGTAAAACAATGGCTTTTTCTGTCTGGCGCCATGTGCTTTCGCCGTAATTGGCCACTTTGCCGGCCATTTTCTTATCGACGGCCTCGATCAGGCGTTCGCTCATCTCTGTGTCGGCGATGCCTTCTTCCTTGGCCCATTGCTTGACCGGGATATCCATATCGAAAATACGCTGAATCTCATTTTCCAGTGTTTCGCTGTCCCATTGTTCGGCATACGCGCCGGGCGGGATATAGGCTTCGACCAAATCATCAATGACCTGATGGCGCATATCACGCACCAGCTCTTCCAGTTCATCGGCTTCCATAATTTCGCGGCGCTGTTCGTAAATGACTTTGCGCTGGTCATTCATGACGTCGTCAAATTTCAACAGGTTCTTCCGCACTTCGAAATGCATGGCCTCGACCTTGGTTTGGGCGCGCATCAACATTTTTGAAATCAACGGGTGTTCCAGCGATTCCCCTTCTTGCAGACCGATGGAGCTGTTCAGCAGTTGCTCCAGCCTGTCCCCGGCAAAAATGCGCATCAAATCATCTTCCACAGATAAAAAGAAGATAGAGGCCCCGGGATCACCCTGACGCCCGGCGCGACCGCGAAGCTGGTTATCAATACGGCGCGATTCGTGACGTTCGGTTCCCAGAATATAAAGGCCGCCGACATCTTTTACAAATTGCTTGTCCTGCTGGACTTCCTCAATGATTTTTTGTGTCTCGGCGGTATTCTGGTCGATAAACTCCGCGCCCAGCTCATGCTCAATGCGCATTTCGGCATTGCCGCCCAGCTGGATATCGGTACCGCGCCCGGCCATATTGGTGGCAATCGTAACAGCACCGGGGCGTCCGGCCTGCGCGACGATATAGGCCTCCTGTTCATGGTGGCGGGCATTCAAGACGTTGTGCTTGATTTTTTCCTTCTTCAGGCGCGCAGACAGTTGTTCGGATTTTTCGATGGATACCGTCCCAACCAGAATGGGTTGCTTTCGTTCCGCGCAATCCTTGATCAAATTAACGATGGCCTGTTCTTTTTCCGCCAGAGAGCGATAAATCTTGTCATCGTAATCAGCCCGGGCAATCGGCACATGGGTCGGCATGGCGACAACGCGCAGATTATAAATTTCTTCAAATTCGGCCGCTTCGGTCATACCCGTACCGGTCATGCCTGCCAGTTTTGGATAGAGCCGGAAATAATTCTGGAATGTGATGGAGGCCAGTGTCTGGTTTTCATTTTGAATGGTGACGCCTTCTTTTGCCTCAATGGCCTGATGCAGGCCTTCGGACAGGCGGCGCCCATCCATCATGCGGCCGGTAAATTCATCAATCAGAATGACTTTGTTGTCCTTAACGATATAGTCTTTGTCCAGATGGAACAGCTTATGTGCGCGCAGCGCCTGATTAACATGATGCACCATGGCGATGTTTTGAATGTCGTAAAGCGCGCCTTCGGACATTAAACCGTGTTCTTTCAGCAGTTCCTCGACATGTTCATTCCCGGTATCGGTCAGAACAATGGTCTTGTGTTTTTCGTCCTGTTCGTAATCATCTTCCACCAGATGCGGAATAATTTTATCCACCGCAACATACGACTCGACAGAACTTTCAGACGGACCGGATATAATCAACGGCGTTCGCGCCTCATCAATCAGGATCGAATCAACCTCGTCCACGATGGCAAAGTTAAATTCGCTGCGCTGTACCATCTGTTTAAGTGAGAATTTCATGTTATCGCGCAGATAATCGAAACCAAATTCATTGTTGGTGCCATAGGTGATATCACAAGCATAGGCCTGACGGCGCTCCGCCTCACCGATATTTCCGGTAATACAGCCTGTTGAAAGCCCTAAAAAACCGTATACCTGACCCATCCAGGCCGAATCACGTTCAGCCAGATAATCATTTACCGTCACCACATGCACGCCTTTACCCGACAGGGCATTCAAGTAAACCGGCAAGGTGGCAACCAGGGTTTTACCTTCCCCTGTTTTCATCTCTGCGATACGCCCTTGATGCAGGCATACCCCCCCGATCAGCTGCACGTCATAATGGCGTTGACCTAAAACCCGTTTGGCGGCCTCGCGCACTACGGCGAAAGCGTCATACATGATGTCGTCTTCCGTGGCGCCTTCGGCCAGCTTGTTTTTAAATATTTGCGTCTGGCTTTGCAGTTCGGCATCGCTCATGGCTTCGTATTTGCTTTCCAGCGCGTTTATCGGGTCCACGTGCCTGGACAGCTTTGAGATCATTCGATCATTGGCGGAACCAAATATTTTAGATGCAAGAGCAAATACCATGATTATCCCTAACGGTGTTGGTGTATGAATTTATTGGTTAATCTACTCTATAAGCCTCTGGGGTCAATACGTCAACAAGACCCCGCGCCAGTTTGTATGGTTTTTGTTAATATCAATGTGAATAGTGTTGAAATACGTAATCAGCCGCGCTAGTTTCGTTGGATATTTCAAAAATCAAAGGATTGGTATGAATATGACTGAATTAAATTCCATGAAGAAAACCCAGAGCGGAAACGCGGTAATTATCGTGCTTGTCGTGCTGGCGTTGGTTGCTGTTGGTGCGCTTGCCTATCTATCCGGGCAAATGACAACAGGCACCGATGCAAATATTGCACAAGGCACACAAGATGTGGCCGCAGCAGGCGATGACGCCGAAACCGATGCTGATGCGCAAGCCCAGGCCGCGCAAGACATGGCCGATGCCGGTGATGATAGCGCCGCAGCCGAGGCGCAGGAAGCAGCCGCTTCCGCTGATGATCAAAACGATGATACGCAGCAAGAAGCCGCTGCCGAGCAAGCCACCAGTGACGTACCGGAAATTGAGCCGGGCAATCCTGTCGTGGCAATGGTTGGCGATGAAGAAGTGATGCGTCTTGATGTTTTGAACTTTATTACGCAATTACCGCCGAATATTCGTCAATTGCCTATCGCGCAGCTTTTCCCCTTGGCGCAGGAGCAAGTCATTAACGCCAAAGTTGTTGAGATGAATATTGATACAAAAAGCGTTGAAAGCTCGGAAGAGGTTCAGAAAAAAATCGCAATGGCCAAAGAACAAATCATTCGCGCCGCCTATCTGGAACAGGAAGTTGCCAAAAAGCTGACGGATAAGCGTTTGAAACAGGCTTATGATGAATTTGTCAAAGCCCAGCCAGATGTTGAAGAAGTCAAAGCGGCCCACATTCTGGTGGATGACGAAGCCGTGGCAAAAGACATTATCGCCAAGTTGAATGATGGCGCAGAATTTGCCGATTTGGCCAAAGAACATTCCAAGGATAACACCGCCGATAACGGTGGGGAGCTTGGGTATTTTGCCAAGGGCGACGTTGTTCCTGAATTTGCCGATATGGCCTTTTCAATGAAAAAAGGGGCCGTAACCAAAGAGCCAGTGAAAACAGATTTCGGGTATCACGTAATCAAGGTTGAAGATAAACGTCAGCGTCCAAAGCCTACCTTTGAGGAAGCCAAGCCGTTTCTGGAAAAAGAAGTTCAGAAAGAGCTGCTTGAGGAAATGCTGGCCGATTGGCGCGATGGCGCAAAGATTAAAAAATATGACATCAACGGCAATGACATTGAACCGGCCGCGGGTGAATAATTTGATCTAATGTAAGGAATGAACAAGCCGCGATGCCATGATGTCGCGGCTTTTTCTATTGTGTCCATACCCATGACAGGAATTTTAGACCATGAGCAAATGTGAAGAAGCCCTGGATGCGCCAAAACCGGAACGGCCCAATATGCCGATTGTCCATGTGGCGGCGGCGGCGCTGGTGGATGCCGATGGCCGCGTCTTGCTGGCCCAGCGGCCGCAAGGTAAATCCATGGCGGGGCTTTGGGAGTTTCCCGGCGGCAAGGTCGAGGAGGGTGAGACGCCGGAATTTGCCCTGATGCGGGAATTGGAGGAGGAGCTGGGTATTGAAACGCGCCCCTGTTGTTTCTCGCCGATTGCCTTTGCCTCGCATGGCTATGAGAGCTTTCACCTTTTGATGCCATTATTTGTCTGTCGCGTCTGGCGCGGAATCCCCCGCGCGGCGGAACATCAGGATCTGCGGTGGGTGCGCCCGGTTGATATGTTTGATTATCCGATGCCGGCGGCCGATTTGCCACTGGTTTCCGCGCTGCGTGATTTGTTGTAGATTATTACGATGTATAGCTCCGCCTATGATTTCAAAGCCTTTTATACATCCCGCATCGGGCGGGTTGTGCGGCGTATTGTGCAGGAAAGGGTGCGGGAGTTCTGGTCGGATGTTCATGGCCTGCGGGTTATGGGCTATGGCTATCCCGTTCCATATATGCGCATGTTTATGGAAGAGGCCGAGCGCATCTTTACCATCATGCCCGCGGCACAAGGGGCCCATGTCTGGCCGCATGATGGTAAAAACCTGGTTGCGGTCAGTGAAGAATCGGCCATTCCGATTGAAACGTCATCGGTTGATCGCATTTTGATGATGCATGCATTGGAATTTTCTGAACAGCTGCCCCATAATCTGTGTGAATTATATCGGATTTTAAAGCCCAATGGGCGATTGCTGGTTGTTGTGCCAAACCGCGCCGGCATGTGGGCCCATGCGGAATGGTCCCCCATGGGGCAGGGTACGCCCTATAGCGTGGCCCAGTTATCGCATTACCTGCGCGACCATAAATTTATTCAGGAACGCGTCGAAGAAGCCCTGTTCATGCCGCCGTATAAATCATCGCTGCTGATGAAATCGGCCCGCACTGTGGAGGGGCTAGGCAAAACATTTTTGCCCTTTGTTGCAGGCTTGCATATGGTTGAGGTCAGCAAACAGGTTTATGCGCGCCCCAATACCCCCAGCGGCAACAAAGCGCCCGTTACGCGCGGCGTACGACTTTTTGGCGGCAAGGTCGGCCCTGTGCCGGATGGGGCCGGGCGCATTAAATGATGAGGTGTGCTTACTAGCGCTTGCTGTGGTGTGCTGTGTGTGCTGTGTGTGCTGTGTTGTTTGTAGAGTGTATTGCGGAGAATTGCCTTAAATCCCCAGCGGATTATCCGGGTCAATGCCATCCATAAAGTGTTTGCGCCGGTCCATATTGGTGGTCTGATAGACTTGGCCGATCCAGTTGCCGATAATGGCACGCGCCGAATCGCGCCATGTGTTTTCAATATAGGGCGTAATCTCCTCTTCCGGGAAATGATCCCCAGGTGCGTTTTTATAGGCGTCTATCATCGCAAGGGCTTCGGATGAAAAGTAATGGTCGGGTATGGGCGGCGCATTCGGTATTTCCCCCGCCATATAGAGGCCCAAATCGCGGCGATATTCCTTTAGAATACTGATGGTGTCATATTCCTGATGCCCCTGAAAGCAAACAAGGCGGAACCCGTCTGCGCTGGTGGCCATATGCACGCCGCCTTCAAAGGAATTGACCAATATGCGCATGCCGGCCTGTTCGAATTGCTCCCAGCTGAGGGCGTTGTTACGAGAATGGGGCACATCAAAGACGGTATTCATTCCGCGTACCAGTGGGTGTTCCCGGGCGCGAACGCGGCTTTTATAAATGCCGACATGTTTTTTCGGCAGGCGCGTGCGTTTTTGCCCGTATTTAAACTGCATCACCGCATGGGTGGCCATACAGGCGGTAATGGTGGAGGTTACATTGTTCCAGCCCCAGTCCATAACCTTTTGCAAAGGCTCCCAAAAGGCATTGTCTTCAAGATTTGGCGTTGAAACATTGGCGCCAGTAATAATAAGCGCGTCCAGCCCGTCTTCCTGTAGTTTTTCGAACGGTTCATAATATTGATCGATATGGCGCCGCGCTTCGGGGCTGCGCTCGATTTCAGGCAGGGTAAAGGGGTGCATATAAAACTGGGCGATTTTATTGCTTTCCCCGACCAGGCGAAAGAACTGTCGTTCCGTTGCCTCCAGCGCCGCATCCGGCATCATGTTGAGCAAGCCGATATGCATCTCGCGAATATCCTGCGCCCCGGCCCGTTCCGGCGTTAAAACTGTTCGCCCCTCGGCGATGAGCTTTTCAAAGCTGGGCATTTTATTATGTGCGATTAGAGGCATTGCCTTTAAATATCCTTGTATTTGTACTCTATAGAATTTAGATAGTAACAATGTTTAATAAAATTTGCATTATCGGTCTTGGGTTAATTGGCTCCTCTTTGGCCCGTAACATTAAGGGGCAGAGCCTGGCGGGGTTTTTATCCTGCGTTGATCTTAATCCGAAAGTCTGCGAAAAAGCGATGGAGTTGTCGTTGGTTGATCAGGCAACCACCAGTTTTTCCGTGGGGGTTGAAGATGCCGATTTAATCATTCTGTGTTCGCCTGTCGGGTCAATGAGCGTTGTTGCCAGCGCCATCGCCGATTATCTAAAGCCCGGTGCAATTGTGACCGATGTGGGCTCGGTCAAGGGCTCTGTGGTGCGTGATTTACAACAACACTTGCCCGAATCGGTTGAACTGGTTCCCGGTCACCCCATTGCCGGAACCGAACATTCAGGGCCCGAGGCCGGGTTTGCGGAGTTGTTCCGTGAGCGCTGGGTTATCTTGACACCATTACCCAGTACAGATTTACGCGCGGTGGATAAGGTATCGGCGTTATGGGGGGCTTGCGGCGCCCGTATCGAAATTATGGATTATAAACGTCACGACCTGGTTTTGGGCATTACATCCCATTTGCCGCATTTGATTGCCTATTCCATCGTGGATACAGCCAATGATCTGGAAGATGAAACCAGATCCGAGGTGATTAAATTCTCGGCCTCCGGTTTTCGGGGGTTTACACGGATTGCCGCCAGTGATCCGGTTATGTGGCGTGATGTCTTTCTGAATAATCAGGAGGCCGTATTGGAAATTCTGGGGCGCTTTACCGAAGACCTGAGCGCCCTGCAAAAAGCCATTCGTAAGGGGGATGGAGATTACCTGTTCAATGTATTTACCCGCACCCGTGATATTCGCCGTAAGATTGTTGAGCTGGGCCCTGAAGGACTGCCATCCCCAGAACGCAAAGGCAAAGATTAAGTCTGTACCCGTGATCGGTTTTATTGCAGAAATGCGCCTATCATAATATTATCCGCCGGATTTTAAGGGGCGGGCATGGCCAAATTGCCAATTAAAAATGGCCCGGCATAGAGTTTTTCGCCCCGGCTGTATAGCGGCATTGTGACCACGCCATTTTCATTTTCCAGGCCCTTCATACCAGCGGTAATAAAGGCAGCCATGCGTTCATCCAATGCGCCCTGATCAATCAGGTAGCTGATTAAATGCTCATAGTTTTGCAGGGTTAAAACCAGATCTATAACGGGTACATTGCCGGTGTTATTGGCAATGCTTCCCTTGATCAGGACTTGCATATCCTGTTTTTCCAGAAAGATATAATCAATGTCTAAACGATTGCTGTGCGGTGTAAACTCGGCCTTTAGGTGATCAAAGACCAGGGGGCGTTCAAACATATACGGGGTAATGGTAATCCTGCCTGTATCGGCCAGGATGGGCATGCCGGGAAAGGGCAGGCTTTGCACCATAATATTCTCTATATCTAATCGTCCTGTTGGAACGGTAAAGGCTTCATGGTTAATCTGCGCTTTAATGGGGCCCGGAAAACCGCCAATAACGATTCCGCTTGTTTCCCGGCGCACCGCCTGTAAATCAGATGGCATAATACTTCCGCTTTGCTGGCTTTTTGCTAAAAACATCGAGTGTTGCTGGCGCACCTGGTCTGCAACCCAAAACCAGTAAAAGCCGTAGGCAAAGCAGATAATAATTAAGATAGATAACACCAACGGCAAGGCGGAGCCGCCGCCATGATCTCGATTTTCCTGTTGTATGGCCTCATTTAACAGGGCGGCGGATTTTTCTTCGGTCGCGTGTTCGATTTTCGCGAGTAAGGCGCTGCGTTCCATTCCCGGTGCAATCGGCGGTAGGAATTCAAAAACAACCCTGCCGGGGCGGCGCAGCCAACCTGATCGCGGCCAGAAATAACCGGTGTTTAGTGCCATGGGAATAATCGGCAGGTCGGTGGCCTCTTGCAATCGGGCCACACCTACTTTGTAGGGTTTGTTTTGTACGGTTTCGTCAAGGCGAACGCGTGTGCCCTGAGGGAAAATAATAATGGGCCGGCCTTGTTGTTTCATGCGGCGTGCGCCATCTTGAATGGAACTGATGGCCAAATCAGGGGATGTACGATCAATCGCAATGACATCAGATTTTTTCAGGTAAGCCCCCCAGAGTGGAATTTTTAAAAGCTCTTGCTTCAGGATAATGGCGGGGTCTCCAAACAAGGTATGCAATTTAAAAGTTTCATAAGGCGATTGGTGTTTGGCCGCGACGATATATGATGTGCCATCCTTGGGTAGATGTTCCAAACCGCGAATTTCAAAATGCAGGTTCATAATCAGCCGCTCCAGAAGATGCACACACCAAACCCAGCCATGAACAACCGCCATAAAGGCGCTGCGGGGCATAATCAGGGTCGGCAAACATATCAGGCAGGCGATTAAGGTTATCACATAAAAGGCCAAATTAAATACGGTGGATCTGAACCAGTATTTTTTCATGTTGGGGCTCCTGCTTGATTGCGGCTAAAGCGCAGGCCGCTAATATGTTCGAATTGACGCACCAGCATTTTATGATATTCCAGCAGGGCCAGGCGCCAAAAAACCGGATGGTTTAAAGGGTAATCCTCAATCTCAACCGGGTGGGGAATGATGTCTAGATCCGGCATCAGGATATGAAATTCAAACAAAGCGCGCGGCATATGGTATTTGGATGTAACAAGGCGGGCGGATCGAATATAGTTGTCATCAACCCAGTCTTTAACTTCGCGGGCATTTTCTTCGGTTGTTTGGGCCTTGTACCCCAATGTCAGGCAGCAATGCGGCAGACGCATTTTTCCTTGCCATTCTTCTAAAATATCGCGGCGGGTCACGTTTTTATAGACGCCGGTGATAAACAGTTCTTGCGCCAAATTCTGGCTCCAGAGCTGCATGCCGGTTTCAATGCGGTAATTGCCGCCTGTTAACACGATAATGGCCTCGGTCTTTTTTGTGCTTTGCACCGGTTTGGCGGCGATAATTTTGACCGTATAGAATGTCAGGCCCGCCAGCCAGATAAAGGCGAGAACAAAAACACATACGCTGAAACATCGAACAAAATTAAGCATTATTTGACCCTAAGGCATAAGCGCCAGTTCGCGCAAGACTGTAAATTTTGCGGTGGCGGCGGCAATGAAACAGGCGGCGGCCGGTAAGGCGGCCAGGGTGAAAATATGAATCATATTCAACTGGAACTCTGGTAACAAGGCGGCGGCTGTATCGCCTGCAAATAAAGAAATAGCGAGCAAGCCCAGCAATCCTGCGGCTGCGCCCGCGGCGGCCCCCTGAAGGGCCAGAATTAAGGCGTGGCGCTGGAACTGGCGGGAAATATAGCGATCGCTCGCGCCCATCAGGTGTAACAGTTCAACATCTTTGCGGTGGATGGCAATACGTGATTTCACGGCGCCGGCAATGGCAATGATAGTGGTTGCGCCGATCATCAGCGTCGTTAACAGCGTTGCAAACTGCAAGGCACCGGTCAGGCGTAAAATATCGGCCAACCAGCTTTCATGGCGGTCAATCACAATATTTGGCGCAATATTGGCTAGATCTGCTCTCATTTTTTCAATCAAATGGTCGTTTATAGTGATAAATTCTACGGCGATAAGGCCGGGGAGGGGCATGTCCGGGATGTTTTCGGCATCCTCGCCCAGCCACGGGGCAATCAATTCCTGTATTTCTGTTTGTGAAAGCGCATGGATATCACGAATGAAGTTCTGTGCGCTCAGGCGCTCTGTGACACTTTCGCTCAGTTTTTCAATGTCTTCACGGGTACGGATTGTCCCTGTTGCATCATCGGCCGGGATTTCTATAGTGAGTTTATTTTCCAGCCCCGATGACCAGTGATGCGCCATTGACCCCAGCGCAAAACTGCCCGCCAAGGCCATGACGCCCAGAAAGGTCATCAGGGCAATCAGCAAGACCAAAAATCCGGTGCCGGCACTTTTGTTCAGCGGCAGGTCATAACGGCGGCGCCCCGTGGCCACCCCCAGTTTTTTATCGCCAGGAAGAAAGAAAGCCATCTAGAAGACCCCCTTTATTTTTTTCTGAATCCAGTTTTTCGGTGCATTGATTTTTAAGGTTCCATCCCCCAAAACCATGCGCGGATGTTCGAATTTATCCATGAGGTGCTGGGAGTGCGTGGCAATAACTATGGTTGTTCCCATGCGGTTTAACTGATCAAATAAATTCATCAGACGCAGCCCGATTTCATCATCCAGATTTCCGGTCGGTTCATCGGCCAGCAATAGTTTCGGGCGGCCGATTACGGCGCGGGCAATGGCCACGCGCTGTTGCTGCCCGCCTGACAGGGTCAGCGGCAGTGATTTCATATAATCACCAAGCCCAACCCATTCCAGCAATTCATTCACATTGTTGCGAATCTCCCGTTCCGGCCGTCCCAAAATGCGCAAAGGCAGCGCCACATTATCAAACGCCGATAAATGCGGTAATAAGCGGAATTCCTGAAAGACCACCCCAATGCGGCGGCGAATGCGCGCCAGTTTGGCCCGTTCCAGATCATTGATATTCTGGTCAAACATGGAAATCAGGCCGCGTGTTGGTTTGCGCCCCAAAAACATTAAATTCATGAGGGATGTCTTGCCGGCCCCCGACGGACCGGTCAGAAAATGAAAGCTGCCCGGTTCCAGTATGAAGTTGATATCGCTCAGGACTTCTGGCCCCACGCCATAACGCATGCCGACATGTTCAAATTTAATCATGGCGTCTGAACCCCGCGGTCTAATGGTGTCTGGTCAGTCTTACCCTGACTGTCAACGGCCTGTTGTTCGTCCATGTGTATTTTCTGCCTGTCCAGCATGTATTGAATGCTTTGCGATTTTTTATAGTCGTTGGTAATTTCCAAGGCGGCCTTATAAGCCTGTTCGAAATATTTATGATCGGATAGAATTTTTGAGACAATGTTATACGCCTTGTTGCGATAGGCTTCATCATCAATAAAGCCGATGCTTTTCATGGCGGCGTCAAAATTGCCTTTTTCCGCCTGAATTTCCGCTGTTTCCCCATAGGCCTTGTGGCGCAATGCTGCGTTGGTCATGCTGGCGGCGGTTTCCCACGATCCGTCATTATCACCGGCAAACGCCTGTCCCATGGCAATATAGGTCAGGGCAATGGCGTAAGAGGGCGGATGGTCAATGCGTTCGGCCGCGGCGCGTAATTTATCAAATTCTCTGCTCAGGCGGTCTTGATCGTAGCCCAGCCGGGCCATTTCCATGCCAATGCCGCGAATGGTCATGGCCTTGGTATCCGGGCTGTTAATATCATCAATAATAGAAATGGCGATATCAATATAACCATCGGCCGCATATGATTTTGCCAGTTCACGAAAGGTTTGGTCGCGCCAGGTGCTTTTTTCAATTTTCTGCGCATAATGCCGTAAGTTACGCAACACACACCCGCGGTTATCAATGCCGCAAATGGCGTTGTCCGGGGCGTAATCAGTTTGATCGGCCATGGCTTTGGGCTGTCCGGCCAAAAACGCCATTAACAGCAACAAAAATAGAATCCGTGTCCAGATCGGTTTCATGATATACTTCCTTCTTGGGCAATATGCATGCTTGCTCGCATGGTTTCTAACCATTATAAATACTAAATCAGATGTGTGATTAAAAGGATTCTTAAAAAGGTATAACCAACTTTGATTCTGACGTGTCCGAAATGTACAACCAGATTTTTGCTGTCCGCGTTTGTTTTGGCGCCGGACGGGCGAAAGGTAAAGTGTTCCAGCTGTGGTGAAACATGGTTTCAGCTGCCTGACCCTGAAGAATTGCGCGAGAATTTTGAAGATAAACCGCAGGAAATTCCAGACTCTGTCAAGCCGATTCCCAAAGGATCAAATGTTCCGGCCGTTAAAAATGATGATACCGGCACAGCGCCCAACACAATTGGCGGTGCCATTGCTGCGGCAATCGTTTTTGTTTTGGTGGCGGCCGTTTTATTATTTTTGAACAAACCAATTGTCAATGCATGGCCGCCAAGTCATGTGGTGTATAAAGCCTTTGGCATTGATGTCCGCCTGCCCGGGCAGGGCCTTGTGTTTGATAAAATGCGGGCCACGGCCGGCCGTGACGGTAAGATTGTAATATCCGGTTCAATTATTAACCTGACCAATCAAGAGGTGCGCGTTCCGATGATGGCGGTTGATATTCGCGGTGATACTGGGGAAACCCTGGCACAGGCGTTGATTGAACCCGCGAGCCCGAGCGTAGAGGCCGAGGGCGTCATGGCGCTGGGCGCGTCTTTGATGGATGTTGAGGGGGCCAGTGAGGTATTTTTGCGTTTTGTTCTGCCTGGCGGAGAGAGCGTAAATCAGTCGGCAGTTTCTAAAATTGCCTTAGAAGACGACGGAAATACTCCAGCTCCTCACGCGGACGAAACAGCTCACCCGAACGCTCACGCAGGGTCCGAAGAATCTCCTCCACACGTTTCCGCTCCGCCTCATCAGGAATCTTCACATTAGAATCAGGGTAGCCATTCTGATCACGTCCTCCTTGGCCTCCTTCAAGCGGGCGGCCCAGCGGGTCATAGCGTTGCCCCTGGCCTTGCGCAAATTTATCACCAAGCCCGCCAAAGGGCTGTTTGCCGCCAGGCATTGAATTTTGGTCCCCGCCGGTCATTTGCTCAATACGCTTGGCCAGATCTTCCTGCATTTCCTGTTGCGCCTGTTTCAGATATTCAATCGCCAGTTCCTGATGCGGTATAGACTGGTCTGGCAGACTTTCCTGTAAATCATCGGCTGAAAAATACATTTCACGTTCGGCAAGACCCATTTTTTCCGGTATTTTTCCCATGTAAGTATCTGATTCCAGCATGAGTTGTCCCAAAACATAACGCAAGGCTTGCTGTTCATTGTGATTGAGGTGCATGTCCTGAATGGTTTTCTTGCTGGAATGATCTTTTGCACTGGGGGGTGGGGGCAAATCGCCAATTCCCCATTGCAGGAATAAATCTGAATTTTGAGGTAGCAAATTTCCAAAGCCCGTGGCTTCTTTTGTTTGTTCGTCCATATCTTGTTTTTGTTCTTCGGTCTGTTCCAGCAAAGCGGTTTGATTATCAATTAATTGTTGCAGGTCGCTGACGCTATCGGCCATGAACTGCACGTCTTCGGGCAAGGGCAGGGTCATATTCGGGTTCAGCATATCCAGCATGCGTTGTAATTGCGAGAGCATGCCTTGCGCACGTTGATTATTGCCATCGCGCATTTCATTTTCCATCTTGCCGAGAAACTGCGCCAGGTCTTCCGGGCTCATCAGCTCGGCCAGGGCATCAGGAGTCAGTAGCAGATTTTTACCCTCGGAAAACTGTTTTTGTAATTCTTTTTGAAACTCTTGCAGATACGCGCCCATGGCCTGGCGTAATTCACTCATCAGGCTTGTAATATCATCCTGGCCCAGTTCCGGGTTTCGCAGGGCGGTTTCTAACGCCATTTGCGCATAGCGCAAAGTGCGCGCGGCTATCGACAGGTCACCGCCTTCAATGCGAAGCGCCGCATCCCACAGCAAGGCCATGACGGCGCGGCTGTCTTCATGCATGATCGATTGCGAACCAGCCGAATAATGCAAACGTGCGGCGGCGGTTTTGATGGCCAGATAGACAACCAAATCATTTTGGAAATCCTGCGGGTAGGCCAGCAATTGTTCCAGTTGATATTGAACTTTTGGGGCCGCGGCCACCGGCGCCCATGCTATCTCTTTGCGTAACGATACCAGTTGCCGCGCCACCGGATGTTTAAAATCCCGTTCGGGCAGGGTCAGGCTTATGGGCGTAAGGTCGGCCGTCTGTCCAATGAAATCCGTAACGCGGAGCTTTATTTCAACCGGCAAGCCTGCCCAGGGGTGATTGGTGAAGTCGTAAACAGGGGATAATTTAAAATCCTGCCCGGCCGGTGACATGACCGAACGATCCTGTTGCACGCCCGAGCCCAGCGGCGGGTCCGTGATGTCCGGTGATAATGTCATGCGCATCGACAGGGTTTTTACGCCATAATCATCTTTTACGCTCAGCGGGATCTGGATTTGGCCATCGCTCAAGATTTTGGGCTCCCGCTTGATGGGGGCGGGGGCAGCCTGCGCCAATTCTGATTCGGCCTCTTTCGTTGTTGTTTCGGTGCCGGTTTCATTTTTCGCATTTCCGGCTATATCAGCATTATCAGGGGGATCTTGATGTTCTGCGCTGCCCTGATTGCCCTTCGTATCACCCTGCGGTTCTTTCTCTTTCTTATTCTCCGGGGTATAGAATTCCTCTTCCTGACGGATAAAGTCTTCCATTTGTTTTTTCATGCCGGCCCATTCGGCCTGTTTTTTTCGCTGTTGCTTGATATTGTTGATTTCTTGTTCGGTTAACGGTTGCAAGGCAATTTGCGGCGGGGTGTCCGGTGTAATGGTGTAATCAAAGGCAAAATTGGTGAACAGGAATTGCTTCACCGCCAGATGATAGGCTTTGGTGCTTTCGTTACTATCAGCACCTTTACCGCCATTGCTTGTGTAATTTGTATCATGCCGGGGAATTTGCGCCAGCCATTGCAGCTCGTAGCCGCCATCTTCGATCAGGTCTAAGGGGCGGCTATCCCCCTGGTTGGTAATATGCGGCCTGACAACGGCCTTGCTCATCAGGATTTTAATTCGGCTTTGTTCGGGGATGGCGATCATTTGTTTAACATCGCTGGGTTTTTGCAAGACGATCTGCCCCAGTTTTGTATAGTCCGGGGGGGTGATAGTGACGATGACGGGTGGCATTTGGCTGTTCTGTCCAGACCAGTCCAGCGGAATCAACCCTTGAATGATACGGTTGTTCCACTCATTGCCCGCCACCATTATGCCGGCGGCAAATACCAGTACGGCCACAAGCCTGAGGCCATAGGGATCATAGGCCGATAAATAAGTGCGCCATTTGATGAATTTAATCCGCGCAATGTCTTTTTGTCGCCTTTTTTGTTCAATTTGCCACAGGGCAAAACTATGCGGGGTGGACGATAAAACCGGCCTGTCCCCTTGTTCAGAGAGAGGGCGATGCCGTAACCCGCTTTCGATTTCCAGCCTGCGATAAATCTGGGCCCGTGCGGGCCAGTTGAAACGTTTCATATCGACGGCAAGGAAATAAAGCAGCCCGGCAAAAAACAGGAACGCCGTCACAATAAGCCCGGCTTGTTCAAAAATTCCCGGGATTTGCAACATCCAAAGACCGGCAAAAAATATTGACCAGAAAATAATGCGCCATGTGCTTTTTGTGAATTGTTCGGCGCAGATAAGCGCATAGGCAAATGCCCGCTTGAGCTTAAACGCATACGCATATCGAAGAGAGGGGCTTGGGTCTGTTTGCGTGTGGTTAATCATATACCTTATTAAATAGGGCGCTTTGCTTATTTTAGCCAGTCTGGAATGTTTTCACCCTTCATTATATCTGAAAACCCTTGTCTTTGGCGAATGATTGATACCTTATCCCCATCAACCATAATTTCCGGGGGCAGGGGCCGCGAATTATAATTGGATGCCATTGAAAAACCATAGGCCCCGGCGGAATGAATGGCGATGAGATCCCCATCATGAACTTCCGGCAATGTTCGTGATTCCCCGAATGTATCGCCGCTTTCGCAGATCGGCCCGACCACGTCATAATCATGCTGTGGACGATCAAAATGTGTGACAGGGGTTATGTTGTGATAGGCCTCGTATAATGTGGGGCGGATCAGGTCATTCATCCCTGCATCCAGAACCAGAAAATCACGTTCCCCCGTTTGCTTTGTGTAAATATTTTCGCTGAGCAAAACTCCCGAATTGCCCACCATGTAACGCCCGGGTTCCATTTGAATCTCGGTATCCAGCGGCAGGACAATATCCCGTACCCAGTTTGCGTATTCCGTAAGGTCCATCAATTTTTCATCTTGGTAACGGATCGGAAAACCGCCGCCGATATCCAGCCGGTCCACGCTATGCCCCTCGGCCCGCAATTCCTGAACCATGGAAGACAAAATCTCAAAGGCGGGTTTGAAAGCCTCAACCTTTGATACCTGTGAGCCGATATGCATGGACAGCCCCACCGGTTCCACATGATCCAGGTCATCGGCGATTTTATAGATTTCCATGATGCGCCGGGCGCTTAAGCCGAATTTATCACGCTTACGCCCCGTGGAAATTTTATGGTGCCCCCCTGCATGTACATTCGGGTTCAATCGAAAGACGACTTTCGCCTTTTTTCCCATTTCACCGGCCACATCATTCACGTGATACAGTTCCGGCACAGATTCGATGTTCAGTTGGTGGATTTCTGCCTCCAGACAGGCTTTAATCTCTGGTCCGACTTTCCCAATACTGGTTGAGATAATTTGTTCTCCGGTGAAACCGGCCGTTAGCCCCTTGCGTAATTCCCCTTCGGAGACAATTTCAAGACCGCTGCCCAGCGTTTGCAGCAATTTCAAGATGGCAATATTGGTATTGGCTTTACAGGCATAACAAAGCAAGGGCTGACGGTCCGCGGGCAGGGCTTTTGCCATGGCATCTTTCAGGGCGTTATACTGGCCGCGGATGACAGAAGCGCTGTAGACATAAGACGGCGTGCCGTATTCACGCGCAATGTCGATCAAAGAAACATTATCAGCATGCAAAATGCCATTTTTAAGTGTAAAGCCGGTCATGGGTCCCCTGGTGTCAGAATATTAGTGAATGTGTGAGGCGGCAGCCCTGCCGTGATAGAGAACCGGGTCATGGCTGATATCAGGATAAGTGCGCGGATGCGTATCAGAGCCCTGAACATCATTGGGTTTGACCCCACAGGCCGATAACAACGGTAAAGCAGCAAGTAATAAGATGGTATATTTCATTTTATTGTGGTCTTTCCTACGTTCTACGCGTGAGTGACTTAAAAAGAGATTGACCGAAATTACCACAAAAATCTAGCCCGTGACCGGAAAAAGCCAAAAAATGTGTTTCTTTAACGTTTTTTACCATTTGGTGTGATATTTTCATGTTTGGAAAAAAAATATTAACCCTTTGTCGGCCATAATAAAAGAATGCAAGAAAATACAGCCAATCAAGCATTAGAGCGCATTTCACAAGATCAGCTGGATGCGATGGTGCGTCTTCACGTCAGGTTTTTGGACGGGCGCCTTGGCGGGCGCCGGGCGATGCTGAAAAATACCGATATTTCCGGGCTCACATTAAAAGATCAGAATTTAAAACAGGCCAATTTTATGGGGTGTATGATGACATCCATGGATTTATCGGGGGCGAATTTTCAAGAGGCCTCGCTTTATGCTTGTGATTTATCAAATTCCAATCTGGATAATACAAAATTTATACGGGCCGATTTACGCGGCGCCCGCATTGAAAGCGCCTCAATGGAAGGGGCGGATCTGGAAAAGGCCGATTTGCGTGTCGGCGGTTTAACCGATGGGTCCGGTGGCTATGATAGTGGCCGTGCGGTTAATTTCCGCGGGGCAAACCTTAGCGGGGCAAAGCTGGCCGGGTCTATGGCCTCGCAAGCGGATTTTTCCGATGCCATTATGGCCGGTGCGAATATGAGCGGGGCGGATCTGTCCAATGCCCAGCTGGAAGGGGCTGATTTATCCGGCGCCGATATCGGGGGAGCCAAATTTGGTGGTGCCAATTTAAAATCGGCTATTTTAACCGGGGTTTCGATTGATGATTTAAAACGGTCAAAGGTTGATCTTGACCACGCCATTACCGATGAAAATATCGGCCGGTCAGTGTCTGATCTGGATGAACCATTGGCGAATTTGATTGAAAAGCACAAAGATTGGGTGGCCAGCGCGGGCTCCAGCGGCGCACAACTGGATTTAAGCGGTATCGATATGCGTTTTTTGAAAACGCTGAAGCAGGAAAAAATGACAGCCATTAAGGCAATGGGCACGAAGTTTTTTGGCATGAATATGTATCAGGTCCAACTGCAAAGTGCCACATTGGACGGGTCTGATTTCCGCAATTGTGATCTTGAGGAATCCGATCTGCGCGGCTCCAGTTTTAAAGAAGCCAATTTTTCCCATGCTACCCTGCGCGGCAGCAACTGTAGTGCATTAATGTTCGGCGGCGGCAGCAGTACCAAGCGCTTTAGCCCCTGTAATTTTACCGGCGCCAAGTTGCGTTATGTTGACTGGCAGGGCGGGCAATTGAAAAATGCGGTTTTTCATGGGGCCGATCTATCCTATGCCGATCTGACTGGCGCGGATTTGCGCGGCGCTGATTTTACCGGCGCAATCCTGACCAAGACGATATTAGACGAGGCCCAGACGGAAGGGGCGATATTCGACAAAGACGAATCCAAGCCTGTTTTTAAACTTGGTGGTCATAAAGATGACGACTAGCGTTACACGCTTAATGACAGGTTAGAGCCGAAATGAACTTGGCTTCCTTCTGGCCCTGTGCAAGTCCAATTTTCATTGCTTCTAATCTGAATATGGTTACCGGTGTGGATGTCTTTAAAAATCAATGAAATTGCGTTGAAATCTTCTGCCAGATGCAATTTGTTTTGTGTATCAAAAGAAAATTCACGCCCGTCAACTGCGTTGTGGCAATCATAAACACCTGATTCAGGCAGATGTAATGTAACTTCCGAACATCCGTTCATTAAGAGGGCGGCTGATAGTGCTGCAAAAGTTTTTTTCATAATGAGTCTCCAGTTTTTTGTAAACTGACACCTTATTGTGTTTATGTCAATAAAATTATAGTTTTTGCATTAATTCGGGTACGGTCTCGAACAAATCGGCGACCAGGCCGTAATCAGCAACCTGAAAGATGGGGGCGTCTTCGTCCTTGTTGATGGCCACAATAACCTTGGAATCTTTCATCCCCGCCAGGTGCTGGATTGCACCGGAGATGCCGATGGCCATGTAAAGATCGGGGGCCACAATTTTTCCGGTCTGGCCAACTTGATAATCATTGGGGACATATCCCGCATCAACCGCTGCGCGGGATGCGCCCACAGCCGCACCGAGCTTATCGGCCAAAGGTTCAATCAGCTTGGTGAAATCATCCCCGGAACCAACGCCGCGGCCCCCGGATACCACAATACCCGCCGATGTCAGTTCAGGGCGGTCTGATTTTGATTCTTCCAGCGAAATAAAGGCTGTTTTATCAAAATCGGCATGGGCGGTGACCTCTTCGGTCGGGGCATTCCCGCCTTCGGGGGTCACCGCATCAAACATGGTGGACCTGACCGTAACAATCTTTTTTGTGTCACTGGATTTTACGGTGGCAATGGCCTGTCCGCCATAGATGGGACGTTCAAACGTATCCCCATCAATAACGGCGGTAATATCGGAAATCTGTTGCGTATCCAGCAAGGCGGCAACGCGGGGCATAACATTTTTGCCGAATGTCGTGGCCGGGGCCAGAATATGCGTGTAATGATCGGCCAAATCACAAATGACGCGGCTCAGGTTTTCCGCAAGGGCATGTTCCAGCCCGCTATGTTCGGCCTTTAATACCTTCATGATGCCGTGAATGTTTGCAGCTTGCGCAAGGGCCCCGTCCATATTATGCCCGGCAACCAGCAAATGCACATCAGAATCAATTTTGCGCGCGGCGGTAATGGTGCTGAGTGTCGAGGGCTTGATTGTTTGATTGTCGTGTTCTGCAATGACTAGAATGCTCATCTTTCGGTCTTCCTCTATATAACTTTGGCTTCGTTTTTTAATTTGTCGATCAATTCGTCGATGCTGCCAACCTTGACACCGCCCTGGCGCACTGGTGGATCATTGACCTTGAGGATTTGCAGGCGGTTTGTGAAATCAACGCCAATATCCGCCGGGGTAAAGCTGTCCAGGGGCTTCTTTTTTGCCTTCATGATGTCAGGCAGCTTGGCGTAACGTGGTTCATTCAGGCGTAAATCTGTGGTGATGATGCCGGGCAGGGCGATTTTCAATGTTTCCAGCCCGCCATCAATTTCGCGTGTGACGTGGGCGCTATCGCCATTCAACTCAACCTTGGACGCAAACGTGGCTTGGGGCCAGCCCAGCAAGGCCGCCAGCATCTGACCGGTTTGATTGTAATCGCCGTCAATGGCTTGCTTGCCCATGATAATCAGGTTGGGTTGTTCTTTCTCCACAAAATGCTTTAACGCCTTTGCAACGCTCAAAGGCTCCACATTGTCATCGGTTACCACATGAATGCCGCGATCCGCCCCAATGGCCATGGCTGTACGCAATTGCTCCTGCGCTTTTTCCGGGCCAATGGTCAGGACGATAATCTCTTCGGCCTTACCGGCCTCTTTCAGGCGAACGGCTTCTTCCACGGCAATTTCATCAAACGGGTTAACCGACATTTTGACATTGGCAATATCAACATCGGAACCATCTGTTTTAGCACGAACCTTCACGTTGTAATCTACGACGCGTTTTATGGGGACCAAAATTTTCATGTGTTACTCCTGAACGGTGAGGTTAGGGCGAATCTTAAACTTGTGAGGTAAAGTATGCCAAAGCAAGGAACGCCAGGGCAAGCCCTTGAAATATGATGCGGGCACGCATTAATTTGTTGCCGTGTTTCTTATTGAATTCCCCGCCTTTGACAAAGGAAAACAGACCAAGAACCAGCGCACCCAACACAGCAATAGAGGCCATGACGGCCAATATGATTGAAATCGTACTCATAGAAACTAAAGTAATGCGTTTTTCATTTTTTGCAAAAGATAATTTTAGGTTTTCCCCGCCTCTGATTTACGGCAGACCATAAAATAATTCACATCCATATCAGTTTTTGACAGGGCAAATTCATTTTTTAGCGGGTTAAAAATGAGGCCGGATGTATGCAAAGGGTGGAGGCCGGCATTTCTTGCATGTTGCGCCAGTTCAGCCGGTTTAATAAATTTCTTCCAGTTATGCGTGCCTTGTGGCACCCACCGCAACAAGTATTCTGCCGCCACAATACCAAGCGCGAATGATTTCGGCGTTCTGTTTAAGGTGGACAGGATCACGAGCCCGTCATCCTTGCACAACGCAGCGCAATTGTGCATAAAAGCGGCCGGGTCGCTGACATGTTCTATAATCTCCAGCGCCAAAACAACATCAAAGGTTGTTTTGATTTGTTCCGCCGGTTTGTTTTGATAATCGATCGTCAGGTCACTTTTCCGGGCATGGTCTTTGGCCACGGTAATGGCCTGTGCATCCGCATCAGCCCCTGTTACGGTTGCATCAAGCCGGGCCATCGGTTCACAAACCAGGCCGCCGCCACAGCCGATATCCAGAATTTTTAAACCCGTAAATGGTTTCAACGACAGCGGATCACGGCCAAAATGCGCGCATATTTTATCTTTAATATACCCAAGCCGCACCGGATTTAAACGGTGCAGCGGTTTAAACGGGCCATTATGATCCCACCAATGCATGGAATCTTTTGAAAAGGCTTGAATTTCTTTTTGGTCGACTGTATTGCTCATAATTCTGATTTAATCATGAACGACCAAGAAGTCGAGTATTAATTTATGGCGTTAATAGTAGCAAAGTTTGGCGGGACATCCGTTGCCGATATCCCGCGCATCGAAAAAGCGGCGGCGAAGATTGTTCGGGAGGTAGAAGCCGGTCATAAGGTTGTTGTGGTTGTTTCTGCCATGTCGGGGGTTACCAACCAGTTGGTGCAATATTGTTCGGATGTCAGCCCGATGTATGATGCCCGTGAATATGATGTTGTGGTGTCCAGCGGTGAGCAGGTGACGGCCGGCTTGATGGCTCTTTCTTTGCAGAAAAAGGGCATCGTCGCCCGTTCCTGGCTGGGCTGGCAAATTCCTTTTCGTACCAATCATACCCATGGCAAGGCCCGTATTCGCGATATTGATTCTGATTTGATTTTGGAGCGCCTGGATAAAGGCGAGGTTGCGGTCGTTCCCGGTTTTCAGGGCGTGTCTGATCAGAACAGGATTACAACATTGGGCCGCGGCGGGTCTGATACGTCGGCTGTGGCCTTGGCGGCGGCGTTGAAGGCGGATCGTTGTGATATCTATACCGATGTGGATGGTGTGTATACGACAGACCCCCGTATCGTGCCCAATGCACGCAAAATCAAGAAAATAGCCTATGAAGAGATGCTGGAGCTGGCGTCTTTGGGGGCCAAGGTATTGCAAACGCGCTCTGTCGAAATTGCAACCAAGCAGCATGTCAATCTTCAAGTGCTCTCTAGTTTTGAAGATCATATAGGCAGTGATTTGCCGGGAACATTAGTAACAAAAGAGGAAGATATCGTGGAACAGGAACTTGTGACAGGAATTGCATATACACGGGATGAGGCAAAGATTACGGCCCTGAAGGTTCCGGATATTCCAGGTATCGCGGCTAAAATTTTCCGCCCTTTGGCTGACGCGTCTATTAATGTGGATATGATTGTTCAGAATATTTCTTCTGATGGTAAAACCACCGATATGACCTTTACCGTCCCGCGCGTGGATTTGGAGCGTTCCCTGGAAACATTGAAGAAAAGCGAACATTTTAAGGATGTCAATTTTGTGACGGCTGAAAAAATGTCAAAAATATCAGTTGTCGGGATTGGAATGCGCAGCCATGCCGGTGTTGCCAATACCATGTTTGAAACCCTGGCGGAAAAAGGCATTAACATTCAGGTGATTTCGACCTCTGAAATCAAGATATCGGTCTTGATATCCGATGATTACACAGAATTGGCTGTCCGGTCCCTGCATGCCGCCTATGGGCTTGATGTCGCAAAAGCGTAGGATCGGCACAAAAATTTTACCCTCTGGTCTTTGGGCGCATAATGTCTTATAAATGAAGGTGTTATGAGTGACGAAGACCGCCCAGTAGAAAGCCCGCCGGAATACTTCACCGACATGCCTGTCGGGGAGATCCTGCGTCGTGGCCGCGAACATTTTGGCCAAACGCTGGAAGAGGTGGAGAAGAATTTGCGTATTCGGGCAATACAATTGCATGCGCTGGAAACTGGCAATCTTGAACAATTGCCAGGCAAGGCCTATGCGCTTGGTTTTGTGCGGTCTTATTCCGAATATCTGGGGCTTGATGGCGATAAAATGGTGTATTTATTCAAACGCCAGTCCGTCGGGAATAAAATTGAACCGCATTTGAATTTCCCTGTGCCTGCTGCGGATAGTAAAATTCCTGCGATTTCTTTGGCCGTTATTTGCGCTCTTGTTGGGCTTGTGTTTGTCGGTATGTGGATGTCAGATCGTGACGTTCAGCGCGATGACGTTAGTGATATTCCTGCCGTCGAGGATATGGTTGACCAGGAAAATATCAGTGTATTTGGCCCTGTTTTGACGGAAGAAACCGCTAAACTGGTGGCGGATAATCTTGCGAAACGTCAAAATGCGCAAGGGGCCGGCCAAAACGGTGATGATGCCGGATCTGAAACGGCCACGGCATCTGAAACCGAGGAAGATGGAATTATTCTGAACGTGACAGAAAATAGCTGGGTCGAAATTCGTGATTCGAAAGGCAAGGCCATTGTGTCACGCGTGTTAAAAGCGGGAGATCAATATTTCGTGCCGGATCGTCCTGACTTGCGCATGTCTCTTGGCAATGCTTCCGGCGTACAGATTGTCGTTGATGGCAAGGCTTTGCCGGTATTGGGCCAGCGTGGAGAGGTGAAGCGAAACATCTCTCTTGAGAGTAAAGCGTTAAAAGCACTTGCAGCCCCGCAAGAATAACCTTAAAACCTTCAACCATGTCTTTAGCAGAAAAATTATCATCAATCCGGTCGCGCCATGAAGAATTGGCTGCTCTTATGTCGCAAGGCGGCCTGAGCGGGGATGAGTTTGCGAAACTGTCTATGGAATACGCCGAGCTTGATCCGGTTGTTGCCGCTATTAATGAGCTGCAGGAAGCCCAAGATGAACTGGAGGGGCTGGAGGAGATGCTCTTAGACCCTGAAATGAAGGATATGGCCTATGACGAAAAGCGGGTGCTGGATGAGAAAATTCCTAAACTGGAACAAAAGATTAAATTGGCCCTTATTCCCAAAGATGAGGCCGATAGCAAGAACGCCATTTTAGAGATCCGCGCCGGAACGGGCGGTGATGAAGCGGCCATCTTTGCCGGGGATTTATTCACCATGTATAAGGGCTTTGCCGCCAAAAACGGTTGGAAGATTGAGGTCGTTGAGGCATCGGAAAGCGAAGCCGGCGGCTATAAGGAGATTATCGCGCAAATATCAGGGCGTAATGTGTTTGCCAGTCTTAAATATGAATCGGGCGTTCACCGCGTTCAAAGGGTTCCCAAAACCGAAAGCAGCGGACGTATTCATACATCGGCCGCCACGGTGGCTGTGTTGCCGGAGGCCGAAGACGTGGATATCAACATTGACGAACGGGATTTACGTATCGACACTTACCGGTCGCAAGGGGCGGGCGGTCAGCACGTAAATACAACCGATTCTGCCGTTCGCATTACCCATGTTCCCACAGGTGTTGTGGTTGAGATGCAGGAGGAGCGTTCGCAGCATAAAAACCGTGATAAGGCCATGAAGATCTTGCGGACACGCCTATATGACGCTCAGCGCCAGAAACTTGCCGACGAACGGGCGCAGGACCGAAAATCGCAGGTTGGCTCCGGTGATCGTTCTGAACGCATTCGCACCTATAACTACCCGCAAGGGCGCCTGACCGATCACCGCATTAACTTGACCCTCTATAAGCTGGATGAAGTCCTGAGCGGCGAAAGCCTGCACGAAGTGACCGAAGCCTTGACCATGGAAGATCAAGCCAGCGCTTTGGCAGAAATCTCATCCTGATAAGAATACCGGCGGGGGCTTGTTGACTTGCTTATACGATAGATTACCCCACACACTTGGTGAACTTTATAAGGCCATGAAGATGACCATGGCGGAAATGGGGATAATGACGGCGGAACTGGAGGCGCGCCTTATATTGGAACAGCGATGCCGTATTGATTGGGGTAAAATTATTGCCGATCCCGGTTTTTTAGTACCTGAACAGGAGCGACGCAAAATTGCCGACGATTTGGAAGAGCGCTTGCAGGGGCGCCCTTTATCAAAAATTTACGGGAAAAAGGAATTCTGGGGGCTGGAATTCGAGGTGACGGATGATGTGCTTGACCCGCGGCCCGACACAGAAACCATCATTGATATCGCCGTTCAGCGTTTTCCAAAAGATGCAGATATAAAAATTCTGGATATGGGAACAGGATCGGGCTGCTTGCTGGTTAGCTTGTTGCATGAATTTCCCAATGCTACCGGGCTTGGCCTGGATATTTCGCCAAAGGCCCTGGCGGTTGCAAAATGCAATGCGCAAAAGTTTAATCTGGACTCAAGGGCCGAGTTTGTAGAATCGGATTGGTTTGCAGGGCTGGATGAATCGTTGCAATTTGATCTCATTGTCTCGAATCCCCCTTATATCAGCAATCGTGTGATTCCCGATTTGGAGCCCGAAGTGCGCAATTTTGATCCGATTCAAGCCCTGGATGGAGGCGAAGACGGTTTGCAAGCCTATAAAATAATTTTTTCTACAATAAATTTATTTATTAAAAAGGGCGGCACCGGACTTTTTGAAATTGGATATGATCAAAAAAATGACGTGATGCGAATCGGCAGAGAATCGCGATTTAGTGATATAAGCGTACACCGTGATCTGGCAGGCCAGCCGCGGGTTGTGGAAATCTACTGTGGGGATAAGTAAATTTTTTTTAATTCCTGTGCTTGATTGATTTCGATGCTTGCATGTAACTTGATCATGCTTAGTTCAAAACATTGTGAGAGCAAAAACGGCCGGCAGTTTTTAAATAAGCGCAATACTGAAATTAGTGTTTGTAAACCTGTATATTTAGGTAAGCGGTGCTAGGAATGTGTACGCATTTAGTGTATGCTTGTACGTATTATGTAGTAAAAAATTAATAGAGATGGAAAAATTTTATGAGACACGGATCATCAAATAATAGACGCTCGCGAAACAGAGGCGGTGGCCAACGCAAGGGCAATAATCAAAAAACACAGGTTTTTGACAGCAACGGGCCAGATGTACGCATCCGTGGTACTGCATTTCAGGTGTCTGAAAAATATGTTGCTCTGGCAAAAGATGCGCAAGGCGCAGGTGATATGGTTTTATATCAAAGTTACCTGCAACATGCGGAACATTATCAGCGTTTAATCAATAGCTGGGAAACAGAGAATCAATCATTTGAAATTTCAGATGTTGAGCATGATAAAAAGCGTAAGGAGCCATCAAAGCCCGCACAGAACAATAAAAATGCGCAAAGTAAAGCCGGCGATAAAGCAGATGATGAAGCTGATTTGGGCTTGCCAAGCAGTATGTTTGGTGAGAGTTCGAAAGATGGAGAGCTGGAGCTGTCCTAACATTGACTTGCGATACCGTGCTATCGTAAAGGTCTCACAACAAGGCGGTTTTAAACCCGCCTTTTTTCTTGCCAAAATCTATAGCGTGCCTAATATCGTATAGAGTCATGGTAGAGCAGGTGTGCATTGTTTACACGCAGGCGTTATGACGTATAAGGAGGAGCTATTATGGATTTTGATAAATTAACGGAAAAAACCAAAGGGTTGTTACAAAAAGCGCAGACACTGGCCATGCGCTCCAAGCACCAGTCTTTAGAGCCTGAGCATTTGTTAAAAATGATGCTGGATGACGAAGATGGCTTGACGGTTAAGTTGCTAAGCAATTCCAATGCTGATGTCAGTGCGCTCCGCCGTGATATTGATCGCGCCGTTGCAAAACTGCCTGCTGTCGAAGGGCCTGGTGCGGGGCAGCTGCGCCTTTCAAGTGATTTAGCAAGAATTGTTGATAACGCATTGAATTTAGCTGAAAAATCAGGGGATAAGTTTGTAACAATTGAACGCGTTTTGCAAGCCATGGTTCTGGCCAAAAAAACCGATATTGCCGGATATCTTGAAGATGCAGGCGTTACTGACCGCTATTTAAATGAAGCCATTAATTCCATGCGCAAAGGACGCACAGCCGATAGCGCCACAGCCGAGGACCAGTTTGAAGCCCTGAGCAAATATGCGCATGATTTTACGGCCATGGCACGTGAGGGAAAGCTGGACCCTGTTATCGGGCGCGATGAAGAAATAAGACGTACCGTACAGGTTCTATCCAGACGTACAAAAAATAATCCGGTTTTGATCGGGGAGCCCGGCGTGGGTAAGACCGCTATCATTGAGGGGCTGGCGCAACGCATCGTTAATGGTGATGTTCCTGAAAGTTTGCGTGATAAACGCTTGATGTCATTGGATTTAGGGGCATTGCTTGCCGGTGCGAAGTATCGCGGAGAATTCGAGGAACGTCTTAAAGCTGTACTTGATGAAATACGTACAGCCTCCGGTGAAATCATACTTTTCCTGGATGAGCTTCATACATTGGTTGGTGCCGGCAAATCAGACGGGGCGATGGATGCGGGCAATATGTTGAAGCCAGCACTTGCGCGCGGTGAATTGCATATGGTTGGTGCAACGACCTTAGAGGAATACCGCAAATATATTGAAAAAGATGCTGCCTTGGCGCGCCGTTTTCAAACTGTTTTCGTGTCGGAACCGACTGTCGAGGACACAGTTTCCATTCTGCGCGGATTAAAAGAAAAATATGAACTGCATCACGGGGTGCGCATTACAGATGCCGCGATTGTCTCGGCCGCCGCACTTTCCAATCGTTACATTACAGACCGGTTTTTGCCGGATAAAGCCATTGATCTGGTTGATGAGGCCGCTTCGCGTATTCGTATGCAGGTCGATAGTAAGCCCGAGGCGGTGGACGAGCTGGACCGCAGAATCATTCAGTTAAAAATTGAGCGTGAAGCCTTGAAAAAGGAAACCGATGAGGCGTCCAAGGACCGTTTGACCAAGCTGGATGAGGAGCTATCTGACCTGGAATCAAAATCTGCGGATTTGACCACGCAGTGGCGCGCTGAGAAGGAAAAATTGAATGCCGGGCAGAAGGCCACTGAAGAGTTGGACCGGGCGCGCATTGAGCTGGAACAGGCCGAACGTGAAGGCAACTGGGCCAAGGCCAGTGAAATTAAATACGGAAAGATTCCTGAGTTGGAGCAAAAGTTAACCGATTCAGCCGAATTGCAGGAGACGGACAGCAATTTGTTGAACGAAGAGGTCACTGAAGATGATATCGCTCATATCGTCAGCAAGTGGACGGGTATTCCAGTGGATAAGATGCTGGCCGGTGAACGGGACAAATTGTTATCAATGGAAGACAATCTGAAAAAACGTGTGGTGGGGCAAGATGACGCTGTCACGGCTGTTGCCAATGCTGTGCGCCGTGCGCGTTCCGGTTTGCAGGACCCGCGCAGGCCCATTGGCTCCTTCCTGTTTCTTGGGCCGACAGGTGTTGGTAAAACCGAATTGACCAAGGCTTTGGCTGAATTTTTATTTGACGATGAAACGGCCATGGTGCGCATGGATATGTCGGAATATATGGAGAAACATTCGGTGGCCCGTATGATTGGGGCGCCTCCTGGTTATGTTGGCTATGAGGAAGGCGGTGCGTTGACCGAGGCCGTACGCCGCCGCCCTTATCAGGTGATTTTGTTTGATGAAATCGAAAAAGCGCACCCGGATGTGTTTAATGTGTTATTGCAGGTTCTTGATGACGGGCGCCTTACCGATGGACAGGGTCGCACGGTGAATTTCAGTAATACCGTGTTAATTATGACGTCCAATCTTGGGTCTGAATTTCTGGTGGCGCAGGAAGAGGGCGCCGATGTCAATGAGGTGCGCGATCAGGTTATGGGCGCCGTTCAAGCCGCGTTCCGTCCGGAATTTTTAAACCGTATGGATGAAATTCTGCTGTTCCGCCGCCTTGGCCGTGGCCAGATGACTGGCATAGTTGATATTCAACTGCGTTATCTGGATAAACTTCTGGCCGAACGCAAAATTGACCTTGATCTGGATGATGAGGCGAAATTGTGGATTGCCAATAAGGGCTATGACCCCGCATATGGGGCGCGTCCATTGAAACGGGTCATCCAAAACGAAATTCAAAACAAACTGGCTGAGATGATATTAAAAGGCGATGTTTTGGATGGATCAACTGTACGTGTTGGGGTCAAAAAAGATAATCTTTCTTTTGATGTTGAGCTTCCAAAAGCGGACAGCAAGGACAGCATGAAATCTGTGGCGTGATCTGGTAGCAGATCACGTCCCTGAATTTAATTTATGTATGGGCGTTGCCAAGTGTTGGGATGTCCTGTAAATTTGTACGTGTAATATTTCTTTGATTTTCTTACGCGTCGGTCTCATGCTTAAAAATACATTTTTCTTATTATCATTAACCGCCCTTGGCGCATGTGCCTATGCCATGGATAAGGGGTATCAGTCGTTGACGATTCGTACGCCAGGGGCGCAAAACGCCACATGCGATGCGTGGGCGGATAATGTGCGCTATCGTTTTTATCCCCCGCAAACCCGCGATGTAAAGAAATCCAAAAGGGATTTGACCATCCGTTGTATGGCGCCTGGTAACCGGGAGCAAACGGTTGTGATTCGCCCCGCCATATCCGATTATTTTGCCGGTAATGTGGCCAATGGTTTCCTTGGCGGTGCTTCATGGGATTATGCGTCCGGTGCGATGTTTGAATATCCATCGGTTGTTGATGTCGACTTTACCAACATGAAACCCTCTCAAATGGCGTTACCCGTACATAATAATAGTGATAATCTGCAACCTGAAGATCACATGCTGGAGGAATTTAGCCCCAGCACGCCGCGCATGAATGCCGATAAATATAAGAAAGATCCGCCGATCCAGCGCCGCATTCCCCCCGGTCAGGCCGGTGATGCGTATTCAGACGGGGCATCCTTGTCCTCACAGCAATCAACGAACGCCAATGTATCCAATCAGGACGGATATTCTGCAAGTGATATATCCGGGGCAGATTCCGGCGATAAGGGGGATTTGATGAGCGTTCTTGACAATTTGGGCGCCGATATGAACCCGGCCGCGCAGAGTAATGCCGTCTTAGGGGATGACGATGCGGGATTGCCGCATGCCGATAACAGCGGGACCGCCCCTGAACAAGGGGCTGCAGAGGTTAGCGCGCCGAATCAGCCAATACCTCTGCTTCCGGAAGAGTAGCCGGGCAATCAATTGAACATGTTCTGATACGTGATGGGCGGGCGATTGGCTACGCTGTTTAACTTCATAGGCGCCGTATAGATGTAATACCGCCATCATAATGTGACACAATGTCTTTTAGCGGTTCAATACGTACATCCATTGTGCGTGATGTTGCATTCACGATATGTTCAGAATCAGCCATGATTCCAACATGCCCTTTAAAGAAAACTAAATCTCCCGCTTGCAAACCTTTAGGGTGTTCCGAGCCGTCAAATTGAACGGATGATCCAATGCCCGATTTCTGCTGATCTTTACTATCGCGCGAAATATGATGGCCGGAATGTTCCATGGCAATTTGTACCAAAGCCGAACAATCCAGCCCGCGCGATGTTTTGCCGCCCCATAGATAGGGGACGCCCAAAAACATTTTGGCTGTGTTTAGCGGCGACGCGGCTTTAAAATGTATGGGGGCCAGATCGTCATTCCATATCCAGCCGCCGCCTTCAATTTCGGCAAATCCGTTTTCGATTTCCCCGGTTAAGGTTAGACCGGACAGAAAGGCCAAATGGGTGATGGGTATGGTTTTAAAATCTGGTTCGGCATAAATATTGGAATGCAAGCGAATAATTTTATGCGTCGGGGCAATGATTTCCTCGCTTAGAGATTCTTTAGTGACATAGCCGGTATAATCATCGCTAAGATTTTTACATTGCAGGAAATCACCGCTATGTGAAATGGTTTCAACAACTTCCCCGTATAATAATTCACTGGTTAAACCGCTATAGGGATCAGGCGCGGCCATTAATGGCGCGGAGCGAGTGACAACTTGAAATTTTTTGGCCATTTTGAATTATGCTTTCTTTGTTTTTTTATGGGGCTTTGGGCCGTATTTATGTTCCAGGAACGCATAAACAGCGCGCAAGCCTGTATCGGCGGCCCCGGCAGGCCGCCCCGGGCGCCCCGTTTGTTCCCAGGCGTAACAATCCAGATGTATCCAGTCCGGAACTTTTCCGGATTTTTTCCCCTCGACCAAAAAACTCTCAAGGAATAGCGCGCTATAGATTAAATCACCGGGTAAGCCTGCGCTGTTCACGATGTCCGCGGCGCTGCTGTTTAAGTGCTTTTTATAATCGTGATACAGCGGCATATTCCAGACCGGGTCTTCGCAATGAAAAGAAATGCGCTGTAAATCATGGGCAAGACTTTCGTTGTTTGAAAACATGCCGGGGATGTCCGGCCCCAATGCTGCGCGGGCTGATCCGGTAAGGGTGGCATAATCGATAATCAAATCCGGCTCCTCTTCGGCAGCGTAGGTTAAGGTGTCGGCCAGAATCAGGCGTCCTTCAGCATCAGTGTTGGTGTTTTCAACAAAGACACCTTTGCGGCTTTTGATAATGTCCCCGGGGCGAAATGCATTGCCGTCAATGGCGTTTTCAACGGCGGCCACAAGTAATTTTAATCGAACCGGTAAATTTAAGGCCATAATCATATGGGCCAAATTAATGGCATGGGCCGCGCCGCCCATATCTTTTTTCATGTGGCGCATAAATTGGCTTGGCTTGATGTCCAGCCCGCCTGTGTCAAACGCAACGCCTTTACCGACCAGCGTAATTTTGGGGTCAGATTCGCTTCCCCAGTTTAGCTCAATTAAGCGGGGCCTGCGGGGGCTGGCTTTGCCAACGGTATAAATCAGGGGAAAGTTCTTTTCAATCAGTTTATCATCTTTCACTACGCTAACCTTGGCGTCACGGGCCTTGGCGAGTGTTTTGATGTAGCGCTCCAGGTCCTCTGGCCCGCAATCATTGGCCGGGGTATTGATGAGATTTTTTAAAGTAAATATCGCATTCAGGGTTGTTTCAACAAGGGCCTTATCGGCTTTCTTGTCGTGGACAAGCGCAGGGCGCTCCCCGGAAGGTTTTTCAATATAGGTGTCAAATTTATAACTGGCGAGGCCCCAGCCAATATGCAATTTGTTTAAGCACTCCTGATCGAATGTGCCGCTAAAGGCAAAACTCGCGCTTTTTAGGGCCTCTGATGATAGGCAGGCTTTGGCCGTGTTATAGGCATAAGCGCTGTCGTAATGACTGATGGGTGCGCTCAGGCCCATAAGAATGGCATAGACATCCCCTTGTTCATTCAATAAAGCCAGGGTGGATTGGCCTTTTGCTGTGAAACCGGCATTATTAATCTGTTTGATGACGTGCGGCGGGGCCTCTTTTGTAAATGCTTTTAGGCTTTTTTCCGTGAGCGGTAAAATGTCGATGTGTATTTTGCGCGGCTTGGTAAGAAAGGGAAGGGGGGATTGAAAGCTGTTCGCCATGGAAAGACCTGCCTGTTATCGTTTGTTTGCATGCAACCTAGACCTTCATAATCGCGAATGAAAGCGGTCTTGGGAAGGGCGGAATATGAACTGTAAACAGAAATTTATAGGAAAAGAATGGCGGAGACTGAGGGGGCATTCCCCCTGTTTCATGAAGCTCCAATCAGTTAGATAAGTTTTTGTTTTTCCATTACTTTTTGCATTTTTAGTGTTTCAATAGGTTGCAAATGATTTATAAAAGTTGTAATGTTTTTGGCGGTTAGGAAGGATGCTAAATGCCGAGAGTTGCAAAAGAATTATCTGCCCTTGCAGTCAAAAACATATCCCATTCGGGCAAGAGTGGCAATCCAGAGCGATATGCCGTTGGCGGTGTGTCCGGATTGATGATTCAGGTCACTTCCAACGGAGCGAAAAGCTGGCTTTTAAGAACTACGATTGCGGATAAGCGTCATTTTCTTGGACTCGGTTCATATCCTGAAATCGGCCTTAAGGATGCGAGAGAGAAAGCGGCGCTGGAAAAGCAAAAAATCAAAGACGGTATTGATCCGATTGCCGAGAGAAAAGCCAATAAAGCAAGGCTAAAACAGCAAAGACTTGATGCGGTAACTTTCTCGGAATTATTAGAAGAGTTTTATAGTGCAAAGCTAGAGGGTAAGTCAGAAAAAAGTCAAAATCAGTGGCGTTCAACGCTTGAAAACTATGCAGTTCCGGTAATTGGCGAATTGCTCATAGAAGAAATTGATAAAAGCCATATTTTAAGGATTTTAGAGCCAATTTGGACGGTTAAGACAGAAACGGCACGGCGCTTGAGAGGACGGCTGGAAACTGTTTTTGATTTTGCACTCGGTAAGGATTACCGCAAAAATCCGAAAAACCCTGCTAGATGGGCAGGAAATTTAGAGGCTATATTGCCAGAACCGTCCAAAATTCAGAAAGTCCAAAATCAACCCGCCGTGCCTATCGAGTCTATATCGGAATGGTATAGCACTTTGCGCGGTCTGGACGGTATCAGTGCAAGGGCGTTGGAGTTTCTTTGTTTAACAGCATGCCGTAGTGGTGAGGTGCGTGGCATGCTTTGGAAAGAGATCAATCTGGCTGAAAAGGTTTGGATTATTCCAGCCGAACGCATGAAAATGCGCCGTGAACACCGAGTCCCTTTATGTGATCGCGCTATTCAAATATTGGAAGAAATCCCGCGTTTTGAAGGAAGCGCTTTTGTGTTTCCTGCCGCTAAAGGCGGCATGTTGTCAGATATGACATTAAGTAAACGCATGAAGCAGATGCACGAACGGGAAGTGAAGGCCGGACGTGAAGGCTGGCTTGATAAACACTCAGGCCGCCCGGCGGTTCCGCATGGTTTGAGGGCCTCATACAGGCAATGGGCCGGTGAAAAAACAGACTACCCGCGTGAAATTGTCGAATTATGCTTAGCCCATGACCTTATGGGCAGCGTTGAACGTGCCTATATGCGGACGGATATTCTGGAGAAGCGCAGAGAAATAATGGATGCGTGGTCAGGCTTTTTACAAGGGGGTAAGTGATGGATAATGATGAAAGTAAATACTTTGCAAGTGTTGATCCGAATTTTGCAAACGCGGTACATTTATGCGCGGCAGGATTAAAATTTAAAGACCCTGAACAGGGATTAGATCAAACCCTTGCAGAATTGCTTTTATATAGAGCTGAAAAAGGCGAAACACTTACACCCAATGAAATGAAAAAGCTGGCTGGACTGCTTTCAGGGTATAGTATCCCTTATAAATGCGGCGCTAAAATGCCGCTTGATACACCTGAAAGTCAGCGGACGATTGTACAAAAAGTTAAAAAATTGCAGGAAGACGGAAAGGGATATAAAGAGGCCATTTTGGAAGTATCAAAGGAAATAGGCGTTAATGGCGGAGTAAAGGCAATAGAAGGTTACATTACCAAATTAAATAAACGAGACGAGAAACTTTGAGGTGAGCCATAACTCATTGTAATCAATAACCTATTTTCTTTTATTTTAGATAGGGTGATTAGTGTTTTAAAGCGGTTCATTCTGTTTTTGTCAGTAGCAAACAAAACAGAAAGGACTGCAAATGCTTTTACTCAGTAACGTTTATCCGCAAGCCAATTCACCCGCCAGCCCCGGCCAGCTTTATCTTTCAGCCAGTCAGGTTGCTAATCGTCTTGGACTTAGCCGTACGTCGATATGGCGATATTTACGAGATGACCCAAACTTTCCGCAACCTTACCGTTTCGGTAAAACCACAAGACGCTGGTCATTAGCTGAGATTCAGGAATGGGAACAATCCCGTAATATGGAGGTGTAATGTGAGTTTAGAAATTCAAAAGTTAATAGATACAGGAATTATGAAGGAAACCCCTTATAACGAATGGTATGAGCTGTTGATCAGATATGATGAATTACCGTCAGAGATCAAAGTGCAGATTCAGGGCATGAGTACATTCACACCATGGAAGCATGGTTTGCAGAGAGTGTTTATTAGCTTTACTTGCTCAGAAGAAACCCCTTTTTCATTCATATAAACAATAAGCCCCACGTGGATGAGGACACACGCGGGGCAAAAGGATCTGATAAAATGAATATAACGACTCCCCCTATGGCGGGCAAGCTATACTTGCCGCCTGATGAATGCCCGATTGATCTGTGGAACACGATAGGCGCACCATCGTATCCGCAAGGATTATTGCCGAAAGTCATTGATGATTTTGCCATTGTTATGGCTGAAAGATATGGTGCGAGTGCCTCTGGTCTGGCTATGTCCGCGCTAACCGTTATGGCGGCGGCAATTCCCGATCATGTGAAGTTGCAGCCGAAAGTGCATGATCCAAGCTGGCTTGAGTCAGCCCGTATCTGGACTGTGCTTGTCGGTGATCCATCCACGAAGAAAAGCCCTATACTATCCGCAGCCGTTAGCCCATTGGCGCAAATAGATGCGTCAATGGTTAGAAATTGGAAGGTAAGCCATGACCTTTGGTCAGCATTACCAAAAGAAGAGCGGGCAAACAGGCCGGAGCCGATACAAGAGCGCCTGAGAATTGAAGACACTACCGTTGAAGCCGCGCAAGAGGTTTTAAAGGGCAGTAAGAACGGCATTCTATGTGTACAGGACGAATTGTCCGGCTGGTTTGGCGCAATGGAAAAATACGGCTCTGGCAAGGGCGCAGCACTGGACAGGTCTTTCTGGCTTAGGGCGTTTAACGGCGGTGAATATTGTCTGAATCGTATCGGGCGCGGAACAACTCTGATTGATAACTGTTCTATATCACTTTTAGGCGGTATCCAGCCCGAACCAATCCGCAAAGTTGCATCCAGCGCAGTTGATGACGGACTCTTGCAAAGAATGTTTCCGATTATGCTTAATTATTCAGGCGTTGGTCTTGATGCAGAAAGGCCGCCCGCGCAGGACGTTTATAATTTTACGGTAATGATGCTTAATCATGTCAAAACGAACGGTAAGCCGCTCAGGTTTGATGAAGATGCTCAGTTGTTATGGCGGCAAAGAGAGCGGCGGCATAATGAATTGATGGCGGCGGAGCTGGTATCCAAGAAATTCGCGTCCCATATCGGCAAATATGACGGTCTTTTTGCGCGGCTTTGCATCGTCTGGCATGCGGTCGAGAGTGTGAACGTAAGCATGCGCGATGGTATTTTGCCGCCAATTGTCCCATATGAAACGGCGGAGCGCGTAGCGCAATTCATGGAAAAATTCTTGATGCCGCATGCCGCGTGTTTTTATAGCATGCTCGGCTTGAGTGATGATTTTGATCGTGTCAAAGCCTTGGCGGAACATATTCTTGCGAAAAAACTGGTAGAGGTCACGATCAGGGATGTGCAGCGTGCTACGCGTCAGCTTCGCGGTTTGAAAAAGCATGAAATTTTACCTGTTCTTCAACAACTTGTGGCTTTAAACTGGCTGGCTGAGATTCCGGGACCGCGTGCCGAGAGTGATCCTAAATTCTTGGTCAACTGGACAGCGCATGAGTTATACGCCGGACGTGGTGAAAGGGAGAGGGAAAGGCGTGAACAGGCGCAAAAAATCATGCAGGACGTATTTAAACGATAGGACTTTGTCACCATTGTCCCTTGCGCGCGTGAAGCACAAATAAAAATTCCGTTTTTTTTATATTAAGGGTATAAATATAGTCCTATAATAATTTCTAATCCACGTTATCCGTATCGTGCGCGCAAGGGACAATGGTGACAGTTTTAATTATGGCTGAAAATAAAAATCAACACTTTGTCCCTAAATGCCATTTTAAGCCTTTCACTTTAAACGGAGAAGGGCGAGCAATTAATCTTTTCAACCATTCAAATGATAAAATGATCGAGAATGCTTCTGTTGATGGGCAATGCTCAAAGTCATATTTCTACGGCGAGGATCTTAAGCTAGAAAAAATATTGCAAGCACCAGAGGGTGATTATGCCACAATAGTAAAAAAAATGTCCGAGAACGCGGGTGATCTTACAATTCAAGAACTTACAGAACTCAAACATTTTGCCTTTCTTCAAATGAATCGTACTGAGGCAAATGTTAAAAGACGCGCGATTGCTCATAGAAGTTTTGATGAAATTGCTCATAGAGGATTTGAAGAGTACAGAAAAGCGATTATTGATACGAGCCATAAAACGATGCTGTTAAGCACCATGCAAACCTATGCTAAATCGTTATATTCAATTAGAGATTTAGAAGCGTCTATTCTTGAGAACAAAACCAAAGTCGATTTTATTACTTCTGATGACCCCTCAATTTTAATAAATAGGCTGTATTTACAAAAATTAGGCGGAAGAGCATTCGGTATGGTTTCGTCAGGTGTACAGCTTGTTATGCCCCTGACTCCTCGATTTTATCTCATTTGCTACGACAAGCATGCTTATGCAGGTCATAGAAATGGCTACAGAATTGTTATAGATAAAGTGAAAGATGTGCTTGCTCTTAATGAACTACAATTTATTAAAAGCCAAACCAATATTTATTTTAGAAATTGGGAACAGCGCGATCAAATCAAAGTCTCTTTCCAAGAAAGTAAAGCACGTAGACCAGCATCATGGCTAAAATTTTGGATTGGCATCCCAACTAGCGATAAAAATGGTAATGCGTATTATAGAAGAGCTGAAGATCACGAGATTTCTTCAGCTAAACAAAAAATTATTTGTCATCATTCAATTCATGTTGAACCTTCACGGTGGTTGAGCGTTTTAAGGTTTAGGCCGAAAATATACGGATATACTAATGGATCTGCAGTTGGTTATGTTCGTGAGGGACATATAGACTCATTTAAAGATGGATACTTTTGGAAAGAGGAAATCATCTATTCCCCCAAAAAATTTGATCCGCAAACAATGGCTCATATTGTAAAAGAAAAAAAATACTGAAATAAAATTACAAACTCTTTGCAACCCATTGCAATATTTACGTAAATTTTAAGTCCTGTCAAAATGGATTCCTAACCGAAAGGAACCAAAACAATGACTTTTCTTAAATTTACCCGCCTGCCAGAGAATGACCGCGTTGATAGCTATGCCGTGGAGAATACAACCCGCAATTTGAAGGCCGCCGTTCATATTCCCCGCACTCTGGACGGCAATAAACACCTTGATACAATGGCACTTACAAGCACCTTGAAAGACTTCACCAATAAATCCGCCGTCTTGCTGGAACCGCATAGCGAGTCAGGCTGGAAAACAGCCGCGCCGGAGAAGCTAAAGCCGATCATGGCAGAAACCAAAGCACTGCAAAAAACTGCTATCGCACGGTCAAAAGAGTTAGAGAAGCGCAAGGTTGATTTGCTCAAAAGTGATGTTGATCCGGCGCATGCCAGAGAATTGCGGGCATGGCTTCGCACGCAAAAGCCCGCCGCCGCGATTCAGAAAATGCTCAAAGATCCTGAAGCGGCATTGGCAGCGCTTGAAAATCCTGTCGGCATACCTGGCCTTGATGACACGAACCTTATGCGCGAGGTGGAACGTGCGGCAATGCTTCATAACATGGCGAAGGGTTATAAAGCAGAAGGGTACGATTCTCACCGCACGCCCTCTATAGATGACCCGTTAGCGCATGGTGTTGATCCATCCCGCCTTAATAGTATCGCAAAAGAAGGGCTTGCCAATTTTGAAGCGTCCCTGAGTGATGTTGATGCCGTTCGCGGTGTAATCACTCAGGCCGTCAATTATATTGCTGTGGCGGGCGATATGTCCGGCCACGATGCTTTTCACGCTGTAGGGCTGGACAAGTCATGACCCCGTGGTGTTTTCCGAAACCTGTTTTATTGCCAGATGCGCCTGTGATCGAGAATCTAAGGCTTTCGATTGCCCTTGGTAAGCCTTCGCGCCAGCTTGTTCACTCATGGAAAAAGCGCAGAGCATTTCCAGCCTCATACAGGAGTGGAAGCACAGTGTTTTATATGACCGATCATGTTGAAAACTGGCTGAAGAATCAAAATATAATGGTAAAGAGAGTTTGACATAATGACCGATGATTTAAGGAAGAATAGGGATTCGAACGGTCGATTCACAAAAGGTTCACCGGGACGGCCTATAGGCTCAAAGAACAAAACACCGCGCGCCGTTCTTAACCGCATAAAAGCGATGGATGAAATGGCTATCCAGAAGCTATGGGAAGCTGTTTGCTTACAGGAAAAATGGGCTATTGAGTATGTCTTAAACAAAATATTGCCCGCCAGCCGTACAACCGAACTGGAGGGGCTAACACCGGACGATCTGAGGGCGGCTATAACCGAGGGTGATATATCGCCGGATGAAGGAAAAAGTCTGTCCGCTATTATCAAGAATCTTAAAGAGATTGAATCGCTGGACGAAATCAAAGAGCGTCTTGATGATCTGGAAGCTGTAACAAAGGATGAGTCATGACTTTTCGCGCTGAGATCATGCGTAAAAGGCTTGCCAAGTGTGAAGAGATATTAAGGCCGCCGGGATCATTCGCGGCAAGGCTTCACGGCTTAAGTCCAGAATACAGGGTTATTTATGACGCATGGAAAGCCGAACGCGCAGAATACTGGTCAGAATGGAATATTGATGACATTTATCGCTTAATAATCGGTGATATTTGTCCGCTAAAGCCTGAGCCTGTTTTGCCGCCTTATATCCACAATCTATTATTTCCACAGCCCGATCCGAATTTATCACCCGGTGAGCAATACGATCAACTATTGGAGAGTGTAAATGCCGCGTCCTATCGATCCTGAAAAAGTAGCAAAACTTAATCAAAGCGATTATGCGGCGATTGTAAAATTCTCTGAATTGGTTTCAAATGGTCGAAATCAAGAAAGTGATATTCCAGACGATCTATATTCAACGGCCTTTCTTGCTATCCGCAAATGCGGATCAAAAGTGTCGTTCTGGTCTGATATGATTGTAGCGGCTATTCAGATACAATCACAAAAAACGATAATCCAGAAACTTCGCAAGCATTTTGGAATGAGTTAAGCGTTTTTTCTTAGGTGTGTATTTAGGCTGGTAGAAATTTCATCTCCTAAAAATATGCAATAAAATCAATGGTTTAAAAAGATCAATGGCGGAGACTGAGGGATTCGAACCCTCGATAGAGCTATAAACCCTATACTCCCTTAGCAGGGGAGCGCCTTCAGCCACTCGGCCAAGTCTCCTGATTGTAATCTTTCACACTGTACGATATTAATGCAGAATCAAAATCGTCAGGGAAAGACCAACACCATTTGAGGAAAACTTTTAGCGGATTGAGGCACCAATGTCTATAGCCCGCAATCAAAAAGATGCAAATATATTTGCCGTTATATCGGTTGGATGAAATTCTGACAAAGGCGGCCCGGGTCTTGCTGGTCATCAAGTAAAAGGTATTCTTTGATGTTCAGCACTTTCCAGTCCTCGATCTCATCACGATATACACAGCAAAACACAAACAGGTTTTTACCGGTACAGCCTGGCTCTTCAATCATACTGGTCAATAAATTATGATCGGTATAGCCATCTGCCAGCCGTATTTCAGGGTTGTTAATGTCTTCAAAGGTCTGGCCGGAGGATATTTTAGCTGTAAAGACCAGATAGTGCAGGGTTTCCGGCAAGTCTTTCAATTCGACTGATATTTCTTCGTCATCGCCCTCACCAATACCTTCCTTGTTATCACCGCTATGATAGATGCGGCCGCTGGCATCCACAGCATGGTCGGGGTTGGCCGAAATGACATCGACCAGGGCTTTGTTTTTATTGTATAAATAACACGACAGGTCCAGGTCGTGGTGTATGCCTACGCCTTTGGCCAAAGCCTGCACTTTGTCTATCAGCTTGGGCGGGGCAGCCGGGTCCCATCCCAGCCCGGCAAATATTCTGTGCTTGGCGGTTTTCGAGACATTTAGTTTTTTGGACTGACCCTTTGATAAAGATGCCATGATGTACTTTCTGAAATGGCTGTATCTTTAATCCAGATAATTGTCGTCTTTGAGCTGCTTATGCTCGCTTAAATCACTCTTCAGGACCATAACCAGCCCGAGTACAACGGTAATAATGCCGATGGTGATGATGGCTTTTATGAAGATGTCCCAACTTAAAAAGGAAAACCAGATTTGGGCGATACACATGAGCGCGCCTATCACGACCAGGCCAATGATGATGAGCAGCATGGTTTTATGCATGGGGAGCCCTTTCTTTTTTGCGTTTCATGATGACAAGGAAGGCCTCACGGCTAAAAAACAATAGCATGCGGCGGGATTCGCGTTCCATCGTGACAACTTCCCAGCCCTGCGCCCCGTTCTTGTTCAAAAAATCACTAAACCGGACAGGATCAACCTTTGACCCGGCCAGGAACAAGGAACCAAGCAGATTTTCCCGGTATATAGCGACTTTATATTCAAATATCGTATCTTCCATGGCTGTAATTTACGGGATTACCAACCAATTGTCGAGGGCGCCGTCGTGTCTTTTGCCAGTTATAAAATTATGTTTGCTGCGCCCGGTTGGGGGCGTTAAAGTAAGCAAAAAATAACGAGGAACAGGAATGAGTGATACCGCTAAAGATCAGGCGCTGGACCGCGCCACCCTGATAACGATTATTGTGGCCGCACTGGGATATTTTGTCGATATTTTCGACCTTTTATTATTCAGTATCGTTCGAATTGAAAGCCTGAAAGATATGGGCCTGAGCGGTGATGAACTTTTAAGCAAAGGTATTTTGTTGATTAACGTTCAAATGGCCGGATTGCTGATTGGCGGAATATTATGGGGTGTCTGGGGGGATAAATTTGGCCGCGTCTCGGTGTTGTTTGGTTCCATTTTGCTGTATTCGCTGGCCAATATTGCCAATGGCTTTACTGATTCTGTTACGATGTATGCTGTATTACGGTTTCTTGCCGGTATTGGCCTTGCGGGTGAATTGGGCGCAGGCGTTACCCTGGCGTCTGAATTGTTGCCGAAAAAATGGCGTGGGCTCGGCACAACATTTATTGCCTCTATCGGGGTTCTGGGGGCCACTCTGGCCGCTGTAATAGCGGAATATACAGATTGGCGCACAGCTTATATTATTGGCGGCTGTATGGGCCTTGGTTTGCTGGCCCTGCGCGTTAATGTGCGGGAATCAACCCTGTATAACAATATGAAGCAGGGTGTGGCCAAAGGAAATGTGTTTATGCTTTTTACCCGTTTTGCGACCTTAAAGCGGTATTTGGCGGTTATTTTAATTGGTGCACCGATCTGGGGCGTGGTGGCCCTGTTTATTACCTTTACGCCGGAATTTGCCGTCAGCCTTGGTCTTAGCGTTGCCCCAAAGGCAGGGACGGCTGTTCTGGCCTGTTATGCGGGGCTGGCGCTTGGGGATATGCTGAGCGGGCTAATGAGTCAGTTTTTGCAAAGCCGCCGTAAATCTGTGGCTGTTTCTCTATGCCTGACGATTTTATTTGTCGGACTGTATTTATTTGTCCCGCATGACAGCTTGTATGTCTATTACGGCCTATGTTTTCTGATGGGGGTCGGTATCGGCTATTGGGCGATGTTTGTGCAAATGGGAGCCGAACAATTTGGTACAAATATTCGGGCAACCGCGGCGATTTCCATACCCAACATGGTGCGCGCCATGGTTATTCCGATTACAACCGGCTTTCATGCGCTGGTTCCTGCGATTGGTGTCGTTTATAGCGGTGTGAGCGTCATGGCCGTTCTGTTGGTATTGGCCTTTGGATCATTATTGGTTTTGAAGGAAACGTTTCACACTGATCTGGATTATTTGGAACAATGACCTCACGATGTATAAAAATTAGCGAGCTCGTTTGCTATTTGTTTGCGTTTAAATAGGGAGCGAACCTGAAAGGTCTGCGGTGTGGCAGGGCGCATTTCCCCCTTATCATAGGTGAAGTTCCTGTAGGCCGCCACGGGAAGCCGTTCCGATCCATAAAACCCCAGCACTTTGATTTCCATTGAAAAGTCGTCCTGTTTCAGTATGTCTTTTGGGGCTTCGGTGCGTTTTTGAACCGAGCTGACAATGGATTCGTAACTGCCAAGGTCATAAAAAGCACCAGTTCCCATTGGGCCTTGATATGTCATTTCCGCGGGGCGTTTGTCTGAAGAGTCTGATACTTCTTCGAAGTCGGTAATATAGGCAATCCATTCGTCGTCGGGATTTTGCAGCGTTACTTTAATGACGGAGATGTAGATGGTTTCGGCGCTCATATTGCTAATGAAGCAATGCGATTTATGACTGCTTCCGGCGACTTTGTTGATGATGATTTTTGACCGTCTTTGGCGTACATACGTCATCAGGAAGAATTGTAAATACAAAACCCAGACGATAAGCATTGCAAAACTTATCAGGACGCTTAACGCAGCATTATGTGTTTCAATCCATTCCAACATGACGGCGTCATTTTATTACGATATTTCGTAACAAAGCAAAGGCAAATGTTGTTTATTCCAAATTGTTTAGAAAGTTTTTGTAGGCCTCAAAGGTGCGATCGTAAGCATGGAAATCATTTATCGCAACGGTTTCGGGAATAGGGCAGGCCCCTTGAGCGTTGTTGTGCATTTCGAAACGTTTCTTTATAAATGCGGCCCCAGCGGGATATGCATCCGTTCCATCACCATGAGAGTTAAAAATAATATATAAATCATTCGGTCTTTGTTCACCATTTACCGTGGCATTGATATATAGCGCAGCCTTTTCCGGCTCTGCTTCCGGTTGATAAATTTTCATGCCCAGTGTGATATGGGCGCAATTCTTGAAGCCTTCAGCCAGCCGGTTAAATTCAACCTGCAGATATTCTTTTGCCATCCGGTAATCGGGATGATCCGATATTTTATTGTCGGTACGTTTCGGCACGTTAAGCTCTCCTATGTACATTCTATATGTTACATAAGGTAATTATTGGTCATAAGTCAAATTGTATGGTGAACAGTTTATATGCGCCCACCAAAATTCGATAAAGTACAGGGCTTAATCGTTTAGTTTTTTGCGTAGAATTTCATTAACAATGCCCGGGTTTGCTTTACCACCGGTTTTTTTCATGGTTTGTCCGACAAAGAAGCCGAACAATTTGTCTTTACCGCCTTTATAAGCCGCAACATTATCCGGGTTTTCCGCGATGACTTCGTCGATGACGGCCTCAATAGCGCCTGTGTCTGTTACCTGTTTCAAACCTTTTTCATCGACAATGGTGGCGGCGTCTTTGCCAGAGCTATACATTTCCGCAAAGACATCTTTCGCGATTTTACCCGAAATCGTATTATCGCTGATCAATGTGATTAAACCGCCCAGCTGCTCTGCTGTGATAGGGGATTGGGTGATGTGTTTGTCATCTTTATTTAGCGCGCCCAAAAGTTCATTAATGACCCAGTTTGCGGCCAGTTTTGCGTCACGGTCATTGGCTACGGCCTCATAGTAATCGGCGCGTGGACGTTCGGCAATTAAGACGGAACTGTCATAAAGGCTCAGACCAAAATTGTTCATAAAGCGATGCTTCTTTTCATCGGGAAGCTCCGGCAGGGTTTTGCGGATGTCTTCGATGTAATCATTTGATATCACCAGCGGCAGAAGGTCGGGATCCGGGAAATAACGGTAGTCATGAGCATCTTCTTTGCCGCGCATCGAGCGGGTTTCATTGCGCGATGGGTCCCATAGGCGTGTTTCCTGAACAATTTTTCCGCCATCTTCCAAAATCTCGATCTGGCGTTGGACTTCATAGTCAATGGCCATTTGCACGGCTTTTACAGAGTTTACATTTTTGATCTCGGCGCGCGTGCCCAGTTCACCGCCGGGGCGGCGAACAGAGACATTAACATCGGCGCGCATGGATCCTTCATCCATATTGCCGTCGCAGGTGCCTAAATAGCGTAAAATCATACGCAGTTTAGACAGATAGGCAGCGGCCTCTTCCGGGCCGCGGATGTCCGGCTCGGAGACAATCTCCATTAAGGCACAACCGGAACGGTTCAAATCAACGAATGATTTGCTGGGGTGCTGGTCGTGCATCGACTTACCAGCATCCTGTTCAAGATGAAGACGGGTGATGCCAATTTCTTTTGTGGTGCCATCGGGCAAATCAATTTCAATTTTTCCAAGGCCAACAATAGGGTCTTCAAATTGGGAAATCTGATAGCCTTGGGGCAAATCGGCATAGAAATAGTTTTTACGGGCAAAAACACTGCGGTTATTGATTTTTGAATTTAGGCCAAGACCGGTGCGGACGGCCTGTTCTACGACGTGGGCATTTAAAACCGGCAACATGCCCGGCATGGCCGCATCCACAAGCGATACCTGTGAGTTTGGCTCCGCGCCAAATTGCGTTGACGCACCTGAGAACAACTTGGAATTGGCAATGACTTGAGCATGGACTTCCATACCAATAACAATTTCCCATTCGCCTGTTTCGCCTTTTATCAATGCGTGTGCCATGATGCTTATCTTTCTGTTTTATTCTATTTCTGCAGTTTAACAAGTACGTGTTTTGCTTTTCTTTCTCTGTAAACAAGATACAGACCGCTTGCAACAATAACAAGCGCGCCTAGCGCCGTCCAGATGTCAGGCACTTCTGCGAACATAAAATAGCCAAATAACGCCCCCCATATCAAGACACTATATTCCAGCCCGCCAAACAGTGCCGCATCTATCAGGCGCAGCGCAATGGCAAACAACGCCAGCGCGGCGGTAAACATAATGGCGGTGATGGTCATATAGGGCAGGGTGCTTGGCGTGAAGCTGGAGAACGGCGCAGGCTCCAATAGAAAGAGCATCACAATAATGATAGGCGTTTGTACGAGCAGGATATAAAAGATAAAGCTCATCCAGTGATCTTGTTTATCAATAATCTTCACCAGAATATTTGTGCAGGCAAAAAAGATAGCGCAGGATAAAGAGGCCAATACGGCCAGGTCAAAAGCGGTAAAGCCCGGCCTTAAGATGATCAAAACGCCACAAAATCCGCAGATGAGCGCGCCGATACGATGACGGCCAATCTTTTCATGCGTTAACATATGCGCGAACAGGGCAAGGAAGAACGGCTGCGTCAGATAAAATGCATAGGTCTTGGCAAGCTCCATATGCGAAATGGCGTAGATGAAGCTGAGATAAACAATTGTCGATGTCAAACCGCGTGCCAAATGGGCGGGAAGGCTGTTGGTTCGGTAAAGATTTTTATATCCGCCAAAAAACGGGGCAATAACAACAAGAAGGACAATCTGAATCAGATTGACAACGGTGCCAACATACAGCAAGGGATGGTGCTGCGTTGCCAGTTTTAGAAACGCATCCCCCAGTGCAATAATTGCATAGGCGCAAAGCGTTATAAGCGCACCTTTTAAGATAACATTGTTGAGCGCACGGCTTGCCTTATCTGAGGCCAAAAACATGGATCTGCATACACCGTTTTAAATAGCCCGAGGTAACGCGGCCGAATTCTTCTTTCGTGATCACCAGCATTAACGGATCGGGGTGGTCCCAATCCCCTTGCAATGCGCCCAGCATAAGCTGCGGGCCCATCTGGTTCATATACCGCGCCGTTGTATCGGCCGCGCATTCGCAGACGGCCCTATAGTTTTTTATTTCCCTTTTAAATGTATTGTTGCTCATGCAATCATCCAAAATAAAGTTGCGCATCGGGTATTTCAGACAGTTGCCGTAAACCTCTGTCAGGAATTTTTCTCTGTACTCTCCGCTTTTCGGGGTGGGGGTATACAGGCCATCCAGTTCTTTTATGGACATTTTTTCCTGCATGTCATGCGCGGCGCAACTACAGAGTGTTTCTTGCGCGGCCTTCGGCAAAGCGGGGGTCGGATTATCCAGGCAGTCTTTATAATACCGCTTGGCTATATAAACTTTACGGTCCTCTTCCTCCACGGGCTGTTCCTCTTTAGGGGTTAGCCCAAGTTGGTCTTCAAGGGTTTGCGGTCTTGGGTCAAACTGCGCCAATTGAAAGCTGCCCTCATGTGATTGTGCATAAACCGGCGCGGCGTAAAAATGCAGGCAAATCAGTATCAGGAATGCTTTGATCGTATTGTGCATTGCCCGGTCTAGGCCGCTTTCTTGTTCAATAAAGATTGAGGAATGGCATTAAAGCCTGCCTTTTGTTCTATGGCATGCCCAACCTTTAATACGGTGGCTTCATCCCATGGGCGGCCCAGAATTTGAAGGCCAAGCGGCAGCCCCTTTGCGTCCAGTCCGGCCGGAATTGACATGCCCGGCACGCCGGCCAAGGAGGCGGGAACTGTAAACACATCGTTCAGATACATCTTGATCGGATCATCTTCGTTTTCCCCGATGGCGAATGCGGAGGACGGGGCCGTTGGCGTCAGAAGAACATCGCATTGTTCATAGGCTTTGATGAAATCATTCAGAATCAGGCGGCGCACTTTTTGCGCCTTAATGTAATAGGCGTCGTAATCCCCCGCCGAGAGCACATAGGCCCCGATCATGATTCGGCGCTTAACCTCGTCGCCAAAGCCTTCGGCGCGGGTTTTGGCATACATATCATTAAGATTGCCGCCTTCATCAACGCGCAAGCCGTACCGCACGCCATCATAACGCGATAAATTGGAGGATGCCTCTGCTGGGGCAATGATGTAATAGGTCGGCAGGGCATATTTGGTGTGTGGCAGGCTGACATCTACGATTTCGGCGCCGGCATCTTTGGCCCAGGCAATGCCTTGATCCCAGATTTTCACAATTTCGTCCGGGGTGCCGTCCATGCGGTATTCCTTGGGAATGCCAACGCGTAAGCCCTTCATATCACCGGTCAGTGATTCTGTGAATTTCGGTACAGGTTTATCGGCAGATGTGCTGTCTTTTGCATCAAATCCGGCCATAGATTCCAACATTATGGCACAATCTTCAGAGGTGCGCGCAATAGGCCCGGCCTGATCAAGCGAAGAAGCAAACGCAATAATGCCCCAGCGAGAACAGCGGCCATAGGTCGGCTTAATGCCTGCCAGACCACAAAACGCCGCCGGTTGACGGATGGAACCGCCGGTATCTGTGCCGGTTGCTCCCATTGCAATACGCGCCGCAACGGCCGCGGCCGATCCACCGGATGACCCGCCCGGCACCAAATCCTTGCCGTCATTTGCCTTCCATGGATTGATGATATTGCCGAAATAGCTGGTAGTATTGGAAGAGCCCATTGCAAATTCGTCAAGTCCCACCTTCCCAAGCATAACGGCCCCATCGCGGAACATGTTTGTTGTGACGGTGGATTCATATTGCGGGATAAAGCCTTCAAGAATTTTACTGGATGCTGTGGTCTGGACGCCCTCGGTGCAGAACAGGTCTTTAATCGCCATGGGTATACCTTCCAGCAAACCGGCGTCCCCTGATGCCCGCCGCGCGTCAGAGGCCTTGGCCTGTTCCATTGCTTTTTCCGGTGTTTCCACAATAAAGGCATTCAAATCGCGGGCATCCTGCATGGCGTTGATATGGGCCTCGGTTAATTCAACTGACGTAAAGTCCTTGTTCTTAAGGCCACTTAGGGCCTGCGCAATGGTAAGATGTGTAAGATCGCTCATGGTTATCGTTTCCCTTTGAATATAATTCGTGCGATGGCAATATCGCTAATTCCAACAATTATAAATGCCGCCCCTAAAAATTGTGCAATGTCACCATTTGTATCGCCCAGTATTTCATTTACACCTTCCGGAGCCAGCAGGCATGCAGCGCCAAGGGCCGCAAATATGGCGCCTGATATCGTCAGAATGAGGCGAATAAGCGCCTTTTTTTGTTCCGGCATGTTATCGTGGGACGGGGATGACATGTTCTATTCGACCACCTTTGGTACAACATAGAAACCTTCAATGCTGTCTGGGGCGTTGGCCAGAACTTTATCCTGACAATTGCCGTCATTGACAACATCATCACGAAGGCGCAGGTCAATATCGACAACATTGGCCAGTGGTTCAACGTCATCGGTGTCCACTTCCGAGAGCTGTTCGACAAAGCCGATAATTTTATCCAGTTTTCCAACCATATCTTCGGCTTCTTTGTCGGTGACCTCAATACGGGACAGATTGGCCACTTTTAAAACTGTTTGTTTATCAATAGACATTTTAGTCACTTCCTTTTATTTTTGCATATGGCCATACACATGTGCATATGGTCTGTGCACATCTCGATGATGCTAGTAATAAAGTTATGAAGGCAAAATGACAATAGGTTTATTGAAAGAGATTTATAATGACCGCCCCAGGGATGCGCGCCTAATGGGGCTGGATATCGGCAAAAAAACAATCGGGATTGCTTTGTCCGACCCAGCGCAGTCATTGGCCACACCGTTGCAAACGATACGGCGAACAAAGTTCACTAAAGATATCAATGTTTTGTATGCCGTCATTCGTGATTATGACGTGGAAGGGTTCGTCCTTGGTTTGCCCCTCAATATTGATGGCACCGAGGGGCCGCGTTGCCAGGCTATTCGAGATTTTGCTGCTGAAATGTCTAATCACCCCTCTATTTTTGGCGAGAATCCGTGGATAGCGCTCTATGATGAGAGGTTTTCCACAGTTTCTGCGGATAACCTTGTGGATGGTTCTGTGAATAAGCGCAAGGCAAAAGAAAAGGGCATTACGGATATGCTGGCTGCGCAGGTTATTCTGCAAGATGCCCTGACGGCGCTGAAAAACATGGATTAAGGTGGCTACGATATAGCAGGAGGTTCCTTATTTCTCTGTCCATAGCGCATAAGCTCCGCGCCATGATTGCGCATCCAATATTCGCCTTCAATGAAATCAATTGAAAGGTCGCGGCAAAGATTCCAGAAACTTTTCTTGTGATGCAAATGGATGAGATGCGCAACTTCATGGGCCACGACATAATCCATGGCCAATGTTGGCGCAAAAATAAGCCGCCATGAAAAGGCAATTTTTCCATCTTCCGAACAACTGCCCCAACGGCTTTTGGTGTCGCCAATGCGTATGGCGGTAATGGCTTTATTGATATCGGTCGCCTTTGCATGCGCCATTTCCGTTAATTTTTCCCGCGCTAAATTTTTTAGGAAGCGTTCAATTCTGGGGGATGGATCACATTTGTTTGTTTTGACCAATAAATGTGTGGGGGTTAATTTTATATCGGTCGTTTTGCGCGTTTTATCATGATCTATGTTGATAATGCGGTCCGCGCCTAAAATGGGAATTGTGCGATCATGGTCGAAGGGTAGCGCCGGAGGCAGTTCCATTAATGCTTTGGTGATCCATGTCTCATGATATTTCGCAAAATCATGGGCCTTACGCAACGACACTCCTTTGGGGATAACCAAATTAATGACGCGTTCTTTCGGGTCAAGGCGCAAAGCAAGGCGCCGGGCCCTGTTGGAATGTTTGATCCTGACATGATCAGGAAGATGCGTTTGCGTAGCCATGTTTTATCATGCAACGATATGTGCAGGTTTGTCTAGATGGCAATCACGGGCGCTATCAATAACCGGGTTATAGGTTGAGGCAATTCCCAGATTATGCGCGTGCTGACGTATCCATTGTCGCCCGGCTTCCAACCCTCTGCCATGCAGGTCGTTGATCCATTTTTCTTCAGAGTTCATTTTGCTGGTTTCATCCCAGTGGTCTTCATGCTCCATTGCTATGACATGCAGGTTTTTGTGATTGGCCTGCCTAATCAGGGCCAATTCGGAATAGACTTCAGCATGTAAGAATTTATGCGCACTATGTTGCTCGGTCTGTGTTTGGGGGGTAATGGGCGCGGTTGGCATCTTGCTTAGCATGATGGCCAGAATATCCGTGTAATCGCCTTGCGCCGCATCTTGTAACGGGGGATTGTTTGTATAGCCGCCGTCCTTATACTTGATGCCATTAATGCGGTGCGTTCCGATCAGCGTGGCCGAGGCGGCAATGGCGCGCGCATCTATTTCGGCGTTATAGAATAACTTTTCGCGCATCACGGGCATGTTATTTTCACGGTCTATTTCCGTGGCGGCAATTACCGTATGGATATGACCATTTTTGATGACATCCCAATCGGGCACAACGGCGTTAACACGTTTTTTGATGTCACCGGATTGTGAGCTGAGGCGCAGCGCGCTGGCCAAATGCCCGCTATCCTTTAGCTGATCAACATATTGGCGGGGTAAATTGGGGTAACGGGCCGGTGACAGGAAAGGGTTAACAAGGGCTGATGCGCGGGCGAAGCTATGCATTAAAGACAGGGAGCGGCTGTCTTTGGCAACGCTGGCCCATGCATTGTTGATGAGTTGCGGCGCAAGATCCGGCCTGCCAATGTTTAATGCATAACTTAGCGGCGCGGCGTTAAAGGCCCCGGCGCTGGTGCCGCTAATGCCTGCAACATGTTTTAACAGATTATGTTCACCAAGGGCCTGTAACACCCCGGCTGTAAACGCCCCGTGTGATCCGCCCCCTTGTAACGCCAAAAATATTCTTGGAGTACCCATAGAGCCGCATTGCGGGTAATCATTGGTGGCGCTGCGTGTGAATATATTATGCATGCATTAATGTTGCGCATTTTAATGATTATTACGATGAGATTATTAGATGCGCTGCACAATTCTATAGCAGGCTTATGCCTTAATGAATTGATTTTATAGGGCCTTTGCGCCTGTCTTGTTTTGGGGATAAGCTCCGTAGCGGTTGCTGTTAAACCAGCTCCCCTTTATGCACATTAGGATGGTTTTTTTCGCGCTTATAGGTGGCGGCGGTTTCTTTATAACTTTGTGGCCGCTCTTCCTTAAGCCAGCGGCGAATAGCAGCAATGCCGTGCTTATCCCGGTTGAAACGTTCCGGGGCCAGGTCCGGTGTCCGCTTGAGATCCGCTTTGGGGATGGGGTCTTTATCGGGGTCAACGCTTCGGATCACATGGCGGATGCGCGGCATAATCTGTTCGCGCCAGCGGCGCCCATTAAATATGCCGTAATGTCCGCAATCCATTTGGAAGTGATGAAATTGCTTATGTTGTGAGAGACCATAGCATAATTCATGGGCGGCGGTTGTTTGGCCGCGCGCCGAAATATCATCTTTTTCACCTTCTATGGTTAAAAGGGCGGTGTGACGAATATCTTGTGGGCGAACAGGCACAGATTTACCGCTGAGCGGATCCTTCCATTGCATTTGAAACTTTGGTAAATCATGGGTCTGGAAAACTGTTTTGACGGTTTGCAGGTAGAATTCGGCTGGAATATCCATCACAGACAAATATTCATTGTAAAACTTGCGGTGCGCAGCCGCAGAATCGCCGTCGCCGCTAATCAAGTGGTGGTAAAATCCCATATATGACCCGACATGGCGGTCCAAATTCATTGACATAAAGCCGCTTAATTGCATGAAACCGGGATAAACCTTGCGATGCGCACCCGGGTAGTAGAAGGGAACGTCCATGACGACCATTTGTTCAAACCACGACAGGGGACGCGTTTCGGCCAATTCCGTTACTTCAGTTTTTGATACGCGTGTATCAATCGGGCCGCCCATTAATGTCATCGACAGGGGCTGATTCGGGTCGTTTTCGGTGGCCATTAACGATACAGCGGCCAAAACCGGTACGGCAGGTTGGCAAACGGCAATAATATGTACGTCCGGGCCAAGTAGAGACATAAATTCCCGTAAATAGGTGATATAACTATCGAGATCAAAAGGTCCGGCTTTTTTGGGCACTTGACGGGTGTCTTCCCAATCGGTGATGAAGACATTATGGTGCGGTAATAAGGCCTTTACTGTGCCGCGCAACAGGGTTGCATAATGGCCAGACATTGGCGCCGCGATCAAAACCTTTGGATCATTTCGCTTGGTGTCACGTTTGAAATTTAAAAGACGGCAGAAGGGCTTTTCTAGAATCACTTCTTCTTCTACTTCGACTTTTTTGCCGTTAATGTTTGTGTAATGAAGGCCAAATTCAGGCTTCCCAAAGCGGCGGGAGTTGCGTTCCATCATTTCGGCTGTGGCACTAATGAAACGGCCCATATGGGTATATGATGCGGGGTTAAGCGGGTTTCTGAAAAGGCTTTGGGTCAACTCTGCCTGCAACCGCATAGGGGTCAACATTGCATGTTGTAGGTCATAAAGATGGTACAGCACTATTTAAATTCCTCATTCCTGCTTATACTATATTATATATTATTTTTCTGAGCTTGGGGTATATTTTTTCGCAAGCGCAGCATTAACCAGCAATAACAGACAATAGACAGGATACCGGTGCCTGATTGTTATATCAGAAAACGCTAAAGAGAAAAAATGTTCGATAAAATACCCACTATTACAGAGCTTCACGGCTATATTTTTGATGCGGACCGTATTCCTTATGCCGTCTTTGCGATTTTACTGAGCCTTGTTATCGGTATGATAACAGGGCCGCGCGCGGGCAATGCCAACCCTATGGTTTGGATTTGGCTGGATCGCCTGTTTGGCTGGCTGGGGGACCGTTTGGATAAAAAGCATCGGCCCAAGCCGGATTTGGCCTTTCGCGGTTTTCTTGTCATGGCGATATCGGTTTCCTTGTTTGTCGGGTTTGGGGGGATTTGTGATCATTTGGCCATAACTTACGGGTATTACGGTTTGACGCAGGCTGTTCTGGTCTCGCTGGCGCTGAGCGGCGGGGGTGTTTATTTTGCTCTGCTGCGGCTTTATTTTGCGCTCGAAAGGCGCGAGGTCGTCAAGGGGGCTTATTATGCTGTTGCCCGTACAAATCGTATCAATTTAAATACAACTGATGATTACGGCATTACCCGTGTGGGCATGGCTATGGCCATACGTACATTCGATAAAGGTCAGGTTGCCCCTGTGTTTTGGTATCTTATCGGCGGTTTCCCGGCTTTGTTCGCTTACAGCGCAGTATCCGGGCTTGCCTGGCGCTTTGGTAAGGATGGTTTTTCCAAAGGCTTTGGGGATGTCCCGCTGGCCATAGAGAAGATAATGGGAATAGTACCGTCCTTGTTGACGACTTTGCTGATATGCGTGGCCAGCATTGTTACACCCACAGCCAATATTATACGCAGCATCACATCCTGGTGGGGCAAGGGCGCCGCCTATGCTCAAGGTGGGCATCCATTGACGGCGCTGGCCTGGACCTTAAATGTAACAATAGGCGGGCCTGTTAAGGATCTTAGCGGGGCGACTATTAAATCAGATTGGGTGGGCCCCAAAGGGGCAACAGCAAAAATTGATCATGGGCATTTGCGCCGTGCTTTGTATATTAATTTGATGGCACAGCTTCTCTTTCTTGCCACTTTGTTGGGGGCGTATCTCTGGTCATCGTATTTATTGCCGTAAAAAGGCTTGACTTTAGGGTCCAAACTCTATTATTTTGCGCTTCACTTGATTAATTTATAAATAAGGATAGACGAGATGAGCCGTCGTTGCATGATTACAGGCAAAGGTGTTATGAGTGGTAACAATGTGTCACACGCATTGAACAGAACACGTCGCCGCTTTATTCCAAATGTACAGGACACCAGCCTGTTCAGCGAATCCCTGCAAAAATGGGTAAAGGTTAAAGCCAGCGCCGCAGGTTTGCGCACAGTTGAGCATAAAGGTGGTTTGGACAAGTTCTTGACATCAACTGCTAAAACTAAGCTGGACCCTGCTTTGCGCGCTGTTAAGGCCCAGGTTGAAAAAGCCTTGGCTGATAAAGCCGCCTAGTCACAGCTATTGTGATGATTGTAAGAACCCGCTGCTTGGCATTGCTCAGCGGGTTTTTGTCGTTTTAATCTAAACTTGACTCTGATGGGCTGAAAATAGTGCTATGTTGAAATATCCCAATTTTGATTTCAAGATTACACATCAAAAAGACGGGCAACGGGCGCGCCTGGGTGTTTTGAAAACTCCGCATGGTGAAATTGAAACCCCCAATTACATCTTTTGCGGCACCAAGGCGGCCATCAAAGCGCTTTCCCCCGCGCAGATGGTTGAGGCCCAAACCGATATTATTTTGGCCAATACCTATCATCTTATGTTGCAACCCGGCGCCGATTTAATTGAAAAAATGGGCGGTTTGCATAAATTTACCGGTTGGCACGGCCCCATGTTGACCGATAGCGGCGGCTTTCAGGTTTTCTCTTTGGGGGAGGGTACTATGGCCAATGAGATTAAAGGACGTAAGGCCGCCTATGATGACAAGAATAAAAATCTGCTGCAAATAACAGAGGAGGGCGCGACATTTCGCTCCTATCTTGATGGCCGCAAAATTAATTTAACGCCCGAACTGGCCATGGATATCCAGCGTAAATTGGGGGCTGACCTTTTGATGCAGTTTGATGAATGCACCCCCTATCATGTCGATAAGGATTACACCGCGCGCTCGATGGAGATGAGCATCCGCTGGGGGGATCGTTGTTTGAAGCAATTCGAACGTCACGATAATGGTGCGCAGGCCCTTTATGGTATTGTACAGGGCGGTATTCACGAAGATTTACGCCGTCATAGCTCCGCCTATACCAAGGACCGGGATTTCTTTGGAACCGCTGTTGGCGGGTGTCTGGGCGGAACCGATGAGGAAATGTATAATGCGGCGTTATGGTCGCTGGAAGGGGCCGCGCAAGAGCGCCCGGTACATTTTCTGGGGATCGGCAAGATAAAGGATGTGTTCACCTTTGTACGTTTGGGGATTGATACGTTTGATTGTGTGATCCCGACACGTCTGGCGCGTCATGGTACGGCCTTTTTGAAAGGCCAGCCAGGTGAAACTATTAATTTAAAAAATGCCAAATACCGCGAGGATGAGAGCCCTTTGGACGAGCGTATCAATTTGCCTTGCTCCAATTATTTCTCCAAGGCGTATATCCACCATTTGTTAAAGGCTGGCGAGATTTTGGGAATGCAGATTTTGGCTCAGCACAATGTCGCAACGATTAATATGCTGATGCGTGAGGTCCGTCAGGCCATCAAAGATGATGCGCTGGATGCGCTTCAGAAAGAATGGTTGCCTATATAGGTGTCTATAGTCTGCGCGGGTTTGATCCGCATGCCATTTTTTTATATTTTTTTCAGTTCATGCAAAAAAAATAAGTTTTCTTAAGTATTTTTGTACAATTTGCACTATAATTATTAATTGGACGAATAAAAAAAGATTGTGAATTTTGACTGATGCAAACCATACAAGCCTAGAGGCTATTAGCCCGCTAATCGATGAATACGCTGAATGGTACGGCGGTGTTTTGCGCTGTTTGTTTTATGTCGAACAGGACATGCCCCCTTTGGATAACAAGGTTAATGATCTGTTTGCAGAGTGGAAAAGCGGCATTGAGCGCCTTGAATTTGTTGAGCTGGAAACAATTGAACGGCTTGCCGGTATTCAAAAGGAATTGCAAGATGCCGGCACCACTTTATGCCAGCGCGCGACGGAAAGCGGTGCCAAGCCGAATGTAGAAGATTTCGATAAATTTTCGAATTTGTTTTATTCTTTGATCGTCAATTTACGCCGACTGGAAAAAGAAGGTGTGCTGGAAGATAGCGGTATTGACGTTCTAACGGGGCTGCGTAGTAAGAATAAACTGCACAATGATATTGAAAAGGAGCTGGAACGGCTTGCGCGCCGCGGTAAGCCGTTTTGCCTGGCGCTTGCGAAGATAGATAATTATGAAGATGTTGCGGCCGAACATGGCCGCGGCTATGCCCGTGAGTATACAAAAATTGTCGCCGGCTATATCAAGAAAAGTGTGCGCAGCTTTGATGATGCCTATCGTCTGGGTGGTGGTGAATTTCTGCTCTCCCTGAAACAGGCCAATATAACCGGTGGGATTGCGGCGCTAGAGCGCCTTAGGCAAATGCTGGAGGCGTCGGGCGTAAAACTTAATCTGGGTGGGCAGGAAAAGTTTTTGACGATGTCTTGCTGTATCGCTGAGCCCTTGCCGGATGATAATGTCGATGAGTTAATTGAAAATTTGCGCGCTGATCTATTAAAAGTTGAAAAGCCCCGGGGCGCGGTCCTGGAATATCATGAGATGAGTGACCTTCAGCGCTATATACAAGACGGCGCATAATTCCCTTTACAATACGGATCCAGATTTTATAACCAGCCTATGACAGTTGATATACCCCTAGATCATACAGCTTTGTTTAAAACCATGCCGGTGCCGCGCATGATTATTGGTGTATTAAAACACGGTGATTATCAGGTTTTGGACGCCAATACACAAATTCTCAATTACTTTAATCACAGTGCCGAGCAGGTGATCGGCCATTCCATACATGATTTTATGGATCACGAAAATGCCAGGCATTTCGAACAGACTTTCGAGGTGTGTCTGTCTAAGAAAAAACTTGTCACGGTCCAGGCTTTACCGGGTGTGCCAGGAAATGTGAGGATTTACAGTTTTATTGTCAGTCCCGTCCTTGGTGATGATGGTCATGTGACCTGTCTTGATATACTAGGGCAACCTGATGTTTCGGATCAGTCCATTCTTCAACGTGAGCGCGATGATGCGATTTTGTTGCTGACGTCTGTATTTGATGTCAGTGAAATTGGTATTGTCGTTTCCAATTATAATGGCCGTATTGTGCGCGTTAATGACGCGTTTATTCGCACTTACGGGTGGAGCCGAGATGAATTGATCAATGCAGAGGTCGCCGGTTTGGTTACACCTGATGAACGCAAGCTGGCACGGGATAATCACCGTGAATATATTGCCAACGGGGTGCGCAGCTCCGGTGAAATGAAGATCATTCGTAAGGATGGCGGTATTGCCAATTCGCTTTTTACAACAGCCACGATTGAATTAAGCCAGAAGCGCCGGTTTCAGGTGACAACGGTTATGGACATTACTTTGCGTAAGCAGATGGAGCAATCTCTGCGCATGGCGAAAGATCAGGCCGACACGGCCAACCGGGCCAAGTCTACTTTTCTGG